>Ga0209185_1000031_pt1 | contig 252844 bp, 198 predicted proteins | sample SidtaG_2_FD_187425 | JGI IMG/M metagenome (GOLD analysis project Ga0209185, IMG submission 187425) | Marine algal microbial communities from Sidmouth, United Kingdom - Sidmouth_Asex2 metaG (SPAdes) (version 2) | ecosystem: Host-associated > Algae > Red algae > Unclassified | place: Sidmouth... | reverse complement strand
ACTTTGGCATATAGACAAAGGTCTTTTTTGTATCTTCTTAATTCAATACTGTGTTATTCTCTACCTTTATTACATTCATATTTTAATTACCTAATTCTAATTGATCTTTTACTAAGTTGAAGTAAATACCTTCTATTGCTATGAGCTCACTGTGTGTTCCTGATTCTGCTATTTTTCCTTTGTCTAATACTATTATCTGATCTGCATTTTTTACTGTACTTAATCTATGGGCTACAACTACTGCTGTCTTATCTACGAGGAAGTCTTTTAGATTATTCATGATGACACTTTCATTCTTAGCATCTAAGGCATTGGTAGCTTCATCAAAGAATAAGAAATCTGGATTTTTGTATACTGCACGTGCTATGAACAGGCGTTGTTTTTGGCCTTGGCTTATTCCATTCCCCTTGGCGCCTATCATTGTATTGATACCTAATGGTAATTCATGTATAAAGTCCATGACATTAGCGGTGGTAGCAGCAGATAATACTTTGGCTATATTGATGCGATCATCGCTTTCTGCTATGTTGCTGGCTATAGTATCTGAGAATACAAATCCTTCTTGCATTACTACGCCACATTTTTTTCTCCATATATCGAGATTTGTACTGGACAGATCTTGATATTCTATTCTTATACGGCCTTTAGTAGGCTTGTATGATCCTAAGATTAACTTGATGAGTGATGTCTTGCCACTACCTGACATGCCTACGATGGCTGTGGTCTTACCTTTAGGAATAGTAAAAGAAACATCATGCAAGACTTCTTCTGAGATCGGTGTATAGCTAAATGAAACGTTCTCTATGGTAATATCACCATCTGGGACTGAGAATAGCTTTTGTACATCCTTACTCTCTTCATTTTCAGTATTATGTATTTCCGATAATCTTTCTAAGGATATCTTAGCATCTTGGGTAGCACGTATAAATCCTATGAGTTGTTGCAGTGGTCCATTGAGCTGACCTATGATATATTGGATAGCCAGCATCATACCCAATGTCATGCTACCATTAAGGACCTCCGTCGCAGCTACGAATGTGATAAAAATATCTTTTAATTGATTAATCGATAAGGCTCCTGCATCTTGGTATTGAGATATACTTAAGGCCTTCATCTGGACTCTGAATAGCTTAGCTTGTATATTAGCCCATTTCCATCTTCGCTTAAGTTGACTGCCTTGTAGCTTGATCTCAGGCATGCCTTGTATGATCTCGATCAGAGAATCTTGGTTGTCAGACATCTGCTGGAATGCACGATAATCTACCTCCTTCCGCATCTTAAGGAAAAAGAATATCCATCCAATATATAAAACAGAGGCGATAGCAAAAATCAAAAAGATCTTAACACTATATACTATCAATACAAGTCCAAATACGATGAATTTGTTATTGATAAGAGAATAGATAATGAGGAATTGGTCAAGAAAGATTCTATTCTCTTATGATCACCTATCCTTTGCAAGAGATCTCCAGTATTCTTAGAGTCAAAAAAGCCAAGTGGTAGCCTCATCAACTTACTGAGAAAGTCTGATATCAGATTAACATTAAGCCGAACGCTGATATGCAGCAATATCCAACTTTGTATAAATCTTACAACTGTAGAGCTAAAGAATAACATGAGTTGTCCAGTAAGAATAATATATATGAAATTAAGGTTCTTAGTATCGATACCTATATCTACAAGACTCTGCGTCAGAAATGGAAAGATCAACTGAAATACCGTACCTAATAGCAAGCCCAGTAGAAGTTGTATCATCATCTTACGATGTGGCTTGAGATATTGGAACATAAAGCCAAAACCCGTATTACCACCTTGATCATGTTCTGTATCATAAAAGTGATTGCTTGGTTCTACAAGCAAAGCAATACCCTGCTCACCATCACTTAACCATGACTTTTCGAATTCATTTCTATTAAGCTTATGCTTACCATCAGCAGGATCAGCGATCCATACATGTTTTTTATTGGCTTTGTAAGCTACGACGAAGTGGTTCTGATTCCAATGAAGAATAGCTGGAAGTGGTGCTTCTAATAATGATGGCTCATTTTTCTTATTGTTATATGGAATCTTGACTGCAAGTGACCGTAAGCCTATATGTTCTGCTGCTTCACTAACGCCTTTAAGGCTTACACCTGCCCTGTCTATATATGACCGTTCCCTAAGGTATGGCAGACTATAAGTCTTCCCATAATGCTTAGCGACCATACGTAAGCATGTAGGTCCACAGTCCATGGAATCAAGTTGTTTATAGAATGGAAATGTCCCCAATTTTTCTAATTAATAAAAACAGTGACGGAAATGATGATTGTACATCTCCACCAACTTTACTCAATAAAATAAGCATGTTGACTATCCATGTTTATCTTATCATTATAATTAACCCTATGCTAATGTATCATAGAGCTTAGGATATTAGGGATACTTAATAAATATATAAAATGGAACTAAAAGAGTATGTAATTTATTATATTTTTTTTCGGTTTAGTCGTTTAGTTACATCTTTTGAAATTTCTACTCTTTTACCACTTTATGTTTTCTACAATCATTCATGTCATGTATATACTTAAGGTTAGTACACTTTAGATTATTGAATTCTATTGATTGGGTTAAAGATTGATAGGTATTATCTGCGCAGCTTAATTTATAATAATATCAATAACCAAAACAACCCTCACTTATTGGTTACCATTTTCTTTAGTGAATAAAAGTTAACGATAACAAGATTCTCAAGACTGAACTTACTATTTTCTTTACTGATGAAACATTTATAATATGATTCTCAATGCTAAATCTTGATTATGTAGGCGACGTCTGCGGGACTTAGAGGAGACTCTGCTGCGTCTAAGGCGACCAGAGAGGTAATAGCTATAATCAGCTAAAAGGGATGAATTCGATTAGATTTAGCTGACTTTAATGCACTTAATTAACTCTATCTACGGTAATTAATAAGAATTAGCTAAGTATAAATTTCAAAATAATAAGAGGGTCCGCAGATAAGCCCTAGCTAAAACAATGCCTGAGTGTAGGCTGCACATCAAATATCTCCGCAGCAGACCACTTCGTACTGTGATAGGTTCATTAATTTAAATCATTAAGCTAATTATAAAATCAAAAACAGAAAGATTAACCTAGCTTATATGTACATATTATATTCAAATAACCGCTTATTTGATACAACTTTAGTCTTATTTAAGGATATAATAATTGCAAATGTCTTATTTTAATGATATATTGACTTATGTTATATCGTAAAATAACAAAGTCCTTATTATCATGGAAAAATAAGCCTACTAAGAAACCCTTAGTCCTAAGAGGTGCAAGACAAGTAGGAAAATCAACTATTGTAAAAGAATTAGGTAAGAGCTATGATCAGTATATAGAACTCAACTTAGAAAAATACGATGATGCTCAATTATTTGATTCTAATAATTCTGCTCAAACTACGTTTGAGAAAATACTTCTTCAGAAAAATGCAGAACTTATTCCAGGTGGTACATTGCTATTTATAGACGAAATACAAGAATTTCCTGAAGCAATATCATTACTAAGATACTTCTACGAGGAGATGCCAGAAATAGATGTTATCGCAGCTGGATCATTGTTAGATTTTGTTATTAATGACGTACCTTCTTTTCCAGTGGGGAGAGTGGAGCAGATACCTATATACCCTTTAGATTTTGAAGAATTCTTAAGCGGCTTAGGAGAAGACAAGGCGCTGAAATACTACCTGCAGGAACCTACATCTAAGATGGCTTTTGATAAGTTAATATCTCTGTATCATAATTACATAATGATAGGAGGTATGCCAGAAGTCGTCAGCACTTATATACAGGAGGGACGAAAAACATCTTCTCTAAGCTCAATCTATGGATCTATATGGGACACATATATAAGAGATGTAGAGAAGTATGGGAAAAACCCAAATGAGAAAAAAGTATTAAGACATATCATTGCCAATGCTCCGCATATCAGAGATAGAATTACTTTTAATGGATTTGGTAACTCATCCTATAAATCTAGGGAAATTAGAGAAGCTTTGCGCAAGCTTGACTATGCTGGAATTGTAAGATTAGTTTTTCCGTCTAATGATACATTACCGCCCGCAAGAACGAATGAGAGAAGAAAACCAAAACTACAACTTTTAGACACCGGCCTATTAAATTACGCTGCAGGTATACAGAGTAATCTAATAGACATCAAAGACTTCAATAGCTTATACAAAGGTTATATCACTAACCATATGATCACACAAGAACTCATGGCTTCAGCTTTAAGAATCGATTATAGACCCATGTTCTGGACACGTGAAAATGCTAATTCTAATTCTGAAGTGGATCTCATTATTAATTATAGAAACCTACTCATCCCAATAGAAGTGAAATCCGGAGCCAAAGGCAGATTGCGATCCTTACATGAATACATGGACAGAAGCAACCATAGATATGCAGTAAGATTATTAGCTAACACACATAACATAGAAGCACTTACAACAACAAAGGGTAAGACTTATACACTCATAAACCTACCTTATTTCAGTATAGGAAGATTAGATTATATTCTGGATACAATAATCAAAGAGTGATTTAGTTTTTTGTTCTATAACCGAATATTATGTTCGGCATAGGCTGAAGTATAGCATTTGGGCAACGACGTCTACGTCATCATTAGAGTTGAAAAATCTGTTTTCAGTAGCCAAAGTAAAAAATACAATCCATTCAACTTATCAGCCAATGATGAGAATTATTATTAACCATTCCTTTATTACCCTCTATAGTAGTTTTATTCTCAAGACGGAATCTTGAATGTAGAAGCGACGTAGGCTCTTTACACAAGGCTTAACGTCAGCCTACGCCGAACGGGCGAACATCATTTTTTATTGTAATATATGAGTAAATAGACAGTTTGATTCAAAATTTCAAAGGCTTACCTATAACATTTGTATAATGGGATTCTAAAGGTTTAATAGGACAGGAATAAGATTTGTCAATCATTTGTCTAACTATAAATGGAACATTATTTTCTTTTTTATAAAGACAAGTATTAATATCAAGAAGGTAGATTTCTTCTTCTTCAAATTTATATAACTCTAACTTAATATATTCTGCACATAGACAATTCTTAAAATCTTCTAAAAACACATTGTGACTAAAAGCATATTCAAATTTAGAATAGGAACTTATTGGGTTTACAATATTGAAACATGTTATTTCATCTTGAGAAATGAGATGAAAATTAATTAAAAATAAAATAGGAATAAATTTTAACATCATTATGTTTCATCAAGAATTTAAATAGCCTACGCCAATCAAAAATAGGTTAAGAAATAAAATATCATTAAATAATAATACTCATTACTAATATACAGTACCTTGCATTACTAATAAACATTTGATAAATTGCAAAAAATAATAGATGCTAAAAAAGGATATACAATTAATACTCGAGAATCAGTCTGATTATTTTGATGAAGAAAAGTATATCATTCAAAGGGATATTCTAAAAAAAATAAAACCTACTAAAGGATTTGTCACAATAATTACTGGAATAAGGAGGTCCGGCAAAAGCACACTATTGAAATCTATAATTTCAAAAAATAAAAATAATTGTCAATACCTTCACTTTGATGATCCGCGACTCTTAAGTTTTGGTATAGAGGACTTCTATACGATAGAGGAAATATGCGGAAAATCCACAATCTACTATTACGATGAATTACATCAAGTCAAAACCTGGGAAAGATATATCCGTCACGCTTGCGAGCGAAATATTGAATTAACAATTACTGGCTCTAATGCAAGTATGTTAAGCACAGAATTAGCTACTCTTCTGACTGGAAGACATCTCAGCTATGAATTATTTCCTTATAACTACAAAGAATACCTATCCTCTAATAGTCTCAAAAACAACATAGAGCAACTCAAAAACTACATGATAGAAGGTGGGTTCCCAGAGTTTCAAAGATCCAAAAATAGAGAAATACACAGGCAGCTACTAAAAGATATTATAGATAGAGACATCATCGCCCGATACTCAATAAGAGATGCTTATGCTTTTATGCAGGTGACTATGCACCTGATCAATAATATAGCACGACCTATGACTTATCGAAAATTAGCGAGAAGTTATGGAATAAAATCTGTGAATACAGTCATCACTTACATGCAATATCTAGAAAATGCGTATCTGTTTTTTATAATACATAAATATGATCGCAGTTATAAAAAGCAACAAAGCAATGAAAAAAAAATATATGCAATAGACAATGGTCTCGTTGTTAGTAATACAATAAAAATACAAGACGATCATGGCCGACTTTTTGAAAATATGATCTTCTTACACTTACGACAACAGTATGACCAAGTGCATTATTACAAAAATGTAGGAGAATGTGACTTTATAGTAAGTCAAAACGGAAAGCCTACGTGCTGCTACCAAGTTTGTTATGACCTTAATCGACACAATCAAGAAAGAGAAGTTAATGGCCTCACAGAAGCTATGACTGATCTGAATCTCAAAAAAGGATACATTGTAACCTTAGACCAAAATGATAAAATGAAACAAGATAAAGTGACTATTAATATCATAAGTGCTGATAAGCTTTTTAACATCCGTACTAAGTAGGCTGTTTATGAGTTATTTTTACGCAAGGCTGCACAACGACTCGACATCAGAAAGTTATACAATATTTTAATTTCCCTGGATTAGTATCTTGACCTGCTCCACCCAGTTCAGCGTAGGCTGAATGAAAGCATTTGACCAACGACACCTACGTCATTATAAAAGTTGAAAAATCTATTTTCAATAGCCATAATTAAAAATACAATTATTTGAATTTATCAGCGAATGATGAGAATTATTATTAACTATTCTTATTGCTTCATTCACAAGACAGAATCTTGAATGTAGGAGCGACGTAGGCTCTTTACACAAGGCTGAACGTCAGCCTACGCCGAACGAGGTTAATTCATCAGATTCTTTTGTAAATATTAATAGCACTAAAATTACTTTAATATAGTACCATCAGAATCACAATTAACTTCATAGGGGATTCCATTCTGATCAAAAATTTTGTTTAATTCATTTGTAGAGTTAAAGAATAACCAGGGATAATTTTTATCAGATAAAAAATATCTTGCGTCATTTGTATCTTCTTCTATATTTAAAGCAATAATTAATTTTTCTTTGTAAATATTTTGATTATAAATTCTGTCAAGCTCCGCGATGCATGGTTCACACCAGCTTGCCCAAAAAACAATTTTGATTGGTTTTGTTCCTAACAAATCTATAAAATCGGATGATTCTCCGTTCATAGTATCAACTAAAGGTATTTCTGGTATTTGAGTATAGAAAGATAAATCTGAAGACGTTTTATCAAAAGTGTTTAGCCTCTTAATTTCTAATGATTTATTACCATTGACATGGATACTGAAAGAAACGTTTTTGTCAGTTTGCAGCAGTACGTTACTCTTAATTATAGCTGCCTTACTTGATGTGGCAGGCGTATAAGCAAAAGTGGTATCATTCACGGATACAACGAAAATAATATCTTCACCAACATCTCCAAATATTGAATTGTCATTTTTATCAAAAATGCCAATTGCAAAGGAATTAGATCCCACTGAATATTTGCCATATTGGAGATCCCAACCTTTTACTTCTGGCTTTATCCTAGCCCACGATTCATAAGGAATAATATGTTTCGGATAACCTCTATGAGTTAAATTCACCTTTGTAAAAGGACTCTCAGTTTCTTCAGATTTGACGATAGTTTCTCTGTTCGCATTGCACGATAAAAATAGGATTCCTACAATAATTAAAACTAAGTAATTCATTCTATTTTTATTATAAATTAGCGGTGAACTGTAAAAAGGTTCACCGCATAAAGTTTCTTAATAATCATCAATTACATTACAAACCCCCAAGTTCGGCGTAGGCTGAAGCATAGCATTTGAGCAACGACGCCTACGTCATTAAAATAGTTGAAAAATCTGTTTTCAATAGCCATAATTAAAAATACAATTAATGTAACTTATCAGCGAATGCTAAGAAATAATATTAACCATCCCTATTGCTTCATTCTCAAGACAGAATCTTGAATGTGAAAGTGACGTAGGCTCTATACACAAGGCTGAACGTCAGCCTAAGCCGAACGGTGGATATTTACTTTATTTACTTCTTCTCGTTCGGCGTAGGCTGAAGCATAGCATTTGGGCAACGACGCCTACTTCATCATTAAAGTTGAAAAATCTATCTTCAATAGCAATAATAAAAAATACAATCCATTCAAACTATCAGCGAAGGTTAAGAAATATTATTAACCATCCCTATTGCTTCATTCTCAAGACAGAATCTTGAATGTGAAAGCGACGTAGGCTCTATGCACAAGGCTGAACGTCAGCCTACGCCGAACATAATTAATTAAAAATATTGATGGTTTTTATCAAGATAAGAAATGCCACTCACAAGTGTATCACATTCGATGATCTTACTGCACTTTCTAATCTCACTAACAATCCTGCAGAAAATCCGAATTTACTCTATGATAATCAGCTGCAATTACCTAATTCTGATCAGATAAAAATGGATTATCTTTCAGAGTAATTAAAGGAGATAAGATAGTCAAGACATATTATAAACTACTTATCATCAAGCTAAATCTTTAGCACTTTAGATGTAAACACTCTGTTCTGATATTGAATATTAATAAGATAGATACCTGCTTCCATTTCAGATAGATCAAAGAATATTTCAGTCCCCATCACTTTAGATTCGAATACTTTCCTTTTTTCTATGGAATAAATCTTAAGAGTGCCCTCATCATTTATAGCTTTTCTAATCTCAAGTTTTGTTGGACCAGCAGTTGGATTAGGCATGACGATCAGAGCTTCAGAATTAACGTGTATAATTTCTTCACTACTGCTAGTCGTACAATCAATATGATCTTCATTCAAGAGACTAATAAAAACAGTATGAATAGAGTCACAACCTTCTGTGGTGGTTAACAACTCCTGATATTCTCCTTCTTCAGTATGGCCGTTGTAATCTTCTCCAGGACAAAGTCGTATCTCTTCTTGCGTGGTATAGTTAGGATGGACTATCAATTCTAATTCAACTATAGATTCACAACCATTTTCATCAATCGCTCCATAGTTGTAGGTACCAGAATCTGTATAACCTCCTATATTACTTCCTTCACATACTTCTAAGTGAAGAAAAACTTCATTAGTTTGGAGTACTTCCAAGTTTAATAACCTAATGGAATCACAACCATTTTGAGCTGAATACAAATCTTCATAACTACCTGATTCTGCATACCCTTCATAAGTAGTCCCTGCGCATATTTCTAAGTTTATAATTTCGTATGAAATAGGCAGAACATTAAGTATAAGAACTCTATTAGAATCACAGCCATCGATGCTGATATAACTATCAACGTAACGTCCAGACTGATCATAGCTCTCGTAGCTTTCACCCATACAGATATCAACCATCTGTTCAGAGCTAATTGCTTCTAGTACAGTGAGATTGAGAGTTTTAGTCCCTTCGCATTCTCCATCTTGTACTGACTCAGTATAACTTCCCGTAATATTGTGGCCAAGGTAGGATTCGCCAGCACAGATAGTCATGTCTATTTCTTCATCGATACTTGGTAAGACAGTAAGACTAATTTCTGTACAACTTTCTTCATTAGAGAAGAAAATACCAGAAGTAGTCTGACCTTGATAAGATTCTCCATGACATATTGTAATATACTTTCTCGATATATCCCAATATGGTCTTACTTCGATTGCAACGTTTACTATGGAGTCACACCCCTCCACAGTTTGCAATCTTTTCGTTGTCGCATAGAAAGCACTATCCCAATCATCACTATTGTAATAAGTAAGCCCATTATACGCTTCTCCGTCACAAAGCACGACGTTTTCTTGGACCTCATAGTCTTGAAGAACCTTAAGGTTAACAAACCTTATGGAATCACAACCGTCTACCGCATTGAACACATCTCTATATCTACCGTCATCTCGGTGTCCCCAATATGATCCGCATGCTTCAATGTCGATTTCTGTGATTATAGGCGTCTCACAATGTGCCCTCATAATAGCCACAGCATTATTGGTATTGATAGGCGCATTTCTGTCAAAGTATATATTGGCTTCGCTTATCATACAGCTTCCATAATCAATTTCTTTTTTGGGTTTAATACGATAACTAATCATCCCTTGAGAAGCTGCCAGATTGGTACTACTGTCAGGTAAAAGAATATTATCAAAAAGTATAGTCATCTTGTTCTTAAAATCAATGTTAGCTCTGTATTCATGAGAGACCGATAAAATCTCCAATGTTTCTATATCTAGATTAGAGTCCATTTCCTCTTCTATCCTGACTGTAAAGGCTGTATCAGTCCCAGTATTTTGGAATCTGATTTGATAATATTGGTATTCTTCTATATCGAAAAATCTATCCTCAAATCCCTCCTCATTAAATAATCTGATATCGTTAGGGTCATAAGAACCTACATTTTCCTGATAGAAACTTTCACTTACTTCTGCTGTAGTACAATTATTATCTAAAGTTACCTCTGCACTTACACAATGGGAATAGCCGAGCGGCGAATCACATGAAATTACAGCACTCATTTTAATTCGCTTGATTTGATTAATCGTTAAGGCTCCCACTTCTATCTGATATCTATTATTGCCTAGCTCAGAGAAAGGTATATCAAAACTTACCTGATCGTGGAATTCGTCTAATTCCACGATGACAGAAGCATCGCTTGCACTTTCTGTTCCTTTATTTGAGATATTAATAAAATACTCAGTCTCGAAACATCTTCTAAGTCTGATATTAGAAATATGAGCTGTGAGATATGCACAATATTCTTCTGCCTGTAGACCTATGTCTACATTAGAGTTAAGTCCTCCACTTAACTGGGAAGTATATTCTGACTGGCATGATTCCCAGAAATTGGTTTTGATAATGGGAGTTAGAGACCATTCTCCATCAGGTAAATTAATGTTATACCTGCCTTCATGGACAGGAGCCAGAAATCTAAAACCTTGTCCCTCGACTTTAAGTAGATCTATAACATTAATGACATCTTCATTGTCATTAGAACAAGAGCTGTTTTTATCTGCATAGACAACACCAGTCACATAGTTTTCGAAATAGTCAATTTGATCTAACTTAAAAAGGCCCTCTGTAGCGATTATGTACACTTCCTCATCGAAAGCACAAACTTGATTTGGAGTTAGCACTTCCGTTAGCGTGCCACCTTCTTCAAAAAATATTGGCAAGGAAACAAATGGACTTTTGTAATTATCTAAATAATATAATTGTCTAGTCTGACCATATAAATTATCTATTACGAATACGGATTCTGACTTTGTACCGGTAAAAATCTCACCAAAAGGGACTGAAGATAGGCTCGTAAAGGTCTGTCCAAAATTATCAGAAACTGACACCCCTGAATAGCTATTTATGATGAGATCACCATCAATTGTTAGACCTGAGAACGCGTAATAACCTTGATGGAGATCCTTCCTGTGTCTTCTCGATAAATTGCTTTTGGTCAATGAAGTAATTTGATTCCACTCGGTAAATATCACTTCATCCTCAGTTCTCAAATATTTAATAGAATTTATAGCTACGTCGCTTACCATACCGTAAGCGTTATCAGCAGTTATATTTGGATAATCAAATGAATACACATATTTATCTCTCCAACTAATACCGTTATTAGTAGTCGTGTATATAATAGCGGGATGGTATACATAACAATCATGACAACCTATGTCAATATTAGGTTGTTGGACAAGTTCACCTATAGCTTTTACGATCAGCTTACCATTTGCTACACTTATAATTTCATAAGGGTAATCAAATTCTTTATCAAAAGGCTGGATGACGCTATTGATTACTTCAAAGCTTGCACCCTCATCATCTGACTGATGTATCTTATCATTAGAGATGACATACAATCTATCTTCTTCTGTAATATCAAAATCTACAACAGTATGATGGTTCAGTAACATTTCCCAAGTCATACCGTCATCTTTACTCTTATAGAGAAACCAATTACTTAGGGCGTATAAAGTGCCCGCAGAACTCTTTTTTAGCTTAGAAATTATAGCGCTATGCTCATCACTTTGATTGAGAATTACTCGTCTTTGGCTAAAATCAGCATCAGTATATTCTATGACAGCACCGCCTACATTGAAGACCAAGTTACCCTTTACAAGGTAGGAATCATAGTTGCTTTTAGAGTTTCGACCATCATATATGAGATCTAATTGTCCAGAATCAAGATCTATGCTACCTAATTTAGAATTATGGTGCCCAACGGACCAAGCCTCCCATTTATCTCGAAAATATCTGAAATATACATTGTTATTATGCATACCTATTATGTCGAGTTCCACACCATGAGAAGTATACAAATGCTTAAAACTATTACCATTGTCAGTGCTCACACTTATACTTGTAGACCATTTGCTTATAGGATCAAAAAAATATCGTGATAAGACTAGCACGCCATTTTCTGATACTATTACTGACGAGCCTGTTGCCGTACCATTATCTGAAATTCTAATAATTTCTTGTAATTCTAATTCATTATTGAAAACTTGAAACTTTCGATTATCTACCTTTACAACTATCTGATCATCTGAAGCACTTATTTCATAACAATTATAGCAACCTTCATCCAGGTTTGTCATTTTAGATACAGATTCACTATCAATATTATATGCATAAAGTACCTTTTCCCTTATTAGATAGATCTCATCATTAATTAACCAAGGCCCAGCAGTAAACAATGTATCTCCACTAATTTCTATAGGTTTTAGAATTTCATTATTTAATAGGTACACAGAATTGTACTTAGATAATATAAAAGTACCGTTGTCTAATTGATCATATTTAGTGTGGAAAGTATTCGATCCTATACGATACCATTCTGGTACAGCAGTTTTAACCCATGTCCTTCCTTCATCGACTGTATGTACTATAGAATCTTTGACTATATATGATAACGAGCCATTTTGGTTGACTTTAATATCTGGAAAACTCTGCTCGATGATTGGCGATAGCTTAGTTACCTTAGCGATCTGTGCATTGAGACTGGTACTTAGTAAAACTGAACTTACTATTAGAAACTTTAGGATTTTTATAGGCATTACTTTGGTAGTATTTCCTCTTTATGTCCTCTATATAGCAAAGGTTATACTTAGCGATCCACTGCATTTATGATAAAGCTTGTAACCTCCTAAAATTGTTTAATTTTTTATAACGGATTGGTGGTATGCAGCGTACCCTGATGATACTATGTTATTTCATTTGCTCAGATAGTCGTCACGAATTTCTCTATGATGTTTTCTAATCCATTTTCTGATGTATCTGTCGTTTTCATTTTTGTCTGTTCTTTCGCTCTAGCTGTCTGATGTCAGACTCCAGTTCTTTTAAGCTCTGTTCTTTCTCGAGTAGTTTTTGAGGCTCTTTATATTTGCTATACTCTGCACTCAAATTACTAATAGCCATTTGACGACTGATTTTACCTGCATGTGTTGGAAGTTCTCTGCCATTAAGCCTGATTATATCGTCTAATAGATGCCCAATCAGCCATGTACATCGGGGTACGTTGCTGAGCTTGTGTTCTTTTGATTGGGTTAAAGATCAAGATTCTCATTATTAATTATAGAAATCTACTCATCCCAATAGAAGTAAAATCCGGAGCCAAAGGCAGATTGCGATCCTTACATGAATACATGGACAGAACCAACCATAGATATGCAGTAAGATTATTGGCTAACACACATAACATAGAAGAACTTACAACAACAAAGGGTAAGACTTATACACTTATAAACCTACCCTATTTCAGTATAGGAAGATTAGATTATATTCTGGATACAATAATCAAAGAGTGATTTAGTTTTTTGTTCTATAACTGATTATTATGTTCGGCATAGGCTGACGCATAGCATTTGAACAACGACACCTACGTCATCATTAAAGTTAAAAATCTACTTTCAGTAGCACTAATTATATATACAATCCATTCAACTTATCAGCGAATGATGAGAATCATTATTACTCACTCCTATAACTTCATGCTCAAGACAGAATCTTGAATGTGAAAGCGACGTAGGTTCTACACACAAGGCAGAACGTCAGCCTATGCCGAACGGGAAAGTCGCAAAAGAAAAAAACTACCCTGCTTATGTAGTTCTCAAAGACAAGTCCTTAAATCAGATAGCTACCATGAAACCAAAAGATAAAACCGAACTTATACGGGTAGAAGGAATAGGCAAACAGAAGTTAGAAGATTATGGTAAGAGTATTTTGGATATTGTAAATGAATGATATTCAACATGTGAAATGCTAAATATGTCCTATCATGCAGCACCTACTCACAAAAATCGCATTCTAAAACTGAAAATTTTGAATTAGGACTAAATTCATAGAGCTGTCTATATAACTTACAATTAAGTAGTTTATGATCGTAGACAGCATATAAATCTGGATTATTACTATGAATATTATCTATAAGCGATTTAGGATCTTGTGTAAGATATTCAATATTTAATTTTTCGGACTCTCTATAGAACTCATAATATATAAGTGTATCAAACCCGATCTTTTGAGTAATACTATCATGAAAGTTACAAGCGAATTTGTCAATTCTATCTAAATCTGGTATAGAATCCACAAAGAAAGTATGTACGCCTGTATATTCATGATTGACAAACTAGTCAATGTTACTTAGATCGAATTCTCGGATTGCAAATGATTTAGTAGTTCTTTTACTTTCAGTACATGAAAGTAAAAGAACTACAACAACTAAAAATCCTATTTTCAAATGGCTCATATTATAAAATTACTCTTCACAGAAAAAATCAGAATATGATGCATTATACTCTTTTAATCCATGATAAGCTTTTGATATGGTGCCATTACTATAGACTATATACTTTACTATGAAATCTTTTCTACGGGAAGTATCATATAAATCATCATTATTCTGTTTTATATTACTATTATTTGTTATGCTTGATTTTCTGAAATAATAGTAATATTTAGCTGAATCTTCTTGGTAATTAACGTTCTCGCAAAAATGATTATCTATACACTTAAGTTGGGATTTACTATAATTTTCTACTAAAAAACTTTTTGAGTTAGGTCCCTTTTGTACGGTATACAAACTATCAAGAGAGCTAAAATCGCTTATTAAACAAACTTTTTCATCGGATTTATCAACACATCCTACAATTGCAAACAATAGAAAAAGTAATAATAATGTATTGCGTATTTTATTAATCATTTATATTTCCTCTGATAGTAACATTGAAAGTCCATTCGGCGTAGACCGATGCATAGCATTTGAGCAACGACGCCTACGTCATTATTAGAGTTGAAAAATCTGTTTTCAATAGCCAGAATTAAAAATACAATTGATGTAACTTATCAGCGAATGCTAAGAAATAATATAAACATCCCTATAACTTCCTTCTCAAGACAGAATCGTAACCTAATCGACATAGGCGGCTCTGCATAAAGCTCAACTATAACTAATACCAAAGACCAACATCAAGCATCTATCAATAATCAAAACACCCTTCCCCCTCAGGAGCCATAAGATACTTAACTCCGAATGTGCCCCACATAGGTCTCGGACGAGGTGCATTGGCAAATTCAGTTGTTCGTTGATTAATAGAAAAGTTGAATTCTACTTTCTTAAACAACTGTAGCTTAGCACCTATGTAGCCTTCGAAGACAAACTTTCTTAACCCTCCGAATGATCTGAAGTTATCACCCTTACTCAGTCCGTAATACCCATTTACATGAGCGTTATAGAACGCTACTCTCGATGTCAATCCAGCTACAAGAGAGAATCCGATATTTTCATTATTGACAGAAATTAGGCCTGGATTATTGGTATCTGTATAGGATAGATTGTCTACATGTCTATCTACATTCATGACTTTGCCAAAGTCTATACCTACGCCTATATTCGTATAATATCCTAAGTTGACTTCGGGTCTGACTTGTACTAATACTTTTTTGATCGGCTTCCAGATGACCGCTTCTGCGGATATGGAATACATAAACATCGGTGAAGGAGCCCGCATCACTTGTCCTGTCGGATAAGGAGCATCATCATTGCGATCCCATAAGTTTGCATCTGGTCTATTCTTACCAAAGAGATTCTCTACTCCTTGCACCAATCCCAGACTTGCAAAGCCAAAAGTAAATGAAGAAGTAATCGCTAAATCTAATTGCCTGGCTGTATGAGCAAATCGCTTACTCCCCTGTATACGTCGAGTACTTCTAAATCCTGTGAATGAAGAAAATGGTCTGTCCGTCACCAGATCATATCCGCCATCTACAGCTAACTGAAATCCAGCGACCTCATCTGATATTAATGATGGGCTGAAGCCATTGGTAATAAAAACAAAATTATGCGATTCTGTTTCCTCACGAAAACCACTATTATATAGAATGTTATCTATAAGAAATCTATCTACTTTCTGACGCACCCACGGTAAGCCTAAGTATATATTATCAGCGATCTCACCATAGATTCCTAATCGTAAGGATATCGCATAGTTGCGATTCTCATTATTCTCATCTCTCAGAAAATCAGAAAAGTAATCCTGATCGACTGACATCTCAAACCCTGCAATATAGCTCTGCTGCGCCTTGACCTGGAGAAATAATAGAGCAAGAATTATAGCTATGATATACTTAGATACTGACATAAAATTTATTGGTATAACGTAGATCAAATGTAGCTAATTATATATCATCCGCTTTGATTGGGAAGAGATAAGATCACAAGCCTTTCATAAAAAAATCAAAAGAGATAATTTACATTGAAAGAAGGCAATCTAATTAGTTAAAAGGATAACTTTATAGAATACATAGATTGTCAATCCATTATGAACTATTACAAATCGGCTCTAAAGGCTTTCCATAGCCATTACAAGAAACGTCTATCAGGTACTTCTATAAAGAAAAGCGAGAGAGGCAAAGGACTCCTCATTGCCAGTATCTTATCCCAAGATCTCAAGGATGATAATGAGCCAAGAATGTACTTGCATAAGGAGCCTGTAGATCAAGTCATCATATTGGCACATGGATTATCTGACTCACCATATTATATGACCGCAATCGCAAAGGAATTCTTCTATGCTGGAGCAAATGTCATTATTCCTCTTATGCCAGCACATGGGCTTAAGCAACCAGATGGCCACATGGAAGATTTAAAAATGGATACCAAATGGAAAGAAGAAATAGATACGGTAGTGGAGATAGCATCCATCATCGGTCATAACATTTCTCTTGGTGGATTCTCAAGTGGTGGAGCACTTTGCTATAACAAAATACTTAGAGACCCTGAGCTAATTAATGGTGCCTTATTCCTCTTTGCTGCCGCAATAGATGTCAGACTGATTAGTGACTTAGGCCAGTCGCGATTTGTGTCCATGCTGGCTAAGATATCCGACGGTCATACTAAAGGCTATGGAATGGACCCATTCAAATATCCTAAGCTGCCGCTTTTTGCAGCATTAGAGTTGGGACAAATCATTAACCAAAATGAGGAGTTATCACAGGGACTTAGAATTAGCCAACCCGTATTTGCAGCACATGCAGTAGATGATAAGACAGCTAAGCTATCTGCTATTAAGAATCTGATCCACAAACATACAGAGACTGGTATCTTGTATACAATATATAATGGAATGGCTCACGCAGAATTACCACTTAAAGAAGACATTGAATTAGATGATAAATATGAGGATGGCAAAGCTGCTTATGCTAATCAAGATTTTGATATCATGATGGAAAGTTGCCTCTCTTTCTATCAGAAGTATGTCGTAGACAGTTATGACGCTTGAGGCAAAGTAATATCCATTATTGCTTTATTAATCGATGTATCTCATTTCCTTTCTTTATTATATAAATACCAGAAGGCAAATAAGAAACATCTAATCGATTATCGATCAATTCCTGTCGTCGGATCACCTTGCCTGTAGAATCATATATTATTACTTCAAGATATTTAGTCACTTCCTTAAAGTGAACCAAACCGGATGTTGGATTAGGAAAAATAGAATGGCTTACCACTTCGGCTTCTTCGATATCACTGCTGATACTGGATATGTCATATACACGGACGAGACCATTATTAGTCTCTCCGACTGCACTATAGCCAGCATAACTTATTGCGACAAAATCATTATCTGATATAACTATATCTGATGGGCCAAATGCATCTTCTAAATCAATTGTATAATCTAATTCTAATTGCCAATCTTCATTTCTAAACTGATAGACTCTACAGTAATTATTAAAGATTGCTGGTTGCCCTGTGACCGAGGATTCTTCAGACTCCACCCCAGCCACTACCACATAACTACCATCAGATGATATGGCAATTTTTCCATTTACAGTGTTACGATCATTAATTTGAATGGAACTTCCTTTTCTTTCCCATTCATTATTCAATTTATAAACAGAAAAGTGATTAGCAGTATCTATTAAACTTGTGTAAACTATATGATTCTGATCATTAGAATACTTTATATTTCTTCCATTATTGACATTGTTTGTGATAGTTGATAGAACTTCCCATTGTTGACTTAGATTATCGAACTCATAGAACTCTATTAATCCTTCTGTATTAATTAAAGTCAACTGTTGTCCATCACTGGACAGTCCTGCAGACCAAAGTAAATCATCCTTCAGAATATCCCCTCCTATCTGGATCCATCTATCATCGATCAGATCGTATATCTGTACTCTTCCTTGTCGAGTGTTAGATCCTTCCATCTGAGAGTAAACTCTATTACGTACCATTATTCTACTACCATGATTAGTAATTTCTACGCCATAACCATAATCTCCTAGACCATTACCTATCAGAGGTTGGCCGACTTGATTCCAATTATTCCCGTCAAAATCGTATACTTCCACTAGTCCTGTGCTTACGTTTGCATCATTGACGTAATATGGAACGCCTCTAACTAATCGGGAACCATCAGCTGATAATCTTACACTACACTCTGAGGATCTGTCTATAAATCTATCTTCGATCGCATCACCGATGATCTGCCACTGTCCATCATCTTGTAATACATAAACAATTGTTTTCCCTACACTTTCACCACCTACATTACTCCCTATAGACAGTATCTGACCATTTGATGATAGATCAATAGAGAAACCATATAGATCGGATTCGTTACCGATTATATCATCTCCGACTTGGACTTGACTATAAGAAAGAGGGATAAAAAGGATACTGATCAGGAATAGCAATTTTACTTTCTGGTATATATGCATAATACAGGTTTTTCTTTTATCTATAGTAAGATAGAAAAACATAAGTGCAAAAACAAAATGTGAGGTAGGAGCTTCCTACGCCTTCACCGCTTTAGGATCGGTAAATAACACTAATAGATCACTTAACTTACTTTTCAGTTCACTACGATGTACTATAAAGTCTAAGAATCCATGATCCATCAGAAACTCGGAACTTTGGAATCCTTCGGGTAGGTCTTGCTTAATCGTTTCCTTAATTACTCTCGGTCCTGCGAATCCTAATAAAGCACCTGGCTCAGAAAAATTAACATCTCCTAACATAGCAAAAGAAGCCGTGACTCCTCCAGTTGTAGGGTCTGTAAGAAAAGAAAAGTATGGTAGTTGTGCCTTGGCTAATTGTGATAGTTTGGCAGAGGTCTTAGCCATCTGCATCAGGGAGAAAGCAGATTCCATCATTCTTGCACCCCCTGACTTAGAGATAATCATGAATGGCGACCTGTTCTTAATACAGAAGTCTATAGAACGAGCAATCTTCTCACCGACCACAGATCCCATAGATCCTCCTATAAAACTGAAGTCCATTGCTGCAATAACAAGCGGCTTCTTAGCTACTAATCCTGCCGCTACAGTGATGGATTCATTAAGATTAGTTTTCTCTTTTGCCTTGATCAGCCGATCTTCATACTTGACCAAATCTGAGAAGTCCAGAAAGTCCTCTGATATCAACTCGTCAAACAAAACCTCAAATTTACTATCAAAAATGAGATCGAAATAATCATAAGAGCCAATACGAGTATGATAATCACACTTCGGACATATATAGAAATTAGAGCGGAGTTCCTTGACCGTAATGGTCTCATTACACTTCTTACACTTATACCATAAGCCATCAGGTGCTTCCTTCTTATGCTTAGTCGCAGTCTGTATACCTTCCTTGAATCTCTTGAACCAACCCATAGGCTTAACTTAGTTACATTATTGTGGGGAGAACAATGTTTTTATTGATAGGACGTAATTTGCAAAATGTAAAGTTAGAAGATAAGCTCTATCTCACAAGAAAACTGTGGTTTAAAAAGTGAAAAATATTGCAGTTCAAGACATAACTTATTGATTATCTATGATTTACAGAATTATATCGACCAGCTATATCATATATACTTACCACCCTCTCGCTTAGTCAATCCAGACAATTGATTTCCGTGTAATGCTAAAAATTCTCTTACGAATAACTTTTCGGTTCTAGAGTATTGTCTCAGTGCCCAACCAGAAGCTTTATTGATAAAAAACTCCTTAGAGCCTACTGTCTTTAGTATCAATTCAGATAATAGTGAAGCATCAGTCTTGCCTTTATAAAATAACTGAAATATCAGTGCCGTCCTCTGTAACCACATATTGTCCGTATCCATGTAGTCATGTGCAATCTTACAAGAAGATTCTGCAGCTTGTTGGATAAGTATATGGCCTACTGCATGAGAGGCCAAAAAGTCAACTGTGTCCCACCAAGATTCTTCTACTATAAGGTTCTCTATAAATGGAAGATCATCCAAAACTAATTGCTTTTCTACCTTACGAATTATCTCCATTGCGAAATATTTAGATTCTCGATAAGTATCATTCCATAACAACTGCACTATCCCCTTCCAATCTGCAAGAATCATCTTCTTATACTGTGCCCATAACTCTCGAAAAATGACCTTACGTATTGGTGCAGTAATTCCCAAAAACTTATATCTATCCTTCATATATGCTTTCATCTGAGTTGCTCTTTCTGGCTGTCGGGCATCCTCGTGCAACTCTTGTATAATTGCGTATAATTCTTGTGACTTCATATCGATTGATTTGTATAAAAAAACTTACTCAATATTTTATAATATAAATGATACTTTATTAAGAATTGTAATATAAGCTGACAAACATTTAATTTCACAACTTACAATTGCTAAACCTTCATTATTCTATACACTCAACTAATGTCCATAACACATTCTATTAATACAAGTCACAAGTTAATACTTGCCTCAGCAATACTTCTAATGCCTATATGTATGATGGCTCATGGAGTATCTGCAAGTGACCAGGCACAATTATCAGAAGGTGGATTGTTAGCATATATTCTTGTAGGTGCTAAGCATATGGTGACAGGATACGATCATCTGCTTTTCTTAGTAGGCGTAATATTTTTTCTCAGGGATTTTAAGGATGTTGTGAAGTTCGTTTCCATATTTACATTAGGTCATAGTATCACTTTGATCTTCGCCACATTGTGGGGTATCAAAGCGGATGAGCATCTAATCGATGCAGTTATAGCATTAAGTGTCTTGTACAAAGGTTTCGAAAACTTAGGTGGTTTCTCCAAAATACTAAAAACAAAGTCTCCTAATTTACTACTGATGGTCTTTATATTTGGATTGATACATGGATTTGGCTTATCTACTCGTTTGCAATCTTTTGACATGGGAGAAGGGAGCATCTTAGCTAAGATAATATGCTTTAATGTAGGCGTAGAATTGGGTCAGATTACTGCTTTAATACCGATCATATTTATTATCAACTTTTGGAAGAACAGAAGTGGATATTCTGCATTTTATAAAATTACAAATTGGTTCTTAGTAGCGGCTGGTATTGGTTTATTCATATTCCAAATGTATGGATATTTCTCTGCACACTAAGCTACACATCGATTGTCCTAATTTATGAAAACCTAATCTTAATTACATGCAGCCATTAGCAGAAAGAATGAGGCCTCAGACATTAGATGATTACGTCGGTCAGGAACAGTTATTAGGTGAGCAAGGAACACTTCGGAAAGTTATCAATGCGGGTCGTGTGCCATCGCTGATATTATGGGGTCCACCGGGTGTAGGCAAGACAACCTTAGCTCAGATCATAGCACAGAATTCTAAGACCACTTTCTATAAATTAAGTGCCATAAATTCTGGTGTAAAAGATATCAGAGAAGTCATTAGCAAAGCTCAGAATCAGAAGTTTTTTGATGCCGCCTCTCCTATATTGTTTATAGATGAGATACATCGATTCAGTAAGTCACAGCAAGATGCACTACTCGGCGCAGTCGAGAAAGGTACGGTTACACTCATAGGGGCCACTACAGAGAATCCATCTTTTGAAGTGATCTCTGCATTATTATCCAGATGCCAAGTCTATATCCTCAAACATCTCAAAAAAGAGAACCTTATAGATATGGTTGACAAAGCGATAAGCTCTGATAGCTATCTAAAGAAAAAGGATATCACGATTACTGAATATGAAGCGTTGCTAAAGTTCAGCTCAGGAGATGGTAGACGTCTGTATAATCTATTAGAGCTGATAATTAATAGTTATGATGATGACGAAAAAATCATCATAGACAATGCATCAGTAGAAGAAAGGATACAACAGAATATGGCTCTCTATGATAAGTCTGGAGAGATGCATTACGATATCATATCTGCATTTATCAAATCCATCAGAGGCAGTGATCCCAATGCTGCAGTGTACTATCTCGCAAGGATGATCGACGGTGGAGAAGAACCACGATTTATCTGTCGGCGGATGATTATACTGGCCTCAGAAGACATCGGATTAGCTAATCCTAATGCTCTCTTATTAGCTAATAATTGCTTCCAAGCTGTACATAATATCGGGATGCCAGAAGGTAGAATCATCATGAGTCAGTGTGCTATATACCTCGCTGCATCTCCTAAAAGTAATGCCTCTTATATGGCTATCAATGAGGCTATGGCAACTTTCAAACAAACTGGTAATCTAAGCATCCCACTACATCTAAGAAATGCACCAACTAAGCTGATGAAAAACTTAGATTATGGGAAGGACTACAAGTATGCACATAATTATGACAACAATTTCGCAGCTGAGGAGTACCTACCTGATGAGATATCTAAATCTGCATTCTACATACCAGGAAGTAACGCAAGCGAAGAAAAGATGAAGAATCACCTTAATAATCTATGGGGAGGAAAGTACGGTGACTATTGATCCTTGTAGAAATAGATTTATCTATAGTACTTCTTTACTTCCTAATTAAAATTTAAATTTGCAGCATTAATTAACTCATAAAAACTATAAAACAAATGGGCTTATTTTCATTTATCAAAGGAGCTGGTAAGAAATTATTTGGCAAGAAAGAAGAAAAAACTGTCAATGCACCAACGGGAGAAATCAATTCACCAAGTAGAGAGGATCTACTTAAGGCAGAAATATCAAGATTAGGACTTCCTGTACAAAACTTAGGCGTAGAAATATCGGAGATGGTCACGGTTACTGGACAGACTGAAACCAATGCTGACAGGGAAAAAGTAATATTAGCGCTAGGGAATGTAGATTGTATTGGATGTGTGGAAGATGAAATCACAGTCACTAATCCTGAGCCAGAAGCAACTTTCCATGTCGTGCAATCTGGTGATACACTTTCTAAGATTTCTAAAGATGTCTATGGAGATCCTATGAAGTACAATACTATATTCGAAGCTAACAAGCCGATGCTAGAGCATCCTGACAAGATCTATCCAGGTCAGACACTTAGGATTCCTGCGCAATAATAACACAGAAATATAATGTACAGAAAAGACCACTATAAACTATAGCGGTCTTTTTTTTATATAAGTCCAGCCTTAAGAAATAATCGTTTGCTATCTTCCTATTATTGTAAATTCACATAAGAATATGTAGTCTACTAAATGACGATCAACAAAGAGATATTCAAAATAGCATTGCCTAATATCATTGCTAATATTTCGATTCCATTGTTAGGAATTGTAGATACAGCACTAATGGGCAGAATGGATGATCCAGCTTTTATAGGAGCTATAGCTTTAGGTGGTATTATCTTTAATATTCTGTATTGGGGACTCGGATTTCTCAGACCTGGAACAACTGGACTCACGGCACAGTCTTACGGTAGAGAAGATATGCAAGAGAGCTATCGCTTACTATTCAGATCTACGATTATAGGATTCACCTTAGGATTATTGATATTAATATTTCATAGGCCGCTTGGTGAATTTTGCTTTTCACTTCTGAGTGGTTCTGACAAGGTAGAATCATTAGCATATGAATACTTCTCGATCAGAGTATTGGCAGCGCCATTTGTTATTTGTGTATTTGCGTTACGGGGGTGGTTCTTCGGAATGCAAGATGCCATCTCACCGATGATACTCACAATCAGCTCTAATGTTCTTAATATTATTATCAGCTATTACCTAGTCATGATAAAGGGCATGTCAGTCGCAGGCGTCGCTTATGGAACGTTTGCAGCTCAGACGATTACATTTCTTGTAGCAATTGGTATAATCTTATTTAAGTATCGCAGCAATATCCTTATCTATTTTGACAGAGCTATATTCCAAGCTAAGGAGATGATGAGATTCTTAAGTGTCAATCGAGACATGTTCATCAGAAACATGGGAATGATACTCGTCTTTAGCTATTATACGAACTACTCCTCACAGATGAGTGACGACTATCTAGCGATCAACCAGATGATGCTTCAGCTATTTTACTTTATGGCTTATGCAGTGGATGGATTTGCCTATGCTTCCGAAAGTCTTGTCGGAAAATACTTAGGAGAAAGCAATATTCCAAAAGTCAAGATTGTAATCAAAAAATGTCTGATCTATGGACTGGCTTTTGGATCATTATTTTCCATCGCTTTTCTAATTTCAGGTTCCAGTATCTTACGAGTGATGACTGATAACGCCTCGCTTATAGCTGACTCTCAACCTTACTTCATCTGGTTAGCATTGGTGTCTATTTCCGGCGCCTTAGCATTTATATGGGACGGCGTGTATAGTGGCGCTACCGCTGCTACAGAACTACGTGATAGTATGATTATATCTACGATTGTGTTCTTTGGAGTATTCTATATTATGCGAGCTGCTTATCCGTACACAGCCATATGGGCAGCCATGGTTGGGTTTATGCTATCACGATCTGTATTCCAGATTGTCTTATATAAGATGAGGATTGTCAATAGATGGCAACGAGGTGAAATATGACATACGATCTATTGCTCTTTTAAAATCTTGTGTACCGAAAGTTGGTTATGAAGATTACTTATGACATTTACAAAATAAAGACCTGAACCTAAACTACTTAAATCAATCATAAAAGGAACAGAACTACCCGAAAAATCTGCAACCATCTGACCAGAACTATCCAATACCTCAATCGTGAAGTCACTGATATCACCATCTAATACGACTCTATCTGTAAATGGATTAGGGAATATTTCTATGCAATCGTCAGACATGACAATATGAGCATCTGTGCTTATATCAAACAAGTGACCATACCTCGGTACAGCTTGTCCAAATTCTAATGCCCCCATATCTGGTAAACCGTCGGTAAGGTATGGCTCATTGATCAGACTAATATTATCTCCATTATCCAATCCAGCCGAATTAAGAATAGGTCTGAAGTCATTCTCCATAGGATCATATTCTATTGTATAAGCGGTAGGTAATGCCACATCAACAAAATCTGAAGGCGTTACCGCTATGGCATTGGATTCTGTAACCCCACTATTATTTAGTACTGGCACATCTGCATATCTAAGATTATCCCACTTAAACCATTCTGTGCCTGAGCCACCAGCTCTGGATGAGTAATAAGCTCCATAATCCCAATTATCATCACTACCAGATACCAACCCAAAAAACTCAAAACAGTATCGGGTAGATAAGATCACATTATTTCTATAGAAAGTATTCTGCCATCCATTCGGAGAACTCATGGCATTACCTTCTGCTACTGCTGTATTGTGGACCACCACCATTCCTGATGGGCCTCTATTCATCTTAAAAGCTGAATTCTCTAAATTGTAAAATATATTTCTGAAGACATATGCAGGACCACCAAATATAGGAGCCAGACTGACTCCAGCTCTTCCATTATAGCAGCGGTTCTCATAGACTCTGCTATTAGAAATCATCCCGTCTACTTCTATCAGGTCATCTACTATATTTTGGATATCATTATTATGTATGTCTAATGAGTATGAAGTTTCATATGGTGGACCATCTGTGGAGATACCATCACCGAAATCTCTAATCGTGTTATAACTGACTACATTATTATTTCCTCTTAGATCGATGCCTCTTTCTCCTGGGATACCACTTCCTGGCCAGACTGTCGTACCTAATATTAGATTATTTGTAATATACTGATCGCTCTCATTCCCGTTAGCTCTTCTGTTCAGGTATCCATATTCCACCTCTTGGATGACGTTATTACGAACAGTGACATGTTGTGTATTCTGAGCATCGACACCCCACTTGCCATCTTCTATCACAAATCCATCAATTATGATATGACTTAGAATAGACGAAAATTCCCCTAAGGTAACAACACCTCGATCAGTTGCATCTCCATCTATCACGGCACCATGTTGTACTTCACTGATAAAACTTATAGGATCACTTAGGTTACCGCTTATGAGTATTGTAAATGCATCGTACGTACCAGTAGCTACTATAAAGTGGTCCCCTGGTTGTGCATTATCAGCAGCTGATTGCAATCCTAAGTATGGTGAAGCTTGAGTACCTATACCTCCACCATTTCCTGGAGATACATACTTGACATTAGCGGATGATGGGACTACTGGAATATCTTTAGTAGATACAGTATGCATGGTAGTCAAGCTTCCTCCATCAGGATCTAAGAGCTCACATTCTATATCATAAGTAATGCCTGGCGCTAAAAACAAAATACTGCCTGCATGAAAGTTCTTGCTGGTTGTATTACCGTCGATGACTAAGCCTGGATATGCTCGCATGGTCATTGCTCCTTGCTCGTAGAGCGTTGTTCCAGATAATCGATATCTTATATTAAGCTCACTATCATTATCTGCATCACCAGTGATCGAGTAGTTGATACTGATGTGATTATAGGTGGCATCTAATCTTACTGTGCCTGGCGTAACTGCCACTTGAGATTGCACATAAGAGGACAACATTAAGAAGAAAGCGACAAGAGATAACTTAGAGATATGTATCATAATAGATAATTCTATCCAAAACTACTCCAAATAAAAATCAGTAAGCTAATGGTATCCCCTACAAGCCTAATTAAGAATAAGAATGATAAAGACTAATTACTTATCTTCATAATCACCAAAAGTATAATCACTTTTACTCAGGACCATTCCAAATGTATTGACATCTTTGGCTTCAGATTTACTGACTTGCTTACCATTTTCTTTTGTTTCTGACTTTAGCATCATCCCTTCTATTTCATTCCACTTGCCTAAGTCTAATGTTGGCGCCAATTCGGAAAACATAGCACTATATGATTCTACCCAACTGATCGGGAAATCTTCTGCCATGTATAGCTTATAAGATTCTTCGTCAATCGTCCCTTTATACTCATATGTTTTATAACCACATATTTTCTTAGTCTTACCTGTTTTCTCATAAGTAAATTTCTCAGCTTCTTCATTGATCTCATGGCTCATCATCGCAGCACCCAGACTCATCATATTAGGTAAAGCCATTGCAGAGTCATCTTTCTTATTATAGGTGACCATGATGTCATTTTTTGTATCCATGACGAGTATGCTTTCGGTTTGTTCTATACCTAAGTAATCACCAGAGTCTGTATAGTGGAAGGTGACTTCCGTTTTCTTCTTCTTGTCATCTTCTACCTCAGATCGTATACTTAGATTAAATACATATTGGTCCGGTACATCAGCATTACGATTCATATCACCTAAGAAGGTAGAGTAGTCTCTATACTTTCGGTTACCACTTAATGAATCTTGCTCATAAGAGTGGCGCAACATAGAATCTAATGCCTTATCTATTGGCTTCATGATAGCATAAGCTATCTCTTCTGCTATCCTATCTGATAATTTGTCAGCCATTTTATCAGCGACTTTATCAGTGGTTTCATCCATTAATTTTTTAAGGAACTGAGCTTGAAGCGAAGAAGTGGATGACAAGATTGCCATCAATGTCACAGTGATGATTGTTTTCATATTCATATTAAGGGGTTTTAAAGTACAGACAAAGGTAAAACTCTATCAATTCTAATGTTATCCCACTTTAGGGTGATTATGAAGCATTCTCTTCCTTTGGTTTTTTTACAAAATGAAATATGATGGCAACTACACAAATGACTATAGTTAGAATTTTCATCGCGTTATGTCTATTAAATTGAAAACCTTCCAAAATAGAATAATCAAAATTCAAAAAGTTACAGCTAACAATATCGCCCAGATAAATAACTTAAAATTTCTCATGTAGATTTCTATTTATTTGAATAATTTAAGTTCTATTTATTAACTAATTATTATCAGTACTTACATGCCACTCATTCCTTCTAATGCGAAGCTCAATGCTTGAGTTCCTTTTCTTCCATGTCCCTGAGCCATGACAGCTCGATACAACTGATGCACTAATGCGAGGCCTGGCAATGAGATATTCATCTCTCGGCAGGCATCTAATGCAATCTCCATATCCTTGACAAAATGCTCTACATAGAATCCTGGATCAAAATTGCGGTCGATAATTCTGGGAGCTAAGTTATCCAACGTCCAGCATGCAGCTGCTCCCCCTCCGATAGACTGTAAAACTGTCGTTGGATCCAGACCACTCTTATGAGCATATAACAAGCTCTCGCATACGCCTATCATTGTACCTGCAATCGTAATCTGATTACACATTTTAGTATGCTGACCAGAGCCTGCTACACCTTGATATACGATATTTTTTCCCATGATCGATAGCAGTGGCATAGCATAAGTAATATCATCTTCTAATCCACCCGTCATAATAGATAATCCACCATTGCGAGCGCCGACATCACCACCCGATACTGGAGCGTCTATACTCGAAGCGTTTTTACTTACCGCCGCATCATAGATCTTCTTTGCTAGGCTAGGACGTGTCGTCGTCATATCTATCAATAATGTATGATCTTGTATACCTTCGAAAATTCCATCCTTTCCAAAATAAACTGCCTCTACATCCTCAGGATAACCCACTATTGTAAAAAGGATATCTGAATTCTGAGTAACTTCAGATGGAGTACTACACCATCGGCATCCTTTCTCGATCAGTGCTGTGGCTTTAGATTTTGTCCTCGTGTATATAGATACATTCTGATATCCTGCACTGACTATTCTATCACACATAGAGGCACCCATCACTCCAGTTCCGATCCATCCTATTCGAGTAGATTTTGTTATTTCTTTCATGTAAATAAATTTATAATCATTTGAATGCACATAACTTTTACTACATACATATTCTAATTAGCTAACTACATTCTGGGGCTGGCCCCTCAAGAAGTTCTCTACATTGTCTGTCACTATTTCTATGAGCCTTGCTCGACTGGCTTTAGTGGCCCATGCCACGTGAGGTGTAAGAACACAATTTGTGAGTCCAAAAAATGGGTTAGTTGCTGAGGGTGGCTCTTGCGATAACACATCTATAGCAGCACCTCGAATTAATTTACGACTTAGTGCATCAGCGAGCTCATCTTCATTTACGAGTTGCCCTCTTCCTGTATTGATAAGAAAAGCTGTACTCTTCATTTTGGAAATAGAATTCTTATTTATAAAATACATAGTATCTTCTGTTAGTGGTGCATTGAGAGATAGAAAATCACTCTGATCTAATAATTCTTCCTCTGACACAAGTGTCACATAATCAGTCTTATGCTTCTCAGGACTTCTTCTCGTTGCAATGATCTTCATGCCAAATGCATGAGCGATCTTAGCGACCGCTTTTCCTATCTGACCGAATCCATAGATCCCAAGAGTCATATCTTTTAACTCTTGTAATTCATGTAAGGTATAAGATGAGAATTTCGATGATGCCCAATCTCCGTTATGTACACTATTACTATGTTCTGCAATACCATTTGTCACACTTAGAATCATCGAGAAAATATGCTGGGCTACAGAAGCAGTGCTATAGCCTGCGGCGTTGCATACGACTATGTCATTACTCGCAGCACTAACTATATCGATATTGTTATAACCTGTTGCCAATAGACAGATACACTTTAGCTCTGGCAATGCTTGTATAATCTCTTTGGTAATTTGACATTTATTAGTAATGATAACATTAGCTCCGTGAGCTGCTGGTATGATATCTTCTTTCTCAGTCCGTGGGTTAATCTGTAACTGACCTAAGCTGCTCAACCTCTGCCATGACAAATCCCCAGGGTTGGTCGTATGAGCATCCAATATTATAATCTTTATACTCATAACTATAGTTTTAATTCTGCATTTTGGTTCTCGATCAGATCAATATATTTCTCTATTTCAAATGCTGTATCTTGGAAGTTTTCACTTCTTGTTTTAACTTGTTCTTGCCTGCGGATACTTCTTGCAAATCGTCTAACTCTTTCCTCTGAGTCCAGTATCAGTCCTGGAACCGTGATCCCATTTCCATCTGAGTCACGGGCTACCATAGTGAAGTAGGAAGAATTGCAATGCTTAATCGTACCGGATTGTATATTTTCTGATTCTACTCGCAAGCCTACCACCATGGAAGTCCTTCCAGTATAATTAACTGATGCTTTCAGATTAATTAATTCGCCTACTTCTATAGGGTTAAGAAAGTCTACCTTGTTAACTGACGCTGTCACACAATACTGACCAGAATGCTTAGAAGCACATGCGAATGCTACCTGATCCATCAAGTTAAGCACATATCCTCCGTGTATCTTACCACTAAAATTAGAATGGGAAGGCAACATCAGTTGTGTCATTGTAATCTGAGAAGCTTCTACCGTTTTATATTTTCCTGAATCCATGAGTTTATTACTTATACGGCTAAGATATAATGCTACAATGGATTACATATATAAACTTGTAACTTTAATAGGGATACATTAGGATCTATATATGTTGCTAGGCATCATAGTAAGAGATCTGAATTACTAAATTTCCACGTATAATAAGTATAACATACTTAGATTCAAATAATTGTAACAATGAGAAATATTATATACTTATTACTTAGCTCGCTCATCATGATGATGTCATGTTCTAAGTCAGATATGATTCCCCTTAATGAAGAAAGTAACGATATAGACAGCACAATACTAGTAAATGAAATTCGCTACCTGGCACTTGGCGATTCTTATACAATAGGTCAGGGCGTATCTCAATCAGAAAGTTGGCCATATCAATTACAACAATCGCTAAAGGAAAATGGAGATACAATTAATGAGATTAAGATCATCGCTAAGACTGGCTGGACAACAACTAACTTACTCAACGCAATAGATGAAGAGAGACCTGAAAACTTCAATCTTGTGTCTCTATTAATTGGGGTCAATAATCAATTTCAGGGTCTATCATTTGAGGAATTTCAATCTGAATTTGATTCATTAATACAAACATCTATTAGACTGGCAGGTAACAAAGATAGAGTTTTTGTCGTCTCGATTCCTGACTATGGAGTGACACCATTCGGATCTTCTAACAGTGCACAGATTGGTCGAGAATTAGATGCCTACAATAATTATATGAAATTGCATTCTGAAGCGCTGGACATTCCATTTGTAGATATTACTGAGATATCAAGGGAACTGGGAGGGTCTCCTGCTGCGCTGGCAACTGATCGTTTACACCCGAGCGGAGCTCAATATAGATTATGGGTCGAAGAGATACTACCTGTTGCTATTGGCCTATTAAAATAGTTTCTGCTTAGTAAACTTCATTGCTTTGTAATGTCAAAAGTCCAATTATGAATATTAAAAGAGACCTCGTAATTTCCCTTCCTTTCTATCTGGATGCCTTTTCCGAAGCTACTTATAAAACCAGGAATATCACTACCCCATGTCATTTGATTGTTATCGTTTGCTATGAATTTAAGTTCACCTGGTTGCAAAGAGATAGTTGCTTTCCACTGCTTAGCAAACTTATCTACAGGCTGTAATTCAAAATATCCTGAGCTATCCATTACGGCACTTCCAAAAATTGCTAATTCTCTACAATATGGAATTTTGTTATTGGGATATTCTTGATCTGTTTGGATCAGTATCGATTCCATTATCTCTTTGATTTCGAGATACTTATTTCTTTCTATAGATTTAAATATGTAATCGGACTTAAGCGATTCTATAAATGAAGTATTTTCATATAATGCCTCTACATCATTAGGTGTGACTCTCCCATCTTTCATATCAAAAATCACATTTGAATGCATCTCATTGGTTATCCGATTCACATAGAAGGGATGTAATAAGTTATCTTCTCTTCTTCTTACAATTTCGTATTGCTTAGCGTATAACTCAATGATGAGCTGACGTAATTCATTATTCAGCACTATCTGAAAACCTGAAGACTTCAGTTGCTCATAAGCAGCAATACCTGACTCAAATTGTATGTGATAATACAACATATCATAATGACTACTAAGTGTATCGTGATAAGGAATCTCTGATTCTAAATGATCCACAATAAGATCTGTTGCATTCATTATTCGTGATCCACAATCTATATTCCAACTTACATCAAAATGATCCTTAATCAGATCATTTTTCATTTCTAAGAGTATATGTTTTTCTTTAGCTCTATCCTTTTTCTCCAGATTTATATTCCTGAAAAATAATGCGAGTAGAACACCCATCATTATAAATGCGATTTCTTTTGCACTTTTAAGCAGGTGTCTTTTCCACCTTTGATCTATAGAAATTGATTTGAATACATTTCTCATACGTGTAATCATGACAGAAGATCGTTAGATCATTCGTTTATTAGGGTTGTTATTCATAATAAATATAACTCTTTATAGGAGTAATAGAAAATCACTTAATTATGGATTTTTCATGTCGAGTAAGATGGTAGGTCACTGATAGCTATTGGGTTGAACATATTTTCAAAGTAACATTGAAGATCAGGTAGGTACAAAAAAAGTCCCCAGGAGACGAAACCTGAGGACAAAGAATTGCCTTATTCTTGAGTAGCCCGTACGGGATTCGAACCCGTGCTACCAGGATGAAAACCTGGCGTCCTAACCCCTAGACGAACGGGCCAAGAATACTAATGCTTTAGTGCTTTTCTAAAGCGAGTGCAAATATATAAATATTCACTATTCATATCAAAGCAAACTCTATACCTATTTTGCTATTGTCTTAAAACTTTTTGACTTAGTTGTTTGCCATCTTTAGATTCCGCAATCAATGTGTATAATCCAGATGGTAAATTTTGATTTATAACTAATTGATTATTAGATATCTGAGAGTTATAGACCTTCTGACCCATACTATTATATAGGCTAATCTGAGTATATTCTCCTTCAGTTACATTTATAATTAATTCTTCTGCAAATGGATTCGGGTATACATCTATACCATCGATTTGTTCTATAGAAGCCACATTTATGGTTAATCCATCTATTACTCGGAAGTCATCCAGTCCACCTTCTAATAGGTGTCCACTACCTTCCAGATCTTGTATGTATACTGTCATTCTCAGATCAGCATCTGTATCTACAAGTCCCTTTAGAGGTATTTCTACCTGATCAGTCCAGCCATTAGTTGGTGTAGAGTACCTAGCTATGGTGATATTGTTAGTCTGATCAAAAATATTGACCAACATCGTGTCATTCTGAGGCACATTTCCACCACCTATATAGAACCATGCATTATATTGCAAAATAGGCTCCTCGTAGTCAGATACATTGAATACTGGACTTATAACTCGAGTGAAGCCATCATCTACATCATCACTTGCCGCATTGCCACCTGCATTACCTGTTAGATAACATTCTGTACCTATATCTCCTACGATATCAGCATCTACATTGATGGGCTCGCCATTTCTAAAAGTAGGATTAGGGGTTTCTCTTACCCATGCCCCTGTTCTTGCATTACCATTGACTTCCCAACCCAGATCTAATACAAAATCATCTTGGTATCCTTGATCTAATTCATAGACTTTTTCTACATTTTCCTCAAATTGTTCATCATTTCTAACCGCATGCTGATACCCCCAGACGCCAATCACTACATCATAAGGTTCTACGAATAAGGTATTTGAAAATGCTCCATTGGCATCAGTAGTTATATCTACAGTTCTTTGGCTATTAGTAAGAGATAGTTTTACAAACGGGATAGGATCACCTGTCTCTGAATCTATCACTCTACCTGTCGCTATGACTTCTGGTCTTGCTCCTAATTGTGCATCAAGAATCGTCACTTCTCCATTTTCTAATGTTGTAGATAATGTCAGTGGGAAATAGTCTGGGTGAGAAAATGTGACATCATATGTTCCTCCATCCGCAATACCTGTTTTATATTCCCCGAGTGCATTGGTTAATCCTTCATTCATCTGAGGAGCAATTATAGTTACCTCTACCCCATTAATTACTGCCCCATTATCAGCTCTTGTTACAAGTCCCTCTAAGAATCCTGCTCTCACATAATTGACTCCGAATACATTAAGCTCTCCTACGCCATTTACATTAGTAATATTACTTGATATTATATTACCTGAAGGCAACCAAGGATAGACACCCCAGCATCCCTGAAAACCTTCGCCAGGAATCGGATAGGTATCGAATGCGCCTACCTTAATCATATTGTCTGGTCTGGACACATCAGTAATTACCACACCATCTGTATACCATGAGGTAATCAGAAAACCATCTTTATAATGTGTGTTGTGAGGCACTGTTCCTGTATTTACTGTTTCAAGAGGTTGGAACTTATCTAGCCTTATGATATTAGTCGGATCTGATACATCATAAGAGTCTACATATGCATTAGCTCTCTCGTCGGTCGTAAATACAAACTGACCATCAGGAGAAGCCCATGCATTATGTGTAAAGTTCATGGTGGTAGCTGCGTCTCCTAATTCTACTATCTTAGTCTTGTCTCTAACATCAAAGAGAGTTAGAACACCAGCATTAATCTCAGAACTATACATGATATCATTCTGCACGAATAAGTCATGGGAATATTCTGTGTCATTGCCACCATGTATTCCGACAATAGGTGGAAAGTCTTTGTCTTGATTAAGATCAAAAATGATCGCTTTGTTAGCACCAGTAATTCTGCACCCAGATAAGTAGCAGAAACCGTTTTCGTCTATGTACAAGTTATGACACTGACCTAATACACTTGTATCTTGATCTACAATTATGTCAGGCTTCATATAATTAAATGTAATAGTCTCAGGCGCCATGCTCATATCTATAGACAACAGTCCATCTAGAGGAGATCCATCATTAGTTACATACAGATGATCTTCCCAACTCTTCATATCTCTCCATGTGGATGCGCCTCCTGGTATTACTATTCTCTCTATTGGATTAGTTGGATCTTCTAAGCTCCATATTCTGGTTGCTGTACGACTACCCATCACGGCGTATTCGATTCCATTTCCATCTACATAACCCCAGATATCATTTCCAGGCTCATCTAAGACCACAGTGGATAATACCTCTAAGTTAAAATTGTCCTGACAATAGGCTAATGAACAGAGAGCTAATAATATAGATATGCAAATAACTTTCATATGTTATAAATTAATTTCCACAAAAGTACAATCTTATTAGCTAAGAATGGTGCTGCATAATGTGTTATCGATGACCTATTGCACTATATACTCTCGGGCATATAGTGGTTAAGAGCAACGAAGTAAAAAAAGAGGTTAAATAATAGAGTGAAAGAAAGCAAATATAACCAGCAAGCTGAAGAGGATAAGCATCATAAACAATCACTATATTTTGTGGATACGAAGCTTTCTCTTTTTCAATTTTTGATTATCTAAATTTTTAATGATGGACGAAACCTTAGACTTTGCGACACCTACGAAAGCACAATCTTGCTTAAGTTCTATCAGGCCTAATTCACTCTTCTCTAAGCCTCCTTCCTTGATAAAGAAGCCTGCTATATCCCCTTTTGATATCTTATCCTTGCGACCGCCAGATACGAATAGAGTGACCCACTGAGACTTAGGCGGTAATGGTCTATCTTCTAATTCTTCCACCTCATCTATATCTATGAAGTCTGGTAACTTTTCATTCTTCCAATGCAACACATAAGCAGTGCCCTCTCTGTGCATACGTGCTGTACGTCCATTACGATGAGTAAACTCTTCCGCTCTAAGTGGCAAGTGATAATGGATAATGTAACCGATCTCAGGAACATCTATCCCACGTGCCGCAAGATCAGTAGCCAATAATAGTTTATAAGTGCCGTTTCTGAATTTGATCAATGCTCTTTCTCGATCCCTTTGCTCCATGCCTCCATAGAAGTGACCATGACTGACGCCTTGTTCGTCGAGATAATCACTAACTCTGGAGATGCTATCTTTAAAATTACAAAATACGATTCCTGGTTGATCCCCAAGATGAGCTATAGCTTTAGCTAGTGTCCCAAGCTTATCCTTATCAGGAGATACAATACGCTTTAGACTTAGCTTGTCTAAGCCATCTTTCACAAAATCAATGATCTGTGGTGAATCGAAATCAAGAAAACTTGGTAGCTCCACCCCTTTAGTCGCAGATGTTAGAATAACATTTTTGACCTTAGGGAGATGATCTATTATCTCGGACATCTCATCTTCGAATCCTACTTCCAGTGACTTATCAAACTCGTCTAAGACAATAGCTGTCAAATCATCAATATCAAAGCTTTGTCGTCTCAGGTGATCGGCCATACGCCCTGGAGTTCCAATTATTATAGAAGGCGGCTGGACGAGCTCATCCATATCTTTAGTTATACTTCTACCACCATAGAAAGCGTGTAATTTGTAACCACTACCGAGATTTCTTGCGACTTGCTCTATTTGCAATGCCAGCTCTCGTGATGGAGCGATGATAAGCACTTGTACATATGCATGATCTGGCTTAAGCTTATCTATTATAGGCAATAAGAAAGCTAAAGTCTTACCAGTACCAGTAGGAGATAAGATCATCACATTAGAATGATCTTGTATGGCCTGGACAGCCTGTGTCTGCATCTCATTGAGTTGCTCGATGCCGAGCTTTGTTAGCATATCAGCTTGTGATCTTTTCTTCATTCTCATATCAGACAAAGATAAGCTAATAAGGCAATGAGCTTATGTATATAAAAGAAAAGCTCCGACGGTATCGTCGGAGCTTTATCTAAAGGAAGTATGTACTTATATTTTTATTAGAATAAGTTCTTAGCCTTATTAAGTAAGTCTCCTGCATTCCCTGGTATCAGGTTAGTCAATGCTCCTAAGTCAAATCCTGCATCTGCAGAATCCGAAGATTCAAACTTTTCTTTAAGTCCTGCAATTAGATCAGGTGTTGCGCTTTCTGCTTCCGCAGTTGCTTCTTCTGCGCTCATCCCTTTGCTTTGTAATATCTCTGACATCTTAGACTTTGCTTCTTGGAATATACCATTAGATTCCATGTTCTCTCCAGAGAATAATGCTTTAACCTCATCTATTTTACCGCCCCCGATTTTGCTTTTGATGGAGTCCATTATAGCTCCTGCTCCTTCCGTTGCTGCTTCTGATGTCTCTGAAGACCCTAAGGCATTAGAAGCCATCTTCGTCATTAATTTTTGTATTGCGATGTTCTTTAACTGCTCAAACATTTAATTGTATTTAATTTGTTATTCAATACTATTAGGACGCAGAGTCTGAGTGTTGTCACATATTATAGCCATCTATTATATGACATTAACACTACCCATATAATTAGGATGAGCAATCATTAAAGCAATAGGAAGAATAGTGTGATGTGAATACCTACGGGATGATGATATAAGCCTTATATGCCGAAGTAGACTAATGATTGCTCAAAGTCGATGATTACTTCACTGATAGGTAACTGACTTAGGCTTAGGATGCCATCTATCTGAGTGTCCATTTCTTTGGAGATGGCATTAAGGTCTGCTTGACCCATTTCTAATTGCTTTATGGACAAATTGGAAATAGTGATTTTATCTGCTGACAAAATTCTGGACGAATGTTTTTGATCACTTGTAGATTTTACACTAATCCTTTTGTCTGAAAACGATAATAATTCAGAATTAGCATTGACGACTTTAGCATCAATGAAAGAAGTGGAAGATCCTGTATCTAAAATAAAGCTAAATTCCTGATTACTGATTTTAACAGGGACTATAATGAGGTCATCTTGAATTTGAATCTTAGAAACTACATAGTTTTCTTCCTCTATTTTGTCTAAGTATTTCCTTGGATAAATCTCTATAAGATTATTTTCATTATCGATGTGCAATACCTCATTATTGAATAATCCAGATCCGATAATTCCTAGAAGATTAATTTGAGGATTGTTTAGTAATTGACTTAGATCTCTTCCATATGCAGGAAGGTTTTCGAATGTAAGATTACCAACTGTAAGAGAAGTAATGTCATAAGCTGACATTGCAACAGCACCATCTATAGTTTCAAATACATCGGTATGCTCATTGCTTTCTCTATTTAATATCAATGCATCAGCTCCTGTATCAAATATGAGGTACCCCTGTACCCCATCAATCTGTGCTTCTAATAACATCAGTCCATCAGTCTTAACAAATGGTATCTTATAGCTGGCACCAATACGATTACCCCAGCAATGTAAACTCATTGTAAACAATGCTAATAGAGAAAACGTATATTTTAATTTATAACTCACTGATATTCAGTATACAATTATGCTTTATACTTTAAAAATAGAAAGTAAAGTGCATAAAAGCAAGAATCTGATAACATTCAGTTAACATTTAGTATACCTTGAGCTAACTTATGGTAAATATTTACATAACTTTGATTATTGTTTTTTGCTCTTAAGAATGGAAAAAGAATCTCTTCTAATATCTAAAATATGATGAGAGATAGGGGTACAAAAAAATCCTGTCAGCAGACACTGACAGGATAAATTCATTCCGAAGAATGGAAAAATTGCAACTTTATTAACCCTGATATTACATAAGGGTTAATTTATCTTTTAAAATATATTGTAGCTCAAACTAAATGATACTGATGTATTAGGTGAAAGACGAGAGAATAACTGATCATCCGTTCCAAAAGATTGGAATACCGATTCTCTATCACTTGATAATATGTTATCGATCTTAAATCTCGCTTTGATTCTATCTTCACTACCAAATGTATAACTACCTGATACATTTAAACTATGGAAAGGCTTTGTGAATACATCAGGTCTATCTGCAATACCTACAAACTGTAAAGTCTCACCTTTCACATTATAGAAAGTACCTATCTCGAAGTTATTACTTATAGTCTTATAAGAGAGGCCTGCATTAATAATGTATGGTGCTTGTCCAGCCATATCTCTTGTATTAGATATTTCTTCTCCTTCTCTCGCGTTACTTAGACGAGAATTATATTCCGTCTCACTCATATCGATGCTAGAAGAAGTCACTGTAATATTACCATTGACACCTAAGCCTCCTAACCTAGATTGTAATGCTCCTAAGTACTTGAAAAATTCTAACTCTACACCTACGACCTCTCCGTTCCCTACATTTCTTGGCTGAAAGTTATTAGTAGCCTGGACATACTGAACGATCTCTATCGGATTAATAAATGACTTATAGAATCCACTGATGGATACATTCTGGCCTCTCGAACCATAGTATTCTAATCTTAGGTCATAGTTATATATATCAGTACTTCTAAGATTCCCATCCCATATCTGATCTCCTGTAGATACATCGATATCAGGAAAGAATCCACCGATAAATGTACGTCCAGATAAAGGATCTATTATAGTAGCAAATGAAGCTTCCTTGAATGACGGTCTTGCGATCGTCTTGGCAAAAGAAGATCTAAGATTCATATTATCATTCAAAGAATAAATCAGGTTAGCTGTAGGAAAGAAATCCAAATCATCTAATACTCTTACGTTGTAGAAAGTTTCTCTTGCTTGATTAATTCCAGAATAGTTCTGCTTAAAGTCTTCTACTCTTAACCCAACAACTAACTTAAAATCATCGATCGGTTCAAATTCATTAGAAGCGTATGCACTTAAAACGGTAACATCTGACTCGTAAGAATTAGCATTAAAAGGAATAAACTGAGGCTCATAATATAAACCTCCTAAGTTTTCTTCGCTGAAGAAATTATCCTGATTGAATAAACCATTTACATCTTCTGTTACTTCAGTGCTTCCTGTGAATATTGCAAAGTTTTGGATTTCGTAATCTCTATTTTTGAATGTATATGAACCTCCAACTTTTAACTTAGCCTTATTACCAGCTATCATATAGTTATTACTTAGATCTACTCTACTCGATAGATTTTGCTCTTCTAAGTATCTCCATATTCTTTGTGGGACGCCTGACTCAGTACCTATAGAAAGATCTCCTCCGTCATTTCTTACTCTTGTAAATCTAATGTCAGGATCAGTGATCTGTGAAATTGTAGGTGATACTTTCCAATCAATTGTATACTTACCTTGAGACAATGCATGTGATCCACTAAGCAATGCATTCGTTACTGATCTTTGACTATATTCTAAGTTATGCTGTGTCGCGGTGAAATTAGACCCTTGATCAGATCCTATGTAATCAAATAAACCTGCAGTCGATTGTCCATTCTGGAGTCTCATCAGATTAAATGAAAATCTGTTTGCTTTCTTCTTATATGAAATGCCTGCCATCCCTGCAAGCAATACATTGTTAGTTCCATAATCTCCTATTTGTGATTCTCTTTGATCTAAATCCAATATATCACTAGTATTCCCTTTTCCGTATCTCTGGAATATAGCACCTTCATAGAAATCAGTAGAATTTTTGTAAGAAACATTGAAAGTATAACCGATTGATCCCTCATCTTTATTTATTTGATCTCCCAATGAAAGACCAAAACTATAATCCATTAAAGAGCTCGATCTGAATGCTCCCAGTTGAGGATTAAAATCACTTAGAATATTCGAAAACTCAGTAGCTTTTTGATCATCTCTTAATACAGCAACTCTATTAGGAATATCTGTTCTTCTATCTGTAGGAAGAGCTCTTGTCCCATCATCAAATCCTAAAAAGTCTGATCCACCACCTTGATAAGTCAGGTAATTATTATTGAAGTGCATAGATGGATTATAGCTCATACCTACTGAGATAGAACCATTCTTCTCATCTGGAAAATCCTTCGTATTAATATCAACTATCCCACCTGTAAAATCAGCAGGAAGATCTGCTGTGAATGACTTCAATACGATGATATTATCTATAATACTTGTAGGGAATAAGTCCATCTGGATCGTATTCCTATCAGGATCTAATCCAGGAATATCCATTCCATTAAGAATAGACTTAGTATATCTATCACCTAAACCTCTTACATAGACATATTTGCCACCTTCTACAGAAACTCCAGACACTCTTTTAACAGCAGCAGCTGCATCAGAATCGCCTATTTTCTTAAAACTTGCAGAAGATATACCATCTAATAAATTAGTAGATTTTCTTCTAATCGTTGCTAGTGCTACCTCAGTATTACGTGCTTGCTTAGCTGTGATAACGACTTCTTCTATAACTTGAGATTCTTCTGCTATTGTAGCATCCAGAGTCGTTACTTCTCCGTCGGTTACAACGACATCACTGATCGTTTTTGCAGTGTAACCAATAAAGCTAAAAGTAAGCGTGTAAGTACCTGGGGCTACGTCGATAGAATAAGCGCCATCTAAATCTGTTGTTGTTCCAGAACCGTTCTCTATTAAAACATTACCAAAGAGAACCGGTTCTCCGTTGCCTTCATCATATATGTATCCTCTAATTGTGCCTGTCTGAGCAAAAGCAGAGAATGAAGTCATCATAAGAACAAAAAAAATGCAATTTTTCATATTGTTGTTATTGTCAAAAAAAAACTAGTATCGTATAATTAGTTAGTTGTTAAAATCCAGTCAATAATCCTTCCGCATCGGAAAGGGTCCATGAAGTAAATACACTTACATCAGCTCCTACCGTAGGCGCTGTAACAATAGATGCATTTGCTTGCTTAGAACTAAAAGCGTCCAAAGTTCCCTTATCTACAAATATGTCAGTGACCGCTATATTACCATCAGTCAGATGAGATGTATTAAATTCTAAATCTGCGAATACAATTGTTCCATTTGTATAATTAGCAGACTCAGGATCACCATCCAGTTCAAAATCTGAATCATTAGAATAATTGAAGAAATAGCAAGACTCTATATTACATGTTACACCGTCTCTCATATCAGCGTACTCTCCACCTCCTGTACCCGAGTCATTCCATCCTTTAAGGCTACCATTTCTGAAAGTATAGGTTCCAGTCCCTGGACCTTCAGGTCCATCAAACTCTAATGAGTGATCTGACTGAGAACCTGCAATACCTACAAAATTATCTACTGTACCTGCATAGGCTTGGTCTGCATCAAAAGCATCATCCCCTTGATTGTATACAATAAGGTTAGTACAATTAACAGTACCACCAAAGAATTCTATTCCGTCATCTACGTTAGAAGCGACTTCTACATAATCGATGACTGTACCTGTTCCTACGCCTCCTAAAGTCAATCCATTTATTTCATTACCCTCACCAATATCTGTACCGCCATGTCGGATCGAGACATATCTTAATACACCAGAATTGTCAGCTGCATCTGTGCCACCGTAGAGGCCGTTTTGATCAGAAGGTGGTATTCCTTCTATCTGAACTGCAGCAGCATCTGCTGAGATAGGTGCATAACCTAAGATGATAACACCTCCCCAAAGTCCATTTAATGATTTATCCAAGTTTGGGCTTTTGACTTGCCCCGAGACAATCTGATCTGCTACAGATGTAAATATGATTGGTAAATCTCTTGTCCCTTCTGCCATTACCTTAGCGCCTCTTGCGATTATTAGTGCAGTTGCATTTTCTTCAGCTCCAGCCTCTCCTTTGACTATTGTACCTGGCTGTATGGTAAGTGTCGCTCCTGATTCTACTACTATTCTACCCTTAAGTATCCAGCTCTTATCAGATGTCCAAGTTGTGTTAGAAGTAATATTAGATGTTACATTTTCTTCTTCACTTTCTATTTCGACTGAAGTACATGTACAATCGATAGTAAGAATCTCACCTGCAGGACATACAATAGAGCAATCATCTCCACAAGAGATAAAGCATGAAACAGAGAGAATAAAAAATGTAAATAGGATAAATGTGTTTTTCATTTTTAGCTTTGATTATTTTTAGAAAAGAAATTCGAGTGCAATTTTTCCATTTCTCCTTAAATCAATGCAAATGTATTCTTGTACTATCATTACACTATGAAGGCAGTGTTATGTAATTATTAATACAAGTCCCTATTTTGATAACATTGGGTTAATATATCAACTCTATGTTAAATCTAAAAATGAATAATATCTATCTAACTGATAATGAATTATTTACGCAATGCGGCTATATGGCAAAATAATTGTGGGAGAGCATAGAGAAAAGGAATAACACTCCCTTTTTTCCATCTTGAATGCAGTGAAAGATCTCTTAAGACACCATAGTCTCTTATTCTGATTAGTGAGTATCTAATAATAGATGTCTCCCTCCGCTCGACATGAAAAAGATAGATAGGAATAAAACTCCCCTTTTTCATCTTGAATGAATAGAAAGATCTCTTGAAAAACTATAGACTTTATTATGATTAGTGAGTACTTAACAATAGTTGTCTCCCATCGCTCGACATAAAAAAGGGAAGAAGAAGAAGAAGAAGAAGAAATGTCCTAACAACCTACCAAAGATCCTACACGGAGTTCAAATTCTTGTTGCACTTTCTTACCACTGGCAATATGAGCAGGCTTCCACAGAGGCATGGTACTTAGGGCATTTTGTAAGATCGCATCTACCCTCTCATCAGATGAGGATTCATTCATTGTAATGTGGACGATATGTCCCTTCTCATCTACAGTAAATCTTACAACTGCGGATTCTACTTCTTTACCATTCAGATCACGGATTTTATCGATTGCGTTAGACTTAATATACTCTCTGAGGCTATCGACTCCTCCGACATATTCTGCTTCTACATCTGGCATTACAGTCATCACATAATTCATCGTTCGGGTCTCTCGTTCTTTCGTTGCTGCATTCTCTATATTATACTTCACAGTGACTTCTACATCATCTCCTAATCCGGCTTTGCCTAAGATTTGTAATTGATGTGGTGATAAGTTTTCATTCTTTCCTTTAGCTATGAATGATTCGCCATCTCTTGTGATTTTCATTTCTGTAGAAATGTAATCAGATTCCGATAACCAAGACTTCGGATAGCCTGGATTGATATCGCTGAGAGATTTGGCCTGATGTATAGATTCATTAGGTAGAGACTTCTTATACATTCCGCTTACATTGAAATTAAGCATCTGAGCATTCACAGATATAGATAATAGTATAGAGGTAATAATGAGAAGTATATTTTTCATGGTCTTTGAATTTATGGTTAGTTCAGATATTAAGGCAAATCACTTTAATATATTACCTAACCGATCACACTAAAGTTACAGAAAATTATGCTTTTGCTAATTTTAGATGACGAATTATCCTTCACATATAGCCTTCAGCTTCTCCAGTGCCCTAGGCCACATCTCTCCGAAGTAATCCTCTAACTCTTCGTACACCGCAGTTTCTATCATAACTTCTGTCGCTCCATCCTTAGAGGAGAAAGTGTACTTCTCGTAAAACTCTTCCAACCCTTCCACTTTCTCACCTTCTAAATATTCTACTCCATCTTCTAATATTCCGATGGGTTGTATATGTATTAATTCATTAGGGATATTCTCTTCTATACGACTGATCATGCCATTAAGGGAGCCGTTCTTATCGGGAGAAATGTATGTGATGGTTTTGCCTTTTTCCCAGCTTCCTTTATACGAGAAGTTAGGACTGAATACTGATATCCATTCTATAAAAGAGGCTTCATCGATCATAGTCGAATACACCTTTTCGACCGGTGCATTAATATCCATTCTGAATTGTAAGATCTTCATACAAGAGTTTCTAAATCATTTATAAAATAACTCTAAAATGGAATTGCCCTATTATTAGTTGAAAGGATTCTTATCTTTTATCCTTCGTCCGTTTTGCGACGATTGATTTCATCTCGGATTTTGGCTGCTCTTTCGTAGTCTTCGTTTTCGAGTACGTCTTCGAGCATTTGGTTGAGGGCTTTGATAGAATATTGTTCGAACGAGTCCGACTTAGGTTCTTCAGATATAATGGACTTAGCACCTCCTTTCTCTCCTTCTTCGTTTTCTAATACAACTCCAGCTTGCTCCATTATAAAATCAAAAGTATACAATGGACTCTTAAATCTGACAGACATAGCTATAGCATCTGATGTCCGAGAATCTATTACGAACTCTTGTCCATCTCTCTCACAGACAAGCTGAGCATAGAATATACCATCGAGAAGATTATTGATCACGACTTCCTTAAGATTCACATCGAAAGTGTCTAAGGTATTCTTAAATAGATCATGCGTTAATGGACGATTAGGTGTCATTCTCTCCATAGCCACAGCGATAGCTTGCGCCTCGAAACCTCCAATGACTATAGGTAGTCTCCTATTCCCTTCTAGCTCACCTAAGACTACAGCGTAGTTATGTGACTGCGTAACACTATGAGATAAAGCAACGATCTCCAATCCAATTTTCTTCATACTTTAAAGATATGTATAAGATAAGTATATCAGCATATATTGCTAATAACAAATAGCTATGATGCTTTAAATTTTTTGAGTGATTCTGTGAGCCTTGGCACAACATCAAATAGATCGCCGACGATTCCATAATCTGCTGCCTTAAAGAATGGCGCTTCTGGGTCTTTATTAATTACCACAATTGTATCAGATCTATTGACACCAGCTAAGTGCTGTATGGCTCCTGATATTCCTATCGCAATATATAGATTAGGCTGGATCGCAATACCTGTCTGTCCTACGTGCTCGTGATGAGGTCTCCATCCTGTATCAGCCACAGGACGAGAACATGCTGTCGTAGCACCTAATACTTCCGCAAGATCATCTATGATACCCCAGTTCTCTGGGCCTTTCATACCTCTACCTGCAGATACTACGAGTTCTGCTTCTGGCAATGGTACAGTTCCTTCTACTGTATTAACTTCTATGAGAGTAGAATTAGATGCAATACCTGATACATCCATTGTATCAGCCGTAACAGTAGAGCCTATCTCTTCTACGCCGACAGAATTTCTACTAATTGTCAATACTTTCTTATCTGAATCGATCGTGTAATGGGCATGTGCCTTACCAGAGAATACTGCTCTCTTAACCACAAAACCATTACTGACATCTGCCATGGCACTTACCGCTGTAACGATACCAGCTTGCAGCTTAGCGGCGATTCTGCCTCCTATTGCCTTGCCAGTAGAGTTATCGGCACAGATGACAACGGTTGCTCCTTCTTGATCACAAGCCTGAGCGACCACCTTAGTTAACCACTGTGTATCATGCATAGCATCAGATGAGAAACTGATTACTTTCTCTGCGCCATATTTTCCTAAGTTTCCTGCTACAGCTGCAGAACCATTGGTTACTGCCACACAGGTATCACCTATGGCTTTTGCTAACTTAGAACCATAGTTGACAGCTTCTAAGGCTACTTTTTTATACTCATCTTTTACTGCTTCCGCAAATACTAATATTGCCATTGTGTATAATTCTTTTCTTTTTTATAAATAAATTCTAATCTCTGATTATAAGTACATTACAGAGATTATATAACCTTAGCTTCTTCGTTAAGCAATTTCACTAACTCATCCATATTTTCTGGATCTATCAGTTTCACACCTGACTTAGCATCCGGCAACTCATAAGCCGTAATCCTAGATAGTTCTTTTGCCTCTTGAGGTTCTACTATATTTAATGGCTTTCTCTTGGCCATCATGATGCCTCTCATATTCGGAATACGCTGTTCTGCTAATCCCTTAGAAGCTGTAACTACAACTGGTAACGATGAGGAAACGACCTCTACACCACCTTCTATATCACACTTAGCAGTGATCTTACCATCCGCCACCTCTATATGACTTGCAAATGAGCACAACGACATATCCATCATCTCAGCAAGCATTCCACCTACTAATGCACCACTATAATCTATTGTTTCTTTTCCTGTGAATATGATATCGTACGACTTGTCTTTAGCGTAAGCAGATATTTGCTCAGCTACATAAGCTGCTGATAATGGCTCAGCATTGACTCTGACAGCCTCATCGGCACCTATTGCAAGCGCTTTTCTAATAATCACATCATTAGCAGGAGGTCCTACATTGATAACTGTGACAGTGCCGCCTATTTTCTCTTTTAGCTCTAAAGCCCTAACCAAAGCATACCACTCATCATAAGGGTTCATAATATATTGTACACCTTCTGAGTTGAACTTAGTATTATTATCAGTAAAAGAAATCTTGGAAGTTGTTTCGGGGGTTTTACTTACACAAACAAGTAAATTCATTAATTCTTAATTTTGACTGCAAATATAGACTAAAAGATAACAGATATCACATCATTATTGTTTGATATCTTTAGATAATATTCCAATAAATTCAGTAGATTTTGATCACAACTAATTGATTAGTGGCATTTCATCCCGTTTCATAATAAAAGCAAAATAGTGAGCACAGATAGATTAAATCAGTTACTTGACTTATTAGAGAAAGATCCATTGGACTCTTTTCTGATTTTCGCCATTGCTAAGGAATATGAGTCTATACCACAACTAGACAATGCCCTGAAATATTATCTTCAACTCAAAAATAATGACCCCGATTATATCGGTTTGTATTACCACTTAGGTAAGCTATATGAAGGTATCGGACATAACAACTCAGCTATAGAACATTACAAGAAAGGTATAGAAATCGGAAAGCGAATATCAGATTTCCATGCCGTATCTGAGCTGCAATCTGCTTTGATGAATTTGGAAATTACTTTGGGGAATTAGAAGACTTTATAGGTAAGAGTAATCTAAAAAAAAACAGATCTTCACCCCAGTTCCTTTACCAAGAACTGACGTTCTTGGCTACAAAGCCAAGGCAAGTTCTATTTCTTATTATTTCAGAATATCGCCAATTGTAGAAAAGTGGCATTCCAGCCAAATATGCATCCAAAACAGCCATAATGGCTTATCTCAACACAAAAAACAACATCATCATGTGGGTGTAACTATCAATTATCCAATCTAACTTCTTTTTAAATAATTGGTTTTTCTGACGATAATTAATAGTATATTTCTGATAATTGATAGGATCATTTCATAAGTATTTCTGACTCAGTAGTTATCATATATCTTATCTTACTAAATTTTATAAAAAGAATAATTGTAACCAGATAAAATCGGTACTCGTCTAAGCACAAAAGGAATACATCATTTCTGCAAGTACATAATAATGATGATCTAACAACTATAAATAAACTAATTATGAACTTTCCAATCAAAAAAATAATTCTTAGTTCGATCATCGGATTAATGGCGATTTTGATATCATGTAATATCGGATATAGCCAAACAACAAATGAGAAACTGGACGAGCTACTCGGATTATATTATGAGTATGGAAAGTTTAACGGTTCGGTGCTTGTCGCTGATGCTGGTAAGGTTATATATAAGAAAGGATATGGTGAGGCCAATATGGAATGGGACATCCCTAATGAAGCTAACACGAAGCATCGCTTAGGTTCCGTGACGAAGCAGTTTACTGGTATGCTAATATTGCAGTTAGTTGCTGAAGGGAAGATAGACTTACATCTACCCATCACAACTTATCTACCCGACTACCCTAAGGCTAATGGAGACAAAATTACAACACACCATCTACTGACACACAGTTCTGGCATTCCTAATTATACGGCATTTCCTGGCTTCTTTCAGGATGACAGTCGCGACCCTTATACACCGGAGGAATTTGTTAAGGTCTTTGAAGATAAAGACTTAGAGTTTGTTCCTGGGGAGAAATTTAATTATAGTAATTCAGGTTACTTTCTACTGGGTGTGCTGATAGAGAAAATTTCAGGCAAGACTTATGAGGACTTATTGCATGAAAAAATATTTACGCCATTAGGGATGCACGATTCTGGATATGATAATCATGGAGATATATTAAAGAATAGAGCAACAGGATATGAGAAAAGTGGAGATGGTTATATCAATTCGGATTATTTAGATATGTCGATTCCTTATGCAGCTGGTTCTTTATACTCTACAGTTGAGGATTTATATCTTTGGGACCAAGGTTTATATACCGAAAAATTACTTCCACAAAAGTATCTCGATATGTTCTTCGAGCCATGTATTCCTGCATTCGGTAATGGGCAATATGCATATGGCTGGATAGTAGGAAAAGAGCCGATCGGTAATACCAAGGATAGTATAGACGCCATATCTCACGGTGGTGGAATCAATGGATTTAATACTATCATATCAAGATCGATCACTGATCAATCTTTAGTAGTACTTCTGAATAATACTGGAGGAGCACCTCTCAATCAGATGACAAGAGCCATCAGAGGTATAATGAATAATGCAAGCTATGACACACCTAAAAAGTCATTGGCTAATGACATGTTGAGTGTTATACAATCTAAAGGTATAAAAGCAGGGATCGATCATTTTAATAGTCTTAAAGATTCAGACGATTATGATGTAAATGAAAATGAGATAAATTCTGTAGGCTATAAACTATTACGTGAAAATAAAGTCAAAGAAGCAGCTCAAGTTTTCAAATTAAATTCAGAGTTATTCTCAGAATCATTTAATGTATATGACAGCTACGGAGAAGCTCTTATGGGCTTAGGAGATAATGAGAATGCCATCAAGAATTACAAAAAATCTGTAGAATTAAATCCTGCCAACCAGAATGGAATAGATAAGCTCAAAGTGATGGGTGTAGATACTAAGGACTTAGTAAAGGATGTAGATGTTCCAGAAGAAATATTGATTTCTTATATCGGCGAATACGAGATCTCACCAGGTTTTATTCTCGAAATAACTAAAGAAGGCAAACAGTTAATATCTCAGGCTACTGGACAAGGCTCATTCAATATTTTCCCTAAGTCTAATGAAGAATTTTATGTAAAGGAATTTGATGCTCAAATCACTTTCAATAAAGGCAAAGATGGCAAAATAGAAAGTTTGACTTTACATCAAGGAGGTCGGGATAAGACTGCTAAAAAAATAGGAACCAAGGAAACCAATGAATTAGTAGAGGACGTTCATGTCCCGGAAGAAATATTGATTTCTTATATCGGTGAATACGAGATCTCACCTGGTTTTATTCTCGAAATAACTAAAGTTGGCAAACAGTTGATATCTCAGGCTACTGGACAAGGCTCATTCAATATTTTCCCTAAGTCTAATGAAGAATTTTATGTAAAAGAATTTGATGCTCAAATCACCTTTAATAAAGGGGCAGATGGCAAAATAGAAAGTTTGACTTTACATCAAGGAGGTCGGGATAAGACTGCTAAAAAAATAGCCGAATAGAGAAAATTATAAAGTTATAACGCAATTATATTCGCGTATATAGATTCTTCATATTAAGAGATATCTATCTTAAAGGCTCGCTGACTCCGGCGAGCCATTTTTTATTTCTAGCTTATTAAATTTTTACTCATACACACCCTCAAAAACTCTAACCGCAGGTCCTGTTAACCACACCTGAGTATACTGTCCATCCTTATGAGCAAATCTTACTGACAACTTACCACCTAATGTACTGATATCTATAGGCTTATTGTATGATTGTTTAAGCGTAGCATAAGCGATGGAACTTGCCACCACACCTGTACCACATGAGTAAGTTTCATCTTCTACGCCTCTCTCATAAGTACGTACTATGATACCCTCATCAGCTACTTCTACAAAGTTGACATTGATACCCTCAGACTTATAGGTATCTGAATATCTGATCTTATGAGCCTCTTCTACTACATCTAATTCTGATACCTTATCTACGAATCTGACGTAATGCGGAGAACCAGTATCTAAGATATAGTCTGATGTATTTTTCTGGATCTCACTGACATCTGATAGCTGGACAGAAATCGTATCTCCCTGAACCTTAGCATGATGTATCCCATCGACTGCATAGAAGGTGCAACTATCCGGTATGTAAGAAAGACTATAAGCAAAATGCACTATGCATCGACTTCCATTTCCACACATGGAACTCAATCTACCATCAGAATTATAGTAGGTCATATAGAAATCTGAGTCAGCACTTTGATCCAAGATAATAAGGCCATCAGCCGCTATGCCATATCGCCGATGACACATCTTGGCTACGACTTCTTGTGTTAAGGCATCTTTGATTGCAGGATTTCTGATACCATCGATTAAGATGAAATCATTACCTGTACCATGATATTTTGTAAAAGGAATAAGCATGAATCGATATTCTTAGCGTTATATATCTGACAAACTTAAGTGATAAATCATGGATTATGGCTTAGAAGCATGGAATAATAATCTAAACATTTGATAATCATTTAAGTATATATGATATATTTTAATCAATTAAGCTGAAAAATTACAAATTTGGTAATATCTTTATGACATGACTGGCTCTCTGAAGACATTCGTTATCTCAGCCCTCACGTGTGGCAGCCTCTTGTTAGCTTATCACCTTGCATTCTATAGTCCACAGATTATAGAACTGGAAGATGACTTTGCTAAGCTGGTAGCTCGTACCGATATTAATGGTTACACAGATGACTATGAGAATATGGGATCAGGGACAGCACCGAGTGATTTTATAATTCCTGCCAGCAAAGCTCGACATGCCGTAGTCGGTGTCCAAGCGATCAAAATAAAAGGGAACAGTTGGAAGACAGAAAAATACTCTAAGACGAATGGCTCAGGCGTCATCCTTTCTTCTAATGGGTACATCGTTACAAATTATCACGTCATCGAAGAAGCAGATAACATAGAAGTTAGATTAGATAATAAGCGAGAATACTCATGTAAAGTTGTCGGATTTGATCGGTCTACAGATCTGGCTCTTCTCAAAATCGATGCAGAACAATTACATTATCTGGAACTGAGCAACTCTGATTCTCTTAATGTCGGAGAGTGGGTATTAGCGATAGGTAATCCATTTAAATTGAGTTCTTCTGTCACTGCTGGAATCGTAAGTGCTAAGGGACGTGAGATTAATATATTTGATAATCAAGGCGTGGAATCATTCATACAGACGGATGCTGCTATCAATCCTGGGAACAGTGGTGGAGCCCTTATCAATACTAACGGAAAGCTTGTAGGTATCAATACTGCCATACTTACTTACAATGGAAAATACGAAGGATTCTCATTTGCTATACCGAGCACCATTGTCAAAAAAGTAGTCAATGACCTTAGGGAATATGGGACAGTACAGCGTGCTTGGATGGGCTTAGGCATACAAGATATAGACAGTGAGAAATCTCAGAAGATGAAACTGGATTTTGTCTCAGGAGTAGCAGTAGAACTCATAGAAAAAGATGGCGCAGCCAAGGAAGCAGATATCAGAACCGGAGATGTCATCATTTCTCTCGGTGGACGTCCGACTAAATCAAAACCTGACTTCCTAGAAATCATCAGTCAGTATAGTCCCGGCGCTGAAGTAGATGTTATCATAATAAGAAAAGGAAAACGCCTGGTCAAAAATGTAATCCTCAGAAATCAACTCAACACCACAGACCTAATAGGTGTCAGAAAAGATAAGATTTTGACTGACTTAGGATTTGAGCTACGAGATCTGGCCTCTAAAGAAAAGTCCAGACTTAGTACTGAAGGTGTGATGGTTGTCAGTATCATGAAAGACAGCAAAATAGACGGTATCAATATGGATCCTGGATTCATCATCACATCTATTAATGATAAAAGCGTTGTATCTGTAACGGAACTAATTACTGCCATGGAAGCAAAAGACGGTCTTGTAGTCCTTAAGGGTTTCTATGAGAACTTTCCTGGAGAATATCCTTATGAGTTTTATCGGTAAAAAATACTCTTAACTCATAGACACATAACTATCACCCTTAATGATATTTCTGGAGATGACCATTCTGTGTATCTCTGAAGTGCCTTCGTAGATCTGGGTGATCTTTGCATCTCTCATGAGTCTTTCTACGTGATACTCTTTTACATAACCATATCCGCCGTGTACCTGTACGGCTTCGACTGTTGTATGCATAGCTAATTCTGAAGCATATAACTTAGCCATAGCTGCCGCTTGAGCAAATGGCTTGCCGTTATCCTTAAGCCATGCTGCTCTGTATACTAATAACTTGGCAGCTTCTATGCCCATCGCCATATCTGCTAATTTGAATGCAATAGCTTGGTGGTTATTAATAGGCTTTCCGAATGCTTTTCTTTCATGAGAGTACTGCAGAGCTAAGTCATAAGCACCACTTGCGATACCTAATGCCTGTGCTGCTATACCTATACGTCCACCATCTAATGTCTGCATTGCATACTTAAATCCAAAACCCTCAGGTCCTAATCTGTTGGATTTAGGAACCTTAACATCTTGGAACATGACAGAGCATGTATCGGAAGATCGGATTCCTAACTTATCTTCTTTAACCCCCGTAGTGATACCTTCTGATGTGGAATCTACAAGGAAAGCGTTAATACCTTTATGCTTTAGTTCTGGATTAGTTTGTGCTATGACAACATATACGCCTGCCATCTTTCCGTTAGTAATCCAATTTTTTGTTCCATTAAGGATATAATGATCTCCCTTATCTTCTGCTGTGGTTCTCTGACTGGTCGCATCACTTCCAGCTTCCGGCTCTGAAAGACAGAATGCTCCGATCAGCTCACCAGTTGTAAGTTTAGGTAAGTATTTTTGCTTTATTTCTTCTTCTCCATATTTCTCTACTCCCCACAGTGCCAAAGAGTTATGAGCAGACATTATAACGGATGTGGAAGCGTCTATCTTAGATAATTCTTCTATGGCTATGGCGTAAGAAATTGTATCCATACCCGATCCACCATACTTATCAGATGTCAACAATCCCATGAAGCCCAGCTCTCCCATCTGCTTTATATATTCTGTGGGGTGCTGCATTTTGATATCTCTTTCTATCACGCCTTCCTTCAATACATTCTGAGCAAAATCTCTTGCTGCACTCTGTATCATTAACTGCTCTTCATTAAGTGTAAATTCCATCTGTATTGTTTAATTAATATATTGTTCTTATTAATGATTTACTTCATTTTTGCATTGTCAATCTCGACCATTTCCTTAAATTGTTTCATCCACTTATGTGCTTGCTTCTTAAACATTCCTGGAAACAACTTAGACATCACCTTCATCATCATGGAATTGATCTCTGTATATTCGACGACTGCATTCCATCTAGTTGTACTTTCCGATAATTCTTGGAATGTATTTTTCATTGTATTACTTCCTTCTTTATAATCGTATCTTCCTGCGTAGAGTTTTGGGTAATCCTTTTCTAATACCGTCTCTACCATCACCATGTCTCGCTTTCCTATTTTGTAGACTAACTCAGTTGTAGACCCCAATGCTTTAGGTTCTCCATTTAAATGCTTATAACTCACAAATCCATCTTGCCATCTGCTTAGATTCTCCATCGAGTCAAAATTCTCAATCACCTGATCTCGAGAAGCGTGTATATCTACATGACAAACAAATTTCACAGTATTGGATTATTTCTAATTTGAGATAAACTGTCTTGTTAATAATATAGATTCCATTTCTTGCTGGATCTTCAGAGTATTCGTTCTTGCCGCTGCAGCAAAATCTTCGCTATCATCTGCGTATATGATGGACCTGGAGGAATTCACAATAAGACCCACCTTATCATTGATACCTAAATCACATACAGCTTGCATATTTCCTCCCTGAGATCCTACACCAGGTACCAATAGGAAATGTTCTGGAATTATCTTCCTGATATCGGCAAAGTAATCTGCTTGCGTGGCTCCGACGACAAACATTGTGTTGTCAGAATTACCATAGCTGGCTGCCTTACGGATGACTTCTTGGTAGAGCGGCAGTGACCCATCTACTGATAGATGCTGGAAGTCTTCGCTTCCCTTATTAGATGTGAGTCCGAGAATAATGACCCATTTATTATCGTATTGTAGAAAAGGCTCTACCGAATCTGATCCCATGTATGGTGCAATAGTTAATGCATCTACATTATAGTATTCATAAAAGCTTTTCGCATACATATCAGAAGTATTTCCGATGTCACCTCGCTTAGCATCAGCAATGATTAGAATGTCTTCTGGAATATAATTAACTGTCTTGTGGAAAGACTCCATGCCCTGTGGTCCAAGGGCTTCGTAGAAAGCGGTATTAGGCTTATAGGCAATAACAAGATCCTTAGTCGCATCTATAATTGCTTTGTTAAATTCGAAGATGGGATCTTCCTCAGTTAGCAAGTGCTTAGGAATCTTATTGATATCTGAATCTAAACCGACACAGAAAAAGGATTTTTTTGTAATTATCTGATCAAAAAGAAATGTTCTATCCATACTAATCGATTACACTAAACCATTGATTGCTTCTACAGCTATAATTTCGGGAAATTTTGACTTGATGGTTTGCTCTACTCCTGCTCTCATAGTCATAGCTGACATAGAACAATTTTCACAATTACCAAGCCACTTAATCTTTACCGTCAGATCATCCGTGACGTCTACGACAGATATATTGCCTCCATCCACTGCCAGATGGGGTCTAATCTCATCGAGCACTTCGTTAATCTTAAGGATATAGGAGGATTTTTCTTCAGATGACATAGCGTAAATATATTAAAAAAATAAGTCAAATAGATATGATTCTGAATGGAGACTAAGTCGTGATACCTACAGTCTGCGTAGGTGGTAGCACCTCATTTCTCACATGGACCTGTTGTACTGTTTTCTTAGCTAACTCTATATAATACTCATGTGCCATATGATCGGTGTCCAGTACTATAGGTTTACCAGCATCTCCTGCTTTTCTAATATCTGTTACCAAAGGTAGTTGTCCTAACAATACAGCATTAGCTTTCTTAGCCAATTGCTTACCACCACCTTCTCCAAATATGGGGTATTTCTTATCAGGAGCATCATCTGGGATAAACCATGACATATTCTCCACTACACCGAGTATAGGGACTTTAATATTATCTAATCGAAACATATTCATTGCCTTGATCGCATCTGAGACGGCTACTTCTTGCGGCGTAGTTACGAGTATAGCTCCTGTCAGCGGTACTGTCTGGACGAGAGTCAGTTGTATATCGCCTGTCCCAGGAGGAAGATCGATGATAAGATAGTCTAATTCTGGCCAAATGACCTCATTGATAAATTGCTTAATGATGCCTCCTAATCGGGGTCCTCTTAGTACCACGGCTTGTTCTCTCTCTACCACATTACCGATAGACATGGTGGAGATGCCATATTTTTCTATAGGAATAATTCTATGTCTACCATAGAGCTGCTTAATGACAGGCTTCTCCTCTAATATATCTAGCATCGTCGGGATGGAAGGTCCATATATGTCTGCATCTATCAGACCCACCTTAGCACCTAACTCCTTAAGTGCTAATGCAAGGTTAGTAGAGACCGTAGATTTTCCGACGCCTCCTTTTCCTGAGGCAACTGCTATTATATTCTTCACTTGGCTGAGGGGTCGCTTGGCTTGCTTAGAATTAGTGAAGTGGATATCTATAACTGCTTCGGGATAAGCATCTGTAATAACTTTATTGAATTCTTCGTGCAACTGGAATTTGACTACATCTTCTGTGCCTGTGACATCCATAGAAAATGATACGCTTTTGTCTTTTACAACTAAATTCTCTATTAACCTCATAGAGACAATATCATTACCTGAATTGGGGTCAGTAATAGTCCGTAGCAAATTGACAATCTGATTGTTATCTATCATTAGATGTATTAACGTTAAGCCTACAATCTAGTTCTAATTAAAATCCGAAGATAAGTCATCGACGACTAAATAAATATGAAATTAGAAACTAAGATATATTACTTTTGTAATGCATTCCCTAAAGTGATATATGAAGGTCTATTATAATCTCGATGAGCTCCCCCATCTAACTAACACTGTCATTACGATAGGGTCCTTCGATGGTGTACATTCAGGTCATCAGAAGATCATACAAAGATTAACTAATATCTCTCAAGAGCATGGAGTAGACAACGTTGTCATCACCTTCCATCCACATCCGAGATCTATCGTATACCCGAAGGACAAAAGCCTCAAATTGCTATCCTCACTGCAAGAGAAGATTGATTTATTTGAAAATTATGGCATCAATTATCTGGTGATTGTTCCATTTACAATAGAGTTCTCACAGATCTCAGCGCAAGAATATATTGAGAAATTTCTGGTAGAAAAATTTAACCCTCGTTATATCGTTATCGGCTATGATCACCGATTCGGTCTTAATCGGACAGGTAATCTGCAATTGCTGGCTAATAATAAAGAGAAGTACGGTTATGATATCATAGAGATCGATAAGCAAGAGATAGAAAACATTACTATTAGTTCGACTCAGATACGGGAATCCATACTCAGAGGTGATCTGGCTACGGCTAACAGTTTACTCAATCATCCATTCCAGTTATCAGGCACTGTAATAAAAGGTAGAAAATTAGGAACTGAAATTGGATTTCCCACTGCTAACCTTAAGATAGAACATCCTCAAAAAATCATACCCAAAGACGGCATCTATACTTGTCAGGTTATCGTTAGGAAAAAACGATATAACGGCATGTTATACATTGGTGATATCCCTACCATAGGAACTGACAATCCTAAATCTATAGAAGTAAATATCTTTGATTTTGAAGAAGACATCTATGATGAACGGATAAGCATACATGTATTGGAGTATTTGAGAGGTGATCAGAAATTTGATAGTTTAAATGAGCTGAAAGTCCAATTAGGAAAAGATAGAGACGCAACATTAGCTCTCTTTGGCAAACAAGTGCAACCCGAAAAAGCAAAAACAACTATTGCCATACTTAACTACAATACACAATCCTACTTAGAAAGCTTCCTACCTGGACTAAGTTATTCGAGTCAGCATCATATGGATGTCCTATTAATCGATAATGCGAGTCAGGATGCTTCTGTTTCTTATGTACAAGAATGGTTTCCTGAGGTGAAGGTATTGCAACTGTCGGAGAATTATGGATTTGCAGAAGGATATAACAAAGGCCTATCTGGTGTAGAGACAGAATATATCGCATTAGTTAATTCTGATGTAAAAGTGACAGAAAGCTGGCTGGACCCACTGGTATCCTATCTGGACGATCATCCTCAAGTCGCTGCTGTCATGCCTAAGATCTTGTCATTTAATGATCCTGATTCTTATGAGTATGCTGGTGCTGCAGGAGGTTATATGGATTACTTAGCGTATCCATTTTGTCGAGGTCGGATATTCAATAATGTCGAAAAAGATGAAGGACAATATAATGACACATCTGATATATTCTGGGTGAGTGGTGCCGCTTGTGTTATTAGAAAAGATATATTTTTTGATTTAGGAGGTTTTGACGGAGATTATTTTGCTCACCAAGAAGAGATAGATTTATGTTGGCGTATACACCGATCAGGTTATGACATAAAAGTTGTCCCACAATCCATAGTCTATCACGTGGGAGGCGGATCATTAGACTACTCGAGTCCACGTAAAGTATTCCTTAACTTTAGAAATAGTCTATATACCATATTCAAAAATGAGTCACTCCTTAATTTACTTTGGAAGCTACCAGTAAGGTATGTATTAGATTGGGTGGCTTCATTTAAGTATTTGATTTCTGGTAATTTTGGATTTGGCATAGCAGTCATAAAGGCACAGCTGGCCTTCATAGTCTATATTCCTAAGCTGATCACTAAGAGAAAAAAATACAATGAGAAAGTCCAAACAGCTGCAAAGTCTAATGAAGCTAAAAAAGGATATTTATACCAAAAATCTATTGTCTTACAGTACTATATATTTGGTAACAAAAGATTCTCTGATCTATCTTAAAAGATGCGTTAGCCATTATTATAAATTGAGAGAATGATTCATCATTCTATTCTGACAGATTCTTTATTACACTTACAATTATCTAGAGATGAAACAACAAAGATGGACGATACTACATGAAGATGAGGATGTTATCGCAATCGACAAGCCAGCTATGCTTCTAAGTACACCTGACCGATATGATAGTAGCATCGCTAATCTTAAGTCAGCATTAGAATATAAGAGAGGAGAGATATATGTCTTGCACAGAATGGATAAGGAGACAAGTGGAGTGATATTCTATGCCAAGACTAAGGCGGCATATCAGAATATATCAGAACAGATGGAGTCTGGAAAAGTAGATCAAATATATCAAGCCATTACACGTAATACCCCCGCAGAAGAGATCGGGCAAATAGACTTACCGATTGCCGCTTCTAAAAATATCAAAAAAGGAATGACGATCAATCCAGATGGTAAAACGGCTGCCACCAAGTACAGAATCCTGTCCAGATATGATAATTACACACATGTGGAAATCAAACTCATCACTGATAGAATACACCAGATCAGAGTCCATATGAGTGCTATCAGATGCCCGCTGATTTGTGACAAAGTATATGGCGATGGAGAATCATTTTTTCTATCTCAGATAAAAAGGAAATACAGAAGGAGTGACAGAGAAGAAAGACCACTACTTAGTCGGACCGCTTTGCATTGCTCGCAGATAACATATATATCTCCATCTACTGGAGATAGTATGACCATAGAAGCTGCTCTACCTAAAGACATGAGAGCTGTACTGCATCAATTAGAAAAGCACAACATTAGAGGATAAGATGCAACTACTCCCCACTCCCGGACTCTCCTACTCTTCCTGACTCATCTTCCAGACCAGCCTTTCTATTTCTGGACTTGACCTTATCGTTACCGAATCTGTATGACATATTGATACCCACTCTTCTGCTATCCCAGTAACCCTGACCTTGAGATCTCAATCCTCTGAAAAAAGATTCTCCACTCCAGAATGCTTGGTTAAAAACATCCTGGGCACTGAGTCTTACATTGAGCTTGTCATCAAGAAATTTCTTAGATAATCCAAAGTCCAATGAATAGCTGCTGTCATACTCAAATACACCTCCCCATATTCCAGGTCCATTATACCAACCTGATATCTCAAAGGTCAGACCCTTAGGCAATGTAAAAGAATGCTGCTGATAGATGTTATATGAGAACGCCTTAAGGTCTATCACATTACCATCTCCATAATCTGCCTCGTTATGTAGATGAGAGGTTGTAATATTAAAATATGCATTCCAAAAAGATTGTATTTCTATGGGTGCACTTATATTAAAACTAATAACCGTCTGCTGTGCCAGATTATCCCAATTAATAAATGAGGCTCTCAGGTCTCTCGGATCAGCACCGATGAGTCTTGTAATCTGATCTGTTGTCTGACTATATCCTATCTTGAAGTTGTATCGATACTTATGCAAGTATGATATTTCGAAATTATTAACTTTTTCTGGTTGCAAGAATGCATTACCCTTAGAGAAAGAAAGTTCGCTAATCTGAAACTCAAATGGATTCAATACATTGTAATCTGGTCTGTTAATTCTTCTGCCATAATTAATTCCTAATACATCACTCATATTGACCTGGTATGTAAATCCAATCGTCGGGAAAAGATCTGTATAATCTAATTTTACTTTCGGTTCTTGTAACTCTGGACGGAATGCTCGTAGGTCACCCGTTGCATCTGTCGTTTCTATACGCAGACCAGTGGATAGATTCCACTTATCGCTCAGAGATCTTGCATAACTTACATATCCAGCATAGACTTTCTCATCATATAAGAATATGTTACTCAGACGATCATTGAATACTGTATCCTGTATTGGAATATCATAAAACAAAAATGAATTATCCGTTCTTACCTGACTATACTTAGCTCCTGTCCCTAACTTACCCCCTAATAATTCAATCTCGTAATCCAACTTAAATGTATATATGTCTATCTGAACAGGTGTATCAGTCGCAAAGATGTTACGAGTCAATTCTTTGGTCAGATCTGGGCTTAAATAAATATTTGGCTGATTAAAAAAAGCAGTATTTCTGTAGCGACCATAATCTGCATCTATATTGAGAGTGGTTCCATCATTACTATAACTGTAGTTAAGATTATAAGTAGAGTTTATATTTTTTCCTTCGGAGGTATTATCAGCCACTAATACACTGTCTATACTATTAGGTGCCGACAGAGGAGCTATAGTAGATCTGCTCTCAGAGATGACATTATTACTATTATTTCCTTGATTGACAAGTATACCGATTGTATGATTATCAGATAAGAAATAATCTAATCCACCACGGATATTATAACCTTCTCGTGTCATCAACATATCCGTATTTCTATCTAATGACAGCCCATTCTGCTGATCTAAAAAATCAAACAACTCTAAACGACGTCCATTATTATAAGTGGCATTAGCGAATATATTAACCTTATTCATTCTATAATTCCCAGATGTACTTAGGTTATACCTTCCTCTTTGTCCTTTGCTATAGTCTGCACTGACAGTACCATTGTAGCCGTAGTTTTCATTCTTCTTGAGACGTATATCTATGATACCAGCATTGCCTTCTGCTTCATACTTAGCTCCGGGGTTAGTAATGATCTCCATCCTATCGATCTGATCTGCAGTCAGACTGAGAAGATAATTCTTAAGTTCGTCACCAGACAGTGGCAATCGTTTTCCATCGACATACATCAGCACCCCACTCCTACCTAACACGGAGACATTATCATTATTGTCTACCAGAACACCAGGTGCTTTTCTAAGTAAGTCCAGACCATTGCTTCCTACGCTATTGATTGTCCCTTCTACGTTAAAGACTGTCTTATCAGGCTTTACTTCTACCATCGATCTTCTTGCTGTAATCACAGCAGTCTCCAGTTCCAAAGAACTGGGCGACATCATGATAGCTCCCAAGTCCATATCACTTCCATCTAATGTGAATACACCAGAATTATAATCTGTATATCCCACATAAGAAGCAATTAAGTAATAAGTGCCGTTATCTACTTTTGTAAATGAGAAATTTCCGTCAAAGTCAGAGGTCTCAACCTTGACCATAGTAGAATCAGCACCAGACATTAGGATTACATTAGAATAAACAACCGACTCATCGTTGTTATCTAATAATTTGCCGCTGATATTAGCTGACTGAGCATGGATGCAAAATGGAATAGCTAATAAGATTAGGGCGTAGAACTGTTTCATTAATAAGTTTGTTTTCTGACACCAAAAGTAGAATTAGTAAATGAACTAAGGCCTCTTTCTTAGAGTAATATCTATAGTTCTTAGATGAAAGTATACAAGACCTATGAATGCTGGCGGAAAATGTAAAAAAGAAACATACAAATAATCGAGATGGGCCTCTATATATATTGAATACTTAATAACAATACGAATTATGGATTTCTTAAGGCATAAAATATTTTCGATAATCTCAACTATCTACAATATATTTATCATCATATAATAATTATGAAGTACTTATATTCTCTAGTCCTTGTGTTCTCATTGGCATATACGCAAGCCCAAGATAATACAACGCCAATACATCCCATACAGATCGATTGTAAGGGTGACAAACATGCACATGACTGCACGATCGATGCTATCTATAATTCCTTACTTAAAGACCTGCGATATCCAATACTGGCGAAGGATAACAAAATACAGGGTCAGGTGTATCTTCAGTACACCATCGATACGCTTGGTGATATAACAGAATACTTCATAGTCAAAGGCATCGGCGGTGGTTGTGATCGAAGTGTCTTAACTCATTTCAATAAAGTCTAAGAAAACTTAAAATTCGAACCATTGACGAAGGAAGGAAAAGTGGTTCCTTTTAAGGGGATAGTTCTAGTAGGCTTTACATTAGATGATGTAGAAGATCCATTGTTAAATCATATATTAATAAGAAAAATAGACAACATAGATTATGTTCTGATAGACCTTAATGACACATCTTACAAATACATCCTCGACGATAAGCCCATAGATCTCTCTATGTTACATAAGAGAAACTTAGATGAAACATTCGTGCAGATTGTCGATGATAATTCTGATGAAAAAACAATTAATCTAATATCTAAAGAATATGGGCAAAGTACAGGCACTATTGCATTAGAAGATGTAGATCAGATGCCTTACTTATCTAAGTGTTCTAATGATGATAAGACAAAGCAATATGAATGCTCAGAAGAGAAACTGATTAAACTAATATACTCTAAGCTTAAGTATCCCTACTTAGCTAAAACAACTGGTATCCAAGGGGATGTCTACATACAGTACATCATCTCTAAAGAAGGAAAGATGACCGGTTTCACTTTATTAAATGACATAGGGGCTGGATGCGGAGAAGCTGTATTAGAAGTCTTCCAGAAAGGTATACAAAATCAGAAATGGAATCCAGGTATACATAACGGTAAAGCTGTGGATGTCATGATAACAATTCCTATTAAGTTTAGGATAGGTTAAGTTTACGTTAGGTTATAATCTCAGACTTACAGCCCGCATAATTATTTACTGGAAGTGATTTAATATATCATAGAAGTCTTTTGCTTCAGATCTTATTATGCTGATTGTATAAATGATTGAAAGCCACCATACACCATTCGCTTAGCATCGAATATTACTCTTGAAGAATTCAGCAGTGGTTCCATTAGGTCTTTCATTCTTGGATCAGCAGCAACCCGATCATTAGCAAGATCACGAGCCGCCTTAGACTAAAAAGCCACCTTTCCGAACATTATAGACTCATCTGCTGCATCTATAGTAGTTTCATTTTAATTTTTAATTGGCTATAACTTATACCCCCGCGTTTTTCACCTACGAGGTGCTATTTTTACACAGAATTATTCCTCACCATATATTCCTATATATCTATCGCTATCTGTCACATAACCACGATACATTCCTGCAGTATTAAATGGCATAGAAATGTTACCCATTTGATCTAACGCTATCAGTCCACCGCTGCCTTTTGCGTCTACAAGTTTCTCATTTATAATCTTATCGGCAGCTACATCTACAGACACACCGGTGTACTCCATCATCGCTGAGACATCATGAGCCACAGCGTATCTGATGAAAAACTCACCATGCCCCGTACATGAGACACCGCAAGTATTATTATCGGCATAAGTGCCCGCTCCGATGACGGGAGAGTCACCTATCCTATCAAACCGTTTATTAGTCATTCCTCCTGTGCTTGTTCCTGCCACTATGTTACCCTTTCTATCCAGAGCTACTGCACCTACGGTTCCGTATTTGCTATCTTTTAATTCCTGTATAGTCATACCCGTAGATTTTTCTTTAGTCAGTTGTCTCTGTAAGCTCTTGTACCTGCGATCTGTATAGAAATATTTGTTGTTTACGATATCTAAGTTTTGGGACATACAGAAATTCTCGGCTCCGATCCCTGATAGCATGACATGGTCTGATTTCAGCATGACGGCCTTAGCACCCGTAATAGGATTCTTGACATTGGTGACACCTGCGATGGCACCTGCATTCTTATTACTACCTTGCATAATGGAAGCATCCAGCATATTCTTGCCATTGTGAGCAAAGACAGCTCCCTTCCCAGCATTAAACAATGGGATGTTTTCCATATAGGAAATGGTTTCTACTACTGCATCCAGACTTGATCCACCTGCCTTTAGAATGCCTTCTCCTATACTGAGTGCTTCATTGAGTGCATCGGTGTATGCTTTTTCCATCTCTGGAGTCATATTCTTTTTGAGAATGGTACCTGCACCGCCATGTATTACCATTGCATACTCAGCCTTCTTCTCCTGAGAACTCTCTACTTTAGTCTTTTCAGAAGTCTTAGTACTGCTATTGTGATTAGCCTTATCAGCACATGATGTCATGTAAAGACTGATAATTATCAAAAAACTAAGCAAGGATAATCGATATGTATTCGTCATGATGTAAATTTGAATTAAGATAAGCAAAGCAATCTACTTATAGCAATCGATGAATAAGAAAAAGAAACTCATAGTTATAACTGGACCGACAGGAATAGGCAAGACAGCTATTAGTCTCCAGATCAATGAAGCCTACAACACCTCCATTATATCAGCAGATAGCAGACAGATTTACAAGGAATTATCTATAGGGACTGCTAAGCCTACACATGAAGAGATCGCTTCTGGCAATATCAAGATTGTAGACTTCCTTTCTGTCACAAAAGATTATAATGCTGGACAATTCGAAAAAGATGCGATGAGCATTATTACGGAAGATCACCATCTATCTGATGTCAGTATAGTCTGCGGAGGCACTGGACTATACATTAAAGCACTCACAGAAGGACTGGATCAATTCCCAGATATACCTATAGAACAAGTAGCACAGTTAGAAACTGAACTATCCGAAACAGGTATAGAATCTCTGCAGAATAGACTAAAAGAAAAAGATCCCGAACAATATGCTAATATGGATATCGATAATCCACATCGACTTATTAGGGCATTGTCTATTATAGATTACACAGGACAAGCTTACTCATCATTCTTAGGTCATGTTAAGGTAGGAAGACCATTTGAGATTATTAACATAGTGATAGATACTGAGCGAGAAATCATCTACAAGCGTATCGAAAAAAGAGTAGACCAGATGATAGAAGCAGGACTAATAGATGAGGTAAAAAGCATGATGGTTTACCGAAATCTAAATGCTCTAAACACAGTGGGATATAAAGAAGTCTTTGCCTATCTCGATGGTGATTATACTCTTGACATTTGCATCGCTGAGATAAAGAAGAACACCCGTCGGTATGCAAAGCGTCAGCTGACATGGTTGCGGAAGCATAATTTGGGTCAGCGATTTCTACCTTCCAATATTGACAAAATTAAGAAATATATAGATCAGCGACTTCTGGCTTAGTCACACTATAAAAGTTTGAGTACATTCTCTGGTGGACGACCTATTACAGCTTTCTTTCCCTTTATAACGATAGGTCTTTCTATTAACTTAGGGTGTGATACCATGGCTTTGATCCATTGCTTATCTGATAGCTCCTTACCTTTGTATTCTTCTTTGTAGATCGCTTCTGACTTACGTAATAATTGTTCTGGCTTGATGCCTAACATCTTTATCACTTCAGATAACGCCTTCTGAGTAGGCGGTTTTTCTAAATACAATATTATTTCTGGTTTTACTCCCTTCTCTTCTATGATTGCTAAGGTTTCTCTGCTTTTCCTACATCTGGGGTTGTGGTATATTTTCATGCAACAAGGTTTTTTTTTTATTAAGGTGTATTAGACATTATACTATGAGCCGTTTCTAATTAATCCAGAAAAATGCCACAAAACCATACCAGCACATACTGCTACATTAAATGAATGCTTAGTTCCGTACTGCTGTATTTCTATGGCTTGAGTTAGGTGTGGCAGCACTGCATCATTAAGTCCTTCTACTTCGTTACCAAATATTAGATATATCTTCTTGTCTAACGATGGCAATTCCATATCTGATAGCATGACAGAACTATCTGTCTGTTCTACTCCATATATAGTGGCAGCTGACTTATCTATCTGAGAGATGTATTCTAAAATATCTTTCTCATAAGACCATGCAACTGATTCTGTTGCTCCTATCGCCGCTTTATTGATTTCTTTATGTGGAGGTCTGGCAGTGATACCTGTCAGTACAATATTAGATATTCCTAATCCGTCACAAGTTCTAAATATAGAACCTACATTAAAGGCAGATCTTATATTATCTAAGACAACCGTAATGGGTAGTTTCGCAGCTTGCTTATATGTCTCTACATCTAACCTATTAAGTTCTTCAAGTTTAAGCTTTCTCATCAGATAATCTGTGCTTCAGTGCTGCTTTTACAAAAGCAACAAACAATGGATGTGGATTCTCGACTGTAGATTTTAACTCTGGGTGGAACTGTACACCGACGAAAAAAGGATGATCGTCTAATTCTATAATCTCTACTAATTTGGTCTTTGGATTTACACCAGATACAATCATACCGTGCTTCTTGAGATCCTTTATATATGCGTTATTAAATTCGTAACGATGTCTATGTCTCTCATCTATCTCGGTCTTGCCGTAAGCTTTCTGAGTGATGGTTCCTTTTTCTAATTTACACTTATAACTTCCTAATCTCATGGTGCCACCCATATCTTTGACATTCTTCTGATCGGCCATGAGATCTATTACCGGATTAGCTGTTTTGGGCTTCACTTCTGCGGAGGAGGCGCCTTTGAGTTTTACTACATTTCTGGCAAATTCTACTACAGCACATTGCATACCTAAGCATATTCCGAAGAATGGAATGGATTGCTCTCTTGCGTACTGAATAGCATTAATCTTTCCCTCCACTCCTCTCTCTCCAAATCCTGGTGCCACAAGTAATCCATCGAATCCTTTGAGGTAGACACTTACATCATCGGATTCTAAGACTTGAGAATGAACAGGTACAACTGTAACCTTGCATTCATTTTCTGCACCAGAATGTATAAATGCTTCATAGATAGACTTATAAGCATCTGGAAGCTCGTTGTATTTCCCGATGAGTCCGATCTTGACCTTATTAGAAGGATTCTTAAGTTTCCATAAGAACTCTTTCCATGCGGTCAATTCGGGCGTATTGTTTTTCCTTAGCTTAAGCATCTTCAGGACTCTGACATCTAACTTTTCCTTAAGCATAAGTAGAGGCACATCATAGATCGTATCTGCATCTATCGCCTCTATGACTGATTTATAATCGACATTACAAAAGAGCGATAACTTTTGTTTCAGTTCCTTAGTCAGTGACTTCTCAGTTCTACATACTAATATATCTGGTTGTATACCAGCCTGTAAGAGTTGCTTCACTGCATGCTGTGTCGGCTTTGTTTTCAGCTCCTTAGCAGCAGATAGATATGGTATCAATGTGAGATGTACACATAGACAGTTGTTAGGACCCAGTTCTCTTTTCATTTGTCTGAGGGCCTCCAGATATGGCAGCGACTCTATATCTCCCACAGTTCCTCCGATCTCTGTGATAACAATATCGTATTCTTTCTTCTCTGCTAATAATTGTACCCTACGCTTTATCTCATCAGTGATGTGAGGTATGACTTGCACTGTCTTTCCTAAGTATGCACCTTCTCGCTCTTTGCTTATAACGGTCTGGTATATACGTCCAGTCGTTACATTATTTTCTTGAGACGTAGGCGTATTGAGAAATCGCTCATAATGGCCTAAGTCGAGATCCGTCTCAGCACCATCATCTGTGACATAGCATTCGCCATGTTCGTATGGATTGAGCGTTCCAGGATCTATATTAATATAGGGATCCAGTTTCTGAATTGTTACCTTATAATTTCTTTCTTGTAGCAGCTTAGCGAGTGAAGCAGAAATGATTCCTTTTCCTAATGATGAGGTGACACCACCCGTAACGAAAATGTATTTAGTCATAGAGTTATTGGCTTATTGCATTACGGGATACAAAGGTATGTATTATTGAAGTGGATTCAGAACGAGAAACTAATTTATTTACAATAAGTACTCCTACACCTTATCCTTACTCTCATTCCATAGCACATCCATCTCATCTAATGACATTTGTGATAGAGACTTAGGCGCATTTGCCTCTATGTATTCAAATCTTCTTTTGAATTTCTTATTGACTTTTTCTAGTGCCGCTTCTGGATCTATCTTGAGAAATCTTGCATAATTTATCATCGAGAACATATAATCTCCAAACTCCTCCTCTATCTTATCTTGGTCTCCGATATCTACGGCCTCTACTAACTCGGCCTGCTCTTCTTCTACCTTGTTCCACACATCCTCTATCTTATCCCACTCAAAACCAACTGTGGCTGTCTTCTCTTGCAGTCTGTAAGCCTTTACAATTGCTGGCAGGGCATTAGGGACACCTTCGAGTACAGACTTCTTACCTTCTGATAGCTTAATCTCCTCCCAGTTCTTCTTGACATCTTCATCAGATTGCACGACAGTATCTCCGTATATATGTGGATGTCTTTTGATCAGCTTATCGCAAATATAGTTAAGAGATTCGTCGAGTGTAAATGCTTGTTTCTCAGTACCTATCTTAGCATAGAAAACCAGATGTAGGAATAAATCCCCTATTTCTTCCTTAATCCCAGGATAGTCCTCATCATCTATCGTATCTACTAATTCGTATAACTCCTCTATGGTCAGCTTACGCAAGGTATGAATGGTCTGCTTCTTATCCCATGGACATTGCTCTCTCAGCTCATCCATTATGTCTACAAGTCTCATAAATGCCTTAGCTCGGACGTCCATCTTAAACGATTTAAAGTATCTTAGCGTTAATTATTAAAATACAATAATACGATGAGTTCACTACTTTCTACATTCATTATAATATTTAGCATATTTCTCGTATCATTTGCTTTGATTAATATAAGGCAGATCTTCACAGGAAAGGAATTCCGAGGCACGTGTGCTACGAATAATCCGATGATCAAAAACAATGTAGGCGATTGTAACCTATGCGGCGCTAAGGCTGAGGAAGCTTGTCAGATGCCTGATGTGGAAGGCGCCAAATAGTAATCAATTTGTAATATTATTAAGAATGTATTCACGCAAATGGTATTAGTGTGATTCGGAATTAACTATGTTTTTTTTTAAAAATAACTCTATGGATAAGCTGTTCAACCTGATTCCTCTTTTACTAATGACTCTATTAATTGCATCATGTGGAGGCTCGGATAGTAATGTATACGAGTATGAAGGTGGTAGAAGTGTAACAGAGACAAAACTATACGTCACAGCGCAACAGAACCTCGACGCAATAGATATCAATTCCGGATCTATCAAAGAGTTAGTAGAAAACATAGATCAATTACTCGACATGTTAGAAAGTCAAGATGGAGCTATTCCCCAAAAAATCGTTCTCGATGACGAAAGCTCATTGACACTTACGATCCAAAATACTGAAGCAACTATCTCTTACATGCAAGTGGGAGATCAGATTGTATTAGAAGATACGGAGCCGGAAGCATTCAAAATACGAAATGATAAGATAACTATGTGTGCTTCTCTGTTGTTTGCAGATTTTGGGTTTGGAGCAGAATTCAATACTTGCAGTGCATCTGATGCAGAAGAACATGCGATAGATTACTATGCCCAACTCGATAATTCTGTCGGAGATACATTATTCTCAGCTATTATAGAGTACGATCTGATCAGACAATAATTAATAGATTCCCTTAAAGTTATTCTTATGAAAAAATTATTATCCATTCTATTCTTAATTGGGTATATCTATTCGATATCATCAGCTCAAGAATCTAAGCAACTTAATAGCGCAGAGATATACGAAGAGCTCGAAAAATTCAACTTCTTAGGAACAGCCTTATATCTTGCCGCTCACCCAGATGATGAGAACACTAGATTAATATCTTACATGTCTAATGGACTGCATGCACGGACAGCCTATCTATCTCTAACCAGAGGTGATGGAGGTCAGAATCTTATTGGTACAGAAATAAGAGAACTCTTAGGTGTACTAAGAAGTCAGGAGCTACAGATGGCAAGAGCAACAGATGGAGGCCAGCAATTTTTCACAAGAGCTAATGACTTTGGATTCTCTAAGCATCCTGATGAGACACTTAAGATCTGGGAGAAGGACAAGGTGATGGAAGACATACTTTATGTCATTAGAAGTTTTAAGCCAGATATTATTGTCAATCGTTTCGATCATAGAACGCCTGGTAAGACACATGGTCACCACACAAGTTCTGCGATGTTATCCGTGGAGGCATTTGACTTAGCTAATGATCCATCAGTCTACCCTAATCAAGCTAAAGAATTAGGTGTCTGGCAACCGCATCGACAATTCATGAATACATCATGGTGGTTCTATGGAAGTAGAGAAAATTTTGCCAAAGCAGATAAGACTAATCTAATAGATGTGGATGCAGGCATATACTTTCCAGCACTCGGAATATCTAACGGTGAGATCGCTTCTACAGCGAGAAGTAAGCATAGGTCACAGGGATTTGGGTCAGCAGGTGGCAGAGGATCATATCAGGAATATCTGGAAGTTGTGAATGGAGATGTGCCGACAGATAAGGCTAATATGTTTGATGGTGTAAATACATCTTGGACCCGTGTAAAAGGTGGATCACCTATCAAAACTATAATGGACAAAGTACTAGCAGAGTATGACTTCAGAGATCCGAAAGCAGTTGTATCACAATTATTAGAGATCTATGACCTTATAGATCAAGTGCAAGATGATCATTGGAAACCCATAAAAAAGAGACACTTATCAGAGATAATCATAGCGTGCTTAGGCATACATGTAGAGGCAGCTACAGATCTGCAGCAAGCCACCCGTGGGGATAGCGTGGAGGTCACATTAGAACTAACTAATAGAAGTTCATACAATATTAGTGTCAATGACATCACACTAAATGATAAAACTCAAAACATCAATCAAACTCTGGAGTACAATAGACAAAACAAATGGTTTAAGAAAGTAAAAATAGATGATGACATTCCATTCTCTAATCCTTATTGGTTACAAGAGACAGGATCATTAGGCATCTACAAAGTAGATGATCCAGCCTATCGTAATCTACCTCAGAGTCCTGCTCCTGTAATGGCTGCCTTTGACTTAGATATAGAAGGTAGAAGCATTACAGTAGATAAAGATGTGATCTATAGGTATGTCGATCCAGCAGTCGGAGAGATCAGGCAACCATTCGCTATCATACCACCAGCGACAATGACTTTTTCTAAGGAGATGTATTTGTTTGCTACAGACAATAGCCAACAATTTGATGTAAAGGTCATGGCTGGAAAATCAGATCTCAATGGTACATTACAATTAAAAGTACCTAATGGATGGAAAGTAGAACCTCAGAGTGTAGACATTTCTATCGATCTTAAGTCACAAGAGAAGAACTACACATTTACACTGACGCCACCTAAAGATGTATCAGAAGCGAATATAACTGCGACATGTACTATCGATGGTGAGACCTACAATAGATCTCTGATCAATATAGATTATAGTCACGTACCTCTACAGACGGTACTTCTGCCAGCACAAGCTAAGATCGTAAAAGTACCACTCAAAACTGGAGGTAGAAAATTAGCTTACGTCATGGGCGCAGGTGACAAAGTCCCTGAATGCCTAACCAATGTTGGCTATAGGATAGAAGAGATAGAGCCTAAGAACTTCAGCAATATAAATCTGGATTCTTATGACGCCATCGTCATAGGTATCAGAGCTTACAATACAGATAAGACACTTAAGCTATATAATCAAGCCTTATTTGATTATGCAGAGAGAGGTGGTACGGTTGTTACGCAATACAATACATCACGTCGATTAGACTATGATGACCTTGCACCCTATCCGCTAAAGTTATCAAGGAATAGAGTCACTGATGAATATGCAGAAATCAGAATGATTGCTCCAGAACATAAAGTGCTTAACACGCCTAACAAAATTACATCCGAGGATTTTGACAATTGGGTACAGGAAAGAGGACTATATTTCGCTGACGAATGGGATGATCAGTATACCGCAATTCTTTCCTCTAATGACAAAGGCGAAGAGCCATTAGATGGCAGCTTATTAGTTGCTAAGCATGGTGAAGGGTATTTTGTATATACATCTATCTCTTGGTTCCGTCAGTTACCCGCGGGTGTTCCTGGTGCCTATAGAGTTTTTGCTAATATATTGGCTCTTTCTAATATCCAAAAACCATAATAGATGAGCGAAAATAAGGAATCAACTCTCGACGATGTATCACCATTATTCCAAAGTTGGAGCACATGGTATGGCGTAGTCATCATCTGCAATATCATTACTATAGGTAGTATTTATTTATATTTTCAAAGCATCTAAGACAACAACCTATACACCATGGCAGCAATTGATTGGGCAGTATTAATACTTACGGTTACTATCATCGTAGGCTATGGTATATGGAAGACGAGAGGCAGTCAGAATATAGAAGGTTATCTACTGGGTGGCAATGAAGCTAAGTGGTGGACAGTCGGACTATCAGTGATGGCAACTCAGGCCTCAGCTATTACATTCTTATCTACACCTGGACAGGCATTCCATGATGGGATGGAGTTTGCTCAGTTCTACCTAATGCTTCCTGTGGCTATGATTATCATCTGTGTGACATTCATCCCACTGTTCTATAAGATGAAAGTCTACACTGCTTACGAGTTTTTAGAAAACAGATTTGATCTTAAGACTCGGTCACTAACTTCTTTTCTCTTTCTCATACAAAGAGGCTTAGCTACCGGTATTACTATATATGCACCTTCTATAGTTGTCTCTTCTGTCATGGACTGGAACTTACAGGTTACCACCATATGCACAGGAATTATTGCCATTGCCTATACAGTCAGTGGAGGGACCAAGGCTGTCCACGTCACCCATAGGCATCAGATGGTCATCATCTTATTGAGTTTATTTGTTATCTTTTTTCTATTAGTCAATACAGTCACAGAGACCTATACCTTCTCAGAAAATCTACTCATCGCCAAGGCGAATGAAAAACTTAATGTATTAGATTTTAGTTTTGATATGAATGACAGATACAACATCTGGTCATCGATGGCCGCATTGTTTTTATTCTTGTCCTACTTTGGAACTGATCAGTCACAGGTCCAGCGATACATCTCTGGCAAAAGCATAAAGGAAAGTAGATTAGGATTAATTATGAATGGTATACTAAAACTACCTCTGCAGTTTTTTATTCTATTCTTAGGTATAATGGTGTTTCTATATTACCAGAGTCATGATGCTCCGATATTCTTTAACAGCAATGTTATCAACCAAGTCAGGGTCAGCGACAATGCAGACGAACTCAAAGCGTTAGAAGACACATACACAGGACACCTTGCAGAAAGAACCGCAGTCAATCAGTCACTCATAGAAGCACGCAGAGCTGGGGACGAATCTTCTGTTGCTGCAATAAGCAAGCAAGTCTACACCATATCCACTCAAGGCTCTGCTATTAGATCGGACGTAAAGGCCCTAATAACAAAAACCAATACCGAGCTCGAGACAAATGACAAAGATTATGTATTCATCAGTTTCATTCTTTCTTACTTACCTAATGGACTAATCGGTCTTCTATTAGCAGTAATATTTTTTGCTGCGATGTCGTCTACGTCCTCTGAGCTTAATGCTCTTGCTTCTACCACCACAGTAGATATTTATAAGCGACTAATAAAACAAGATGGCTCAGAGAAACATTATCTGAGAGCTTCTAAAATGTGGACTTTATTTTGGGGAGTGGTAGCTATACTCTTTGCTTCCTTCGGAAGATTATTTGAGAATTTAATTCAATTTGTTAATATTATAGGATCTGTTTTTTATGGAACTATATTAGGAATCTTCTTAGTTGCGTTCTATATAAAATTCATAAGAGGCCATGCAGTATTCGTAGGTGCAGTAATAGCAGAAGCTATTGTTGTTGCCATCTTTTTCCTGGATATAGTTCCGTACTTATGGCTTAACGTAATAGGTGTACTCGGGGTAATAATTTTCTCTCTGATAGCACAGTCTATTATTAATAATTCTGGGACTGTTAGCGCCGGAGATTAATTCAAAGTGACTTATTTTTCGACATAATTACGTAATCTTTCATTAAGAAAGTATTCCCATCCGGCCATGCAACTTTCTGTTTTGAATTCTGGAATTCCTGAAGGAAAATCCTCAGTAGTTACTATAGTCAATGTTAACTCAGTAAAGTCCTCATACCCCGTCAGTTCAAATAATGAATAAGAACTTCCCTCATACTCATCGAATGTCCAAGTGTAAATTATCTTACTCAATGGTACAACTTCTGTCACTTCCCAATTATGGGTAAATATTCTATCTTCTACCGAGATAGAAAACCTCGTCTCGAATCCCACTTCTGCCACAAAATCTTCTAATGCTTCGAAATACCATTTCCGCATGTGCTTATAATCCGTCAAAGCTTGCCAGAGATTGGCAACTGTGGTATTATAATTTAGCTTTAGTATAATAGGTGGATCTGATGATTTCATAATCAATAATAGCAATTCTTAATCAGCAACTATAATTATAATCGCCCAAACTAAAAAATGGAACCACAAAACTTATAATTAGTACTCACCACATAACAATGGAATACTGCATTCAAATAGCTTATATTTAGATTGTAAAATTGATTATGGGAGGATTTAAAATAATACCTAATTATACCTACGAAGATTACAAAAGATGGAAAGGTAGATGGGAGATCATCGATGGTATAGCCTATGACATGAGTCCTATGGCATCACCTGAGCATCAAAGGATTGCATCAGATCTTAATGTTGAAATAGCGATCTCGCTGAGAAATAGCAAATGTAATTGTAAAGTATATCATCCAATCGACGTAAAGATAGATGAAAATAATGTTGTCAATCCTGACCTACTCATAGTCTGTAAGCCAATAATAGGTCAATATTTAGATACACCTCCAGAACTTGTGGTAGAGGTTCTATCTCCATCCACTCGACTTAAAGATACAATCTCAAAATATCAGATGTACGAAAAATTTGGTATTAAATATTACTTGATAATAGATCCGAAAGAAAAAAAATCAACCGCTTATTATCTACACGAAAGAAAGTACGAAGAACTAATAGAATGGAAATTTGACTTAGGTGATGGTTGCACATTTGATTTAGACATTTCCAAAGTGACCACCTTTTAGTCGATTACTCCTCTAATTTATTGACCCACTCATCCCACTCTTCATTGGCTTTTTCGAGATCAGATTCTTTTTCTTTTAGAGACTTGAGTGCATTAGGACCATCTTCAGAGTTATAGAAAGTGACATCTAATAACTGTGTATGTATAGCAGCAATCTCTTCTTCTAATTTTGCAATCTTTTTTTCTGATCGGCTGATCCCTCTATTGATTTGCTTTTGTTCTTGATAACCAAGTACTTTTTTGACTTTCTCTTTCGGCTTAGAGTCTTCTCCTTGAGAAACTTCAAACTCTCTTATGTCTTGTGACTCTCTCTTATTAAGAACATATTCTAAATCACCAAGATGCTTAGTGACATTTCTATCTCTGAATTCATAGGTTACGTCTATACTTCCCTTAAGAATATCTCTATCGTGAGAAACTATAATCAAAGTTCCAGGGTATTCGATTATGGCCTGCTTAAGCATCGCCTTAGAATGAATATCAAGATGATTAGTCGGCTCATCTAATATAAGAAAGTTAGATTTCTGAGATACGAGACATGCCATCGCCAATCTTGATTTCTCTCCCCCACTTAATACGGAGACTTTCTTATGTACGTCATCTCCAGAGAATGAGAAAGCCCCTAATGTTTTACGAGAAGCTGTAAAGTATTCTGGATCACATAGTGTTTCTATCGTCTCAAGAACTGTCAGCTTATTATCCAATACCTCAGACTGATCTTGAGAGAAATAATTGACAATCACATTATGCCCGAGTTCTACATTTCCTGAGTTATAGGGTATAGCGCCAGCAATCATTTTGACCAGTGTAGATTTACCTTGGCCGTTCTGTCCTACAAATGCTACTTTCTCTCCCTTTAAGACCTCAATATTTACACCTTCAAGAACAGGATGATCGTCGTAAGACTTGCAAGCATTCTCCACTTTAACAACAACTTTTCCAGATGAACCCGTAACAGGAAAATTGATACTGATCTGTGTTACATCATCACTTTCTATCTCTACCCTTTCCATTTTATCAAGCTGCTTTTTCATCGACTGAGCCATCTTGGTTTTAGTTGCCTTAGCCATGAATTTTGTGATGATTTTCTCTTTCTGCTTGATTACTTTTTGTTGATTCACAAAAGCTTGTTGTTCTTTCTCTTGTCTTATTTCTTTAGAGTCAAGATATTTCTGGTATTTACCTTTGAATGCAAATACCTTCTTATTCCCCAGTTCAAATATATTATTAGCTATATTACTCATAAACTGCACATCGTGAGAAATAAATAATAATGCTTTAGGGTAGGTTTTCAGATATTTCTCAAACCATATGAGAGCTTCAATGTCTAAGTGATTATCAGGCTCATCGAGCAATAAAATATCGGGCTTTGACAGCAAAAGTTTTGACATCTGTACCCTCATTTTCCAACCACCAGATAGACTACTTATAGGATCAGGAAATTGCTCTTCTTTAAATCCTAAGCCTTTAAGAATCCTACTTGATTCTGCATGTGGGTTATTGACATCTAATGATGAAAGCTTGATATTTAGATCTGATATATCATTGAGAAGATCATTGAGCATTTGCTCATCTTTCTCAGTTGTTATTGCATGATTTTTTTCTTCTAATGTTTTTTGAACGTCAAAATACTCCGCGTAACATTCCAAGCAAGTATCCATGATACCTTTACTCTCATCGAGATCAAAATGCTGCGATAGATATCCGATATTACAGTTCTTAGGCATCAGGACTTCTCCAGAATCAGGAGTAATTTCCCCTTTTATTATTTTGAATAAGGTGGTTTTTCCAGCACCATTACGCCCTATCAATGCCGCCTTGTCACCATCATTAAGCATGAAAGAAATATTATCTAACAAATGGTGACTACCAAAAAACAAACTTATATCTCTGAGTGCATACACAGGCGGATCAGTTGTAACTTATGTAATTAGGAATCTGTGCAATTATGGAGAAAGTATCCCCCTTATTCTTGAGGGCTTGCTGCCATAGTATACTGGACTTAGATTTAAACACATAATTAGGATAGAGATCAGACACGACCCATGAGCCTATTTGGAGTTCTACTTCAAGTTGCCCTGCTTCCCATCCACTGTAGCCGATATAGAATCTGATATTTCCTTTATTAATAATACCTGACTCAATTAGAAACTTCAATTTTTTAAAGTTTCCACCCCAATAAATCCCATTGGAGACCTTAATGCTTTCTTCCAATAGGTCACCGACATTGTGAATGTAATGCAATGTATCAGTGGCAACAGGACCTCCATAGTATACTTCAAATTCCTCATCTGTATCTACATCACCTATGAGTTCTGATATATTCATATTAATGGGTTTATTGAGTATAAATCCTACAGTTCCTTTGTCGTGGGAGTGTTCACATATGCCTACTACTGATCGCTTAAAGTTCGTATCCATCATGAAAGGCTCAGCTATGAGTGAACTCCCCACTTTTATCTTTCTTTTCTCAGACTTACCTTTCATATAAATTAATATTATAGAAGCAACATTGAATATTTGTGTATCGAAATAAATAATTATCAAATCGGACAATTTAATAATTTACATACTACACTTTATACGCTATACTTGATTGACAACCAATGATCGATCTATTCTGCGAAAAAATCCACTCAACACCTTAGCCCCGTACTCATTATATTCGTTGTGTCCATCAGCTACCATATTTTTCATAGTTTGCGTCCATCTGACAGGGCTAGTTAGTTGCTTTATAAGATTCAACTGTATTAGTTCAGTATCTGTTGTCGCTTCTCCGTTAACATTTTGGTAAATTGGACAAGAAGGTTTATTAAATGTCGTTTCTTCGATTGTCTTTTGGAGTGTATCCTGGGCTGGCAACATTAATGGAGAATGAAATGCCCCATTGACATTAAGAACTAAGGCTCTTTTGGCTCCTTGCTCTTTAGCTACTTCTACTGCTATATTGATGCCTTCTATACTTCCTGATATGACGAGTTGACCTGGACAATTATAATTAGCGGCTACAACAACGGCATCGATTCCATTACATATATCTTCTACTTTCTCATCTTCTAACCCTAAAATAGCCGCCATCGTACCCTCGGTATCATTACAAGCATCTTGCATGACAAGTGACCTCTTTTGCACCAAATTAAGACCATCGCTAAAGGAGAGCACGCCATTAGCTACAAGCGCCGTAATCTCCCCTAAAGAATGACCTGCTACAGCAGAAGCTTGTAAGTTCTCAGAATGCAAATAATACCGAATGATGGAATGTAAGAATACTGCAGGCTGAGTCACCTTAGTCTGCTTAAGGTCCTCATCCGTTCCATCAAACATAATAGAACTCAACTTATAGCCAATTTGGTCATCCGCCTGATCAAACCATTTCTTGGCATCATCACTGGCTTCATAACTGTCCTTGCCCATTCCGACGAACTGAGATCCCTGACCAGGAAATAATAGAACTGTCATAAGATTACTTTTTCTACAAATGTAGCAGAAGCCTCTTAGTTGTTCATAGATATGAGTCGTAAAAATTCATTTCGGGTCTCTGATTCGCTGAATACACCCGTGAATGCTGATGTTGTGGTCATAGAATTCTGTTTCTCTACCCCTCTCATCATCATACACATATGAGCCGCTTCTACTACAACAGCAACTCCTAAGGGCTTTAGAGCTTCCTCTATACTATCTCTGATTTGCTCTGTCAGTCTTTCTTGGACTTGTAATCTGCGTGCAAAGACATCTACGACTCTTGGTAGTTTACTTAATCCTACAATATGGCCATCAGGAATATAAGCAATATGGACTTTCCCAAAGAACGGTAGCATGTGGTGCTCACATAAGGAGTATAGCTCAATATCTTTGACCAAGACCATACCTTCGTAATCTTCCTTGAACACTGCCTTACGGAGTATCTTTACAGGATCTTGCTGATATCCTTGTGTAAGGAACTGCATGGCCTTAGCGGCTCTCTCAGGCGTCTTGAGTAAGCCTTCTCGTTTGACGTCTTCTCCTACTGTTTTTATGATTGTTTCGTAATTCTTTTGAATGGTTGCGGTAGTCTTCGAATTATAAGATTCTTTCTTCTTAAAGCTCATTAAGTGCTGTTATATTATATAAATGGACTATATACTATAATCTCAATTATCTAAAACCGTATATGTCCATAAAGGTTCAATAAACCTAACAATTCCAAACAGATATTTAATACCAATTATGCAATAAAATGGCAATTTCAGATAAGCACATCAATTATATGCTATAACACCCAACATTTTTCTAAAATTCAAATAGGACAGGCTAATAGATCGGTAATTTTATAAGATTAGTCTATCACAATTGGAAGCTGTTGTTCTATGTCTTAAATTGTAGTTGTGAATCTATCAGATATTAAGAATATGGTGAAGGATATCGTCAGAGCTCCAGGGTTTCTGCATTTTGGATTCTGGATATTGACCTACTTCTTTCTATTCATCATGGATAATCGTACACTTCCTGTGTTGTACAAGCTGACTGATAATCTGGTAGATATCTCATTCTTTATATTTATTTCTTATGTCAATATATACTACTTAATTCCCCAGTTTTTACAGAATAAGAAGCCTATCCTCTATTTACTTTCATTGGTAGGAATGATCATATTGTTATCTCCTATTCTGACATCCATATACCTATTAATCTATCATAATTTTGTGGATGAGGTTTCTGCACAGTTAGAATCTAAGTATACCGCATTTATCATAGGTCTTTTTGTAGGATTGGCATCTCTATTTTTTAAGGTTACTAAGGACTGGCTTGTACATCAGCAAGAGAGAAAAGATTTAGAAAGTCAGAAGCTGCAGTCAGAGCTTAAGTTCCTCAAGTCACAGATCAACCCTCACTTCTTCTTTAATACGCTCAATAACTTATATGCTCTCACACTAAAGAAGTCGGACTTAGCTCCAGAAATCGTCCTTAGATTATCTGAAATGATGAGATACATGCTTTACGAGTGTAATGAAAAGAAGGTCTCATTAGTCAAAGAAATTAATTATGTCAAAAATTATTTAGAGCTGGAAAAACTGAGACAAGGTGATAAGTTTGAAATAAACTTTAATCTCGAAGGTGAACTGAATGGTCAAGAGATTGCTCCTTTAGTATTCATACCTTTCTTAGAAAATAGCTTTAAGCATGGCGTCAGTAATCAGATTAAGTCAGGTTATGTCAATATAGATCTCATACTATCAGATAAGAAAGTAGAACTTGAAATCGAGAACTCTAAGCCCCCTTCCATTCCTGATAAAATGGGCCTAAAGAAATCAGGAGGTATCGGATTAGAAAATGTAAAGCGAAGACTGAAATTACTATATCCACAAAAACATGAAATTCAAATATTAGACAAAGCCAACACATTTAAAGTTTCTCTGAATATTAATTTACACTAGAACGGCTCTCATGTAAATGAAAAAACTCTAATCAAATATTAAGGAAGTGGCTGATTTAAAAAAATAAAAACGAACAAACTAAACAAACATGATAAAAACACTAATCGTAGATGACGAACCACTTGCATTAGATATTTTAGAATCATACATCGAAAAGATTCCCGATCTACAGCTCATAGGAAGATGCGATAATGCAATAGATGCTAACGAAATCATACAAAAAGAAGAGATCGATTTAGTTTTCTTAGACATTCAGATGCCTCAGATGACGGGCATAGAATTGGTGAAGTCTTTGACAACTTCTCCTAAAGTAGTATTCACGACTGCTTATTCAGAGTATGCCGTTGAGGGTTTTGATTTAGATGCAGTAGACTATCTGCTTAAGCCTATAGCCTTCGATAGATTCTTGAAAGCTGTGAACAAAGCGAAAGATGGATCTGAAAAATCAAGTAACACTGCTCAAGATGATGATTTCATATTTGTCAAAGCAGACAAGAAATTAATAAAAATACACTTCAATGAAATCCTCTATATAGAAGGACTTAAAGATTATGTCATAATAAAAAAAGAGGTAGGAAGAGTCATTGCTTTGCAAACTATGAAAAGCTTAGAAAAGAAGCTACCATCTAACATATTCATGCGGGTACATAGATCGTACATCGTCAATATATCACATATAAAAGCAGTCGTCGGTAACTCACTGGAACTGATGGAAGGTGGCAAACCCAAAGATATTCCGATCGGTAAAAACTACAAAGAAGACTTAATAACCATCATCGAATCTAACAAACTATAGAGATAGTTGAGTGAGAATATAATCAATCTTATATCGAAACACTTAGGAGAAGATATCATGAGTATCGACTCCGTAACAGGTGGAGATATTAATGAAGCTTACAAGGTAATTACAGGAACTGGTACAGAAACTGGCATATACTTCCTTAAGTATAATAGAACGGTTCATCACAAAGGCATTATATCTTCTGAGATAGATGGACTGCATGTCTTAGCAGACAAGCACGTTAGAGTTCCTGAGTTACTACATCACTTTAGCACAGAAAACTTCAGCGGGATCTTACTCGAATGGATAGAGTTTTCTAATAGACAGAGTTCTGTAGATGGGCAGAAGGATCTTGCAATCCAGTTATCGATTATGCATGGTATCACTAATGATAGTTATGGATCCAACAAGAACAACTTCATCGGTTCTCTTAAGCAAAATAATGCATGGTATTCTAACTTCACTGATTACTATCTTGAGTCACGTCTATATCCTCAATATACATTAGCCAGAGACAAAGGTTTCTTGTCAGGAACAAAAGATGTGGAAGAGACTTTCAGAAATATGTGTGAAGCCGTTCCAGATGAGAAGGCGACACTCCTTCACGGCGATTTATGGTCGGGCAACTATATGATCAATGACATAGATAAGGCATATTTAATAGATCCTTCCATAAGCTATGGTCATCGCGAGATGGATATTGCTATGATGCATCTATTTGGAAGACCGTCTGAACTGATGATGCACACCTATCATGAACGCCTACCCTTGCAACCAAATTGGAGAGATAGAATGGATATTTTCCATTTATATTACTTGCTTGTACACCTTAATATATTTGGACATTCCTACGAGTCGCAAGTGCTAAGTATTATCAATAAGTATACTTGAAATTAAAGCTATAGATTATTATAAATCTATCTTTTGGATTTTCTCTACAGTCGTCTTACCGTGACTACTGATTCTGACAAAATAGACACCTTGGTTATAAGATGAAATGTCAAGATTGTAGAACTGACTGTAAGTCTTCTGAGTTGTAAATATCGCTCTACCTAAAGCATCTACGACATCTATACGATCGATATTATACTTCTCTGATTCTATAGTAAATATCCCTGTAGTAGGATTCGGACTAACAACAATAGATTGCTCTAAGTCTTCATCATTATATGTCGGATCTTCGTTGAATAAGATATGATCTTCAAAATTAGGATGAGTCATATACTGGCCGAACTCATTAGTAGAAATTATCTTACTCATAGTTACTAAAGAAGAATTTTGTAATTGACTTCTCTTTTTGAGTCCACTTACTTCATCCTCTACTATAAATTCTAACTTTCCGATGACTCCTAAACCATCTGTAGATACGTTTGATATTCTTGAGATACCTATATCTACTTGACCATCTTGTGGAACTGTGGCAATTTGAGTTATTGGACTTTGATATCCCATCCAGTTATCATCATACAATGTAAACTTCACACTGGCACTATCCATTAACTCCGGATCAAAATTCAAAGTAAAAGCAGTCCCATAAAAGTCTACGGCAGGCAAATTAGCATTACCCACTACAATATCTAAACTGATCCACTCACCAGAATCCACTGGATTAGAAGGTGGGATAAAGTAAATAGGAACAGTAGATAGTTCCTCTATAGAATTACTCCTCAGAGAATGTATCCGTCCGTAATTATCTTTAATTTCATAAGCATCATAAGCATCAATATATCCATCTCCATCTGTATCACCACATTTAAGATCTATACCGTCATTCATCTGGTCATAACCCCAATTATCACTTTCTTGACCAGTCCAAATAAGATTAAAATCCTGGATTCTTTCGTAACCAGCCTCTCCTATGTTAAGACCTAAATCAAGAATATCTTTTACATCTACAACACCATCATCATTGACATCGCCAGAATAGACACATCCATTAATGCAAAGACAATCTTCATAGTTAGTGTCTAAAACATTGACATCAATCTTAACAATCTCACATATTCCAGAATCTGTACAATATTCTAACTCAAACTCTTCAATACCATTAAAACCAGCATTAGGTATATAGACAATTGTGTTAGCCCCTGTAACATTAGCACATTCTAAGACTTCAGCATCTCCCGAATCCAAAACAATGACTTCACCATTAGTTGGAGGTGTAAGAATTGAAAAATAATAAGACTCTATAGGTGAGCTATGAACCAACTTAAGGTCATGATCCTCAAGTATTTCAAACTCATAATCCAAATTAGTGATGGGAGCATAAGTATCAACGTGAATCGTAATATTACCGTAATGGAAAGCAAAATCTGAATATATCTTATAGAAAAATGTCTTGTCTCCTGTAAATCCTTGTGGTGCATTGTAAATAAAATCACCATCGCCGTTATAAGTGAGCTCTGACGAATAATCTATGATTGATTTATCATTCCTTAAATCATTGTCAAATACATTGAAACTAATACTTCCATTAGATTCGACAGCAAATTGATCATCAACCACGAAAGTATTACTGTTAAACTTATTGACTACTTCGACAATGTAATCTATAGAACCACCAGAAGCGGAAGTAAATGATACAGTATCAACACCTACAAAAGAATTGTTTGCTCGATACTCCCATACATGATTACCGGAAGATGTTACTGTACCATAATTGGCTCCATTTGATATCTCAAATTCTGCAGAAGGCAATTGTATGACTAAATCTGATTTGTTATCCACATATAAATGCTCAGTTGCAATAGCATTACGATCCTCTTTAATCAGATGTGCAATACATCCTTCACTATTCCCCGTAGAGTCAACTGCAAAATATCTGACATAACCAATATCTGAACCTGCATCAAATTCGAAAACCAGATCCCCTGATCCGTTAATATTTGCTGTACCACCTTCTACAAAACCCAAACGATCAATACTAAGATCTCCATCAGAACTGGAGTCGTTAGAGAGAATGTCGATCACTAAAGAATCAGAAGTGCACAGCACATGATCCGTTAGTGCATGAATGCTCGAACTTTTTACTTTATAATTTACAGTTGTATAATTCCTAAATGGAATTCCAGGAATCGGTCCTACTTCGAAATATTCTATAATCACTTTAGCATCACCCATATAACCTGAAGTGGGCGCAAAATGTAATTCGTAATCAAATCCTGAAACATGATGAACACCCAAAGAATCAGAACCTGAAAGAGGGGTGGAAATAATATTTGGCTTAATTCCAAATGATTTTAAAGAAACGGTAGATATTGCTCCTTCTTTAGCATTTACGTGTATTGTCTTAGCATTGAATTGAGCATTCAACATTAAGCTTGTAAAAACTAATATGCAAATGAAAATATGCTTCACCTTGCTGTGGTATAAATTTTAGTTAACACAAATATATTTCATTATATCGGAAAAATAGTACTTAATTTGAATAAAAATCTGATTAAATAATAAACATGATAAGTAATTGAAGGTCTTTCGGTTACATATTATAACAAGAACATATATTAAAACAAAAACATATGAACTTATTATTATATTTTATCAGCTGTAAATCACTTTAAATAAATCAAATACATATATGTATTTAGTCTAATATGTTATGGAGTCAACTCGCATTTATAAAATACTTCAAGGCTTATCTGCTTCACAACAAAATAGATTTTTGAAATTTATTAAGTCGCCATATCACAATGTAAACGCAAGAATCGAGCAATTGGCTGTTTATCTGGTAGAAAACACCAGAAAAAACGACCCTCTTATATCTAAAGATGAGATATGGAGTAAAGTAGAACCGAAAGTGATGTATTCTGATCTTAGGTTTAGGAAACTTTGTAATGAGCTTTTAGAACGTTTTGAAAAATTCTTGATTGCAGAAAACTTAGATTCCAATAAAATTCTTCAATCCAATCTTCTTTTAGATAGTATAAGAAAAAACAAATACGAATTGCTTGCTGAAAAACATATAACTAAATCATCAAAGGGAATAACGAGAGTCATGGATAAGTCCTCTGATTATTACCTACAACGTTACTTTTACGAAAAGACACTACAAAATCTAAAAACTAATTATGAGAAGAAAGTTGATTTAAGGAAAGGTAAAGCAAGGACTTATAGTGAACTTACAGATAATCTTGACGCCTTCTACATTATCGAAAAACTTCGGATTGCGATAGATCAACAGACTTGGAAGAAGATGTATAAATCTGACGAAAAAATAGATATAGGTATTCCAATACAGAGTATAAAACACTATAAATTTTCTGATCTATCTGCTGTCAATATATATAAGATAATGTATGAGCTTTATCAAGAAGAAGCAGCAACTGAGAAATACTACTTGCTAAAAGAAATGGCTATGTCAAATATTGATACTTTTCCAAAGGATGAACAAAGGGAAATATTTGACGTACTGGTTAGTTATTGTATCAAGTGGGTGAATAAAAGTGATATGGAATTTCATAAAGAAACTCTTTCAATATATGAATGGGGCATAATAAAAGAAATTAACTTAAATAAAGGAAAGCTATCTCCGACGTCTTTTAGAAATTATGTTGTTATTGGTCTGAGAGTTGGAGAATTCGATAAAGTTGAAAACTTTATCAAACAAAACTTAAATCTACTCGACGAAGACAGAAAAGAAAATGCGCTGAACTTCAATTTAGCACGTGTCGAGTTTTATAGAAAAAACTTCAAAAACGTCTTATCATACCTCAATAAAGTTAACTATGATGATATTTGGTATAACGTAAATGCTAAAATGTTAATGCTTGCTTCCTATTATGATTTAGGAGAAAGTTTAGTTTTAGAATCTGCTCTTGATGCTTACATAACATTTTTAAGGAGAGACAAAACACTTGATGTCGTAAGAAGGAATTCCTATCTAAACTTTGCCTTATTATTAAAGAAACTTATCTATTGCCAAACTAAAGCAAAGGCAGAAAAATTAGAATTGAAAATTAAAAACACGAAGCAACTCTACAGTAAAGATTGGTTAAAAGAAAAAATAGATGAATTACTCCCAAAGAAATAATCCATCTACTTTGGATTATTTAAAATCCTTGTACCTCATCTTCTACGATGAAACCTAATAACCATAGTAATAATTCCATGTAATTGAATTTTTAGATGTTAAAAAACCATAATTTACTACTACTACTACTATTATAGAATTTTAACATTTTTCATCAACTCAAAGCCTCCTTATACACCTTAAGACATCTCTCCCTAGCCTCCTTATGATCTACAATTGCTTCTGGATAATCATCGGTCCCATATTCAGGAACCCACTCTTTGATATACATATAATTCTTATCGAATTTCTCTCGCTGAGTATAAGGATTAAAGATCCTAAAGTATGGGGCTGCATCCGTCCCACATCCCGCTGCCCATTGCCATCCCCCGTTGTTACTCGATAGATCAAAGTCTAATAGTTTACTCGCAAAATAAGCCTCTCCCCATCTCCAATCTATCAGTAGATGCTTAGTCAAAAAACTGGCAGTTATCATTCTAACTCTATTGTGCATATGCCCAGTAGCGTTGAGTTCCCGCATTCCGGCGTCTACTATCGGATAGCCAGTCTTACCCTCACACCAGGCTTGAAATTCTGTCTCATTATTGCGCCATTCTACCGCTTCATACTTAGCTCGGAAGGCATTATTTTCTACATGAGGAAAGTGAGATAATATCTGGCTGTAGAAATCTCGCCATACTAATTCTGACAGATAGACATCTGATAGCTGACTGGCTTTGTAGGCTTTCTGTCTTATGCTAATCGTTCCAAATCTAAAGTGTATGCCCAACCGAGATGTCCCGTCTATGGCAGGAAAATTTCTCTTCTCACTATACTCCTTTATAGTTTTCTGGGTGGTGGAATCGTTTGGTATATCTATCGGCGATTTCTTAAATCCCATCTCCTTAAGAGTAACCGTTTCTTTGTGATTAGAATGATGTAAATTAGAAAAATACTTCTCCGTCGGATAAGGTTTATAATAATAGGACAATCCTTTTTCTACTTTACTATCTACACGTTCTAACCACTTTCTTTTGTAAGGCGTAAAGACCACATAAGGTGTGCTGTCCTTCTTAAGTATCTCATCTCCTTCAAATATAACGTGATCCTTATATGTGTGAAAATTAACATTCTTAGCATCACACAATTTTCTAACTGCCTCATCTCTTTCTAATGCATATGACTCGTAATCACGATTGGTGTATACTGACTGAATTTCATGCTGATCTAAGAGCTGCTTCCATATGGTCTTAGGATCTCCATAGAATACCCATAGATTAGACTTATGATCTTCTAACTCTTTATCTATAGATGCTAATGTATTATGTATGAATTCTATCCTGGCATCTTCCTTATCTTCTAACTTATCCAGTATACAAGTATCAAATATAAATATCGGCTGCACGGGGTTTCCAGCTTTGAGAGCATGATATAGACCTGCATTATCATGTAGCCGCAAGTCTCTTCTGAACCAAAATATATTAATCATAGTTGGAAAATTATGTGTAATACTAATGTAAATATTAAAATTTTGTTGCGTGTCAAATGATTACCAATGCCTAAGTTTTATCACTATATAAAGCTAAGCCTTTAGGTCTCAAGTGGAGCTTGACTAAAAAACCATATAAATGTGTCTCAATTTATGTTAGCTTTTTAAATCCATCAATTGTAATATTGATATATTTGATCCAATTACAGAAATTTTGAATATGAAGATTGCTAAAATACGATTCCTACTGTTTGCGATAGTACTATTTACGGCTTGTAAGCCAGATGGTGCATCTCCCACAACTGATACCACTGACACGTTAGAAGTCGCCAGTGATAATTATAAAAGTCAGCCCTCTATGGCCACTGGGAATGCTCTAATCATGGAGATATCTAGGAAGTTATCTGATTCCAACTTATCGGATGCTGATAGAAATAAATATTTAGAAAAAGGTTTACAGATCAGCAAAGAGCAGAATATTGTAGCACGTCAGGGAAGTTTCTTATTCCCTTACATCAAAAACAATATGGATAAGCCAGACATCCAGAACAAAATCTATGATCTGGCAGAGCTCATGAGAGAGCTTAAAAAAAATGCAGCAGCCAACGTATTATATAAAGGTCTCACAGACAAGTTTCCAAATTTTAAATCCGCCGAAGAAATTAGCGCTAAGATGTCTACCCATGTGGCTAATGTAGACGATTATGTCATGGATCTCGGAAAGGTAATATTTGAGAATCCTGACGAGAACGGTGTCAATAGGAACGCAGCATTACAGTATGTGGATGCTTGTGAAGCTTATGCAATTGTATATCAAGATAGTACGGCTGCAGAATACCTATTTAAAGCAGCGAAGATAGCTGAGAGTATCCGTACGTTCCCAAAATCTTTGTCCCTATATGATTGGGTGATAGACAAATACCCTAACCATGTTAAAGCTCCTACAGCAATGTTTCTTAAGGGCTTCATTATAGAAAACAATTTAGGAAATGACTCATTAGCACTGGTATCTTATAAGGAATACATGGCTCGATATCCTAATGATGACCTTGTCGATGATGCTCAGTTTCTTATCGACAACTTAGGTAAGACAGATGAGGAAATATTGAAATTAATCGAAGATAAGCGTAAGGAGAAGGCTGGACAATAAGTGTTTAGTAATTAGTTTTTAGATTAGTTTCTATTTAGGGTATCCTTCTTTTAGCCCTTCACCTTTTGGACTTTATTCTTTTATTAGCTTAGTGGTGTAAGTCTCACCCTTGGTTACCATTTGTACATAATAATGTCCTGATGGAAGATCTGCGATATCAATTCTCTTTGTGTAATTATCTACAGTACTGGTGAGCATCATTCTACCCATCATATCGTAGATGATCATATCATAAGCATCTATCGTATTAGACCTTACTGTAATGTCATCAGTTGCGGGATTAGGATATATTATAATCGATGGATTAGGTCTGTCCTCGATCTCTTCTGTAGAAGTTGTCAGCCCCAACTGATCTGCTGTGATACGCATGATCCCAGAGAAAGATCCCAAAGGACTGTTACTGTTAGGACGAAATCCATAATATCTGAATTCTAACAGATAATCTCCACCCTCTAACTTATGTAAAGCTCTGGGTTGCGTCAGGTAGTCTGGAATGGCTAATTTAAAACTCTTAAGCAAAGGCATCTCTGACCCAGCACTTTTGTATACATCTATAGAGTAATAATCTCCTTCTTTACTATAGTTCATTACTATAATCTCGCCTTCATCTAATAGTAAATCTGTACCGGCAAAAATAGTCTGCCTCGGTTCACGATAGATCGTTCTGTCTATCACGCCTGTGAACTTATCTATAAAAAGAATATCTGTACCAGAATCTTCTTTCGTTGCTACCATGATGATGTGTGTCTCAGTTATATCTCTTATGTAAAAATTATTAAGATTCTCGTAATCATCATATTCAAAAGGGATGACTTCTCTACCATTTCTCTCACCATATCTTATAAGCTGACTTGTCCTTGCTTCTGGTCCTTGAGAATTTGGATTAAAATAGGTGATGCTATAGATATCTTCAGAATATTTATCTTTTTGGTATGCATGACTTCGAATATAATCTGTATCCGCCCAATCTAAAGAAAGCTCATGAGACACTGTGTCAGTCGGATTAACCTTAATTCCATCCAGATCTATAGTATCAATTAAGAAAAATGTTCCTGATTCAAATTTATTTCCTTGTATTACGGATTGTATAGTTCCATCATTTAGTGGATATAGTTTAGAATCATGATAAGGCGTTACTAATTGTAAAAAATCCATCTCAGTCGTATCAGGGATAGTTTTTTGTATGAGGACTCCATTATTCATATCAAACTCTTTAATACTTAGATGGCCGAGCCCAATTCCAAATAGTGTTCCCAAGGATACTGAGTCTTCATTGAGATAGATACAATATAAGATAAGACGATCATCTTTGACACTGATGTTCATAACATATTCACGTCTATCTTGAGTTCTTAAGTCGAATAATGTTTTCCATTCCAGCGCTCCTGTTTCCAAATCCAGTTTCTCTATTATGGCCCCTCCTATATCGTTATTATATTGGATTTTAGAGACCAATATGATAGCATCCTCAGTGACTAAAAATCTGGGGTTAGTAGGCTGACTTCTGGAGACATGCGTAAATCCATCAAATCTAATACCAGGGTTCTCATCTATTACCTGTCCGATAATTGTACTATCATGAATATCGTGTAACCATACAGGTTCTAAATTTTCGAACTCCAAAGGAACATAGTTAAAACCTACAGTTTGGCTGGTTAAGTTATGAGACAGTAAGAGTGAAAGAACTATAGCAACTATTAATTTCATAAGAAACTCTTAATAGGTTTTTGGTTGATAACAATTCTGTCTTTCACAAGAATAATTCAAAGATCCACTTGACTCATTTCCATCTAGTCTACCAGGCTTACCACATTTTGGTGCAGGACCATAACAATCCCCATTTGTAGTTGTAACAGTTGAAGCGACAGTCCAATTACCATTGTTATTTCTATCCCACGTAATAGCAGTAATACAACATGCAAAACTTTCTTCACAAGGAACTATTCTTACTCTAATTGGTTCTCCTCTCTCCCATTCTGTACAATAGGTGGTACATAATTGTTTTTCGTAAATAGAATAAGTGTTTGGCGTGTTATTCAGGTATGCAACAGAATCCCAAAAGTCTATTATTTCTGGAAAAAATTGATAAACTATTTGATCTAATACGCAATCCATATCGATTTCTGGATTTTCAGGTAAACATCCCTCTTTAATATCAAAAGAATCGAATTCTTCAAGCCTAATTTCAATCACCCCATCGCAGTCGTAAACTTCCGAACACATTATTGGTAAAACTTCAACTGTACAACCCCCTAGTGGTTCCGGACTAATGCAGGAAGATAAGTCAAATGCAAGGTTAGTAGTTATATGACAATAACCATCAAGGTATTCACAAGACGTTGGTTCACATCCAACATCTGGATCAGGACTTGATTTTAGATAAGTATCATTCGTTGTAATCACTTTGTTATCAATGACTCCATCTGAACAAGAAGTTATGATCATGACGAGAAATAGGCAAATGGTAATAGGTAAATGGTAAATGGTAAATGGTAAATTCTTCATATTAGGAATATAATAATGATTAATATCTCTAATTTATAACAAAATTCTGACTCATTGCAATACAACGGCATTATTCCCCGATCCGCTTGACGATAATAGGATTTAGCTTAGTTCCTTTTGTAGTTGCTGTGGCTTCTACTCGGTAATCAGATTGCACGCCTTTCACTGTTTTGGCAAGTTTGACGAATAGGCCTTTGATTGGGTTATCGTCTTCCATTCGGTCCATCTCAGACATCATTTTATTATAAGGTAATTGAAAATTTAGGACTTCTTCTTTTCCTGCTATTATCTGTAGATCTAAATCTATAGTCATACTGCCGAGTAGATACTCGTCTATGAGAAGTGACTCTTTTCTACCTCTCTTATATTTCTCGATGAGTTTGATCTCAATGTGTTGGACAATCTGGTCTGACTGACTATTTAGCAAAATTTGGCCTTTGAGAAGACCTTCCTTTAGATCTATAGTTTCAGGTAAGAGGACGTCGATTTTGACACCTTCTATGCCCAGCATATCCTTTAATTTCTTTAGCATATTGACATTTCCTTTAGAAGCTCTTGTTCTCCCACCTCAACGAAAATATTTCTAAATGGGTTCGCCATAGAGATCATAAGCCTCGGCATTGACTACATTTACGTCGACGAAATCACCTACTCTGACGAAATGTAGCTTAGCATCTATAAGCACTTCGTTATCGACCTCTGGAGAATCATACTCTGTACGACCAACGAAATATTCTCCTTCTTTCCGATCTATAAGCACACGATATTGCTTACCGATCTTAGCTAAGTTCTTAGCGAATGATATCTCTTCTTGTATTTCCATGAGTCGATTAGATCTATCACTTTTCACTTCATCTGGTACATCATCTTCTAAGTCATGAGCGATCGTATTTTCCTCATGAGAATATGTGAAGACTCCTAATCTATCGAATTTCATTTCCGATACATAATCGCATAATACCTGGAAGTCTTTCTCTGTCTCCCCTGGAAACCCAACGAGCATAGTCGTCCGTAGAGCGATCTCTGGTTGTCGCTTTTTGATTTCTACAATGAGGTCTTTCTGCTCTTGTAATGTGATCTGTCGTCTCATGCGTAAGAGGACAGGATCCGCAGCATGTTGCAAAGGGATATCGAGATAGTTGCAGATCTTAGGCTCAGCAGCCATAGCATCTATAATATCTATAGGAAACTTACTCGGATAGGCATAATGTAACCTGATCCATTCTATACCTTCTACTTTACACAACTCTCTCAGCAGCTTAGGCAATGCTCTTTCTTTGTATATGTCTAATCCGTAATAAGTCAGTTCCTGAGCGATGAGAATGAGTTCTTTTACACCATGACGAGCAAAGTTTACTGCTTGTTTGACCAGTCGCTCGATCGGCTGTGAGATATGCTTGCCTCTCATGAGCGGAATGGCACAGAATGCACAAGTCCGATTGCAGCCTTCAGATATCTTAAGGTAAGCAAAGTGCTGTGGCGTAGAGGTCCATCTCTCTCCTATCAGATCGTGCTTGTAATCTGCATTTAGCTGATTCAGAAGACCTGGCAATTCCATGGTCCCGAAGTAAGCATCTACATCTGGTATCTCTTCCTCTAAGTCATTCTTATAGCGCTCCGACAAGCAACCTGTCACATAGAGTTTCTCTATCTTTCCATCTTTCTTAAGCTTTACACCTTCGAGTATAGTATCTACTGACTCCTGCTTTGCTCTATCTATAAATCCACACGTATTTACAATCAGAATATTAGAATCTTCTGAGTGATTATCATGTTCTACATCATAATCGTTAGCTTGCAATTGTGTAATAAGGTTCTCAGAATCTACAAGGTTCTTAGAGCAACCAAGCGTAATGACACTGACTTTGTTCTTCGTATTCTTTGTCTTCATAGAAGTTTCATTCTGATAGCAAAGATAATATGCTTATCATCATAATCTAATTACTGCTACAATCGTTATAGATATCGTATAGTCAACCAATATCAATATGAAAAAATCACTCCTTTTATTATCCATTATATTCTTCACAAACAATTTCGCTACAGCACAATTCGGCCTGTCTGCCAAATATCAAATGAATAGTCACTCCGGATGGGATGAGGCTTTTGATGGCGAGAAGAATATTATGCCCAGTAGCATAGAATTTGGATTGAATTATTGGTTTAGACTAAAGAATAAGAGAGTGGAATTTCTACCAGAGTTAACATATGCAACTGCCAGCTCTGATTACTCTGATACTGGATTTGCAGTAGAATTATCCCAATCTAAGAGAACATCCTACGGAATAGGAATTAATACACATGTATACCCATTAGACTTTGCAGGCGATTGTGATTGCCCGACCTTTTCTAAGGATGGAAATTTAGTTTCTAAGGGGTTTCATTGGATAGTGAATACATCGATAATCAGCCATAGTATAGAGAACATGTTCTATGCTCCCATCAATGGAATAAGAGAATCTTCCATAATAGTAGAAGGAGATAAGCAAATCAGTTTCAGAGCAGGACTCGGTGCAGGTCTGGATATTGGCATTACAGAATTGATCACGGTGGTCCCTTACGCATTATACACTCGTAATTTTGGTGTAAAAGCTCCCAACCTAACGACAATAGAACCATCTCCCATGTCAGGAGATCCAATTACTTCATCTATGGATCAATTGCAATTCGGACTCAGATTAGTATTAAGACCTGATTACTTAAAGAAAAATGGAGGCTTTAGAAGGAGGTAGGTGTTGTTTTAAAATTGTACAAAATTCAATGCTTAGAAGAAATAATGACTACTCAAAATCAGTCTTACTGATCATCTCTAAGTCTTCAGGTAATTCCACATTTGCTAATCTTAGCAAAACCTTAGCCGCTGTCACCACATCTTTTTCGCAATACCGTGCAATACGCTCATGATCACCATTATCCCAGAAGACATGATGGACCATGGAACCATCTATATCATCCTTAGGTGTAGGAATGCCAAGCACGTGAGCGAGTAGAGCAAGAGAAGTATAATTCTTATAATCGCCATACTTCCACATCGTCATAGTATCCACAAAATGAGTAATTTCCCAGGGCTTCATTCCTGATATATCTAATCGCTTAGGAATCGGCATACCGTTAATGACCATACGTCTGCATAAGAATGGAATATCAAATTCTTTAATGTTATGCCCGCAGAGATATTGCTGCTTTGGTTGATCAAAATAATTATCCATGATGGATACAAAATCTTGTAGTATTTGTACCTCATTAGTACCATAGAATGACTTCGTTCTAATTCCTGTAATTTCCTTATCCTCGACAATTAAGAAGCCTATGGAAATACAGGCAACTTTGGCAAATTCTGAATAGATTCCACCTTTAGCTCCATACAAAATGCCACTTTCCTCAGAGGTCAGATCTGGATTACGAGCAAGCAACTTAGCCTTATGATTCCAAAACTGTTGTAAGTCAGATGACATATCTTCGTAGGTAGCACAAACGCCTACCGTCTCGATGTCTATAAATAGAATATCCTCTATCTTTTTAGCCAGTTCCTTCATTTATATAATTTGAAAACTAATGAATATTGGAATATGAATGCTCTATCATTTCAGGGGATCTCAATCTATTATTCTCTATCTATAACATAATTTTCTATCTAAATATAGGGAATACCACTAGTAAAGCCAATAAAAATTACCCATGTTACCACCCAATTTACATTTACAGGCTTTCTTTTCATCTGATTTAAAACCATATTTGTGTAAAACATCTAATACATGAGTAAATCAAATGGTTTTTCTATCGTTAGCATTCTTCTTCTCATAGGGTTATTGGGCTTATCAGCATTCTTATGGATGTCCAATACCAAGCTAAATAAAGAGCTAAAGGAAAATAAGCAGTCTAATCTAAGACTCGAAAAATTACATACAGAACTGGATCAGAATTATCAGTCTTCACTTGCAGACTTAGAGAACCTAAGGGGTGACAATCAAGAACTCAATGATATGATCGATACACAAAAAGAAGAACTCGGTAAGCTAAAAAAGAGAGTCAGTGGACTAATTTGGACGGAAAGAGAACTGGGAAAAGTGAGATCTGAGATCGCTAATATGAATTCAATTGCTGATCAGTATGTCGCAGACATCACTAAACTTAAGCAAGAAAATCAAGTACTATCCTCTAAGAATATGACACTTACAGAAGCGAATACAACGATGACTCAAGAGATAGAAGTCAACAAGAAAAGAATCAATAAGTTAGATTCTGTAAAAACACTTCTTGTCAATCAATCAGAGTCACTACAGGAGTCTAATACGAAGTTATCAACAAAAGTAGATATGGCTGAGGCTATCAAAATAAACTACATGGAAGTGAAAGGCTATGAAGTAAAGGATGATGGTGAACTAAAAGAGAAAAATAGAGCAAAGAAAGTAGATATGCTAAGAGCTTGCTTTACTACTGAGACCAACTTAGTAACTCCTGCTGGAGAAGAAGAATTCCAAATAGCATATACTTCCCCTGCTGGTGAATTAATGTATGTGGAGGAATTAGGTTCAGGTACGATTATGAATAAGCTAACGGAAAAGCAAGACAGATATACAGCTTCTGGTGTCATAGAATACAATAATGAAGATATGACAGCTTGTCTAGACTGGACGCCTAACTTTGATCTTCAGAAAGGTATATACAAAGTAACCATATATAATAATGGCTTCAGTGTAGGCAACGGAGAATTCAAGTTAAAATAAGAATATAACTGCTCACAACTTATCAGAACCTTAGGTGTTAATATCACCTAGGGTTCTTTTTATTTATATGATAGTCAAATAACATTATCTGAATGCTCGGTTGGAGATTTTCTAATTTAAAGATTGTAGACAAAGTCAATCCATTCGATGAATTGCTTAAGCTATTCAAGGAATTATTGATACATACATCGGGGGATGTCGATGAGGCTTTATCTTGGCTCACCGCTATAGACAATGAGCATCATCTGACGACAGATGATTACGGCATTGCAGACTTCATAGAAGAACTCAAAGAAAAAGGATACATCCAAGATAAAGGTAATAGAGGTATGGGAGGTGGACACAACCCTACTAAGAAAATGGAGGTCTCACTTAGGAGACATGCACTGGATGATATATTCGACCAGTTAAAAAAGTCCAAGAAAGGAAAGCATGATACTAAATCCAGCGGACAAGGTGACGAATACACCTCAGAACTAAAGCCTTATGAATTCGGTGATAAGCTGGATAAAATATCGATTTCTGAGTCTCTTAAGAATGCTCAGATTAATCATGGTCTAGATGACTTCAAACTCACTCAAGATGACTTAGAAGTGCATGAGACTTTTTTCCAATCACAGACGAGTACTGTACTAATGATAGACATCTCACACTCTATGATACTGTACGGAGAAGATAGAATTACACCGGCTAAGAAAGTAGCCATGGCATTGTCGGAACTCATCATCACTCGTTACCCTAAAGACAGCCTGGATATTATCGTATTCGGTAATGATGCATGGCAGATCGAGATTAAAGATCTACCCTACTTAGAAGTTGGACCTTATCATACCAATACGGTTGCAGGCTTAGAACTTGCGATGAATATTCTCAGACGCCGTAAGAATCCGAATAAGCAGATCATGATGATCACCGATGGAAAACCGACATGCATTAAGAAGGGAAAGAAGTACTATAAAAACTCTCACGGATTAGACAGAAAGATTCTTAATCGAACATTAGGACTGGCATCAAAGTCCAGAAAATTAAATATCCCAATAACGACTTTCATGATAGCCCGAGATCCCTGGTTAGTTCAATTTGTAGATAAGTTTACTAAGGCTAATAATGGGAAAGCATTCTATAGCTCACTGAAAGGGTTAGGTGAATTCATATTCATGGATTACAAGCAGAACAAACGCAAGAAAAGAAATTAATAATACAACAGGATAGAGAAATGGATATCAATAAAATAAAGACATTAGGAGAACTCAAGGCAGCAGGATACCAATCTAAAAGTATCAAAGAAGAAGTCAGGGATAACCTCATCAAGCAGTTGCAGGATAAGAGTGATATATACAAGGGTGTCATAGGATTTGAAGACTCAGTGCTCCCTGATATGGAGAGAGCTATATTATCTAAGCACAACATATTGTTGCTCGGACTTAGAGGACAAGCTAAAACAAGAATCGCGAGGCAGACAACACAATTATTAGATGAATATATACCAGTGGTCACCGGCTCAGATCTCAATGATGATCCGCTGAATCCGCTATCCAGTTCTGCCATAGATCTAATAGCAAAGCATGGCGATGATACGCCTATACACTGGATGTCATCAGAAGATAGATATGTAGAAAAATTAGCGACGCCTGATGTAAGCATCGCAGACCTTGTCGGAGATGTAGATCCTATAAAAGCAGCTACACTTAAGCTACCTTACTCTGACCCACGTGTGATTCATTATGGATTGATACCGAGATCACACAGATCTATATTTGTGCTTAATGAGTTACCCGATCTACAGGCAAGAATCCAGGTATCGCTATTCAACATCCTGCAAGAGGGAGATATACAAATTAGAGGATTCAAGCTGAGATTGCCATTAGATATCCTATTTATATTTACAGCTAATCCTGAAGATTATACCAATAGAGGAAGTATCATCACACCACTTAAAGATAGAATCGAAAGTCAGATACTCACTCACTATCCTAAGACAATAGAAATAGCGAAAAGCATCACAAAACAAGAGATCAGAGTATCGGAAGACATCAAAGAAAAGATTGTCATTCCAGAGCTGATCCGAGATCTATTAGAGTATATCGTATTCGAGGCGAGAGAGAGTGAATTCATAGATGAGAAAAGTGGAGTATCAGCACGTCTAAGCATCACAGCATTAGAGAATCTCTATAGCACTATAGAGAGAAGAATGCTAATGAATAACGAATCTACAGGAACTGCAAGAATATCAGATTTCTGGGGTGTCATCCCATCGATTACAGGTAAGGTAGAATTAGTCTATGAGGGTGAGCAAGAAGGACCATACAATGTGGCCTTGTTCCTATTCAGCGGTGCTATCAAAAAATTATTTACAGAATACTTCGAGCATCCTGATGCAGCTATCAAGCGTGAAGAAAAAGACCCATACGGCACACTCAGAGCATGGTTCGGCGCAGGCAACGAATTTGATATAATGAATGAATCATCTCATAAGGATTATGAGAAGTTATTAGAAGCGGTACCAGGTCTTAAGAAAGTGATCACTAATCGCAATATCGATGATGCTCATACACATCTATTCATGGAATTCTTATTGCATGGATTAGCAGAACATGAAGTGATCAGCAAAGAAATCATGAAACGAAGCCTGACATTCAGAGATCCACTGGCTAATATGTTTAATGAGATGAATTAGGTTTGCATACATAATCTATGACTATTTAAGCTAAGCGCCTGTATTTGAATCACATTATGCGTTTCTGACGAATAATCAGAGTTTAACTTTTCGTTAGTGACCTGCATCCTATATTATTTAGATTTTTATGGTCTTAAAGTATTATTCTATGAAACAACTAATATTTACTTTCCTACTATTGCCTATCATCGGATTTGGTCAGAAAGCATTGGATGCTGGTGTTGTAGCTGGTTTCGATAAGCCATTGGTAGAGCTGACATTCGAGGATGCAGCAATCGACTTAGGTCAAGTTAAGCGAGGAGAAAAGAGAACCTTCGACTTTGTATTTACTAATACTGGTAGAGAGGCTGTAGAAATAGAAATTGTTTCTGCTTGCGAATGCTCTACACTCGATTGGACCATTAAGCCTGTCAAGCCTGGAGAGCAAGGCAAAGTGAATGTCATATTTGATAGTACAGAAAAAGAAGAATCAGAAGTTATCGATGTCGATTTGACATTGAAAAATGTAGATCCTAAGACCGGTTATCAGATTTTTAAGATTGTGACATTTAAGTATGAGTTGATATAGATTCTTTTCTCTTAGACTTTACCTTCTACGTCCGCCAGAATACTGCATCGCTTCTCCTTTGCCAAATCCATAACTAAATCCAAAGGTTATAAATCGACCACGTAAAGATCTGCTGAATAAATAGAAATCTTCCTGATCAACTTCTGTCTTTCTAATTCTGGAAGCGAATACGTCTCTTACACTTATATTGAAGATACCCCTACCCTTTAGGATCTTATACCTAAGTCCTAAATTCATAAATGTATTAGCTGCCCTCGTACCCTGTATCGTTTGCTCTCTGGACTCATGTTCACCACTTACCTCCACATCTAATAATTTACTCCACTTGTACTTAAAGGTAATATCCGTAGAATATCTATCAGCGGAAAAATCAAAAACCTGATCATTAAATCTTCCATTCTTACTGAATACATTATAATTCAAATCACCATTGATTGTTAGCTTATTCACAGGTGATAATTTGAAATTACCTTCTATACCTGTAGACTTATTAACACCTATATTCTCTGGTCTGAAAATATTGACATTATCAATAAATGTAGAAACCCTCTCAATGCTATTAGTTGTATATCGATAATACAGATTGACATTGAATGTAATTTTCTCATAGATAAAAATTCCACCGACCTCATAACTATCAGAAAACTCAGGCTGTAGATCTGGATTACCCGCTCTGATGCTGAAGTTGTTCCTGATATTAAAGAAGGGATTAAGATCCCATAGTCGGGGTCTATAGATTCTTCTGGAATAACCTGCTTGGAAAGATATGGCCTCAGTCAACTTATATGAGGTATGTGCAGACGGAAACAGGTTCGTAAAATTCTGACTGTTGACCTCATTTGTATTAACCAGTAATGTCGATAAATCTGTATTCTCGGCTCTTAATCCCAACATAATTCCCCAATACTCTCCCTCATAAGATGCAGTCGTATAGAGTCCAAGGACTTTCTGATCATACTCAAATAGATTCGTGAGATCGGGATCTACTACAAAACTGCCATTGCTCTCATTACTTACTGTGAAGTCATTACTCACATCATTCAATAAGTACTGTGACCCCAGCTCTATAGTCCATAAGTCATTAAATGGTTTTGTATAATCGAGTTTGAATGTAAACTTACCTTCATCAAATGCAGTAGCCGTTGTCTGGTCAGTTTGGTCAGCATCTCCGAAGCTAAAATCATTCACAAATAAAGACGATTGCTCCTTCCCAAAATAATTTCCGATAGCGCTGAAGAGCAACTGATGATCTTCATCATCTTTGAATTCTCTTGTGTAATTAAGCTCGTATTGTAACTTAGGGTTAGTCGCTTCTGTGACTTCTGTTCTATTCCATGTTCTCTGGAGGACATCATCAGAAAAGAATGAAAAGTCCGTTTCCGAAGGCTGATCTTCTACCTCATAAGTAAAGCTTCCAGATAGAGTAATCACGTTGTTAGGATCTATATAATAATCAGATCCTAATATGACATTGTAGAAAAATTCATTTCTGAATTGTTCCCCCTCGCTAATTAGTTCTGTATTATTGACGATATCTCGATTTATATTTTCCTGATCACGAGGTAACTCTCTATACCCTACTCCCAGCTGCGTGAATAAATTAAACTTCTCACTCCGACGGTTAAGACTAAGACCGACGCTATGATTATGTGGTACACCAGTATTTACAGTAAGTGATCCATTCATACCTCGTTTCTCTTCCTTCTTGAGAACGATATTAATGATTCCTGCTGTTCCTTCCGCCTCATACTTAGCAGAAGGATTAGTGATGACCTCGACCTTATCTATCATATCTGCAGTGATTGTTCCTAAGGCACCACTCGCCTCATCTGCTAATATCGAAGGCTTACCATTAATTAATATCTGTACACCAGTCGAACCTCTCAATGCTATTTCTCCTTCTATACTTACGCTGACAGAAGGCACATTATCTAATACATCCAATGCGCCTGCACCCGAGCTACTCAAATCACTTCCGACATTAAATACTCGCTTGTCTAACTTATATTCTGTCGTAGATTTCTCCGCCCTGACTATAACTTCATCTAAGGTCTGTGAGGCTTCTCCCATACTGACAAGACCAAGATCTAACTTGTTATCGATGAAGTTTATGTCATCTATTGTCAGAGGCGACATCCCTATAAAGCTGAGTTCTAAGTATACATTATCGGTAGGAACTGATAGCTCAAATTCTCCGCCATTAGCAGTAGTTGTACCTGTAATCATTTTTTCTGTAGCGACATCCATAGCAATTACAGATACATAATCGATATACTGAGTCGTACCAGCTTCTACAACTGTACCGTAGATCATATAATTTTTGTCTTGTGAGATGAGTGACAATGTTGTAAGCATAAGGAAAGAAAGGAAAATGTATTTCATTGGATTTTACTTCAATTGGAATTCATTAATGAGGGAAGAGACAAAAATAATTAGACTCTACTTATGATAAATGGTTTAAAAATAAATGAAAAAGACTCTATACCTGCTTCCCACTTAATGCCAACTTAATATTATGATTCATCGCTCGTTCTGCTAATGGTGCAGAATAAGTATTCAGATTTTGCATCGCTAAGTTGATCGTATCCTTATCTGCTGAATCATGAGCTTCTCTAAGCTTAGAAATATATACCTTCAGTTTTTCGTTTTCTTCCTCTGAGAGAATGGCCTTATTCTGTACTATAAATTTCTCTCCACTCGTGATGATAGAGTGAGCTTCGTTCTTAGCTTCTTGCAATGCTTTGACCTTCATATCTGATTCTGCGTTTTGCAGAGAATCGATAAGCATCTTTCCCATTTCTTCTTCTGATATTCCGTACTGAGATGTTATCGTTACTTCTGATTCCTTTCCTGATCTTTCTTCTATAGCTCTCACTCTAAGTATGCCATCTGCATCTAATATAAATTGTACCTGTATCTTAGGTATCCCAGCAGCCATAGGCGGTATATCTGATAGTATGAATTCTCCGAGCTTTCGATTGTATTCTACCAGTTCTCGCTCACCTTGGTAGACAGCGACCTTGAGATTCTTCTGACCGTCTACAGAGGTCGTATATGATCTGCCTGCTGACGCAGGCACTTTAGAGTTGCGATGTATGATAGGGTCCATCAGACCGCCTACTGTTTCTATCCCTAATGACAATGGGGTCACATCGAGCAATAGATAACCTTCTGTATTTCCAGCTAAAATATCAGCCTGGATAGCGGCACCTATTGCGACGACCTCATCAGGGTTCACCTCATCGTGTACGGGCTTACCGAAGAACTGACTGACTTTTTCTTTAACAATCGGAGATCTTGTACTGCCTCCTACCATGATGACATTATTGATATTTTCCTTAGTGAGTCCTGCATCTTTTAGTGCATCACCACATTTAACAATTGTCTTTTCTATAATGGCAGATGCCAGCGAATTATAATCAGCTTTAGATATCGAAAGACCCAGCTCAGTAGATTCATATCTATCATTTGCCGAAAGGTGCTTCTTCGCTTCCTCAGCCTTCATCCTGATCATCTGACCGAACGACTTATCAGACTTAATATTAGCTAATATCTCTGGATTGCTTTCACACCAATAATCTATAATAGCTCTATCGAAATCATCACCGCCTAAAAAAGTGTCTCCATTAGTCGATAAGACATCGAATACGCCATGCTCTAACTTAAGAATGGAAATATCAAAAGTACCACCACCTAAGTCATAGACGGCAATAATCTCTGGCTCTGCTTCTGTAGCTCCGTAGCCATAGGCTAAGCTGGCTGCTGTGGGTTCATTAATGATACGTAAGACTTCTAATCCTGCAAGCTTACCTGCATCACGTGTCGCTTGTCTCTGAGCATCATTAAAGTATGCCGGAACAGTGATCACTGCTTTGCTCACATTCTTTCCCAGATGACTTTCTATTCTTTGCTTAAGATACTTAAGTATCTCAGCAGATAGATTGACAGGGGTGTGGAAGGTCTCTCCTATTTTGACTTTTACGAGTTTTTCATCTTCATCTATGATATCATACGATAGCATCTGCTCGTAGTCCTGCATATCTTTATAGTTCTTCCCCATGAGTCGCTTCACACTATAGATCGTCCGCTCTGGGCTTTGTACTAACTGCTGCTTAGCGGCATCACCCACAAGGATACTATTATCATCTGTAAAGTGTAATATCGATGGGACTAATGTGTTCTGCCCGCTGGCATCTTTGACAATTCTGGGCTTTCCATCATCGATGTAGGCTACCAGACTATTAGTAGTCCCCAGGTCGATGCCGATAATTAATTCCTTCTCATCGAGCTCACCGGATTTCATGTTAATTGATATCTTAGCCATTGTCTATTTTTATATGATCGCAATAAGGAATGCGACTTATGATTCTCTTCTATTCACACTTAGATAAATAATACGGTATCTAACTTTTTATGTTCAAAAATAAGACACATACTTTATTTCTCGTACTTGGAGGATTTTTTATTACCAATGCCTTAGTGGCAGAATTTATTGGTGTAAAGATTTTTTCCTTAGAGCAGAGCTTGGGATTTCCTTCTTTGGACCTATCCTTATTTGGAGTTAGTGGCTTAGGATTTAATCTGACAGCAGGAGTATTATTGTGGCCGGTCGTATTCGTCATGACTGATATTATCAATGAATATTACGGTAAGAAAGGCGTACAACGATTAAGCTATATGGCAGTGGGATTGATTATATATGCATTCGTCATCATATACTTATCCATACAATTATCTCCTAACGGATGGTGGGACACGCTCAGTGGCAACAGTGATAATAAGGATTTGCATATTACGAGTATGGATGCTGCATATGGAAAAATATTAGGACAAGGACTTTGGATCATCGTAGGATCTTTAGTGGCATTCATGGTCGGTCAGATATTAGATGTCTTAGTCTATCATAAAATCAGAAAATACACTGGCGAATCCAAAATATGGCTCAGAGCCACAGGTAGTACATTAGTGTCCCAATTTGTGGATAGCTTTGTTGTTTTGATCATTGCATTCTACATCGGATCAGATTGGGATTTGGTTAGAGTACTGGCAATCGGAACAGTTAATTATATTTACAAATTTATTATAGCCATCGCCCTTACCCCAGTGATATATATTGCGCATCACATGATCGATAATTATCTTGGAGAAGATCTGGCTAATCAACTAAAAACGGAAGCTTCCACAGCATAGAAATATGAGCAGTACAATTACAAACAAGGTCCTAATGGTCAGACCTAAGAACTTTGGATATAACGCTGAGACAGCAGAGAATAATAACTTCCAAGACAAAGAAGGGTCTGAGAATCATACTGAAATCCAAGCTGCTGCTTTAGCTGAGTTTGACAATATGGTATCTGAGATCCGACGACATGATATAGAAGTGATCGTCATAGAAGACACGGCTTCCCCGACTAAACATGACGCCATATTCCCTAACAATTGGTTCTCGACTCATGAGAATGGACATATTATCACATACCCTATGTTCGCCGAATCCAGAAGGGCAGAACGCAGAGAAGATATTGTAGATCAGCTTACCGAATCTTATGGTTATACAAAGCGATATGGCTTCGAGTATAATGAAGAAGACGAACTATACTTAGAAGGCACAGGAAGCATGATTATAGATCGAACTGCAGGAATCATATATGCCTGTCTAAGCCCGAGAACTGATATCCAAGTACTGGAGAAATTTGCAGTACTGGAAGCACTAAAGAAAGTGATATTCCATGCACGAGATACAGCAGGAGAATTGATATATCACACTAATGTGATGATGGCCCTCGGTGTAGATATTGCCGTAATCTGTCTCGATACCATTACAGATATGGAAGAACGTCAGGAAGTGATCGGAACATTAGAAAACAGCGGTAAGAAGATAATCGAAATATCCATAGATCAGATGAATCAGTTTGCAGGTAACATGCTCCAAGTCAAATCTAAACTGGGAGAAAAATACCTCATCATGTCCCAAGCAGCCTACGACTCACTAACGATCAATCAGATCGATGCTATCTTGCCCCATACTAAGATTATCAGCATTCCTATCCCGACTATAGAGAAGTATGGAGGAGGTAGTGTAAGGTGCATGATGGCGGAGATTTTTGTACCAAAATAATTAGATCTGTAGAGATTAATTACCCTCTAATCTTAGTCGATAAGTAATATTTATTAACATTAGGCTTACAATTTGTTATAAATAAATTTTTATATATGTGTTATTGATATATGTTGAAATTGTACTTTTGCGGCATCAATCAATTCAATAACTAATCTTTAATAATGAAAAAACTAATACTTTTTCTAATTGCTTTTTGTTCTTTTAATATGATGAATGCTCAAGGAACAACGACTTCTTCAGTGAGAGGCATAGTCTCGTCAAATGATGGAGAGTCTTTAATAGGCGTTAATGTCTCTGCATTACATGTTCCAACAGGAACATTCTATGGAACTGCGACTGATGCCAATGGCAACTTTAGGATCGATAACATGAGAGTTGGAGGACCTTATAAGATTACTGCAAGCTTTGTTGGTCAAGAAGATGTAGTTATAGAAAATGTATTCTTAAGACTTGGTGAGCCATATAGTAGAAATATTGTGATGGGGGCACAAGCAGAATTATTAGGAGAAATTGTTGTTTCTGCCTCGAGCTTTTCAGTAGGAAACAGTACTGGAACAAGTACTCAAATTTCAACTGAGGACATAGAGAACATGCCTACACTAAATAGAAATATTTCTGATTATACAAGATTGACACCTCAAGCTAGTAATGCTACTTCGGGTACCTCGTTTGGAGGAGTCAACAACAGATATAACGCAATATATGTAGATGGAGCCGTCAACAATGATGTTTTCGGACTCGCTAGTTCTGGTACAAACGGTGGACAGACTGGAATTGCACCTTTTAGTATCGATATTATTGATCAACTTCAAGTTGTATTATCTCCATATGATGTGACAATGGGTGGATTCTCAGGAGCTGGGATTAATGCTGTGACAAAATCTGGAACCAATAAGTATAAAGGAACTGCATATTATTTTCTTCAAAACCAAAGTATGGTTGGAAAAACTAACCAAAAAGAAGTTGACAGATTTGGATTAGATGAAAGAGAAAGAGTTGATGACTTCACTCAAAGAACATACGGTGCTTCATTAGGTGGACCAATTGTAAAGAATAAAGTATTCTTTTTTGCAAATGCCGAAATTCAAAAAGACGAAACACCAACTACTTTTAATATCGAAAGCTACACTGGCGAGGCCAACAGAACGACTGAGGCAGAACTTAATAATTTAAGAAGTTTTCTTATGTCAGAATACGGTTATGATGCAGGTACATTTGGAAATACGTCGGACAACGTTGATGGATTAAAATTATTTGGCAAGGTTGATATTAACTTGAATGACAATAACAAGTTAACTTTAAGACATCAATATACAAAAGCAGAACAATTCAATAGAAATGGAAGTAGCTCAAGTAGAATAAATTTCTCAAATAATGGAGTTTTCTTTCCAAGTGTAACGAATTCTTCTGCCTTAGAATTAAATACTACCATTGGTACATCAATGTCAAACAATCTTATAATAGGATACACTTCTGTCAATGATGACAGAGATCCACTTGGTGAACCATTTCCGTATGCAATTATATTTGATCAAAGTGGAGGAAGTATAAGATTTGGATCAGAGCAGTTTTCTACAGCTAACGTTCTTGACCAAAAAATATTTACACTTACCGATAACTTTAAAATTTATAAAGGAAAACACACAATAACTTTAGGCACACACAACGAATTCTATAGTATTAGAAATGTGTTTCTTCCATTCAATTTTGGAGAATATGAGTTTGATTCTGTTGATGACTTTATCAATGGAGCAGGAGCCTCAGGATATGCACGAGTATATTCTCTTGTCGATGATATATCAGGAGATGATACCCAAGCAGCAGCAGATTTTGGAGCTATGCAATTAGGATTATATGGTCAAGATGAGATAACTGTAAATAATAACTTAACGATAACTGCAGGACTAAGAATTGATATGCCTATTCTAACAGATGATCCATTGGAAGCTGATAGACTTAATAGTGAGGTACTCCCAAGAATTTCAGCTTCATATCCTCTTGCTAGTGAAGTTACAGCGGGAAAAGCCCCAAGCGGTCAGTTAATGTTCTCGCCGAGATTAGGATTTGAATACAAGATGAATGACATGGGTAAGTCAAAGTTAAGAGGTGGTATAGGTTTATTTACTTCACGTATTCCTTTTGTATGGCCAGGGGCTATGTATAATACTAATGGTGTTACTTCCACGTTCATAGGAGACTTTGCTATTTCAGGAGACGTTCTTTTCAGACCAGATATTCAAGATCAATATGTATATGAGAACCCAACTGTCCCTTCTGGAGATGTAAATTTATTTACAAATAACTTTAAGTATCCACAAGTACTCAGAGGAAACTTAGCATATGATTTCACATTAGGAAACGGGTGGAATACTTCATTAGAAGGTATTTATACTAAAACGCTTAATAATATCACATATACTAATATTAATACGAGTACAGAAGTGATAGCAAACTTTACAGGAACAGGAGATAATAGACCTATTTTCGATAGATCTGAGATTGATGAAGATGATTTCGGTGCCATATACGTAGGTTCTAATACTTCGGCTGGTTACGGATATAATTTGACAGCAACAGTTGAAAAAAGGTTTAATAATAATTTGGGAGTTTCATTAGCTTATAATTACGGTGATTCTTATGCTGGCAGTGAGGGAACTTCATCTCAGAATTCTTCAGGTTGGAGAGGACAAGTTCATGTGAATGGCAGAAACAATCCATCATATGGAAGATCTGATTTTTCAGCAGGTTCTAGAATAATTGCCACCGCAGATTATACGGTTAATTGGAGCGAGAATATTTCTACAACATTTGCAATGTTCTACAATGGACAAAGCGGTATAGCTTATTCTTATGTGATTGGTGGTGATAGAGATGCGAGAAATTTAAATAACCAAAGAGGTAGTACATCAAGATGGAGATCTTTAGTATACGTTCCTACAGATGCGAATGACATTAATCTCGTCGATTATGATGATGGTGGTACAATAGTTACAGCAGAGGAACAATGGACTAACTTAAATGCTCTTATAGAAGCAGACGGTTCACTTTCAAGCAGAAGAGGAGAATATGCCGAGAAGAATGGTGCAAGAGCTCCATGGGTTAATTCTTTAGACATCGCAATAAGACAAAACATTGGTACTAATCTCGGTGGAAATGTTCATAAATTTCAGATATCATTGGATGTTTTCAATTTCGGCAATTTAATTAGTAGTAGCTGGGGAGCAAGATATAATGTTCCAGGAAGTTTTAACAATTACGAATTGTTAGACTTCCAAGGCTTTGCTGCTGATGGTTCTACACCGGAATATACGTACAGAGAAACATCTACTGATAATGAAAGATTTGACATCAATGGATTTGGTTCAAGATGGCAAGCAAGATTAGGACTGAGGTACATTTTTGATTAATCTCATTATTTCCAAAACAAAAAATAGGCTTCCAAATTAATTTGGAAGCCTATTTTATTTTAACCAACCTGAATACAATCTCTCTCCTACTCCAAAAAAACAGCCCCCTTATTCTTCTTAGTCAAATCTACCTTTATATTTTCCTTAAGCGTCGTCGCTAATGACAGACCTACATAATCTACCTTAATAGGAAACATCTTATGCTTCCGATCTACGAGCACTGCAGCTTCTATCTTCTTAGGTAAGAAATCCATGATCGGCTTTGTGCCATAGAATATCGTTCTGCCTGTATTGGCTACATCATCAACTATGATAACTACTTTTTTATTGAGTGTTTTTAGATCTATATCTAAGACAATCTCAGACTTAAGCGGATGAGCTGCATTGATATTAATAGACCCTAATCGGGCTTTGCCTTCAGATATAGAATTGACAGCTTCCTGAAGGATCTTAGCAAATCGCAACCCATTCTCATTGATCCCTAAGAATATGATCTCGCTAAACTCATAATTATTCTCCAGAATCTGGTAGGCTAATCGCTCTGACTTTTCTACAATCTGCTTATGATCTAATAGTTTCATAATATAAAAATACAATTATAGGATTAATACGGATAGACTAAAGCTAATTATGGTAATGGAATCATTAACGTAGACGATACTGTACCATATTTCTATTACATTTATACAAGCTAACATCACGATATGAGAAGAGATCTAATTGCACTACCAGATGACTCCAAAGTATGGATATACCAATCTGCCACAACAATAGAGGAATCTGTTGCCGACAAAATCAAATCAGATCTATACGACTTCTCCATGCAATGGATGTCCCACGGTCAAAGTGTAGATGCCTATGCACAATTATTTCATAAGAAATTTCTGGTTTTCGTTGCAGATGAGTCGCAACATGTGAGTGGTTGTAGTATAGATTCCAGTGTTCGTTTTATACAACAATTAGGACAGCAAAATCAGTTGGACTTTTTCGATAGGCTTCATTTTTCATATCTGGAGGATGATCAGATTAAGCAGATCCACAGTAGTAAATTTGCTGATGCTTACAAGTCTGGTGAGATCACAGATGAGACATTGATGTTTGACAACTTAGTGAATATTAAATCTACGTTTATAGATCGATGGGTGGTACCACTTAAGGACAGTTGGTACACGAGGTACTTAGTAAAATAGGAATTATATCATTTTCAATTCCAATGTCAATGTCAATGTCAATGTCAATGTCAATGTCAATGTCAAAATAAAATAGTCTTTACTTACTTAAACAAGTGTCGCTAACAGTATTCCGAAGGATACAAAGGTAGTTTCCCTTTAAAGGGAAATCAAATGGGTTGACACTAAATCACAACCCCTCCACCTCCTCATAAAGTCGACTCTTCTCGGCTGTAAAACCCATAAGTGGTACCACTTAAGGACAGTTGATATGCAAGTTATCTGAGAGGCTAAACCAACCCTACCTTCCTTTGAAAAGGAAGGTGAACCATTTGTCTTTTTCAAAGACAGAGATGAACATCATCTCTAAACATTTATCATTAAAGTATTCCGAAGGATACAAAGATAGTTTCCCTTTAAAGGGTAATCAAATGGGTTGACACTAAACCACAACTTCCTCCACCTCCTCATGAAGTCGACTCTTCTCGGCTGTAAAACCAATAATATGAATCTATGGAAGCTCCAAAATCACATATGAGTAAGCACTCATCTTAATGACAATAGCACTCGCTTACTCCTGAATATACCTTCAATGACCAGAACAAGTGTCGCTAACAGTATTCCGAAGGATACAAAGATAGTTTCCCTTTAAAGGGAAATCAAATGGGCTGACACTAAACCATAACCTCCTCCACCTCCTCATGAAGTCGACTCTTCTCAGCTTCAAATCCTACGATATGTGATATAAAGATCGTGACATGACTACGCCAAAATACATTTGAATAACTACACCAACTCCTCGATCCCATCAGGGACATACATCTTTATTGTCTTAGCATCATCGTCGATGCCGATAATCTGATCCTCATGTATAGGTAGTAAGAATGGTAGTGGTCTTTCGTTATGGACTTCGGCCATAACCTGATTAGGATAATCTAAGATCGCTTCTATGATACCACGTGTTGTGTCTTCCGCATCTATGACGGTATACCCCACCAGATAAGTTTCTTCGGGCTCTGCCTGTGATTCGAGACTGACTTCGTCTGGATGCAAGTACGCAGTCTTAGCACAATACAGACTGGCTTGCTGAGGTGTATCGACCTCATCGAGCTTAATCATAAGCTGTCCGTCTTCTATAAATTTTTCGATAAGAAATGGAACCTGTGAGCCGTCCAAATCCAAAAACAGAGCTTTAGCTGAGGCTATATCACTGATGTAATTATCGTCTATATGAAGCTTAAGATAGCCTTCTATTCCTTTTGGTTTTTTAGTATAACCTACTTCTATAAGATCTGACAAAGGTTATAATTAATTAGTCTCCACAAGTGTCTGAGTTAATATAAATCCAGCTTCGGCCTTCTCTAACCATGTCTGTCCAGGACACGGACATTGTGTATCTAATATTGATAATTCTTTTTTGATCATTCCGACACCGACCGCATATTGTTCTTTTGCAATTCTGTATTCTATATCATTATCCTCGACATTGGCTTGGTCTATTGTTACGACATTATCATAGTTATTACCTTCTACTGAGACTGCTATACCCTTTGCTGTGACTTCATAATCTCCCCAGTCTTTATATGCCTGTACTGTTTCTTCAGCTACGATTACCTCAACCAGATTATCAAATAGATTACCTTCCCATGTAGTACCCACATTAAACGGGAATACCATTTTTACAAAACGTAAATTTTCTTCTGTCCTATAAGCCGCCTCTTCTGTGATCTGTGCAGTCCAAACATCAGTCGTGACATAACTTCCGTCAAATGAATCAGACATCGATCTCTGTATCTTGTATATAGTATCGCCTGTAGTATTTACAAAACTCTCTGTAACATCTTCCCTTAGGTAAAATACTGAGTTCTCAGTTACAGTACCTTGACTCTTCACTAAGGTCTGATCCATCTTGTATATCCAATATTTTCCTTCTTCTAAAGGAAAAAACTCATATCCAAAAAGAGTACTATCTAAAGTCTTCGTCTCATCCTCACATGAAATAAAAAGTAAACTACCGAGGATGACTAACAATAATATTTTGATTTCCAGATTCTTAAACATTATCTATTATTTTAATATAAAAATACTAATTTCTTATTGCTTATGTATAATTCCTCCTCCGATTACGTCTTCTCCATCATATATGACGGCCGATTGTCCTGGAGCAATACCCCTTACATTGGCCTTAAAATGCATCCTACAGTTGCCATCGGGATCATAACTGGCTTCTGCTAATGTGCCTCTATCGTTATACCTCACCATCGTCACAAAGTCTTGCCCTTCAGGTATCTTATCATACTTCTGATAATTCATTTCAGAGACTACCATTGAGTTTTGTAGTAGATCATCTGCTTCACCTAAGATTACTGTATTCGTATGCGGATTAATATCTGTTACATACTTAGGTGTTGTGAATCCTCCTCCTAATCCCTTTCTCTGTCCTATCGTGTAGAACGGATAGCCGTCATGCTTGCCTAATATCTCCCCATTCTGATCGACCATTAGACCACCTTTTAAGTTTTGTTCCAGTTCCGGGACTCTTCTCTTTAGGAATCCACGATAATCATTATCCGGTACGAAGCATATCTCATAACTCTCAGGTTTCTTAGATAATTCCGCATATCCCCAGTCATGAGCCATTTGTCGGATTTCTGTCTTTGTAAGATCTGATAATGGGAACATAGTCCGAGCCATACATTCTTGTGATAATCCCCATAATACATATGACTGGTCTTTACGTGGATCGACACCTTTGGATATGAAGTATCTATCATTCTCTTGCTTAATCTTAGCATAATGCCCTGTAGCTATGAACTCACAATCCATTGCATCTGCACGTTTTATCAGAGCACTCCACTTAATGTGTGTATTGCACAGAATGCAAGGGTTAGGTGTCCGGCCGGCGATATATTCTTCCACAAAATTATCGATGACATAATCACCAAACTCATCCCTGATATCTATAATAAAATGATGGAAGCCTTTCTCTACAGCAATCTGACGAGCATCATTTATAGAATCCAAGCTGCAACAACCCGTCTCCTTACTAGAACCTCCTGATGAGGCATAATCCCATGTCTTCATCGTGATGCCTACAATTTCATAGCCTTGCTCATGTAGCATCATAGCCGTAACCGTACTATCGATACCTCCACTCATGGCTACTAATACTCTGCCTTTCTTACTCATGATGCAAAGATAGGCTTAGCTGCATTAATAATAAAGGGTATGGATGAATCAATCCCTAAGCTCAGTAAGTTTAGATTGGATGCGAATAATAGAGGTATCGCTGACCCCACATTCTGTAGCAATAGTAGGCCATAATGCTAATGAGGACTGCACTTCTGTGATGATTTTCTCTGGTTTATATATACTGAATTCTGCAGCTAATTCTAATAATTGTTTTCTACCAGGATTAGCTCCTTCTCCACTTACCCTTGTGATATGTTCATCGATGGAGGAAGAAGAATATGTAAGGTAATATGCAGGAGACATTACCCATTTTCCTGATGCATTCATTAGCCAGCTGAAATTTTTAGAATGGTCATCTCTATTATGACTGTATACATTAAATGCTGCTAAGCGCAATACTTTTTCGCGAGCAATGGCCGTTTTTTCTAAGCGGTAAGCTGTATCTATAATATGCCCATAATCTATACTACTGCGACGAAAATTATCATGTGTCAATCCTGCCATAGAATGCATGTGTAAACGATTATTACCGACTCGATCAAATCGCTCAGTAGCAAAGATTTGCAAGCCTTTCTTACTTACCAGTAACTTGCATTTACTCATCTCAATATCAGCCTCTACTGCCATCTTATGATAAGCATATTCTATGTTAGCTATATCATGTGGATCTTCTGAGCTTGCGAACTTAATAATCCAATGACTGAAACCTTCCGGTAAATTATCATGCCCATGTATGAGTTCATTTGTCTTAGGATTGTATCCTACATTAGCCTTAGGTCTTGCGCCTCCAGAAGAACCTCCCAATGATAAAAGTTTCTCAATTACCTCAGTACTTTTTCCATAAAAGACTTCGTCCATTGAGGTTTTTAATTGATTTATATCTATTAGATCAGTGTATCTATTTTCGTTAGAAATTGCTGGTCTGTAGATTATGGCTCCTTTGCCAGATTCACCTACGTATGCTAATTGGTCTAATATATTAATATCATCCAAAGACAAGCCTTTCTTTTCCAGCGCTCGATTTAACAAAAGCCTCCCCCAACCATCTGGAAGTGAATCACTAAAGACTCCAAATAATCCGTTAAATGGATCAGGATCTGCGACTTGTATCTTTTTAGAATACTCTAATCGAAAAGGAGATAAGTTCAAATTAAGAGCTAAAAAATTATCATCGTACTTGAAATTCACCAATCGATTTTGCAAGATTAATTTACCTACTAAAATCTCATCTCCAAAAAATTTTATGAAGACATTTAGTTGGTGGGTTCCTTTATATTTTTTTGAACTTATCTTCTGACTCATTCTTTAGATTCAAAGAGTTTCTGCAGATGCTTAGTATCTTTTGGTATAAGAAGCTTCTCGAATTCTGATAGACGACCGAGAGCTTCGACAATCTTAAGAAGTGACTCAAATGATATTTTGCCAAATCGCTCAAATCGCTTAACGCTTCCATAGGATACGCCAGATCTTTCTGAGAGATCTTGCTGAGTCCAACCCAAGTCTTTTCTTATCGCAGCTACATTTTGAGCAGTCATACTCATAATATCAGATGGCAGTTTGACAATACTATATCTTCCCATAAATAGATAATATATTGACTAAAAATACAAATTTATTGAAAAATAGACAATATATTATCTATCGATTTACAATATTATACGGATATTTCAATGGTAGAGATGAGGAGAAATAAGTCGGCGTATTAGAAGAAATAGCAAATGCAGTACTTCCAAGTGGCATCAATTGGTGCTTCTCTCTTTTTCAATTTGATCTAATATTCCTTTTAGCATTCTTGGTACAATCAATTTATGGAATGGTTTTACAGGTAGAAAATACAATTTTCCAAACCAATTATTAAACTTAACAGTGGTCGAAATAGTCAGGTTTTTATGTCCTTCCGTATTAGGTATGTTCTCCTTGAAAAGGGAAATTCTAAAATTTAAATGTTTGTCATCTTCACCAAGGATCTCTTCGTTCTCGTTTCTATCATAAACAGTAAATAATCCAAGCTTTTCACCTGGTTCACACATGAAGTTGTCAAGTAATTCTTTTCTATTATTGGATTTTCCTGATGTTCTTAAGCCAAATATGGAAACTATCATATTTCGTAATTCAAAAAGTCCCTCAGTCCACTTTGGAGCAGATGTGAAAAAATACTTTCCTATTTCTTGAGAACTAATTACATCGTTCATATCGGAGTAATCGCCTCGAAAGCTATCAATATAATCTACCTTCAAATTATATAAAATTGAATTCTTTGGCAAAGTCGATTTGGTAATTTTCATTAATCAGTCTTCTTTATTACTACTAAAATTTACTCTACATACTTAAACCAATCATTGTCCATCGGCTCACGAACTAATTCTACAATTTCCCCTAGTCTCGGACAACAAGGCTGGACATCTGATTCAGATATCGATGAGAGAAACGCTTCGACTGGCTCTTTCCATGGATGCATCGCTAAGGTAAAACCTCCCCAATGAATGGGTATCGCAACCTGAGCCTTCGCATCTATCACAGCTCTAACACTATCCTCTGGGAACATATGATTATCTCTCCACAACTTATTGTACTGACCACATTCTACAAAGCACCAATCAAAAGGACCATACTTCTCTCCTACCAATGTAAATCCATCATCATATCCACCATCACCTGTGTGATATATATTGACAGAGTCTGATTGTATAACCCAGCCACCCCAGAGTGACTTAGCACGATCAGACAATTGTCGGCCTCCATAATGCCTAGAAGGTGTAAATGTAAATTCCACATCTCCAATACTCACACTATTCCACCAATCAAATTCCTTAATTTTACTCTCAGCAATTCCCCAACTTCTGAAATGTCGAGCCACACCTAACGGCATGTATACATGTTCTACTTTTTCATGAAGTCGTTTTATACTTTTATAATCTAAGTGATCATAATGATCATGGGTTATGAGTAGTATATCGACAGGTGGCAATTCATCTATTAGATCTGGTATCGCATCACTGTATCTCTTATTAGAAAATGGAATCATAGGAGTGACATCATCTCCATACATTGCATCTATAAGTATGGTCATTCCATTGACCCTAAGTACTAAGGAAGAGTGTCCATACCAGATGAATTTTGGGGTGTCCCCTGACAAGAATTCTTCTTTATCAAAAGGAATAATATGAAGGTTCTCTTTTGGTCTGAGATGTTTGCTATTGGCTGCTCGTTCCCTAAGCATTCCAGGTAAGGTCGTCAGATTTACTTCTATAACTGCCTTGTGCTTATTTCTGAATCTTCCATGACGAAAATTAGGAGAGACGTTATACTTTTGCTTATCTAAATTAGTAATCGACCCACCAAAAATAGGGTGAAATTTCAAATAAGAAATGACCACAACAACCATTGCTATCAACAGGTACAACGCAATCATATCCAATTCTATCTGAGGGAGCTTCTATGTTTTAAATTATAGATTATACATCGCAGCGACTTTACTATAATCTGGTAACTTATTGATATGCCACTTATCTAAGATCTTTCCATCTTTCCATAATACGACACCAGGGTTAGATCTTACAATTGTCTTTAGTAGAATATCATCTGCCATACCATATTCTAATCCAAGCCCCGTCTCTGCATCAAATTCCTTAATCACTTCTGGATCAGACTTACCTACAGCCATCCTTACAGTCATGCCAGCTGCCTTGGCAGCATCTGTAAATGGTTTAAGTGATTCTATGTGAGTATTAATATAACTCTTATCAAAGTTCTGATTTACAACATCTATTTCCTTATCCTTTATCTTGTCTACAGCTCTAATTATTTGAGTCTTCTCTAATTTGTTTTCTATGTCAAACACGCTGACTGTATCTACTACATAGGTTGTGTCTTTGATCATCTTTTTAGCTCTCGTAGGGTTTCCTTTTAATTGATAATTAACTATTAGAAAGTGAGCACCTTCTTCATATATAATGTCATCAGAGATATCATTGCCTCTTAGGTCTGTTATCTCAAATTCACTAATCTTAGTTGGTTCTATGGTCGGCTCTCCTTTCACTTGCTCTACGACGCTGTAAGAAGTTTTATTGTACTTCGTGGAATAATTAGCTAAATATTCCTTGAACGGAACGGTAATCTGCTCACCTGTAGATTTGCTTTCCAAGATATAGTCAGTAATCTCTACAGCAGCCATAGCTTCTTGCTCTTGCTCTCTGACTGTACGGACATCTGCACCTTTCTTAAATGGTCTAAAATCATTACCAGGGATATCCCAGACAAAATTAGACAGACAATAAACTAATATACCTAACGTAGTCAATCCAACTAAAGCACTGCGTATCGGTGCATTAAATAACTGATGCATATCCCTATACCGGAATACGAAAAATAACGCTGGAATCATCAGGAATACATCCTTTAGAAATGAAGTCTTAGGAACCAGCTTAATATAATCACCGAAGCAACCACAATCAGTTACTTTCATATTATTAGCGTTGTACTCTGCCCACTGCCCGAACTCAAAGAAATTAGTTCCTGCAGGTACATATCCTGTGAGAAATGTGAATCCTGTCAAGAAAGTAAAGAATGCCACTAATAATAGAAATGCCCAAGAGGTAAACTTACCCCTAACACCTAATACTAACATCAATCCCAATACGATCTCAAAAACAATCATGAATACAGAAAACCATATCGCATAACTCGCTAAGAAAGGAAAAATAGGTGCCAAGAAACTCATCCAAGTGTCACTGAAAGTTGTATAAAACTCATCAAAATATTGCTCCATCTTGTAAGCCGTGCCCAGTGGATCTACAGCCTTTACCCATCCAGAAAAGATAAATAGGATACCACAAAAATTCTGAAGCAAGGTCATAATCCACGACTTATGTTTCTTAAATCCTAAACCTACTACAAGTGTAAATAAGATTGCAACTATTCCAATGTTAGTCAATAAAGTCGTAAGCGTCATTAGATTATTATTTTGGTGATGATCAGTTCTATTGCGAGTTCCTTAATTACAATAAGGAAATTAGTTTCACAAGAATTAGATCATGTCTATAATTCAATTAATTTTGGCAAATATACATTAATGATTTTTCAAATATGTATCAAGATTAATATCTGATTTTTCGAATCCATACAAAGGTCAATCTAATATTATTCAATCGACTTAATCACTTAATAATTAAAAGCCAACATACTGTTAATTATCGTCCTCATACTGTGTAATGTAATGATAGCCATTTTGTTCAGGAAGCTGCCTGATTTTGGTGTGACTAACCTATATGCCATCGTGTGCAACTATATGTGTTGTTTTGTATTGGGATCGGTCATGATAGGCAAGATCCCTATAAACACTGAAATTTTGCAGGAACCCTGGTTTCCTTATGCCTTATGTCTCAGTATGCTATTTATCGTTTTCTTTAATGTGAATGCCTACACTATACAGAAGGTAGGAATAATCATAACGAGCATATTCCAGAAGTTATCACTTGTATTTCCGGTCTTAGTCGGTATAGTATTCTATCAGGAGGCTGCGACTGTTTACAAAATCGCCGGTATAGTGTTATCCATGATCGCTATAGTTCTCATTAATATCTCCGACAAGAGTGATATGGATGTCATAGAAAAGGTAAAGAAATATTGGTATTGGCCATTTTTAGTATTGCTGGGTAGTGGAATAATCGAAGTGTTACTATTCTATGTCGAGGTTACTAATAAGGTGACAGAATCGCAATTAGCTTTCGTAACCACTCTATTTTTCTTAGCAGGTTGTTGGGGATTAATCTATATGGTCGCTAGTCGAAAATTGGGAATCAAGAAGCAAGATATAATTGCAGGTATTGCCATAGGAATTCCTAATTTTTTTACAATATACCTCCTCATATTTGCGCTTAAAATTGGTTGGGAAGGATCTGTCTTATTTCCTATTATTAACTTAGGTGTTATTATACTTATCAGCATCATCGGCATTTTTTATTTCAAAGAAAAGCTTATTCCAGCTAACTACTTAGGACTGGCTATGGCATTGATAGCAGTCGTATTGATATCCATATAAGAAACATGGAAGAAAAAGATATAGATGCATATTATACTTTATCGGACTCTGGCATTGGAGAGTATAAGGATCGTGGATCTAAGTTTATCGGATATGCTAACCTAATGCTGACAGACGATGATTTCTCTCAGACAATGGATAAGATTAAAAACTTGCATCTCAAGGCAAGACATCATTGCTTTGGCTATCAATTAAAAGACAAGAATATATTCCGATATAGCGATGATGGAGAACCATCTGGCACCGCTGGTCGACCGATATACAATCAGATCATAAGCCATAATCTGGTGAACGTAAGTTGTGTGGTCGTCAGATATTTCGGAGGCACTAAACTTGGAACATCAGGACTTATACAAGCTTATAAAGAAACTGCGGTATTAGCCATACAAGATGCGACCATTATAAAAAAATACAACGAGCTGCAAGCAGTCATCAGCTTTGACTATTCAGTCATGGGGCAACTCATGGAAGCTCTAAAAAAACTGGAAATCAATATCGTGAATAAGGTATTCGATGAAGCACCACACATCATTATCTCTGACAAGATCTCTGAGCTACCACATACACTGGACAGCATTAAAGCTCAGTTGCTAAGTAGGTCAGTTAGTGATATAAAGGAGGATACAGAAGTGCCGTCAGTAAAGTTCTCAGCTATTGAGGATCAGCCTTAGAGAATCGAGCTCTTAATTCATTAAACTTGTTAGAAATAAAAGAAAAATTAGCGTCTCGTAATGCCATATATGTAATGAGAGTAGCGATCGGAGCTAATACGATGATAGATAACCACCCTGCTATCACAGGATTAATAGATCCCGAACTGGTTAGCTTATCTCCCATTAGATCGATGATAATGAATACCATAAAAAATATGATCGCAATCAATAATGGATAGCCATAACCACCCTTTCTAACGATACTCCCGAGAGGTGCACCGATAAAAAGGAAAACTACACAAATCAATGCCCAAGCATATATCTGATGATATCTAAGAGCACATCTTCCTCTCTGTGATCTAATGGAGGTATTCTTTATATTATTTTGCTTTATAACATCATTCTTGCGTTGTGAGCTCAGCATAGCTGACTTAATCAAAGACTTAGCTGTAAGAGTATCCATCGTTTCTATTAGCGAATTGTACTCAGATAGGTCTTTATTTATGTATTGTATCGGGATTTTCTTATTTGATTTTTGCCTGCTTTTATTTCTTTCTTTGACTTGGACATCTTTCTTACTCATCGCTTCAGAGATTTGTTGAGGTAGTGCAGAATCTTCTTTATCTTTTACTTCCTCGACCTCTGCTTCTTCTAATGACAATATCTCTTGGTAATTGTTGACAGACTTTATATTATTAAGCTTTATCTGATTACTAAATGAATCCATTGTAGCTTGTAACTGACTGGCATTAAGAAGATCGTGCTCTCTTCTTGTGATATTGAAATTCCTTGCTTCCATATCAAACTGAGACATGTCAAAAACCTTATTCCAACTATTAAATGTCGTCCGAATAAGTGGAAACTGACGCTTCGACTTATCGGGTGATTTTTCTTTGAGCTCGCGGAACTGCTCACCTTTACCTAATTCCATAATGAATAGACCGCTATTGTCCTCCATGTACATCTTTCCCTCATCAGCAGATAATACACTAAGCTTACTCTTATCATGAGCACTATGGTCGTATATCATAACATCTGAAATATTACTTCCATTCTTATCTATGTCTCCTAGCCTGATAACATAATTCCTAAAGTCTTTACTGAATACACCTTCTTCAAAACTTAAAGCAAGCTTAGCACCCTTAATAGAATTAAGCCTTTCTAAGAATAAGAAATTAGCTCTTGGCTTCAGATAATTAGATGCCAACAGAGAGAATAAAGCGGTCATTATTGCAATCGCTAATCCTCCCATGAATATCCGAGTCAGAGATATCCCGGCAGACTTCATACTCGATAACTCATACCTTTCTGCCAAATTACCAAATACCATAACTGAGGCAATCAATATAGTCACGGGTACTGCCTTGGGGATAATACTGACTCCAAAATAGAATAATAGCTCCAGTATAATGGGCAACGAAATACCCTTGCCAGCGATATCATCTATATATTTCCATAGAAATTGCATCAGCAGAACAAACTCTGCCACAAAAAAGGCCATCAGATATGGCGGGATAAAGTCTAATATGATTAGTTTATCTATCTTTTTCAATTTGGTAACCTACTGACTCTCTGTTATTTATAATATTAATGAATGCTTACTGTAACATATCTACTTGAGTGGACGTCACTCAAGTAAGAATCGCATACAAATGTAAGATTGTAAGACGACAAAGAGATAATAAGCTATCTAATACAACGAAACCAACTGATAGTTATATTTTGTTGTCATCTTACTAAACTAAAAGTACATATAGATTCTAATCAAGAATGCAGATCGAAGAATTCAACAATATCGTAGAAAGACTGAAGGATAAGATGTATCGCATCGCATTACGGATCGTGAGGAACAATGAAGAAGCAAGAGATGTAGTACAAGATTCGCTGATGAAGATATGGAAAGTGAGAGAAAGGATATCTACGATAGATAATGTAGATGGATACTGTATGATGATCACCAGAAACATGGGAATAGATAAAGTAAGAGCACGGAAAATGGAAACTTCAGATATAAGTGAGCAATATGACCTAAGATCTAATTCTGCTGACCCAGAAAGATTAGCAATTGTGAGAGATGAACTTAGGCAAGTCAAAGAAATTATATCTGAATTACCCGAGAATCACAAGGCAGTATTAGAGCTGAGAGATATAGAAGGATATTCTTATAAAGAAATCAGCTCAATTACTGGATATAACATAGACAAAGTGAAAGTATATCTACACAGAGCCAGAATGAAACTCAGAGAACAAATAAAATTAAAAGTTATATGAACGCCTACAACGTTTCATTAAAATCTAAATAAATGAATAGCGAAATAAATTCTCTAATCAATAAGTACTGGCAAGGACAGACAAGTCTTTCAGAAGAGGAGACGATAAGAGAGTATGTACTTTCTGATCGGATCGCTGAAGAGCATAAGGACTTGGTTCCGTTATTCTCTTACTATAAGAGTGAGTCTGACATAAGTATGGACTTTGACATAGATCTGAGTTTCACTAAAGAAAGACAGAAAGCTAAGGTCAGATTCCTGATGCCTAAGATCATCGGTATAGCCGCTTCTCTTTTATTATTACTTACTGTAGGCTATCAGCAATTTAATGTAACAGATGCCTCTTACAATAATAAGTATACAGAAGTACAAGATCCAGATGAGGCACTTGAGATAGCTATAGAAGCATTGGGTTTTCTAAGTAGTAAATATAAAAAAGGCACTGCGCCTGTAAGCAAAGGGTTTAAGAATGTCGAGAAAGCAGATGTATTTAATTTTAATAAGTAATTAATCAAAAATAGAATCATACATCGTCAATACTTAAAATGCATACAACTCAGAAACTAACAGTACATTCATTTTAAAATATTGACAATCAATGAAATATAAAATTTATATCCAATGAAAAATATTATATCCATTATCATTTTAGTTTGCTTAGGACTTCCTTCCTTTGCACAGAATGATGCCATCACTAAGTACTTTCAGCAGTACAGAGATGATGAGAGATTCACTATGGTGTCTATTAATAAGAAGATGTTTGAGCTTATCGCAAATGTAGCAGAAGATGAAGTCGATGATGAAGTTATGGAGATGTTGCAAGAGATGGATGGCCTCAAGATATTGACCACGGATGTCAATCCTCAGGCATTCTACAAAGAAGCTATAGCTAAGATCAGCACTCATGATTATGAGGAGCTAATGACAGTCAGAGATAAGGGACAGAATATCCAATTTCTTGTAAAGGACCAAAGTTCAGGAAAAATTGTCAATGAGTTACTCCTATTAGTAGGTGGTGAGGATGAGTTTGTTCTTCTCAGTTTTGTGGGTAAGATATACTTAAGCAAAATCGGAAAGTTAGCTAAGAATATGGATATAGATGGCATAGAACATCTTGACAAACTCGATAAAGAATAGGCCTGCACAACTAAAAACACCTAAAACAAAATACATTATGAAACTCCTATCTTACTTTTGTATAATAAGTATATTCTTATTATGCGGACATACTAATGCCGTTGCTCAAAAGAACCTTTCCCCAAATCAGTTTATAAATCAGCTTCTTAAAGACGAAAATTCCTTAGGAGTCAGAGTACCTGGATGGGTTGTCCGATTAACAGGAAAAGTCGCTGCTGCATCTGAGGGTTTAGAGATGGAAGAAAAAGAAATGATCAAGCAGTTGTCTAAAAACATCAAGAATATTAGAGTTCTTGTCAATACTAAGTCTCCAGATTCCTTCATTGATGAATTATTTGGATTACATTCATACTTTGCTGAGAATAGCTATGATGCCCTTGCAGAAGTGAGAAGTGACGGTAGCGATGTAAGATTCTGGACTATGCAAGATGGCAATACCATTAAGAACATAGTAGTTTCTGTAATCAACAAAGATGAAGAATCTGTCTTCATTAACATCAAAACAAAAATGGACATAGAAGATCTCAAGCGCAAGAAATTCTTCAGCAAGCTCCAATCCATATAGGTCTCAGCTATCAACTTAACGATATCTCAATTGTAGCCAGAATGTAGTAAGTTTATGGTCTAATTAGACATGATTATTCTACATTGATCGCAAGCAAAAGTATACAGGAAGTATTAGATGCATCTCAGGCATATGAGGTCATAGAAGATTATGTCACGCTTAAGCGTCGTGGAGCTAATCTAATAGGATTGTGTCCATTTCACGATGAGAAGACACCTTCATTCACCGTCTCGCCGAGTAAGAATTTATTTAAGTGCTTTGGTTGTGGCAAAGGTGGTGGAGCGGTGCAGTTTCTCATGGAGCATGATCATCTTTCATTTATCGAGGCGATACGATTCTTGGCCAAGCGATATAATATCGTACTGGAAGAGGATGGAAACTTTGACGAGAAGGAATACCGAGATCAGAAAAAGCAAGAAGAAAGTTTTTATATCATCAATGATTTTGCTGGAGAATTCTTCAAAAACAATTTGCTCAATACTGACGAGGGAAAGTTGATCGCCCTATCCTACTTTAAGGAGAGAGGATTCAATGGTCAGACAATCGAAAACTTTGGGTTAGGCTATGCCTCCGATAACAGCACAGCACTCACGGAAAAGGCTAAGAATGCTCAGTACAACATAGAGTTCTTACAAACACTTGGACTGAGCAATCAGAAAGGATATGATTTCTTCAGATCCAGAGTCATGTTTCCGATACACAACTTAAGTGGTAAGATCATCGCATTCGCAGGTCGGACACTAAGCACCTCTAAGAAAATTCCGAAGTACATCAACTCCCCAGAGACCCCGATATACGAAAAAAGAAAAGTCTTATACGGTATGCATTTGGCTAAAGGCCCTATCCGAAAAGCAGATAATTGCTATATCGTAGAAGGATATACTGATGTCATCAGTTTATACCAGAATGGCGTACAAAATGCAGTTGCCTCTTCTGGTACATCCCTGACCCATGAGCAAGTCAGATTGGTTAAGAGATATACGAATAACATCACCTTCCTATTCGATGGCGATCAGGCTGGAGCCAATGCCTCTATCAGAGGATTAGACATCGTGCTACAATCAGATATGAATGCTAGTCTGGTAACCCTGCCCGAGGGAGAAGATCCAGATTCATTAGTCAAAAAATTAGGGCATGAAGAATTTGATAAGTTTATAAAAGAAAATGCTAAAGACTTCATCTACCATAAGATGGAGACATTATTAGCAGAGACTGAAAAAGACCCTATTAAGAAGGCCGCAGCGATCAATGACATCATAGAAAGCATCGCTAAAATCAGGGACTCTATCAAGCGATCTCTCTACCTCAAGGAGTGCAGCCATGCTTTCAATATAGATGAGAACCTCATGGTCAGAGAGACCAATAAAGCCATCCGTAATGAAATCAAAAAGAAACGAATAGAAAAGGAAAGAGCCGAAAGACAAGAGCTCGGAAGCAATGTACCAAATGAAGAGGACTTCGTCAAGGAAACACCAATAGATCAACAACAGAAGCAGGTATTCCGTACAAGTAGTAATCACGAATATCAAGAAAAAGATCTCGCAAGGATTATTGTCATGGCTGGTAATACAGAAATAAAAGATGAAGAAGGCGAGGCTTCTAAAGTCGCAGAACTAATCTATTCTAACATATTCGAAGTCATCGGATACTTCAATAATGACATCTACAAAGTCATCATAGAAGAAGGCTTTAAGCTATGTGAATCCACCGAAGATATAAATATCGTAGATTATTTTGTCAATCATAAAAACCCTGAGATCAGCCGCTTCGCCATAGATAGTAATAGTTCTAAATACGAATATGCTAACTGGGAAAGCAAAGAAGTCTCCCTTCAAACACAAAAGGCACCAGAGAAGAATTTCTATTTAGATAGTATACAAGCCATATTCAGATTCAAACTTAAAAAAGTCAATACTGTCCTACAAAAATTAGGAGAACGAATAAGCAAATTAAGCACAGAAGATACACCTGACCAACTGAATACTGCACTGGAAGGATATAAGGAGTTGTCTGAGATTAAGAAGGACATTGCGCTCAAGCTTGGGACTGTTATTCCTGGGCGGTAGTTTTTTTTTACGAATTAAGAGTGATTAGTTAAGAGTTAAGAGTTGTCCGTTGTCCGTCCCTGATATAGGTTGACCGTTTAATACCATTCACACATTAAAATGACGCTTATATCCCCCTTAAATTAGATAATCTCAGCGTTAAAAATATCTACCTTAATTGTAATGCAGGCATGCTCGCCATGGATATGAGGTAACCCACCCACTATTTTCGTTCTCTCTATTCGAGCACCATCATACTCGATTCGTCTACAACGAAATCTTTCGCTCATGCCTTGATCTTAACAAATTTATTTCATATGCCTTCATTCTTTTAATTAAAAAAAAATGCCAAGACAATATCTCGGCATTTCTAAAAATCTATGTTTTATTTATATCTCTTACACCGCTTTATTAATACAGTTAAGATCTTCGAAGGCTTGTTTCAATCTTATATTGAAAGATTGCTCTGCAGCTCTTAACCATTTTCTTGGATCATAGTATTTCTTATTAGGCTTGTCTTCTCCGTCAGGATTACCAATCTGAGCTTGCATGTAATCCCGCTGTGGATCATAATAGTCTCTGACACCTGTCCAGAATGCCCATTGCTGATCTGTATCTATATTCATCTTGATGACACCGTAGTCGATTGCCTCTCTGATCTCTTCTCTTGTAGAACCAGATCCACCGTGGAATACAAACTTAATAGGATTGTCTCCAGCAAGATTATGCTTCTCCTTCAGGTGTTTCTGCGAATTCTTAAGTATGATCGGTGTCAACTCTACATTACCTGGCTTATATACTCCATGTACATTCCCGAAAGCTGCCGCAACTGTAAATCGATCTGAAACTTTAATCAATCGCTCATAAGAATACGCGACTTCTTCTGGCTGCGTATACAACTTAGAGTTATCTATATCCGTGTTATCGACACCATCTTCTTCTCCTCCAGTTACGCCTAACTCTATTTCTAATGTAATGCCGACTTCCTTCATTCGTGTCAGGTAGTCTACACAGATGTCGATATTTTCTTCTATAGGTTCCTCAGAAAGATCGAGCATGTGAGAAGAGTATAATGGAAAACCATTTTTCTCATAATGTTTCTCAGAAGCATCTAACAATCCTGATACCCATGGCAGTAACTTCTTAGCACAATGATCAGTATGTAATATCACAGATACGCCATAAGCCTCCGCCATTTGATGTACATGCATCGCTCCTGATACGCCACCTCTTATCGCAGCTGCCTGATTCTCATTACTTAATCCTTTCCCTGCAAAAAACGAAGCTCCTCCATTAGAAAACTGGATGATCACTGGTGAATTAAGATCCCTTGCAGTCTCTAAGCAAGCATTAACGGTATTAGTACCAACGACATTAACTGCTGGAATGGCATAATTATTTTCATTAGCATGATCGAGAAGCGCTGTTACTTCATCACCATGTAAGACGCCTTTTCTAAATTTAGTAGCCATGATTTTTTATAAGTTAGTTTTTAGTAAAATATTCCAATTTTAAATAATCTCTTTAGCTGCAAGATATCTCTCTGCATCGAGTGCCGCCATACATCCAGTACCTGCCGCTGTAACAGCCTGGCGATAGATATGATCCTGAGCATCTCCACTTGCAAATACACCTTCAGCCTTAGTCTTAGTCGAGTCCGGTTTCGTAATAATATATCCCGCTTCGTTAAAGTCTAACCATGGTTGGAATATAGATGTGTTAGGCTTATGTCCTATCGCCACGAAAAACCCTGAGGCATTGATTACAGATTCCTCTTTCGTCTGATTATTAATCACCTTAGCACCTATCACTTCTTCATCACCTAATACTTCCACAGTCTCGGTGTTCCAGTGCACTTTTAGGTTTTCTGTTTTCATCACACGCTTCTGCATGATCTTAGAAGCACGTAGCTCATCTCTTCTTACAAGAAGATGTACTGTCGGGCATAACTTAGCTAAGTATGTCGCTTCCTCAGCAGCTGTATCGCCACCTCCTACTACAATCACTTCCTGACCTTTGTAGAAGAATCCGTCGCATACTGCACAAGCAGATACACCTTTGTTCATCAGTCGTGTCTCTGACTCTAATCCTAACCACTTAGCACTTGCTCCAGTAGAGATAATTACTGAGTGTGTTTTGATTACTTCCCCTGTCTCTGATGTGAGCGTATGTACTGGGCCAGAGAAGTCTACTCCTGTGATCATTTCCGATATCACCTTAGTGTCAAATCTTTCTGCTTGCTTCTGGAAGTCAGCCATCATCTGAGGCCCCATAATTCCATCTGGGTAGCCTGGATAGTTTTCTACATCGTTCGTGATCATGAGCTGCCCTCCAGGTTCCTTACCTGTATACAAAACAGGCTTCATACCTGCTCTTGCTGCGTATATAGCTGCTGTGTATCCTGCAGGACCAGAGCCTACTATTGTACATAAATTCGTTTCTTCTGCCATTGCTTAATTATCAATTTGCTACAAAAATAAAATTCTTTGACTATATAACTCATATAGCTATAGTTTAGATCAAAAAGAACTAATATTAAAGACATTTGGTTATAAAAATGATGGATCTTCAGCATATGTTTTTCGATATACTCTTTAATTCACATCTTATTTGGCTCTGGTTGGTTCTTGGCTTTTTTATAGTGGGAACCATTAAGAAAAATACCGTCTATACATTAGCTGGATTAGCTATTCTTGTCACTGTAGTCTATATCAGCTACAAAAGAATCGATAGCTCATTTTGCTTGCATCTAGGTGCAGATATGATGCTTGTTTCTTGTTTAGGGTATTTTGCCATGCAAAAAGGCAAGCTTGTGAGAGTCATCTACGTGATAGCTGCAAGTATGATCTTATTTGCAGCTCATTCATGTATACCCAATAAATTAGGAGATCTTACTGTTTCTAAAGAAACTGGAATATTCTCTATAGCTGATCCTAATGGAGAACTACTTGTGAAGTTCGAAAATCAGAAATATCTAAAAGAGTGGATAGATCAGTATGCATCCGATTATAACATCATCTATCCTGCATTTACCCCAGAAGATAAGTCTTACGGATTAGATGAGTACCTCATCATCGATCTCATGGATTCTGAATCAATCGAAAATTCTATAAATGAATTAGAATCTCAGAGTCTTGTTTCTTATGCAGAGGTCAATGAAATAGTAGAATTAAAATTACCAGCTATTCAAAGAGGAAATACTAAAACCAATAAATACTCAGCCATCAATGATCCCGATATCAACAAACAGTGGATCACAAAAAACTATGATATAGATAAGTACCACCAAAAGTTATCAAATAAAATAAATGGCTACAAAAATAATAGAAGCCTCATCGCCATATTAGATACAGGCATCGATGCAGAACACGAAGACTTACAAGATAATTATGTGTCTACACTTAAGACTTACGACAAGGATGTTAGAGGACATGGAACACACTGTGCTGGAATAGCTGCTGCCGTCACGGGTAACGGTATAGGTATAGCTTCTTGGGTACCTCAGGGAGCTCCAGTAAAAATAACCAGTATTAAAGTACTCAATAACATGGGTATGGGAACGCAAAGAACTATTGTGAACGGTATCCTTAAAGCCGCTGATATAGGAGCGGATGTCATATCACTTTCCTTAGGCGCCAAAAGCAACCCAAGCAGAGAGAAGGCATACCAAGAAGCTGTATCTTATGCTATGGAAAAAGGCTCTATAGTTGTAGTTGCAGCAGGTAATTCGAAATCAGATGCTCTATACTATAGTCCAGCTAACACTCCAGGTGTAATTTCCGTAGCCGCAGTAGATTCTACATTTCAGTTGGCAGAATTTAGTAATTATGTAGATAACCTCAGCCAAGGAATCTCAGCACCTGGCGCAGGCATCTACTCCACCTTACCTGGTAATCAATATGGTGCTCAGAATGGGACGTCTATGGCTGCACCTTTTGTAAGTGGGATAGTGGGACTAATGAGATTGTATGAGCCAGACATGAGTACGGAAGAAGCCTACAATACGTTAAAATATACAGCTATCAAAAATAAAAAACAGCATATTGTAGATCCATTAGGTGCAATAGAGAGAGTTAGCTACAATCAGTAAATTTTATATTATTTATTACAACCAAATGCTTAAACACTGTTACTTAATATTTGTACTTACTATGTATTATTGTGGAAGAAACCAAAACGAAAAAAAGAACCTGGAAGGTTCGCTTAATGCTGAGTTTGCAAAAACACTTATAGCTTCTCAAAAATCTACACCTTTTACCCTCCAAATAGATAAAAATACCAATCAAGATAACTGGGAAATGATATCTTATATCGAATTGAGAAGCATTTTAGAGACAAAAAAGAAAAACTATACAGAAAAAGAGTATATCAATTATATTTTAAGACAAGAGTTCTTAACCGATAGAGAACTGATAGAGTTATATAAAAATTCTTCTATTGGAATTAAAAAATCTTTCGAAAATGTATTTTCCAAAGAGCTAATCCCTAACAATACTAATTATTTGAATTTTATAAATCATGTTAAAAATGACAACGATCTAAAGAAGGATTTTGACAATAGTATTCTGATAAATATAGCTCAAGAGCTGGAAGGATATGAGTTACTCATAAATAACTTAATTGAGGAAAAAGATCATTTATCCATTAGCAGAATTAGTAATCAAATAAAAGTAAAAGAGGATATTAACTTACTTAGGTCTATCTATGATATTTATGGAATTATGACTCGTCTTCAAAAAATACATTAAATAATAAAAATCGTCATGTAGAAATGATTTCTAATTTTTTAGATAATAAAAAAACAAGAAATTATGGCATAGCAAAATCTTATCAATTTATAGAAGAGTGTAAAAATGAAGAATTAGATTATTTTGGAGAAATTGACAACTTACTTCTCATACTTTATGATTATATCCGAGAAAAAGAGTGGATTAGTTTAATAGAAAAAAACAATTTATTAGGGAAAATTGAATATGCACAAGTCAAATACGCAGGAGTAAAGGGATATAACCATTACAAAGATTTGTCGAAGGTATTTAAAGATCCAGTTTATCAATCTTATGATATTGATAATTATCCGACAGGAACTTACAATAGACTTTGGATTAGTCTTCGATCTCTAAGGGAGATCTTGGAAGTGAATCAACTATCAAATAAAGAAAGAAAAACAATACTAAGAGATCTTACTGAAAACAAAATCCACATGGTATCCGGATACTTAGAACCATTAATAACAATCTGTTATGATCTATTAGATTCACCAATTCACGAGATGAATATGAATGAGGAATTTTTACCTATGATGGATATATATGGCCTCTCACAAAAATTGCAAAGAATAAAAGATTACAAGAAGAGTAATGCTATCGACATGTATAGAATTATTACTAAAGATTCTTTATCAGAAGTCAAAGAGAGAGACTGGGTGAGTTATCTACAACCTTCACTTTTTCCACAAGATGATATTTGGCTTCAAAAACTATTAGATAACAAAGGATTTACTATAAGCATGGATCGTAAATTAGGACTTGATCCTCGTAATATTGATGATATCGTTATTGTAGCACTCAGCTCATTACCTATTGATGTTCCAATTTTTTTTTCTGAGCAAGAATATTCTATTATCGGAGACACGAGCACCTATTCAGTAAATACTTACATTAACAACAAAATTTATAAACTTGAATACAAAGCTGAATCAGCTGAGATAAATCATCCGATTGTTTGCAAGTATATCAACAAGATATTAAGTGATCTCGGTCATAATAACAAATTAATGTTAGTAAACCTCGAAAATGAGGATCAGTACTGGATTTACTGCAACCCTGCAGACTTAATAAATGCCTATAATAAATATGAAATTAAAACTACTGTCACCTATTGATGTTAGATAACTAATGGTGATATTCAAAGTTGATAAAGTTGACATTACTTCCATATTTCTTCAAATACTCATAAATATCACTAACAACATCTTCTACTGATTGATCGGCATCGACTATAAGTACAGAATCAAAATAAAAGCGTTCTCTTTCTAACAATTTGTTCTCTACGTAATCTTTTAGTTCTTCTTTTGAATTGATCTCTTTAAGTAGTGGTCGAGAATCTTGTTCAATATCTGACAATCGACCTATAATTCTATTGACATTCAAGTGTAAGTATACAGCCGTATAATTATCATTAATAAATTCAATATTGGATTCATTACACGGCAAACCACCTCCTGAACTTAAGATCACATTATCTCCTTCATCCAAACCGATCAGTGTAGTTTTCTCCTGATCTCTGAAATAAGGCTCTCCTTCTTCTTCAAATATTTGAGTGATAGATTTACCAAGCTTATTGCTAATTAGAGAATCTGAATCTATATGCTTATATCCTAACTTCTTAGATAATTCTGCGCCGACGGTTGACTTCCCACTACCCATATATCCCATCAGACAGATCTTCATATCTTATTTATTATTAGCTATACCTTGTTAATGCAATAGTACTAGCAATATATCTATAACAGTTTGTACTTTAGCCAAAATTTTCAAAAAACATTCAGATGATAAATTTACAAGCCAGCGGTATATCTCCGGGCATAGCTCAGATCTTGTTTTTCGTTTCTATATTCATGATCATGTACTTTTTCTTCTTACGCCCTCAGGTGAAGAAACAAAAAGCGCAGGATGGATTTAGCAAAGGGCTGAGTAAAGGTGATGAAGTCGTCACAGGCAGTGGCATCATAGGCAGAATAAATAAGATCGAAGGGGGCATCGTCCATCTTCAGATAGACCAGAAGACATTTATCAGGGTTCTCAAGGGAGCTATCTCTAAGGATATGACAGAGAATCTTAACAAAAAGGATAAGGAAGAATAAGCGAACTTATCTGAGGAGTTCGAAATTCAGCGCCAATCTATTTTTCATTCTTTCTTTGTAGATATGTAAATAGAGAATCCAACTAATACAAACACGGATACACAAACCAATGGTGTAAATAAAGCACTTAAATGACTGTGCTTTCCCATTGCTATCCAGATCGTAGAATAAGTCAAATACGTAAATACACGAACTACAGACACGTTTACAATCCGTAGCATTCTTGTTGCAATCGTATATTGCTTCTCAGCATTCTGTTCAGTTATCTTTTGCTGATAATTGAAGATATGAGGATACTGATTCAGCTTAAGCATTAAGAGATACATCAAAGTCCCTAATATTGGCAACATCCAGATACTACTTTTAGCTCCATGTCCATCCGCTTTTCCTTGGGAGTCATAATGAGTAGGAATAATATCTGGCAACTGATTGTAATATATGATAGGTAGTGTTATAAGAATCAAAACACCAATTACACATATCACTTCTATGACCCAATCCACTTTCTGAAGTGGTATTTTTATTTTGGGTCTGGATGAGTATTTCCCGATAGACACGATAACTAAATTACTGATATTTATCTTATTCTTGATAACTATAACCTATCTAAGGTATTGATACTTGACTATTTCCCCAATCGTGGAAGATTGGTATAAAGTTGAAGATGTATCTATTATTGAATATAAAGGAAACAATTTTAGTGATCCAAATGTGATCTTAAGTAAGATAGAAACTCAGAAAACGAGTACTAAATGGATTAAAAAGAAAGCTGATAAAAAATTGCCTAAGCTCAAATGCTGAAGATTGCTTAGTATGGTTCTTACAGGAAGTGCCAGCTGAGTATAATGTATACTATGCAGTCTCAGGCACCAATATCATTAAGGAATTTACTATCGGTACTGTAAGCAAAACAAGAACTAATGAATCAGGAGGTTACACAGAATGGAATGAAGTTGTCTGTGATATTCATATTAATGATAAATTCTATTACTAATAAAACGAAACACTTATAGAGTACGGTTAAGTTCCCATAGATAAGTGAGCATATAAGCCAGGGTTCCCGGCTTCGATAAAAACTGGCTTAATCAAGTTCCAAAATGAAAACTTCTTACCTACAGGACAACTTGATATCGAAACTATGAACCTCTTGGGGATTGATTATTGATACAACAGTATATCTATTAATTTCATGACACAAACATGACCTAATCCAAATAATTAATTGACTGGTCGAATAATATTCTTGACTTGAGTATCGTCTATTACCTTAAGTAATATTTACTAACTCTTCTAAAGAATCAGTATGACCCCTCTAAAAAACTTCTTTTTATTTTGCTCAGGTGTAAACATTCCAATACTAAAAAGAACTCCTACTGACACAAACAAGTATGTTGGAATCGGAGCTACAATATTCTTCACTGGAGTATTTGCAGCAATCGCTGCAGCTTATGCATTGTCTACGATTTTTGATTCATATTGGTTAGTAGGAATTATTGCAATCACTTGGGGCTTGATGATATTTAATTTAGATAGATTTATTGTATCTACCATGAAAAAGAAAGGATCTTTCTTTAAGGATTTTGGTACAGCTACACCAAGAATTATTCTTGCTGTACTTATCTCAGTTGTCATAGCTAAGCCCTTAGAATTAAAAATATTCGAAAGTGAAATAGAGGCAGAGTTAGTAAAGATGGAACAAGAGAATTATAAAGTACAAGACGACTTAGTCAGAGATAGATATACCGCAAGCATTGATTCCATAGAGTCAGATATCGTGATGCTAAAAGATGAGATAAATACAAAGCAAAAAGAAAGAGATGCACTCACCATAGTCGCTATCCAAGAGGCAGATGGTACTGGAGGCTCGATGAAGAGAAATCTTGGGCCCATCTATAAAACTAAGAAAGCAGCGGCCGACAAGGTACAATCAGAATTAGATAATATAACCGCAACCAATGGTGCCCTTATCGCTACTAAGATTTCTAAGATAGATCAGTTAGAAACTAATCAAGCCGCTGATATGGCAGCCATGCATAGAGTTTCCATAGATGGATTTGCAGCCCGGATAGAAGGCTTAGAGAGAGCAACACATAGAAGTAGCGCTATTTTCTTAGCTAATCTTTTCATTATGTTCTTATTCATTGCTATAGAGACTGCTCCTGTATTAACTAAGCTGATGGTGAGCCGCAGCCCATATGATTATATGCTCGATAAGCATGAGCATCAATATATGATGAATCATAAAGTTATAACATCCAGACAAGCAAGAGATGTGATGACAGAGGTTAGATTTGATAAAGAGACGATCCCCCACAAAACTGATCTCGCCATAGCAGCTGAGAAGGAATTAGCTAAGGAAGCTGTGAAACGTAGATTAGAGGAGCTTACTGGAAAAACTTCTGTATCACGGAGTTTTCTAAAGAGATCTAATCTCCTAGATGGATAGAGGACTTAATTTATTCATAAAGTTATATGCACTGCAAATGCATAAGTTAGTTTCTCAAGAATGAATTCCGTTTACTCTAATATAATTTCGTATCGATACTTGATCTCAAACACAATATGCTCCGTCAATCAACTGACAGCATGACTGCCTTTCTTCTATCGCTTTCCCATCCTTTCAAAATAGGAAAATTTGCAGAAACTAAAGCCTATAGATTCAACTAGCCTCTGTGTTCATTTAATGATAAACAAATTAAAATACTTGGCAACATTTCTCTCTTACGGAAAAGTAATTCATTAACACGAGTTGCTTTTGTAGCTTGAATTCAATAATTAAAAAAATCCCTTAAAGGGGGGAGGAGAAACTGAAGCAAGGTTTTTAATTTTATCTAATACACCAATTAGCATCCAAAATGAAATATCTATTAGTTTTTAGTTTAAGTTTTTTCTTATTCAGCAACACTGTTTTTGCGCAGCACAGTCATATTTCTGAAGAGAAACCTACAACATGTGGTTACGATGAATACCAAGAGAATTTTCTTTCTAATGATGAGAATAAAAAAATAGTAGATCAATACGAAAAGGCATATCAAAAGTATATAAAATCTAAAGATTTAAGTCACAAATCTTCAGTCGTAAAAACCTTACCAATAGTAGTCCATATTTTACACTCTGGTGACCCGCTAGGAACTGATGACAATCCTACAGATGCTCAGATAGCATCAACTATAAACTTAGCATCTCTTCGATTTAGACAGATGCAATCCAATGCTGGATCATATAGCAATCAGTATTACGGAATAGATCCGGAAATAGAATTATGTATGTCAACAGTCGATCCAGATGGGAATTATACTTCAGGCGTATTAAGATATTACGAACCAGTTAATACCATAAACCCTACATCTGCTTTTGTTTCTACGATACTCTGGGATGTGACAAAATATGCAAACATTATTATCGCTAAAGATATAAGTGCCTGTGGCAGATACCGAGGAGGTGTTGATTATACTGAATACGCAGCTTTTTGCTTCTGGGATGGATTGGTATGCCATGAGATAGGTCATCAGTTATCTTTGCAGCATACATTTAGACAAGGCTGCACTAATGGGGATTGCTTACTTAATGGAGACTTTGTATGTGACACTCCACCTAAAGCAGCATCAGGCTCCGGTGGCAATGCTTGTGGGTCTGCGGCGGCAGATTCATGTACATCTGACGAGGACGACCTTAGTTCTAATAACCCATATAGACCAGTTGCAAATGGGGGATTAGGTAATCAGCCTGATATGTTAGAAAACTATATGGATTATACTGGCAATTGTTGGGATGCATTTACGAGTGGTCAGAAAACAAGAATGCACTTTAATCTAACAAATAATAGAACGGCTTTAACTAATCATTCTGCAATTGCATGCTCAGGTCCCTCATCAGTAGCTAATGACATAGGTGTAGTTAGTGTAGTCAGTAATCAGAATAGTGATTGTGAAGGCATTATATTTCCTTCTTTCGATATCTATAATTATGGCACTAACACTGTCAATACGTGTGAGGTTAAATTTTATGCAGATGGGTCTATAGTGTCTTCAGAGCAATTTAGCAATCTTAATTTATCTCCTTCTCAATCGATAAGTAAGATATCTTTAATTGGAGTTCAGTTGCCACCTGGTTTTGATTTTGCAATAGAAGTCGAAGCTGTTTTACCAAATGGTAATATCGATGCCAATAGTCACAACAACTCAGATTATACAAAAGCTAGCTTCGTGGAAAACTCTTTTTGCTACGCAAATTGTGCTAATTTCAATAACAATACAGCATCAGCTCAGTCAACTATTGTAACCATAAGCGATAACTTCAATATTGCAACGACTGATGTAGAACTATGTTATCAAGTAGAGGGAGACTTAAGTTTAGCGACTGAAACATTTAATGTCTATGATGAGAGTAATAATCTCATAGGAACAACGACTCCCGTAGCAGATTGCAGCGGCCCTACGAGTCTGGTATGTGTACAAGTAACTACAGGTAATTATAACAATTGGATTAATGATAATCAGGTTAGTATAACATTCACCCCTAGCTCTACTGATATAAATCCTTTCCTTTGCTCAATTAATCAAGCTTGTGTGAAAATATTCGTAGATGACACAGGTACAGGCGGAAATTGTGCCCCATCTTTAACTTTATCAGGTGTGAATAATGGTAGTAATACTCAACCTTATAACCAAAACGATAATGAAACGGATGGAGTAATTACATCTACCCAGACAATTAGCTCTAATGCAATAATTGACTATGATTCTGGTACAGAAATAAATCTTTTAGAAGGCTTCCAAACTTTACTAGGCGCCATCTTTGATGCATTTATTGATGGATGTGATAACGGAGGTGGAGGAAATAATGCGACTACAACTCAAGTAGAAGACAATAATTAGATATTTATTTTCTTTATTTAAAGTCAACTTCACAAGTGATAAAAAATACAAGCCTGCATATCTTGAATAAAATTTGTATTCAGCAATACCAGAAAATCGTGACTCTTCATTATAGTAGATGTTATCAATGCACTTATCGTAGAAGACGAACCTCCTATATCAATGGAGATTGATCTTATATTATAAGACTTATTGCTATAAAGAGTGGAGGGACTATGGAAAATTTTGCATATAGTAGATAGCTCCTGCAGTTTCTACTTTCTACTTTCTACTTTTCGTACTACTCCTAATTTCAAAGCCATAGGATTATTCTTTTGGCTTCACTTTACATAGCAGGGATTTAATGACTGACTTATAACTCTACTTTTTGTGTAAAGCTATTGCAGAACGAAACACAACATAAACAAAAAAAAGAGGAACATTAACTTGTTCCTCTTTTCTGAAAATTTTTATTTCTACTAAAATAGTATTCTCTTATTTCATTAATGATACATTACCAACTTTTACGTACTCTCCATCATTAATACAAGTCACCTTAAGGCAATATGTGAATACATCCGGTGCTAATTCCTTACCCTTGTAAGTTCCATCCCAACCTCTTTCTATGTTAGTCGTCAAGAACACTTCTTCTCCCCATCTATTCTGTACTAATAGCTCCATGCTTCTGATAAACTTACTTCTTACTTGGAATACATCATTTGTATTATCCCCGTTAGGTGAGAATGCATTAGGTAAAAAGACATCACTCTCATCACATTGTGGCGGAATTACGTTAAGTATAAACTCCATAGAAGTTGTTTCACAACCTAAAGCATTAATGCAAATTACAGTATATGTCATAGCTTCTGAAGGATCTACTTCTATTGTCTGACCTGTCTCCCCAGTACTCCATATATATTCGCAATCAGGGTCACCCTCTGCAGTCAATGTTACAGACTGACCTAAGCAAACAAATGGTCCATCAACATTAATATTCTCTGGTGGTACAGTTATAGTCACGGATGGATTACTAATACTTACATCATAAGAATACATACTATCCTGCCCTGTAGCAATACTAGTAATGACTACATTAAATGTCTTATCATCATCAGTTGTCGCTGTCAATTTAGGAGTTCCTTGACCATCAATGATACAGCCATTATCTTCCCACATATAAGTGTAATCTTCAAGAACACAATCATCAGCCATAGTTATACATAACTGGAATGTATCTCCGATACAGACTAAGTTCATATCTGGACCAGTGATATTAACTGACTCAAGGCATTCCTCAGAATTGTCTACATCTCTGATTAGTACAACAGTATCTTGAGCTGTACAACCAAAGCTATCTTCTACTTTAACAATTAAAGTCATCGTATCCATTGGAGGATCATAACCTTCTAATGGATTACCTGTATAAATACTATCACCTGCTAATGTACACCATGTCACCATGGCATTATTAGCATTGGTTTCTGCTGTCACGACTGGTGTTTCGTCATCAGCGTAAGTGATTGTATCAGCCTCTACAAATATGTCTAAGTCTCCTACAAATATCTCTAAAGAAACTGGCTCCATAGGACATACTTCAGAAGAGTCTATCAGTGTCACTACATAGTTACCTTCCATATCATAAATATATGTCGGATTCATCTCATTACTAAGGCCACTTCCATCACCAAAATCCCACCATCCATTTCCATCAAGCATATTAGGAGCTTCATCAAAGTTAACTGTGAGTGATCCACAAGAGTCTACTGTCGATGTGAATGGCTGCAATGGCTCATTAGTCGAGATCTCGAACCTTATAGTATCTACAGATGTACATCCTCGATCGTTGCTCGTACATAATACAAGGAAGAAATCTTCGGTCTCATCTACTGGCATTCCTATTAGTGGGTTATTAGTGTCAGCACCTTCTATCAGTTGTCCATCACCACCCTTCCACTCGTAGGTAATCATTTGATTTACATTATTATTATTTACCATAAAGTTAGCCGTGTCTCCAGGGCATATTATAAATGGCATATCGAATGCTAAATTAATTGCATCAGAATCTATAGTGACAGTCGTATCTCCATAACCACAAGGTCCTACATTTTCTGTAGTCCTAACATATATAGTTCCTGTATATTCAGTTCCGCCTAATGTATTAAGTGTCGTTCCTGTACCTATGATATTATTAAAATCTGGATCTGTAGACCATTCATAATTTACATTAGGGCTTGGATTAGTCACACATAGGCTTAGCGAATCAGTACAATTTGCTGCTAATTTATTTTCTACTTCTATTTCTATCTCATCTACTATATCATTAGTATTAATCGTATCGTTTGTATCTATTCCATCATTGATTGTTGTAAGAACACTACCATCACTCAATGTTATTGTAAGAGAAAAATCTACAGTTTCTCCTAAAGGTAATACGACTGTAACAGGACTTCCTGTATATGTCATACCATTGATAACCCATACTACAGACTCTACCTCAACACAAGGTGGGTACGTCGATAGATTAGTGAATATAAATGTCCCAGTAGAGTCATTACATTCTACAGCCTCTACAGAATAGTCTAACATCGGATCTCCTCCACCTGTAGGGATTGTATAAGAATTAGTAAATGTAGATACACAACCATTACTATAGGTTACTGTCAGAGTAACTGGTGTCGGCACATCTGATACAGGAAAAGTAACAGAAGGTCCATTCGTTACGGAACCATTGACATTCCATTGCTGGCTCAGTATACTCACTCCAGGTATTGCAGGTGATACATCTGTTAATGTGTATACTGGATCACCCGTACAATCTAAATCTTCATTTATAGAAAGCTGAGGCGCAAAATTAGAAGTAAGCTGTTGCGTCATAGAAGATAGTATACATCCATTATCGTAGGTAATAGTTACCATCGCATTCACAACATCACCTGGATTAACAGGAATTGTTACTGTTGGTGTAGAGTATGAAACACCGTTCACTACCCAAGCATACGCTGTAGGGCTAGCCATCATATTTCCACCAGATAAGCCTGCACTTAGGATCATGTCCACAGGACCATTACCTACCTGACAATCTCCATCTAAATTAGAACTAATAACCACGGAAGGTAGATACTCACTTCGATCTACATTTCTTGTAAAATCTATGTCACAATTGTTATCTGCAAGCGCCATTAATGTGACGGTTAGGTTATCACCTGAAACTTCTACTTGCACAGGATTTCCAGTTAGATTAGTAACCGTTCCATTATCATTAATCGTCCACGTCTCATCTCCCGTTCCAGATATTCCTGAAGAAGTATTAACTAATTCGATAAGGAATCCATCTCCTACACAAGCGATCAGCTTAGTCGTAAAGGATCCTACAGGAAGCATATCGCTAAAATCTACATCTCTATTTATATCAATATCACAACCATTATCTGCTTCTACCATCAATGAAACAGAAATATTAAAGTTAGATACTTCTAACTGTACTGGACTCCCAGTAACATTGATTATTGTTCCATTATCATTAACAGTCCAAGTCTCTTCAGTATTACCTATAATACCAGTTGAGGTATTAGTCAATTCTATAAGGTATCCATTATCAGTACATTCTACAAGATTAGTTGTAAATGATCCAGCGGGGAATATATCACTGAGATCTACAGTCCTCGTAACTGAACTAATACACCCTGAAGTTGAAACCACTTCTAGTGTAATGTTGACCGTCTGGGCATTACCTACATCTACGATAGATGGGTTACCTTCAGTGACAACGGTACCTGCTGTAGAGCTAATGGTCCATGTCCAAGCTTGAGCGCAAGAAATACCAGTAGGATCTATTGAAGTATCTGTCAGTCTAATCTCATTACCATTCTCACATGACTCAAATGCGACGTCAAAGTTAGCTTCTAATGGTGTGCTACTATTACTAACTATTCTTTCGACTACTGTTGTACAACCATCAGAGTTTCTTGTTGCCTCTAATCGTACAGTATATTTTCCTTGTCCTGGATATGTAACAGTAGGATTCTCATCCGTAGATGTCAGTGTAGTATTTGGAAAATCAAAATACCATACATATGAATCTGCACCCGTTGTTAGATTATTAAAACTTACGACATTGTCACCATCACAATTATTATCTAATACTTCAAAATCTGCGATTATAGGGTCCGTACATATTCGTACGTTATACTCGAAGTCTCTCATTACCGTGGACAATAATTCTCCATCTCTGTATTCCTCTACACATATCCCGACAACAAAGGTACCGACCGTATTAGGTGTACCTGTGATCTGACCAGTCTGAGGATCAATGGCTAATGGAGTTCCTCCTAAGACATTATTGAGGTTGTATGGTGTCTGCCATACAACCGTAGAGTAAGGAGGACTGGACGGTACGTGTGGTTGCGGATTATCTATTGTTGCACCCTGTCGCGGTGTGCATAGACTATATACTAACTCATCACCATCAGAGTCGACGGCACTATTGTCAAAAGTTAAAGCTTGATTAGCACATATGTATATGTCTGGCCACTGATTGAATATTGGCTGGCTGTTACACTCATTCATTGCATCTGTAGTAAGACAAGTAAAGTATGTTGCACCAGTTTCTAATGGCTCTTCTATGTTATTCAAAAGAATATTTCTACAGCATCTTTGATAAGATAACTTATATCCTAATTTATTGAAAGGCAAATTTACCACACCAGTATATATAGACTCATGTACACAGACAGGGTTCCCAACTGCACTACAATCGAATAAAAGAGAATTAGTAATCGTATCCTCTCCTGTGAATGCAAGTTGCAATCTTCCCAAATCGCCTAAACCAGGCTGTAATGAGCCAAATATATCAAATATCCCAACTGTAGCTGGGTCATCAAACTGTGCATCCAATGCACCATTCTGACAATCTCTTCTTACGGTGAGGGTAATCTCATACTGATCATTACCCAGACATTTATAAGTTATGTCTCCTCCGACAATGTGTGTGGCAAAACTACCCGTACTGATACACACCATCGACACTAGGAAGAAGAATAAGACTTTATTTATTCTTGTTTTTATAGACATGTTAATCTTGTTCGTAATTCAAATTAATTTAAAACTCTAACCCTTACAATCTCTGCTTTTCTCTCACGAGAAGCTTCTGGACTGTATACCGAAAGACGTCTATTGCTATATGAATCAGAAATATTAGATGGTGCAATCTCCTCACCAAAAGATATCTCAGTAACTACTAATTTTCCAGTCTGAATAAATGGTAACAAAGCACCACCATCATAAGCTTTAATCTCATTCTTAATGGTCCATATCCTTCTCTGTCCTAAGGCTAAGTTGTATCTATTAGCAGCCCTCGGACTGGCATATCCCTTAAGACTTAATTCTATGATATCTCCAGACTCTAATCTCTCTTTGAGTTTTCCTATGAATTGCTGTAGCTGAGAATATCCACTCTTAACGTCACTCTCAAAGAAAAATTCTACATCCGTCTTAGCGCCTGCTTTTAGATCGCCACCTGTAGTTTTCGAATACTTGTTCTTAAACTCTTCCTTCTTAGCTATATAATTAAAGTAAGTCTCAGAGTATGTTTTAGTTGTAAATAACTTTTTAGTTCGCGGATCAGGAATATCATTATCAAAGAAAACCAACACTGGTAAATACTCATTAAGATCTAAATCGTTTCTTCTCAGGTATACTCTCTCTGTTATAACGCCGTCCGTAACATCATTGCTGTTCACGATAAGTCTCTCAGTCAGGTAACCAGGCCTTTTTACAGTAAGCATATAATCTCTACCTGCTATGACATCAAAGTGAAAATCATTAGCTGTTGCATTAGTGATAACTATCGGTTCTTGCCCTTCTGATTCCAATGTAACTGTCGCTCCTTCTAAGGCTTCTAAGTTAGACTCATCAAAGGTGAAAACATCTAATTTTACAGCCTGAGGTGTGAGGAAAATCTTTTTTACGATTTCATTTTTGTCACAATCCTTAACACTCAGGTTAGTTGTATCTGGAGCATAACCATCCTTTTCAGTTATGATTATGTATTCCTTCCCACATTTGATTCTAAACTTATGGTCATGACCTAAGTCATTCAAATTCTCAAACAATAACTCACCTGTTATAGCGTCAAGTATCTTAACACGTGCACCTAATAAAGAGTCACCAGTTTCTTCATTGTAGGTCAATGCATTTAAGTCAAGAAATATCTCCTCTATATCGATCTTATATATATCGTAGCAACATGCCTCATATCCTTCCTCAATATATAAAGAACCTGTTCTATTAGATGATATGTGCCCTTCTGTCCCTTCACTATTAAGTGAAAAGTATATATCATTAAAACTGGTATTAATAGGAGATAATAAATTCTCAGGTTGCATGTAATCATTACCTGACAAGTAAGTCTTGAATACATCAAATCCTCCCATACCTAAGTATCCATTAGAACTAAAATATAGTATACCACTATCGTTATGGAAAAACGGTGTTATTTCATCCTCTGTAGTATTTATATCTGTAATATTGACCGGATCAGAGAAATTATCACCGTCTATAGTTGAGTACCAGATATCCATCTTTCCTTCTCCACCTTCTCGATCAGACGAAAAGAAAAGTATGTCTTTATCTGTACTTATGTCGTAGCCGATAGTAGGCTGCGTGCTTGTATAATCATTACCATTGATAGATCCAGGTAATTTTTTTTCATTCTTAAATTCTCCGTTAGAATCGACATCTCTTACATATATATCACATCTGATATCTGATGCATTGAGATAATGACACATTGTGTAATACATCTTCCCTCCATCGGTACTGAAGGTTGTATGTGCAGTATGCGTATTACCATCAAAGTCAATCATAGAATCTACATCATCGATAGCTTTAGATTTCTTTTTCTTCTTTACTTTTTTTCCTATATCTAATTTCGGAGTTAAATCACTTACTGGCTCGCCACCTGTTTCATTAGACTCAGAGGATAGCACTTTACTATATAATCTATTTGGATAATTATCACTATCGCTTTCCTCATATCTTAACGATGAATAATAAAATTTGTCATCTACAGATAATGCACCAAACTCTGAATAAGGTGTATTGATATCTCCTTCTATTCGATTAATCTCTGTACCTGGAGCAGGGTTTTCTGCTCTTGCGATTGCCCAGTCTATTGCTTCTATTTCTTTCTCAGCCTTTGAAGTATAATATTTATCATCACCTCTACTTTCTGAGAGGTACAGCTCATAATTTCTTCTTGCAACATCATATTTACCTAAATTCTGTTGAGCTTGAGCTATCATGAATACTGCGAGTGGATACGTTTTCTCGGAATCGTTATCCAATACATATTGGAATTCTTCTTCTGCGATTTTGTAAGCATTAAACATCAGTGATGACTCACCATACCGATACCTTACATCTAATGATGTAGAGTCAAACTCTACAGCTTGGGAATAGTAATGCATGGCATTAAAGTAGTTCTTATCTACTAATGCTTCTTCTGCTGCATTCATAAATGCTTTCTGTGATTGAGCCAAAAGCTGCACAGAAGAAAAAGCGAAAAACAATATGATATATAAATTCCTATTCATTACTTAAGTTGGGATAATTAAACTTAAAAAATCGGACAAACTTTAAATTTTCCAGGCGGTTTCACATGCTTTATTATGTATTGCAAATGTATTTCTGGGCCTCTTCCTGAAGCACCTGGATGATCAAGAGCTAACTGAGAAAAATCAAAATCATAACTGGCAGCTACAAATAGGTTATTCACTCTGAAACCTATCTTTGCGAACAACACTTTTGCATTAGTCTTGTACCCTAATCCTGCTCTAACCTGACGATCTTTTCCTCTTTGTTGGTTAAGATAAAAATTAAGATAAGCTCCAAATAGTAATTCTCTATAACTGTTTTGACCTTGATATAAGGCATCTAATTGTAGATCTAATTTCTGAGTTAACTTACCTGAGAATATACCGTAGAATGCTATCCTGATAGGCAGTGTCTGTTGTACGGAATCATAGAACTTAGATTTAGGCTTAGTTAGATGGTAACCACCTACACCTAAGTCTAATTTCGTTCGTGCAGATTTCTGCCATCTATAATTAAGTCCTAAGCCTGTCTCTATAAAGCTAAATGATTCGAAATTAAAAGTCTCGTTAGAACCTCTAGACGCAGTAAACATATTGAGATTCGGATCCCACTGATTATCCCATGTAAGTGAGCCTGGATCGAATGCCCTATTGGCATATCCTATGAGAGCTCCTATGGTAATAGCATTTTTCTTATTAAGCAATCTCGTATATGAACCCGATAGATTAAGATTTAGCAATCTAAGATTAGAATCTCCTTGTTTGTCATAGTTGAAAAATGCACCTGCACCAAAAAATCCTTTCTTGTTTCTTTTTGGGTAAAACTTCCTATCGTAGCCTGCGCTGAATGTCAGGTAAGGAACTGGAATAGATCTTCCCTGATCTCTAAAAGAAAGAGAGAACCTTTCATCTCCATTAAATATACCTGTCAGTGCAGGACTAACGCTTAATGGAGCATTATAAAATTGCGAGTAATGTAAATCCTGAGATAAGGTCCTTCCTGGACACAAAATTATAGCCCCAAATATCGCAAATATTGGGATTAGACTTCTCAGAAATGATGGTTCGGTTCTACACATTACATTTATATCTTATATATAAATCACTGATTATAAAAATCTTATTGATTATCAGCGTATTACATAAGTTAATAGTACAATAATCGTACTAAAACAATATTTTTTTCAAGAGATCACTCCGTTGGGTAAGACAAGTCATATAAAGTTCGCATTAAGTAAGTTCAAAACTTATTAAAAAAAGGGTAATTTAAGAATGGCAACAATTAATCATGTGTAACTTATTGATTGTCTATTAGTTATACAATTTTGAATTGCAATATTAACTTAAGTGATGAGCTTTTCCATTTAAATAACAAATCGTAATTTAGAAGATTATGAAACAGAAAATTGTCGTATTGTCAGGTGCTGGAGTCAGTGCCGAAAGTGGGATAAATACATTTAGAGATAAGGATGGATTGTGGGAAGGACACGATGTGATGGAAGTCGCTTCTCCAGAAGGATGGAATAGTAATCGATCACTCGTACAGAAATTCTATAATGACCGAAGACGGCAGCTTAAGACTGTCCAGCCTAATGCTGCTCATATTGCCATAGCAGAATTAGAGAAAGAATATGAGGTCATCATCATAACTCAGAATGTAGATAATCTACATGAAAAAGGAGGAAGCAGTAATGTACTACACCTACATGGAGAATTGTGTAAGGTAAGATCTACTGGAGACCCATCACTCATATATGAATGGGAGGAAGACTTAGGGGATACAGATCTATGCGAGAAAGGATTTGTAATGCGACCACATATTGTATGGTTTGGAGAAGCAGTTCCAGCTATGGACAAGGCAGTAGAACTAATCAGCGATGCAAGTATAGTTGTAATTATAGGTACTTCACTGCAGGTATATCCTGCTGCAGGTCTGATTGCTTATGCTCCTCTGGATGCCTCAGTCTACTACATAGACCCCAAACCATACTTATCTCATGAGCTACAACTTAGAAAGCACACTGTCATAGAAGAAAAAGCCACTATTGGGATGAATGTATTACTTTCGTATTTAAATAATTGAAAGTGGTGACATTACTTATTATAAATTTTTATAATATTATGCTACCAATAGAAAATTAAATCTAACAACTTGTTTCTCATATCCATACAGATATATCAGTGGCTTGTCCCTCTAATTGCGATATTCTTCATTTATCGGGTAGTTACACAATTTAGGAATAATAAGAGACTGCTCATAGGTACATTATTATGGGTCGGGTTCTGGCTGATGGTTTCTGTTCTGGCTATTAAGCCAGATTTCATATCTAATAACCTGGCTAAGTCATTAGGTTTTCGAAGCAATATTAATGCAGTCGTTTTTGTAGCCTTGGGTTTTCTATTTATAATGACATACTATCAGTCATCGATAATCGACTTACTCGAAAAACAAATGACAGAGTTAGTAAGAAGAATAGCATTAGAAAAGCAAGAAGAAATAGACAAACTAAAAGATCAACTCAAATCTGAAAAGAAGAGTGATAAAAAGGAAAGCACCTCGAAGTCTCTAACTGATTAGATGAAGGCGTCGATCACGCAGTTAATTATAACAATCAAGAAAATGGATCATTTTTCTAATTATGAATCGATTGATTATACATCAATGAGAACTGTATGAAAATCCTTTTCGTCTTAGAAAATTATTATCCAAATATTGGTGGTGTCGAAACACTATTCAAAAATCTTACGGAGCAACTTGTCAAGAAAGGATTTGAAATAACAGTTGTGACTAACCGCTTTTCTAAAGACCTTGCTAAAAAAGAAATTATAAATAATATCAAGATAATAAGACTACCCTTTTATAATAGGTATCTATTCACCTTCTTGGCTTTCTTTCCATTGTTAAAGTATGCAAGGGAGAGTCAACTTATACATACGACATCTTATAACGCAGCTATCCCAGCTTACTTATCTGGGTTATTAACATCTACGCCTGTAATCGTAACGTTCCATGAAGTGTGGTCTAAGCTATGGTTTCGACTACCTTACATGAATAAGATATCTGCATCTCTTCATTATCTATTCGAATGGTTCTTACTAAAGTTGAATTTCTACAAATGGATAGCGGTATCAGATTATACTAACGCATCACTTATCGATGCGGGAGTACAAGAGGAGAAAGTAATGACAATCCATAACGGAATAGAGTATGTGGAATTCGAAAAAGTAAGTCAGAAGGAGGGAAATGATCATTCCATTTTTAATTTCATATACTTCGGCAGACTCGGAATATCTAAGGGCTTAGACATATTACTGCCGGCTATCAAACTTCTATCGCAAAAACGAGATGACTTTAAATTAACAATGGTCATCCCCAAAACCCCGACAGTATTCTATAATAGAATTACACAAAACATAGAGAATTTGGATATAGGAAAACACATAGAAGTAAGAAGCCATCTACCATGGGAAGTACTAAAAAAAACAATAAGTCAAAGCAATGCAGCATTAGTCCCTTCTTATAGCGAAGGCTTCTGTTTCAGTGCTGTAGAGGCAATGGCTATGGGTGTTCCAGTGATAAGTTCTAATAAAGGAGCCCTTGCAGAAGTCATCTCAGGAAAGCATCTAATTATGGAAAATCATGATGCACAATCGCTCGCAGACTGTATGGATAAGGCACTGAATGACAAATGGAATCAGACACCCAAGAGAAAATACCCACTCCATGACAGCATAGAAAAATACATCTCATTATACAATCAAATCAAGTTGTAAGCAATGGGAAAAAACATTGTATTTCTTGCAGATTGTCTAATCACTCAGAAAGCTGGAATCCATTATTATGCTAAGCAATTCATACAAAGAGCTATAGACGCCTATCCTGACAATGAATATTATCTCGTAGTTCCAAAAGCATATGGAGGATTCGATGCAGAAGAAATTATAATTCCTATTAACGATTCTATCCCACTCCATCTAAGGATAAGAAATGTATGGCATATACCTAATGTCATTAATAAATTGTCTCCAGATGTGGTGATTGAGATGGCACATTTTGGCCCCTTCCGACTGGATTCCGCGATCAAGAGAGTCACAGTTATACATGATCTGACGCCAATCCTATTTCCTCAATGGCATGACAAAGCCAGTCATTATGTCCATAGGATATTCCTAAGAAGAATACTATCAAAGGCCAATACGATAATAGCTAACAGTCAAGTAACCAAAGAGGCAATCATAGAATACGATCCTCATTCAAAATCTAAAATAGAAGTATCCTACCCTTCTTTAAAAATAGATAACGAACAAAAAGAACTAAAGAACAATAGTAACACCTACTTTCTTTCCGTTGGTACATTAGAGCCGAGAAAAAACTATCCACAATTAATCAGTGCATTCGAAATAATAGCCAGCCAAAATGATGATATCAAATTAATTATAGTAGGATTTAAAGGATGGAAGTCTGACCCAATTTATAACAAAATAAATAATTCCAAATACTCAGACAGAATAATTATCAAGGGATATATAGAAGAAGTCGAACTCATAGAATTATATAAAGGAGCAATGGCTTTTATATTTCCAAGTCTATACGAAGGATTTGGTATTCCGTTATTAGAAAGTATGACATTGGGCACTTTGGTTATATGCTCAGATATTCCGATATGTAGGGAAGTCTGTGGAGATGCAGCGCTATACTACAGTGGAATAGAGGCACTTGCTTCACATATGGAATCAGTTCTCTTAGATCCATCAGAATATGCCGAAAACAAACGTAAAGGGTTAGAAAGATCTCATCAGATTAATACTGCCTCTTTATATTTACATGCAATATTCGGATAGCTTGGTCTTAATTTTCACTGTGCTAATCTATATCTGATTACAACTAGTATAGATAATATTATATTTAGAAAACAATTATGCAGATGGAAGTCCTAAAAATAGAAAATCTCTCTAAAAACTATGGGCCGATCAAGGCTCTCAACAACCTTAACTTCACCGTCCAAAGTGGACAGATCATGGGGATATTGGGGCCTAACGGTAGCGGGAAGACCACTACACTCGGTATCATTCTAGGTATACTGAAGCAGTCCAGTGGGCAGTTTACCTGGTTTGAAAATAGATATGAAAAGCATAGACTTAGGATAGGCTCCATCTTGGAGACGCCCAACTTCTTTCCATACTTAAATGCAGATGAAAACCTGGATATCATAAGACAGATTAAAGGTGTAGAAAAAAGAACCTACGACGACCTCCTGGAGCTTGTCAAACTCAAAGGTCGCCGAAAATCAAACTTCCAGACCTACTCACTGGGCATGAAACAAAGACTGGCCATTGCAGCTACTCTGATAGGTGATCCTGATGTTGTCATATTCGATGAGCCTACTAATGGCTTAGATCCTGAAGGTATCGCAGAAGTCAGAAGAACACTACAGCAAATCGCCTCACAAGGAAAGACAGTCATCATGGCGAGTCATATATTAGACGAGGTAGAAAAGATATGCAGTCATGTTACCATTATCAAAAGAGGCAAACTTATGGCATCTGGCAATGTCGGATCTATCTTATCCACTGATCTGACATTAGAATTAGCAGCCGCTGATATGGCTGGACTCACAAGATTCTTAGAAGCATATGGTGGCATCCGCAATATTACTAAGAGCGGATCTATCATAGAGTGTAATGCAGTAGAATCATTAGATGCAGCTGTACTGAATGCTAAGGCCTATCAGAACAATATCAAGCTGACACATCTGGTGTCACGAAAAACAAGATTAGAAGAAGAATTTTTGAAAATCACTGGAGATAAAAAAGTTAATTAAGAAGCTATGCTGAAACTATTAAAACTCGAATTTTCTAAATTCAAAAAGAGTACTGTTGTCATTATGCTCAGTACGATGTTCTTAGTATTCTTTCCATTTTCGCTTGCGGTCGGGAAGATATTCGATAATTTCAGAACTGGACTTCCAACCTCTGATGCCTTTTTCCAATTCACAACGATATGGGAGTACCTTGGCTATGCAGGTAACTGGATGGTATTTTTCTTCTTAGGTGTTGTAATGATATATATGGTGACATTGGAGGTCACACATAAGACTATGAGACAGTCGATTATAGCTGGCTTATCACGTAATGAATTCTTCCTATCTAAGCTATATATTGCCTTATTTATAAGCATTTTAGCTACGATTTATTATACCATTATTGCCCTTACTATAGGATTTATCAATACTCCGAATCCCACTATAGAGTTAGCTATTACTAACGAATGGGCCATACCAAGATTTTTCTTGATGTCTTTTGGTTACATGACTTTTGCGATGATGGTTGGGTTTATTGTAAGAAGCTCAGGATTAGCAGTTTTCTTATACCTATCTTTTGTATTGATGATAGAGAAGCTGATTAGGTATGGTCATATGGAATTAATAGGCAATAAATTCACTAAGTTTTATCCTATGAAATCAATAGGAGACCTTATGCCACTGCCATTGCTTAAGATGGCTGATTATATTAAAACTAAAGACTTCGATTTCTCCTTACTATTATCTTACAAAACAGCTAGTATTTTGTCTATAATTTTCATATTAATGTTTGTTGGTTTAAGCTATATAAGCTTCACTAAAAGAGACCTTTAATTACTGTGAAAAAAATATTAGTATCAGGACGATCTGGACAACTGGGTCAGGAGCTCTCAGTTATTGCGAACGCTTATAAAAATTATAAATTCACATTCTTATCTAGAGCAGAATTAGACCTAAGTATGGAGGAGAACATAAGGTCAGTATTGGAAGATTCAGACTTTGATTATTTTATAAATGCCGGAGCCTATACTGCAGTAGATGCAGCAGAAGATAATGCTTCAGACGCTTATGCAATCAATGGAATGGCACTCTTCCACATTGCCAATTATCTACCTAAGATATGCCACCTTATACATATCTCTACAGACTATGTCTATAACCCTGAAGAGGCAACACCAATTACAGAAAGCCAAGATTGTAATCCGCAAAGTATCTACGCCAAGTCTAAAAAACAAGGTGAAGAATTCGTCACCTCGATGTTATCATCTTATACCATAATAAGAACATCGTGGGTCTATTCTTCATTTGGAAAAAATTTTCTCAAAACCATGCAACGATTAGGGAATGACAAAGACCAATTATCCATAGTCTCAGATCAGATAGGAACACCAACATATGCGAGAAACATAGCCCGAACTATCATGGCATTTATAATAAAAAAAGAAAAGAAATCTGATAAGAAATCTATTACTGGCATCTATAACTATAGCGATGATGGAGTTAGTAATTGGGCAGATTTTGCTCGTATGATTATGGACAAGTCTGGACTAACTTGTGACATACAGGAGATAACAACGAAGCAATACAACGCAAAGGCTCCAAGACCATTATACAGCGTCCTATCTAAAGAAAAGATCAAGAGTAATCTGGGTATTACAATACCCACCTGGCAAGAAAGTCTTCAAGAATGTCTCGATCATATGATTTCCGATTAGTATCATAAAGGCATTTTGTATATTTTAGGCTATTAATGCGTTAAGTCTGTATATGAGAATAATTTTATTGGTTTTATTGACCTTCGTAAGCACACTATTGTCTGCCACACATAATAGATCGGGTGAGATCACTTATGAGCAGATCGGTCCCCTTACGATCAGGGCAACCATAACCACCTACACTAAGGCCAGCAGTACAGATGCTGATCGAGACAGCCTCACTCTTAATTGGGGTGACAATACAGCAGAACTTATACCGAGAACTAATATCAGCAATCCACTCCCTGGAGAGGATATACAGGTCAATGTCTATCAGATGGAACATACCTATCCTGGACGTGCAACCTATACCCTATCCTTCATGGATCCTAATCGGGTCAACAATATACAGAATGTCAATTTTCCTAATTCCGTAGATGTGCCATTCTATGTGCAGACAACATTCACATTTGTGAATACGCAGTTTCAAGGATTTAATAATTCCGTTATTCTGTTGCAGCCTCCCATAGATTTTGCTTGTGTAGGAAGAACGTTTCTACATAATCCTAATGCTTATGATCCTGATGGAGACAGCTTGTCCTATGAACTTGTAACCCCATTCCAATCAGAAGGAATGGAAGTACCGAGGTACGAATTACCAGATGAGATTCTTCCAGGCCCAGATAATCAGATCAGCTTGGATCCAGTCACTGGAGATTTTGTCTGGGACGCTCCACAAACTGCTGGAGAATATAATATTGCTATCAAAATCAATGAATATAGAAGAGGCGTATTGCTGAATAGTGTGATTAGAGACATGCAGATATTTGTGGATATATGCAATAATAACCCACCGACGATAGAGGTAGAAAAAGAATTCTGCGTGATTGCTGGAACGAGATTAGAAATACCAATTATCATCGATGATCCGGATGACGGTCAGGAGGTTAGATTGTTTGGAACAGGTGGACCATTCTTAGTAGACTTCTCTAATGCACAACTTACAGGCAACAATGAATATGGCCCAGTAGAACGAACGGAGGCCTTAGTATGGGAGACAAAATGTGAACACATATCTGACAGCTATTATCAAATCGTCATCAGAGCACAAGATAACTCTATCAATGGCACCTCAGGCTTGGCAGTACTTACCACCATAAGAATAAAAGTAGTCGGTCCTCCTCCCGAAGATGTCTCAGCAGAAATTTTAGATAATGATGAAGTAAGGATAGAATGGGAATTACCTTATCTATGCGAAAATACACTCGACAATTACTTTATAGGATTCAGTGTATGGAGGAAAGAAAGCAGTAGTCAATTTGTCATAGATACTTGTACAGGCGGATTAGATGGTAGAGGATATACAGCTGTGAATTTCCTCACCAATCAAAACGAAAATGGACGATATTTCTATATAGATAATAACTTAGATAAGAGTACAATCTACTGCTATCGTGTATTGGCCAATTTTGCACGAAGGACACCTTCTGGAAATCCTTTTAATATCGTCGAAAGTCTGCCGTCACGAGAAGTCTGTTTGCAATTAGATCAGGACATCCCACTAATAACTAAAGTATCCGTAACTGCCACAGCTAATACAGCAGGAAGTATAGCAGTAGAATGGATTAAGCCCCTACCAGATGATGTAGATACTATGCTCAATCCTGGTCCCTACAGGTATGAAATATTACGATCCATAGATAATAATACTTATAGTCAGATTACAAATGGTGAATACGAAACCACGAACTTTGCAGATCCGATAGATCTTAATTATGCAGACAATGGGCTCAATACAATTGTCAATCAATATTACTACAAGATTGATTTCTACTCAGCGAATAATTATTTCAGTTCTTCGCCAATTGCCAGTTCAGTGTATAGCATTCTCCAATCTTCCGATCAAATCAATACGATCTCATGGCAAGAGAACACTCCTTGGGTCAATTATCTATATCGGATTTTTCGTAAGGACGACCTGATGAGTAATTTTGCATTATATGACTCCACAGCATCCAACACCTTCGAAGATAGAGATGTCGATAATAATAGAGAGTATTGTTATGTTATAGAAAGCGAAGGAAACTATGGATTGTCGACAGTACCATCTCCGTTAATTAATCGATCCCAAGAAGTCTGCGGTATTCCGATAGATACCGTGGGTCCATGTGCACCGACCTTATCTGTGGAAAGTCCATGTGTCCTGATTAATGAAGGTATTCCGATAACTGAATTTATCAATATACTTAATTGGACAATGCCTAATCTGACTTGTGAGAACAGCGATGACTTAGAATTCTATAAAATCTATTATGCACCTAATAGATTAGAATCATTAGAACTATTAATAGAACTCGATAATACCGAAAATACTTATGACCACATACCTGACATCGGTATCACAGGATGCTATGCGATCAGTGCCGTGGATATCCTGGGAAATGAAGGACCGCTGAGTGAGGTCGTCTGTGTAGAGAGTTGTTCTGTATACATTCTGCCTAATACATTTACCCCTAATCAAGATGGAGCTAATGAGTTATTTATTCCGATAGAAAATCGTTTTGTCAGTGCCATAGATCTCAAAATCTATAATCGCTGGGGTAATATAATATATGAGACTAATGAACCAGAGATCAACTGGGATGGAATAGATACAAAAGGAAAAGAAGTATCTGAAGGCAGCTATTATTATACCTGCACAGTATTCGAAGATTCATCTGATAGCGGTACAGTCGAGGCAAATTTATTATCAGGTCATATACAAATCTTACGTTAGGATGTTCTCAGGAATTATAGAGTCACAAGGATCAGTGCAGCACATAGAATCGAAAGGAACTAATAAAATTTTCACTATATCTCACGGCTATGGAGAAGAACTCTACATAGATCAAAGCATCAGTCATAATGGGGTCTGCCTGACCATCATACACTTAGAAGAAAATCTCTATAAAGTAGAAGCTGTCAAAGAAACCCTCGATAAGTCTAACATAGGAAACCTCTCAGTCAACGACACTCTCAACCTCGAAAGATGTCTTCTCCCTCACACCAGACTTGATGGGCATATCGTACAAGGTCATGTAGATGATATCGCCCACACGCATCAGATTAGTGATGTAAATGGGAGCTGGGAGATGGAATTCAAGATGTCTGTAGAAGCGGCACTATTAGTAATCCCAAAAGGATCTATATCTGTCAATGGCATCAGTCTCACCGTCGTCTCTATCATAGACAACATCCTTAAGGTCGCTATCATCCCTTATACTTACGAGCACACAAATCTTCGCCTACTTAAGTTGGGTGATAGTGTCAATATAGAATATGATGTGGTGGGTAAGTATGTGATTAATTACTTGGAGAAGATGGGGATTGGTAAAAATTAGAGACCATATTACTGTTTTAATTCAAAATTCATATTTGTAATTAGCTTTTAAACCTAAACTTAGAACGTACTAAGGTAGAAGCTGAAAATTGATTACTATAGATATATTCTTCCCAGAACTCTTTATCGGATTTTCTTTTTACTTGCCTTAAATCTTCTTGTCGTTTTATTTTCTTCCCAACTTTTTCTGATTTTATTTTGTCTTTACCAGTAACAACATCATAGAATAATATGCAATGAGCGGAATAGTGTTTATTCCTTTTCTGGTTAAATTCATAATTAGTAACATTACGAATGTACGCAGGGTAATATATATTTTTTATCTTTCTATATACCACCTCATCAAAATCTTGATTCTGTGACCAAGCATCTCCAAATACAATTTTCACTATAGCTTTATCAGTTAAATTAATACTTAATAATGTATAAACTTTAGATGCAAATTCTGATGATTGAAATATAGGATCAGGAAACTTGAGTGTTATTATGGTATCGCCATCTTGAATGCTTTGCTTATGGAATTCTAAGTGATCAATATCATCGATTGAATTTTTAAACTCATTAATTGTTCTTAATACTTTGTATCCACCTAACCTTGCAAGTGTTCGCCGATGGACCTTATTTTTATTGAGTGTATTATAAATGCCATTCCTCTTAATTTTCAATCTATCTGGCAAGTTGCGATTATCCTTAGTCTTTCTGAGCTGATTTAAATATACTTTTTCTTTTAGTTCACCCTTCTGATAACCATTAGTTACTAATTGAAAATCTGCCTCTATCATCTCAGAATAACTACTATCAGAAATGGTATAGTTCAAATAATAAGCTTTCTGAAGATGATCTTCAACAGGATAGTTCTTCGGAATCCTAACAATAGCCTCCTTGATAATAGATCGGAAATATGAATCACTTTTAATTGTTATCTCATTGAGAAATATAGAGGACGAATTTAATTCGAAGACATTATTATAATCATCGATTTCTGAATAAGCTACAAAGAGTGTTTCGTAACCTAACACACTTACAACCAATGTGTCTAATTGATTAAAATCACTCACAGATATTCTAAACTCTCCGATTTCATTAGATGTAGAGCCTTTACTCTGATCACTCTGAAAAAAAACATGAGCAAAGCTAATTCCAGTTTTATAGACGTCTACAATTTTGCCTGTATAAACTTGTGTATAGGATCTCGTAGAAATCAATAAAAATAGGAATACCAGAAATCTGAAATAGATAGATTGCATAGTACTATTACGATTTTACATCAGATAATACTCTATAATGAGCATTTATATCTACTCCTTTTTCCGATTAAGACCCAATGCCTTAAGCATCCATCTCGGCAACGATTTCTCTGGTGCTCGATTCTTAAGATTGAGATACCAACCGACTTTCTTTAAGACAGGAATCTTGTGTGTCTCGACGAACTCTATGAGAGTACCATCAGGATCTTCGATATAAGCAAACTGTCCACCTGCATCTCCCATATCAAAATCTCCGCTGTCAACAGTAAAAGGTGATCCGACTTCTTGACACAGACCCCGCAACTCATTCATGCCTCTTATATCAAAACATAAATGTATATATCCCACATCTCCCCACATTCTATCAGCGAATATCTTCTTAGGTCTTCGATCTAAAGACTGTAACAGATGTATCTCCGATCGACCTAACAAAGGGCTGAAAGCCCCTACTCTATTGGCTTTGTGAGTTATTATCACGGATCTATACTTGTCTTGATCACTCTTACTCCAAAGTTTCGGAACATTTATTACTTCATCTTGTAGCGTAAGATCGTAGCCCAACACTTTGCTGTAGAATTCTATCGAAGTATCCATATCAGAGACTCCGATTACTGCTCCATATACACCACCAGTATGATGAGCTCCTTTCTGAAACCAATCGTCTGATTCTACAATTACAATTTGATTACCGATTAGATCATGGATATAGAAACACTTACGGTCTCCTATGTACGACACAATTTCAGAACAATAATTAGACTCTGATAATTCTCTATGTGATCGATTTATATCATATGACTTATATATGGCAGCATAGATACCTAAGTCGCCAGGTTGAATTTCATACTCAGGTTTCTGTCCTACTCGACTGGTATATTGCCATATCTCAGCACCGCCGCCACCGTTCATATTGAGAGCTAATATGGCATGTCTTGATCTTGGCTTTCCTGCAGTATATGGCAACATTAATGCAGCCTCTGCAGCCTCGTCAAATATTGGGACGTCCATACCTAAATTCTTCCTATACCAATCCCAAGTATCATAGACCGAAGTATTTCCGATCCCTATCTGTTGGATGCCTGATATGATAGGAAGTGATGTAGACATTAGGCTGTTACCTCATTTTCGTAATACTTACCATTAAGTTTAGATAGCATGTCAGAGAAAGCCGCTATAGTCTCATCTATGTCCTTCTGCTCATGGAGTGCTGTCGGTATGAGTCTGAGCAATATCATGCCTTTTGGAATGACGGGGTATACAACGATGGAGCAGAAGATTCCATAATTCTCTCGTAAGTCGTAGACCATATTTTTGGCCTCTTCTACCGACCCTTTCATGTAGACAGGAGTGACACAAGAATTCGTTACCCCTATATCAAATCCCGCTTCTTTTAGTCCAGATTGCAATGCCCTTACATTATCCCATAATTTAGCCTTGAGCTCAGGCATAGTTCTTAGCATACGTAATCTTACCAGATTACCAGCGACTAATGGACTCATCAGAGACTTAGCAAATATCTGAGACCTCATATTATACTTAAGGTATTGCATCACCATTCTATCTCCAGCTAAGAAAGCACCGACGGCACCCATAGACTTAGCAAAAGTTGCAAAGTAGACATCAATTTCCTCTTGGACACCTTGTTCCTCCCCTGCTCCCATACCAGTCTTTCCTAATGTCCCAAACCCATGTGCATCATCTACCATCAATCTGAAGTCATACTTATCCTTAAGAGCTACGATTTCTCTCAGCTTACCTTGATCTCCTCTCATTCCGAAGACACCTTCAGATATGACGAGAATACCTCCGCCTTGCTCATCAGCTATTCTTCTTGCTGATTTCAGTTGCTTCTCTAAGCTTTCTATATCATTATGTAAATAAACGAGCCTATGCCCGCTGTGCATCCTTACCCCATCTACAATGCAAGCATGGCAACCTCTATCATAGACAACTACATCACGCCTCGACAGCAGACAATCTATAGCTGACATGATACCCATATATCCGAAATTAAGTAACACAGCAGCTTCTTTCTGCTCAAATTCTGCTAACTCTTTTTCTAATTCATAGTGCAACTCTGTATCTCCAGACATCATACGTGATCCCATCGGGTAAGCCAGTCCGTACTTCTCAGTGGCCTCAGTATCTGCCTTCCTTACATCAGGATGATTACCTAACCCTAGGTAGTTATTGACCGACCACATAATCACTTCCTTACCATTAAACTGCATACGATTACTCAGCTCTCCTGATAATTTGGGAAATATGAAGTAACCCTCTGCATCTTGATGCTTACCTAAAGGTCCCGGGTTATCTGCTATTCTCTTAAATATATCCATAGTTAATATTGAGGATTAAAGAACGCTAATTCTATCAGCAAAATAGAATATAAAAGAGGAAATATACATAAGAAGCAATTGGATATCCTAAGTATATTAAGAATCATCTAACTGAGTATAAATTGAGTATTGCCTATATATCTAAGACATGATGTATATTCAAGATGTAAACGAGTGTAGTTACTAAAACATCTTCTATGAATTGGGATTATTACAAGGATAAGGTCATATGGATCACTGGAGCTAGCTCGGGTATAGGGGCTGCAATGGCTCAGGCATTATCTAAGAAAACTTTAACACTTATTCTATCAGCCCGTAACAGTACTAAACTAAAAGAGGTGAGAGAGCAGTGTGATCCCTCTGCTACAATTCACATAATTGAACTTGATCTCTCAGAACATGATGAGTTATCAGTCGTATTTGACAACCATAAATCTTTGCTTTCTCAGGTGGATATCATGATCCATAATGGTGGAATCTCTCAGCGATCATTAGCAGAAGAAACTAACTTTAGTGTACTCAAGAAATTAATGGATGTCAATTATTTGGGGACTTCAAAACTTAGCCTATCACTTCTTCCTTACTTTATTAAAAGACGCTCAGGACACTTTGTTGTTATTAGCAGCATTGCAGGTAAGGTAGGTGTTCCACTAAGGTCAGGTTATTCTGCCTCTAAGTTTGCATTGCATGGGTTCTTTGATGCACTTAGAGCTGAGCAGGTAGATAATAATATTGATGTAACAATCATATGTCCAGGTTACATACATACGGATATCTCTAAGCATGCCATGACTGGAGATGGTAAGAAACAAGGCACTATGGATTCTGCTCAGCTTAACGGTATGAATGTAGACACCTTCGTAGGCAAAGCATTAAGCGCTATATCAGAAAAAAAGGCAGAAGTATATATTGGAGGATTTAAAGAAACTAAATTGGCCGTATTTGTTTCTAAAATGTTCCCTGCTCTGTTTAGAAAAATCATCTCAAAATCTAAGGTGACTTAAAATAGTAATACCATTTAAACATTAGAATATCGGAAATATTATAATAGAATTAGCCAATCTCTGCGTTAAAAATACTTGCCATTATTGTAGGCCGGCAGGTTCGCCGTTACCTGTGCCGCCCACGGCGGTAGCTACCGTTAAGAGTCAGCCCACCCAAATTTGTGGTTCACTCTTTTCGAGCATTATTATACTCGATTCGTCTGCAACGAAATCATTCGTTCATGCCTTAATCTTAACAAATTCTATTCTATAATTTTAACCGACAGCTTAAAATTTAAATGGTATAAACCTAATAATCCGATATTTATAAAAGCATAAAAAAAAGGCTTCCAAAATTAATTGAAAGCCTTATTATTCTATCTATAAATCTTCTATTGCATAATATCAGAGACTGCAGCTTCTTCCTCTTCTGGCGCTTCTTCTATTACTGGTGGCTTAGCTGTTACGATTAGATCTCTGAATTCCTTAAGACCTGTACCAGCTGGGATTCTCTTACCTGCAATTACATTCTCCTTAAGACCTTCTAATGTATCTACCTTAGCACCGATTGCTGCTGTAGATAATACTTTAGTTGTCTCCTGGAATGATGCCGCTGATATCCAACTCTTCACTCCTAATGAAGACTTAGTAATACCCTGCAGTACAGGCTTAGAAGTTGCTGTAATTGCATCTCTAAACTCTACTAATTTCTTATCGCTTCTCTTAAGTAATGAATTCTCTTCTCTTAGTTGTCTCAAGCTGACAAGTTGCCCTGGCTTCAAGTTTTCAGATTCTCCAGCTTCTACTACAATCTTCTTATCGAAGATCCAGTCATTTGCCTTTAAGAACTCAAATTTATTGACTGCTTCACCTTCTAAGAATTGAGTATCACCTTGATCTTCGATCTCCACTCTTCTCATCATCTGTCTAACGATCACTTCGATATGCTTATCATTGATACCGATACCCTGAGAACGGTAGACTTCCTGAATACCATTCACTAAGTACTGCTGCACTGCAAATGGGCCCATGATATTTAAGATATCAAAAGGAGATGTTGCTCCATCTGACAATTTAGTTCCTGCTCTTACGAAGTCACCATCTTGTACAAGCATTAATCTACCCTTTTTTATAAGGTACTTACGCTTTTGATTTGTCTTATCATCTGATACAAAAACCTCCAGGTTACCCCTTTTGATCTTACCAAAACTAACCAATCCGTCGATCTCAGAAGTCACTGCAGGATTAGAAGGGTTTCTTGCTTCGAAAAGTTCTGTTACTCTTGGCAGACCCCCTGTAATATCCTGTATCTGACCTTGCTTCCTTGGTATCTTAGCTAACTTCTGACCTGGTACTACTTCATCCCCATTCTTCACAGTTAAGTAAGCACCTACTGGCATAGTATAAGACTTAAGCTCTTCTCCAGCTGGAGAAATAACCTTAATCATAGGAGCGACCTTCTTGTTCTTAGACTCAATGATAACAATATCTTCATTACCAGTCTGATCATCCTTCTCTCTTCTAAATGTCATCAACTCTTCTAATCCATCAAATTTGATGATACCTCCAAATTCAGATATTATCACGGCATTAAATGGATCCCACTGAGATATAAGGTCTCCTTTTTTGATCTTCTTCTTGTCTTTTACATGTAATGTAGAACCGTATTGGATGTAGAAAGTCGTTAATACTTTCTTCGTCTCTATATCTAATAATCTGATCTCTCCCGATCGTGACAATACAACATTATTAGTGGATCCATTTTCTTCATACGGTGTCACCTTAATGTTATCAAATTCCAATATTCCATCTTGCTTAGATAGCGTCTCTGATTCCGCTTTAGATACTGAGGCAATACCACCGACGTGGAAGGTTCTTAGTGTCAATTGTGTACCCGGCTCACCAATACTTTGTGCTGCAATAATACCGACTGCATCTCCTTTCTCTGCTAATCTATTGGTTGCAAGATTGGTTCCATAGCACTTAGCACATACACCCTTACGAGACTCACATGTCAGAACTGATCTAATCTTAATTTTTTCGATTCCTACTTCAGCAATTTTCTCTGACATTGCGTGATCGATAAACTCTCCACTTTCTAATATCAGTTCTTCTGTGTTAGGATCGAATACATCATTTAATACAAATCGTCCAACTATTCTTGACGCTAATGATTCTACAACTTTATCATTTTCTATAAATGCTGTCATATTGATACCTCTTAAAGTATCGCAATCCGTAATAGAAATAACAACATCTTGGGATACATCCACCAATCTTCTTGTAAGATAACCTGCATCGGCAGTCTTTAAGGCTGTATCAGCAAGACCTTTACGTGCACCGTGAGTAGAGATAAAGTAATCCTGAACTGATAGTCCTTCTAAGAAATTAGAAAGTATCGGATTCTCGATAATCGCTCCACCTGTATCACCTGACTTTCTCGGCTTAGCCATCAGGCCTCTTAGTCCACATAACTGCTTAATCTGTTGCTTAGATCCCCTTGCTCCAGAGTCAAGCATCATATACACAGAATTAAATCCAGCTTTATGTTCAGCCAATTCTTTCATAAGATTTTCTGTAATCTTATTATCGGCATAAGTCCACTTATCGATTACTTGATTATATCTCTCATTAGGTGTAATCAGACCCATGTTATAATTCTCCCATACCTCTTCCACATCAGCATGAGCTTCAACCAAAGTGGCTTCTTTGATTGTAGGATTTATTAAGTCTCCTAAGTTAAATGATAATCCACCTTTGAATGACCAGTAGAATCCTAATGTTTTTATCTTATCTAAGAAAGTTGCCGTTGTCGGAAAGTCAGTTCTTAGAATGAAATCAGAGATAACTTTCTTCAGATTCTTCTTAGTCAATAAAACATTTATAAAAGGAATATGATCTGGCGCTTTTTCATTAAATAAAACTCTACCGACAGTTGTCTCAATGATTCCATGAGTCAGTTCACCATCTTCACTTTCTATCTTTGTTCTTACTTTGATAGACTTATGTAATTTCAGTTTGCCTTCATTGTAAGCAATCATCACTTCTTCTGGAGAGTAGAATGTCTGATCCTTAGCATTCGGATCTCTACTCAGACCTTCTTCCTTAGTCAAGTAGTATAAACCTAAGACCATATCCTGTGACGGTAAGGAAATAGGTGATCCATTCTGAGGATTAAGCATGTTGTGAGCAGATAACATTAATATCTGCGCTTCTAATATCGCCGCTTGGCTAAGGGGTACGTGTACAGCCATCTGGTCACCATCAAAATCGGCGTTGAATGCACCAGTAACTAATGGGTGTAACTGTATCGCTTTACCTTCTACAAGCTTAGGCTGGAATGCCTGTATGGACAATCTGTGAAGCGTCGGAGCTCGGTTAAGCATGATAGGGTGTCCTTTCAGTACATTCTCCAATATCTCCCAGATCACAGGATCTTTTCTGTCTACTAATTTCTTAGCTGACTTTACAGTCTTGACAATTCCTCTCTCTATTAATTTTCTAATTATAAATGGCTTAAACAATTCTGCCGCCATTCCTTTCGGTATCCCACATTCGTGAATAAGTAATTCTGGGCCTACAACAATTACAGATCTACCAGAATAATCTACCCTTTTTCCTAAAAGGTTTTGTCTAAATCGACCTTGCTTACCTTTAAGAATATCACTTAATGACTTAAGTGATCTACCACCTTCTGCTTTTACAGCATTAGATTTCCTTGAGTTATCAAATAAAGAATCTACTGCCTCTTGAAGCATTCTTTTCTCATTTCTAAGAATAACTTCCGGTGCTTTTATTTCTAAAAGACGCTTCAATCTATTATTTCTAATAATCACCCTTCTATACAGATCATTCAAATCTGAACTCGCGAATCTACCACCATCTAATGGTACTAATGGTCTCAGCTCTGGTGGTATAATCGGCAGATATTGGATGATAGCCCATTCTGGTCTATTGTCTATTCTACTCTGTCCTTCTCTGAATGCCTCTACTACTCTTAATCTCTTAAGGGCTTCTGACTTTCTTTGTTGAGAAGTTTCAGTTGCAGCTTGATGTCTTAGCTGGTAAGATAATTCTTCCAATTTAAGTCTTTCTAATAGATCGTGTACAGCTTCAGCTCCCATCTTAGCGATGAATTTCTGTGGATCAGTATCATCTAATAGTTGATTACCTTCTGGTAACGTGTCTAATATCTCGAAGTACTCCTCTTCTGTATATAATTCTTTGAGCTCTATCTCTCCTTCCTTGATACCTGGTTGTATAACTACATACCTTTCATAATAAATGATAGACTCTAATTTCTTAGAAGAGATACCTAATAGGTAACCTATTTTGTTAGGTAAAGACTTAAAGAACCAAATGTGTACCACTGGAACAACTAGCTTAATGTGTCCCATTCTCTCTCTCCTCACCTTCTTTTCTGTAACCTCTACACCGCATCTGTCACAGACAATTCCTTTATATCTAATTCTTTTATACTTACCACAATAGCATTCATAATCCTTTACAGGACCGAATATTCTCTCACAGAACAAACCATCTCTTTCTGGCTTGTAAGTTCTATAGTTAATCGTCTCAGGCTTGAGTACCTCACCGAAAGATCTCTCGAGAATATCATCTGGAGAAGTCAGACAAATTGTAATCTGTTCAAAACTTTTTTGCTGTTGTTCGTTATTCCGATTAAAAGCCATATATCATAAAGTTTTTAAAAAAACATTTTCGAATAAATAGAAATCAAAACATGACTACAATTAGTCAAACTTAACATCCAAGGCCAAACCTCTCAATTCATGTATCAATACATTGAATGATTCTGGTATCCCTGGTTCTGGAAGATTTTCACCTTTCACAATTGCCTCATATGCTTTAGCTCTTCCTATTATATCATCTGACTTAATAGTCAGTAACTCTCTCAAGATATTAGATGCTCCGAATGCCTCTAATGCCCATACTTCCATCTCACCAAAACGCTGTCCACCAAACTGTGCCTTACCACCTAACGGTTGTTGCGTAATCAATGAATAAGGTCCTATAGATCTTGCGTGCATCTTATCATCTACCATGTGGGATAACTTAAGCATGTATATAATACCTACTGTTGCCTCTTGGTGGAATCTGTCTCCTGTCTCACCGTCATACAAGAATGTCTGACCTAATGATGGCAGTTCTGCTTCCTTGACAAAATCTTCTATCTGATCTAATGATGCACCATCGAATATCGGTGTAGCAAACTTAACACCTAACTTCTGGCCTGCCCATCCGAGTACTGTCTCAAATATCTGACCTAAATTCATTCTGGAAGGTACACCCAATGGGTTAAGTACTATATCTACTGGTGTACCATCCGCTAAGAATGGCATATCCTCTTGTCTTACGATTCTGGATACAATACCCTTGTTACCGTGTCTTCCTGCTAGCTTATCACCTACCTTAAGTTTTCTCTTCTTAGCTAAGTATACTTTTGCTAATTTCAATACACCTGCTGGTAACTCATCACCTATGCTTATATTGAATTTCTCTCTCTTGTATCTACCTACTTCTTCATTTACTTTAATACTATAATTATGAAGTAACTGAGAGATCATCTTATTAGACTTATCATCTTTAGTCCAATTAGTATAATCTACTTGAGAATAATCTAAATCCTTCAGCGTCTTTGTAGAAAACTTAGAACCCTTAGCGACTAATGGCTCATTATAAATACTTTTTACACCTTCAGATGATTTTCCTTTAAGTAAGAATAGTAACTTATCTATTAGACTTGTACGTAACTCATTCAATGCAACTGAATGTGTATCCTCTAATTTAGATAGCAACTCCTTTTCTTGTACTTTCTGGAACTTATCTTTCTTAGCTCTTGCGAATAATTTCTTATCTATGATAAGTCCTTTCGTAGATGGAGGTGCTTTTAATGAAGCGTCTTTTACATCACCAGCCTTATCACCGAAGATAGCTCTTAAGAGTTTCTCTTCTGGCGTAGGATCTGATTCACCCTTAGGTGTAATCTTACCTATGATGATATCCCCTTCTTTAACCCATGCTCCTAATCTGATAATTCCATTCTCGTCAAGATCCTTAGTCGCCTCCTCTGATACGTTAGGAATATCATTAGTTAGTTCTTCTTCTCCTAACTTAGTATCTCTTACTTCTAATTCGTAATTTTCTATGTGTAATGAAGTGAATATATCTTCTCTTACAACTCTCTCAGATAATACAATGGCATCCTCAAAGTTGTACCCTTTCCAAGGCATGAATGAAACTAAGAGATTCTGACCCAATGCCAATTCTCCTTTCTCTGTTGCATAACCATCAGATAATAAAGTACCTTTTTTCACTCTGTCACCTTTTCGTACAATAGGCTTTAGGTTAATCGTAGAACCTTGGTTTGTTCTTCTGAATTTTACGAGCTCATAAGTCTTGATGTTACTTTCGAAAGAAACTAATTGCTCATCTTCTGATCTATCATATTCTATGATGATCTTCTCTGCATCGACGTAGTTTACAATACCTTTTCCTTCTGCATTAATCAGGATACGAGAATCCTGCGCTACTATTTGTTCTATACCAGTACCTACAATCGGTGCTCTCGGTCTCACAAGCGGAACCGCTTGACGCTGCATGTTAGATCCCATCAGGGCTCTATTGGCATCATCATTCTCTAAGAAAGGAATCAGTGAAGCTGACACACCAACAATCTGGTTAGGTGCAACATCCATGTATTCTATATCCGCAGGCTCCAATACTGGAAAGTCTCCATGCTCTCTACACTTAACTCTGTCAGAAATGAATGCACCTTTTTCAGTAATAGGAGCATTGGCTTGAGCTATCTTTTTGTAATCCTCTCCTTCAGCACTTAGATATTCTATCTTAGATCTGAGGTCTACATTTCCTGATTTCACCTTACGATAAGGTGTTTCTAAGAAACCCATCTTATTCACCTTAGCAAATACACAAAGTGTAGATATCAATCCAATGTTAGGTCCCTCCGGTGTCTCAATCGTACACAATCTACCATAGTGAGAATAGTGAACATCTCTTACCTCAAAACCTGCTCTCTCTCTCGAAAGACCACCTGGTCCTAAAGCTGATATTCTTCTCTTGTGAGTAATCTCGGAAAGAGGATTAGTCTGATCTAAGAACTGTGATAACTGACTGGTACCGAAGAATGAATTAATAACAGAAGATAAAGTTCTTGCATTAATTAAGTCAATTGGAGTAAATACTTCATTGTCACGTACATTCATACGTTCACGTATTGTACGAGCCATTCTTGCGAGTCCTACACCAAACTGAGAGTACAATTGCTCTCCTACTGTTCTAACTCTTCTGTTGCTTAAGTGATCTATATCATCCAGCTCTGCTTTTTGATTAATTAGATCAACGATGTACTTTATGATTTCGATGATGTCTTCTTTGGTTAATACCAAAGTATCTGCATCTACATCTACTTTAAGTTTTCTATTTATTTTGTATCGACCTACCTCACCTAAGTTATATCTCTTATCAGAGAAAAATAACTTATCGATGATACCTCTTGCAGTTTCTTCATCTGGTGGATCTGTACCTCTTAACTGTCTATATATCTGGGTAACCGCCTCTAATTCTGAAGACGATGGATCCTTCTGTAATGTCTGATAGATAATACTGAAATCCTTAAGTTCCTCGCCAGTATTTTCTTTCTGTAAGATGATAGAATCTATATCTGATTCTAATATTAATTCGATATTTTCTTCATCGAGGGTATCATCCCTTTCGAGAATAATTTCATTTCTTTCTATTGTTACAACCTCACCAGTATCTTCATCGACGAAATCTTCATTCCACTTCTTTAATACTCTGGCAGCTAGCTTTCTACCTATTGCTTTCTTAAGACTTTTCTTATCACCTTTAATCTCTTCAGAGAGACCAAATATTTCTAATATATCCTTATCTGAATCATATCCGATGGCACGTAAAAGAGTGGTAACAGGAAACTTTTTCTTTCTATCTATATAAGCAAACATGACATTATTAATGTCTGTTGTAAATTCCATCCAAGCTCCTTTAAAAGGAATTACTCTTGCGGAGTATATCTTCGAGCCGTTAGGGTGAAAATTCAATGAGAAGAAAACACCTGGAGACCTATGTAACTGAGATACAACCACTCTCTCGGCACCATTAATTACAAATGTACCCTTAGGAGTCATGTACGGAATATTTCCTAAGAAGACATCCTGTACAATAGTCTGGAAATCTACATGTTCCTCATCGTTACATGATAGTCTTAATTTAGCTTTTAGTGGAACACTGTAAGTAAGACCACGAGCCATACACTCATTGATACTATACCTTGGTGGATCTACGAAATAGTCTAAGAATTCAAGAACGAAAATATTTCTTGCATCAGTTATGGGGAAGTTCTCTTGAAACACATTAAATAGACCTTCGTTCCCTCTATTCTCTGGAGTCGTTTCTAATTGAAAAAACTCCATGAAGGACTTGATCTGTATCTCGAGTAAGTCTGGATATGCATCAGTCATTGATGCTTTTCCAAAACTGTATCTCTTCTGAGAATGTTTTTCAATAGCCTGTGGTGTAGCCATGTATGATTTTTTTAAGATAGAAAAATTAAAAAAAATACTTAAAAAGAAGTCAAATACAAATAGGTATAGCTTAGCCACTGCGAACAGTGACTAAGCTTTGTACTTTTTATTTAGCTAAAAAAGAACCTATCATTAAATCAACGGAGATTAACGTCTTATTTTAATTCAACGTCAGCTCCAGCAGCTTCTAAAGCAGCTTTGATTGATTCAGCCTCATCTTTAGAAACACCTTCCTTAATCGGAGCTGGTGCACCATCAACAAGTTCTTTAGCCTCTTTAAGTCCAAGACCTAAAAGATTTTTAACTTCTTTGACAACAGCTAATTTTGCTGCGCCTGCAGAATTTAGAACAACTGCGAACTCTGTTTGCTCAGCAGCACCAGCGTCTCCGCCTCCGGCACCAGGAGCAGCCATAGCAACAGCTGCAGCAGCAGGTTCGATTCCATGTTCTTCCTTTAAAATTTCAGCCAACTCACTTACTTCTTTTACAGTAAGAGCGACTAATTGATCTGCAATTGACTTTACGTCTGCCATGAATTTTTAGTTTAATATATATGATAAAATAATTACATCTAAAAAGATGCGATTAGCTTGGAAGCCAAATTTAAGTACTAAGCTCTTTCTTCTAGAGCTTTCACTAATCCTGCGATTGTAGATCCACCAGACTTAAGGGCAGAAATAACATTCTTAGCAGGAGATTGTAATAACATGATAACATCACCGATCAATTCTTCTTTTGACTTGAGTGAAGCCAAGTCTTTAAGAGACTCATCACCAAGAAAAATACTTGAATCGATATATGCTGCTTTGATTAGAGGCTTATCATTACTCTTTCTGAATTCCTCTATAATCTTAGCTGGGACATTAGCTGTCTGCGTAAACATTAAAGCTGTAGGACCTTTAAGTGCTCCATACATATCTTCATACTGCCCCTCAGTTCCGACTGCTTCGAGCGCTTTCTGGACAAGTGTATTCTTAACAACTTTCATCTCTACATCTTTCTCAAAACAAAGTCCTCTGAACTTATTTATTTTCTCTACACTTAATTCTGAAGAATCGGTGATATAGAAAAAATTACTCTCAGCAAATTTTTCTTTCAGTTCTTCTATTACTGCTGTTTTATCTTCTTTTCTCATTTTTCTGTTGTTTTAAAGTAGGCTTAGCTCTCAGTTTTAAATTTAGGATCTATTTTAATACCTGGACTCATGGTCGTCGCAACGCTTACAGTTTTGATGTAAGCACCTTTTGCAGAACTTGGTTTCAACTTTATGATTGAAGATAAAAGTTCATTTGCATTTTGCGTTAGCTTCTCTGCTGTAAATCCTACTCTACCTACTGAGCTATGTATTATACCATACTTATCTACTCTAAATGCAATCTTACCACCTTTTACATCTTCTACTGCTGCTGCGATATTAGGTGTAACGGTTCCAGATTTTGGATTAGGCATCAGACCTCTTGGCCCTAATATTCTACCTACTTTTCCAACATGTGCCATTACATTAGGTGCTGCGATAATAACATCTATATCCGTCCATCCACCTTGTATCTTTGTAATAAATTCATCTAATCCTACGTGGTCTGCACCTGCTGCTTTAGCTTCTTCTTCCTTATCAGGTGTACATAGAACTAATACTTTCTTAGACTTTCCTGTACCATTGGGTAATGTTACGGTTCCTCTAATTGCTTGGTCAGCCTTACGAGGGTCTACGCCTAATCTAATGTGGAGGTCTACTGAAGCGTCAAACTTTGCAGTATTTACTTCTTTTACGAGAGCCATTGCCTTACCTAAGTCATATAGCTTGTCGCTATCTACTTTTTCGTTGGCGGCTTTTCTTGCTTTTGATAATGCCATAATAATTAAGGTACTAACGTCTTATTGAGACTCCCTTGTGTTTTAGTTATATAAAATGAAATTCTAATTCTGACTTGCTTCAGACTCCCATGGAGCTGAACCGTTCACAGTAATACCAGCACTTCTTGCGGTACCTGCTAACATTTTCATTGCGGATTCTATTGTGAAAGCATTAAGGTCTTCCATCTTATCTTCGGCAATAGTTTTAATCTGATCCCAACTTACTGAACCTACTTTCTGTCTGTTAGATTCTGGTGAGCCTTTTTTAAGCTTAGCCGCTTCGAGCAACTGCACTGCTGCAGGCACGGTCTTAATAACGAAGTCGAAAGACTTGTCTTTATAGACTGTTATCTGTACTGGTATTAACTTACCTCTTGAGTCTTCAGTTTTAGCATTGAATCTCTTGCAAAATTCCATGATATTGACACCTTTTGCACCTAATGCAGGTCCTACTGGTGGAGAAGGATTTGCTGATCCTCCTCTAACTTGTAACTTTATGAAACCGTCTACTTCTTTTGCCATGGCTATTTAATATTGTGTGCTTATTATTGTTTTTCTACTTGCATGAAATTCAGCTCAACTTCTGTGCCTCTACCGAATATCTTAACTATTACTTTTAGTTTTTTCTTTTCTTCGTTGACTTCCTTGATATCACCAACAAAGTCATTGAATGGTCCATCTATAATCTTGACTGTTTCTCCGACTATAAATGGTTCCAACATAGATTCTCCTACTTCCTGAGACTCATCTACTTTACCTAACATTCTGTTAGCTTCTGATTGCCTCATAGGTAGTGGATTATTTCTACCTAAAAAATGTATCACATTTGGTACATTAGTAATTGCTGTAATTATCTCACCTGAGAACTTCTTAGGCACTGCTTCTATGAGAATATATCCAGGTAGAATATTTCTCTCTAAAATCACTTTTTTCCCATTCCTGATCTTGTATACCTTTTCGGATGGAACTAAGACTTGAGTTATATAATCCGTCCATTTATTACGTTGTAGTTCAAGTTCGATATACTCCTTGATTTTCTTTTCTTTACCGCTGATTACACGTAAGGAATACCATCTTTTTTCTTCAGACATACGGGAAAAATTTCCTTTGATTATTGTTATCTATTCGATTAAAATGTCAAATCGTAAACACGTGTCAGCACTCCTTTAGAGACTGAATCCATTAAGAAAATCAATAATGCCAGTATAGTACTTGCTACTACAACTAACACTGAACTACTTGTAAGATTAGGCCAAGAAGGCCAAGTCACCTTGTGTATAAGTTCGTTATAACTTTCTTTGATGTATAAAACTATGTCGTTCATAATTATTTTTGTCAAAAGCAGGGGAAACAGGAATTGAACCCGCAACCTTTGGTTTTGGAGACCACTGCTCTACCAATTGAGCTATTCCCCTAAATAACTACCAGCATCCTGCTGATATAAGTATAAAATAAAAACTTCTATAATGCAGAAAATTAAGCACCCGCGAGGGATGCTTAATTTCTGTAATATTTTATGTTCAAATAACTTCTTATTCGATAATCTCAGTCACCTGACCGGCACCTACTGTTCTTCCTCCTTCTCTAATCGCGAATCTTAATCCTTTCTCCATCGCAATTTTGTTAAGAAGATTAACTTCTAAGCTAACATTGTCACCAGGCATTACCATCTCTACTCCATCAGGTAATACGACATCACCAGTTACATCAGTTGTTCTGAAGTAGAATTGTGGTCTGTAACCATTAAAGAATGGTGTGTGTCTTCCACCTTCATCCTTTCCAAGTACATATACCTCACATTTGAATTTCTTGTGTGGCGTAACTGATCCTGGCTTAACGATAACCATACCTCTCTTAATCGCTTCTTTTTCTATACCTCTCAACAGAAGACCAGCATTATCACCTGCCTCACCTCTTTCTAATATCTTTCTAAACATCTCTACCCCTGTAATTGTAGAAGTAAGCGCTTTTTCTTCGTCTTTCATCATACCTACGATCTCTACAGGATCTCCAGTATTGATTACACCTCTTTCTATTCTACCTGTAGCAACTGTTCCTCTACCTGTAATAGAGAATACATCCTCTACTGGCATAAGGAAATCCTTATCTACGTCTCTTACCGGCTCAGGAATGTATGAGTCAACTGCAGCCATCAATTCCATGATTTTTGCTTTTCCTTCATCAGTACCTTCTAGAGCTTTTATAGCTGATCCTTGAATAATAGGCGTATTATCACCATCAAACTCATACTGAGCAAGAAGCTCTCTTACTTCCATTTCTACCAACTCAAGCATTTCCTCATCATCTACAAGGTCTACCTTGTTCATAAATACAACGATCTGAGGAACTCCAACCTGACGACATAAAAGTATGTGCTCTCTTGTCTGTGGCATAGGACCATCAGTAGCAGCTACAACTAATATTGCACCATCCATCTGAGCAGCACCTGTAACCATGTTTTTCACATAATCGGCGTGACCTGGACAATCTACGTGTGCATAGTGTCTTGATTCGGTTTCATACTCTACGTGGGCAGTATTAATGGTAATACCTCTTTCTTTTTCCTCAGGTGCACCATCAATAGCATCGTAATCCATTTTTTCAGATAGACCTGCCTCAGAAAGCACGTAAGTAATTGCTGCAGTTAGAGTTGTTTTACCATGGTCTACGTGACCAATCGTACCAATGTTTACGTGGGGTTTGGTCCTTTGAAAGGTTTCTTTAGCCATTATTCAATTATTTTAAAAACGTTTAATTATATACTTTACAAAAAAATAAAAATCGTGTATGTAAACATTAGAGCCGATGACTGGATTTGAACCAGCGACCCCCTCCTTACCATGGAGGTGCTCTACCACTGAGCTACATCGGCATGATAACCTCAGTAACATAAATGGAGCGGAAGACGAGACTCGAACCCGCGACCCTCAGCTTGGAAGGCTGATGCTCTACCAACTGAGCTACTTCCGCGTTTAGTTTTAATCATTTCAAATAAAAACTGTTGTGGGGGTGATAGGATTCGAACCTATTCAGCCTAAACAACAGATTTACAGTCTGTCCCGACTCTCCAACTTCGGCGCACCCCCCTAATCTTCCCTGCAAGTCAAAAAATATGAGCCGATGGAGGGATTCGAACCCCCGACCCGCTGATTACAAATCAGCTGCTCTGGCCAACTGAGCTACATCGGCATTGCCAAATTGTCATAGCTTTCTTTAAAGCGAATGCAAAAATAGGTATTTTTCCTATATATGTAAATAGTGTAAATAAAAAAAAATGAAAAATTATTCACATAAATCTACTCCTCTTACTGTAGGTTTTATAACCCTCTATAAACTAAGGAGTTATTCCGATTTGGGATGTGCTTTTTGATATACAGCTTTTAATTTTTCTATGGAATTATGTGTATATATCTGAGTCGCAGCTAAGTTAGCATGCCCTAATAGCTCTTTTACCGCATTTAGATCAGCTCCAGCATTCATAAGATGTGTGGCGAATGAGTGCCTCAATACATGTGGAGACTTTTTCTCTATCGTGGTTACTGTCGACAAATACCTCTTTACAATATTAAATACAAGCTTGGGATACATTGGTTTTCCTTTGTTCGTAAGAAATAAATTATCTGCTATGTCCTTTCCTTCGTAGTGCTCCACCCTATTCTCTAAGTGAGTCAATATCTTGCTAAGTAGTCGACTTGATAAAGGCAGTAGTCTTTCCTTATTGCCTTTGCCTAAGACTTTGATAAGCTTATTACTTATATCTATATCCTGTACGAGAATATTAATCAACTCTATTCGTCTTATTCCAGTGCTATAAAAAAGATCAATTATGAGCCTATTCCTCTGATCTTCAAAGTCTCCTGCTATTATATTGTCGAATAAGTCTTTGATATTTTTTTCTTGGACAAATTCAGGAAGTTTTTTTGCGATTTTTGGAGCAATTATTTTTAGCGTAGGATTCTTAATACTACTGTCTGCTTTTCTGAGATAATTATAAAAAGACCTAAGTGTGGATAATTTCCTGTTTATAGAACGAGAGCTAATCTTATGCTCTACTAAGTGTACCATCCATGTTCTGATATGAGTATGCCCTATATCACTAAAAGACATAGAAGAATATGTCAACCTTATAAAATGCACAAATTGAGTGAGATCATTTTTGTATGACTTAATGGTGTGTGTGGAATACCTCTTTTCGTAAGTGAGATAGTCTATAAATTTAAGCACTTCATCTTTTGAAAATACTGTATGCATATATTATAAAATTTTATAATATATGTAACAGCAATAAACATGCTAAAAATATGGATCCTATGACATGAGTCTATTTGATTATGAAGCGCCTCAGCAATTTTGGCGTACATAGATGTGAATGAAAAATCAATAATGCAAAATAGGTCTAAAGCAGTGCTTTAGACCTATTTTTTTATTTGGCATTATCGAACTATGTAATCAAATATAGATAGAAACTCGATAATGATCCTATTAGATGATGCTTATACTAATTATAGAAAAACTATATTAGTAAAAGTATATTAGTAAAAGTATAGTTACTAATCTACAGTGAGGATTTACATTGGTGTCAATATCACATCTGCAGAATCGTCATAACCTGTTATCCAACTAAATGTTATGACCCCAGTATTTGGATCTACTGAGCCACTTAAATTAGTAGGTGTAGCGAATGGCTCATTAAAAGCACCAAATATCTCTCCACATAATTCGCTGATTGTAGCATTCATCCCGCCACCGTCTACAAAAGTCTGGTCGATACCATAATTACCACCATCTGGCCCATACCATGTCATATACAGATTAGCTGACCAGTCGGAAATAGTGTAAGATCCTCCACCTAAAGCTGTAAGCGTCACTTCTCCAGAAGAACTAGTAGTTCCAGGACAACAGGCATCCGTAGAAGTTCCTGTTGCTTCACCAAAATAAGTGCCCTCTAAGTCTGAAGGGCAACTTGCCGCGACATCTAAAGTTTTACCGCTTCGATACGTACCAGAGCTTGTTATAGGGTCGAATGAAAATGAAAATACATCCCCCACTTCAATATCATCTAACGAAAATCCTGTATCCATTAACGCTTCTTCTAAGGTAACAGTTACTGTCCCAGGAGATACATTAGCATGAAGAAGTCTCTCTGCACCATTAAGTGACTTGTAGACATTTATAGAATTTACATCCTCTCCAGCTGTACCTAAATCAAATGCAACTGAAGTATTCTCCTTATCAGATAAATTAAAGAAACCACCTTGTACATTATTAATAATTACAATTGATCCTTTTTGATCAATTAAGTTTTCTTCAGCTTTAGTAATAATATCGTCATCACTGCATGAAGAAAAGATCATCACTGACATTAATACTAAACAACTAAATTTAGTCATGTGACCGTAGACTTTATTTTTAAAAATTTTTGTCATAATTATTTTTTTATAGAATTAAAAAAATCAGTGAAAAAATCTGTCACCTCCTGATCCGTTTTGAGGGATGATTTTTTCATTTTAGAAAAGCTTATTAACTGCCTGTCAGATATTAAATCTTTATTGATCTTTTTTGATTTATTAGGCAAGCTAATAATAGCGTCATTGTCTATAAGACAATATTTAACATTCCTTATCACTTTAGGTTCTTTGCTACCCTGATCGAGTGCTCTGTTATATGTTGGCTTCCTTATGGTTGCCCTAACAATTTTCGCAATCTTATATTTATCATCTATGAGTATCTCTGCCATGTAGTATTTTCCAGCTATAACGATAACTTCGAAATTGATTATCGATTCTAAATGAAAGATCTTACAACCTGTGAGAGACTCGAGAGGAATAGATATATCATTGGTACTGAACACGAATACGTGCTCAGACAATAAATCAATATTAAGATTCACAGAAGGTGACTCCTTCTTATTTCTAAAGATGAGAATACCTTCCTGAGCAGTATCATACAAAAGAGATGAAACTAAGAATGTCTTTTCAGGGTCTATTGCTTTCATACCCTGACCGAACCTGAGGTTTCCTTCACTAAGACCTAAAGAATTCTCCATGCCAGTACCTATCTGGGCTATCGCGAGATGACCTGTTAGTACAATGGCAGAAAATAATATTAAGGTGATCTTAGTTCTTAGCATCATTTCTTTTGATTTCTACAATTAATTTTAGTCTCTAAATGCCCAGAGTGAAACATCTAATAACTCACCTCCTTGAGCAGAGATAGCCGCATCCACATTAGCACTATTAGTTTGTTTTTCACTTTCTGCATAGAGATATCTCTGAGGCACAGCACACGATGGATTGAATCCATTATCACTACATACAGACGATGGAGTTAGACTCGGAAAACCAGTTCTTCTCCAGTTAGCCCATGATTCATGAAAGTTAAATCCAAAGTAAGCTTTGTATGCTTCAGTGACTACATTAGCTATGGAGCCATCAGCACTCTTATCGTCAGCATATCCTACTGTATCTACTACACCAGATAATTCAAAGCTGGCCTCTATAGCCTGCTTTAGCAATCCAGAAGCATCACCGCCATTTGCAGCAGCAGCTTCTGCTTGAATGAAGAGTAATTCCACATAAGATATGATCGGAACTTTTGCATCTGATCTACCCCAAATTAGGTTACCTTCTGCACCATCAAAGAAAGTCCACTGTGTACCGTCAAAAGAAGTAAGTACTGGCTGTCGAGGATCTCCGTCAAGACTTTCTGCAAAAGCAGTATTAACCCCTAAGGTAGAAGGTCTTTCTATTCCAAACTTGGCCAAGGCCCAATTAGCTGTTTCAGAAACTTCAAACTGGAATCCACTGGCTTCCGCATTAGACTGAAAAGATTGTGCAGCTGCATTAGCAGCCAGATTCATATCTCCTGGATTTCTTTTAGAAGTCTGTAGGTAATATCTTGCCTTAAGCCCTTGAGCCGTTTGTATCCATGAGCTCTGAACACCTCCGAATACAAGATCTCCTCCAAAATAGCCTGCCGATCCTGCTGAGAATTCTGAGATTGCCTCATCTAAGAGCCTTTGTATAGTGCCATAGATTGCTTCTTGTGAATCATAACTAGGTTTTAGGTTATCAGTCCCTTGAAACGCTTCAGTATATGGCATGTCTCCAAACATAGAAGTTGCCTTTCCCAATTCGTTAGCCATATAAATCTTTGCTACAGAGCCATAGAAGGGTCTTTCGTCAGAAGTATTCATAAGGAGATTAGCGCTCCTTAACGTTCCAGAAAACAGTCCAGTATTCCAGAAATTATTCATTGTACTGGAATTAAGTATGTATCCATTATATCCTAATTGTTGTGCATCTAATCCTATTAATTGTTGCACGACTATACCTGCGACTCGATTAGGATTGGTTCCTTCATTAAATGCAGATTGAGTTTGTAATTCTGGTAATAAGAGGTTAAGTGAAACCTCAGTCGGGTTATTAGGGTCTACGTTAAGTTCTTCTAAGCTTTTTTCGCATGAGCTAATCAGCAAAGCAAAAGTTAGTAGACAAATAAATTTTATATAGTTATTCATTTTTTATCTGATTTTTATTTAAAAATTAAGTCTTACAGTAGCTGTATAGCTCTTAGTATTTGGCATATTAAAATAATCCAAACCATAACCATTAGAATCACCTGTAAGGTTAGTCTCTGGATCTATACCTGGATAATCTGTACTTAACCACAGGTTACGACCTGTTAGAGATAATGTTGCACCCTGGAATACAGAACCTAATATGTTAGCAGGTAAATTGTAAGATAGAGTAAGTTCTCTTAGTCTTAACCAAGATGTGTCGTATATGCTCATCTCCGATATACCTCCAAAACCATTTCTTACTCTATAGAATGAAGTGTACGAAGCTGAATCATCTGCAGAACCTAAGGCAACGGCTGTCGTATTTTCTGCATATACTGGCTCATCAGTTGTACCAGTATTAACTACTCCATCAAATACTATTACATCATTTCTCTCATCTGCAGACAGCTTAGATGTCCCAAAATAATCCATAATACCACATGTGCCACACCACATATCTCCACCACTTCTAATATCTAATAGTGCTGAGATAGAAATGTCTCCTACAGTGAAACTGTTTCTAACACCTGCTGTCCAGTCTGGATTAGGGTCACCTAATGCCTTTCTGTTAGGATCAGCAAGAGGAAATCCGTCAGAACCTACAATTACTCTTCCTTCTTCAGTTCTCTGCCATCCTGTACCATATATTGCACTAAATGGCTGACCTGCGACTACATCTACTGATGTACTAATAAATCCATTCAACCCAACGCTTTCTACACCTTCTGCTAATTCTTCTACATCATTCTCCATCTGAGTAAAGTTAACTGCTACATCCCATCTGAAATTAGAAGTTCTCACAGGATTAGCGTCTAAGACAAGCTCTATTCCTGAGTTAGTGATTACAGCACTATTCTGTACAAGACTAGTAAATCCTGTAGTAGAAGAAATATCTGTAGCAATTAATACATCCTCTGATCGTGCATTATAATAAGTGATATCAGCACCTAATCTACCTCTTAGCAAACTAAATTCAGCACCTATTTCGTAAGTTGTAGTAGCCTCTGGTCTTAGCGTTGCGTTAGCTAATAATGTAGATCTCTCAAATGCATTAGCCCCAAAATTAGGGAATGATACTGGAGTAATAAATCCATCACCTCCTACAGAACCTTGAACAAAAACATTAGAAGTCGAGTAGATGAATGCAGTTCCTCCATCGTTACCGACTTTACCATAACTCAATCTTAATTTTCCGTAATCGATAAAATTATTATTGATATTTAATAAGTCAGTCAATACTAATCCTAATGATGCTGAGTATGACTGGAATGTGTTATCATCTGCTGGTAGTATAGATGACCAATCATTTCTTGCAGTTAGATTTAGAAAAAGATAATCATTAAATCCTACATCCGCAGTGGCATATATACCATACAACCTCTTACGAGCTAAAAAATTACCCGCTACTACATCAGTAGCATTACTTATATCAAAGAAACCTGGTATTGCTAAAGTGGTTCCGAATGCAGATTCAGTAGCTTTATTTGTTTGGAAAACATTATATCCACCTAATACACCTAAAGTTAGATTTTCTCCTAAACTTGTGCTGTAAGCAGATGTTATGTCAAGATTAAGATCTTTACTATTAATCGTCTGCTGGAATACTGATCCAGAAACAGGTCTAAATGCATTAGTCTGGATATCGAATCCACCTTCTCTCTCATCTATATATTGATCTATACCAACTTTTGCCATGATATTCCAATCGCTGCTGATATTATATTTCAGAAATGTATTACCTAATATTCTGTTAACCTGATCCGTAAATGGATTTCTATTAGCTGTCCAGTATGGGTTATCATAGATACCATTTCTGTATGATCTCTGATCACCGTTTTCTTGTACGTATGTGCTTTCCTCATCTGCTGCTGCTTTACCTTCTAATCCATTACCATTATCAAATGTAGGAGCGGTTCTCAGTAAGCCTAACATTACCCCATTAAGGTTAGATCCTCTCTGGATTCTATCTCCTCCAGAAGAAACGTAGTTAGCAGACATTCCTGCTTGGAACTTGTCTGAAAAATCAGTTTGTAGGTTAACTCTAAAAGAACTACGGGCAAATTCTGAATTTGGAACAATACCTTTACTAGAGAGTCTTCCAGCAGATATGAAATATTGCATATCCTCTGACCCTCCAGACACGGATGCATTTAGATCAAGAGATGTACCATCTACAAAGAACGTGTAAGGATCATATGCAACTGCAGGTGTTCCATTACCTTCTCCTACTGGTACAAGACCTCCATTACGATCAAAAGGGTTAGAAGTATCTCCATCAAATTCTAAGCTTGAAATCTCTGGACCCCAGCTAAACCCATTAGCAGTCCCAGGCCCTAAGTAGCTGGCAACTCCGTCAGTAATTCTACCCTGTGCATATGTAGATTGTCTTTCTGGTAACTTATTCACTTGATCTAATGAGTAAGTTGTACTAATGGAAACTTTTGGTTTCCCAGCAGAACCTCTTTTTGTAGTAATGACTATTGCTCCATTCGCTGCTCTTACACCATATAATGCAGTAGCTGAAGGACCTTTTAGTACAGTCATTGTTTCTATATCATTAGGATTAATATCAATGGCTCTATTAGACTGATCCACACCGTCTGTTGCATTACCTGAAGATGAGTTATCGATAGGCACTCCATCTATTACAAATAAAGGTGAGTTTCCACCATTAATAGACGTATTACCTCTAATACGAATATTAGCAGAAGCACCTGGCGAACCAGAACTACTTACTACTTGTACACCTGCTACTTTTGAGTTAAGTGCATTGACGAGATTAACTTCTTGAGAATTTACTATATCCTCAGAATCTACATTTTGAATCGCATAACCGAGTCTAGCTTTATTCTTTTCTAAGCCACCCGCTGTAACGACGATCTCATCGAGCAGTTTCCCCTCATTGAGAATGATAGATACATCATTTAAATTAGAGATATCGATCATTTGTGTTTCGAAACCCGTGTAACTAACTTGAAGTGCAGATGCATCATCTGGCACACTTAAAGCGAATGAACCATCTATATCAGTGATAGTTCCTGTCGTACTTCCTTTAATGAGAACGTTAGCTCCGATTACTGGTATACCTTCGTCATCTACAATAGTTCCTGAGACCGACCTTTGGCCGTAGGATATTGCGATACATAAGAAAAACATTGTAAAAAGTAGAAATACTTTTTTCATAGTGTATGATTTGATTATTAATTAATTATAATTTGAAAGACAAGGAAAGTGAGTGAATGGGTTGGGTCATGGAATATTGTAAGAGTTATTCTTCAGAATCACTTTCTGTATCTTTTCAATGTAGTTAGTTTAATAAGTGAAAGTAATAAAAAAATAATATGAAATTAATCCGTTAGTTAAGAAAAACTTAAATACCATTTTTCACATATACGTAAATGACTGAATATCAGCAATTAACGTATGTGAAAAAAATCATGTCTTTAACTTCATCTAAACCCAATTATGATTAAGGAAGTATCCAGAACAAATTATGTACAGAGTCCAAAAGAAACCAATAAAGAACTAAATTTTCCGATACCACAAAAAAAGAGGAGCACTAAGGCCCCTCTTCTAATTCTGTATATGTTTTAGATATTAGCAATTACAACATGTACCTTGCACAAGATTCACGTTTCTATCTATATCTCTCTGTGGTAGCGGCCATACATCATCACAAGCTTCATATCCTATAGGACCTAGAACTTCTAATGCTTTGCCAGTTCTTCTCAGATCTACTAATCTATGAGCACCTTCCATTGCTAACTCTACAAATCTTTCTTGCAATATTGCATCTATGTAATTATTACCATCTAAGGTGATGTCACCTAAGCCAGCTCTTGTTCTTACCATATTAATATAAGAGCTTGCTGTAGTAAAATCTCCAGTAGCAGCTGCTGATTCTGCAGCGATCAATACTAATTCTGCGTGGCGAATAAAGAATATAGGATCTGTCGCAGTTGCTGATGTTGCTGCATCGAAACTTGGGTACTTGATTCCAAAAGGTACAGACGCTGAAGACGTGTCTATGCTCGCAGCAAATCTTATATCACCAGCCTCATATGAGTTAATAAGTTTAGAAGAAGGCTCAATAGAATGTCTTCCTCCAAAATCGGCAGGTCCATATAAAAAGGCCAATGAATTACCATCAGTAGGAGAAAAACTTAAGCTGTATATCTGATCTGCTAAATAAGGAACAGCCACGAAATCTACATCACCTAAAGCTTCTTCAGCTAAGCTTAATGCTTGAGAATAATTGCCTTGGTATAATGCTATTCTTGAAAGGAATGCAGTAGCAGCTTGCTTACTACCTACAATAGGGCCGGCCTCTGTTGTCAAATTAGCTTGAGCAAATGTAAAGTCATCAATGATCGAAATATAAACATCTGCTGCAGATGCTTTTGTAACTTGTAATACTTCTCCTACATCTATTGTAGGCTCGAGAACCAATGGTACATCTTGCCATAGAGTAACCAAACTCAAATAACATTGAGCTCTTAGAAATCTTGCCTGTGCCACAAAATCATTTCGAGATGCATCATCAAATGATTCATCAACGACTCCAGGTACTAATGCTATTACGTTATTGGCTCTATTAATAACTTCATAGAAATCACTAAAGACAGTTGCCATAGTTCCATTAGCAGGAAAAACATTAAGATTTCCAAATTCCAATCTTGTTGGGAAAGTACCTGTAAAGTCACACTCATCAGAAAAATATTGAGGTAGTGCTAACCATCCGTCGAAAGCTAAGTCAGCATCTTGGAGGTCACTATAGACTCCATTCATTGCAGAAGTTGCTGATGCTTTATCTACAATGGCGAACTCTGTGGCGGTGGAATTAATAGGTTGTGGTTCGTCTAAGTCTGCACAACTAAATGTGATGATTAATGACATAATCATCAGAGTATATATTTTATTTATCATGATTTTCAAATTTAATCGTTAATTAAAATCCAAGGTTAACTCCAAAAATTAAAGATTTAGGCTGTGGAAATGTTAAAAAATCAGTCCCAAGCGCTCCATTACTTACATCGAATGTACTAACCTCTGGATCAAACCATGAATAACCAGTTGCAGTCCATATATTAAATGCTGAAACATAGATCCTTGCCTTTCTAAATCCAACGTTATCTAATAATGACCTTGGTAGTGTGTAACCCAAAGAAACAGTCTTCAATCTGATATAATCACCTTTCTCAACGAATCTATCAGAATCCCTTCTGTTATTATTTGGGTCACCGCTTGCTAATCTAGGAATATCTGTAATATCGCCTTCTGCTTGCCATCTATTTTCCCATGCGTTCTGTGTAGGAGCAAATACACTATTAAGTCCCTCTGCGAATGCAAGATTATTATTGTAAAGTTCGAATCCTGTTGCAAATTGGAAGAAAGCATTAAAATCAAATCCTGCAAATGATACAGAATTCCTAATTCCTCCTGTCCAATCTGGAAGTGCCTTACCAATGAATGACCTATCAGAGTCATTAATCACGCCATCTGGAGCTAAGTCATCCGCCGTGCCCAAGATACCATCTTCTCCAGCTCCTCCACTTGTATCTAAGAATCTTATATCTCCAGCAGCAGTATTAGTAGTCTGAACTGCATGTGCATCAATTTCTGCTTGGTTCTGGAATAATCCATCTGTCTGATGACCAAAGAAACTACCTAATGGCTGACCCTCTGCAATTCTCGAAGCGAATCCCAGATCAATAGGTATCCCATCATCAAGTTTAAGGACTTCATTTTGGTTGTAGCTTGCTATAAAATTAATATTCCAAGACAGGTCTCTAGTCTGCAATATCTGAAAACCTAAATCTAGCTCAACGCCTTGATTTTGCACTTCTCCAATGTTTTGGAATACAGTACTAAATCCTGAGGTAGTTGGGATAGGTCTGAAAAGTAATAAATCTGTTGTGTTCTTTTTGTAGACATCGATAGATGCAACAATCTTATCAGAAAGAATTCCGAAATCAAGACCAGCATTCATAGCAGTAGTTGTTTCCCACTTCAAATCTGGATTTCCGATCTGAGTAGGGGCTGTACCTGGCGCATCCAGGTAGTTAGCACCACCACCATATAACTGACGAGCAGCAAAATTATCAATATTATTATTACCAGTCTTACCCCATCCTAATCTTAATTTTAAGTCAGAGAAAGGACCATTTTGTAAGAAACTCTCATTAGATAATCTCCAAGCAAATGAAACGCCCGGAAATGTTCCCCATCTATTGTTGACAAATCTAGAGGAACCATCTCTTCTTATCGTTGCAGTCAGAAAATATTTTTCACTAAAATTATAATTTATATTACCAAAGAAAGACTGCAAATTATCACCAGAGAAACCTCCATCAGTTGTAGTAGGTTGTGCTCCAGAACTTAATCCACCAAATCCATCAGTAGGAAAATCTACAGCCTCGGAAAAAACACTATTTCTTTTATCTTCTTGAAATGAAGCACCTATTACAGCGTATAATGAATGATTACCCGCTTCTAAAACATAGTTTAGAACATTGTCATTTACTATTCTTGTATTTTTCACAGTGCCGACAACAGCTCTACCATTAGCCGAGCTCTGTAGAACTCGTGGCTCATATACATCTTCTCTCACATCCAAAATATCAGTACCTAAAGTAGATGTGAAACTTAAGTTGTCTGTAATTTTCAATTTTCCATATACTTTCCCTTGCAATCTATTTCTATCTACTTGATTTTGGTATTCGTTGACTGCAGCAACTGGATTCTCAAGACCAAATGCAGAACCATAACTACCATCATCATTAAAAATAGGAACGACAGGTGGTAATAATATTGCTGTAGATAATGCACCGAAAATATTATTATCATTCTGGACCTGATCTGTAATCGCGTAAGAATACCCTACATTCATACCAAAATCAATTCTATCAGTAGCTTTCTGTTCTAAATTCAATCTTCCTGAATATCTCTGAAATCTTGATCCTTTAATAATTCCTTGATCATTAGAATATCCTAAAGAGGCAAAGTACTTTGTATTTGCGGTACCACCAGACATATTAACACCATATTCTTCTATTGAGCCTGAACGGAATATCTCATCCTGCCAGTTCGAATTTGCTTCAGTGCCTACTATATTGGCACCGAATACTTCTGTTATATACTCTATATAAGTAGGTCCATCTACCACATCTATTCTTTTAATTGTCTCCTGAGTACCACGAGATGCATTAAAATTAATTTGTGTTTTACCAGTTTTTCCCTTTTTAGTTGTAATGAGAACTACACCATTGGCTGCTCTAGATCCATAAATAGCTGCCGTTGCTGCGTCTTTAAGCACCTCCATTGATTCTATCTCATCAGGATTTAAATCAGATAGTACACTTAATTGCGCATTTCCAACCGAAACCTGAGTAAAATTAACATTATCATCAATGATAGGAATTCCATCTACGACATATAATGGCTGACTACTCGCATTAATCGAAGTGGTACCTCTCACTCTTACGTCGATTCCACCTCCAGGCGTACCAGAACTCTTAGTAACCATTACACCAGAAGCACTTCCCTGTAGTGCTACCTGAGTCGATGGCAGTGTCACATCAGCATAATCTGATACATCTACGCTACTCACCGATCCTGTCAGATCTTTACGCTTTATCTGTGAATACCCGATTACCACAACTTCATCGATTAGTTGTGAGTTAGGGGATAATGTGACATTGATCTGGCCACCATTACCTATAGGCACTTCTTTAGTGGTATAACCTGTGAAACTGACCATGACAGATTCTGCATCTTGCGGAACTGATAAAGTATAAAAGCCATCGATATCTGCAATAGTACCGATCGTAGTTTCCTTTACAATGATGTTAGCGCCAATTAATGGGCTACCGTCATCATCAGTAACCGATCCAGAAATATCTTTTTGAGCAGATAATCCTAAAACGAAAACTACTGAAAACACCAGTAGTGATAGGAGTTTTTTCATAAGATTTGTATTTATTGATTTAAATAAGTGTGTAAAAAGTCTAGTTGTGTATATCTAATGTAGATAAAATTAATTAATCCTTAACATTGATTGTTTGAAAAATGTAATAAAGAGATTAGTCTGCTATATCTTCTTGTTGATCTGATTTAAATACATTTTGATCGTATTTTGAATACCAAAATACAATGCGTCACTTATTAATGCATGACCAATAGAAACTTCCAAAAGGTTGGGCACATGTGATATATAATGGTATAAATTGTCCAAATCAAGATCATGTCCTGCATTTACACCTATTCCTGACATTTCTGCTTGCTGAGCTGCAGATATGTGAGATGAGATGGCTGCTGTCTTATCCTTTAAGTAGTTCTTAGCGTAATGCCCAGTATAGAACTCTATCCTGTCAGTTCCTGTATCAGCTGCTGCTCTTACAGCTTCAGTATCCGCTTCTAAGAATATGGACACTCGTATACCATTATTGTGAAAGCGGGCTATGACGTCTTGAAGAAACTTTTGCTCTTTGATCGCATTCCACCCCTCACTCGAAGTCAATACACCTGGAGGATCTGGTACCAAAGTCACCTGATGAGGCTGTACCTGACAGACTGTTTCTATAAATTTCTCAGATGGATAGCCTTCTATATTATATTCTGTCCCTACAATATCCTTTAGTGGTTGTAGATCTGCATATCTGATGTGTCTCTCATCTGGTCGCGGATGGACTGTAATACCTTCAGCTCCATAAGATTCGCAATCCTTAGCAAATTGCAATAGATTCGGTCTACCCTCTCCTCTCGCATTTCTGATAAGTGCAACTTTGTTAATATTGACACTGAGTCTTGTCATGGCTTGATATTCATTAGTTTGTAAATTAACTATGTTTGCAAGTATAAACTATTAGTTTGTAAGTATAAAAAGTAATATGTCAGAAGCTCTTAGACAAAGAGTCATCACAGCTATAACAATCGGAATTCCTATTCTTTTCCTTGTATTCTTTAATGATATTACGAGAACGATATTCTTGAGTCTTATACTTCTCCTTTGCGCTTATGAGTTTAACTCACTTCAGTATAAGGATGCAGATAATAAGTTTGTGTTCTTATTGCCATCCATTCTAATTTCTTCCGTACTTCTTTATGTGGGTCTCAGAGGCCTAATAGATCCTGATTACTACATATGGATAGGCCTTGGGATGAATGTTCTTTTGCTCTTAGACTTACTATTTCTGAGGAAAAATTTTCTATCTAAATCTTCATGGATAACCAGTGTACTATACACAACCATACCGTTAGTTAGCCTATTAGCTCATTATAAAATGGGATATTACAGCACGTTACTGATCGGTATACTTCTGATGATATGGGTCAGTGACATCGGTGCTTACACGGTCGGTAAGAATATAGGAAAGAAGAAGCTTATGCCATCAGTTTCTCCAGGTAAGAGCTGGGAAGGATTCATCGGAGCAGGTGTTATTTCTGTGCTCGTATCCTTAGTATTCTATAGGTTATTAGGACATTATACGATGACACAGTGGATGATTATTGCAGCGATCATTTGGCTATTTGGCTCATTAGGTGATCTTGTAGAATCGCAGATGAAGCGACATATAGGAGTCAAAGATTCTGGCACAATCCTTCCAGGTCATGGCGGATTTTTAGATAGATTTGATGGGTTTTATTTTTGTATTCCTTTTGTATTATTTTATACAGAATTCATTGTAAGTTAGAAAAAGAATGAAGTTTCATAAAGAAGGTTATCCTACATTAATATTGACTTTAGTATTTGGAGCAGCAGTTTTATTTTTTGGTAAATCATTTGCTCCTCTATGGTTGTTTTATATTATCCTCGCAGTAGTTGTATTTCTTTTGATTATTGTCTTACAGTTCTTTCGCGACCCGAATAGAAAGATAGAATCAGAGGACAACAGCAAAGTATATACCCCCGCAGACGGCAAAATAGTTGTGATAGAAAAAGTATATGAGCCTGAATATATAAAAGCGGAATGCTACCAAGTTTCTATTTTCATGTCTCCGCTTAATGTACATATCAATAGAAATCCGGTTAGTGGAAAGATTGCATTCACAAAATACCATCCTGGCAAATATTTAGCCGCTTGGAATCCGAAATCCTCTACTGAAAACGAAAGGTATACAACAGTCTATGACTCTGATAATGGGCTGATCTTAAGCAGACAGATTGCAGGAGCACTTGCAAGACGTATAGTCAACTATCTAAAAGAAGGTGATCATGTGACACAATCACAAGAAATGGGATTTATTAAATTTGGGTCGAGAGTAGACTTGTTTCTCCCCCTAAGTGCAAATATAAAGGTCGAGCTGAACCAAATGGTTAAGTCTCCTATTGATATTATAGCAACTTTCTAAGCTACTGGTTCTGGAGAATGAATTCTTAGATATGGACTGAGAATATCTTCTATAGCTTCTACCCACTTCGGGTTGTCATTAAGACTTTCTACAAGATCTAAGTGCTCACCGCCCATCTCTTCGAATTCTTCTTTGTACTCAAATCCTATCTCGATGGTGGTCTCTAAGCAATCAGAAACAAAAGATGGAGAGAATACCAATAAGTTCTTCACGCCATCACCAACTAAATGCTTGAGAACATCTGGAGTAAATGGCTCAGTCCATGGATCTCTGCCTAACCTGGATTGGAAACTTACAGAGTAATTATCCTTATGTAGATCTAACTGCTTAGCAATCAAATCTGCCGTATCAAAACATTGTGCAGAGTAGCACATCTTATTATCATCAGTGATCGTCTGGCAGCAATTCTCTTTCTTAAGACAATAATTATTACAATCAGATTTTCTGAGATGGCGCTGTGGAATTCCATGAAATGAAAACAAGAAATGATCGTATTTAGATAGATCATATTTACGAGCATTATTTGCATATACTTGTATCATACGTGGATTATCATGGTAAGAACTGACGAATGCTATCTCAGGAATTGTTAGCCATTTAGAAACAACATCCATCACTTCCTGTAATGCTGATCCAGTACTTGCAGAAGCATACTGAGGAAACATAGGGAAGACAACAATCTTATCTACCTTATCCGCTCTTATCTTCTCCAAAGCACTTTCTATGGATGGATTTTGATATCGCATGCCAAGAGTTACAATATAATCGTCTCCGATACTATCCTGTAACATAGATTCTACCTTCTCACCATAATACTTAAGCGGAGAACCTTCCTCTGTCCATAACTGACGATAAAGCTTAGCTGAAGATGGTGCTCTAAATGGCACTATGATACCTCTAACAAGAACTTGTCTAAGAGCTGCAGGGACATCTATCACTCTCCCATCCAACAGAAACTGTCTAAGGTATCTCCTGACTGACTTCGTACTCGGATCATCAGGTGTTCCTAAGTTAACTAATAATACACCAACTTTTGCCATTTAAAAACTATTGTGATAAGAATAGGAAACGAAAATTACTCATATAGGTTTATATCATCGTCATATAAATCTGAGAATAAGGACAACAACTAGTATTTAGAGTAAAAAAACTGGATATTTGCCCATATAACTTAAAGAATGGATAAGCCTTTAATCTTAGTAACTAATGATGATGGAGTTGTTGCGCCAGGTATAAAAGCACTTGTAGAAGTTGTCAAGAGAATCGGTAATCCTATAGTGGTGGCACCTGACAAACCTCAATCTGGGCAAGGACACGCCATAACAATTACATCGCCGCTCAGACTTAAGAAGGTCGATCAGTTCGAAGGTGTAGAAAGTTATGCTTGTACAGGCACACCTGTGGATTGTGTGAAGCTAGCAAGGAACATACTGCTCCATGATAGAAAAATAGACCTGTGTGTCTCTGGGATAAATCATGGAAGCAATGCTGCGCTAAATATACTCTATAGTGGTACTATGTCAGCTGCTATGGAAGCGAGTATAGATGGTATTAATGCCGTAGGGTTTTCGTTATTGGATTTTGCATTTGATGCAGATTTCTCAGGTACTCAACACTATGCTGAAATTATTATCAAAAGAATGCTGGAATCCAAACCTCAAAATGGAACATTACTCAATGTCAACATCCCTAAGTTACCACTGGTGGATATTAAAGGCATGAAGATATGCAGACAGGGAGAAGGTAGATGGATAGAGAATTATAAAGTAAGTGAAGACCCGCGAGGTGGTGAATACTACTGGCTGGATGGCACATTCCAAAAAGGAGACTATGATGAGGATACAGATCTTAATGCTCTTAAGAATGGATATATCTCGATCGTACCATCACAGCACGACCTGACTGATTACCAAAATATGGATAAATTAAAACACTTAGAAACGTAATCCCTATATTATACCATTTAAACATTAGAATGTCGGAAATATTATAATGGAATTAGCCAATCTCTGCGTTAAAAATACCTACCTCTGTTGTAGGCAGGCAGGCTCTCCATTACCTGTGCCGCCCACGGCGGTAGCTACCGCTATGACTCAGCCCACCCACTTTCTTGGTTTACTCTTTTCGAGTATTGTCATACTCGATTCGTCTGCGACGAAATCATTCGTGCATGCCTTAATCTTAACAAATTGTATTCTATATTCTTAACCGACATCTTAAAATTTAAATGGTATTAGAATGCTCACCAATATTATTATCAAATCAAGAGTTATAGTTCCTGTAAAGTCTAACTAACGAAAACAAACACGGATGAGTCTACTAAAAGAAAATAATAGTATACTGATGGGAATAATGATCGGTGCTACTGTACCTGTATTAGGCTACTTTGCCATTGAAATGATATTTGAACTACTCACTCAGCAAGGACTAATGGATAGCGTATCAGCTGGTAGTTCTGGAAAGCGATTAAGGACCCTGGCGCTAATGTCTATATGCTGTAATATCATTCCTATACAATTACTGAACAACAAACGAATAGACGCAACGCTCAAAGGTGTCCTCATTGCAACATTTATATATTGCACGGTATGGGCGATTAAGTTTGCAGCAGATCTTATCTGATATAAGAAATGAAATACTATATCATAGCAGGAGAAGCATCAGGTGATTTGTACGGGAGTAGGCTCATAACTGCGTTACAAAGTCTCGACGCCGATGCAAAATTTAGATTTTGGGGTGGACCTAAAATGCAAGCGGTAAGTACGGGACAACTTAAGTCCATTAAGGAAACGTCCTTCATGGGTTTCTTAGAAGTAGCTGCCAATGCTTTTGTAATCCGAGATCTATTTAAGTTTGCTAAGTATTCTATCAAAGAATGGAATCCCGATGTCATCATATTTATAGATTATCCAGGTTTTAACCTCAGGATGTGCAAGTGGGCTAAGTTGCAAGGTTATCGAACAATATTCTATATATCGCCGCAGCTATGGGCATGGAAAGAAAACAGGCATAAGTTGTTAAGGGATTATGTAGATCAGTTTTTTGTCATTCTGCCCTTTGAGAGAGACTTCTATCGTAATCTGGATACGCCTTGCATATATCATGGACATCCATTAATAGAACATATACCCCAACAGAGAAATAGTACTGAAAAAATCAAAACCATAGGTCTATTCCCTGGCAGCCGAAAACAAGAAATCAAAAAGCATCTACCCATCATGGTGGAATATGCCATGGCTCACTCCGATAACACATTCATAATAGCAGGGCTAAGCCATATCAAAAAAGAAATCTATTTAGAGCATATCCATGAGTATGCTGGTCATCTTGATATCCGATATGATTCTTCCTACGAAGTCATGCAAGAGGTAGATATTGCAATCGCTTCTAGTGGAACGACGACATTAGAGCTGGCATTATTTGGAGTGCCGCAGATTGTGGTGTATAGAACCAGTAACCTGAGTTTTGCAATCGGTAAGCGATTGGTTAAGACTGATTATATATCTCTTGTTAACCTGATAGCTCAGAAGGAAGTTGTAACAGAATTGTTACAAGATGCATTTAATGTATTGGCATTGGAGGAAGCGATCATAGAATTGTCAGAACCAGAGAGATTGTCCGAGATGCATTTGTCCTATGTTAAGATAAGAGAAGACTTGGGAGATGGGCAAACTTCTATTAGCATCGCCAAAGATATTTACCGAAAGCTGTCATAATTCCCATGCCTAAATGAATTGAGGGGGATAGTATAGTTTTTTTTAGGGATGTTCATAAGTAAGCAAATGGCGTCGTAGGTACCACACCCATCTCTAATTATATCAGTAACGTAACCTGAGTGGCAAAATTCACTCTAGCGAACTAGTTAATTGTAATCTTTCTAGTAAGGCTCTTTCCATTCATTAACCGAATTTTCAGAATAACCATACCTTTCTCTAATCCGTTTAATTGTAGATTCTTAGACGATATATTATCGAGAGTTTTTAAGACTCTTCCATCTGCACTGAATAGTTGTATCTGCTTCATAGTTTCCGAACAATCAATATTGACATACTCTCTGGCAGGCAAAGGATATATATCGAGCTCTACGCCACTCTCCGCAGCTATATCTATTGAGCTTGTAATTATTTGTTCAAGAATAATTTCATATGATCTTTCGACCTCACCATTCTCAGATACTACTGTATAGAATGTGGGTAATGAAAGATTGACTTTAGAGGAATCACTCACTTGTGCCTCACCGTCTATATCTATATTGCCCAGTTGAGAATAGTCAAATTGGGCTGTAGCATTTGTGTAATTAAATGTCAGTGGTCCACCGTATTTTGCGGTTAGCCCATCAATTGTAAATTGTGGACCATTCTTTAATTTATAACTTAGTAAGAATGCTGCATCACTTTTCTCATTGAGTTTAGTCGTATATAGACTATCCGTTATACCCTTGACCATATTGTTAAGAAATATCGTCGTCGTATCACTATAAAATTTATAGAAGTCTAATTCAGAATCATGGCCCGGATATGGAGCAAAATGGTGAGACTCATCTTGGTTCCTCCATGTGGCTACATATGCAATCTTGGAGGCATTAGGACTATTCTTAATGGGGTTAAGGACAGACTTGGTATGCCACCTATCTATAGAAAGATTATTTCTGTCACCTATCTCCGTTACAGCGGCTACCTTATCTAATGAGTCAGCTAATGATACCACTGATTCTAAATGCCCCAGAAATCGACTCACTTCCAAGTCCGTGCCATTATCGAAGTAAAAATCTAAACCTAAAAGGTCTACATAGTCATCACCCGGATACCTAAATGTGTAAGGCTTCAAGCCATTAATCTGACTACCGTCAGGAGAGAATGCGTAGATCAAATTGTGTACACCCAATGTATCTCTCAGATACTCTACGGTATATTGCCAAAGATCGATATAATCCTGCTCAGGCATATTGCTTCCCCACCAGAACCACCATCCATTATGCTCATGATAAGGTCTGAAAATTATAGGTATAGATCTACCATCTTCGCCTCTCATAGATTTGGCTGCTTTAGCTACTGTCGCCAGCTTACTCTTGTATAATTCATTATTAGCATTACCAGGAAGCAGCGACTTGCCTATCTCAGTATTATTCGGCACTTCGTCACTGTAGAAACTTATACCTTGAGGATCATATTGGTGCCAGCAGAAAGAAGTCACTACACCTAAATCGTGAGATGATTCTACTCTGTACTCAACTCTATTACTTGACTGAGCTCTTATCAAACTATTAGCATCCCAACTGAAGAATGCGGGATAAGATCCAGTAACATCTTTAACGTCACTTCTATCATCATTACCGTTCCACCCGACTCCATAGCCTGTCGGATCGTGCATACCATACATGAATCTTGGACCTTTTAATTTATGGAGATTTTCGAGAAGAATTTTGGAGGAATACACCATCATGCTGTCCACCGCTGACCTGTCTGTATTAGAGAATGTATTTTGCTCCATTTCTATACACACATCATATAACTCAATAGCTAGAGAATCGAGCACTTCTTGGCTTTCTATGTCATCTAAATTTAGAAGTATTCCTTCATAATAATCTATAGCTGTTGTGAGTGAATCCAAATCTTCTTGCACATCATGACCTTGGCCTACTCCTACGACAGAAGACTGGAGAAGATTAGTGGCATCAATCACTGCTTGCTGTAGCAGATCGCTATCTAATGGTATAGCCATGTCACTCCCGATAACAATCTTATCAATCTCAACCATTGCAGATTTTTCTGAGCTGCTTGCTGGATCAAAATATATATACAGATTCTGAATTGGCAGTACTGAGGAATTAGTTAATTCATAGAAAATTTCATTCCATTCGCCGTCACCTTGTATGGTTTTCTCTAACCAATCGCTACCGCCTGCAGTATTTTCAGGCTTCAGCACTAATGTAACTTTTTCATCCGTTCGGACTCTAATATTTAAAATGGGATTCTCAGATACAGTGATCGCTGCTGGAAGTTGAAAATTAAACTGATCCCATATCCAACTGTCAGCAGTTCTGTTGTAATCTATCTTCATCACACCATCTGCGACTGACCCTGCATATGTATCGTGAGGAAAGTTCCAGCCTACAGGTATTGTATTACCTTCAAATTCTTCAACAAAATTTTCCTGTCCAGTTAGAATGATAGGAAGGAATATTATTAGGAATATGTATACTTTTTTCATACTTATCTGTGGTTAATTTCTACTCTTCCAATATATGTAATATTTTCGAATACTATTCGTACTATATTATGTTTTGTATGACTTTTAAATGAATATTTGACTGGCACCATGTAATCATAGAGTTTATCTCCAAGACTATACTCTTCAAAATCAAATGTAGCGGGTACAAATTCTATCCCATCTGATGAAGTAAAGAATTTTAGACTTGCAGTAGGTACTTTTGAAAAAGCATAGACTACTACATTCTGAATGTTACCTTCAGTACGATATAGCACCTCACTTCCTTCTACACCTTTCATACGTGTAAGCATTTCCTTATAGTCTCTATCACCTCCTGACTCTATGGTGACATCTATACTACTTAAGCATTTTGCTGTATTAGATGGATGATCTACGAAAAGCTTCGATTCTATGTCGACTACTTCTATTACGTTAGAAAACTCTGATGATCCTGATTCATTTATAGCTTTCATTTTATAGAGATAAGTTTTCCCTATTTCAGAACTTACATCTATATATCCAGGGAAGTATGGTCTATTGGTTTCTGAAGCATAAGGTTCTATTAATCTCCACTCTGCCTCTCCATCTTCTTTTCGGTACACTTCGTAGTATCTCGCTCCCATAGAACCTTGCCATCTAAGAGTATTATCATCCAGGCATGGCAACATTTTAGGAGGGCTTGGTATGCTCACTTCAGGGATGTCTTTGTCTTGTATCTCAAATGCAGATTCTCTGAATATTCTTAGCAGATTTTCCTCATCATAATTCTCTCCGCTCTCAAATCCTGGCCAGTGAAATGCTTTATACAAATCTAATCCCGATGGTTCTGAATGCCAGTAGAATCCACCCTCATGGTGATGATGCCTAATACTCCAGGACATTGCTCCGAAGACCCTCTCTTCCTTAAGTAAATAATCTAAAACCATCTCTAAACCTGTAGTACTTACAAATCCAAATTCACCTACGAAATATGGTTTCCTTCCATTAATAGTATCTACCTTATTTTGAATATTCCTTAGCATATCCATAGGATCTAATTCATAATGGTGGGAAGAAATTATATCAATATTATCATCATCAAATACCTCTGGATAGAACGGGGTATCGTCAACAGCATGATAGCCATCCATAAATAAATGAGAAGAATCTATAGATTTCACATGAGCTGCAAGTCGCTGCACCCATGGATAAGGGTTCTGTAATTCATTACCTGATTCCCAACAGAAAATAGCTTTGTCCTCTATATACTTTTTGCCGTTAATCGTATTCGTTCTATTTAGTAGGTGATCTACTGTTGCTTGGAAATCTGTCCAAAGTTGTTCATCCACCCAGAAGTCTTCATATTCCTTACCTCTAAATTCCGCATAATTAGGTGCTCCCCCGAACCACTGCCAGTTATTCAGAAACGGAATTATGACTCTGACCCCTAACTCGTCTGCAAGCGCCATCACCAAGTCCAGATTTTTAAATGCTTCCTCATTAAAAACTCCTGGAGCTTCTACATAAGTCACAGCATCTGCAGGTAATTTAGAACTCCTAACGGGAATGGTGTACATCCTTACAACTTGCCCTCCCATTTCCTTAATGGTCATTAATGCATCTCTAATCTCGTATTCAGTAGGTAGTGCATAGGGATTACTGGACTCGAACTTTAATTCATCCTCTACATAATTGAGATTAGGAATATTCCATGATATAAATCTGACTGTGTCTTGACCGTCTAAGAGATTATATCCCTCCGTACTTATGAAATTTTCAAAACCAATAGGGCTCGCCTTTGTGGTCTTATCCACATCACAACTGAAAAAAAATATTGAGGACCATATAAGAAGAGTAATTCTACTCATAATTTTGTTTTAGACTCTATATAATTTAAAATAGTTGACACCTTTACAATAAGAAAAAAGGACTATCTCTTTCACTTAACCTTTAGCGATACCTGCCATTTTTAATAATTCGAAATACATACGACCATTGTGATACGGTGCTTTCCATGCACTGCTCTTAGAAAAGCTCTGAACATGTTCTAATTTCTCGTCTATCTTCCAATACCACTCTCCCCTCTCCTTGTCTATTACATTCTTGTGTATAAATGAAAAAATTTCATGAGCTTTATCTTTGTATTTACTATCAGTTGTAACTTTATAAGTATATAAAAAGCCAACCACTGCCTCCGCCTGAGGCCACCAATCATAAGAGGTATCTAAGCGACCATTTTCGATTTCATTTCTAAGTCCTCCCACTGGAGACACGCCTTCATCTAAGGTGACGTCAGCTATCTTAATGGATAGCTTCTCTATCATCCTAATCATCTCTCTATCACCGAGAACTTCTGCGGCCTCCTGCATTAGCCAAGCTGATTCTATGTCGTGACCAAATGAAACTATATCCGACTTAAGCTTCCAATTCATATCAAAGAATAATTCGAAGTGTTCCGTCTTAGCATTAAAAAACTTGTCAGCATATAGTCTCAGTAACCGTTCTAAAGATTCTTTCACTTTATCGCTCTTAGCTATTCGCGACAAGCTGGTGTACGCTTCCAATACATGTAGATGGGTATTCATGGTTTTGGGTTCGTTCATGTCTTTTGGGCTAAGCCTAAAGTCATCTAACACATTCCATGTATGATCTAAAGCTTCGAGATATCCGCCTAACGGATTATCCCATGCATGAGTTTCGATCATGTCGAAAGTTTGCATGGCTATTGCAAGTGCCTCGTCATTTTTACTTAATGAGTGATACTCACTTAAGGCGTATATTGCAAATGCCTGAGCATATATTTGTTTGCGATTATTTGAGAGATTAAAGCACGCATCTACTTCCCAATAAAATCCTCCATTATTCCTATCGTAGAAATGATTGATAATTTCTTGATATATAATATCAGCATACTTCTCATATCTACCATAGCCTTGCAACTGACTCAGTACAGAAAAATACCATAATAGCCTAGTTCTTTGTATGATAACATATGGTGAGTCAATGGCAGGGATATTTCCATTATCCACTTCTGCATAGAAACGATTATTCTCGTGGTCATAACCATGCTTACACCACCAATCCGTTAGAGATGCAAGATCTATTTTGGATTGTTCCTCTATACTATCTTGGATGATATGATCTTCTGTAATCATATCAGCTGCTGAGGTTTCGATTGATAAGCGCTATGCGATCTTTATTATTAAGGTGAGAAAGATACTTGTCAGTAGGTGTAGACTTACAGTAATATACTAATCGATCCACAGTACTGGTAGCCACATGCATTCTGGTATCAGAAGATGCATAATATATAAATACCTCATTTTCTTCATTTGCGATCCAGCCATTACAGAAGACAACATTTCCTACATCACCTACTCTCTCTGATCGCTGAGGAGCTATAAAATGACCAGATGGAGTATGGATAATTTTCCAAGGTTCATCGAGATCAGTCATGAACATATAGAGCACATATCTGAGACCAGCAGCTGTGTTTCTAACACCATGAGCCAGATGTAACCATCCCTCTTTAGTTCTGATAGGAGCTGGCCCCTGACCATTCTTTAATTCTTTGATCGTATGATAATGCTTATTGTCGATGATCTCTTCGTCACCGATAACAGGATTAGTCATATCTTGAGTTAATGCCCAACCTATACCGCCTCCTTTTCCTACTGTAATGAATCCATCTTGTGGTCTCGTATACAATGCATATCTTCCATCTACAAATTCTGGATGCAGCACGACATTACGTTGCTGATTGGATTTACTTATTAAGTCTGGTAGCCTTTCCCATGAGTGCAAGTCTTTAGTTCTCACTATACCACAATTAGCTAATGCCGTGGAGGTATCACTAACGGACTCGTCTTTTCTTTCTGTGCAGAAAAGACCATATATCCAACCGTCTTGATGAGCTACGAGTCGCATATCATAGACATTGACATCAGGTGTATCCGTCTGTGGTATATCTATCGGATAATCTCTGAATACAAAATTATCGACACCATTAGGACTTTCTGCAATCGCAAAAAATGATTTTCTGTCATTACCCTCTACTCTTACACAAAGTATGTATTTGCCATCATGAAGGATTGCACCTGAATTAAAGGTGGCATTAATACCCATGGTCTCTACTAATAGTGGATTAGTATTCTCATTTAAATCATATTTCCAGAAATAGGGAATATGCTCAGTTGTTATAATCGGGTTTTCCCATCGACTGTATACGCCATTATTATAAGCTTCTATTTTGTTAGACTTCGTAATTATCTCTTGATAATTATTTTTTAATTGTTCTGACCTCTTGTCATAAGAATCAAATTTCATTTACATCGTTTACTTTAGGGAGAAATTATTTTAGAATCAATATTTAGAAATTGATTAAATTGATCTTGCTTCGGCAATTCATCTAATGCGTGATCAGGGTAATTTTCGATCTTATCATACCAGAAAATTTTAAGATATATACTTGTCGCAATTACAAATGCACCTGCGATACTCATTTTACCAAAATCTTGGATGATCAAGAATATTGGCATCGCTGTAAGACTAGTCTGCCATATAACACCTACTACACAGTTACTCATGTCCCTTAAGAAGGAATTGTTTTTTCTTAGATCTGGAAAGTCGACTAAGAGAGACTCATACACGGGCTTCCAGAATCCCCATGGCCTCGTTTTCAGATAGAACTTCTTGAGTACTTCGGCATCGTCGGGAGGTTTCATTAATGTGCCCACAATACAACCGATAAATGAAATAAGTAGATTAATAGGGAAAGCCTCTAATGCAGAAAGCTCAGGAAATACAAGTGGCAAGATAGCTGCAGCTAATATCCCTCCCATCATACCATAATAATATCCGTTACCATTGAATCTCCACCAATACCATTTCAGTAAATTGGCGGCAGCATAACCTCCATATAATGCACTCACGAACCAATCAATGAGACTTGTCAGTGAAGTCAAAAACATGGCGAAAGTAATACCTAAGAAAACGACTCCAATAGATGCTAGATATGATAGCTTAATTAAACTCTTCTCTGAGGCATTTTTATTAATATAATTTTTATAAATGTCATTAACCAAGTAGGCTGGAGCCGTATTAACAGCTGCAGCGAATGAAGACATGAATGCTGCTAATAAGCCAGCCAGCAATAGCCCCATCAGTCCTACAGGTATAAATGTCTTGATAGCGAAAGGCAGAATCATCTCGAAGTCGATCTGATCTCCCATGCCATTAAATTCCTCATTGAGAAATACCAATGCCAGAATTGCTAAGCCAGCAATCAGCATGTATCTAGGAAAAAGCAAAACCAAGTTAACAAAGGCACTCATCTTAGATGCTTCCTTTGGAGTCTTAGCAGATAGGATTCTCTGCATGTCATAATTAGGAGCAGGACCAGCGAGACTCTGTATGATTCCCTTAAACAATATCATCATAAAGAAGGCTGTAAACAACTGCCAGCCGTCACTCTCAATTTGGTTCTGGACGGACGGCAAAATCGTGGACCAATCAAGATCAAGCTCCCATCCAAAAAATATGTCTGTCCAATTTGCAGGAATATATTTAGCCAACAGCTCAGGTGAGACTCTTGACATAGCTATTATACCAATGATAATACTGGCAACAGTCATAATAACATACTGAAGGACTTCAGTAAATACCACACTGTACATACCTCCCTTAACCACATATACAGTCGTCAAGAATGTGATGATAAGTCCGTAATATATTTCATTGTAATAGGGATCTGCGGAGAGCTGCCACGGTAGAAAAACCGTTGCAAATTTGCCAATACCGATGAATCCATAAGCCACATATGTAATAACTACAGCTACCGCAAATAGCACGACTATTAGATGGGCTAACTTTGCACCTTGACCATTTCCAAATCTAAACTTAATCCATTCTGCTCCTGTCATTACACCAGACCTTCGCAACCATATTGATAAAAAGATCATCAAAAATATCTGATTAAAAACTGGCCACATCCATGGGATCCATACACTCTTAAGGCCATATACAAATAGCAGCATGACCATCCACATCGTCCCACTAATATCAAACATACCTGATGCATTAGAAAGCCCAAGGTAGTACCAAGGTATTTTATTACCACCTAGAAAATAACTACTTGTGTCAGCAGAGGCTTTCTTAGAAATATAGAACCCAATACAAACTGTAGCTAAAAGATAGAAGGCAATAATAGCAGCATCTATAATATGAAGTTCCATATATTGAACTATTGGAAATGGGTAAAATGAAAATTAGGATGAGGCAGTCATACCTCATCCTAAAATTTACATTAAATTATTTATTTTAAAACTATTGCATTATCTGGCGATCCATCAGAGAAGTGTATATCATCTACATGAACTTCATAGATATCACCCTGGGCATGTCCGTTAGAATTAAAGCCAAATTTAAGTATTTGGAAATCAGCTAAGTTAGGTCCTTCACCCCACTTCCAATCTTCTATCTGAGATAGTTGTATACTGAATTGCTTCCAGTTGGAATCGATGTCCTCGTAATTACCTCCTGGGTGCCATCCTGATTCTCCATTACTATCAGCAAATGCTAATTCAAATAACTGTGTACTACCATCACTTGTTCTTGCCCAAAAATTAAGACATGGATCGACTAATGCAGAAAAATCATTTGTCGTTTCGTCATATAAATTACCTGTCCATGTCCACCCTTCAGTGATAACTTCTATTTCTACAGATAAGAATCCATCTCCTTGTGCAGCATCACCATTCACATAAGACGCTAATGGCTTAGCATTAGTCTGCCAACCATCTGGGTTATCAGGAGAAAAACCAGATGTGAATATAGAATCTACTGGGTTAGAAGTATCTTCAAAATCAAACGCAGTATATACTCTTGTGTAAGCTGGAGGAGCAGTTTTCGGGTATAAAGTTGCACCACTAGGTGCACCATCTGTTAGAGTAACGAGATCTAAGTGTACTTCATAGATGTCACCTTGTTCTTGACCTTCGATATTAAAGCCAAACTTCATAGCTGACATGGTTGCGAAATCAATTCCATCACCCCACTTCCAATCATTGATATTATTCACTTCTGCTAAGTTAATACTGAATTGCTGCCAATCACCATTTACTTCAGAATAGACGCCACCTGGATGGTATCCTGATTCTCCACTCGCGTCAGAAAATGCTATCTCGAATAATGCGGGTTTAGCGTTACTTGTTCTCACCCAGAAATTAAAGTGTGGCTCTGACAATCCAGATGCATCTATAGACATACCGTCGAAAAGATTACTAGTCCATGCCCATGTAGCGTTAATGACTTCTATTTCATTGATAAAGTAGAAGTCTCCTTGTGCAGCGTCACCTGACCCGATACTTCCTACAGCTCGTCCATCTGACTGCCATCCATCAGGATTATCTGGCGCATAGCCTGAAGTAAATATGGAATCAGGAACTGGCTGATTTTCGAAATCAAAGTAAGTGTAGAAATCTCCCGTAGACATAACCATAGGATATTCGATAGCACCCGATTCTGGACCATCGGAAATATAGATATCATCGATATGTATTTCATATATATCACCTAATTCTTGACCTTCTGAATTAAAGCCAAATTTCAATAATGATATAGTTGCTGGATCGATGCCATCTCCCCATTTCCATTCTTCATTCCTGTTAATTGCATCTATATTGATACTAAACTGTTGCCAGTCTCCATTCACCTCAGAATAGACGCCACCAGGATGGTAGCCAGATTCTCCAGTTGCATCTACCATTGCTATCTCCATGAGTGCAGGTTTTCCGTTGCTACTTCTTACCCAGAAGTTAAGTGTCGGTTCTGATAATGATGATAGGTCTAAGCCTTCAGTGGCTTTGAATAAGTTACTCGTCCAAGTCCATCCTGCATTAATAACTTCTAATTCGTTAATGAAGTAGTAAGTACCTTGGGCTGCATCTCCACTACCTAAACTACCAGTTGCTTTAACATTTTCTTGATAGCCTTCAGAGTTATCAGGAATATATCCTGTAGAGAATATAGAATCTATAATAGGTTGGTCTTCAAAATCAAGGAACGTGAAAAATCCGCTTGAAGGCCCCGTTGTATTGCAGAGTATATCATTAGGATTCTCAGCGCAATAGCACACTGGATCAAAATCAAAAGAACAACACTGATCATCATCAGGATTTTCTATACAGAAGCATTCTGGATTAGCTTCGAATGTGCACACAATGTTACAAAGTGGATTGTTAGGATTCTCTTGACAGAAACATTCTGGATCTTGAGAATATGTACAACCTATCGTTACTTCATCATCTTTGCTACAGGATGAGAAATAGACCACTGCCATAAGCAAAGTGAGAACTTTTAATATTTTTAAGAATTTCATATTTGGTGATTTATCTTTTTAAAATAGTTATTAATAGCCTGCGTTCTGACTGATTCCCCAGTCTTCTAAGTCTTTAGTTGGTATCGGAAATAATGGAATGGGATTGCCTGAACTGCTACTTACAGTTACTGTAGATAACGAAGACAATACCCTATTAGCAAATTCTGTATCATTAGGGTCAGAGTTATTGTTGTATGTCTCACCGATGACTTGTGCATATCTTCCTGTTCTGACTAAGTCCATAAATCTCAAAGTTTCCATACCTAACTCACGTCTTCTTTCTAAGTATATAAAATCCAGAAGGTCCTGACCGCTCTGAGGTATGATCGAGTTATCTAATGGTGCATAGCCTGTAGCCATATAACCATAGATGTCATCTGGATCATAACCTTGTGGGAAGGTGCTGAAACTGGCTCTATCTCTAATCATTTCTAAATCAGATATCGCCTTGGTTGTATTACCAGCATGATATGCCGCTTCTGCATTCATCAATATGACATCCGCATATCTAAATCGACGCAAATTAGCTTCAGACCCTTTCTGTGTATTCCATACCGCAGGATCTAATATTGCCTTTCTGTGGAAATACCCAGTTTTATTTCTTTCATTAGGTACCATCTCTATACCGAAAGCGTGTTCTCCTAATGTAATAGCGGTACAAGCTCGTCTCGGATCGTTATCTTCAAATGATTCTGCAAGATCTGCAGTAGGCGTATTAAAGCCCCAACCACCCATGAAAAACGGAGATTGAAAAAGCGTCCACATAGATCCTGTAGAAGGTCCTCTTTCGAAGCTCGATAATCCATTATCTATAGATTGAATTTCCCATATGGATTCTTCATTATTCTCTCCTTCTACAGACCATATACTGGCATAATTACTCGCTAATCTATAAGCTCCATAATCTCCATTCATAATCTCATCAGTGATTGTCAATAGATCATTCCAACTGTAATTACTACCGTTCTCAGTACCGAGCTGGTACATTATAGAACGAGCAAGATAGGCCGCTGCGGCTCCACTCGTTGCAATGCCAGGATCTACATCTCCTTTCTTAGGAAGTACATCTTTAGCAAAATTAAGATCAGAATCTATGAGATTGTATATTTCTGCAATACTTGCTCTGGTAAAAGACCTGTCATTAATCTCTTCTGATCCGACGGGTGATTCGAATCTCGGGACACCTCCGAATATAGTGACTAAATGCAAGTAGGCGTATGCTCTTACAAATTTCGCTTCTCCTTCGAATTGGCTTACGACATTTGCGTCAAGATTAGAACCCTGGAGACTTAATAAGACAACATTGGCTCTATTGATTGCGACCCAATACTTACCCCATAGTGTTGTCACATTTCCATTTGCTCCATTCGTATTGAATTCTTTCAGTCTCTGTATGTCTATTTGGTCAGCATCGTTAGATCCCTTTTCTGCATCATCAGAACAGATGTCTCCTATGATAAACTCGTAACTGTGTCCACTAAATCCATTAGAGGAAGATTCTCCCCAGGTTATAGCGTCGTACATGCCATTCAATACAAGTCGAGCTGAATTTTCGTCTTGGAATGCACCATCAATAGTTTGTAATCCTCTTGGTTCTTCTTCTAAAAAATCTGAGCAGGACTGCAGGCCTATTAGAAAACAACCAATCAAGAATGCTTTAAAAAAAGTATTTATATTCATAATAATATTTTCTAAAATGTGATGTTAGTACCTACAATAAATGTCTTTGCAACTGGATATACACCGTAGTCCACTCCAGGAGAGAATGAATCACCAAATGCAGATCCTATCTCCGGATCTAATCCAGAATATCCTGTCACGGTGAGTAGATTATCTCCAGAAACATATACTCGAATATTAGATAAACCAAATGATGATAAAATTGTTTTTGGAATCGTATACCCTAATTGGATATTACGTATTCTGAAATAAGATCCATCTTCTATAAATCTATCGCTGTAGAGCGAGTTATCATTCAGTCCATTAGTGACCCTTGGTTCAGTATTAGAAGTCCCTTCTCCGTTCCATCTGTTTATTCTATTAGCAGCCAGATTAGACTCTAATGGATTAGAATTCTGTAGCCAGTAACTTCTTATATTAGCGATCTCATTACCCTGCGTACCCAGCATCGAAATGCTTAGATCAAAATTAGCGTAATCAAGATTAATATAACCTCCGTAAGTAAAATCTGGAATGGAACTCCCCTGGAATACTAAATCGTCTTCATCTATTTTTCCATCGAAATTAGCGTCTTGATATCTAATATCTCCAGGCTTAGCATTTCTTTGAAGTGGTCTTGCTTGAGCCCTTACTGATTCTCCATCATCGTTAATATAGTAGCCAAATACTTTTCCGTTGTCGACTTCTATATTGTTAAGCGGATTACCTCTGGCATCTATAGGTAAGCCATCTGCATTAAGTGCAATGTGCCTCTCTACCTCTCCCTCATTTTGGAATATACCGTTAGTTTCTAATGCGAAGAATGAAGCGAAATCAAATCCGACCAATGTCCTTGTTGCAGGAAAGCCAATCTTTTGAACTCGATTACCTCCAGTTATGAAGTCGCCATTACCTAAGTCAGTCACTTCATTATCTATTGCAGAAATGTTTCCTCCTATTGTCAGACCTAATTTTCCTATCCTCGCTCTGTATTGTGCTGTAACTTCTATTCCAGTATTGACCATAGAGGCTGCATTAGATGCTGCACCGTTAGCTCCTGCAAATCCTGGTGTCGGTATAGAAGAAACTAAAAGGTCATTGGTGTTCTTCTTGAAATAATCTATTCCTACCGTCAACTGGTCTTCCCAAAAACCGAAATCTATTCCAAAGTTTAGCATTTCAGAGACTTCCCACTTCAGATCTGTAGCGGGTAATACATTAGGAGCTAGACCTTGTGCCGGAGTCTGGTTATCAAGTGCATAATTCCAATTAGGAGATAAAAGCGCAAATGTGGCATAGTTACCTATCGGATCTTGGTTACCGACCTGTCCCCAGCCAGCACGTAGCTTAAGGCGATTAATCAAGCTATTATTAGCAAAAAATGCTTCATTATGAATACTCCAGCCAGCTGAAAATGAAGGGAAAGTCCCCCACTTATTGCCATCTGCAAACTTACTAGAGCCATCTCTTCTCATAGTTGCAGTAAAGTAATATCTGTTATCATAAGAGTAGTTAGCTCTTCCAAAATATGATAGCAGACTATACTGTCCTTCGTTATCACGTCCTACAAGCGAAGATAAGTCTCCTCCTAAACTTATATATCTCAATGCTTCAGCCTCAGGAACGTCTTGCACAAATAATTGATTAAACTGATCTAATCTCTGAAATGCCTCCGTACCTATCATCGCATTCAGATTATGTGCTCCTGCAGATTGATTATATGTCATATAATTAGAAATCTGAAGCACTCTTAAGTTGCGTTCTTCTTCCGTAAGGCTTGATATATTAACCGATTCATTACTTGATAGCTGAGGAAAGAAATTGCTATTGAGATTTCTTCCTTCCACTACATTTACCACAGGAGAATAGAAAGATCCCGATTGTCTCCGCTGGTCAAGAGTGACCTGAGAATTTAATATTAGGTTTTTATGTAACTTGATTTTTGATCTCATTGTACCTACATATCTATCCCAAGTATTACTGTTATATTGGGTTAAGAATACACCTTTAGCTGGGTTAGGTAGATCAGTCAATCCTGTTCTATTCCAGTCTCCTGTGACTATATCATAGACTGGATTAATAGGATCCTTACTTAGCGCTGTTGCTAGTGGTCCTGAGAACGGATCTTCGTCGAAGTTAGATGCCTCATTGCGAGAGTATCTAATTTCTGCTCCAAGATTAAGCCATGACTTAACGTCCATATCAGCCCCAAAATTAAATTGGTATCTATTAGAGTAAGTGTTATTCACGATACCTTCCTGATCGAAGTAGAGTCCGCCAAGATTATAATTAACTTTACCTTCTGATCCTCTTATATTAATTCCATGAGACATGATACACGCCCTATCACGGAATACGACATCCTGCCAATCAGTCCCTAGTGCATCTAAGCCCAATCCATCCTGAATCCATGATCTCTTAGATGGTTCTACTATCGCGTCGAGATTATTCTCACCATTAGAGACTGCTTCTAAATATAATTCGGCATAATCTTGAGCATTTAGTATATCCAATGTTTTATTTGGTGTCTGAAATCCTCCCCAAGAATTTAACTCGATGACTGCATTACCTTCCTTATCTCCTCCATTTTTAGTAGTAATTAGTATTACGCCATTGGCTCCTCGAGATCCATAGATTGCTGTCGCTGAAGCATCTTTTAAAACTTCCATTGACTCAATCTCATTAGGACTTATGTTAGATACATCTCCTGTTATGAAACCATCTACAACATATAGAGGAGAAGCGTTCTGGAATGATCCCACGCCTCTTATCTGTATCGTAGACCCTTGCCCAGGTGCACCTGAATTTGCATTCACAGTCAGACCAGCAACCTTACCTTGTAAATTACGGGCGATACCTGGAGAGGCGATTTTTTCGAGTTGATCTACATCTACACTTGCAACTGCTCCTGTCACATCGCTTTTCTTAGCTACTCCGTATCCTATAATTACTACCTCATCGAAGACTTCAGAATTGACATTCATGGAGACTGAGTATATTGCGGTACCCTCAGATACATTCACTTCTTCTGTATCATAGCCGATATAACTGAATATGAGTACATCTCCCGGCATAGCATTAAGCGCATAATCACCGTTGTAATCAGTGACGGTTCCGATATCTTGACTGTCTTTCTTAAAAATATTGACTCCTATGAGAGGTTCTCCAGAGCTATTGTCAATGACGGTACCTGTTACTTCCTGTGCTTCTGTGTGGAAAGCGGTGAAAAAGCACACTACTAAAAATACTATTTTTCTCATATTATATAAATGTCTAACAATTCTTTTGTAAAAATCAATTTGCACAGTAATTAATATCGTTTTGTCGAGATATATCGATTAAGCAAAAATAGGAATGACACATCATGTTATAAGGGGTAAAGATTGCATTTTAGGGGGAGAATTCATGCATTTTGGTACTTTTCATAGTAATCTCGTGATGATTATTCCGATTTTACAAAATAATCAAGCCCTACTGATTAGGACTGATAGACTGCACGGAATCACTTTTGTTTGTTGTAATTAAAGCAAATTCAAATGAGAGAGCTTTACTTAAGGAATTGGCATTTATGACTTCTAATACTATTTAAGGTTGAAGATGTCCCATTAGATTTTGAATTTAATTTTTCAAGTTCAAAGCATGAGCGAATGATTTCGTCGCAGACGAATCGAGTATAATAATACTTGAAAGAAGTGAACCACGATAGTGGGTGGGCTGAATGATAGCCTTAGCTACCGCGAGCCTGCCTGCCTACAATAGAGGTAGGTATATCTAACGAGTAAATTGGAGAATAAGGGCAAAATATACGGGACATTCTTAATCTTAAATAGTATAAGATCAATTAGTAGACGACGGATCACATACTGATATCCGGGTGGAATTACATTAGTCCTATGGGTATAGTGATGGTATTGCGGTTATGGGGCTTTATTGCAATACAAAGAGATATGGAGAAAGGCGCAGTTACTTTCTATCCTGTACCTAAAGGAATGGTTTACTATCTGGCTATAACTTATGGTGAAATTTTAATGTATCTTAAATGCCCTATTCAGTAAACCTAATTATTATTTATGCAGAAGTATAGCAACATGTATCGAGCAGTGTCCATTTCGATATTAGTTATATTATCAGCTATCTGCTGCCAAGAACAGGGCGATACTATTAATGATGAATCAATCATAATCGAATTAGATCCTGCTGACCACCTGATGATAGTAAGAAGTAATAATCGAATAGACACGGTAAGCATTCCTACAAAATGGCAAAGTGATACTTATAATCTACTTTCGAAGAATGACCATGAGATAGTTGTAGAGCTACTGAATGGTACTCAAATTAGCTATGATCGTAAAAGCCCACAATGGCACATTGTAGGAATGAGGAAATATGCTGCAACTATAGATGATGGTATATACTACGGCGCCTCTAAACCCCGAGAAAACCCATTTTCTAATAAAGTACTTATTCCGATATACTTTATATTAGGGTCATCTCTAATCTACGGTCTTATCAGAATCATATTACTAAAAAGTGAATATGATATAAAATTAAATGTGGAGAAACTTGAGCGAGGCAAGTTAGAAGAAATTAATCAGGTCAAAGTCAACTTCTATAATATGATCTCTCACGAACTAAAAACGCCTCTAACTCTCATTATCGGACCGATACAAGAATTAAGACAGGAGGTCAATAACGATAAGCACATTATTCTACTTGACTATGTGGAAAAGAATGCTAATAAACTCAAAAGCCTGATAGATGAGCTACTTGACTATAAGAATCATGAATTTGAATACTTCGATCTTAATCTTAGACTAAATTCACTAAGTGATTTTGTCCAAGAGATATGTCTCAATTTTAGAGATAATGCCGCAAGAAAAGGTGTGCATATCGATCTGAATATTGATCTTAATAATGAATATGTCTATTTTGATTCGAGATTAATGGAGCTTGTACTTAATAATCTTATCGTTAATGCTCTTAGATTTGCCCCTATCAACAGTAATATAGAGATTTCTGTCTGGGATGATAAAAAGGGACCCCACTTTAGTATATCTGATGAGGGTCCAGGAATCTTAGAGAAAGACCTTCCACATATATTTAAGAAATACTATCAAGGTAACATCGGACCAAAGAAAGGAAATGGTATAGGGCTGGCATTGGCTAAAGAAATTATTATTAAGCATCATGGAAAAATAGACGTGGCTGTGCAAGGTAACAGAACGACATTTTCATTTTCTTTTAATCCAAACTTAGGTGAAGTATTACCACATTATTCTGATGATAATAGCTTAGTCTTGGAGCAGATCGAAAACCTAAAGAAAAATACAATTAGAAATCAGGATAAGAGCATATTAATCATCGATGACAATGATGATATTAGAACGTATCTTAATTTTCATTTGCATGCTTCATTTAACATTATACAAGCTCGCAATGGTGAGGAAGGCTACTCTATAGCTCAGACTCAGGTCCCTGATCTAATAATCTCTGACATCGCCATGCCTAAAATGGATGGCATTACGATGTGTAGTATGATCAAGTCAAATCCAATTACTAATCATATACCAATTATACTACTGACTGCTAGAAAAAGAGATAAGTATTATCAAAGAAGTCTAATACATGGTGCTGATGCCTACTTAATGAAACCCTTCGACATCCACATGCTACAGCAAAAAGTCAATAATATTCTAACTCAAATAGATCGCATACAGAAGAAGATGCAATCGCAGATCTCCAGTCAGCAAGATGATAATACTGCAGCGACTTACAACAATGAATTTATAGATAGATTTATTCAAGTGGTAACAGCTAACTTTTCTGATCCGAAGTTCTCTGTGGAGTTTATAGCTAAATCATTAAACCTTAGCACATCTCAGTGCTACCGAAAAATAAAATCACTTACAGGCTCCACTCCGAATCAGATTATTAAGAGTATTAAGTTAGAACAAGCTTACAGACTCATCATAGAAACTGACATGTCTATCTCTAATATAATTATAAAGCTGGGTATGAGTGATCCAAAGTATTTTAGAAAAATATTTAAGGAAAAGTACAACCAGACACCTAGTGAAGTCAGAAAATCAAGTAAGTATAATCCTGATTAATACTTGTGCTCGTTAATATTATTTCTTTGCCTTCGGTTTTGCTTTCGCCTTAGGCTTTGCTTTTGCCTTCGGTTTTGGTTTAGCTTTCTTATCTGCATCTAACTTAACACCTTTAGCACCTTCTTCCAGAAGTATTTTCTTGATAGCTTCTAAGTTAAATGTTGCCTTAGCTTCTTCTGCATCGTATCTCTCACCGTCTTCCTTTCTGGGCAACTTATAAGACTTCTTCTTATGTCTGATGAATGGTCCCCATCTGCCATTTTCTAAGGCAATCTTATCCTTAGGCCATTGCTCTATATATCTGTTGGCTTCTTTTTCTTCTTTGGCAGCTATTAGCTCAAACATCTCATCCTGAGTCAGATTATCTGAGTCATATCTCTTAGGGATATTAATGAATAATTCATTCCACTTTAGGTATGGTCCAAATCGGCCTTTTCCCTTAACTATATCCATACCTTTATAAGTACCTAATGGCTTATCTGCTTCGAGTCTCTCCTTAATCAATTCTACAGATCGTTCCATAGAAAATGTCAAGGGATCTTCTCCCTTAGGTAAAGAAATAAATTTATCGAGATACTTTATGTAGGGACCATATCTACCAGAATTGACAGATACAGGATTGCCCTCAAATTCTCCTAAGTCAATTGGTAGCTTGAACAATTCCATCGCTTCCTCATAGGTAATCGTCTCCATCGATTGCCCGACCTCTAAACCAGCAAACTTTGGCTTCCCTTCCTCTCCTACTTCTTCTACAGTACCTATCTGTACAGCAGGACCATATCGGGTCATCTGGACGAGTACCGTATGTCCTGAGACAGGGTCCACACCTAAGTCTCTTCTTCCTTTGACACGTTGTGCTTCTTCTATTGTCTTCTCCACAGTATCATGGAACGGACCATAGAACTCACTGATCATGTCTTGCCAGTCGTCCTTACCACTTGCAATCTCATCCAGCTTATTCTCTATATCAGCTGTAAAGCTATAAGTCATAATGTCCTTAAAGTGCTCACTCAAGAAATCCACAACTAAGATTCCAAGATCAGATGCATACAAGCGATTACTTGTTGCTCCAGTCATCTCAGTATCCATTTTCTTAGTTACCGCATCATTCTGCAATGTCAATACATTATACTTTCTTTCCGTACCTTCTCTGCTCTCCTTAGTCACATATCCTCTGGCTTTCTCCATGATCTTAGTGATCGTAGGTGCATATGTAGAAGGTCTTCCTATTCCTAACTCCTCTAATTTTTTTACAAGTGATGCCTCTGTATATCTTGCTGGCCCTCTTGTAAATCTTTCTGTGGACTGTACATAGTCATTATCTAATTTCTGACCTACAGATAAGGGCGGCAAGATTCCCTTAGTATCCTCGTCCTCTGCATCTTCATCTTTAGATTCCATGTATACCTTAAGGAATCCATCAAACTTAAGCACCTCACCTTTTGCCTCGAATAAAACTTTGTTATCACTTAATATGTTGACAGTTGTCTTTTCTAATTGTGCATCTGACATTTGGCTCGCTATGGTACGCTTCCATATCAGATTGTATAACTTACCCAGATCTGCATCCAATGCGACACTGTCGACTCCTATGTTAGTCGGACGGATGGCTTCGTGAGCTTCTTGAGCATTAGAGTCTTTACTTTTGAATTTTCTAAACTGTGAATAGTTCTCTCCGAATTTACGCTTGATCTCAGAGCTTATACTATCTATTGCTGTCTGACTTAGATTTGTCGAGTCAGTTCTCATATATGTAATCAGACCTTGCTCGTATAATTTCTGAGCCGCTGACATTGTTCTATTTACAGAAAAGTATAGCTTCCTACTGGCCTCTTGTTGCAAAGTAGAAGTTGTAAATGGAGGAGCTGGTTTTCTCTTCGCTGGCTTGACCTTAATATCATCAATTGTATACGCAGATCCTTTCAGACTATCGAGAAGCTTCTCAGCATCTTCTAATGTCTCTAATCTCTTATCTAATTCTGCCTTAAGTTCTACAATGTTGCCCTTGTCATTTTTGACCTGGAACATCGCGATGACCTTGTAGTAAACCTGTGTTTCGAACGCTTGTATCTCACGTTCTCGATCTACGATCAGCTTCACAGCTACTGACTGCACTCTACCTGCTGATAATTTTCCTTTGACCTTACGCCATAATATCTCTGACAATTCGAATCCCACTAATCTATCTAACACCCTTCTTGCTTGCTGAGCATTAACCATATCGAGATCTACTAATCTTGGTGTCTTTACAGCACTCTGTATAGCAGACTTAGTTATTTCTCTGAAAACGATTCGCTTAGTATCTTTAGGATCGAGTCCGAGTACCTCACATAAGTGCCATGAGATGGCTTCTCCTTCTCGGTCCTCATCCGTTGCGAGCCATACCTCATTGCATGATTTCAATGTCGTTTTTAGTTCATTGACAACTCTGACCTTATTGTCTTGCACTACATATGAGGGTTTGAAATTATTCTCTTTGTCGATACCTTTCTTTCCCTTATCTAAGTCACGGATGTGTCCATAACTTGATTTCACGATGAAATCCTCCCCTAAGTATTTGTTGATTGTCTTGGCTTTGGCAGGTGACTCTACGATCAATAATTTTTTTGGCATCCGGCTTTATTTCTGTGTCTTATCTCAATAATCAAGGTGCAAATGTAGAATAACATTTCGATTGATCTTGACAAAATGTGATCAAAGGAATAATAAAAGCTACTTTTTATCAAATAATTTTTGCGCCTCTTTCTTTCTTTCTACTGCTAATTGATCTATTATAACTTGATCATTTTCTGAAAGTTCGTTTAACTTTCTGTAATAAGTACGTAGTATGAATTGTGCCATATCATCAGGATGCAATAAGCCTTTCCCCTTTAGAAAATGAGATAAGCGACTGCCCTCCTCAAAACTCCAGTTGACTATCATCCAACGACCGATGCCAAAATGTAGCTTACGACTGACGGTCTCTCCATCAGGTGCATTTTTGAATTTCTCGACTGCATCATCTGGCGTCAGCTTATTTAATCTACGATGAGCATCATCCAGATTACGAGGTATATAGGTCCCATTTATCTTAGACAATTTGATATTCTTAGCATATACTGAATCTAACTCCGCCTGAGTCGTTGGAAACTTTTGAGCATTTCCATTGATATAAAAGAATAGAATACCTATAAGAATTATGAAGTATTTTTTTGACATGTTTATGTTTATATATGTGTTGACGGAAGAATATCCCGATTGATTTCGAGATACTCTAACTTTAACAAAGATTTGACCAAAAGAGTCTTCTTTCGTGTAAATAACGAATTTTAAGAATCACTTCATCATATAAATATGAACCAACTATCGTGCAAGCAGGTATTTATTATACTTTTGATTATCAATAAAACAAACTAAATCATGTCTAAGGTATATATAGTTTCTGCAGTCAGGACTCCTTTAGGTAGTTTTGGGGGAAAACTAAGTTCTATCCCTGCAACCCAATTAGGGGCTACTGCTATCAAAGGTGCATTGGAAAAAGCCAATGTCAGCCCTGATCATGTAGATGAAGTATTCATGGGTAATGTAGTCTCAGCCAACTTAGGTCAAGCACCTGCACGTCAGGCAGCAATATTCGCTGGTGTTCCTAATACCGTGCCATGCACTACGGTCAATAAGGTATGCTCTTCTGGTGCAAAAGCCATTATGTTTGCCGCCCAAGGGATTGCACTCGGACAGAATGATATCGTCATTGCAGGCGGTATGGAAAATATGTCTCAAATACCTTATTATATACCTAATGCTAGATATGGGTACAAATTTGGTGAAGGGAAACTTGTAGATGGCATGCAGAAGGACGGCTTAGTAGATGTCTATAATGAATGTGCTATGGGTGTCTGTGCTGATGCGACTGCCACTAAATATGAGATCACTCGTGAGGAGCAAGATGCATTTGCTATACAATCTTATAAGCGGTCTATAGAATCTACTGAGAAAGGATTATTTAAAAATGAAATCATTCCTGTAGAAGTCCCACAACGCAGGGGAGAAGCGCTAATCGTAAGTGAAGATGAAGAACCGCAGAAAGTAAAATTTGAAAAGATTCCTAATCTCAGAGCTGCATTTAGCAAAGATGGAACTGTCACTGCTGCCAATGCATCTACTATCAATGACGGTGCATCAGCTCTCGTGCTTGCCAGCGAAGCAGCAGTCAAAAAATACAACCTAAAACCGATAGCAGAGATTATCGCCTATACTGATGCCGCTCACGAACCAGAATGGTTTACGACGGCACCTACTAAAGCGACAGAAAGATTGCTAACTATAACTGGCAAAACGATAGATGATATAGATTACTTTGAGGTCAATGAAGCTTTTAGTGTCGTCACGATGGCTTATAACAAGCTCATGGGTACAACAGAGGATAAAGTCAACGTTCATGGTGGATCAGTATCAATTGGTCATCCGCTGGGTGCTTCTGGTGCAAGAATCGTTACAACATTGACTCATGTATTAGATCAGAAGAATGGGAAGCTTGGTGTCGCAGCTATCTGCAATGGAGGCGGTGGAGCTAGTGCTATCATGATACAAAAACTATGAAAGTAGCTGTAGTACAAGATGGACCAATCTACAATGATCTACCTGCAACTATAGAAAAGACCTCTGACCTTATCACACAAGCAGCCAGTAAAGAATCAGAGTTAATTGTATTCGGAGAGTGTTGGTTTTCTGGGTATCCTATATGGCTCGATATCTGTCAAGATGTTTCCCTCTGGGATCATGAGCCAATTAAAAATGTATGGGCAGATACTTACAACAACAGTATCACACTATCGCAGAATGATCTTGCAGATGTACAAAAGCTATTAGCTCAGCATAATATGTATGGTATATTCGGAGCTAATGAAACCATGATTTCTGGAAAGGGAAATAGCACAATCTACAATTCCATCATTACTGTAAACAATAAAGGTAAGATAGTCAATCATCACAGAAAGGTCATGCCTACTTACACTGAAAAACTGGTACACGGCCCAGGAGATGCTCATGGACTTAATGCCATAGATACTGAGCATGGTAGACTTGGCAGCTTAATATGCTGGGAACATTGGATGCCTATCACAAGACAGGTTATGCATGATGAAGCAGAGGACTTACACGTGGCATTGTGGCCCTATGCTAAAGAACTACATCAGTTAGCCAGTAGACATTATGCAGTAGAAGGCAGATGCCATGTCATCGCTGTAGGACAGATTATGAATGTCAGCGAGCTCCCTGATGGACTGACTATATCCGATGAGATAGAACTCAATGATGATCTTCTTATGAAAGGTGGTTGTGCCATATATGGTCCTGATGGATCTATCATATTAGAGCCACAATATGGGCAGAGAGAGATCTTCTACGCTGACTTAGACTTACGGTCTAATGTCAAGGAAAAAATGAATCTTGCCACATCAGGGCACTATCAGAGACATGATCTATACTCTTATAGTGTGAATAAGGAGCGAGTATAATTTTCTTAAGTTCAAGCAAGATCAAGTTCAAGGTTGATTCTATTTCTGAATAGAAAGCTAATTTTCAATTACATCTAATTTCATAGAAACTTAATTGTTACAATCAGTCCTATCTATGTGACCGATAAACCGATTTTCTTGTTTTTACGAAATTTCAGCATTTAAAGTCTAAAATGAATAATGTCAATTTTACAAAATATTGACTATCAGACTTTTCTCTTTGTACTTCTTAGATGCCCTATTCAGTAATTATATTCTGAACTATTTGTGCTTTCCTTTGTCACCATAGAAGAATCCGATTATTAGAGACTATGTTACAGCTAGAAGATACATTCAACAAAGAATTACCTAAAGATCCCATCGAGCAAAATACAAGAAGGCAAGTATTAGGAGCTTGTTTTTCTTCAGCTATTCCGCGAGTACCTGCTGATCCATCGCTTATTCATGTATCAAAAGAGATGCTTTTGGAATTAGGGATAACACTGGAGCAAGGCATGTCTGAGACTTTCGTCAATATCTTTTCCGGAGCTAAATTATTGCCTGAATCTGAGCCATATGCTATGTGTTACGGTGGACATCAGTTTGGTCATTGGGCTGGGCAATTGGGAGACGGGAGAGCGATTAATATAGGTGAGATTATAAAAGATAACCAGCGATGGGCACTGCAACTTAAAGGGTCTGGAGAAACACCTTACTCCAGATCTGCGGATGGCTTAGCTGTCTTACGATCATCCGTAAGAGAGCATTTGTGTAGCGAAGCTATGTATCATCTTGGCGTTCCTACTACGAGGTCATTATCACTATGCCTCACTGGTGATGAAGTGCTGAGAGATGTGATGTATGATGGACATCCTGCAAAGGAAAAAGGTGCAGTCGTCTGTAGAGTAGCTCCGAGCTTTATCAGATTCGGAAACTTTCAGATATTCTCAGCAAGAAAGGATGTAGATAATTTAAAGAAGCTCGCTGATTATACTATAAAATACTTCTTTCCAGAAGTTACAACTGATGGACCTGATAAGTACTTAGCGTTTTTCGAAGCTGTTATGGATAGGACATTAAAGATGGTTGTAGGATGGCAGAGAGTTGGTTTTGTGCATGGTGTCATGAATACTGATAATATGTCTATCCTCGGATTGACCATAGATTATGGGCCGTATGGCTGGTTAGAAGGATATGATAACAATTGGACACCTAATACAACTGATAGGCAAAATAAGAGATATCGATATGGACACCAGCCTGCTGTAGCTCACTGGAACTTATACCAATTAGCTAATGCTCTGTTCTCACTGATTAGAGAAGCGAAGCCATTAGAACTGGCACTTGAAGATTACAAAACAAAATTCTTAAAAGCCAATACGCAAATGATGGCCTCTAAGTTAGGTTTAACTGCAACTGAGAATCCTGATCAAGATTTAATCTCAAGTTTAGACGAAAATTTGGAATTAATAGAAACGGATATGACTATTTTTTATCGTCAGCTATCTGAACTTAAGAAAGGAAATTCAGTAGCGGAAAGTCTCTCGCATGTCAAGCCCGCGTTCTATAATGGGAACCTCCTTAATGCGGAGGTCAAGAATAAGTGGGAAATCTGGCTACAGAGATACCTGAAACGCCTTCAGCAAGATGAAACATCAGACAGTGAAAGACAGAAATCCATGAAGCTTGTCAATCCTAAATATGTCCTGCGTAACTATATGGCACAACTCGCAATCGACAAAGCAGATGAAGGAGATTACAACTTAATAGATGAGTTATATCAATTACTTAAGCAACCCTACTCAGAGCAACCTGAGTACCAAAAGTGGTATGCTAAGCGACCTGAGTGGGCACGAAATAAGGTGGGATGTTCTATGCTATCTTGTAGTTCTTAGAAATAAATTTCGATAGAAAGCAGAAGATTAGAACTTATCCCATGGAAAAGCTCTGCTATAAAAATCGAGGAGTCCTCAGCATATGACAAAGAAAGAGTCCAAATAAAAAAAAGAGTCCTGATTTCTCAGAACTCTTATATCATAACTAATCTATCTTAATTCTTATTCGATAACGATTATTTGATCAGCTATCTATATTTTTTTCTTAGTTTATCTTTTCTAAAATTCCATTTCTATCTAATACAACTTGCGCATCTCTATAGCCTCTGCTTACTGCATTAGCCTTAGCTTGCTCTGCTGCATTTTTAGAACTGAATCCACTTAGAACAAAAATCGTCCAGTCTTCTTTAGTCCACTGCTCGATGACACCTAAGTCATCTACCTTGTTCACATCAAACCAAATCGGATCTTCGTAAGAAGCCAATCTGACTTTGTATGTCACACCTGTTGTAGAGTTATTAACACCAGGTGAGAGGCTTGATAATTCTACCAGCTCCATGTTATAAGTATTCAGTGGCTCGTATGTGATAAAGGCATCCGAATAACCCATAGATTTCACTTGTCTGAGTACATCCTTAGCTTGGTACTCATCCATGAAGTAACCTAACTTTACTTTAGTCGCATTAGACTGGTTGAATTTGTAAAGGCTTCCATAATTGTTTAATCCAGAAAAACGATTCATGTTAGCTTGTGACTTGAATAATGCCGCTACTTGTATAAAGTATACATTGCTATTAGATCTGATAACCTCACCGTAAGCCACTCTCTTAGCGCCTACAAGTGATACGGACTTAGAATTCATTTTGTTAAGATCTACAGCTTTAGGAGGTAGAATCTTATTAAAATCTAATGCACCAGCTTCATTTTTATACTCTTTTGATATCTCATTATCTTGGGTATTGTTAGGTGCTGAATTAGTAGCAATTGTATTAGTCGAACTTGATGGGACACTTACATTATCCAGATCTGAGTTACCCTCATCATATTTTACATTTCTTGTTTGTGCTTGGAATCCATTGTCTTCCACGAAATCTTCTTCTAAGTCAACAGCTGCAGGCATTACATCTTCGAATGCCACCATTTCCGCAGGTATCTCTTCTTGCTTATTCGCCTTATTGACTATATATATATCATGACTTCCTCTACCACCTAATCTGTTAGATGTGATGTAGTAAGTCTCCTTAGTAGGATGCTTAGAGAAGTAATAATCATCTTCAGGAGAATTGATACCATTACCCATATTCTTAGGCGTCGTCCAGCTACCATTCTCTACTGTGGACTCGAAAGTATCAAAACCACCTATACCCATTACGTAATCAGAAGAAAAGTATAAATCTATACCATCAAAGAATGGTGTAATCTCGTTACCAGGTGTATTAATCTTATCACCTAAATTCTCAGGATAAGTCCACTCCCCTTTCTTATAATATGAAACATATAGATCAAATCCACCCTGACCACCCGGTCTATTAGAACTGAAATACATGATATTGCCAGCAGGATTAAGTGTTCCAAAACCTGTCGCATATCCTACTTCGTTATATGGAAAAGGAATCAAATTCTTAAATGATCCATCAGGCAGTACACTTGCTGTGTATAGTGCTAACTCAAGATCATTAGAGAATATCTGCTTCTCCCCATCTCTGAAGTTATTCTTAGTTACTGCAACGATCGGTGCATCTTGCGCATAGTGTACAGGACCAAAATCGAATGTCTCTAAGTTATCCGGCAATAAGAAATCTACATTGCTTACAGAACCAGTCAGTCCTTGGTTAGCTTTGAATAACTGAGATCTGTCATCTTGGATAAGGCTCTTGTTAAGCTTATCGAGACTTCTAACAAAATCATCTCTGAATGAACAAAAGACGATATCATCTCTAAAAAATGTTGCTCCATAGTCTGTAACTTTAGAGCTGGCATTATATAGATTCAATTCAAAATCTAAAGGTGCTGATAGTACTGTTTTTGCGAAATCGCAACTCTCAGCATATAACTTTGATACTTTAGGGTTAGTTGAACTATAATCTTCAAATAGTTTTTTTGCTTTGTCGTATTGTCCCATTCTCTTAAGAAGAAGGCCATAGTTGTATGTAAAGTCCTGAGGAAGATCTGACATCTTCTCCATCTTACGATACCATATGGCTGCGTCGACATTCTGGTTCATCATACGGAATGATTCCGCTACGATGCTGTGGCACTCTACGCAATCTGGCTTATCAGCGATTGCTTTCTTAGCATTATCTATCGCTAAGTCGAATGCCTTTAACTCAAATTGTTTTTGTGCCTTAATGAGGGATTTTTGCGCAACCGCTGTAGAGACGAAAAACAGCGATAATATTGCAAACAGGAAGGTGTGTAATTTCCTTTGCATGTCGTTAGTTTTGATTTTTAACATATAAACGTTAGCAAATATATGAAAAGCATTGAACTATAGAGATTAATATATGTAATATTTTTATAATCTGTTAATTTAACATATGGAGGGGGTTTGCGAGTTTTTGACCGTCAGTGGTGTATGGCTCAGCTGTGGGAATAAGAATGTGAGGATTATTGGATGGACAGGATTTTAATTATTCTATATTTATAACATATGAAACCCTCAGATTTATCTTATAAATTCAAGGAGTTGTGCTATGGCACCATCATTTCCAAAAAAATAATTATAGTCAAATGATAAGATATCTTATACTTTCTGTTATATGGATCATGCTCATACAAGATGTGTCTGCACAGAAAGAGGATTATTTTTGGATTTATGGTTATGATAGTAACTTATTTATTGAAGGTCATGAGAATTATTTTTTTGATTTCAATATAGGATCATCTCCAGATAGCATAAGGGATCTATCACCACTTTGGATAAGGGGTAACAATTCCTCCATCTGCGATGCCGATGGCAATCTATTGTTCTATACCAATGGGTGCCATATCGTAGATCGCAATCATGATATTATGCCTAATGGCAGTGGGATCAATGAAGGTGGTAATTTCTTGGAATTCTTCAGACAAGATACTTGTTCTAACTATCCGGGTCGTCAGGATGTAATTATATTACAAGATCCTGCTTATGAGAGTGGTTATTATTTAGTTCATAAACGAATAGAGTTTGAGTTTAACGGTCCCGAGGGGGAAATATTTAATGATAAGTTATTGAACAGTTATGTCGACATGACAATAAATAATGGTCTTGGTGATGTAACGGAGAAAAATATAATTATTAGTAACTCAGTCAGATTATTAGGAGATTATCTGACAGCAATAAAGCATGAGAATGGACGAGATTGGTGGGTCATACAGCCTAATGAGGAGGATCATTTTCTCACTTACCTTATCGACATGCAAGGTATAAGGTTAGATCAGGTCCAAGCGTCAGGAATTATATTTCATCCTAACGCGTCAGCTTCTGGAACTTCGAAGTTTTCCCCAGATGGGAGTCAATTTTTATATTTTAATGATGATGATAACGTATTACTATACGATTTTGATCGATCTAATGGACAACTATCTAATCTAAGGCAATTAGATATTTTACCTGGAGATGCAGTTGGGTTATTTACATCGGTAGAGTTCTCCCCTAATAGTCGATATGCTTACCTCGCAGCACAGACAGAACTCTACCAGATAGACACATGGGAATCTAACTTAGAAGATGGCTTAGTTCTGATAGACACGTGGAATGGTATACGAGATCCATTTAATACAACATTTAATCTCATGGCATCTGCCCCTGATTGTAAGATATATATGTGTAGTGGTAGTAGTACCAACACCTACCATGTCATTAATAATCCAAATGAAGAAGGCACAGCTTGCGACTTTGTACAGCAAGGCATTCGCTTACCGTTCGTCTCTGCCACAGCAACGATGCCTAATTTTCCTCGCTTCCGTGTAGATGAAGATGATAAGTGTGATCCTACGATCACGAGTATCTTTGGGGATGACATCTATTACCGTCGTGATCTTAGCGTGTATCCTAATCCCGTTAGGAATGTGCTTACTGTGGAGATTCCTGAAGGTCGGAAAGGACAATTGGTTGTCTTAGATATGCAGGGTCAGTTGGTGTCAGACGATAAATGTCGAGATCTGGATTGTCGAGGGTCGATTCAGGTGGATATGTCTGGCTTGGCTGTGGGGACTTACTCGGTGGAATTTATACCAGATAATCCCGATCCCGATGGCTATCGGGACTATCGGGAGGAGAAGTTGGTGTATACTTCTCTGGTGGTTAAAGTGGAGTAATTTTTTCATCGCGAGCGAAGCATGAGTCGAGTGATCTTCAGCTTATTTAAGCTAAGTTTAGATTTAAAGAAGACATTCCTTTCTTCCACACATCCTACTTTAAACTGAAGAAACCTCAACCCTAATAGTTGTCAGAATACTCTTTTACAATTAACGCTTACTGTGTATCCTGAAATAATCGAATCCTCAAAATCCTGATTCCGAAAAAAGGGATGCATCGACACAGGCATACATGATGAGTGTATAGGATCGAGGTCAGGAGACCGCGACCATCGGAGTGCAGTACTCAAGACAGAATCTTGATTAATTATCAAACGTAGTTCGATATGCTCCCGATGGCTATCGGGATGGCTCTTCTGCAAACTACGCTTAACGGGTATACTTCTCCTGTGTTTAAAGTGGAGTAAATTTTTCATCGCGAGCGAAGCATGAGTCGAGTGATCTTCAGCTTGTTTAAGCTAAGTTTAGATTTAAGAAGACATTCCTTTCTTCCACACATCCTACTTTAATCTGCTGAAGAAACCTCAACCCTAATAGTTGTCAGATTACGCTTTTGCAAATAACGCTTTCCGTATATCCTGGAATCATCGAATCCTCAAAATCCTGATTCCGAAAAAAGGGATGCATCGAGACAGGCATACATGATGAGTGTATAGGATCGAGGTCGGAGACCGCGACCATCGGAGGGATTGAGCAAGGCAAGATCTGACAGGTTTCAGAAACCTGTTAGATCTGAGCATTGGAAAAAACTGTTGCAGTACACAAGACAGAATCTTGATTAATTATCAAACGTAGTTCGCTTAGTTCCCGATGGCTATCGGATTTGGCTGGTAATCCTATGCCTTCTGAAGTTTACGTTGCAAGATTCACTGTTGAGAGTTGTTATGATGGTGGTGAACTATGCAATGATTGTTATGTTAATGGCGTAGCAGGATATGCCGCTCCTTGGTACTATTGTGCACAAAATGGTGGGTTAAGCTCGGAATGGATTACAATAACTTTGATTAGATAAAACATGACTTGCGTAAGGTTCAATTATACAATTTTATTTTTGCTTTTCTTTTTTTTTCACAACCATATTCAAAGTCAAAGCAGCTTTGACTTTGAATTACAGACAGGATATTCTTCAAGTTGGTTTGATATAACTAATCGTAGTCGAGCTAATTTAGTGCATAGAGCTTCCATCTATACGCAGCGAATGGAAAGGTTAAGTCAGTCTACTTATCTAATAGGAATAGGATACCGACTGAAACAAAGCATAGATTCTCATTAACGTATAGAATCCACACGATTGGTTCTATGGTATCCCCACTGGATTCTAATTCAATTAGCATTGACATGGAGAGAACTAAATTGTTCGAAATTGGTTTTCGCTATGACTTCAAACCTATCAAATCAATCTCCATTAGAATAGGTCCTATATTGAACATTTTAGATAGATTCGATGCTACAGGTGGTTTCTATGGTGATAACGGTGTTATAATCAATACCATTAGATCAAGTACTTTATCATTCGATAAGTCAATATTCAAGGCTATGGAATTCGATAGCTACAGATTAGGATATAAAATAGGTGTCGCATATCTTTTGGATATAGATCATAAGTTGTCATTATTTATTTCAGGCGATTACTTACATGCCAGGGATTATATATCTTCTCCTGGAATATCGTCTTTTCCTTATGGGACTTTTAATGAGTATATTTTTTCGTTAGGTCTTCAATATTCATTTTATCAACTTAAGGGTAAAAAATCAGAACATAAAGAACCAAAAAGAAGGCAATAATCAGCCCCGCTTCTGAAACCGATAAAGCAAGTAAATAATTAAGAGTCCGAAAACAAAAGCAATTACAGCACCCATCACATTGGTCTGAAAGAAATAATCTGCTGGTAATACATTCTTTTCAGTTAGGATCTTAATGTCATCAGAGAAGATCATCGTTACTGGATGTATGCTGGTATCAAAATCTACAATCTCCTGAGTCTCCTTATCTAAAAAAGTCACTGGTACTCTCCATGGCCATATTTTATTAAGTGATCCCAGCATGAAACCAGACATCACAGCTATAGTAATATCATGGTACTTCTCAAATGCGAAAGATACTATCCGAGAGAAGACCGCCAATCCAGTCAGACAACCCAATCCAAAGACCGCTAACAAAATAAACTCCGACAACTCAGGCGATGATAAGAAAGATCTTAATGTCGGAATGATTAATGTATAGAGACCCAAAATCAGCAACATGAAGCTGCCAGAAATTCCAGGCAATACAAATGCACTGATGGCTATAGTACCTGCAAAGAAAATGTATAGATAACTCTCAGAACCACTGACAGGACTGATCGACGTCACCCCATAAGCAATCGTTGCACCTATAGCAAAAGGCAATATATAACTCCAACTAAAGCGATGCATCTGACTGAACATCAACGGAATAGATGCTAATATCAAACCAAAAAATAAGGACCAGAGCAACTGAGGATATGACTCTAATAAATGTGTAATCCCAAATACACCGACTATGATACCAATCAGCATTCCTACCACCAGTCTGATGAGAAATCCACCATTAAGCTGAGTCCAGACTTCCTTAATCCTAAATTTTAATAGATTAGATATAAGTGACTTATCTATTGACTTAATACTATCTATAAGAGTCTTATAGATACCTGTGATAAATGCAATAGTGCCACCAGAGACCCCAGGTATCACCTCTGCCATTCCCATACACATGCCTCTGAGAATGAGTCCTACCGTGCTAAATGATTTCTCGATCTGATCAGTGTTCTCTGCCATATATTTTCCCTTTTTGATATGCAGCGTCTAATGTTTTCTTCTGCTCTTCTATAGTGACCTCTACCCCATCTACCAGCAACTCGAGATCTGGCTGGCCTGCTTCTACCCACGCAGAATACCAGAAGTTCCCTACTGACAAAATAGATTCCTGCATTCGCTTCTCTACCATATCACCCATCGAGTCATGATAAGCTTTACTAAACTCTGGACATTGTGTCCATATCGTTCGCCCAAGCCTCTCATCATAGCAGAATTGCTGATCTTCTGGGAAGGTTTCTTTGATCATTTTCTCCTTTGCTAATACTTCTGGAAGTAGTCTATGGCTCTCGGATACAATATCCCATATGTATGTCCTTATATCAGGAATGTACTCTGCCTTACCGACCATGAAATCATAAGTCTCTTCACTATATAACTCGGGCAATCGACTCTCCCAGAAAGCATGTATCCCTATCTGATCTGTCAGCTGTCCATTATAATTAAGTGTCGTATGCAAGGGTACATGTATGTCCGATATGTAATGACCGATATCTGCACTGATTTGCAGAATCATCACCTTGTTCTTCTTCTGATATGCCCATACTAATCTGCTGTAATAATGCTCTAAGAAGTACGGAGCTATACCATAATTGACGATATCGTTATCATAATAATGTTGCTCATAATTCTCCGACCGTATTCTCTCTGGCAGGCTCTCAGCTTCTACACTTATAACAGGTGAGAACCGATCGATGTATAAAGCGTTTTTATACAACTCGATGCTTTCTTCTGCTGTAAGTTCTATGTGAGTGGTGTCCATTCCATCTATACCATCCAGTGTTCCATACTTCAGGATAGCGTCCTGATACAGACGAGGGACTGACGGAAAAGGTAGTGTATCCCAATGATCTATATCTATATAATGTCTGGCAAATTCATTCTTAGTTGCATATCTTCTCTTATCAGGATCTACGGCATGTTCTGTGACGAAGTCTATATTCTTTTTGTAGAAAAGAAGCATAACTTCAGGCAATGTAAATACCGCCATCCGATTGATCTTACGATGTCCGAAGAAACCCCAAGCAGGCACAGGAGAATAACTCGACAAGCAGACTCCCATCAATAGAAAAAATATAATGATTCTACCTATCAAAATAATAGAGCGGTTTAAATATATCTTTAATCAATCTATGCTGCATCGTGTAGACCTCTCCATCAGAAGTGAATACATAGTATCGTTCTATCGTAGCAAGATCACCAGCACCTCTTCTGACAGCATCAGGGTCCAGACTATTGACGATGGTGTAGAAAGTATAGCCTAATTCCTCTCCTCCTTTCATATCGATAGCCAACTCGGCAAATGGTATATGATTACTAAGAGAATCCATCGATGGGTTACCAGTCATAATTCCTTCTGCATCAAAATTCTTAAGCGAGAGAATATATGATTCAATGATATTCTTATTCTGCTTTATTTCGCGTCCTGCCAGTCCTTTGAGCGGAGATAGTTTGTAATCACTCCCATCCTTTTCTATCATGAATGAGTTAATACGATCCTTCTTATAATCTAATGTTACCTTCTCGATATCATCAGTATTAATCTCCATGATCCGCTTATCCCTAAGGTCCATATCCGTCAGTGTAAAGTAATTACGAATACCGCCTGACACCGCTGGCACTACAACAACATATGGTTGCTTAGCACCTTTTTTCAGAATATAGGTGCCACTCTCGACATTATTATTTTTTCCTAATATAAATTCTGACAGGACATTACCCTGCTTGTCATAACTGGTTACCTCTATGCCTAACTTATTGATCCCATCCATAATACTTGGAAGTGTGGCTCGAGGCGGAATATAATCGATCTCTAATTGTGTGAGTACACTGAGAATATTCTTCATGACATGGCTACTGGCTTTCCTTCTTTCATTGAGCATCCATCCATCTTTAGATTTGCTAAGGTGTACCTGAGGGTAGCCAGGCCTTTTGATCGTTACAATATCTATTAGCTTCCTGTCTGATACTACAAATTCGCGATCCTCTATTCTGATAGAGGTATCTTCGGACGGTTTATTTTTAGTATAAAAGTAAAAGCCACCGAGGCATATAAGAAGTAGTAATAATAGAAGTGTTCTTTTCATATATAAATTCGAAAGTGGCTAAATAATTCTTGCAAAAATAGCATTTATTATTCCAGCTCAAGAACAATTGCCGACCCTTAGGGTGTTATCATTGTGAAGAAAATGTCTCAGACACAGATTAAGAATTATAATTATGCATACGAGTATTTTTACAACTTGTTTTCAGTATCAGCAATTCACTAACTTTATCTTATAAATGAAGTACGAACTTATCATTTTTGATTGCGACGGTACCTTGGTAGATACAGAAACCTTAACTAACGGTCTGATTACCAATATGATGATGGAGATAGGCATCCCGATGACATTGGAGAAATGCCTTCAATTATTCAAAGGAAAAAGTTTTATAGATATCAATCAATATATTGAGAGTCAGTTAGATCATGCCTTAGAATTCCACTTCGAGACATCATTCCGCCAGCGATCCAAAATCCTGTTTGAAGCAGAACTCAGAACTATCGATGGTGTAGAAGATTTCCTCAAAAAATTAGATATCCTTATATGCATCGCCTCTAATGGACCACAGGTAAAAATGGAAACAACATTAGATGTCACTGGGCTGAATGAATTTTTTAAGCCAGAGCATGTATTCTCCGCGTACGATATAAAAAGCTGGAAACCTGCTCCAGACTTATTCCTCTATGCATGTGAGCAGATGGGTGGAAAACCAGAGACAACATTAGTAATAGAAGATACTATAGTAGGTGCCATTGCAGCGGATAAGGCTATGATGGATGTTCTAATATTCTGCGATGAGGATGATACAGAATTTAAGAAAAGTGGCTATACTACCTTTAATTCATACAATAATTTTCCTTTAAGTGTGTGAAGTGATGCAAGAATAGAAAGCTTTATATACTTTTGCGACTTAATTTTTTTTTTACAAACAAATAATTATGGCAAAGAAAAGAATTGCAATCAATGGATTCGGAAGGATCGGAAGACTGACTTTCAGAAATCTTCTTAATATGAAAAATGTAGAGGTCGTTGCGATTAACGACTTAACTGACAATGCGACATTAGCTCACTTACTAAAGTATGATAGTGCTCATGGCCCATTCGAAGGAACTGTAAAATCTACAGATACTCATCTCATTGTAGGCAGAAAGAAAATTCTTGCTACTGCTATAAAAGATCCAGCACAGTTACCTTGGAAAAAGAATAAGATAGATATCGTATTAGAGTGTACTGGATTCTTCAGAACTACAGAACTTGCAACTAAGCATATTAAGGCAGGTGCTAAGAAAGTACTACTTTCTGCGCCAGCTAAGAGTGATGAGATCAAAACTGTCGTAATCGGTGTCAATGATCATGAAGTCAAGAGAACAGATAAGATTATCAGTAATGCATCATGTACAACCAATTGCTTAGCCCCACTTGTCAAAGTGATCAAAGAAAACTGGGGTCTGGTACAAGGATCTATGACAACCATCCATGCCTATACTGGAGATCAGAATATGCAAGATGCTCCACATAGTGATCTCAGAAGAGCAAGAGCCGCTGCTTATAATATCGTACCGACATCTACTGGAGCTGCTAAGGCGGTAACTAAAGTTATAGATGGCATGGAAGGCAAATTATTAGCAATGGCTGTAAGAGTGCCGATCATAACAGGCTCACTTGTAGAACTTAATGTCTTAATAGATAAAGACACAACAGTAGAGAAAGTCAATAAGGTATTTAAAAAATACTCGAAAGGTGCACTCAAAGGTGTCCTACAGTATATGGAAGACCCTATCGTATCATCTGATATTGTTAGAAACCCACACTCTTCTATCTATGACTCACTACTGACACAAGTGTCAGGCAGAATGCTTAAAGTCGTCTCATGGTATGACAACGAAGCTGGGTATTCTGCGAGATTAGCACAACTGGCAGGACAGGTATAAAAACTAATTAAGTGCCGATTTTATGATCGGCACTTTTTTTTTATTTTGATATTTCTATACTACACATTAATTATGAAAACGGATCAGCTAAAAGACAAAAAGGTACTTATCAGAGTAGACTTCAATGTACCGCTGGATAGCAATCACGCCATTACAGATGATACACGTATTACCAAAGCGTTACCTACTATCAAATCAGTCTTAGAAGCTGGAGCCTCTGTAATATTAGTGTCACACCTCGGTCGTCCTCAGAAGAAACTGAATGACGACGGAACGATCAACGTGGAGAAATTTACGCTTAAGCATATTGTATCTCATCTTTCAGAATCTCTCGGAAAAGAAGTAAAGTTTTCACCAGACACGATCGGACCAAAAGCATTCGATCTATCATTAAGTCTACAGCCTGGTGAGGTTTTATTATTAGAAAATACAAGATTCGAGAAAGGCGAGACTAAAGGTGATGAAGACATGGCTGCTAAGCTCGCTAAGCTTGCCGATTATTATATCAATGATGCATTCGGGACGGCACATAGAAAACATGCTTCTACCTACACTGTAGCGAAGTATTTTGAAAAGGAAAACAAACAACTGGGGCTACTTATCCAGAACGAAATATCCAGTGCCGATAGAGTGCTTAATAGTCCTAAGCGACCATTGGTTTCTATTCTCGGCGGCGCTAAGGTATCTGATAAGATCCAGCTGATAGAGAAGCTATTAGACTTTACGGATTACCTACTAATTGGCGGAGGGATGACTTATACCTTTATCAAAGCACAAGGTGGAGAGATCGGAAATTCACTATTCGAAAAAGAACATATCGACTTAGCTAACGAATTATTAGCCTTAGCGAAAGCCCAGAATGTAGAAATCTTACTGCCCGAAGATAGTGTCTGTGCAGACAACTTTGCTGCAGATGCTAATAGCAAAGTATGTCCCAGCAATGAGATTCCAGATGGATGGATGGGATTAGACATCGGACCAGCAGCCATTAAGAAATATAGTGAAGTCATCAAGAAATCACAGAGTATTCTATGGAACGGTCCATTGGGAGTATTCGAATTCGAGAAGTTCTCTAATGGAACATTTGACATAGCTAAGGCTGTTGCAGATGCGACTGATGGAGGAGCATTCTCCCTAATAGGTGGTGGTGATTCTGTTTCGGCAATTAATAAAGCAGGGCTGGATGAGAGAGTAAGCTTTATTTCTACAGGAGGTGGTGCTATGTTGGAACACTTAGAGGGTAAGGTACTACCTGGGATAAAAGCAATGGATTTGTAATTTACCAATCTTTACTGTGGGAATAATGTTTTTATTTTTTTCGTAATTCGCTCATCGTCATCATTTGGCTTTCTCCATTTTCGATTATAGAGCTTACCCTTTCATTACAATTCATTGACATGATGTGCTACGTAATTGGCCATGCTTGCACAAGCTTGTATGAGGTAGCCACCAGTCGGTGCATTCCAGTCGAGCATTTCTCCAATACAATAATTATGAGATAATTTCTTAAGTTCATAGTGCTCAGATATTTCGCTAAGATCTATTCCTCCAGATGTAGATATCGCTTCTTCCACTGAGGCTGAGCCAGTGAGAACAAGAGGCATCCCTTTGATTGTATTGGTTAAGGTATTGACATCTAAGAACTCTTGCTTACTGAGATCATGCTTAATCAGCTGTATCTGTAGTGGGCTTAAGTTCATTTTTCGTCTTAGGGTCTCTGTAACTTTTAGCTTAGATTCCGATAGTTTACTAAGGACAACTTCCCTTGTTAGCATTGGTTTGTAATCAATATAAATTATCGCCTTACCCTTCGACAATAGCTCACTCTGAATCAGTGGACTGAGTGCATAGATGGCATTCCCTTCTATCCCAGAATTAGTAATGACTGCTTCCCCTTTCTGATTTTGGTCGCCGATTCTGCATGAAATATTTTTTAATGGTTGTCCTTCATATCGAGATAGAAAATCCTTATCCCATTCAACATGAAATCCACAATTGGCGGCAACAAAAGGTACAGTATTAATTCCTTTGCTCTCAAAGATATCCAGCCAAAGTCCATCTGATCCAGTTACACTCCAGCTTGCTCCACCTAAAGCAAAAATATTGATATCCGAATCGACAACTTCTTCTTCATCAAATACTATTTTGCCATTATCCCATCCCATAAATTTCTTACCATAGACAAATGTGACTCCCCTACTTTTCAGATGATCATTGATAGCACTTAGTACTTGGATAGGCTTAATACCATCTATGGGAAAAACTCTTTTGCTGCTGCCTATAAAAGTTGGAATACCGATACTTTCCAACCATATTATAAAATCTTCATTTGTAAAATGCCTTAAGGAATGGTTGAGAAAATCAGATGGGGTGTATCGATCTACCATTTGATCTATATGCTCAGAATGAGTTAAATTAAATCCACCAGATCCGGCAACCAAAAACTTACGTCCAAAAGTTGACTTCCAATCATAGATGGTTATATGATATCTATTAGAATCTAAGAAAGCGGCAGCTAATAGCCCTGCAGTTCCACCACCGATTATTGATAACTTAATTTTCATAGAATTATTAAGCTACAAGAGAGAACTAATCCAGTCTCTGAATCAATAAAATAAGAGTCAATATACTCATAGCTTGACTGACGGAATCTCCCAGTAACTGAGTCCAATCCACGTCTGACTTCTTCTCCTCTTCTTCCTTTTCTTCTGACTTGTAACCTACGATGATAGTCGATCCTTGCATAACCTTAGGATACTTCTTGACAAAAAATCCTCGGCCAGGCTCTTTAATTTCACCATTAGCATGCTTCACGAATATCTTCTGCTTATCTGCTCTCTCATCTAATCCACCAGCAAATTCGTTAATATAGAACATAGCATCCTTATTATTGTGGTACGGTACTCTGATTGCATTACCCTCTTCTATAGCCTCTTCGCTGACGACTTCTCTGACTCTCGTAGCTCCACGGATCGTAACGAATTCTGATATCTTAGGTATAAATATCTCGTCGCCATTCTTCACTACAAAATTAAATTCAGACTTAGGGTTAGCGTATATCTCATCTAACTTAATGACGATAGCGCCTATTTCTTCTTCATTACGTATGAGTGTAGCACCGGCCGGGAATGCCTCTTCTGTTAATCCTCCTGCACGTTCTATCACATCAGAGATTCTGAGATTCTTTTTCCATATGGCATATGGTCCAGGCACTTCTACTTCACCATCTAAGAATACCCTCTTCTGCAGTTCAAAATCTTTATTATATCTGACTGCAACATTATCATATGGCTCCAGTTTAAAGTTGCCATTCTCTGCGCCTTTGGATAATACCTCGAAGTCTCTATTCATCTCCAGATTAGCGACTTGTGTACGGGTAGGCATATTGTTAGCAATGATGACACGTGACACCTCTATATTATTAGTCGATGCTGCCAGTCGAAATCCTCCAGCTAATCGCATAAGATCTACTATCGTCAGATCCTCACCATATTGGTACTGACCAGGACGATTGACTGCACCCTCTATTCTTACAAATGATTCTTCCAGAAATACATTATTAGACTCGATAACCAGGCTATCAAATGGCTCCATAATAAAGTTACCCTCTGCATTCGGATTAGCGAATATCTCATCTAAGTTGTCCACTGTTTTGTATCGCTTATTCTTTGTATCCAGAGAATCATTCCTATGAATAATGGCGATATTAGAAGCATCTCTTCTAAGACCACCTGCTAATAAGATTGCATCTCTCAGCGTTATTTTTCGACTAGAGTCGAATGGAAACTTGCCTTCGTCTCTTACTGATCCCGCGACTGTAATCTCTGCATCATCAGAAAATCTTTCCTGAGACCAAATTTCTAACTTGTCTTTATTTTGTAAGATAATATTCTGACTATTAGAAGGGTCAGCTATTATCTTATCAAGAAATATCTTTTCGTAGCTGATGGTACCATCTGTATTAGTTCTATTTAGGTAGACAAGTTCTGTACTGGATAATTCTGTTAGACCTGCTTTTCTAACAGCATCAAGTAATCGCATTCCGTTAGTTCTTTCGAAAGCTCCCTCTTTCTTCACCTCACCTACTATCTCTACATAATTAGTAGCTTCACTATCTATACTCTCTACGATTACAAGGTCCCCATTGAGTAGAGGAAAATTAGAATTAGACTTCTCGTATTCTCTCCAGTCGAGATCTATGATTTTCTGATCATCATCTTCGTATCTTAATACTTGTATTTTCTTACGATAGGCATTCTCTGCAAATCCTCCGGCGAAATCTAATAACTCTTTGACACCTTCTCCTTTTACGAGTTCATACTTAAGAGGTCTCTTCACTGCACCTTCTAAGGTTATAATATTTTCCGAAGCAGGCACTATGATTAAGTCATTATCCTCTAAGTAGTACTTATTCCTCACTGAAGGATTATTAAGCAATTCGTAGACATCTAAGGTTACCAGTTCTCCAGAGTTCTTATGCAGTTGTATTTTTCTGAGAGATCCGATATCAGTAGTACCACCGACTGCTGCGAGTGCATTAAATGGAGAATTAAATGCAGATAAGACAACAGTACCCACATTGTCGATCACCTCTCCATATATACTAATCTTAACTGTACGAGAAAAGTTAAGCGCTACGTCAAACTCTCCGTCTCTAAAAGAGTATTGCTTAGACATAATATTTTTGATCTTATCTCTTGCTTCTCCTAATGTAGAACCCTTAAGAAATATTCGCTTAGATCCAGACCTATTATCGATTAAAATATGACCAGACTTGTTAATAATACTTTCAAGTTCACCAGATGATCTTCCCCACATAGATATGACTATCTTATCTCCTGGGCCTAATACATAGGAATCTGGTGCATTGATCTCATCATTCTTATCGAGGACCTTGATGACTTGGTTTCTGAATAACTCCTGACCATAGATACTCACTTCTGGCAGTTCCTCTTCTCCACTATCTTCCAGTTCCATTTCTAAAGAATCTACCTCAGCATTGATAATATCTTCATCGCTAAGGGATGGTGTTACATCCTTTTCTATAGTGTTTTCCTCTTTCTCTAATTCTTCCTTACGACTTTGTAATTCTAAGATGACTCGCTGTATAGTCTGACGTTGTTCGATGGTTAGATTTTCACTATCAAGTGTATTGATATCTATCCCATTTTTGAGCATTTCTGATTCGACTTCCTCATAATCCAAACCTCGTTTGTCTAACTCCCTAACGATGTCTTCTTTAGTGATCTCAGGAAATATCTGTGCAGAAACCGGCAAGACCGCTAAGGTCAATAGTACTACTAAAGATGAGAGAAGGAGTAACCTATTCAATATCATTATCTATGCTTGGTTATACAAGGAGAATTAATCTCGTTTAACATTAAAATTAATTCACATGTGTAATATCAAGCGAAAATAAGTAAATCCTAAGGTATTCAGCGTATTATATATATAATTTTTCCATAATTGATTTAGTTAATGTCTAATTTTTATTCATAGGTTTTTCTTCAAATTATTACACAATAAGCCGCTTTAAGGACATAACAGTTATACTTTAGCAAAAAGTCATGCTTGACAGTTGGCGCTCTACTGTTCAATCAATAGTTTTTCTGCGGTCATCCAAGACATCTGAGTTTCTTTTACTTTGTCCATAGTCAACTGTTAACTGGCAATAATGTCGCAATTATTGATAAGCTTTTGGTTGATATCCTTAATTTTATACTATGCTTAGAATATTGTACTTCGTAATACTCCTAATTTTCACACCTTTCTTCTCTCAGGGTCAAGAAGAGCGAGAAGAAAGTTTCACTGGATTAGGATTTAGTTATGGATTGGATTTTCCTGTGGGGCAACTTGCGGATCGTTATGGCTCTAACTTTAATGCACAGCTATCTTTGGATGTATTTAGCATTGGACTTAATGGGGTATTCGGTATAGAAGGAGGAGTCTTGTTTGGAGAGGGAGTTAATGAAGATGTACTATCACCTTTTAGATCTGAGAACGGAAGAATTCCTGGAAATAATGGAGAATTAGCTGATGTATTCCTCAGACAGAGGGGGACAATATTAGGCGCATACATCAATAAGATTATCATGCCAAGAGCCGTTAATAAAAGATCAGGCGTGTCATTAGGCTTAGGTGTAGGTCTTATACAACGTAAGATAAGATTCGTCGTAGATAGTCAGAATGTGGGGCAACTCACAGGTGATTATATCGAAGGTTATGACAGAAATACCGTGGGCCCGTATTTAAAAGAGTCCATCAAATTCCAAAATTTTGGTAAAAACAAAAGCGTCAATTACGAGATTGCTTTGAACTTCACCCAAGGATTTACCAGTAATACAAGGAGTATTAATTTTGATACAGGAATGGCAGATAATAATCGTAATGTAGATATCATGATCGGTCTGTCTGCTAAGTGGTTTCTACCCATATTCGGATCGAGAGAACCTGAAGAGATTTTCTATTAATAGTGATCCTGTTCTTATATACTTGTGGAATAAGAATCTATGGTGTACTGCCATGGCTGATATCTCCTTTTCATAGCAAAGCTAAGCAATGGACCGAGGGTAGAAAAGGACAAAATTCTCGTATAAAAAATTGCATATCTAATTGGCATGATGGCCCGAGAATAATGATCCATGCTGCTTCTTATGGAGAATATGAAATGTCAAAACCCATCATATCAGAATTACAAAAAACGATTCCAGAGCTTAATTTTATTATAAGTTTCTTTTCCCCTTCTGGATATGAAAATGTGAAATTTTTAGATTCAAAATTTTTAAAAATATACTTGCCTCTGGATACAATAGGCAATCAAAAAAAACTCATCGAGCTTATCCGACCAGACGCAGTAATATTTATCAAATATGAATTCTGGTATAATCTGCTTAGAGTTCTATCTGGCAACAATGACAAGTCCACAGCTATCCCCTATTACTATACAAGTATAAATATCCCCGAACACAGCTACTTATGGAATCCAATAGCTAAGTCATTTCTAAAGTTGATCAAAAATGGAAGGTTATGGTGTCACAACAAATCTAATATGGCATTTCTAAGGGGTAAAGGAATCGATAAGTTAGAATTGTTAGGAGATACTCGAATCAATAAAGTAATAAATAATCTATCTACTCATAATCACCCCACTTTATTCGATCAATCGGATAGAATAAAGATTATTTTCGGAAGTCTCTGTCCTGAAGACTTGGATATGACTATTGATTATATAAATAATAACCAAGAGTATCATTACGCCATTGCACCTCATGACGTAGAAGATTCATTTATTAAAGAAATTCAAAATCGTCTTAAAGTATCTTCAGTTCTTTATAGCAAAATGAATACAGAGGATGATAGTCAAAACTTAGTGATCATTGATACCTTGGGCGATCTTAAGTATTTATATAGAGGGTTTGATATTGCTTATGTAGGAGGTGGTTTTAGTAAAGGGCCCCATAATTTATTAGAACCATTAATTTACGGAACGAAAATTATTTGCGGTTCTAATATTAAAAATTTCCCACTAGCTCAAGATTTACAAAAGAAAGAATTACTATTAGTGATGAACAAGCAGATGGAGTTAGAGTCTTATATGAATGAAACAATTGAAATAGATAAGCACTCATTCATACAAAAAAAAGAAGCTTATATCCGAGATAATAAAAGCAGCCTACCACTACTCATTAAAGATATAAAGCAATTACTAAAACCCAATCTTTAATGAAAAAAAAATACAACTTTCTAATCGTAGGTGATGTTATGATCGATGAGTATGTGATGGGAGATTATCTTAGAAATTCGCCAGAAGCAGATTGCCCCATTCTCAACTATGCATCTAAGGAATATAGATTAGGAGGAGCTGGTAATGTTGCATCTAATCTTATATCACTCGATCAGAATTGTCATATAGTAGCTCTCGTAGGAAATGACGCGATCTCTAATGTAGTCCACAAGTTATGTGAAGACATAGGAGTGAGCCACGATCTTATCATGGACGAAAATAGACCGACTACGCTGAAGTCTAGATATGTAGATAAGACCTATAAACAATACTTAAGAGTAGACACAGAATCTACTCACGATGCTTCCATTCAAATACAGGAAAAAATTCTTCAAATTTTGGAGAATGTAAGTTATGCTAATTATGACATGATCATCTTGCAGGATTACAATAAGGGGACTCTTACTGAAGTAGTCATTAATGTCTTACTAAAAAAAAGTAGAATCCATAATATTAAAATCGCTGCTGATCCTAAGTACAATAACTTCATGCTTTTGTCAAAGTGTGATCTATTCAAACCCAATCTAAAAGAGCTGAGTGCATTCGCAAAGATGAGTGTCGAAGCCAATCCTATAAGCATAGAAAAAGCATTGTTATCTATCGGTATTAATGAAACTTGCTGCGTGATTATCACCTTGGCCGAACAAGGAGTCTATTTTAGAAGTATAGATAAAGTGGGAAAGATAAATGGCTTTGCGGTACAAGATCCTGATGTTTCAGGAGCAGGAGATACTGTTATCGCTGTACTATCTCTGATGCTTATAGACGGTTATAATATAGAGGATATGGCAAAAGTAGCTAATAATTGTGGTGCAAATGTCTGCAGTAAGCAAGGTGTGTCCAATATAGAATCATCTGATTATCAGTCATTTATATCGCAAACTAATTAATTAGAAGACATCAAACTTAATTAGATGTCATTACGACATCCTACTCTATCAATGTTTTACTATTTTTAAGTTTCAGTATACATTATTTCAATCAAGAAAATTTACTTTTTAGACATACCAATATTTAACAAAAAAATTATACGATGAAATCAAACCTTACACAATTAGGTATTTTTCTCTTTACACTTTTAAGCATGACTGGAATTCATGCTCAGACAGTCAATACAGTTACCGTTACAGCACCTGCGTCAGTAGCAGGAGAGTATGAGACTGTCGTATCCAACGGATGGGGAGTTCAACTTATGGATGAACTTTCGGGGTCTGCAAGATTTGGTAATGACAATGAAGCCGTTGTTACAGATTTATGTGAGGACGGTATGGTCGATGACCTTACTGGTCTTATTGCATTCGTAGACAGAGGCACATGCTCTTTTTACAATAAGGCACTTATCAGCAGTCAAGCGGGTGCAGTAGCAATTGTAGTATGTAATGATGAGGCTAGGAGAAACGAAGGTTTTCCACCATTAGGTATAGGTGTTGATGACGATCCTTCATTGATCAATATTCCTGTGCTAGGAATGACATATGATGATTGCATCACACTAAGAGCGGCAATGGAAGGTACCGAAGGTGTCGATTTAGATATGACCTTATCTTATGTAGAACCTGTTGTAGGTCCGTGTGACCCAGTAGAATATGGAGCTGATGTTATATGGGGAGCTAATGGAGAGGGCTCTTTCGATGGTGGTCTTAATGGCTGGTCTGTCGATAAAGGAACAGGACTATCATTAGATGATGGTGGATGGTACTATGACACAGAGGCTAGAATAGATAGAGGTGCATTTGGAGGAACTGGAAATGTAATGATATCACCTACAGCTTGTAATGGTGTTATGGTATTTGATTCAGATTTCTATGATACTGCCGGTGAAGCTGACGGAGCTGCTGGAACAGGATTTAATGATGGCGTATGTATTAGTGATGCGCCTAACAACATATTCTGTGAGGGACTATTAATCTCTCCAGAAATCGACTTATCCGCTTCACAGGCAGAAGGCTTAGAAATTGTATGGACTCAAGCTATTAGACAATTCCAGAGTCAATTCTTTATTCTATTAAGTGAAGATGGGGGGACAACTTGGAAAGACAGTATTACAATTAACGCAGATCTTCCTGCTAATACTGGAACAGAAAATAATACTCAGAGATCTCTCACAATTTGTGGATACGAGAGCACAGAAAACTTTAGATTTGCATTCTTTTACAGAAGTGCATTTTACTATTGGGCAATAGATGATGTGCATATTAGATCTACACCTACTCAAGTGGACTTAAGAGCTAATCCATTCTTTTCTACATACCCGAACTTAGTGACGCCATCATCACAAGTAGATGAAGCGGCATTTATAATCGATGTAGAAAATCTACAGTCAGGTACCGCTACTAATACTACTGTTGATGTAGAGGTAATTAACTTGACAACATTAACTACAGTCTATACTGATAGTCAAGATTATCCAGATATCGGATGTTCTTTCTTAGATGAAAACAGAGTGTTCCCTAATAAATTTATGGATGACTTAGAAGATGGCAGTTATAGAATTACATATACTGTAAATACTGATGATGATATAGATATGAGTAACAATACTCAGAGTTGGGATTTTGAGATCGGAGGGGATACTTTTAGAAAGGTAGATAGAACTCAAGCTAATTTAGTAGGGATCAATGCGCCTAACCAAGCTTATTATTCTATAGGTCAATTCTACCATATACCGAATGGTGCTGGTTTCAAAGCGACTTCTTGTAGGTTTGGATTTGATGCTCCGGCAGGAACTTTTAATGCTATTATTAATTTCACGCTTCATAGATGGGTAGACCTAAATGGAAACTTTCAATGTGAAGGTGGAGAAAGAATACTCGTCGGACAACAGAGAAAAATAGTTTCTAATAGTCAGCCTGAGGATTTCAGTAATCTATTTATAACATTAGAAGATCCTAATGATCCAGATGCTGAGATTGAATTAGAAGATGATGCTAACTATCTTCTACTGGCTAATTACTCACCTATCTCATCTACAGCTGATCCACTTGGTACATTAGCAGTAGCGCAAGCAGATTTAAGATATTACTATGGAGCAACTGCCTTAGCATTCCAGAATCAATTTCAAGAGATAAGAGGTTCGGGATATTACTTTGCAACGGGAATAGAAGGTGATGAGGATGACAGAACATTAGGACCTGCAGGTAACTTCACAGTTTATATGCCATTAACTATTAAGCCATTAGGTGCTACTGATACAGAAGATTTAGTAGATGATCAGTCTATACAGATCTTCCCTAATCCCGTGTCAGAAAAGTTATATGTAGATATGAACTTAGGTAATGATGCGACAGATGTTAACCTTGAGTTAGTCAATATCCAAGGTCAAGTTATATTAAATAAGAAGTACTCTAACAGTACTGGTAATCTTACATTAGATGTGGCTGGTCTACCTGCTGGATTCTATAGTTTAAATATCAGAACAGAAAATGGACTTACAAGTAAGAAAGTAATTATCGAGAACTAAGATTCTTTTTAGTTATTCATGAATAAAAGAAGGGAACTTGCATCTGCAAGTTCCCTTTTGTTTTTATTTTAATCAATCGTTGTTACCAAATCACTAATTGGCCTTCGGACTTTTTCTAATTTCACTAACCAATCTTCCTCAGCATTTCTATACCCTAATGGCAGCAATAATGTGCTTCTAAGATTCTTCTCTCGTAATCCTAGGATCTCATCTAATGCATCAGAATCAAATCCCTCCATCGGTGTGCTATCCACACCATCATATACCGCTTGCATCATAGCAGCCATCAGTGCAATATAAGTCTGCTTAGAAGCATGCTCAAAGTTGAGCTCAGGGTCACGCTGTGGATAACTACCTAACAGCATCTGACGATAATTCTCCCAGCCTTCATTCTTGAAGCCTCTAATCTCATTCGTTAGGTCAAACATGTGATTAATCCGATCCGCAGTGTAATTATCCCATGCAGCAAATACTAAGAGATGAGAGCAATCCGTCACTTGACGTTGCTTCCATGCGATCTCTCGTATCTCAGCCTTCAGCTCATCATTAGTGATTACGATTACTTCAAAAGGCTGCAGCCCACTGGATGTAGGCGCTAATCGAATTGCCTCTAATATATTGTCAATCTTTTCTTGTGGTACCACCTCGCCATTCATGGCCTTAGCAGCATACCTTTCATTCATCTTCTCTAAGAAACTCATAGTTATATTTTAGTATGAAAGTTATAACTGAGTTGGTCTTCAAAAAGTTTTGATGAAAATTTAGTTAGGTGATATTCTCTGTTAGAAATACTTTAACTATGCATTCAATATGAAAGACAAAGATAGGCTGTGCCACTACCCCTCCAACTGCTTTATATACGACTCCAGCGCAGCAACCCTGGCCTCTCCGTCTGCCATTTTCTTACGCTCCATATTCACGACAGCTTCAGGAGCATTACTGACGAATCGCTCATTAGATAACTTCTTAGCTATACCTGCTATGAATCCTTTTTGTCTTTCCAGCTCTTCTTTAGACTTGGCTAATTCTTCTGCGGTGTCTATCTCCAAATTGAGATGAGCAAATATCTTAGTCTTACCACAGATGAATGCTAAGCCCTCTACCCCACTTTCATCTTTGACTTGATTGACCTTATCTAAGAGAGCTACTTTGGACATGAGTTCTAAGAAGCCTTCTCGATTCATACATCTCTCGATCTCATTATCATTGATGATTGTGACATCTACTTTATCCTTAGGTTTCATCTGTTTCTTATTCTTGATGTCTCTTACATTAGAAGCAATGGTCCTGAGAAGTTCTATATCTTTTATTATGTCATCATCGATGGTTTGCTTTTCAGGATATCTGGTGATGATGCAGTCTTCTCCATCCTGACGATCCCTAAGAGAGTGCCACACCTCCTCTGTAATAAATGGCATGAACGGATGTAAGTGTATGCATATCTTCTCAAATACATAGATACAGTTCTGATATGTCGTAGCATCTATTGGAGCTTTGTAGGCAGGCTTAATCATTTCCAGATAACTGGAGAAGAAATCATTCCAGACGAAAGTGTAGATCCCCATCAGTGCTTCTGATAATCTATAATCCTTATATGATCTCTCGATCTTCTCTACAGCTGCATCCAGTGTGCTATTAATCCAAGTAGATGCTAATATGTTTTCCTTAGGTGTCTCCAGTGATTCATCTATCTCCCATCCCTTAATCAATCGAGTGGCATTCCAGATCTTGTTAGTGAAGTTTCCCCCGTTCTCTATGAGCTTATCATCGAACAGCAGATCACCTCCTGCTGGAGAGCAAGACAGCATACCATATCTTACTGCATCCGCTCCATACTCAGAGATAAGTTCTAATGGATCCGGAGAATTACCTAATGACTTACTCATCTTACGGCGTTGCTTATCTCTCACCATCCCTGTGAAGTATACATCCTTAAATGGATACTCGCCTTTCCATTCATATCCTGCCATCACCATCCTTGCAACCCATAAGAATATGATGTCCCAGCCTGTCACTAAAACAGAAGTCGGATAGTAATAATCGATCTCTTCTTTAGAATTAAACCCATCAAAAACTGAGATCGGCCATAACCAGGATGAGAACCATGTATCTAATACATCTTCTTCTTGCTTAAGGTCAGTCATAGCCAGATTAGGAAAATCTACTTGCGCTAATGCCAATGCCTCCTCGGAAGTCTCAGCGACATAGACCTTATCCTCATAGTAATAAGCGGGAATTCTCTGCCCCCACCACAACTGACGAGATATACACCAGTCTCGGATATTATCCATCCAGTGGCGATAGGTATTCTTATACTTCTCTGGGAAAAACTGGACAACATCATTTGCAACTGCTTCACTTGCAGGTGTCGCCAGCGTCTTCATATTCACATACCACTGTAGAGATAATCTTGGTTCTACGACGGCATCTGTTCTTTCTGATCTTCCGACGCTGTGCCTAATATCTTTTATCTCGACAAGCATCTCTCCCGCTTCTAAGTCTTTGACGATAGATTTCCTTACTTTGAATCTGTCCTCACCTATATACAGCTGACCAGCCTCATTAATCGTCCCATCACCATTAAATATGTCCACTACCTCAAGATCATGCTTCTTCCCTAACTCATAATCATTAGGATCATGCGCAGGAGTCACCTTAAGTGCCCCAGTCCCAAATTCTATATCTACATAATCATCGAATATAATAGGGATCACTCTATTCACTAATGGAACAATCGCCTTCTTGCCTTTGAGGTGAGAGTACCTCGGATCATCAGGATGGACGGCAATGGCCGTATCCCCTAATATGGTCTCTGGTCGAGTGGTCGCTATTGTTATGTGATCGTCGGATCCCTCCAGCTTATATCTTACACTGTATAGCCTACCATTTTCTTCATTATGCAGAACCTCCTCATTACTTAATACAGTTTGAGCCTGTGGATCCCAGTTGACCATACGGAGACCTCTATATAACTTATTTTTATTATAGAGATCTACAAATGCTTTAATGACAGCCTGAGATCTCGTCTCATCCATCGTAAATGCGGTACGATCCCAATCTGCAGATGCTCCTAATTTCCGAAGTTGCTTAAGGATAATGCCGCCATACTTATCCTTCCATTCCCACGCCTTCTCCAGGAATTCCTCTCGGCTGAGATCTGACTTTTTGATGCCTTGCTCTCTAAGCAGCTTGACCACCTTAGCTTCCGTGGCGATAGACGCATGATCCGTACCTGGTACCCAGCAAGCATTCTTGCCTTGCAACCTCGCTCTTCTGATGAGGACATCCTGTATTGTATTATTCAGCATATGTCCCATATGCAATACGCCAGTGACATTAGGTGGAGGTATTAATATTGTAAATGGCTCTCTATCATCTGGTGTAGAAGAGAAATACCCTTTCTCCTCCCAATACTCATACCATTTGGCTTCTATATCTTTCGATTCGTATGTCGTGCTTAATTCCATATTACAAATTTACCTAATACATCTATAATTTATATTATAAATACCATTGGTCTTCTTAAGAACCATATTGGTATGTATATATAATATGATGCATTAGTCAAAATTCTAATAATTAATGGTCTCATGCATTAATTTTAGAAAATCAGCTTTACTCTACACCAAAAACCGATTAACTTACATCTAATAGATACAAGCATAGAAATATATGCAGTCAGAAACTAACAATATCATAATCAGGTGCAAGAAAGGAGACCCAAAAGCTCAAAAGTCTCTGTATGAAAAATACTCACCGATATTCTATGGAATCTGTCTGAGGTACATGAAAAATAGGACACAAGCGGAAGATCTATTAGTAGAAAGCTTCTATACCATATTCAGCAAGATGGATCAATATAAAGGCACTGGAAGCTTCGAAGGATGGATGAAAAGAATCGTAGTCAACTCGTGCTTAATGCAAATCAGAAAGAAAAACAATCTCAATCTACATGTCGACTTAGAGAATGCTTACAATCTGAAGGAAGAGGCTAATGCGATTACAGATATTAATCATGCTGAGTTACTAAAGATGATGGAAGACCTACCGACAGGCTATCGGACTGTATTTAACTTATACGTAATAGAAGGTTATAAGCATAGAGAAATTGCAGAAATAATGGGCATCAGTATTAATACGTCTAAGTCCCAACTAATCCTTGCTAAGAAAAGGATGCAAGAATTTTATAAAAAAAAACATAACGGATTTCTAAGATCCAACTGAGTAAAACAAAAGTATAATGTCTGATTCTTATAAGCATATTAAGTCACTCGCCGATTCTCATAGAGAAGAGCCACCCGTTAGTGCATGGGACAGAATAGAATATAAACTACAATCTGAAAAATCAACTGTGAAAAAGAAGAAATTAAATCTCGTTAGATTTTGGTTTTCTATAGCTGCTTCTCTCATGGTCATCGTCACCTGTAGTTATATAATATATACAGAGTCTCGCATCACTCCAGACTATAATCAAGGGCATATCGCAGAATGGGAAGACATAGGAATAGAAACAGATTACTTATACTCAGTCCAAGCTGCACGTGAAATCCATCGCCTCACAGATATCAAGTCGTCTTACTAAATGGCGATCTCGGAACCCAATCATTCTTAGGGACAGTCTTAGATAATATAAATGGTATCAGTTTATTGACCAACGGATTGGTGTGCTTCACATATACCTTCATATCATATGGGATTGCTCCGACGGAGCTTTTAATTTCTAATGCCGTTCGAGACAAGTTGAGGTATTCCACTTTTTGGTCGATGGCTTCTTTGATCAGTCTCAATAATATGTTGAAGTATAACTGATACTTAGCGTTTTCTTTTACATTATAGCCTAAGAAGTGAGCATCTCCGTATTTCCCATTTTTTACAAATGTGAAAAAACCTAACAACCTATCCTTATTCATAATTCCGATGAGCGTCAGATCATCACCGAAGGTTTCTTTGAGCCGAGAAAAATAATTCTTGTCTAATGTAAATAAACTGAACAATGCCCTATCTGCCGTAGCCTTATACATGGCATACATCTGATCATTATACTGGATGGCATCTTCAGTAGTCATTATTAGTAAGTCTAAGTCTTTGGCTTTCTTCTTTACCTTCTTGAATTTTACCCTATACTTAGACTTGACTTCGGCGAGATAATCTTCAAAAGTCTCCCATACCTCATTAAGCTGTACTATCATATCGGGCTGTACGATGATCTCTGTGTAATCTGTCCCTTTGTGAGACACTTTCTTCATAGATGGGTCTATGTAAAAGTCCTTTTGCAAAATGGTCTTGACCTTCCTACCTGTCAGAGACTTGATATATCTAATGACCTCACTTACGATCCTATCACCTAATCTATCTGAGATATCTTGATTATATCTATAAGCATATTCTCCAGTGAGCAATACATTCCCACATATCAAAAACTCATGATTGACAAATTTGAAAAGGTTCTTAAGAAAAAAGACCCTTGCTCTTTGTAATAATTTATTGCTGTGAGTATGTATTCTGAAATCCTTAGAAAGTTGGATAGTCTTTTTTTGAAAATAAAAACAGGCGACTAACACATCTCTCTCAAATAACAAAGCATAATAGTACTCGTAGCCTAACGGGCCATCAGATTCAAGTAATGAAAGATAGTCAGTGTTGTTATAGATATTGTCATTGGATATCTTCTTCCAAGACTCAGAAATATCAGCTATCGTATCAGTCAGCTGCAACCGATATTCATGATCGGTTATTTTGAGAGCAACTTCCTCCACGCTTAATTCTTAAGATTACTATTTTCTAATTGCAACAGAGTCTTATACGTATTACTCCATTGGATATCCCCACATTGCCCCATCTCACACTGTGCCCTAAACCATGATTCTATGCCAGAGACAATATCACTATGCTTCACCATGAAGAGCTCATAAGTCATCTTCTTCTCTGAGAATCCTGGAAGATAAGACAGTACGTAATCCATATCAGTAGAATCCTTTCTTATGGAAAACGTTGCAATAGGTACAACATCGACCTTCTTTTTATTTCGCTTAGGTCCAATTATAAGCGTATTTATTGACTTAGTATCAGAAACTTTGATATGCCCGACATTAAAAAATGTAGGCATCTGATAGGTATCAAATTGCGGATAAGTATCTCCAGCAGACACCGTAACGTAAGCTGAATATTCCGTCTTCTCTATACTTTCCTTAGGGTAATTGACCTCTTGCTTACATGCCTGAAGACAAATTATTAGGATAATAACTGTAATTATATTTCTAATCAATGGGATATATCTACTTATAGACTTAAACTTAAAAGAAAATAAGAACGTTCCAAGTGTCTAAGTTGCTAATTGTCTAAGTAATAACATAATACAAGCAGAGAATAAATGCAAGAATCCTATATTTACGCTTTTCACCTCAATATCTACATAACATGAGCGACAGCTATTTTAAACCGAATGATTTGAAGAAATTTTCAGAGATATCTGAATTTCAGGAAGAATATGGCAAGAAATTCTTTGATTACTACGGGACTGTATTTGCTGAAGGAGCACTTACTGCTAGAGAAAAATCACTCATTGCACTCGCTGTAGCCCATGCTGTACAATGTCCATACTGCATAGATGCCTACTCTTCTGACTGCCTTACTAAAGGTGCTGACGAAGAACAGATGATGGAGGCAGTACATGTTGCTGCAGCTATTAAGAGTGGAGCCACATTAGTATATGGTGTACAAATGATGAATCATGTCAAGAAAAAATTAATGTAATGGCTATTAAGCAAAAAACAAAAAGTCTTAGTGCCAAGGACAGTCAGTTCGCAAGTACATTCTATCAGCTACAAGTATTATCTAACAAGAAAGAAGTAACCGCAGATATACCAGTCTTTGCTCAGCGGATTGCAGAAGAAGGTGGCCATATCTCAGGTATATCTCCATCTCCTGTGGAGATTTTTCAGATTAATATAGGAAAGCTGTGTAATCAGACCTGCGCTCACTGCCATGTAGACGCAGGACCTGATAAGAAAAGAGAGAATATGGATCGAGCGACTCTTGAGACTTGTCTTGAGATTATTACTAAGTATAATATACCGCAAGTGGATATCACAGGCGGTGCCCCGGAGATGAATGCACATTTCAGATGGTTTGTCGAATCGTGTGCCGCTATGGGTAAGCATATAATGGTAAGATGTAATCTGACCATTATTATGGCTAACAAAAAGTATCATGACCTGCCAGAATTTTTCAAGGCTAATAATGTACATGTTATATCATCACTACCATATTTCACCAAATCCAGAACGGATAGCCAAAGAGGTGATGGGGTATTTAATGATTCTATTAATGCACTAAAGAAACTGAATGAGGTCGGATATGGAATAGAAGGTACAGGCTTGTTATTAGACCTTGTCTACAATCCTTCTGGCGCATATCTTCCAGGTAACCAAATGGAATTAGAGGCGGAATTCAAAAGACAATTAGATAGAAGATTTGGAATTTTATTTAATTCATTATTCGCAATCACTAACCTTCCCGTGAGTAGATTTCTCGACTATCTCATAGAAACCGATAACTATTCTAATTATATGGAGGAGCTTTCCAATTCATACAATCCGGATACAGTAGACGGACTTATGTGTAGAAACACATTATCTATTAGTTGGGATGGATACATCTATGATTGTGATTTTAATCAGATGCTAGACCTTAAGTCTAACGTAAAAGGAAATCACATAGATACTATAGACTTGGATGAGTTAATGTCCCGTAAGATCATCACTAATCAGCATTGTTACGGATGTACTGCTGGTGCAGGCAGTAGTTGTGGTGGAGAGATCTCATAGGCATACTATCGCATAACAGACTATAGTTATCTTAGAATTAGGATCAGAAACTTATCTATATAATAATTACATATAGTAGAACTAATTAACTTACATTAATATCTACTTTTGTAAAAATTAGAACGTATGAAATATTTAGTATTAACTATATCCTTAGTCGTCTTTTTCTCTTGTAAATCAAAGAAAGAAATGGTTACGCCTAATAAGAAAGAAGATAAAAATGAGGCAATCATGTCGCTCCATAAAAGTGCTTGTTTTGGATCTTGCCCTGTCTATTCTTTCTACATCTATAAGAATGGTGAAACTAAATTTGAAGGAAAAAAGAATACAAAAAAGATAGGCACCTATACTAAACAATTAGATCGAGAGACTTACAATTCGCTCGTAGATGCATTCGATGAAGCTGACTTCTTTGGATTACAAGATATGTACGAAAGCAGAATAGCTGATCTACCTTCTGTCAAGATATCATACATGAAGGATGATTCCGTGAAGTATGTTACAGGTAAAAGAGAACGTCCTGAGAGAGTGCATAAAATTCAATTTAAGCTAGAACAAATAGCAGAATCCGATGAAGGATGGACTCTAACTGATACTCCTACTACTGACGAAAAAGCACCTCAACCCATAAAGTCAGAGATAATTGTCGTCACTAATGGTGGTCCACAGCTCGCAAAATGGTTTGATAAAATGAGAATAGATCATGGTATTCGAATCAAGAAAAGATTAAGTTCTGCCAGTGACAAATGGCTAATTTCTTATGATCCTAAGAAAAACACCCCTGAAGAAATGTTAAACATCTTACAAACAGATGAGTTTGTTAAGTCTGCAGAATTCAATATCGAGACTGTTAAACGATGATATTTATTGATATCTTGATAGCAAAAAAAGTCTAATCAGCAAATATCTGTCACCAAAATTTTATTTTTTATTACATGTAGCATAGGGGTAGACACTTCGTAGGATGTCTATATGATGTGAAACTATGTTTTTTCATAGCATCACGCCCTATATTTACCTTTATTAAATTCCCTTTTTTATTTGAGTAATCCTTAATAAAAAAGTCTATTTAATGAGAATACGAGTGTCATGTTACAGAGGTTTCAAAAATCTCTCTAACAAAATCGGAATCCCAAATTTCAAAACAATCATTCTCTTGAGCATGTTTGCACTAACCTCGCAAATGCTCTCCGCCCAAGTCAAAGTAGGTGATAACCCACAAAACATTGACGATGGCTCTCTTATAGAATTGGAAAGTACTAACAAAGCGTTAGTTATACCAAGACTTACAACACAACAGAGAAACACTATTCCTACACCTCTCAAAGGTGCTGTGATCTACAACCTAACGGATGAATGTCTGCAGGTTAATGTAGGTACACCTAATGCTCCTAACTGGGTATGTGCTGGAACGAGCGGAAGTACTAATATTACTTCTATCACCAATACCGTAGTCGGAAACAGGATAGGGACATTCTATGATGAGAATGGTCTACCAACTGACTTCTACGAATCAGTGACAGAATTAGTAGACAATGGAGACGGCAGTTACACCTACACTAATGAGTTAGGTCAATCTGTAACTCTACAAGGTGCTGATGAGAAGATTACGACACTTATCGAAAATAGCGATGGCACATACACTTATGTGAATGAAGCTGGTGTCTCTACAATTATAGATGCTGAAGAAACAGTAACTAATCTTGTAGATAATGGAGATGGAACTTTTACATACACTAACGAAGCAGGCGTTTCTGTTTCTTTTGGTGGTGCAGAAGAAACTATCACTACACTAACAGATAACAATGACGGAACTTACACTTATAGAAACGAAGCAGGTGTACTTACGGTAATAGATCCGCAAGAGACAACTTCGACATTAGTAGACAACGGTAACGGTACATATACCTACACCGATGAGAATGGATTACAGACTACAATCGTATCCGCTCAGATAACTACTCAAGTAAGAAATACCATTGAAGGAAACAAGATTGCCGATTATACAAATGAAGATGGTGATGTTGTAGATATCAATGAAACTGTAACTCAACTTGCTGATCAAGGTGATGGTACTTTCATTTATATAAATGAGGAAGGTATTGGTGTCACATTTGATACAGAAGAAACTGTTACAACATTACAAAATAATGGTAATGGATCTTATACCTATACTTCTGAGAACGGAGCTCAAACAACCTTTAATACAGGTGGCGAGACAATAACCGTCTTACAAGATAATGGTGACGGAACATACACCTATACGTCTGAGGACGGAGCTGTAACAACAATAGATGCAACAGAAACCATCACTACATTGACTGACAATGGTGATGGTTCTTTCGTATATACCAATGAAGCTGGAATATCAACTATCATAACTGGAACGGAAGTTATCACTCAGGTGAGAAATACGATCCAGGGTAATAAGATTGCTGATTACACTAATGAGAATGGTGATGTTACTGATATAAATGAATCAATTACAACATTCTCAGATAACGGTAACGGAACATTTACTTATACCAATGAGGCAGGTGTTGATTTTACATTTGATGCCAATGAGACTATTACTTCATTACAACTTAATGGAGATGGTTCTTATACTTATACTTCAGAAGATGGTACTCAGACGACAATCGTTTCTACGGATGTCAATACATTCGTAAGAAGTATAATCAATGGTAACATGATTGCTGATTATACTAACGAGAATGGTGATGTCGTAGAAATACACGAATCTGTTACTACGATTACTGATAACGGTAATGGAACATTTACTTACGTAAATGAAGCAGGTGACAATTTCACTTTCGATGCTAACGAAACTGTTACTACAATAGTAGATAACGGTGACGGATCATTCACTTACACATCAGAGGATGGAACAACTACAACTATACAATCAGAAAATATTGTAACAGTTGTTAGAAGTCTTGTTACTGGTCATACCATTGCAGATTACACTAACGAAAACGGTGATATTGTAC
>Ga0209185_1000030_pt1 | contig 253360 bp, 206 predicted proteins | sample SidtaG_2_FD_187425 | JGI IMG/M metagenome (GOLD analysis project Ga0209185, IMG submission 187425) | Marine algal microbial communities from Sidmouth, United Kingdom - Sidmouth_Asex2 metaG (SPAdes) (version 2) | ecosystem: Host-associated > Algae > Red algae > Unclassified | place: Sidmouth... | reverse complement strand
CCCGGAACCTCGGCCCTGAACCTCGGTCCTGAACCTCGGTCCTGAACCTTGTTCTGAACCGCCACCCCGCCCGGCGGTATGATCCCCGCCCCCATCTTTCAGAACCCCGCCCCGTCGCGTCGACCGGGCAACCTCTACCACCCCCCTTCAATCAACGGAGACCCCATCGTGAAAATTCAGCCCCTCGGCGACAAGATCATCGTCCAGCGCCTCGAAGCCGAAGAGAAAACCGCCAGCGGCATCTTCCTGCCCGAGAGCGCTAAAGAAAAGCCCCAGCACGCCAAGGTCGTCCGCGTGGGCACCGGCAAGGTGCTCGACAACGGCAAGAAGCAGGACTTCCAGGTCAAAGAAGGCGACACCGTCATCCTCGGCAAATGGGGCGGCACCGAAATCAAGATCGACGGCGACGACTACGTCGTGCTCGGCGAAGACGAAGTGTTGGCTGTTGTCGGCTGAGCGCGGCGATGCCGCGAGGCGTCAGGTATCAGGCGTGAGGTCTTAGTCAGAAGCCCAAGGCTCTGCCTCAACGATCAACCCGCCGCGAACCTCACGCCAAGCACCTGCCCCTTCCGGCTAACGCCTAAGACCTAAGACCTAACGCCTACTCGACCTGACAATAGACAGGTCGCACCCAAACAACCCCCGCGTCCCTAAGACGCCACAGGACCCCATCCCATGCCCGCCAAAGACATCAAGTTCGACAACGAAGCCCGCGCCGCCATCCTGCGCGGCGTCAGCAAGCTCGCCAAAGCCGTCAAGACCACCCTCGGCCCCAGCGGCCGCGTGGTGATCCTCGAAAAGAGCTTCGGCTCCCCCACCGTCACCAAGGACGGCGTCACCGTCGCCAAGGAGATCGAGGTCGAAGACCCGATCGAGAACATCGGCGCCCAGATGGTCAAGGAAGTCAGCGCCCGCTCGTCGAAAGACGCCGGCGACGGCACCACCACCGCCACCGTCTATGCCGAGGCCATTTTCAAAGAAGGCCTCAAGAACATCACCGCCGGCGCCAACGCCAACCAGATCAAGCGCGGCATCGACAAGGCCGTCGCGACCCTCGTTGATCAGCTGGCCAAGGACAGCAAAAAAATCAGCAGCAGCGAGCAGATCGCCCAGGTCGGCACCTGCGCTGCCAACCACGACGGCGAGATCGGCCAGATCATCGCCCAGGCCATGGACAAGGTCGGTAAGGACGGCGTCATCACCGTCGAAGAAGGCAAGAGCCTCGACACCAACGTCGAGCTCGTCGAAGGCATGCAGTTCGACAAGGGCTACCTGAGCCCGCACTTCGTCACCGACCCCGCCCGCATGGAGGCCGTGCTCGAAGACGCCTACGTGCTCATCCACGAGAAGAAGATCAGCAGCGCCAAGGACCTGCTGCCCATCCTCGGCAAGATCGCCGAGAGCGGCAAGCCCGCCCTGATCGTCGCCGAAGACATCGACGGCGAGGCCCTCAGCACGCTGGTGGTCAACAAGCTGCGCGGCATCCTCAACATCGCCGCCGTCAAGGCGCCCGGCTTCGGCGACCGCCGCAAGGCCATGCTCGAAGACATCGCCACCATCACCGGCGGCCGCGCGATCATGGAAGAGCTCGGCATCGACCTCGAGAAGCTCGAGCTCACCGACCTGGGCCGCGTCAAGAAGGCCGTGCTCGACAAGGACAACACCACGCTGATCGAAGGCGCCGGCAAGTCCAGCGACATCAAAGGCCGGATCGACAGCATCCGCAACCAGATCGACAACACCTCCAGCGACTACGACCGCGAGAAGCTCCAGGAGCGTCTCGCCAAGCTCGCCGGCGGCGTCGCCCAGATCAACGTCGGTGCCGCCACCGAGTCGGAAATGAAGGAAAAGAAGGCACGGGTTGAGGACGCCATGCACGCCAGCCGTGCGGCCGTCGAAGAAGGCATCCTGCCCGGCGGCGGCACCGCCATCCTGCGGGCCCGCAAAGCCCTCAAGAACCTCGACGGCCTCGTCGGCGACGAGAACCTCGGCGTGCAGATCGTGCACCGCGCCGTTTCGGCCCCCATCAAGCAGATCGCCGACAACGCCGGCCACGACGGCAGCGTCGTCGCCAAGGAAGTCGAAGACGGCAAAGGCAAGAACTTCGGTTTCAACGCGTTGACCGCCGAGTACGGCGACCTGGTCGACATGGGCATCATCGTCCCGACCAAGGTCGAGCGCATCGCCCTGCAGAACGCGGCTTCGATTTCCGGCCTCTTGCTGACCACCGACGCGGTGATCACCGAGATCAAGGAGAAGAAGGCGCCTGCGGGAGGCGGGCACGACGACATGGATTACTGAGCTGACTTCACTCGGACTGCGAGTGATTGTGTCTGCTAAAGTCCCACGAATGGTGGTGGGCGCCTTAGGTGGCGTCCATCACTTCTAATCTCTAGGTCGCGGGTTCGAATCCCGTCTTGGGCGTTATCGAAGCTTGCCCAAGTAGCTCAGTGGTAGAGCGAGGGATTGTATTCGCCCCCTCCGCGGCAACGTGGCGGGGGCTTTTGGTTTCTCGTCACAATGGCCCCCGGGCACTACCGCCTTCAAGCCGTCGTAAAACTCCGCAAATCGTCAAATAAATTTCGTTTCCCAGACCGAAACGAATCTCACCGCCTTACTCCTGAGTCCACTGAGCAAGTCTCCGAGGGGGGCACTTCGCAGCAGTGGAAAGTAACGAGCCTAGACCGCAGAATCATTATGGATAACCCACGCACCGAACAGGAAATACTTTTCCAAGCGAGCCTGCCGTATTTGGTGGGTATTTCAGTTACTACCGACTACGCAGACGGCATTTCCATCCAATCATCTGAAGGCCAACACAGAATTGTCCTTAGCGGAACGATTTTTGAGTTTGGCGGCACCCGAATCCTCGCCACTGCGGGTCACATCGTGAAACAATTGACCAACATTTCTAAAAATGGAAATAAACTGAAAATCAAACTTTTGGATGCATGGGCTAAAATCGATGCCGACCGGCACCCTGTCCCGCTCGCTTTCTCTCCAGACGATTGCTGGTTTCTAGACAAGGCAGGGATCGACATCGGCCTAATTCCGCTTCCAAAGAACACGGCGGACCTACTTGCCGCAAACGGCATCAAGTCTATTGACGAGCACCACTGGAAGGTAGAACCAGATGATGACCGGTTTGATGTTTGCGCGACACTTGGACTTCCTGTCGATCAATTCACGGCGAAGGCCGATGGAGATGCAGTGAATCTTAGCTTGACTCCTACGTTAGTGAGACTAGATCATCGATTTGCGGTACCAGACGAAGTTCAGCGGTCGGATCCCGCCGCTTGGTATGGGAAAGTAAGCAAAGCTACGCTAGCTAGTATGCCGTGCGGCGTGAATGGCCTTAGTGGCGGCCCGACGTTCGGCTACAAGCGTGAAGATGAGGATCGAATCACGCTATACGTAATCGGCTGGCAATTCGGCGTAAAACGGTACGGCGCCGACGTCTACTTTCGTATTATGCCATCAATGGTTATGGGCAGGACATTCGAAGAACTCGCCAGCGGAACTCCCCGCAGAATTTAGGGTGCGGAAAAGGTGAAAAAGGTGTCAGGGCGGGGTCGGGGGTCGGATCTCGATCAGCCATTAACCTCGTCGCAATTCCCCAGTCGAACAACCCCAAGGCACCGCTCTCGCGGACCGCGGAGAAGCGCAGAGATCGCAGAGGGCGCCGAGGAATGCACGCAAGCGGTTCAGAGGGCCGCGGGTTGCTGAAGCTCATACCGGCTGACCCGGTTTAGAATCTTGGAACTCAGTCCGGATGTCTTCCTCGGTGCTCTCTGCGGTCTCTGCGCTACTCCGTGGTTTCGCGAGAGCGATGGGTTGAGAGGCGTGGACACCGGCCGTGAGCGGCGGCTTATCTCAGGCCCAGTACCGCTGCCTACCAACTACACGACCCACTTCATACGGGGGCGGAAAAGGTGTCAGGAACCTTTCTTCAGGAAATCCGCTGGGGAAAGTCGCTGGGTCCGGATCTCGAACAGCTATTTGCTGGCAGGCGCGACGCAAGAATGACAACCCCAAGGCACCGCTCTCGCGGACCGCGGAGAAGCGCAGAGATCGCAGAGGGCGCCGAGGAATGCACGCAAGCGGTTCAGAGGGCCGCGGGTTGCTGAAGCTCATACCGGCTGACCCGGTTTAGAATCTTGGAACTCAGTCCGGATGTCTTCCTCGGTGCTCTCTGCGGTCTCTGCGCTACTCCGTGGTTTCGCGAGAGCGATGGGTTGAGAGGCGTGGACACCGGCCGTGAGCGGCGGCTTATCTCAGGCCCAGTACCGCTGCCTACCAACTACACGACCCACTTCATACGGGATAACGTAAGAAGCGAAGAAGGAGATAAGTACATCTGTTTCCCACCAAGGCACCGCTCACGCGGACCGCCGAGAGCGCCGAGGCCGCCGAGTACGCAGAGGAAGGCACGCAAGCGGTTGGGAGGGTTGCTCGTCACCGTAACTCGCCGGCGTAAAGTCGCCGGAGGCCAATACCCTGACGCCTCTCTTCACCACCGACCCCCCCATGGCCGAACTCCTCACCGTCGTCGTCGAACTCGTCGCGTCGGCCCTTCAGGCCGTCTTCTGAGCGGTCTACCCGGCTTCCTGACACAAGCACCTGATCGTGATGCCAGCCCGTCCGCGCGGTCTACCGCGACCACCTCACCCACCGCACGGTCGAAGTCCGCTCCGCCGGACGCGACGGGAAATACGACACGTGGGACGACCCGGTCGACACCCGGCGGACCCTCCGCACCGCGGGCCGCGTGGCGGCGCCTGCGGCCGAGGCGGCGGGCGCGGCCAAGGCGGCGCCCGCGGCCAAGGCGGCGGGCGCCGCCGCGATCGTCGGCGCCATCAAGCTGTGGCAGTACCGGGAGAGCAAGAAGGAAGAGGCCATCCAAGCGGCGAAGCAGGCGACGCCGTAGAAAGGGAGGCTGATGGGACCGTGGCTCCAATAGCCATTGGCCATTGGCCATTCAGGCCACGAAAACCAAGGCATACAAGGCAGGTTTTGAACACTAATCTATTTTGCATAACCACAAATCCAGAAATGTCACCTGACCCGCCAAAGCTGATCAGGTCGCAGGGTTGGTCGTGCGGAACAACCGAAAGCACGCGTCCACCGCTTGCGTCGGATTAGCGGTTTTTCAAAATGGATGAGTGTCCACCTCTTGTCTTGGTCGTACTCCGAAGAGGATCGCAGAGCTATACGACCATCGGCGAAACCTCAATAAACCCGCGGACCCACGCTTGATCACGCGGGCTCCGTCAGCCGGCCGCCTGTTCGTCGCCCCCGCCGTTCTGATGGCCTCCGCCGTGGAAGCGCGCGTACACCGCCGCGACGCCGTCCTTCGACCCGATGATGGTCAGCCGGTCGTGCTCACGCAGCTGGGTGCGGCCTCGGGGGACGAAGGTGCGGCCCTTGCGGCTGACCATGGACACCAGCGTGTCTTCGGGCCAGTCAAAGTCGGCGAGGGTCTGGCCGATCAGCTCGCCACCGGGGGTCTCTTTCCGCAGCCGCAACGCGAGGTAGTTGTCGTCGTGCAGCAGCACCTCTTTGAGCTTCTGCTCGTTCTCGGATCGCTTCCAGTCGTCCATGAAGCCGTTGTCTTCCAGCCGGGTGGCGATCTGCGCAAGCACCCGCAGGTGCAGGCCGGGGTCGGCTTCGGGGCTGACGAGGAAGAAGATCGCGTTCACGGTGATGCGGTCCGGAGCCTGGTCCCGCCGGGCCTGCTGCTCATCACGCCGACGCTGCACACGCTCGTGGGTGTCGCCCTCTACCTTGTCCGGCGGCGACTCGGCCGCCCGCGGCTTCACCGGGATGTTGAGCCCGCCGCGGCAGCGCACCAGCAGCAGCTCGGGCTGATCGATGCCCGCGACGCGGAAGTGCGGCAGCATCGCCTGGTGGCTGATGACGGTGTTGGGGTCGTGGTACGGGTCGGCGATACGCTCGCGCACGTCGGGCACCGGCTGACCAATACGCGGGGCCAGCCACGCGGCGGCGCGGTCGGCGATGTCGGCGTAGGGCGTGCCGGCACCGGCGTCGATGAAGCCGGCGCGGGCGACGACGTCGTCGAAGGGGTCGTCGTCGCGCAATCCCTTTTCTTTGATGATCTGACGGAACTCGCGGTCCAGCTCGTCGAACCGCCGCTGGCCCAGCCGCGAGAACACGTGGTAGATCGCCCCGTCGCGGACCACGCGGTCGCGGGCATAGTAGATGTACCAGCCCGCCCCGATCGCGCCCAGGCCCAGCGACGCCAGCACCGCGATCGCGCCCATCTGGTAGATCAGCCCCACGGCGATCACGACCCCCAGCAGCGGCGTCCAGGGGTAAAACGGGCAGCGGAAGCCCGGCTGGTAGCTCTCGATCTTGCTCTCGCGCATCACGATGACCGAGATGTTCATGAGACCGAACACAAACAGGTTGAACGCGCTGGCGACCTTGGCCACGCCCTCGGCCGACAGCACGAGGATGAAGAAGATCATCAGCCCGGCGGTGACCACGATGCCCAGCGTGGGGGTGCCAAAGCGACCGAGCTCGTTGAACTTGGGCGACAGCAAACGGTCGCGGCCCATGGCCAGGGGGTAGCGGCTGGCCGCGAGGATGCCCGCGTTGCCGGTGGACGCGAAGGCGGCCAGCGCCGCGATGACGATGAGGATCAGTCCGGCCGAGCCGGGCAGCCAGTTGAAGAACTTGCCGGCGGAAGTGGCCACGGGGGTGTAGTCGCCCCGCAGCGGGCCGGAATCGACCGTGGCGATCATGATCGCCACGCCGACCACGTAGAGGGTGGTGGCCGTGATGAGCGACAGGATCATGCCCAGCGGCAGGTTGCGGTCGGGCCGCTTGACCTCTTCGCTGACACTGGCGACCTTGGTGAGTCCGGCGTAGGACACGAACACCAGCCCGACGGTCGAGAAAAAGCCGCCCCAGCCGTTCTCCTGGTGCATGAACGGGGTGAATTGCTGCTGCAGATCGCCCTCGGGCAGCTTGAAGAACACATAGAACAGCCCCTGCACCACGAAGAAAGACAGCACGCTGAGCAGCGCGATGACGAGGATGCCCTGCAGCCGCGTGGTTTCTTTGGCGCCGAAGATGTTGAGCGCCGCAAACGCGACGGTGAGCGCGACGGCCAGGCCCTTGATCACCCACAGCTTCTGCCCCTCGTCGCCCGGCAGCAGCGTGGCGACACCCGGCGCGATCGCGAGGTAGGCCCCCATGCCCAGCAGGGCGAAGGCCGACTTGAGCACCAGCGCCAGCCACGTCCCCAGCCCGCCGACGGTGCCTGCGCCCGGGCCCAGGCTGCGGTCCAGAAAGAAGTACGTGCCGCCCGCTCGCGGGAGGGCCGTCGAGAGCTCGGCCATGCACAGCATCGCCGGAATCATGAGGATGCCGGCGACCAGATAGGCAAGCACCGTGCTGGGCCCGGCGTAGGCGGTCGCGAGACCGGGCAGCAGGAAGAAGCCCGAGCTGAACATGGCGCCGGTGCTGATGGCGTAGACGTCCCAGAGGCCGAGCTCTTTCTTGAGCTTCTGGCCGGTTTCAGGTTCGAAAGGGTCAGACATGGGCAGCGGCAGAGGTCGGGTTTCGCGGGTCCGATCAAAGGCACGGAGCCCGCGTATCGAGAACCTGCCTGATGAGAGCCGCACTTTACGCGGACGCTGCGGCCGGGGGGCCGGCACCGGCCGGGCCGACGGGTTTCACGCGCGGGCCGTCCTGTCCGGGGGGCCGCGGTAGAATCGAGGTCACGCCGCCACGCGACACCGTCGCGTCCCTCCGGCTTCCGCCCGCCCGCACAGGAGCCTCCCGTGGCCAACAAAGACCAGAACAACAAGAAGACCTCCGCCAGCAACAAGCCCAAGCTGACCGCGAAGGAGAAAAAAGCTCGGAAAGCGGAAAAAAACGCAAAAAAAGCGGGGAAATAAAGTCGGCTCGTACGCCACCCGGCCGCCTCGGGCCCAACGGCGTGGAGCCGGCGGTCAGCGCGCGGCGTATCAGAAACCTGTGGTCGAATGAATCGGTCCGATTCCGACGGCGCATCCGATCACGCAACCGGTTCATCGACTGGCGGGCAGCTGATTTCGAGGTGGGCGTCAGTCCTCCCGCTGGCGGCCCGGTAGGAACCGCTCACATTCAGCTGCCGACTGACTCTCGTCCGTCACCCACTTATCGGACCGGCCGCTCTGCCCATGGCCCCTCAGTCCGAACGGTTCGGGTCGGGCCGGGTCGCCCCGTTTTATTGTAGACATCTCGAACCGTCTCAATTAACATATATTATCTTGCCCGGCTTCCCGGCTGTTCCCGCCGCGACCCGATTTTCACACGCCTTTCATTTTGGAACCACGACATGAGACCTGCCGCTAAGAAATCTGCATTCACCCTGATCGAGTTGCTGGTGGTGATCAGCATCATCGCTTTGCTGATCGGCATCCTGCTGCCGGCGTTGGGTCAGGCTCGCAGGGCCGCGCAGGTACTGTCGTGCGGCACCAAGCTTCAACAGATTGGTCGCGCCACCGCCGTTTACCAGAACGACGCCGACTCTTTCTATCCCACCCAGGCCACCCGCAGCAGCAGCCTGGGCGGCAATCAGGAACTCACGTGGGACGACCTGCTGGGCAAGGGGGGATACGACGGGCGTTCGCTCGGTGGCGATCAACTGAACTTTTCGGCGTTTCCCTACCCGCTGTATCAGTGCCCGCTGGATGACCTGCCGCAGGTCTTCGGCAACGGCCGACGCACCTACGGCCTGAGCGTCCTGAGCCTGGACAACGACGGCAACCGGCGCATCCAATTCCCGGGCCTGTCCGGGTGGAGGAACAACGCCGTCAACGACATCAGCGTGGACTCGCCCAACCTGGCAAGCGTGCGGGTGGAGGACGTGCTGAACGGGTCCAACACCCTGGCCTTCGGCGAAAACCGCTCGTGGAACCTCGCCGCCGCGTCCGACAACGTCCTGGGTCGCGTCCAGAGTTCCGATGTCCGGCCCTTCCTTCACTGGACCAACGCGGGCGACACGTCGCGCTTCCTCGGCCACCACGCCGAGAGCGGTGAGGCCAACATCACCGGGGTGCCCCAGCAGGACTACCGGCCCAACTACCTGTTCGTCGACGGCCACGTCGAGAACGCCTCGAACGCCGACATGGAAGAGGGTTCCCCCGCCGCGAGCGGCACGTTTGACTGGCACGGCTCACGTTGGGATCACAAGGGCCGCTGAACCGGCCGCTGGATCGGCCGCTGGATCGGCCGCCGAGCCATCCGAAGTGATCACAACTCTTGACCGCCTCGACTGATTCATCGGACAATGTCGGACCCGGCGGACACGCAGCGTGTTCTGCCGGGTCCTCGTTTTAACCTTCCTACTCTGTGAAACCCCATGAGTCTTCGTCAGAACCTTGAAAAGAATCAGCCCCTGGTCGCCGGGCTCGCGTTCGCAGCCTTGGCCCTCGCCGCCCTGCTCATTTATTTCCGGATGTCGGGTTCCGGCCCCATCGGCGTCTTCTTTTACGACCTCAACACCAAGACATTGGTCGGCGTCGACAGCGACACGCTGGCCCCCGCCACCGTTGACGGCGGCACATTTGCCTACGGCGAGGGCACAGGCGGTTCCGCAGTTCAGGCCGGGATCTTCGCTTGCTCAGACGACGTGTCGTTCGAGCCCGGCATGACGGCTGAAGACATCCGCGCCGCGGGGGGTGAGCTGGTCTGGATTAAACGCTATCCGCTTTCCAAGAGAGACCTGATCGAACAGATGCGATCCGGCGAGACACCGGACGAGGCGGCGTATTTCAAGGCGAACGGTCTCCCGGTCCTGATGAGCGACCCTACCGGCACCAGCTGGGTCCCGGAGCTGAGCCCCGAGGGGCAGGAACTATCCAAGCGGGCCGCCGAAGTCTGCGACGGCGGTAAATCCAGGTTCGTCTTGCCCTGAGTCGCGACGGGGAGGGCCGGCCGGGCAGACCGTGTCAACACGCCCCCCCGACTGGCGCTCAACCCGACGTGGTGCTGGAATCCGGCACGCTGACCGCAGCGTCATGGCGGTGCGGGTGGTTGAAGTTGACGTGGAGGACGCGGCTCGAACCCCGAAGCATCGCGTGGCAGACTTGCGGAAGGCGATCGCGGGCGCGCATTACGTTTATCGGTGAGGGCGTCACCGGGTTTCACCCGGGCGTACCGGACGGACCGATAGCCCCCGGGGCCGCCTGCGGTCCCGGTCCGCACGCCCGTCCCGGCGCACCGACCGGCGTTTGTTCGACCCCGGGATCCCGAGGATTGTGATGCCCCCCCGTGAACCCAAGTCTGTTCCGGATCCTCCGCAGGTTCAACCGATGCGGGCTGATCCGCCCCGCCCCGGCCGCCGTCGATTCCTGAAGCAGAGCGCGGCGGCGGTCGCCGGCGTTGGCTCGGCGTTTCACGCCCCCTACGCCTTCGCCCGCACCCGCACGCGGCTGCGGGTGCTGGGCACCCACGTCACGCTGCAGGAAGAGCTGCGGGTCCGCGCCGAGCGCGACCTGGGCATCGAGCTGGTGTTCGAACCCGGCGGCAGCGCGGCGGTGCTGCAAAAGGCGTCAACCCGGCCCGAGTCGTTCGACGTCTACGAGCAATGGTCCAACAGCCTCCGCGTGCTGTGGCAGGCCGGCGCGATCCAGCCGGTGGAGACCGCCCGCATCGAGCACTGGGACCGGGTCAACCCGCTGACCAAGACCGGACGGCTGACGCCCGATGCCCCGCTGGGCCGCGGGGACGCGCCGTACAAGATGCTCTACGTGCAGCCCGACGGCTCCCCCGGGTCCACCCCGAGCGAGCGCGTGACCTTCCTGCCTTACGTGCACAACGTGGATGCCTTTGGCTACAACACCCAGGTGGTGCCCGAGGGCCGGGCCTACGAAACCGAGAGCTGGGCCTGGCTGCTGGACGAACGGTGGGCCGGCCGGGTGGGCCTGGTCAACGAGCCGACGATCGGGCTGTTCGACGCGGCCTTGGCCGCGCGGGCCAAGGGGCTGGTGACCTTTGGGGACATTGGCGCCATGACCCGGGCCGAGCTCGACGCGCTGTTTGAGGTGCTGATCGACTACAAGCTGCGGGGGCACTTCAACGGCATCTGGAACTCGGTGCCCCAGTCGATCGACTTTATGGAGCGTGGGCAGGTCGTGATCGAGAGCATGTTCTCGCCGGCGATCGCGACACTCCGCGGCCGCGGCATACCCGCCGTGTACGCGGCCCCGAAAGAGGGCTACCGCGCGTGGCACGGCGTGATGTGCCTGTCGGCCGGGGCACGGGGCGCGGCCGTCGATGCCGCGTACGACTACATGAACTGGTGGCTGTCGGGGTGGCCGGGCGCCTTCATTGCCCGCCAGGGCTACTACATGTCGGTCCCCGACCTGGTCCGGCCGCGGCTGGAGCCCGCGGAATGGGACTACTGGTATGACGGCAAGCCGGCGGCCCGCGACCTGCCGGGCACCGACGGCCGCCGCGCGGTGACCGCCGGCAGTGTGCGCAACGGCGGCGACTACACCAACCGCCTGAGCCACGTCGCGGTCTGGAACACGGTGATGGACACCTACGAATACAGCCTCGAACGCTGGTACGAGTTTCTGACCGCTTAGCGCGGACGCCCGCCCGCGCGGCGCCGCACCCGGCCTCCGAACGCCTGCTCTCTGAACACCGCCATGACGCTCACGCCCCCCCCGCCCCCGGCCGCCCCGCTGCCGCCTCGCCGCCCGGGCGTCAGCCGGCGGATCGCGGTGGGGTTCGCGGTGGTGCTGCTGCTGCACATCGCCATCGCGGCGCTGAACCACTTCGGCCTCACGCGGGCGGGCGCCGACTTCGCGACCTACCAGGCCAACACCCAGGCGGCGCAGCGGGTGGTCGCGATCGACCGCAACGTCTTCCAGCTGCAGCGCAACGTCATGCTGTTCACCCACACGGGCAGCTCGGGGACCGCGCGGCGGGTGCAGCAGCTGTATGACGAGCTGTCTGAACAGCTGAACGAGGGGCGTTCGGCCGCCGAGAAAACCGCTCCCGATGAAACCTACGGCGTGCTCTCGGGCCTGCTGGACAGCTACATGGCGGGTTTCGAACAGGTCAAGCAGGACCGGGAGCGGCGGCGTGAACTTGCTTACACCGCGCTGCCCCAGATCGGTGCCGCGGCCACCGGCCTGCTCAACCGGATCGCCGAAGAGGCTTGGGAGCGGGGCGATTTCCGCCGTGCGGCCCTCGCGGGCCGGGCGAACGAAAAACTGCTGGAGACCTCGGCGGACGCGCTGATCTACCTGCACAGCCCCGACAGCCAGCGGGTGACGCACGCGTTGGTGGTTCTGGACGAGTGCCGGGGCCTGCTGGAACAACTCGCCGAAACGGCCGCCGACCCGACCTTTACCGCGCCGGTGACCGAGGTGCAGGCGTTGGTGCCGCGCTACGAAGAGACCCTGCTGAAGATGGTCCAGACCACCCGCGGCTACCTGCACCTGGTCAACGTGGTGATGGCGGGCGAGGCGGCGGAGTTCGTACGCTACTCCGACGCGTTCAAGCGGCAGACGCTCGACGGGCTGGACACCCTGGCCACCCGGATGTCGCAGCAGAGCCAGCGCTTCAAACTCGTCAGCGACGCCATCTCGCTGGCCACCATCCTGCTGGGCGTGATGGCCGCGTGGCTCATCGGCCGCAGCGTGGTGCCGCCGCTCAACGCGATCACCCACACGCTGACCCGCCTGGCCCGGGGCGAGTCCGACACGGAGATCCCCGGGCTTGATCGCCGCGACGAGATCGGCCAGATGGCCGCGGCCGCCGAGGTCTTCCGGGAGAAGGCCGACGAAACCCGCGGCCTGCTCGACGCGTCGCGGCGGCTGGGTGAAGAGCTGCGCGACAAAAACGAGGAGATGGAGCGCTTCGCCTACACCGTGTCGCACGACCTCAAGTCGCCGCTGGTCAGCTGCACGGGGCTGCTGAGCTTCGCGTTAGAGGATCTGGAGAGCGGCGATATAGACGAGGTCCGCGCGTCGATCGGTCGGGTGCAGGACAACGTGGCGCGGATGGAGCTGTGCATCCAGGACCTGCTCGACCTCAGCCGCATCGGTCGGGTCCGCCACGAACCCGAGACATTGGACATGACGGCGCTGCTGGTGGGTGTCGCCGACGACCTGCGGCCACGGGCCGATGCGGCGGGGGTCGGGATCACGATCCGGGCCGGCCTTCCCGTCGTGGTGGCGGACCGCATCCGCGTCGTCGAGGTCTTCGAGAACCTGATGGTGAACGCGCTGAAGTACGGCTGCCCCGAGCCCGGCGGCCTGATCACGGTGGGCAGCGAGCCGGCCGATGACGAGATCCGCTATTTCGTGCGGGACGAGGGCCCGGGGATCGACGCCCGCTACCACGAGAAGATCTTCGAACTCTTCCAGCGGCTGGACAAGCGGCAGGAAGGCAGCGGCGCCGGCCTCACCATCGTGGCCCGCATCATGGAGGTCCACGGCGGGCGAGCCTGGGTTGAGTCCGAAGAGGGCGCCGGCGCGTGCTTCTGGGTCGCCTTTCCCATCGATCCGGAGCCCAAGAGGGACCGGGCGGCGGAGGGGGCGGTTCAGCCCGCCGGCTCGGCCGACGGCGGTCCGACGTCCACCACGCCCCAATAAAGGTTGAGGTGTTCGATGACCGCGCGGAACCCCTCGCCGTCCAGCGGCTTGACGATGTAGCTGTTGGCGTGGTGCTCGTAGGCCTTGGCCCGGTCGGTCTCGGCGTCGGATGTGGTCAGGATCACCACGGGGATGGTCTTGAGGTCCGGGCTGTTCTTGACGTGGGCGAGCACCTCGTGACCGTCCACCTTGGGCAGCTTCAGGTCCAGCAGGATCAGGTCCGGACGGACCCGGCCGCGGTATTGCCCCTCGCCCTTGAGGTACAGGATCGCTTCCATCCCGTCACTCACGTGGGCCAGCGAATTGGTGAGGCGGGCCCGCTCCATGCTCCGCCGAACCAGGTAGGCGTGGTCGGTGTCGTCTTCGACCAGCAGGAAGTTCAGCAGACGGGACTTGGCGGTCATGACGCGGGCTCGTGTCGGGTGGGGAGGGGGACGCCGATCAAACTTTTCCGGCCCCCGCAGACGCAACCCAGGCTGAGAAGTTTCACAGATCGAGCGGGTTGCCCGGGGCGCCAGGGTGTGCGGGCGGGGTGGGCGGACGGGCCCCTGCGACAGGCCCCGAGCCCGCCGCGGGGCATAAGCCTATCATCCACCGGGTCGGACCCCGGGGCAACTTGGACGATCGAATCGCCCCCGCGTCAGGAGTCGGTCACGATGCAGCCCGGTGCCTACCCCCTCAGCCCGGTCCGCATCCTGCTGGCCGAAGACGACCCGGACCACCAGGACATCCTCTGCCGCGTGCTGACCCGGGGCCGGTCGCACGTCAAGGTCGACCGCGTCGCAAGCGCCGGCGAGCTGGACCAGGCCGTCCGCACCGCCACCTACGACTGCATCGTGCTGGACTACAACCTGCCGGACCAGACCGCCGACGAGGCCATGAAGAACTCGCACTACTTCCTGGGGCAGACTCCGGTGGTCGTGGTGTCCAGCAGTCTCGATCAGGACGTCGCGCTGCGTTCCGCCCGCGCGGGCGGCGTGGACTTCGTCCAGAAAGCCGACGCGATGCGTGCCGACGAGCTGTGGAAACGGGTCAGCCACGCGATCGACGAGAGCGTGGCCCGGCTGGACCGGAACATCGCGGCGCGGCTGCGGCGGGAATCCAGAAACCGGCAGAGCAAGAACCTTCGCCGCCGCCCGGACGGGCCGGCGGCCGATGCCGAGCGGGACGGTGACGGAAGTGATACCTAGCCCGACAACGCGGGTTGGCTCCCTGGTTCGAACGAGCCGCGCCGGTAAGGAAGCGGACCCGCGGCGGCACGCCCCTCTTTGGCGTGGCACGCGCCAAGGGTCCGCTCCCTCACGGTCGCGGCTCGTTCGAATCACCGAACCTTGCGCTGCAAATGCCTGATCAGCCCCGTGTCACGACAACCCGCGTGGTCGTGTTAGCCGTCTGTTGAAATACCCCACCTGCCGGCGGCCCGTCGGGTGCGCCCGGGGGCGCCGCCGTCCGTGCGGTCCATCAGGCTGCTTTATTTCCACAGGTCGTCGTGCCGCTCGTGCAGCGCCGACATCGCATCGTGCACCCCACCCACCCGCCACCGCTTCGACCGCCTGCGGGTCGTCGTCGCCGGCCCCGACGGGCACGATGCCCGCGGGCACGCCGCGCGGGCACAGGGCGGGCCGAGCGACGCGCAGGGGCCGGGGCAGGGGAAGATGAGGCCGACGGGGCCCGGAACATGCTGTCATGGTCTATCCCTTGCGTCCAACGCCGTCGACGTGGGGGCGCCATTTGCTCGCATTTTTGGGAATATACTGGATTAAGACAGGGATTGCCCTATCATCAGGTTGGTGACGGACCACCCTGCGGCCACCCGAACCAGTGATTGGACTAGCCCATAAGGCCCCGCCACGCCCGACCCCACGCGAGAAAGCCTCTTGTCAACCTCTGCCCATCGCCCCCCCGCCCATCGCCCCCCCGCCCCCCGCCACCACGCCCCCGCGGGCTCGCGCTGGCTGCCGTGCTCGACCGCCGCGCTGCTGGCGGCGACGCTCGCGGGGACGATCCAGACCCCCGCCTCGGCGATCGTGTGGCGTAACGACATCACCAACGGCACCGTGCTGGACCTGGCGAAGCAGGGCCAGTTCACCGGCACCGGGCGGGTGATCCGTGGCGGCAGCGCGGCCAGCGGCGTGGCGATCGCCCCGGGCTGGGTGCTCTCGGCCCGCCACTTCCTGGGCAACGGCAACCGCGCCACCTTCGTGCTCGACGGGACCTCTTACGCCGGCACCACGATCAACACCTCGGACAGCGACGTGTCCCTGATCCGGCTCGACGCCAACGCGCAGCTGCCCGCCTCGACCACGTTCATCGCCCCCAACCCCGGGCACGACCCCTTGAACCAGCTGGTCTGGAAGGTGGGCTGGGGCCAGTTCAGCAGCCTCGCCGACTCGCAGACCGGCCGCGGGCCCGGCGGTCAGGCGGTGCGGGCCGGCAGCAACGTGATCAATAGCAAGCAGAACATCGGCGGCGGCAGCGGCTCGGGCTTCAGCATCGGCCCGGGTCTGGTGTTCAACCACAGCAACACGAGCGCGAACTCGACGCCCTTCGAGGTCTCGACCGCGCCCGGCGACTCGGGCGGCCCGCTCATGCTCCAGCACAACAACCAGTGGTTCGTGGCCGGCGTGACCACCGGGGCCCAGGGGGGCGTGGGCTTCACCGAGGCCGACGTCGCGGCCCGCTACGACTGGATCATCGAGCAGACCGGGGACATCTTCACCCCCCAGGCCGCCCCCACCGAGCTGTTCTGGGACGGCGCTTTCCAGACCGCGGGCGTGCAGACCGGCAACGGAACGTGGGACACGCAGCGACCCAACTTCACCGCCGCGGGCTTCAACTACACGTGGGAGAACGACGTGGCGCCCGTCGCCGTGTTCGGCACGCCCAGCACCGGTGCCTCGATCGTTCAGGTGGGCACTGGCCTGGCCTTCTCGGGCATCCGCTTCGCGCCCACCCAGGCGGGCAGCGGGCCCTTCCAGCTGCAGGACAGCGGCGGCGCACTGCGTCCGGTGGGTGCAGGCGCCTTCATCGACGCCCAGACCTTCGGCGCCGTGATGGCCCCGCTGATCGGCGGCACCACCGTCACCAAGACCGGCAGCGCCGACCTGCTGCTCAACGGCGCCAGCACCGGCTTCACCGGCCAGCTGGTGGTGGCCGACGGCACGCTGGTTGTCCGCCGGGCCGAGGCGCTGGGCACCGGGGGCTTCACGACCGCCGCCCGAACCACCGTGGCCGACGGCGCCACGCTGCAGCTGGGCGCCACCGGGTTCACCTCCAACGAGCACCTGCACGTCAGCGGCGCGGGGTTCAACAACGCGGGCGCGATCCAGGTCGTCCGTGGCGACCACACCCTGACCGAGCGCATCGCGCTGCGGGCCGACGCCACGGTGAACACCGAGGCCGGCACCTCGCTGACCTTCGGCGGCGACCAGGGCCGCTTTTACAGCGACTTCACGCTGACCAAAGACGGCGCCGGCACCGCGGTGTTCGACAACCTCAACCCAATCAGCGGCCTGGTCGTCGACGATGGCGTGGTGGCCGGGGCAGGCGAGATCAGCGGCACGCTGCGGATCAACACCGGGGCCGACCTGCGGCCCGGCGACAGCGCCGCCGCCGCGGGCGTGGGCACCTTCAGCGCGGGCGGCCTGACCCTCGCGGGCGGCGGCGTCACGCTGGACCTGGACCCGGGCGCCGGCACCGGCGACCTGATTGACGTGGCCGGCACGGTCGATCTGCTGGGCGTGCTGAGCCTGAACCTGCTGAGCGCCCCCGCCGACGGCGAGACTTACGTTGTCATCCACAACGACGGCGCCGACGCGGTGACCGGCACCTTCGCCAACGGGGCCGCTGTCACCGCCGCGTTCGGCGGCACGCTCTACACGTTTGACGTCACGAACTTCGCCGGCACGGGCAACGACGTGGGCCTGAGCTACCGCGCGATCCCCGAGCCCGCGAGCGCGTTGCTGCTGCTCGCCGCCGCGGCGGGGCTGGCCGGCCGCCGCCGGCGCGGGTGACCGCCACCGGCCGTTACTGCACCAGGTCGTCTTCGTCGCAGGCGTGGATCGCCCCGACCACCACGCGGGCGAACAGCCGCAGCGCGGTCACGATCTGAAACGCGGTCACGCCCTCTTCGTAGGGCAGGAAGTAGTCGCAAATCAGCATGCCCGGCCGCTGCTCGGGCACGCTGAAGCGGGCGAAGATCACCTCATCGTTCATCCGGTTCACGAAGCCCAGCTTCTGGTCCAGCGGGCCGAACTCGTTCATGCCGTAGACGATGACGTAGCGGATGAGCTTGCGCTTCTCCTGGATGGTCACCACCACCTTCGGCCCCTCGGACTCCACGATAAGGTCCCCGTCGTCATCGATGCGGGTGCTGAAGAAGCCGCGCTTGAAAAGGCCCTCCAGAAGTTCGGGGGTCACGTCGTACTGCCCGATCAGTTCGGTCTCGCTCAATGCATCGCCCTGCGGTCGTGCCGCGCGCCCGGCCCCGGGGGGCGTGATGCGCGCGGCTGTTTTTCGATTCGTTCCCGCCGCCGGTCCGGCCGCGGCGGGGCACGCCGCGCGTGCCCCGCCTCTACCCTATCGCGCGGGTTCGTCGGCGCCCGCCGGCCCGAGGCGGAGCGCCCCGCCGCCCGGCCACACCGTATGATCTGTTAACAATCGCCTCCCGCCCCCGGCCCGGCCCCCGGACCGTCCTTTAAGCCCTCTCCGCGTGCGAACCCCATGTCCAACTCCCCTGCTCCGACCGGCCGCAAGCTCTCTCTGGCCTCGCAGCGCGCAATCGAGCGCGGCTACGACCAGCGTGGCCCCGAGTACTTCATCCAATTCAAAGAAGAGCCGCTCAAGGGCGACTTCGCCTACGAAGAGGGCGTGATCCGCCGCGACCCCACCGCGGTCATCCGCGTCGACGGCGTGTACCACTGCTGGTACACCCGCGGCACCGGCGAAACCAAGGGCTTCGGCACCGGCGACCCCGACGCCAAGGTCTTCCCCTGGGACAAGACCGAGGTGTGGCACGCCACCAGCACCGACGGCTGGACCTGGAAAGAAGAAGGCCCCGCCATCCAGCCCGGCCCCGAGGGCAGCTACGACGACCGCGCCTGCTTTACGCCCGAGGTGCTGGCACACAAAGGCCGCTACTACCTCGTGTACCAGGTGGTGCAGTACCCCTACACAAATCGAGCCAAAGAACACATCGCGATCGCGCACTCGGACAGCCCCTGCGGGCCGTGGACCCGCAGCGCTGCGCCGATCGTCAGCCCCTCGCAGGACGGCGTGTGGAAGGGCGATCAGGACAACCGATTTCACGTGGAGAAAAAGGGCAGCTTCGACAGTCACAAAACCCACGACCCCTGCCTGATGTTCTTTAAAGACAAGTTTTTCCTTTATTACAAGGGCGAAACGATGGGCGAGGGCATGAACATGGGCGGCCGCGAGATCAAGTGGGGTGTGGCCATCGCCGACGACATCCTGGGGCCGTACGTCAAGAGCGAATACAACCCCATCACCAACAGCGGCCACGAGGTCGCGGTGTGGGAGCACGACGGCGCGATGATCGCGCTGCTGACCACCGACGGCCCGGAGAAGAACACGATCCAGCGGGCCGAAGACGGCATCAACTTCGAGATCGTCGCGCACATCAAGGGCGCCCCCGAGGCCCTGGGCATCTGCCGCGACGACGACACGCCGGAATCCAAACGTCCCGCCGGCCTGTCGTGGGGCGTGGCCCACAAGTACGACGACAGCTGGAACTGGAACTACATCACGCGGTACAGCGTCGAGCGGCAGGTGATGGACGAGGGCACGTTCGAGAACAGCTGACGCGGTGGCAGGCGGCCTTCTCGCGAGGTTCGCCGGGCCTCTTTATGTCGTCCGGGCTCCGCCACGGATTGCCACTCGGCGGCCGCGTCGGCTGCGCCGTGGGGTTCAGCCGCGGGGTGCGCGCTAAACGGGTCCGACTCTGCCCCTGCAGAAGAGACATTTTTCTGAACGAACCGCGACCGTAAGGGAGTTGTCCCCCGGCCATACGCGCCTCTGAAACCGGCTTTCCACCGCGGGACGCTTCTTTGCGGGCGCGGCTCGTTGAGCCACCGACGGCTTTTTTACAGGACAGTCCGGCTCGCTTTTCTCCAAAGCGAGAAAAGCGAGTCGGACCCTGGAGCCGGCGCCGCGGGTGGTCCTGGGTTCAGGTGCCGCGGCAACGCGTTTTTGCTCGAAACTGGCGCCCTCCGCTCAACTCGCACCGCGGAGGCGGGCAACGCCCGCGGCGGTCGAGAAGGCACCCGCGGGCGTCCGGCTCTGCGGACGCACGCGGGTGGCGCCGAGCCGCCCCGCGGCTCAGGCCGCCTTCTTGGCCGCGGGCCGGCGCCGCCCCACCGTGCGCTGGTCGGCGGTCATGCGGCGCTGGCTGTTCTCGGCCATGACCGTGACGAGCGCCACGGGATCGGCGGCCCACAGGTCGGCGCCGATCTCTTCGGCCAGGCCCTCGGCCCGGTTGAAGACGCCGCCGCCCACCACGATCTGCAGGTGCGGGCACACGCCCACCGCGTGCAGGCGATCGATCAGCTGACGCGTGGCCGGCACGGTGTCGGGGGTGGAGCCGAATACGACCAGGCGGTCGATGTTTGAGGCGCCGATCTGGGCCACCAGCTCGTCGTTGGCCACGCCGCCGCCGGCGTACTGCACGGTGTAGCCGTCGGCTTCGAGCAGGTCGGTGGCCAGCTGGCCGGCCAGCTCCTCGGCGTCGTCGGTGCCGGTGGTCACCAGCGCCCGCAGGTCGCGGCCGGCCTGCGCTTCGTAGCGCGGCTGCAGCTGGTCGGCGGTCGACCGCAGCAGCCGGGTGGCGAACTGCTGGCTCAGCCGGCTCAACTGATCGGCCCGGGTGCGCTGCTGGATCTGCTCCAGGGCGGGCCAGATCAGGTGGTCGACGATCCGCTCGGCGGGCACCTGGGCCTCGAAGAGCTCGTCCATCACGTCGCGGACGCCGGGGCGGTCGCCGCTGATCAGGGCGGTGAAGAATCGTTCGAGCACGGCGTTGCGGGAGCGGGACATAAGCGGGTTCCGGGAGGGGGTGCGGGCACGGGACGGGGAGGCAGGCTCGGCGGCCCGCAGACCTCCGTTCATCGTGCCGACCGTGAACGACGCTCCAACGGCGGCGCCAACCGCCGAAAACGCACCGATAATGCTTCCGACCGCCGCTCCGGGAGCGCCAGCGGGGTTTACAGTGGGGCGCCGCCCCGGGGCCGCCGCGCCCTTCTCCTCATCCCGCACGTTATCCGGACGCTCCCACGATGAAAGATCCCCACGAAGTCACCGACGGCGTCTGGGTCATGCCCCAGCCCACCACCGCCGACCTGCGCCGCCTGGCTGCCGACGGGATCCGCACCGTGGTCAACCTGCGGCACGCCGGGGAGTTTGACGACCCCGCCGCGGGCCCGCGGCCGCTCTCGATCGAGGCCGAGGGCGACCTGTGCCTCCGGCTGGGCATGGACTACGCGCACCTGCCGGTGTCGATGAAGACCGCCGATGCGCGGCTGGCCGAGGGCTTCGAGAAGGTGCTGGCCGCCGCGCGCGAGCAGGGTCCCGTCGCCGTGCACTGCCGTCTGGGCCAGCGGGCGGGCGCCATGGTGCTGATCGCCGCCGCGAAGCACCTGGGGTGGGACGGCCCGCAAGCGATCGCCCAGGCCGAACGCCTTGGCCTCGCCGACGCCGTGGAACCCGAAAAGCTCAACGCCTATGTGCGCACGTGCCTGCCGGCGGATTCGTAGGGTGGGTCAAGGCTCGGCGGACCCACCGTTGACCGACTTCGCGGGGCCTTCGGCGTCCGGCCGCCCTTGACCCACCCTGCGAAAGACAACCGAAGCCACGTCACGCGAAGCGGACGCAGCCCGCGGCGGTTGAGAAGGCGGGTGCGCGTTTCGGCTTTGCGACACGCGGTCCCGGCGGCGAGCCTCCCCCCGGCGCAGCCGGTCGCGGTCGAGAAGGTCCGGTCGCGTTCTGGCCCGGCAGAACGCGATCGGGGCGCCGAGCCGCGTCGCGGCACGCGGCGTCAGTCGCCGTGCGCCTGTCGCAGCCGCCCGCTGGTGCGCAGCAGCAGGTGCACCCGCTCGAACATCGCCAGCACCTCGTCGCGCACCGCCAGCACCGGGTCGGCGGGCGGGGGCGACGGCACCACCACCGCGTCGCCCAGGGCCTTGCGGGCCATGCTCCGGTACCGGCTCAGGGTGCGGTCGCCGAAGGCGTGCACCGGGGCAAAGTCTTCGGCCAGCCACCAGGTGAAGGGCACCCGGAGCCCGCCGTTGACGGGCGCCCGCACCGCGAGTTCGGCCTGGGAATCGTCGCGCAGCAGGAAACGCAGGTCGATGGCCTCGGGGTTGGCCTCGGCCACCCGCTGCATCGCGGCGCCCTGCAGCGCGCAGTCTCCGCACCACGACCCGGTCAGGCACAGCACGTGCATCTTGCGGACAAAACCGCTCACCACCGCCGCCTGGTCGGGACGCAGCGCGCACTGGGCATGTCGCTCGGGCCAGTTGGCCACCGGCGCCCCCGCGGCGGCGGCCGACGCAAGGAACTCGGCGTAGGGCCGGGCGGAGTCAAACCTCGTCTTCAGCGTGTCAGGTTGGTCGAGCAGCATCGGCATCCATTTCAGATCGCAGATTTCAGATTTCAGATTTAAAGGCAGAAGACCAGACCTGACGCCGGGACGCAAACCACGGGGTTGGCTCTCGGCAGGTCCCCAATCTGAAATCTGAAATCAAAAATCTGAAATTAACCACGCCGCGGGATCAGCTTGACGGCCAGCACGATCAGCAGCCCCGCCAGCGCGACGGCGCCGCCCAGCACGCCGCCGGCCAGCCAGATGAGGCCCGATACGTCGGACTTCACCACGTCCAGCTTGGCGGCCAGCCGGTCCTCCTGCGTGGCGCTCTCCACGCCGTCGAGCAGGCGGGTGGCGTTCTGCACGGTGTCGTCCAGCTCGGCGATCGCGGCGGTGTACTCGGTGATGTCGAAGGGCCGCGCGGGCACGTCGCTCTTCGGCTGCCCGGCGTTGGCGATCGCCGCAGCGGCGATCATCGTCTGCACGCGGGCGACGACGGTGTCGACCTTCTCCAGCATCGTCGCGGTGTGCTGGGTGATGGAGTCGGTGCGGTCCAGCAGCCCGATGACGGTCTGGTCGTGCGTTTCCAGGTCGCTGAAGAACGCCTCACGCTGCGCGTTGAGCGTGTCGGGCAGCGATTCCACCACGCCGGTGACGCGCTGCGCCACCGCCAGGCCCTCGGTCAGCTGCGGGGCTTCCAGCGACTGGTACACCAGCATCTCGGCCCGCCACTGGCCCAGGATCATCAGCCGCGGGGCCAGCCAGCTCATGCGTTCGGCCAGCAGGGTGGCCTCGCTCACCGACTCGCCCGCGGCGCTCACCCCGGGGATGAACTTGCCCAGAAACTTGCCCGGCAGATCGGTCAGCGAGTCGACCATTCCCAGCACCGACACCTGGCCCTGCACGCCCGGCAGGTCATTGAGCCGCACGTACCAGATGTTCACCTCGTCGGGGTTCTGCTCGGACCAGCCGTTGACCAGATCCAGCAGCTGCTGCCGCTGGTCCTGGGTCATGACCTGCGCGGCAAGGCCGAAGGCCTCTTCCTGGATTTCTTTGGCGACCGCCAGGATCTGCGGCCCGCCCGCGGCCCCGAACAGCGGCGGGCCGTGGCGTTCGGCGGTGTTGACCTGCAGGCTGACCATCACCAGCGCGTTGATCATCGCGGTGCTGGGCGCGGGGTCAACCACGATGTCGTACATCGCCGTCGCCGCGTCGATCTTCATCTGCCGGGCCCGCCGCGCGCGGACCGGATCGTCGGCCCCGGTGGCAACGCGATCGCACACCGCGGCCACCTTGTCGCGGTAGTAGTCGGCGAACGAGCGCAGGCGGTCGCGGATCTGCAGCGGGGTCAACGCCACGTCGCTGGTCTCGCCGCCCAGCACGGTTCCGGCATCGGGGGCCGTGGTCTCGGCGCTCCCGGTGCGCGGCGGCGTGCGTCCGGCGCACGCCGCCGACGTCCACAACGCCAGCAGCAGCACCGCCCTTGGTGCCGCCCCCCCGATCGATCTCCGTGCCGGCGTCTTCATCGCCCGAGTGTAGGCCCCGACCCACCTGGCCCCGTCAGCGGATCGCGTCCGCGTCGGGGTAGGCAAGCATGATCGCGATGGCCACGACGTAGAAGCTCATGCCCGCCATCGCCACCAGGGTTGCGGCCCGCAGCACGGCGTTGCGCCGGTCGCGCCGGGCCAGCACCCAGGCCAGCGCGGCGTCGCTGGGGCCGAGGGTCTGGGTGGTCCACTTCACCCTCAGCACCGCCACGAGCACCAGCCAGGCCGCGGCGAGCACCAGTGTCACCCCGGCGATGATGCACGCCTGGGCCAACGCATTGGTGCCCGCGATCAGCCGGCCCGAAAAACCGGTGGTGGTGATGACGACCCCGCAGAAGGTCAGCACGTAGCCCGCACGCGACTGCAGCGTGCCAAACTGCCGGACCACCAGGTCGTTGACCGCACGCTGTTCGGGGTCGGCCAGCATCAAGCGGATGGCGCGGGCTTCGTGCTCGTGGTGGGGCTTGGGCATGCGGCGTGTGACTATACCGCGGCCCCGCCGCCGGACGACCCGGGCCCGCGTTCAAAGCGCCGCAGCTTCGGGTCGGTCCAGAACGGCCCGGCGGGCACGACCGACGCGGTCAGCGACAGCAACGCCCAGCGGGCCGGCAGCCGCCGCAGGCAGAGCAGCCACACCGCCACGAACGCCAGGAACAGCAGGCCGTGCAGCATCCCGATCACCGACACCGCGGCGGGCTGGCCCGCCGCGTATTTCAGCGGCATGGCCACGCCCAGCAAGACGAGCCACGAGATCGCTTCGAGCCGACCCACCACGCGCAGCCAGTAAACCGGGTCGACCCCCGCGGTCCGACGCGGCGGGCCGGGGGGCGGCGGGGCAGGGGCCGGGGCGGGCGGTCCGGGCATGCGCGGAGTGTAGAACACCCGGCCGCGGCGCGGGCCGCGTCTGTCGCGGCCTCACAGCACGCCGTTGCGGTCTTCTTCAAGACCAATCGCCAGGGCCATGCGCTTGAGCAGCAGCCGGGCGGTCGACTCGCGGCCGAACCAGCCGATGTCGATTTGAAACTCCACCAGCCGGGGCGCTTTGCGCTGAACCCGCACCACGAACTTTTCACCCGCGGCGTTGCGGGCCGCGATCGTCCAGGTGCCCGCCACGCTGTCGCCGACCGACGAGAGCAGCTCCAGCCCCAACTCGCTGGTCGCCAGCTCGGCCGACGAGACGACTCGCTCGAACGACGCCATCCACGAGGCGTCGAGTTTGCCCCGCCGATAGACCGCCGAGCCCGTCGAGGCCGCCGACGCCGCGGCGCCCAGCACCGCCATCTCGACGCCGCAGCCGGGCAGGGTCAACGACGCGAGGGACAGCACGGCCACGGCGCCGCGGTGGGCGGCGGTTCGCCGCGATGAAGAGGCAGGGCAACGCAAGGCGCGGGCTCCGGGAAGGGACGGGGCGCGCATGGTACGCCCCCGCCCCGCTACTCGGCGGGGGCGGGCTTCAGCAGCTCGGGGAACTGGCGACGCAGCTTGGCCACCTTGGGCAGCGCCACGCCCGCGACGTAGCCCTGGCTGGGGTGGAGCGCCGCGTAGTCCTGGTGGTATTGCTCGGCAGCGAAGAACGCCGCCAGCGGTTCCAGCCGCGTCGCGATCGGCCGTTCGAAGATCCCCTCCGCGTCCAGCTGCGCGATGTACGCCGCGGCCACTTGTTTCTGCTCCAGGTCGGCGAAAAACACCGCCGAGCGGTACTGGCGGCCGATGTCGCTGCCCTGGCGGTCCACCTGAGTGGGGTCGTGGGCCACGCTGAAAAACACCCGCAGCAGCGTGCCGTAGCTGACCACCGACGGGTCGTAGACCACGCGGATCACCTCGGCGTGGTCGGTCAGGCCGGCGCTGACCTTCTGGTACTCCGCGTCGGACTCCGGCCCCCCGGCGTAGCCCGACACCACCTCGGTCACGCCGCGGAGCTGCTCGAACACCGCCTCGGTGCACCAGAAGCAGCCGCCCGCCAGCACGACCTGGGCCCGCGCCGCCTCGCCCTCGGGGGGCGTCGCGGCGGCCAGATCAATCGTGGGGGCGGGCAGCTCGACGGAGGCCTGGAGCGGGCCGCTGCAGGCGAACCCGGCGCAGGCGGCGAGCATCACCAGGACTCCGAGGCGGGTTCGGTAACGCTTCCGAGCGCGGGCGGTCGATGCAGCGGGGCGACGCGGCGATACGGGGCGGGGTGAGGTCATGGCCAGAGCTCCGGGGCAGGGGGCGGGGCGGGCGGCGCGTCCGAGAACTTCAGTCCGCGGCCACGCGAGCCGGGCGTGCAGCCGCTGCGCGTCGCGGGTTATTCCCGGGCCGGCGCCCGCCCCCGCGCCGAAGGCCTCTCCGGGCCGTCGGATCGGGGGCCGCTGCTACACTGAACGCATGAACCCACGACGTTCAAACTCGAGCCGCGGAGGCGGTCGCTATTCCAACAGCCCGCGGGGCGGGGGCTACGGCGGACCCCGGCCCGGCGGTGCGCGGCGTGGCGGCGGCGGGCGTCAGCCCGATCTGCCGGTGCTGCTTGGCGAGCCGTCGCCGTCGCTCGCGAAGATCAGGACCATGAACATGGTCAAGCTCGCCGCCAAGATCGTTTCCCTGCGCGAAGAGCGGGCCCGCATGGAGGCCAAGCTGGTCAAACTGCGTGTCCGCGACCCGCTGCCCGACGACAAGATCAAGCAGGGGCAGGACACCGTCGAGCGGCTGACCGCCCTGGAGGCCGTGGCCACCGACCTGCTCCAAGGCAAAGCCGAGCGCAAAGCACTGCGTGAGCAGCGCGGCGTCTGACCGCACGACCTCCCCACCCACCCGAACCCGGAGCCATCATGTCCGTCGCCAAAGTCACTGAAATCATCTCCTCCTCCGAAAAGGGCTTCGACGACGCCGTTAAGCAGGGCATCAAGCGCGCCAACAAGACCCTCAAGAACGTCAAGGGGGCCTGGGTGCAGAACCAGCAGGTGATCGTCGAAGACGGCAAGATCACCGAGTACCGCGTGAACCTGAAGCTGACCTTCGTGCTCAAGGACAGCTGAACCGCGGCGGCGAACCAGCGTGTTCACAAACAAAGCCCGCGGCCTCTCGGCCGCGGGCTTCTTGGTCGATGGCCCGTAGACCGTTGGTGAGGTGGCCTCGGTGGTCAACGCCGGGCGGCGGTCACGCCACTCACGCTTCTTCTTCCATCGCCTCCAGCCGCTTGATCGCCTCACGCTTGCCCAGCGTGCGCACCTCGCCCCAGGCCAGCAGCTGCTTGGTCCGCGGTGTGGACTCGCCCTTCTCCCAGTTGTAGATGGTCAGCCCCGCCACGCCCACGAGCGCGCCGTAGTCGGCCGCACTCAGGCCCAGCTTGTCGCGGTGCTTCTTGACCCACGCCGGGCTGAAGCGCGGACGTGGGGCGTCTTCGTCGACCTCGGTCGAGCGCGCCGCTGACGCGCGGCCGTTGGCCACCTGGTTGAGCCGCCGCTCCAGGTCCCGGTTCTGCTTCTTGAGGGCCGCGATGTCGGTGCGGTAACGCGACACCGCGTCGGACAGCGACTTGGTCTGAATCTTGATCTCTTTGCGAGCCAGTCGGCGGATTTCTTCGCCGAGCACGGCATTCAGATTGGGCATCGTTCTTTCCTTGGTACGGGAGCGGGGCGGGTGCGGGGGCCGGGCAGGGGCCGGGCAGGGGCCGACGTTTCGGGGAAACGGCGGACGGCGTGTAAAACTGGGCTTCACGTTACCAGACCCGCCGGAAACCGTAAAAAGCCCCTCCTGCGCGATGCGGAGCGCCAAGTTTGCATCCCGAGCCGTGGCCGTGGCCGGGCCGCCCGCCGGCGGCCGATATCCTGCACATCATGGCCCGAAAGCGAGACCTCCATCCCGGGCTGCGCCCCTGGCAGCGCAGCCTGCACGACGTGATCTTCGAGGCCGAAACGCCCGTGGGCAAGCTGTTCGACGTCGTACTGCTGATCGCCATCGTCGCCAGCGTGGTCGCCGTGGTGCTGGAGAGCGTGCCGTCTATCCGGGCGAGCCACGGACGCCTGCTGCTCGCCATCGAGTGGGGTTTTACCCTGCTTTTTACCGCGGAGTACGTGCTGCGTCTGGTGTGCGTGGCCCGCCCCCGCAAGTACGCGATGAGCTTCTACGGCGCCGTCGACCTGCTGGCGATCATCCCCACTTACGCCAGCCTGCTGATCCCCAATACCCACGAGCTGCTGGTCATCCGTGCCCTGCGGCTGCTGAGGGTGTTTCGCGTGTTCAAACTGGCTCGGTTCATCGGCGAGGCCGAAGCGCTGGTGACCGGCCTGCGGGACAGCCGCGAGAAGATCATCGTCTTCCTGGCCACGGTGCTCATCAGCGTGACGATCATGGGCGCGGTCATGCACCTGATCGAGGGCGAAGTGAACCCCGGCTTCCCCGACATCCCCCACGGCATCTACTGGGCGATCGTGACCATGACCACGGTCGGCTACGGCGACATCAGCCCGATCACCGTGCCGGGCAAGTTCGTGGCCGCGCTCATGATGGTCTTCGGCTACAGCCTGATCATCGTGCCCACCGGCATCATCAGCGCCGAGATCGCCGTGGGCGCCCGCGACCGGTCGAGCACCGAGACGTGTCCGCACTGCATGAAGGAGGGCCACCGCCCCCGGGCCCGTTTCTGCGACCGCTGCGGGGGCGGGCTGAATCACGACGCGCCGCCTTCGGTCGCAGCGGATACAGCGGACGCGGAGCGCGAAGGGGTCGGCGAGCGGTAGAGCGGCTCCGACGAGGTGTTAGATTTTAGGTGTTAGGTCTTAGGAAGACGCAAGCGGGTTCACCGATCACGCCAAACGGACAGGTTTCCGGGGGCGGAACACCCTCCGGCGAGCCGGTGTCGCATGGCATTCAGATGTCTTCCACCCAATCGCATCACCCAGCGCCGCACCCGACCGCGTCAGCGCTCTTCCTAACACCTAAGACCTAGCACCTAACACCTACTCGCCCCCGTCTAAAGCCCCGCCAACTCCCCTCCGCTACCCGTCCCCCGAAGCCCCCGGCCGCCCCCGCGACTTCTTGATCTCCCCCCGCTGCTTCTTCGCCGTCAGCCGGCGCTGCACCGCCCGCCGCGAGGGCCGAGTGGCCCGGCGCACCGGCGGGCGGTGCAGCGCCATCAGCAGCACGCGACGCAGCCGGTCCAGGCAGGCCTTGCGGTTGGCCCGCTGGCTGCGCGAATCGCCCGCGTGGATCACCAGCCGGTCCGGACCGGCGGCCACGTAGTGCGAGGCGACACGCGGCAGCCGCTCGAGGGCGTGCCGCGGCAGGACGGCTTCCAGGTCGGCGAAGTCGACGGTCAGCGTCGCCCGGGTGTTGACCTTGTTCACGTTCTGGCCGCCGGGGCCCGACGCGCGCGAGTACACGAACCGCAGGGCCGCGGCGGGCAGCGTGCGGCCCGGGGCGACCGACAGCGTGTCGGGCCCGTCGGCGGGCGGCGGCGTGGGCGAGGGTTCGGCAGACATGGCGGGTCGGGCAGGAGCCGGGCGGGCATACGATAACGCGGCCGCGCCGCCGCCCGACGGCGGGAACCTCAACGCCATCGTTGGCACACCGCCCCCGTTACCACCCCCCCGGAGCACCGCCATGCGTCCACGCCCCCACACGCCGATGTCGGTGCTGATGCTGGGCCTGACGCTCGGGGCCGGCGCGGCCCCGCCGGCCGACGCCGCGCCGCGTCGCCTCAAGCTGGTGCCGACCACCACACAGACCCGGCAGTGGCCCGTGGACGTCAACGGGTGGTGGGGCCTGATCGACGAGAAGGGAAACCTGAACACCGAGCCGGACCTGGACTGGATCGGCGTGATGGTCGACGGCCAGGCGCCCGCCGCGCTCGGGGGGCGGTTCGGCGTGGTCGACGGCCTGGGACGCTGGCGGGTGGACCCGCGCTACGAGAAAGTCGACCGTTTCTCCGGCGGCTACGCCGTGTTCCGCCGCGACGGGAAGGCGGGCTTCTTGAATGTCGCGGGCGACGAGGCCCTGCGGCCCGAGCTGGAGGACGCCCGCCGCTTCCGTGAGGGCTTCGCGGCGGTGCGCACCGCCGCGGGCTGCGGCTACCTCGACGCGTCCATGGAGCCGGTCGTGCCGCCGGTCTTCGCGGTGGCCCGCTCGCTGCACCAGGGCCTGGGCGTGGTGGCCGTCGGCGTGCCCGCGGCGGGCACCGCCACCGCGCGGGCGCTCGAGCGCCTCTCGGGCACGCGGCTCGACGAGCTGATCGACGCCGGGGTACGCGCCGGCGCGGCCGACGACGATCCCGCGGCGGGCCCCGCCCGGCTCTGGGGCTGCGTCGACAAGTCCGGCCGTCTGGTCTGGCTCGACCGCACCGGCCGCGTGGAGGCCGTGGGCGACTTCGGCGACAACCTGGCCCCGGTGCGCGTGGACGGGACGTGGGGCTTCATCAACCGCGCTTTCCAGCTCGCGATCGAGCCGCAGTGGGACGAGGCCCGCCCCTTCGTGAACGGCTACGCCGCGGTGCGGCGCGGCGAAAAATGGGGCTACGTCAACCCAGCGGGCCGCGTCGCGATCGAGCCCCGCTGGGACGAGGCCGACGACTTCGACGAGTCTCTGGCGATGGTGCGCGACGGCGAGCGCTGGGGCTACATCGACGTGTCGGGGCGGGTCGCCATCGAGCCCCAGTTCTCTGAGGCCGAGCCCTTCTTCCGCGGGCGGGCCCGGGTGAACGCCGGCTGGAACCAGCGGCCCGACGCTTTTGGCTACATCAACGTCGCCGGGCAGATCGTCTTCGACCCGCGGCACGCCGGCCCGGGCTTCGTCGACCTCCGGCGCGGGGGCACCGGCGAGATCCTCGTCAACGACACGTTCGCCGGCCCCGACCCCTTCGGCCCCGGCCGCCGGTCGCGGGTCGTCACCGCCCCGCCGCCGCGGCCGACGCCCGGGGTCGGCGTGCCCCCCGAGCACCTCTACGACGGGGGCGTCTCGATCGACCACGCGGACCCCGCCTTCGCGACCGACCCCGCGTCGGACCAGATGCCGCACGACTGACACGACCACGCGGGTGGTCGTGACACGGGGCGGATAAGACATTTGGCCGCTTAACCCGACCACGCCACGAATCAACCTCCCGACCCCGTCTGGGTGGGACGGGCTCCCAGCCTGCCATCGACGCGAGGCGGCAACACGGGTCGTTTTCGGGCCGCGTCCCCACGGCAGGCCGCAAGCCCGCCTCAAGCCGGGAGGCAGGGTCGTGCTCGTGCCTAGAACCGCGCCGCCACCTCCGGACGCCGGGCCCAGCCGCGGTCGGGGTCTTCCACCCGCGGCTCGCCCGACTCGTCGATCCCGCAGGCCCGCATCACCTGGGCGAACAGCCAGCGGTTGACCGTCTGCCGGTGACTGAGGTTCAGAAAGTGCCCCGCGTCGTCGATCACCTCCGGCTCGATCGCATCGGCGGGCGTGCGTCCGCACCCTCCCGCCCCGGGGCCGATGATCCGGTCCAAGCCCCCCCGCAGGTGTCGCACGGGCACGCCGCCGGCCATCACCTCCCGGGCCGCCTCCGACGGGCCGGGCCAGTCCACGCACGCGCCCACGCCCCACTGAAGCCGCGCCGGGTCGGCGTCGGCCGCCATCTGCCCCAGCAGCCTGCGGCCGTCATCGTCCTGCCCGTCGTAGAACGTCGAAGGAAGCAGCAGCCCGCGCAGCACGAGCCGCAGCACGCCCGGGCGTTTCACCCAGTCTGCCAGCGCCGCGCCCAGCCGGGCCGGCCGCGACACCGCGCCGCCCCCGACCGCCGAGCCCAGCAGCAACACCGCCGCGGGCTTGCGCGGCAGGTGCGGCAGCATCTCCAGCGCCAGCATGCCGCCCATCGACGCGCCACCCAGCACCCAGGGCGTGGCCGGGTCCATCTCCCGCACGCAATTGAGGTGCAGCGCCCCGGCCCACCGCCTCGCGAAGCTGCGCAGCGTCTCACGCCGGGCCGGATCGGGCGGCAGCGCGGGCCACTCGGGGGTGATCAGCCGCGGCCCCAGCGCCGCGCGCTGACGCGCAAACAGCCGCGCGTCGGCGGCCAGGCCGGGCAGCAGCACCAGCGGTGCGGGCAGGGTCAGTTCTCTCATGCGCTCAGTTTACGTCGGGCCGGTGGCGGGGTCGCGTCGACCCGCAGGCCGGTCGCCCCGGCCCGTCTGGACCGCTCCACGCCGGGCCCGGGGGCGGGGCGGGGCGGGGCGGGGCGTCGTCGCCGCAACAACGGGTCGGGCGGGAAGCCGGCCCCGCTCCCCGACAGGTCTGTGCTCTGCGACGGGACCTGGCGTAAAAAAAACCGCGGCCCGGGAGGGGCCGCGGCGGGTGGCACGGGGGTCACGGGCGCGACCGGCGGCGGTGGTCGCGCTCGGCGGCGGCGGTCGCGCTCGGCGGCGGCGGTCGCGCTCGGCGGCGGCGGTCGCGCTCAGTCGTACATCGGCTCTTTCGACTTCTCCTGGGCCGCGTCGCCGTCGCCCACCGTCGCGGACGACCCGCCGCTGGACTCCAGCTGTGCCTTCAGCTCGGCGATCTGCTGCTCACCCTGCTCGCGGACCATCTCCAGGTCGTCGGCCAGCTGAGCTTCGGCCTGCTCGATCTGCTCGGCCAGGGATGGCGCTTCGGGAGACGACTCGATCCCCAGCATCTCGACATCGAAGATCAGCGTGCTGCCCGGGCCGCCGGGGCCCTGGGGGCTGTCGCCGTAGGCCAGCTGCGAGGGGATGTAAAGCTTCGCCTTGGTGCCGACCGGCAGCAGCTGCAGGCCCTCGGAAAAGCCGGGGATCACGCCGGTCACCGGGAAGCTGGCCGGGCCGCGGTCGGCCGAGCTGTCGAACGTCTCGCCGTCGATCAGCGTGCCGGTGTAATGAAGCCGCACGGTGTCGTCGGGGCCGGCCGTCTCGCCGTCGCCCTCTTCCAGGATCTCGTACTGCAGGCCCGAATCGGTGGTCACCACGCCCTCGCGGTCGGCATTCTCGGCCAGGAAGGCCGCACCCGCCTCGCGGTTCTCCTGTCCCGCCGACGACGCCTGCGCCTGCTGCCGCTCCATCATCGACTGCTGGAAGGTCCGCAGCGCCGCCATGCTCTGTTCGTCGGTCTGCCGCAGCTCGTCGCCCGCGTAGGCCGCGCCCAGGGCCTCCTGCAGCAGGTCCATGTCGATCTCGATCTCCTGACTCTTGAAACTGCGGCCGATGTCCACGCCGATCGCGTAGCTCACCCGTTCGGTGTCGCTCGCAAAGCCGTCGTCGGTCGCAGCGGCGTCCCCGGCGTCGTCCGCCGCCCCGGCTTCGGGCATCACCGCGTCGACCGCGTCTGAGGCGGCATCGACGGCCGCGGCGGCGGTCTCGGTCGCCGCGGCGGCGGCACGGTCCGCCGCATCAGCCACGGCTTCGGCCGCCCCATCGGCGACCTCTTCAACCGCCTCCGCCACGGCCGGCTCGGCATCGGCGGGGGCCAGCGCGGGGCCGGCGGACATCAGCAGGGCCGTCAGGGCCGCCGCACAGGTGGGGTTTATGTTCTGCAAAACCGGGTCTCCTAAGGGGAAGGCATCAGGCCGGAAAAAGTTCCGGGCCGAACACTATAACGGGGCCGACCGCCCCTCCGCCGTACGCCCCGTGCCCCGCGCCGGTTCGTCAACGCGCCCCGCCCGATCGCCACACCCCGCCACGCCGCCGCCCACGCCGCCGCCCACGCCCCCCCCGACCGGCCGTGCCTGGCCTGCGGCTCGACACTCGACCCGGCCGCCGCCGTTGCCCTCGCGGGCCCGCCTCGACACGATCCTGCGCGGCTCCCGCCACCGCGGCCTGCCGTCCGACCGCGTGTCCGCGCTCGTGCGGGTGCGCGCCCGCGAGCCTTAAATGGCCCGGCCGATCTACACTGCGAGGCCACCCTGCGCTCCCCGATGAAGACCCCCGATCGCGCCCCCTCCACCGCGCCCCCCCAACCGCGACGTCCGGCCCCAGGCCAGCCCACCCCCTGCCGCCCATGAAAAACGCCACCACCCCGCTGCTCACCCTCCTCGCCGGCGTGCTGCTCAACGGCGTGGGCATCCTCTCGTTCATGCTCAGCGACGGCGAGAAGACCGCCCTCATCCCCGCCTTTTGCGGCGGGCTCTTCCTGGTGCTCGGCGGCGTCGCCCTCTTCCACGCCAGGCTGCGGCCGCACTTCATCCACGGCGCCCTGCTGCTCGCCCTGGTGCTGGGCCTCTACTGCGCCTACAAGGTCGTGGTCGTGCTCATGGAGAACGACAGCGCCCTTAAAATGTTCAGCTTCGAGACCACGTCCATCATCTGCCTCGGCTACGTGGCCCTGGGCTTCCACTCCTTCCGCAAGGCCCGCCGCCTGCGCCGCACGCAGCACGATCCGGGCACCACGCCCCCCGCCGCGCCGGACGCCTGAGCCCCGACGCCCCGAGCCCCACCATGCCCACACCCCTCACCCACGTCGTGCTCGTTGGTCACTGCGGGTTCGACAGCGGCCCGCTCGGCCACCTGGCCCGGCAGATCGCCCCCGACGCCCAGGTCGTCGGCATCCAGACGCACGACCGCCTGACCGACGTCGCCCACCCCCGCGCCCTGTGGCTGGTCAACCGCGCCCTGGACGGCCACTTCAACGCCAAAGACGGCATCGAACTCATCGCCCAGCACGCCGGCGACGACGCGCCGTGCATGCTGCTCGTGTCCAACTTCCCCGAATCCCAGGCCGCCGCCGAGCAGGCCGGCGCGATCAAAGGCTTTGGCAAAAACGACCTGGGCGACCCCGGATTGGCCGCGCGGGTGGCCGCGGCCGTGAAGCGTGAAGCGTGATGCGTGATGCGTGAAGCGTGAAGCGTGAAGCGTGAAGCGTGAAGCGATCAATTCAATCACCCCTGACCTCCGGCCCGTGGCGCGAAAGTGAAACGGGCGTCCGGCCCGGTATCAAAGTCCTGCCAGGGGCAGATCCTCCGCGTGGTGCGACCCGGACACCACCGTGCGTCCCGTGGCCCGCGCGGCCCGGTCGTCGCCTCGCCCTCCCCAACCACCGCCGCGCCACCCGCCAGGCTCGCATCACGGATCACGCCCCACGGATCACGACGCACCACCTGCGGTTCGCCGCCCCCGCCCCGAGCCACCCCCACCCTTAAACTCAACCCCCGTGCCCCCCTCCCCCGCCTGGTCCCGGCTCGACGACGCCAAGCTGCTGGACCGGCGCTTCTGCGACCTGAAACTCGCCGTCGACGGCTCGCTCCGCACCCGCGTCGACCAGCTTTACGCCGAACTCGCCGCCCGCGGCCTCACCCGGCTGCGACCCCACGTCTGGGTCAGCACCGAGTGGTTCAGCCCCGACGGCATCCCCGGCATCGCCCTGCCGTTTTTTCTCGCCCACCCCCGCCTCACCCGGCTCGAGCGCAGCCAGATGCTCGCGGTCGAGGGCGGCACCCCCGCCGCCTGCCTGCGCATTTTGCGGCACGAGGCCGGCCACTGCTTCGACACCGCCTACCGCCTGCACCGCCGCAAGCCGTACCGCGAGCTCTTCGGCCGCTACGGCGACCCCTACCCCGACACCTACAAACCCCGCCCCGGCTCGCGCCGCTACGTCACCCACCTGCCCGGCTGGTACGCCCAGGCCCACCCCGCCGAAGACTTTGCCGAGACCTTCGCCGTCTGGCTCGGATCGCGCAAGGCCTGGCGGGCCCGCTACCGCGGCTGGCCCGCGCTGCGCAAACTCGAGTACGTCGACCGCCTCATGTCCGAGCTCGCCGCGCAGCGTTCCGCCCCGCCGGTCCGCAGCCGGCGTACCCCCGAAGCGCTCACGGGCAACCGCACCACCCTGCGCGAGCACTACCGCGAAAAAAAACTGCTCTACGCCGACGAGTTCCCCGACTTCTACGACGCCGACCTGCTCAAGCTCTTCTCCGCCGACCCGAAGTCTGCCGACCATGCTGGAACTGCCCCTCCCAGCGCCGCCGCATTCCTGCGCAAGATCCGCCCCGCGCTCCGCCGCGACGTCAGCCGCTGGACCGGCGCCTACGCCTACACCATCGACCAGGTGCTGGGCGACATGATCGACCGCAGCAAAGAACTCAAGCTCCGCCTCGCCATCGACCCGGTTCAAGCCGAGGCCGACGCCCGCATGATGGTCACCGTGCAGACCATGAACTACCTCCACGCCGGCCACCGGCCGGTGGCCTTGTGAAAGCTTCGCGTAACGGAATCCCCTCGGGCGGGCGGGGCGGATCGGCGGCCGATCCGCCCCGCCCACCCGAGGGGACTGCGTGCCACGGCGACTTTCCGCTCCGGACGGAGCCCTCGCTCAGCCCAACACCTCCCCCGTCATTCCCGCGCCGGCGGGAATCCAGGCGCCCCAAGTCCGAGCTCTCCGCAAACCCCGCCTCTTCGGGGCGCAGCCGCTGACCGCTTGCGTCCGGATTTTCACTTTTCACTTTGCGCTTTTCACTTTCGCCCGCAGGGTGCGTCCCATAACCCACCAACCTCTCCCGCGTCGCCCACCCCCCGCCCGATGACTCCATCATGACGCACCGCCCCGACCACGGCGGCAATGCCGCCGCGACGTAGGGACGGGTTTCAAACCCGCCCGTCCGGCGACCCACTCGGCCCGCGAACGCCTCCCTTGCGCATCCTCCTGCTCGTCCACGAAGACCTCGTCCCCCCCGAGACCATCGAGGGCCTGTCCGACGCGCAGGTCGCCCCCTTCAAAACCGAGTTCGACGTCTTCGCCACCCTCGGCAACGCCGGCCACGACGTGCTGCCCGTCGGCGTCGGCAGCGACCTCGCCGTGCTCAAGCGTGCCGTTGAAGAGTTCCAGCCCGACGTCGCCTTCAACCTGCTCGAAGAGTTCGGCGGCATGGGCGTGTTCGACGCCCACGTCGTCAGCTACCTCGAAATGATCCGCCTGCCCTACACCGGCTGCAACCCCCGCGGCCTCATGCTCGCGCGCAACAAAGCCATCGCCAAGATGATCGTGCGCTACCACCGCATCCCCGCGCCAAAGTTCCACGTCTTCCCCCTCTCTGGCCGGCTGTCGGGGCCCCGAGCCCGCATCCGCAAACCCAAACGCCTCGACTACCCGCTGATCGTCAAGAGCCTCACCGAAGAAGGCAGCGCCGGCATCGCCCAGGCCAGCATCGTCCACGACGACGAGAAGCTCGAAGAACGCGTCCGCTTCATCCACCGCCAGCTGACCACCGACGCGCTCGTCGAGACCTTCATCCCCGGCCGCGAGCTCTACGTCGGCGTCATCGGCAACGACCGCCTCAGCACCCTGCCCCCCTGGGAAGTCTTCTTCGACAAGCTCCGCGACGGCGCGCCCAAGATCGCCACCAGCAAGGTCAAGTGGGACGAGGGCTACCAGAAGAAGATCGGCCTCACGACCGGACCGGCGAAAGAGCTGCCCGGCACCCTCGCCGCCGACCTGCCCAAGCTCGCCAAGCGCACCTACCGCGCGTTGCAGCTCAGCGGCTACTGCCGCATGGACTTCCGCGTCGCCGCCGACGGCAAGGCCTACCTGCTCGAAGCCAACCCCAACCCGCAGATTATGTTTGGCGAAGACTTCGCCGAGAGCGCCGAGCACGGCGGGCTGGGCTACGAAAAGCTGCTCGAAAAGATCATCAACCTCGGCCGCAAGTACCGCCTCGTCGGGCAGGCGTAGTGCTCGGCGGAACCGTGCGTGGCGGAGCGGGGTGCGGGCGGCGGCCCGCCCGCACCCCGCTCCGCCACGCACGCCACAGCACGATCCCCACGTGGAATAGAGGCGCGCCGCGGAGCCACGCGCCGGGGCTGGGGCTGGGGATGAAAACTGAGTGCGCGACGAGCGCCGGAGGCAGACTCCATCGACGGCCCGGCTCCCCCCCGTCATCCCGCGCAGGCGGGAATCCAGACGCCCAGCCCCCCACCTCGCCCCGCGCCCGAACCCCGGGCACCTATGCTGCCGCCCATGGGACTCCTGCGCAAAATCGGCCCTACCGCCAAGATCGCCCTCTTCTGGCGTGTGCTCACCAACAAGGGCACCCCGTGGTGGGCGAAGCTCGGCTTCGTGGTGTCCAGCGGCGCCTACATCCTCAGCCCCATCGACCTCGTGCCCGACTTCATCATCGGCCTGGGCTGGCTCGACGACCTCATCATCCTGCCCGCCTTCGCCTGGGTCTTTGGCAAAGTCATCCCCGGCATCGCCGGCTGGTCCGTCTGGGACGTGTTCGAAAAGAACGAAAAACAGGCGTAGCCGAAGCCAAAGGCGGCCTCCAGAAAACTTCATCCGCACGACACGCCGCCCTCATCGGCGTCCGCCATCCTGCTGTTTTCCCCGCAGGAGCAGCCATGGCCATCCGCACCGGTACCCAAGTCAAGTGGAAGCACGGCAGCCACGAAGCCACCGGCAAAGTCACCGAGATCTTCCACGAAAAAGTCACCCGCAGCTGTCAAGGCAACGACGTCACCCGCGACGCCAGCGACCAGGACCCCGCCTACCTCATCGAGCAAGACGACGGCGACCGGGTGCTCAAAAGCAAGAGCGAGATCGAACGCGCCGACTGACCCCAGCCTGGTCGATTCCCCCGCCCGCGGCGGGTCGAACGGCCGTGCAGTCTTGACGAAGCGGAACACCACCCTCCGGGCCTCCCCGGGCGAAAACGAATCAGTCGCCCGACCCCACGGCCCCCCTGATCGGCACCCGCTACGCCGCCTGCACGACCGCCCGATCCGCCGCCGCAGCGTGCCCGGTCCATTGCGGACCTGGCAGGCTTCAATGAGGCCGCGTTCCGAAGAACGCGGAAAGGCCCGCTGGCGCTGCTTGTCGTAGGCGGTGGAGGCGGGCTTCAATGAGGCCGCGTTCCGAAGAACGCGGAAAGGCACCGGCAGAAGGGCAAGGACTTCACCACCGCGGCGCTTCAATGAGGCCGCGTTCCGAAGAACGCGGAAAGGGTCTTTGGCGGCGCGGAGGGTGGTGCCGCTGCCCATGCTTCAATGAGGCCGCGTTCCGAAGAACGCGGAAAGGGTCTTTGGCGGCGCGGAGGGTGGTGCCGCTGCCCATGCTTCAATGAGGCCGCGTTCCGAAGAACGCGGAAAGGCGGTCACCAGGCACGGCATCATGCCGCACCGACTCGCTTCAATGAGGCCGCGTTCCGAAGAACGCGGAAAGGTGATCCGGTTGAGGCTTCGGCCGAGCCACTCCATGCTTCAATGAGGCCGCGTTCCGAAGAACGCGGAAAGAACGAGGTGTCGGGCGAGTCATCCTCTTCGACCTCGCTTCAATGAGGCCGCGTTCCGAAGAACGCGGAAAGTCGCTAATCGCCCGTGTTCACAAGGCAAAACATGCGCTTCAATGAGGCCGCGTTCCGAAGAACGCGGAAAGCAAGGGCGGGCGCCTGAGTCCATCTAACGTTACCTTGCTTCAATGAGGCCGCGTTCCGAAGAACGCGGAAAGGGCGCCGATGCCCCGCTGGAAGTGAGGCTGCACGGGCTTCAATGAGGCCGCGTTCCGAAGAACGCGGAAAGGTGATCCGGTTGAGGCTTCGGCCGAGCCACTCCATGCTTCAATGAGGCCGCGTTCCGAAGAACGCGGAAAGAACGAGGTGTCGGGCGAGTCATCCTCTTCGACCTCGCTTCAATGAGGCCGCGTTCCGAAGAACGCGGAAAGTCGCTAATCGCCCGTGTTCACAAGGCAAAACATGCGCTTCAATGAGGCCGCGTTCCGAAGAACGCGGAAAGCAAGGGCGGGCGCCTGAGTCCATCTAACGTTACCTTGCTTCAATGAGGCCGCGTTCCGAAGAACGCGGAAAGGGCGCCGATGCCCCGCTGGAAGTGAGGCTGCACGGGCTTCAATGAGGCCGCGTTCCGAAGAACGCGGAAAGGTGATCGGCGAGCTGAGCTACGGCCGGCGGAAGTTGCTTCAATGAGGCCGCGTTCCGAAGAACGCGGAAAGGGCGGGCAACCACGCCGTTGCCTCGGGCCGCGGGAGCTTCAATGAGGCCGCGTTCCGAAGAACGCGGAAAGCGCGGGTCATCATGTTGGAGAACGTCGAGGAGTTCAGCTTCAATGAGGCCGCGTTCCGAAGAACGCGGAAAGGGCCGACATCACCGCCGAGCGCGACGCCCTGACCGAGCTTCAATGAGGCCGCGTTCCGAAGAACGCGGAAAGGGTGTACCGGGTGGTGGAGGACGCGGCGTGACCCCCGCTTCAATGAGGCCGCGTTCCGAAGAACGCGGAAAGGCTCTATCAAGCGAAAGCGGAAAGTAAGTCTCTAGAGCTTCAATGAGGCCGCGTTCCGAAGAACGCGGAAAGTGGTCGTTGCGGCCGCACATCACTCGGTCTCCGGATAGCTTCAATGAGGCCGCGTTCCGAAGAACGCGGAAAGCGCGCTCAAAATGCGATCGCCGCACGCGCAAACAAGCTTCAATGAGGCCGCGTTCCGAAGAACGCGGAAAGGCCGGACCCCGCCGGGCTGGTCGTCGCCGCCACGCCGCTTCAATGAGGCCGCGTTCCGAAGAACGCGGAAAGGAAATAGCGGTAGTTTGTCCAGTATAACCTTGATTGCTTCAATGAGGCCGCGTTCCGAAGAACGCGGAAAGAGATCGACACGACCCTGACCCGCACCACCCAACAAAGCTTCAATGAGGCCGCGTTCCGAAGAACGCGGAAAGGGGGCGGACGCCGGGGCCGCGACGGCGGCGGTGAAGCTTCAATGAGGCCGCGTTCCGAAGAACGCGGAAAGACGGCTCGCCCAGCAGCCCCGCCAGGCCCACCACGTCGCTTCAATGAGGCCGCGTTCCGAAGAACGCGGAAAGCTCGTCGTCAGATGCCGACCGCGACAGATCGAACACGCTTCAATGAGGCCGCGTTCCGAAGAACGCGGAAAGGCGAATCAGCACACCGTCGGCCGCGTGCCCCAATACGCTTCAATGAGGCCGCGTTCCGAAGAACGCGGAAAGCCGGCACAAACTACGGTGCGCAGAACTTGACGACCGGCTTCAATGAGGCCGCGTTCCGAAGAACGCGGAAAGACCGATGGTTCAGAAATGTTACCTACGGAAAATGTGCTTCAATGAGGCCGCGTTCCGAAGAACGCGGAAAGAAAATGAGTAATCTCCAGATGCGTTTGCATTGCTACGCTTCAATGAGGCCGCGTTCCGAAGAACGCGGAAAGTAGGTCGATCTGAGCGGCCCATAAGTCGGCTCCGACGCTTCAATGAGGCCGCGTTCCGAAGAACGCGGAAAGGAAGGATAAGAAAGAAGCCCAGTTCGATTTACTAGGCTTCAATGAGGCCGCGTTCCGAAGAACGCGGAAAGGCGATGTTGAGCGTGCCCCGCTTCGACCGGTAGACGCTTCAATGAGGCCGCGTTCCGAAGAACGCGGAAAGTCAGTCTCCGTCAGCCGCGGGATGCGGATCAGGCCGCTTCAATGAGGCCGCGTTCCGAAGAACGCGGAAAGGCACGAAGCCCACAGTGAAGGGAGACATCGACACCCCGCTTCAATGAGGCCGCGTTCCGAAGAACGCGGAAAGGGCCAGCAAATCCAAGAGCAACAGAAAAATACGCATGCTTCAATGAGGCCGCGTTCCGAAGAACGCGGAAAGCTCGGCTTCCGGCCCGCCGCGGGAGAGATTCGCAGCGCTTCAATGAGGCCGCGTTCCGAAGAACGCGGAAAGGTGCGGGCGACGGGTCACGGCAGGGGGCCGAGTGGTGCTTCAATGAGGCCGCGTTCCGAAGAACGCGGAAAGATCCCTCATGGCGTCGGCGGCAGCGCGAACGGCACCGCTTCAATGAGGCCGCGTTCCGAAGAACGCGGAAAGCATTTTGGCGGGTCCTTTCTGGGGTGCCACTATGGCGCTTCAATGAGGCCGCGTTCCGAAGAACGCGGAAAGGGCGTCTTTTGATGACGCCGTGGAAGACCTGAACGGCTTCAATGAGGCCGCGTTCCGAAGAACGCGGAAAGGGCGTCTTTTGATGACGCCGTGGAAGACCTGAACGGCTTCAATGAGGCCGCGTTCCGAAGAACGCGGAAAGGCGGCCGGCGGCGGTGACCCGACGCCAGACAGGCCGCGCTTCAATGAGGCCGCGTTCCGAAGAACGCGGAAAGACGCAACCCACGCCGTCAAACTTCCCGACGACATCGAGCTTCAATGAGGCCGCGTTCCGAAGAACGCGGAAAGAAAGAAAAGCTAACCATTGATTATAACCACGGTGAAGCTTCAATGAGGCCGCGTTCCGAAGAACGCGGAAAGTAGAGGATGCCCCGCTAGCTATCGCCGCCAGCAGAGCTTCAATGAGGCCGCGTTCCGAAGAACGCGGAAAGGGCCCGGGCCCGACGGCCCGTGCCGGCGCTTCTGAGCTTCAATGAGGCCGCGTTCCGAAGAACGCGGAAAGGACACGTTCGCGCGGGGCGTCAACCGCACGTACCTCCGCTTCAATGAGGCCGCGTTCCGAAGAACGCGGAAAGCTGATACGCCTGCGCGGGCATGACCGACAGGCAGCGCTTCAATGAGGCCGCGTTCCGAAGAACGCGGAAAGGTCGCCCGCGGCCACGTTGACCACCTGAACCAGCCACGCTTCAATGAGGCCGCGTTCCGAAGAACGCGGAAAGACTATCAGCGTTACCGTAAACCTAGCAGAGTTTGGCGGGCTTCAATGAGGCCGCGTTCCGAAGAACGCGGAAAGCGCCGGCACGGTCGGCGAGACCGTCCCGCTGGTCTTGCTTCAATGAGGCCGCGTTCCGAAGAACGCGGAAAGCCAGACGAAATCCGGTCGCGCCTTGCCTCGCTGGGCTTCAATGAGGCCGCGTTCCGAAGAACGCGGAAAGGCCGCGATCAAACGGAGTCGGCCCGTCGGTCGGTTGAGCTTCAATGAGGCCGCGTTCCGAAGAACGCGGAAAGGCTTTTGGAGCGGTTCCCCCGTGGCCACGTGGTAGCAGCTTCAATGAGGCCGCGTTCCGAAGAACGCGGAAAGCGCACGCACGCTCGCCGCCCGGGGCGTGGCGCCGGCCGCTTCAATGAGGCCGCGTTCCGAAGAACGCGGAAAGCGGCCGCTGCCCCCACGTCTCGCTGGAGCTTGAGGAGCTTCAATGAGGCCGCGTTCCGAAGAACGCGGAAAGAAAGCATCGTGCGAGTTTTCGACGTCAACGCCCTCTGCTTCAATGAGGCCGCGTTCCGAAGAACGCGGAAAGGGGAAATTGGAATCCGCAGCCGCGATCCAGTAATAGCTTCAATGAGGCCGCGTTCCGAAGAACGCGGAAAGCAGGTTGCCAATAGCCCAGAGGAACGCCAAGGCAAGGCTTCAATGAGGCCGCGTTCCGAAGAACGCGGAAAGGGACTCGGCGTTGATCTCGCCGGGCTCGCGGCCGTTGCTTCAATGAGGCCGCGTTCCGAAGAACGCGGAAAGTGCGGTCTCGGGCGTCATCTGCGTTATCCAGGTCGGCTTCAATGAGGCCGCGTTCCGAAGAACGCGGAAAGAGTGAGAGCATCGGCGACGCTCTCGGCGGTCTCATGCTTCAATGAGGCCGCGTTCCGAAGAACGCGGAAAGAGGTCGGGAACGTCGAACCGTTCGCCCGCGAACCCGCTTCAATGAGGCCGCGTTCCGAAGAACGCGGAAAGGCCGCCCTCGCCAACTGGCGGGGAGACAGGCGCTTGCGGGCGAGCGAACGCGAGAAAGGTTTTGTTCGGCATCGAGCATGCGGCTTGCTCCAGGCAAAACGGGACGTAACTATTGACTTGCCAAAGAGTACGCACGGCGACCGGGGATGGGTGACCATTGGACCGCTCGCGGGCGGTCAGAAGATCATGGTACGGGTGGTCGGCTCGTAGGGTTTGCCTAAACATTCAATTCCGCCTTCCAACGGCGCGTGGCTGGGGCCGAGATCGACCAGCATGATCTGGTCTTCTTTTTCGTTGACCAGCGGCATAAGCAGTGTACGCAGCGACGCGAGTTCCATGGCGTTCAGTTCGCAGAAAAACACCGAGAACTGGACGTGATCGCCCGAGTCCTTCAGCGTCTCGAAGATCCGGGTCCGCCGCTTGTCGTCGGACACGTCGTAGGTGATGAGGTAGTGGCGGCGCATCGCGAATCGTCCTTCAGCGGGTGACCACGTTCTCAAACCGTGGGATGTCGCCCCGCAGCCAGCGCGACAGAAGCCGAGCCTGCAGCTGGATGACCGCCCGCCACGAACAGCGGTAGTCGAATACCGGATGCGTGACGAGCTGGTCGAGACGACCCTCGTACGCCTGAATAAACGCTTTACGCCCGGCGTCCTGCAGCACGCACCCGGACGCGGCGGTCACGAAGTTTCGTTTTTTGACCATGCCGGTGTTGATCGCCGTCAGCACGGCGGAGTCCACCACCACCGGGCGGAACGGCTCCATCAGATCCAGGGCGAGGGCCGGCCGACCGTGCCGGGGCTGGTGGTAAAAACCCCAGTACGGGTCGAGCCCCTCGGCCATCAGCGCCACCGTGCATTCCTTGGCCAGCAGCGCATATCCGAAGCTGAGCAGCGCGTTCACCGGGTCGCGCGGCGGCCGGCGGTTGCGGTTCTTGAAGTCCCAGGCCGAATCGAAGTTCTTGGGCTTGAGCATGTCGGCGAAGCGTCCGAAGTAGACGCGGGCGGCGTTGCCTTCGAGCCCAAGCAGGGTCGGCAGCGACGCCGCCTTCGGAATGCGGGGCATCAGGTCGTCGAAGTCGCGCAGAGCCGTGTCCAGTTCGCGTCCCCGCGTGACGTTTCGCCGCAGCAGCGTGCGCTGGTTGGCGACCTTGTCGGCCACCAGCTGACGGGCGAAGTCCAGGCAGCGTTGCGGGTCGTCGGCGGCGCGGAACTGGGCGGCCCGGTCAAAGGCGTTGCGCAAGCCAAAACCGTGCGTCAGCCCGCGGAAGTAGTGGTTGCCGCTCAGGTACACGATCGGAATCGCCGCATCGCAGAGCATGCCGACCACGGCGGCCGAGACGCTGACGTTTCCGCACAGCACCAGCTGGCTCACGTCTTTCAGCCGCGCATCGCCGAGCTTCTCGCCTTGCTTCTTGACCGTCAGGCGCGAGTGGTTCTTGCCCACGAACGCCCCGTGCTCCTGCACGTACATCGGCTTCGCCCTGGGGCGGGCGGCGTACATCCGCCGCACTGGGACATGGCCGACGCCCGGGGCCTTCTCGACCTCCGGCCGCCCCGCGGCGTCGATCGGGATCTCCTCGTCGATCGTTTGCAGCGCGTGCGTTTCGTCGGGCAGGCAGATCCCGTTCAGCGAGCAGCCCCGGCACTTGGGCGAGTCCACCAGCGGCGGCGGCAGCACCGTCAGCCGCGTCGCGTCGTGGGCCTCGCGGATCAGCCGCCGCGTGCGGTCTTCCAGCAGCGGATCAAACGGGACGTCCACACGGGTCTTTGACGCCGCGAAATACAGCACCCCGTGGTCGCACCGGTAGCCGTGCTCGCGCAGAATCAAGCCCTGCGCCATCACCTGCACCCGCTCGGGCTCCCACGACCGCTCGGGATTGTTGGGCACCCGGCCCCGCTTGGTCTCCACCGGCACCGCCTCGTCGCCGGCGGTCGAGACCAGGTCCAGCTTGCAGGTCAGCCCGAGCACGTCCGACGCCAGCGGCACCGAACGGGCGACTTCCGGCGGCGCGTCGCCCTCGGGCTCGGCGACGCCGGACGCGCCATCGACCTCGTCGGCTTTCGCCTCCTTCGAAGAAACCGCCCCACCGCTCACCGCCTCGGGCAGCACGTGGTCCAGCTTGTCCACCCGCCGGTGCACGTGCCGCCCGTCCACCGTGTACGCGTTGTCCGCAAACCGCCCCTCCACGTGCATCAGGTGGAACAGCCGCGGGCAGTACGCAAACTCGTTGAGCATCCGCACCGGCAAAAGCGTGTCCACCTCCGGCTCGGGCTCGAACAGTCCGTAGGCGTTGTCCGCCCGGTCGGCGGGGTCGGCGCGACCCTCGGGCAGGGCGAACTTCGTATCGGAATCAGGCTGGGGATCGGGTTCGGGCGCAGGCACCGCGCCGCCCGGGTCACGGGGTTCGGTCACAGAGGACTCCTTGCTGGGGTCAGCGAGTCGGGGGTTGTGGCGCCGTCCGTGGCGGGGACAGGTCTAAGCGAGCGTTCCGGTCGCTTGCTCTTCATCGGGCGGAATCAAAGCCGACGGATCGGGGTGATGCGCCAGCAGGCCCAGCCCGCAGTGGCGACCCGAGCCGATCGCCAACGGCCCGGCGACCACCGCACCCTCGGCAAACTCGATCTCAAGATGGACGGCCGATTGCTTCTGCATGTGGTCAGGGCGGATGTAGCCGTTCGGCCCTCGGCCGCTCTTCTTACCGCCGCGACCCGCGTTCGCGGCAAGGCTCTTGGGGAAGCGAGAGATTTCGCTCCACCGAAACCGGCATGGCTGCTCGATTCCGGCCTGGGCCAGAGCCTTGCGGATCAGGCTGCGGGTCTTGCCGGCCTTGCGGTCGGTGAAGCCGGGGAGGATCGCGGGCGTGACCGTGGCCCATCGGCGCTGCTCTCCGGTGTAGTGGCTGATGACCGGGTCGGATCGCACCGGCACCAATAGAGGCGGCTCGGCCATGCCCTGCCGACGGGTCATATCGTCGGGCCGGAGCCGCTGGCCGGCCAATCGGTCGGCGATCCAATCGACCATCGCGCCGTCGCCGGGCTGCCCGGCGACCATCACACGGCGGACCGACGGGTTCGTCTGGGTGTGGCCGATCGAAGGCAGCGGCAGATAGGAGAGCTGACGGTGCAGCGCTGCGCCCGGTTCGCGGTGCCCGGCGATGTACCGCCGGACCCATTCGTCGGCATCCGGCCAGTCGCCCGTGGTTGCGACCGAGGCCGGAAGGTCGCTGGTCGCGAAGGTCTGCCGCCGCGGTTCGCCGGGGTACAGCTCGCCGTAAACCGCATCCGACGCGGAGGACCGGATCGCCAGGTGGCGCACCATGCCGGCGAGGTGGATCAGCTTGCCGTGCGGGTGCGCGAAATAGCCACCGTCTGCCCTTCGCAACTCGAAAACACGAAATGGCCTGGGCTGACTGCCGTCGGCCAGACGGTAGTTGACGTATTTCATGGCCGAAATGGGCGGAACAGGCCGAAAGCCGTCGTCGTCAACCCGATTCAAGAATTGCTCGTGCCGGCGGATCAGCGCGTCGAGGGTGCCCCCCAGCGGAACCCGCAGGGCATTCCCGCCGGGTGACTCCGAGGGCTTCCAGACCTGACCCTTCAGCGTCGCGTCGGTATCGAGCAGGCGGGCCTGAGCGACCGCTAAGTCGATCCCCCAGCCAAGGGCCGACAACCGGCCCACCGCTTGGGACAGCACATCTAGCGGCGGGCCCGCTGGCAGAGTCGGCCACAGGTAATGGACGGTGTTGCCGTCGCGAAGGTGCGTCGGCCTAAACGTCTTGAGCGTCTTGTTGTCTTCCGGCCGGTTGCCCTTGGTCAGCACCTCCGCCCCTTTGGCCCAAGCCTTGGCTGTCAGGTCCATGGCGTTGTTAGGGACGTAGACCGGGAGCGGCTGCCCCGGTTCGCCGGGGGGAGCCACGATCACCGGCGGCGGCTGGCTTTCCAGCCAGCGCAGCGCGTCGACAGTCGCCGAACCCGTCCCGAGTCGCTGTCCGTTCGCGGCGACGACGGCTTGGTACAACCGAAGCGGTGAAGGCGGCCACTCCGGCAGGTCGTGGTCACCACGACCGTGGAAGCGTGGTTCAGTGTCGAGATAAGTGACGCTAATAGAAAAGGTGCGTGGCATACATCGGTCCTCAAACCTACTTCAGCGTGAACGAACTAACTATTTCTTCTTGGTGGCCTTCTTTTTGGACTTGGCACCAGCCGCCTTGTCCTTCGCCGAAAGCGTTTTGTCGAACGGCACCTCCCGATTCTTACCAACGCCAAACTCTTGAGCCACGGACTGGGCGTAATTTACTGCGTCCTGATGAGTTAACGTGAAGTCTTCACGCGAACCGTCCCGACCTACGATCTTGAATGTGCGCGGCGTGTCAAGCTTCGGCACTAGATTACAACCCTGACGTAGATAGGCGGCTGTGTTGGCAGTGAGCGAAACCAACGAGAGACCCAAAATGTAACGGCGTAACTGACGCGTTTTACCTTCGTCGCTACCAGCCTCAACCCGCTGCATCGCTGCGAGACTCAACGTCGCATCGCGTCTTATTTCACCATCGACGATTACTCCGCCGTGGGTGTTCGTTGCAGGCTGATGAACATAGCCCCGCTTAGCTAGAATATCGCTTGAGTCGGATTCTGCCTTCTCTTTTTCCGATTGAGTGATAACGTCTAATTCTTTGTAGTCAACGGGTGGGTTATATTGCGCCGATCGCGTCAACTCCCGGACGTTAAAAGCGCGGATAGTCGACGAAACGAGACGCGGAAGTTTTGCTTGAGTATCACGCGAGTCCCAAACTCCGAATACGAGCGACGTGGGAGCAATTTTGGCCAGTGACCAAGCGTCCCCCTTCAAAACGGCGCGAAACGCAGCCTGAAGTTCTTTCGCTAAGCTGGAGCATCGCAGCAGCGCATCACCAGCACGATGGCCGGCGTCAAAAATCGAAATGTGGTGCTCGCCCGCCACAACCACTAGTTGCGGAACCATAGTGGCGTAAGGCTTACTCTTGAAAATCGGTTCCGCTCGGTTCGCCTGTGAACCTACACTATCAATTAGGCATACGTTGGGCGACTTGCCATCGCTGCTGGGGCCGTCGATGTTGTACCCACCCGGAAATGTCTTGTCCTTCGATGGGGCGAAGGTCGGAGGGAAAATAACGCCGTCATCACCCTCCACAGACACTAAAAGTTCGCGAATAACCAGAGCGGCCGGCCCGGTATGGGGGTCGAACCATGAATCGAACTGTGCAATATCCTTACTCATATCGTATCTCCGATGGGGTTAGCAGGAAGCAGGGCTTTCATGTAAGTCGTGCGTTTAAGAACTCTGAACCGGAACTGACTTCGTCTATTTGAAATCACCGCACCGGCCATGGCTGCTGCCGCAACGGTGGGTGAAAATGGGTAGTGCCATAGCGCGTAACCTAGAGAATCGGCTTCGTCCCCGCGTACGGGCCTAAATCTTTGAAACGCTATAAAACTCATCAGTTCAACCAATGGGTCGAAACTCTCCAAGCGATCGAGGCCAATATCATTCCCAGAAAAACCTGCGTCCAATGCGGTGCTTTGGCTTGATGCACTTGAATCGAAATATAAAGGCAGACCAACACTGGATGGCGCCGACGTCCACACTTCGTCACTCTCGATTCTTTCGGCCGCTTTTACCGACTCAAGCATTGGCTCTACGATCCCCAAAATGAATTGTTTAGCAGCCCAGGTCTTCAGCACAGTCGTCTCTCGGGAGGCATTCCACCACCAATCGACAGTAATTTCGATTGGCCCAGTAAACCGCAAAGTCTCAACATGCCATTTGGCACGCAAGTCCACCTTCTCCTGAAGATCCATTTTTGCGAGGCTTTTTGTCGCGACACTCATGAGCGTCCCAAGTCGCTTCAAGCCCGCTGCCCCAACGGAGCTACTAACAGAGATGCGCTGAATCGCATCAATCAGAGAACTAAAATCGCCTTTGCACGAAATATTAAAGTAGAGTCGATCGCGATCAAACCACCCCTCCGCCCCCGGCCACAGCCGGTCGGCCATTTCGAGCAGGCCGCAGCAGGCGAAGAACTGGCCGGGGTTGGTCACATCGACCGGAACGCGGATCGTGGGGGTTGGGTCAGACATTCGCGGCGGCCTCCTGCGGGGTGGATGCATCAGCGTCGTCGTCCACCGCCGGCACCTCGCTTGCGGCGTAGTCGGCGGCACGGACGAGCGATTCCAGCCAGGCGAGGCCCCAGCGGCCGTAATGACGCTGGAGACGGGCGAAACGGCGCGGCGTTTCGGTAGCCAGTTCCAGCGCAGCCTCGCCGCGGTTCGGGGCGGAATCCTGAACTTCCCGGACGGGGAAGTGCGGGCGGGCCCGGCCGTGGTGGGCGGCGATCAGGTGCAGGGCGAGATCGCGGGCGTGATCCGAGAGCTTTTGCCATTCGTCGGCGGCCCCGCCGGCGAGTACGTCGAGCACCGAGCCGAACTCGTGGCGGTAGCCGGCGAGGACCGCGGGCTCCATCCGTTTGGCGGATTTCGCGAGCGTTCGCTCGTCGTCGAAGTTGCCCACCGCGGCCTGCCAGCGCTCGCGGTCTTTGCCTAGGTCGTGGTACCGCGCGGCGAAGATGACCGCAGCCTTTTCGTCGCCGGCCAGTCTCAGCCGGTCGGCGTAGCCGCGGGCATGCTGCCCGGCGAGGTGGAGGTGGTCTTCCAATTTCTGATCCTGCAACGCCGAGAACGACCCCTCGTCGTCGGCGGAACGCGGGCGGGCGTACCAGTCCCAGGTTTCCGGCGGGCCGTCGCGATCCGCCTCGGGCTCTCCACCGGCTGGCGTTTCGGGCCCGAGGGGGATACGGCGGATGAGCCGCATGCCCCGGGTGGCCGCCGAGCTCGTATCGGCCGTGCGTTCGCGGTGGCGACGCGGCCGTTGCTTTTCGTCCAGCCATTGATCCGCGACGTCGTAGCGGTCTTCGCCGCCCGGCAGCGGCTTCGCGTCGGCGTCGAGGCGGCCCTGCTCGGTGAGTATTTTCAGCGACGGCGGCATCAGGATCGTCGTGCCTGTGAGCTGAATGACGACCGTCTTTGTTTCAGGCTTGAGCAGTTTACGGAGCGTGACCCGCCGCACGGTGTTGCGGCCGTCAAGCACCCAGAGCTCCGGGGTGGGGTCGGCGTCCCCAAAGTGATCAAGTGCGGCGTCGAGTTGCTTTTTGACCCGGTCGGTGCGTTCAGTGAGCAGTTCGTGGGGCTTCAGCGGGTAGTCGCTGAGCAGCGACTCGGGCTCGGTGCCTTTCGGCAGCCGGTTGAACCACTGCACTTCGGTTCTCCAGGCCACCCGGGTTTGCGGCGGCTCCCATTCGGAAAGCCCGTGGAGGTAGGGTGCGACGGGCGGACAGCCCGGCAGCGGGCCAGCGGCCAACGGCCGCTGCACGCTGGTCATGGCCCATGTGTCGAAGAGGATGTCGGTGGCGTCAAGGAAATTCGGCGGCGGGGCGAAGGCGGCTTGCCGGGCGGTGGCCGGCAGCGCCTCCAGGGCCCGGGGGCTGGCATCGCCGTTCAACTGCCGGAGCAAGGCGAGCGTGGCTTTGCGGCGCAGGGTCAACTCGTCCTTTTTGTCGGTCTTCACGATCGCGGGATACACGACTTGAACCACCGTGTCGTCACGCTTGCCGTAACGGTTCACCCGGCCCAGCCGCTGGGCGATGCTGTCGAACGTCGAGAGGTCGCAGACCATGTGGTCGGCCGACAAATCGACGCCCACCTCGCCGGCGGACGTGCAGATCAGAAAGACCGTGCCTTCGATTGATTCTTCCGGTTTCTGGCCGAGAAACCGCCGGAACACCGCGGTCTTCACGAGCGCGTCCCGCTCCAGACCTCGGATGGTTCCGGTGAGCGCCGCGACGTGGTCGGTGTCGCTGATCGGCGGCTCGCCCTTTTTCTTCTTGGTCAGTTTCTTGACGAGGGCGTAGGCGTCTTCGATTCGCCGCACGAAGACCAGGATGGCGTCTTTCGAGTCTCGATATTCCGCCAACGACGCGGACAGCTGCGGGATCAGGTCGGCTTTTTCGTCTTTAACCGGGACCAGCTGCAGCTGCTTGGTCGCGGCGATCCGCCGCCAGACGTGGTGGATCGGCTGCGTCGGAGGATCGGGCAGGTCTGCGGGTACCCGCCGCTCCTCGTCGGTCAGGGTGAATGTGCGATCCGCCGGGGGCCCGGGGCTACCACCTTCGGGCGAAGTCACCGCGTCACCGCGGGCGGTGGCCGTGAGTTGCATGATCCGCAGCGGCTGGCGGTCTCCATCGCGGCCCTGTTCTTCGGCAATGGTCTCAATCAGCCGCTGGAAGGCAGGTTCGAGGTGGGCTTCGTCGTGGACCAGAAGCGCATCCTGGCCAAGAAAACCCGCGTGCAGGGGGCGGCTTTTGAAGCCGAGTCCGTAGCCTGAGAACAGCAGTCTGGAACCGACCATATCGACGGTTCCGCAAACCACGGCCGGAAGGCTGGGGTCGGCCGACCACGCCCGATTGTCGGCGAACTGGCCGCGGAGGGTGCTGATGGCCAAGCCGTTCGGACCGATGCGATCCTGCAGGTCCGGCCACGCGAGATGATCCAGCCGATCTCGGATCCGCTCGACCTCGCGCGTGGTCTGATCGACGACCGTGCGACGGTTAACGACGTAGGCCAGCCTCCGCGGCATCCGTTCGGGGCTTTGCAGCCAGGCGAGCAGCCAGATGGCCACGACACTGGTTTTACCGAGGCCGGTGGGGATATTCGCGGCCGCGGGGAGATGGTCCGGGACCGGATCTTCGGTGAAGCGTCGGAACAACTCGGTCTGCCAAGGGAATGGCGGGTGTCCGGTGAGCGTCTCGAAAGCGTCTTCGAAAGTAAATTGCCGGCTGTGGGTCATCTCAATGGTTTCCTGCAACCGGTGCTCTTCTAACCAGTCTTGAAGACGTTCGATGCCTTCGTCGATTTCAGCCGCATCGAGGTCAGCCTGCGCCGACAGCGGGGCGTAGTCGCGTCGCCAAGAATCTGGTGGTTCCAACAGTTTGGTTGGCACCAGATGGGTGGCGCGGTGGTGAAAAGTCCGCCTCACCGCCTCAATGACCGAACGGGGCTGCAGGTCGCCTCGTTCGATCAGCAAAACTAGATCCACCAAGTCTTTGACCCGCGTGTTCTCCCGCCCGGTCCACGGACGGGTAAGGGTGTGTAGCTTCTCGGCGAAGTGCTGCGAAACGGACAACAGCTGCGCTGTCGGCAGACTAAGCCCCTCGATGCCGTAGACATCCTCGCCGCGAACGGATTCAGCGTTGCCGATAATCAGATCGTCGAGGCCGACGTCCACCTTGAAAGCCGCCAGCAGTTTACCGGCGAGCTGCACTTCGGTGCTGAACCGGACACTGCGACTGAGCCCAGCCTCCGTTTCCGCCAACCGCGATCGCCCGACCGTAAACGTGAGGAAGTCGCCGCCATCATGACTGAGCGCGTCTTGGATCAATCGGCGCAGCTCGTCGATCTCTTGCGTGGGCTCAACGGTGACCAGGTCGAGATCGCGCGTGGTTCTGGCCCGGGGCCGAAACCGCAGATCCAACGCAAAGCCACCTTTCAGAATCCACGGCGGTGTCTCATCGCGGAACAACCTCGCGAGCATCCGCTCCATGACGAATCGCTGCACCAGGGTCTGGGGCGGGAGATCGCGGGCGCTGGCCGCCCGGTTGAGTCGCGTCATCAATGCCTGCCGGAAAGCGGCGGGCGTCTGGTAGGACAGGACATTCATCGCTTGCCCTCCCGCAGCGTGTGTTCCAGCCGGCCCGCCGCTGCTTCGCGCAGGCGGCTTCGGCTGATCAGGCCTTTCTCGAGTGCGTCGTCGATGGCGACCGCGAGCTGCTCGGTCGGAATCGAAACATCCAACCCTGCATCCAGCAGCGTGCGGAGCGGCGTGGTGATGCGGCCGACAAGCCAGTCTGTGGTGTCGCTGGGCTTAAGGCGAGCACGGTGCAGCACCACGCCCGGGGCCGGCGGACTGCGGAAGCCCGTCGGCACGGTGAGGTGGATGCGGTCGGCGAACAGGTCGCTGAGGTCGTACAGGACCAGCGCGGTGCGGTGCGAAAGCACGGCCCGCGGCCGGTCGTCACGGCCCCGCGTGCTCAGTAGCGCCCGGATGAGCTCGTCGTGATCTTCGAGCGGCAGGCCGACCACGCGGTAGAGACCCCGCCCGACCTTCTCGAGGTTGCCCGCCCGATGGTGGTAGTTGAGGTGCTGCGGGCCGTAGCCCGCGACGCCTGCCTGCCGCGCGGTGACATAGCCCCCCTGGGTTCCAGCCGTCATCAGCAGTTCCGTCCAAGGCTTCCGCATTTCAGAACCTCTGGATCGGGGGGATTTGCCGTTAAACCGCATCAATATACAATTTTCTTGAATATTCATACGGGGCTTTGCCTGGAAACTCTGAAATCGTTGCCCTGAACATAGTGCGGTTACGCGTGGGATCTGAGCTCCATCCACTTCCGCATCACCCGCCGCCGCCGCTCGGTCGCGGTCAGCGGCCTCCCCCGCCCCGCCGCTTCGCGGGCCATGCGGTTGGCCCGGGCGATGCACCACGCCCAGCGGCGGGCGTCGCTCTGCCGGCTCCAATCGGGAGGGTGCGGGCGGGGCGGGAATCCGAATCGGATTTTGTTAGGATAGTCTGCCGTGGCGGGTCCGTGCCGTCAAACGCCGCCAGTTCCCGCTGGTGGCTGAAGTTGGGCCGACGCGTCCGTGCGGCGGCGGGAACAAAAAGCATGATGCACGCGATCAGAGACGGGCCGCGGAAGGACGGGGGTTCGCGGGGGTGAAAATTATTTTCCACGCATCTTCAATGAGGCCGCGCTCTGGCGAGCGCGGAAAGGCAACGAATAACGGTGGATGACCTACGTCATCTCAGCTTCAATGAGGCCACGCGGACGGCGCATGGTTCGCTGCGGAAATCGTGATGCCTTGTGAGAAGACGTGGAGCCCGAGTCGCGATACGTTGCGCATGAGACAGCCGCGCCACGGTGCGACTGTTTCCAGCCAGGGAGGCCGGCTAGGCCCCTCCAACCCTCGATTGGTTTGTAAAACGGGTTCAACTCCCGCTCCCGGCCTTGCCCGAAACTATCCCGCGAGCCGAGACGCATCGACAGCCCGTGTCTGCAAGTTCGTAATCGGAACGGTGGGGCTGCCGCCACCTGCCGACTCGTCCACCTCAAGCGTCCACTCATGCCGTGTTTCACCCACGACCGACACCATGACCGCCGGACCCTGGGGAAGCACGACACCCTCTTCGGGGATCACCCAGTCGCCACAGGTCTGAGCGAGTGCATACTCACGTCCGCCGGATTCAATCCAGAGACGTGTGCGGGGAAACTCGTTGAGCAGTGACGGTTGGGGCATGACGAGCTTCAGTGCCGCGGCGGACGTTCGCGCGCGGAAGTATTGCGAAGAGCGAAGGATAAACCTCGGGGAGCTGGCTGCACCCGAAGGGCAGGACGGGCGTGTTTACCAGACGGATAACACCAGTTATATCAAGGTTTTTACCAGGACCGCAACGTATTCCAAGGAGCTTGAGGCATACCGCCGGCTGAAGACGGCCGGCGTCTTCAGCGTCTTGGGCTTCAACGTCCCGGTGCTGCGGTACGGCAATGAACCCCTCGGCATCATTGAAATTTCCCGCGTGGAGCCGCCGTTCGTGCTGGACTTCGGCAAGATCGAGTTGGAAACGCCGCCGCAAGAGGTGTGGGCGGATGACCTGGACCGGCTGCGGGACGCGTGGGCCCAGTGGAACCAAGTTCTATCCGCATCAGTGGCCGGTGGTGCTGAGGCTGTACGAACACTTCGGCCGGCAGCACGGCATCTGGATGCTGGACCTGCACCCGGGAAACATCCGGTTCCTGGATTCGAGCCTCTATGCGTCCTCGCCGGAGTCGTAGCGCGCGGCGGCGGCTTTGAGCGCACCCACGACCCGCTCGCGCAACTCGGCGGGCTCTTCGACGACGACGTGGCTGCCATAGCCCAGGATCCAGGCATCAATCTCGGTGAGGCCGTTGACTTGGAAGGTGACGCGGAGGCGGCCCCCGGGCCGGCGCTCGGTCTCCTGGCTCTGGTGCCACCAGACCTCATCGACGGTGTCGGCGCGGTCGGCGTCAAAGGTGAGCACGACGCGCTGGCGGCCGTTGCCGGGAATCATCCGCCACGCGCCGTCGAAATAGTCATGAAGCGAGAAGTCGGCGGGCAGGACGTAGCGCTCGTCGGTGGCGCGCAGCGCTTCGAAGCGGGTGAGGCGGAGGGTACGCAGGCCGTCCTCGCGGCCGTACTCTGCGCGGCCTTCGGTGCGGGCAATGAGGTACCACGCGCGGCGCTGAAACGTCAGCGCGAAGGGGCAGAGCGTGAACGACTCCGTGGCTGCGTCGAGGGCGAGTGCGGGGTCGCCTCGCTTCTTCGCGTAGCGGGCGTGCATTTTGCGGCCGGCGGCGATGGCGTTGAACGCGTTGCTCCAGAGGTCGGCGGCGGCGGCGGGTTCGGTACACGCGTGGGCGACGCTGACCTGCGGGAGTGCGGTGTCGATGAGGTCGCGGATCGGGGCGGGCAGGTGGGCCCGCAGCTTGTGGGCGGCCCGGATCGCCTGCGGGTGGTCGGGGCCGGGCACGTCGCTTCCGGGGGCTTCGCAGAGCAGGAGCAGAGACAACGCCTCTTCGGCGGTGAAGTCAATCGGCGGCAGAAAGTGCGAGGGCTCGGTGCGGTAAATACGATCGGCGTCGAGCACGAGCGGGATACCGGCGGTACGCAGTTCTTTGACGTACCCCCGCAGGGTCTTGGCGCTGACGTCGAGTTCTTCGGCGAGCGCCGGCTGGCTCCAGCCCGGTCCGGCGCTGCGGCCCTGGACGAGGGTGAGCAGGCGGTAGATGCGGGCTATTTTCTTGAGATCGGCGGCCATCGACAGACCATCGGCTAACGTGCCTGGTGCGGGCGAAAGGATAGGGACAGCATGGCCAAGAAAAAGCGACCCAAGTTCTACGTCGTGTGGTCGGGCCGGGAGGTCGGGGTGTTCGACACGTGGGACGACTGCGCGAAGCAGACGGCGGGGTTCGCGGGGGCGAAGTTCAAGGCGTTTCCGAGCCGCGCGGCGGCGGAGGCGGCCTTCATCGACGACGCGGGGGCGCACGTGGATACCTCGGGGGGGAAGGCGAAAGAAGACCGGCCAGCGGGGAAGCCGGCGCCTGCGAGGCCGGTGGACTACCCGACCGGCCCTGCGCTGTGTGTGGACGCGGCGTGCGACACGACGCGGTGGACGATGGAGTGCCGGGGGGTGTGGCTGGGCGACGCGACCGGCGTGGGCGGCGGACGCGACGGGGAGGAGGCGTTCGCCTTCGGGCCGTTTGCTGATGCGAACGGGAACCTGGGGGAGTTTCTGGCGCTGGCGACGGCGCTGCGGCTGGCGGCCGAAGCGGGCGCGGCGTGGACGGTGTTCTGCGACAGCGTCACGGCGATGGCGTGGGCGCGGAAGAAGGTGATCCGCAGCGTGTTTTTGGAGGACGACCGCGCGGGCCCCGAGGCGCGCCGGCTTGTAGAAGATGCGCTCGACTGGCTGAAGGCGAACACGTCCCCCGCCAGGGTGGTGAAGTGGGACACGCCGCGGTGGGGCGAGATCCCCGCGGATTACGGGCGGAAGTGATCCGCGGCCGGAGGCCGCGGATCACGGGAGGGCGAACCTTCCGGTGAGCCGGGGCCTTGTGCGGCCGAGGCAACGGGCGAAGGTGATCGTCGGGCCCAACGCGTGTGCGGCGCTGGCCCGCGGCGGTTTCGGTCCTGCGGACCGACCACGGACGGGACGTCCGAGCCCCTGACGCGGTGAGGCGACGGGGGTCGCAGGCTTGTGGCGGGCGGAGCCCGCGGCGGTCGAGAAGGCGGGCCCGCGTTTCGGCGTTGCGAAACGCGGATCCGGCGCCGAGTCGCCCTCCGCGTCAGCGGGCCAGGCGGATCCGTTTCAGGCTCTTGTTGGCGGTGAGGTAGAGGTACTCCCCCGCCGGCCCGATCACGCAGTTGGTCGTCTGCGGCCCGGTGGGCACCATTTGCAGGCGGTGGCCCCCGGCGTCGTGCACCACGACGGCTTCGGCGCGGAACAACGCGGAGTACACGCGGCCTGCGTTGTCGATGCAGAGGCCGTCGAGTCCGGCCTGGTCGTCGCCGCCTGCCCCGCCGGCGCCAAGGTCGCTGACGTCGGCGAACACGCGGCGGTTTTCGAAACGGCCCGGGGCGGGGATGTCCCAGACGTAGATCAGGTCGGCGCCGTTGTCGTGGACGTACAGCCGCGAGCCGTCGGGGTGGATCGCCACGCCGTTGGGCCGCACGGAGTCGTCGGCCACGACGGTGAGGGTGCCGTCGGCGGCGGCGTAGTAGACGCCTTCGAACGGCGGCTTGGGGCCGTCGCGGTTGCCGTAGTCGGGGTCGCTGAAGACCACGCCGCCCGCGGCGTCGACGGCCAGGTCGTTGGGCTTGTTGAAGGGCACGCCGTTTGTTTCGGCCACGACCGCGCCGGACACGGCCGCGAAACCGGCCGCGTCCCCCCCGGCGTGGCGCAGGCCGCGGTAGACGGCGACCCGCTGAAGGTCGCCTTCGCAGGCGTAGAGGTCGCCGCCAAAAAAGAACAATCCGTTCGCCCCGCCGCTGTCCTCACGAAACGTCGCCGTCTCGCCGGCGACCGGATCGAACCGCATGATCCGGCGGGGCGGCATGTCGGTGAAGTACACCGCCCCGTCGGGGCCCACGGCCGGGCCTTCGGTGAACCGAAAGCCGTCGGCGACGACTTCTACCGCGTCGTGCAGCGGCGGCACCGGCGACGCAGCGGGCTGGGCAGCTGGCTGGGCAGCGGGCTGGGCGGCGGCGCAGAAGGTGAGCATCAGAGCAGCGACAAAGGCGGGCTTGACCATGACCACAGCGTACCGCCCCGCGCTTAAACTGACGCCCATGCCACCCCCCCCCTTCCGCTACGGAATCCTGGGCTGCGGCAACATCGCCGGCCAGTTTGCGTCCGACCTGGCCGACGCGCAAGACTCGGTGGTCGCGGCGGTGGCGTCGCGTTCGGCGGACAAGGCGCGGGACTTCGGCGATCGCTTCGGTGTCGACCCGGCCCGTTGCTTTGGCGGATACGCGGAGCTGCTGGCCGACGACACGCTGGACGCGGTCTACGTGGCGCTGCCCAATCACGAGCACCACGGGTGGAGCAAGCGTGCGCTCGCCGCGGGCTTTCATGTTCTTTGCGAAAAACCGTTCACCCTGAACGTGGCGGGGGCCGAGGACCTCTTTGACACCGCGGACGCGGCGGGGCTGCGCATCATGGAGGCCTTCATGTACCGCTGCCACCCGCTGACCCACGCGGTGGTGGACGCGGTGCGCGGCGGGGTGATCGGCCGGCTGCGGCTGGTGCGGGCGAGCTTCTGTTACCGCACGTCGCGCATCGGCGGCAACGTACGCTTCGACCCGGCGATCGGCGGCGGCGGGCTGTGGGACATCGGCAGCTACTGCGTGAGCGTGGCGCGGCTGCTGGCGGGGTGCGAACCGGAAGCGGTGCACGCGGCGGGGCACTTCCACGACACGGGAGTCGACGACGTGGCCGCGGGGCTGCTGAACTTCCCCCACGGCGTGACGGCGAGCCTGACCTTCGGCATGAGCGTGCAGGCGGACAACACGCTGCACCTGGGCGGCGAAGACGGCTGGATCCAGGTGCCGGTGCCGTGGAAGCCCCCGCAGCGCGGCGCGGCGTACGTGGTGGGTGGGCAGACGCCCCCGAAGCAGGACCTGGCCGCGGGCGGGGGCGGGCCGCCGGGGCCGCGGACGGTGGCGGTGGACGCGGACGCCCCGCTGTTTGCGCTGGAGGCCGACGCGTTTGCCCGGGCGGCGCGCTCGGGCGGGCCGCTGCCGGTTACCCGGGCGGACACGGTGGGCAACGTGCGGGTGCTGGCCGAGATGGCCCGGCAGCTGGACCGGCAGCGGGAACGCAGAAGTTGAACCCGGTACGGCGGTGCCCGAGGACGCGCGCGGCCGGGGCATGGGTCGGTGACGCGTGGGCCGGTGACGCGCGGGCCGGTGACGCGCGGGTCTGCCCCTGCGGCAAAGACCACCCCGCGGGCGTCGACCTCTGCCGGGCGTGCAAGGGGCTCCGTGCCGGACCGACCGACCGGCCCTGAAACCGGGCTTCATTCGGTTTCAGCGGGGTGGGACGGCGTGCCGCATTGCCGGCGGGTCAGGACGGGCAACCGCGGGCCACGCCCCCCGGGGGGTCGCAGCCCTGCGAACCCCCGTCCATCTATCATGGCCCGCGCATGAAGAGCCGGATCGCCAACCTGGAGTTCGCCGCGCAGACCGACGTGGGCCGCCGTCGGCTGGCCAACGAAGATGCGGTGGCGATGGACCCCCAGACCGGGGTGTTCGTGGTGTGCGACGGCGTGGGCGGACGCCCGTCGGGCGAGGCGGCCTCGCAGATTATTGCGCGGGCCCTGCCCCGGGTGTTTCGCCGCCGGCTCCGCCGGGCCGAGGCGGTCAACGCCGACACGATCCAGGAGGCGCTTTCCGAAACCGCGGTGGAGATGAACGCCTCGATGTACGCCCACAGCCAGGCGATTCCCACGCTGGAGGGCATGGGCTGCACGCTGGCGGCGGCGCTGATCGACGGCCGCACGCTGTACCACCTGCACGCGGGCGACTCGCGCTTGTATCTGCTGCGACACGACGAGCTGTTCCCGCTGACCGCGGACCACACCTACGCCCGTTCGATGTTCAAGACCCAGCCCGACACCGGCGACCTGGTCGACATCGGCGAGAAGCGGCTGCTGATGCAGTACCTGGGCAAGCCCGAGGCCTTGGTGCCCGAGGTGGGCCACGTGCCGCTGGAAGACGGCGACCGCCTGCTGATCTGCAGCGACGGGCTGACCGACCCGGTGCCCGACGCGGGCATCGGCGACCTGCTGCGGGCGCACCCCGAGCCCCGCGCGGCCTGCGCCGCGCTGGTGGACGCGGCCAACGGGGCCGGCGGGCCGGATAACATCACCGTGGCGGTGATCGGCTTCGGGGGCCTGCGGGCGGCGGTGCCCGCCGACCTGCAGCGCGCCCCCGCGGGCCCGCGCGAGCTGCCGCGCGGCGCGGCCGAGCAGACCCACCAGGCGCTGGGCCGGCTGGAGCGCCACCTGACCTGGCTGCTGCACGGCGCCCGCGCGTCGGCCCACCCCAACCGCCTGACGGCGCTGGCCGCGGCCAAGCGGCACCTGGGCAAGGTGGACTACCGCACCTTCCTGGCCCAGGGGACCGAGCGTTCGCCGCTGCACGCCTTTCACCAGGCCTGCACCCACCCCGAGTCGGCGTGGCGTACCGAGTACGCGGCCTTTATGAAGGCCCTGCAGCCCCCGCTGGGCCGGATGACCTCGGGACGGGTGGTGCTGAGCCCGGTGCTGGACGCCCCGGAGACCGCGTCGATCGTGCGCGACCTGTGGACCGGCTGGCGCCGGGTGGAGCAGCGCTACTTCGCGACCTGCCAGCGCGACGCGATCCACGAAAGCGAGAACACCCTGGACATTCTGGTGAACCACATGCTCGGCAGCGTGCAGACGCTGGCGGGGCTGCTGACGTTTTTGCCGCGCTTTATGGGCACGGCGGCGGGCGCGGGCGCGGCGTCAACGCGTCGGTAGGCGGGCGGGTGGGTTTTGACAAGCCTTCACCCCAGCCCCGATGATGCCGGCGCCGCTCTTCTTTCGGACCCGCTTGCGGACCTGATCGCGGACCTGATCTCGGACCTGCCCCCCGGACCCGCCCCATGAAGATCGCCATCGCCTGTGACCACGGCGGCTACCCGCTCAAGGACGCCCTCATGCAGGTCGTCTCGTCGATGGGCCACGAGGTGGTGGACCTGGGGGCCCACGCCTACGACCAGGACGACGACTACCCCGATTTCGCCCGCTACATCGGCCAGGCCCTGCAGCACGGGCAGGTCGACAAGGGCGTGCTGCTGTGCGGATCGGGCGTGGGCGCCTGCATCGCCGCCAATAAGCAGACGGGCGTGCGGGCGTCGGTCTGCCACGACGTGTACAGCGCCCATCAGGGCGTCGAGCACGACGCGATGAACGTGCTGTGCCTGGGCTCGCGCATCATCGGCCCGCAGCTGGCCGAAGACCTGGTCCGGGCCTTCGTCGCAGCAGAGTTCAGCGGCGAGGCCCGCCACAAGCGTCGGCTGGAGAAGGTCAACGCGCTCGAAAAGGCCGGTTGAGGCCGGGCCCGTCGGGAGTGCCTACCCGCCCGGCGGGTTCGGGGCGTCCGCCGCGGGCGCCGCCTCCCCGCCCTCCAGCGCGTGCAGCGTGGCGCTCAGCTCGGTCACGGCCAGCAGCGTCACCGCGGTCGGCGCCACGTCCAGCGTGTTGTCGTAGAGCGCCAGCCGAATGCCGCCCAACGCCTGGTCGGGGTTGGGAATCGCAAAGCAGTTGGGCTCGTCGATCATCAGCTGCGCCAGGAACCGCGAGGCCGCCGAGGCGGTGACCATCACCCCGGGGCGGCGGATGGCGGGCACGAGGTGGTCGTCGCGCAGGGCCAGGGCCAGGAAGCGCACCACGTGCGCGGTGTGCCACGTCGGGGCCGGCGGGCTGCCCTCGGGCGCGGCTCGCAGCACGATGCCGCCGGTCACGTCGTCGGGCCCCAGCGCCGGGCGTTCGATCACCTGCCGGCGCTCCACCAGATCCAGCAAGGCCGCGAGCCCGGCGGCCCGCGACTCGGCGACCGCGGGGTCCAGCAGCCCGTCCTCGATCAGCGGACCGCTGGCCACCAGGTGCGCTTCGAGGGCCCAGGGCAGCGCGAACACGTCGAACCCGCCGCCGCCGCGTTCCCACTGCGCCGCAAGCCGCTCGGCCACCCGGGCACCCAACGCGGCCTCGCGGCTCTGCGCGTAACGCCCGGCCAGGGCCGCGGCCACCAGCGCTTCCGAGGCCGGCGGCCGCGGCTCCGCCGAGTCGGGCTCGGAGTCGGGCTCGGCCAGCTGCGCCGCCAGGCGGTCGCGCAGGGCCGGCTCAAACGCCGCCGCCGGCGCGTCGAGCATGGTCAGCAGCGCGAGCCCCGCGGTCACCGGGTCTTCCAGGTCGTCGGGGGCCAGCAGCCGCCCCGCCACGCGGTTGACCACCCCCGCGGCCGCGTCCTCGAAGCGCCCCAGCAGCGGGTCGGGGTGCCCGCCCCGCCGCGTGTTCCGGGCGTAGCGCATGAGCGCCAGCGAAGCCAGCACGGCCTCCTGCTCGTCCGCCAGTTCGGGGTCGAAGCGATCACCCGCCGGGTGGTAACTGCCGCGTACCCGCTGCCCGCCGATGAATCGGGCCAGCAGGTGGCGGGCCATCCGCTCGCCCATGCCCGCCAGCATCTGCTGGCCCACAAAGCGTCCGGGCAGCAGCTGGCCGCCGCGCACCAGCACCACCGGCGCCATCGCCGCGCGGGGGCGCACCACGTGCAGCACGTCGAAGCGGTACAGCGGCACGCCGTCGGGCCGGCCCAGCGGCTCGGGGTCGGTCGCGTCTTGACCCGCGGCCTGCAGCAGCCGCATGACCTGCCGGCCGGGCGAGAGATTGAGCGCCAGCGCCGTGGCCGGCCACGTCGCCGCGGGCCGCTCGGGGTCGGCCGTGACCAGCAGGCCGTGGAAACCCGGGGCGAAGCGTGCAAACACCGCACCCGCCGGGTCGTCGCCGCGCACCACCACCCGCTGACCGCGGCGGGCGATCTGCAGGTCGACCTCCAGCCCCGCGCCAATCTGCTCGCGGCTGGGCGGGCCCCCGTTATCGCCACCGCCGGCCGCGGCCCGCACGCGGGCCTCCAGACCGCGGTCTTCCAGCCGCTTCATCACGTCGTCGAAGGCCGCGCTGGTGGCCCGCTCCAGCAGGCTCACCAGGTCGGCCGCGGCCAGCGGCTCGCCCCCCACCGCGACCGGGGCCGCCAGCAGCGCCGGGTTCAGGTCGGACCGGAAGGCCGTGCCGTCGCCCAGCGAGATGCCGGCCGCCCGCAGGGTCACCCGCACGCCGACCAGGTCCGTCACGCGGATCGCGCCCGCACGCTCGCCCGGCACGCCGCCGCGCTGAACCCACTGCTCCACCAGCCGGTGGGCGCTGCGGGCGTGGCCCTCGCCCACCGGCGGCCAGCCTGCCTGCACGCCGCCCTGCGCCACCGCGGGGGCCGCGGCCGCCGACCACACCAGCAGCACCGCGCCCACCGCTCCGGCGAGCCGGGTGTGGGCGCCCGACCACAACCCGCACCACCCGAACCCCACCGCCAGACCATTGATATTTACGTAAGTCATTTTTATGAAACTTTTTAAAGATTTTCAGGCCGACAAGTTCGCGGGCCAGGCCGCCACGGGGCACCTTTGGAGCACCCCCTCCGGAGCCCCCACATGTCCGACCTCATCCGCCTCAATGTCCCGTACGTGTCCATGCGGAAGCGCATCCTGGTGCTGACCCTGCTCACCTACCTGGCCTTGTGCTGATCGTTCGCGCTCCCGCGCCGTCTCGACGCCCGGCCCGGGCGAACCGCCCAGTCTAGTTTCATCGCCGCGGCGGCCGCGCTCCGGCCCCCCCGGCTCCCGCCTTCCCGCGGCTTACCACCCCCACACCCCGCCCTTGACCCCGCCCCGCCCGACCGGTTGGCGGGGCTAATTCGCGCGCCGGCCCGCACCGATGCGAGATACCATCGGGTTCGATCGCTCGGCGCGGGGCTCCCACGCCTCTCCCGTCCCGATGCGCCCGGCCTCCCGCTCCGACCCCGACCAGGACCCTCAAGATGTCATCCAGCACCCCCGCCCCCCTCCGCGTCGCCGTCACCGGAGCCGCCGGCCAGATCTGCTACAGCCTTCTGTTCCGCATCGCCGCGGGCGAGATGTTCGGCAAGGACCAGCCCATTATTCTGCAGCTGCTGGAGATCCCGGTCGAGAAAGCCATGCAGGCCCTGGGCGGCGTGGCCATGGAGCTGGACGACTGCGCCTTCCCGCTGCTGCACGGCATCGAGATGAGCAGCGACCCCGCGGTCGGCTTCAAAGACGCCAACTGGGCGCTGCTGGTGGGCAGCAAGCCGCGGGGCCCCGGCATGGAGCGTGCCGACCTGCTGAAAGACAACGGCAAGATCTTCGTGGGCCAGGGCAAGGCCATCGACGAGCACGCCGCCGACGACTGCCGCGTCGCGGTCGTGGGCAACCCCGCCAACACCAACTGCATGATCGGCGCCAGCCAGTGCAGGCGGATCACCGCCGACCGCTGGACCGCCATGGTGCGCCTGGACCAGAACCGCGCCACCAGCCAGCTCGCCCAGAAGGCCGGCGTGTCCACGACCGACGTCAGCGACGTGTACATCTTCGGCAACCACAGCCCCACGATGTTCCCCGCCTTCCACCTGGCCGCGATCAACGGGCGGCCCGCCCCCGAAGTGATCGATGACGACGCGTGGCTGAAAGAAGCGTTCTGCCCCACCGTGGGCAAGCGCGGCGCCGCGATCATCGCCGCCCGCGGCCTTTCTTCGGCTGCCAGCGCCGGCAACGCGCTCATCGACCACGTACGCGACCTGAACACCCCCGGCGCCGTGCACTCGGTCGCGGTCAAGAGCAACGGCGCCTACGGCTTCCACCCCGACGTGTGGGCCGGCCTGCCGGTCAAGACCACCACGCCAGGCAGCTGCGAGGTGGTGCAGGGCCTGCCGATCGACGACTTCGGCGCCGGCATGGTCAAGGTCACCAATGACGAGCTGGTGAGCGAGCGCGAGACCGTGGCGGATCTCTTGAAAGCTTGAAGCACGGAGTTCGAAGTCGCCAACCCGCTCTGCCTCCGAGCTGAACGACACGGTCTCTATCTCGCACCCCACCCGCTCAACGCTCAACCGCGACACTTCTTACTTCGTACTTCCCCCCATGAAATCCCTGCTCCGCTCGCTGCTCAGCCTGCTTTTTCTCGTCGGCCTCGTGGTCGGCGTGACCGCGGCGGTGCTGTTTCCGGTCAGCAGTCAGCGGCACCTCGCGCTCGTCCGGGTGGCCGAGCGGATCGAGCCGCCTCCGCCCACGCCGGCCGACGACGCGGCGGACCCCAGCGCCGGCGCCGCGTCCAGCCTCAGCGTGCAGCACCAGGTGGTCGGCGTGGAGGGCGGGCAGCTGAGCGTCGCACGCTACGGCGCCGAGGACGAGGCGTCGTTCCGGATGAACGTGCCGGACCCCGGCGGCCGTGCGCTCACCCCCGGGCTGAACCTGCGCAGCGGGCCGCCCCGGCAGGCGTTCACGCCCGACGGGTTCTGGTCGCGCGATGGCAATGACGCCTTCGTGCTGCGCCTGCCCCTGATCTGGATCGCCGTTGTCGGTCTGTCGATCGCCGGCGTGGGGTACGGCAGCCGCACCCTGTACCGCCTCATCACCACCGAGCGCAAGCCCTCGGCCGTGTGCCTGCACTGCAACCAGCGGTACGAAGACTTCGACGCCAGCGAGTGCCCCACGTGCGGCGCCGCGCGTTCGCGCGTCACCGTCAGCAAGATCGGCCGGCCGGTCTGATCTGACCGACGCCGCTTCACACCCCGGCCGGCTCAGTTTCCGTCAAGAAGGTGAATGCCCGGTCGTCCCACCCCGGCAGCCGCTCGTGGCCGTAGTCTGGGTACACCACCAGGTCCTTCGGGGCCGTGATCCGGTTGTACGCCGCGAACTGCGTCGACGGCGGGCACACGGCGTCCATCAGCCCCGTGGCCATCAGCGTCTCGGCCCGGATCCGCGGCGCCAGGTGCTGGTTGTCGATGTAGCCCAGCCGGCGGAACCACTCGTCCACCCGCTCGTGCCGCGGGTCGCGGTGGCGGAAATACTCGCGCAGCTCCGCGTACGCCCGCTCGGCCAGGTCCATCTCCCACACCCGCCGGTAGTCGCACAGAAAGGGAAACACCGGCGCAATCTTCGCCACCCGCGGCTCGAGCGCGGCGCAGGCCAGCGTCAGCCCGCCGCCCTGCGACCCGCCCTGGGCCATCACCCGCGCCGGGTCCACCCCGTCCATCGTCATCACCAGCCCCGCCAGCTGCGCCGTGTCCAGAAAAATACTGCGGAACAGCAGCTTCTCCGGCCCGTCTTCCAGCCCGCGGATGATGTGCCCGCTCTTGGTCGGCCCGCGCACCCCGCCCACGTCCTCACTGTGGCCCCCCTGCCCGCGGCAGTCCATCGCCACCACCACGCAGCCCGCCAGCACGTAGGGGAAGTAAAACGTCCAGTCCACCGCGTGGTGCCCGTAGCCGTGGAAGAACAGCACCGCCGGACGCCCGCCCGCCGGGGCGTCGCCCACCGGCGTCAGGTGCTTCGCGTACACCCGTGCCCCGCCCACCCCGGTGAAGGTCAGGTCGTGGCACCGCGCGAAGGGCGTGGCAAAGTCGGCAGGGTCCAGCGCCAATCCCGCGTCGACCGCCCGCATCTCGCCGAGCGCCGCGTCCCAGTACGCGTCGAAGTCGTCCGGCCGCGGGTTGCGTCCGGCATAGGCGTGCAGTTCGTCCAGCGGCAGATCGATCAGGGGCATTGTGAAAGTTCGAAGTTGGAAGTGCGAAGTGCGAAGTAAAAACTTAGAGTCTAGTTGCCCGCGTGGCCTTGGGCGCCCCGCGTGACCATCGGCACCACTTCGAACTTCCCGCTTCGAACTTCGCACTTTCCGACATGCAGGACCTCACCGGACAACTCACCCCCGTCGACCACCGCCTCGCCCTCGCCGTGGGCCGCTTCAACGAGTTCATCACCGAAGAGCTGCTGCGGGGCGCCCGGGCCACCTGGGCCCAGCTGGGCGGGAGCGACGACCACCTCACCGTCGCCCGCGTGCCCGGCGGCTTCGAGCTGCCCGTCACCGCGCTCAAGCTCGCCGAGAGCGGTGACTACGCCGCGGTCGTCTGCCTGGGCTGCGTGATCCGCGGCGAAACCGACCACTACGACGCCGTCGTCGAGCAGACCGCCAAAGGCATCAAAGACGCCGCGATCAAGACCGGCGTGCCCTGCATCTTCGGCGTGCTCACCTGCGACACCCTCGAGCAGGCCATCCACCGCGCCGGCGCGAAGCTGGGCAACGCCGGGCGGTCGGCGGTGATGACGGCGGTGGAGATGGCGAACCTGCTGGCGCGGATTGACGCTGGCGACGCGGCGACGCCGGGGTCGGCAACGCGGTAGAGCGCTCCCGGCGAGGTGTTAGGTTTTAGGTCTTAGGTGTTAGCCGGACGCAAGCGGAGCACCACGGCCTTCGGGAGGGCGAACCTTCCGGTGAGCCGGCGTCAAAGGGAACGCTGGCTCACCGGAAGGCTCGCCTACCCAAAAGGCTCGGCACCCGCGTCAGCGCTCTTCCTAACACCTAAGACCTAACACCTAACACCTACAACGCCCCCCCTCTCGCACCCCGCGTAAACTCTCCGCCCCGCGCGTCCCAACCCCCAAACCCCGCCACCGAAGCCCGCCCATGTCCCGCCCCCACGTCCGCCGCCTGGCGATGCAGATCCTGTTCTCGATCGACGTGAGCGGCACCGACGACCCCCAGGAGGTCTTCGACGGGCTGGACAAGCGCAACGACGACCTTGCCACCCGGCAGCAGGCCCTCAAGCTCGCCCTCGCCGCCTGGGCCGACCGGCATCACGCCGACGCCGAGACCTCGGCCCTCACCCCCGACTGGCCCATCCACCGCCAGCCTCCGGTCGACCGCGCCATCCTGCGGCTGGCCTGGCACGAGATGCGCCGCGGCCACGCCCCGGGCAAGGTGGCCATCAACGAGGCCGTGCAGCTGGCCAAGCTTTACAGCAACCCCAACGCGCCCAGCTTCGTCAACGGCGTGCTGGACAAGGTGCTGAAGAACACCGAAACCCTTCACCTGCCCGACCTGGCCCCGGTCGACGCCGATGGCTGGCTGGACGATGCGACGACCGACGAGGCTCCCGCCGCCGCCCCGAAAAAGAAAAAGAAGCCCGGGCCCAAGCCGAAAGCGGCCGCCAAACCCACGCCCAAGCCGACCCGCAAGGCCGCGGCCAGGCCCGCCGCCGAGCCCAAGTCCAAGTCCAAGCCCGCCCTCGATGACGATGGCTGGCTGGTGGACGAGGAAGACGACACCGAGGCCGACGTCGTCGACGAACTGCTTAACGAAGACCTCGACGACGATGGCTGGTCCGAAGACGACTTCGATAGCGAGTAGACGGCCAGGGCGCCGAAGCACCCCCGATAAACACGAAAGCTCGGCGGAGATAACCCCATCCGGCCCGCGGCATATATCGTAAAATTGCGTTAATAATAGGCTTATTAGGAATTGCCCGTCCCGCTCGCGGGTCTTCATGATGACCTATCCAAACCCGTCTGGAGTCAAACGGCCTGAACCGTGCCGTGTCGATGGCGTATAGTTGATATCGATGCTGAACCGTAAAGCAACACATTTTCTGAACGGCCTGGGTTCCGTGCTGGTGCTCTCGCCTCCCCCCGCGCGAGGCGTTTGTTTCGAAAACTATCTCAAGTCTGACGCTGCCGCCCTGACCCACGACTGGGGAATCGTCGCGGAACGACACCGCGAAGCTTGGCGCAGCCAACTTGAGAAGACGAGTGCCGATGAACGCTTCCGACGAAAAACCTGATCCGCCGGGCGACCTATCCGCCGATCCGGACCTCAACCGCGTTCACGTCAAACCCGATTCGACCGACCCGCCATCGGGCATGGTGACGGTGGCCTACTCGGAGTTCCGCGGACTTCTTCCGCACCCCGATCTCTTGGAGCAATACGAGCGGGTTGCTCCGGGTATCACCGAGCGACTTCTCGTCCAGGTTGAGCAGCAGTCTGCCCACCGCCAGGCGATCGAAAACCGGGGCGTCGATGCGGAGATCGTTAACGCACGCGAAGATGCCAGGTACCGGGGCCGCGGGCAGCTCTTCGGGCTGGGACTTGGCGCACTGGGGCTCATCGTTGGCGGCTTGGTTGCCGTGGTCACGGGTACCACCGCCGGAGCAACGGCAGGCAGCGCCATCGGCGGCGCCACCCTCATCGGCTTGGTCACCGTTTTCGTCGTCGGGCACCGGTCTTCTACCCCCGAAACCCAGCGGCCTGAAGTGCCCACGCCCGAAACCGAAAAGTAAAAAGCCATCATGGCGCTGTTCAAGAAAGCCTTCCAGAAACTCACCGGCGCCCTGGGCAAGACCCGCGAGGGCTCGGTCAAGACGCTGCGCACCATCCTCACGGGCAAGCAGCTCAACGCCGAGCTGCTGCACGACCTCGAACGCGCGATGATCGAGGCCGACATCGGCGTCAAGACCGCGATCGAGCTGCGCAAGGACATCCAGGCCGGCTGGGAGCGCGGCGAGATCGCCGACGGCGACGCGGCGCTGCTCTTTCTCAAGGACCAGCTCACCGCCTACTACCCCGAAGAAGACCGCGGGCTGAACTTCGCCCCGGAAGGCTCGGGCCCGACGGTCATCCTGGTCGCCGGCATCAACGGCGCCGGCAAGACCACCAGCATCGCCAAGCTGTGCAAGACGCTGCGCGACCAGGGCAAGAGCGTGTCGCTGGCCGCCTGCGACACCTTCCGCGCCGCCGCCGTCGAGCAGCTGGAAGTCTGGTCGGGCCGCCTGGGCGTCGATGTCATCAAAGGCCAGCAGGGCGGCGACCCGGCCGCCGTCGCCTTTGACGCCGCCGCCGCCGCGGTCGCGCGGCAGGTCGACGTGCTCATCATCGACACCGCCGGCCGGCTGCAGACGCAGAAGCCGCTGATGGACCAGCTCGCCAAGATCCGCCGCGTCACCGAGAAGCAGATCCCCGGCGCTCCGCACGAAGTCATCCTCGTGATCGACGCCACCACCGGCCAGAACGGCGTGAACCAGGCGAAGGTCTTCAGCGAGGCCATCGACGTCACGGGCATCTTTCTCACCAAGCTCGACGGCAGCGCCCGCGGCGGCATCGTCATCGCCATCCGCGAGGCCATCGCCGTGCCGGTGAAGTTCGTCGGCCTGGGCGAGACGCCCGACGACGTGCAGCCGTTTGATCCGCCCGCCTTCGTCGAGGCGATGTTCGCGGAATGACCCCGGCCCGCAGGGCCGGGGTCACGGGAGGGCGAGACTCCGTCGAGCCACGCGTCGCAGGCAACGCGGCTCGCCGGGCGAATGCCGCAGGGTGACGCGCCAGACGGGTCCGACTCCCTTTTGTCCAAAGCGACGAAAGGGAGTCGGACCCTGAAGCCAACGCCGCGGGCATTCCGGCGTCCCCAAACCCAGCTTCCCGACCGCATCCCCCCAACAGTCTGTTGGAATACCCCGCGTAAGCCGAGGGCGAGCGAAAACGCCCGCTCGCGAGGCGACGAACCAAGCCCCAGCCGTAGCGGCGGGGAGGTGAGGCCACAAAGTGAGCGGTCGTTTGCGCCGGCCGCAGGCACGCGGGATATTTCAACAGGCTGCTAACCTGTCGCCCATGAGCGAGACGCCCGCCGAACCCGCACCGCCGCCCGCCCCGCCGGCGGCGTCCCCCGCGCCGTCTGGCCCGCGCCCGCTTAAGCCGAAGAAGGAAGACGAGAAGCAGGGCCTGTGGAAGGGCTGGATCCGCCCCTTCCTGGTGGTCATCCTCGTGGTCACCGCCCTGCGCTCGTCGCTGCTGGACTGGAACGACGTGCCCACCGGGAGCATGCGGCACACCATCGCGGTGGGCGACCGCATCGTGGTCAACAAGCTGTCGTACGGCCTGAATCCACCGTTCAACGGCCCCAGGATCTCCATCCCCTTCGCAGGCGTCGAACTCACCAACCCGCTGGACTTCCTGCCGGGGTTCTACTGGTCGTCGCCGGACCGCAACGACATCGTGACGTTCTGGAAACCTTCCACCGAGGAGCAGCTGTACGCCGAATACCGCCGGCGCGGGGCCGACGAGCAGCGGGCCAGCGATCTGGCCGCCCAGCACGACGGCGGCACCCGGATGATCAAGCGTGTGGTGGCCGTGGGCGGCGACGTGGTGCAGATGAGGCCCGGCACGAACGACCACGATGGGCAGCCCTACCGCTACAGCGCATTGACGATCAACGGTGAAACCGCCGAGTACCGCTGGGACGGCGATGCGCTCATCGAAACCCTGCTGGGCGACGAACGCGAGGTCCGCTACATCCGCAACCACGACATCCGCGTGCTGGACGAGATGAAGAACCGCGAGCCCGAGCCCTGGGCGCTCTCCTTCGGACCCTTCACCGTGCCCGAGGGCGAGTACCTCATGATCGGCGACAACCGCGACAACTCCGCCGACGGCCGCTTCTTCGGCGCCGTGGAACTCAGCCAGATCACCGGCAAAGCCAAGTTCGTCGCCGCGAGTTTTGACGGCGGCTTCCTGAACCCGGTGTGGGGGCGCTTCTTCAAGAGCCTCAACCGCTAGCGCGGATCGACCTCCGTGCGAGCGGCGGCGGCCTGATTTTCGTAGTCCGGGCTCCAGCCCGGATGCCCACCCGTCGGCCGCGCGGGCTGCGCCCGCACAAGCCGGCCGCGGAGGCATTTCGATACGTTGGGCTACACGCCGCCTTCGTCATTCCCGCGCAGGCGGGAATCCAGCGCGTCGCATAGCACCCCACCCTTCGCGTCAGCGCTCTTCCTAAACCCGAAACCCTAAACCCCAGACCCTTCATCCAACCACACCGTCACCGGCCCATCGTTCACCAGACTCACCCGCATGTCCGCACCGAACCGCCCGGTCTCCACGCACGACACTCCGGCCTCGCGCAACGCCTCCGCAAACGCTTCGCACACCGGCCTCGCCACCTCCGGCCGCGCGGCCCCCACAAAGCTCGGCCGCCGCCCCTTACGCGTGTCGGCGAACAGCGTGAACTGACTTACCAGCAGCGCCGCGCCGCCCACGTCGAGCAGCGACCGGTCGAAGCGCCCCGCCTCGTCGGGGAACAGCCGCAGATTCACTATCTTGGCCGCCACCGCCGCCGCGGTCACGTCGGTGTCGTCGGGCCCGACCCCAACCAGCAGCAGGTAGCCGTGGCCGATCGAACCGACGGTCTCGCCATCGACCGACACCGCGGCCTCGGTCACGCGTTGGATCAGGATCCGCATACGCCCGAGCGTAGCAGGCACGCTCCGCGTGCCGCCCGCCGCGGCGACCAGTTGTCCGCCTGGGTCGAGCGAAGGTGAGATCGAGAGCCACGGCACGCGGAGCGTGCCTGCTACGCTCGCTAGTACAGCGTCTCCAACCCGTACGCATCGCGCAGCCCCTGCACCATCCGCACCAGCTCGGTCTTGGGCCCCACGCGGATGATCTCGCTGTACAGGTGGTGCAGCTTCCAGAAGGCCCAGCCGCGTGCGACCTCGGCGTTGCCGCCGGCGGCGTCGTTCAAGTCGGAACTGAAGGTTAGATCCACCGGTCGTCCGGCGCTGCGGCCGGTGATCTGCATGGTGAAGGGGCCGGGCTGCGCGTAGCGGCCGTAGACCTCGAACTGCTCGCCCTGGTGCACATTGGGCAGGCGCAGCGGGTACACCTCGCTCATGCCCGAGCCGGCGAAACGCACCTCGACGTCGGTGATGATCGGGAAGCGCAGCCGGCTCATCAGCGCGGTGATCTCGCTCGCGATGTTCCGGCGGTTGGGCACGCCGATCGAAAAACCCTTGTTTCGGTAGGCCAGGAAGTCCAGCAGCCGGTTGTCCTGCCCGCGGCCCACGCCCACGCAGTAGATGCTGGCGTTCAGGTCGTTCTCGCGGGTGATCAGGTTGATCAGCTCACGGGTGTCGAGCACGCCGAGGGTCGGCTTGCCGTCGCTGATCATGATCAGCTCGTACACCCGGCCCTCGGACAGGTCGCGGCGGAGCAGCTGCCGCAGGGCCTGGTTCACGTCGGTGTAGCCGCGCGAGCGCACGCCGCCCAGCCACTTGCGGGCCAGCCGCAAGCTGTCGGGGGTGACCGGCGTGGGGTCGCGTTGAAAGAAGCGCACCTGGTCGCTGAACAGCACGATGTTGAAGCGGTCGTCGGGGTTCATCGCGCCCAGGCCGTTGGCGATGCCGTCGGTGATCGCATCGATGGTGTCCTGGTCGATGCTGCGCGAGGTGTCGACCATGAACACCACGTCCTTGGGCATGGTCGCCAGCTTGCGCAGCGAGCGCCGGCCGCTGATCCGCACGCGGAAGTGGCCGCCGGGCTCGATCCCCGCGCCCCCGCCTCGCTCGTCGACGCGGGCCACGGCGTAGGCGAAGTCGTCGTCCAGCCGCTGGGGCGGCTCGAAGTCCGCCACCGCGGGCGCGGCGCCGCCGAAGCTCAGGAAGTCCATGCCCGGCAGGTCGCCGGTGCCGCCGCCGGACCCGCCCCGGCCGGTGCCGGTGCCGCCGGAGCCGCCGCCGGTCGAGCCGGGCCCGCCCACGACGCCCGACGCCGCGGCCAGCGCCCCCGCGGGCCCGCCGCGCGTCAGCGGCCCGCCCGCGTCGCCGGCCGCATCGGCCGTGGTCAGCGCCGCCAGCAGATCGGACGCCCGCCCGTCTGCTTCCCGCGCGGTGGCTGCACCCGCGGGATCGCCCGTCGGCGGGGACACGACATCCATCGCCGGCGGCTCGTCGATGAAGTCCGCCAGCAGGGAGTCCAGAGCGAGGTCGGCCGCGGCCACCGGCGGTTCGTCAAACCGCGGTAGCGGCTCGGGCACCGAGCGCAGCTCCAGATCAGTCTCGAAGGGGGTTTCGGTCGCGGCGGGCGCGGCGTTGACTGCGTCCAGCAGGCGGTCGGTCAGCGTGTCGGTCGAGGCGGGCGCTGCGGCCGCCGCATCGTTGGCCGCCTGTTCTGCCTCCCCCGCCGCGTCGCGCAGCTTGTCGAAGGCCGCCCGTTTCACCCGCACCGGCGCCCGGTCGCGTTCGAAGGCGTCGGCGGCGATGCGGCCGATCGGGAGGTCGCGCACCGCCACGCCCAGCGCCGCGTGCACGCCCACACTCACCACGGCGCCGATCATGAGCATCAGCGGCCCCACCGCCAAAAGGCTGGGGCGGAAGGCCCGAACACGCTTTCGGCGGGGGCGTCGGCTCACCGCCGCAGCGCCTCCAGCCGCGCAATCGCCGCGTCCACCCGCGGGCTCAGGTCTGCGGGCAGCGGGCCGGCGTTCCGCAGACGCGTGAGCGCCGCCAGCGCGTCGTCGGGCCGGTCGCGTTCGTGCCACGCCTGCAGCGCTGCGGCGTAGCGGCCGTGCGGCGTGTCATCGAAGCGCCGCGTCAGCTCGTCGCGCTCGCGGGCCGCCGCGTCCGCATCGCCGAGCTCGTCGGCGATCTCGGCCAGTTCGATCAGCCCCGCCTGGGGCAGCGGCTGCACGGCTTTGACGGTGAGGTACAGCACGACCATCCGCTTCATCGGCGACCGCGCGTCGGCCAGGGCCCGCGCGGCGCCTGCCGCGTCGCCGTCCGCGGCCAGACGCTCGGCGCGCTGCCGGTGCACGCGGCCGGTCTCGTAGAGGGCGCGGGCGGCGGTGGCCGCGTCGTCGCTGCGGGTCAGGTCCGACAACTCGACCAGCGCCGCGTCCAGGTCGCCGCGGGCCGCGGCCACCCGGCCCAGTTCCAGCCGGGCCTCGATGTCGTAGCCCCGCCCCAGCGCCACCACCCCGAAAAAGCTGCGGTGCGCCGCGTCCAGGTCGCCCAGGGCCAGTTGGGCGCGGCCGGCCGTATACAGCAACCGCGACTCTATGGCTCCCCCGCCCTCGCCGTGGGACGCGCGATCCGGCTCGGCGAGCACCGCAAGCGTGCGCAACGCCGTGTCGGCTTCGCCCCGGTCCACCTGGTGGCCGGCCAGCCACAGCAGGTCCGCGTCGTCAAGGGCCGCCAGCCCCGACAATGCCTCGACGCGTTCCAGCGCGGCGGCGGCGGCGTCCGGACGCCCTGCGTCGCGGTGCTGGGCGGCGATCACCCGCAGCGCCGCGGAGCGTTGCTCCACGGGCAGCCGCTCGTTTTCGGCCGACGCGTTGAGTGTCGCCAGCGCGTCGTCGACCCGCCCCAGCTTGCCCAGCAGCAGCCCGCGGCGCAGCTCGACCGCCTCGCGGTGCGGGTTGATCGGGTGGTCGTCCTGCAGCCGCTCGTAGGTCGCCAGAGCCTCGCGGTGCTGCCCCGCCCGGGTGAGCGCCTCGCCGCGGCGGAAGAGCGCCTCCTGCTCGGCCGCGGCGGCGGGGTTGGCCTCCAGCAGCGCGCCGGCCAGCTCGGCCGCCGCGTCGTAGTCACCCAGCCGGTGGTGCAGGGCGATCAGGCGCAGGGCCGGGCCCGACGCCTCGTTCAGCGGCTTGCCCGACGCCGCCAGCCACGCCTTGAGGTCGTCGCGGGCCGCGCCGTCGGCGCCCTCGGACTCGTACAGCGCCGCGCGCCGCAGCAGCGCCTGCAGGTGGTACGGGCTGCCGGGGCCGGCCTCCACGAACGCGTTGAGCCGGGCCACCCCCGACGCCGCGTCGCCGCGTTTGGCGTCGGCCGACGCCAGCAGAAACGACGCGTCGATCTGCTGCTCGCTCTCGGGAAAGGCCCGCTCCAGGTGGGCCACCGTGGTCGCCATGTCGTCGTAGCGCGACAGCTCAAACTGGCTGACCGCCAGCTTGTAGAGTGCCAGCGACTGCAGCGGCTGCTTGTCGCCCCCCGCGGTGTAGCCCGTGAGCAGCTCGGCCGCGCGGGCGTGCTGGTTCAGGCCCTGGTAGGCCGACGCCGCCACGTAGTGCGCCGCGGCCGCCGGTTCGGCGCCCAGCCCGTCCGCCAGCTGCTGGTGCGCGCTGACCACCGCCACGTTGTTGCCCGCCGCCAGATCGGCCCACATGCGCCCCACCACCGCGGGGCCGAACTGCGGCGAGCTCTGGTCGCGCTCGATGACCCGGGTGTAGAAACCCGCCGCCGCCGCCGTGTCGCCCGCCGCGTAGCTCAGGTCGCCCGCGTAGCGGGCGGCCTCGGCCCGCGTGCCCTCGTCGTCGAGGTTCAGCAGCGCGTTGAGCACCCCCAGTGCCGCGGGCGTGTCGCCGCCGCCGGCCAGGGCCCGCGCCCCCTCCAGCAGCGCCCGCGGGCGCAGAGGCGTCTCCAGCGTCGCGGCCCGGTCGAGCGCGGCCGCCGCCGCCTCGAAGTTGCCCGCCCCGCGGTAGGCCAGGCCCTTGAGCAGGTGCGTCGAGGCCACCGCGTCTTGGGGCAGCCGCGCAGGATCAATCTTCTCCAACTCGGCCACCGCGTCGTCGTAGCGGCCCAGGTCGGTCAGCACCTGCCCGCGCAGCAGCGCGACCACGTAGGCCGGCACCCGACGCGGCGCCGTGCGCGGCGTGATCGCCGTCAGCACGTCCGCCGCGGCCTCCTGCTCGCCCGCCTTGCGGTGCAGCGCCGCGCGGAAGTACAGCGCGTCGCCCCGCGCGTCGTCGCTGGGAAACTTTTCGAGAAACGTGTCGAAGGCCGTGCCGGCCTCAACCAGGTCGCCGCGTTGCATCAGCTTGTAGGCGAAGAGGAAGTCGTCGCTTGCCGGCGAGGCGCCGGCCGACGCCGCCAGAGCGCAAAGCGCAAAGTGAAAAGCGCAAATCAGACGCAAGCGGCCCGACTTACCCACGGCGACGGCGGCGAAGTTCCGATTTGCGCTTTGCGCTTTGCGTTTTGCGCTTTTTTTTCTCATCACTCCGCCTCCCGCACCGTCGCCAGCGAAACGTCACCCAACCCCGCCAACTTGACCATATCAAGGACGGCGAACGGCACGCCGTAGCTCGCCCCCTGATCGCCGCGGACCACGACGGAATCCTTCTCCACCACGGTGGCCAGCTCACCCAGCAGGCCCGGCAGCCGGTCCAGCGATACCTCGCGTTCGCCCAGGAACACGCGGTCCTCCGCATCCACGGTGATGACCACCTGCGTGCCCGGCCCCACCTCGCTCACGGCGCTCTGCGAATCGGGCAACGCCACCTCGACCGCCAACTCGGCGTCGCGGAACACCGAGGCGGTCATAAAGAAGATCAAGAGCAAAAACAGCACGTCCACCATGCCCGCCAGCGGGAGCACGGGGGCGGAGCGTTCTCGGGTTTGGGTGGCGAAGGACATTTCGGGAAGGGTTTAGGGGTTGGGGTTTAGGACGGGGACATCTTTGACGCGGGTGTGGGTCCAGTTTTGCGGTCGACCGCGGGGCCTGAACCCTGAACCCCAGACCTTAAACCCTTCTTTCTTCAAAGCAGCTTCGACATCGCCCGCCCGCGCGGCTCGTCGTCGTCATACGAATCATCGTCTTCCGCGTTCCGGATCCGGTCGGCGATCGAGTGCACCGCGGCCTCGGCCTCGGCCAGGCACTTGGTCGCACGGCTCTTGATGATTGAATAGAAGACCAGCGCCGAGATGCCGACGATCAGGCCGAACATGGTCGTGGTCATCGCCTGGCCCACGCCTTGGCTCAGCACGCTGGAGTTGATGCTGCCGCTCTCCTTGTCCAGCCCGAAGAAGGCGGTGATCATGCCCATGACCGTGCCCAGCAGGCCGAGCATGGGGGCGACGTTGCTGATGTCCGCCAGGTAGCTGATGCGGTTCCAGATGATGTCGCTCAGCCGCCGGCCCTCGGCGTCGATCATGCTCATGATGATTGACTGGCTCTTGCCCGCGTTGGTGACGCTGCGCAGCACCACCGGGGCGATGAAGACACGCTTGCTGCGGCGGCACGCGTCGGCCGCGGCGTCGTAACGGTGTGCCAGCACCAGGTTGGTGACCTCGTTCACGAAGCCCGCGGGTGCGACCGCCCGCACGTTAATGGTGAGCAGGAACCACAGGAAAAGCATCAGCGCCAGCACGCTGAGCCCCGCGATGATCCCGTTGATCACCGGCGAGAACATGAACATCTCGCGCAGCTTGTAGAGGTTCGTCATTCCACCGGCGGCCACGGGGTCACCGGCGGCGGCCGCCGGCGACCCCGTGGCCGCCGCCGGACGTAACGGCGCTGCCTCGGCGGGGGCCGCCTCGGGTGCGGGCGTGGGCGTGGGCGCAGCGGTCTCGGAAGCGGCGGCAGGTGCGCTGGTTTGGGCCCAGCCCGCGGGCGAGGCCCACAGGGTCAGGCCCAGCGCGGCGGCGGCCACCAGCATCACGACCAGTCGGATCGGCGTCGTCGCGCCGTCGCGGCGCGCAAATATCTGGGCGGTGGGCATCGAAAAACCTTGAAGGTGTGGGTCCTGATCGTTCGCGAACGGTGATCTTATCGCACCCGAGCCCGCCGCGCGCCCGCCGGCTGCTTCGGTGGGGCGGGCTTCCAGCCCACCATCACCCCGCAGGGGCGAGATCAACCCGCGCCTCCGATCGGCGGGCTGGAAGCCCGCCCCACCCGAGCTGCTTACCGCGGAGCGGGATTGGGAACGAAGTCGCCCCCGCGGCACCGCTTCAGGTAGTTCAGCGCGTGCACCTGCCCGGTCATCTCCAGGTCGTTGACGTAAACCGGGTCGTGGTAGCCCTCGATATCGACAAAGCCCTCGTAACCGTGCCGCCGCAGCGCGTCAAACACCTGCGCCCAGTCCGTGTCGCCAAAGCCCGGGGTGCGGTGCTCGATGTACGGCGGCACCGGGTGCACGCCGTACTCGGGCTGGCCGTCGTTGCCGCGGAACGTGTGGATGCCGTGATCACGCACGCGGTCCCAGTGGATCGTCGCGTCCTTGCCGTGCACGTGGAAGACCTTGCCCGTGGGCAGAAGCTTCTTCAGCTGGGCGACCGGCTCGATCAGGCTGACCATCTGGTGGCAGGGCTCCCACTCCAGGCCCACGTTCTCGCCGGTTTTCGCGTCCAGCGCGTTGAACATCATCTCCCACGCGAGCGGGTCGTGGGCGATGTTCCAGTGGCCGCGGCCCCAGTTCCCGCCCATGTCGCAGTTTTCGAAGGCCAGCCGCACGCCGTGGTCCGCCGCCCGCTTCGCCAGCGGCGTGAACACCTCGGCGAAGCGCGGCATGCTCGCGTGGATCGGCTCGTCGTTCAGCCGCCCGGCGAAGCCCGCCACCAGCCCGGCGCCGAAACGCGGCGCGGCGTCGATCAGGTCACGCCACGCCTGCCGCGTGCGCTCGGCCTCGTCGTCGTGCTCCAGCGGGTTGCCGAAGACCGCCAGCGAGCTGACCACCGCGGCGGACCCGGATAGCGCGGCGTCGAGGTCGCCGGCCAGCCGCTCCAGATCGACGTTGCCCGTTTTCTGCCAGAAGCTGATCTGGAACGACTCGAAGCCGAGGGGCAGGATCTGGCCGATCCAGTTCGCGGCGTCGTTCAGGCCATCGACCAGGGTGCCGATGCGGATGGATTCGGGGTGGGGGCTGGACGGATCGGACGGCATGGCGGGAGGTTACTGCCAATCCGCCGTCCGCAGGCGGTTGCGGGCGTTGAGCGTTTTTTCACGTCGGCTACGGGGATCGGCCGCCGGACCCGCTTAGCATCGGTGACGTGCCGACCCCCGCCCCCGACACCCTGATGGACCACGCCTGCGACCTCGCCGAAGAGGCGGTGTTCTGCGGCGAGGCCCCCATCGCGTGCCTGCTGTACGACGCCGACGGCCACGTGGTCGCCCGCGGCTGGAACCAGCGGCGCTCGACCGGCGACATCACCCGGCACGCCGAGATGGTGGCCCTGGCCGCCTCGGCCCAGCCCGGCTACCCGACGCCCGGGGGCCTCACCCTGGTCAGCACGCTGGAGCCGTGCGTGATGTGCTGGGGCGCCTGCCTGGAACTCAAGGTGTCTCACGTGGTCTTCGGGCTGGAGGCGCCGCCCAACGGAGGATCGACCCGCGTGCACGACCCCGGCCGCACGCTGAAGGTCACCGGCCCGGTACGGCGTGGCCGCGCCCGCGGGCTGTTCGTGGACTGGGTGAAGAACCACCCCGACCACGCCGGCGCCGGCTTTGTCCGCGACCTGCTGCACGCGACCGCGGACCGATGAGGCTGGCCCGCACCTGCGACCGCGACCCCGGCCTGACCCGACGACGGCGGGGCCGGGGCTTCAGCTATTACCACGCCGACGGCTCGCTGCTGCGTGACCCCGACGAGCGGTCGCGGATCACCGCGCTCGCGGTGCCGCCGGCCTACGAAGACGTGTGGATCTGCCCGCTGGCCCACGGCCACCTGCAGGCCACGGGGCGTGACGCCGCGGACTCGGCGCCGAAGAGCGGGCCGTCAAGAAGCTGCTGGAGGAAGCGGGGTAGCCTGCGGCGATGGCCGACCCCGCCCCTGGCCCGCAGCACCAAGAGGCCCACCGAGACCCGCGGATCGTCGCCGACCTCCTGTGCCCGCTGCGCGGCGAAACCCCGCTGACGGACCAGATCTCCACGCCGACCGGCACGCCGCTCGACCCGTCCGGCTCGGTCAGCACGGTGCCGACGCCCGCGGCCACCCGCACCAGAAACACGGCGAGCAAGAGGTACCTCGTGGGAGGACTTGGCCGGCTGACCGCGTGACCGAGTGGTCGGACGGACCGGGGCAGAACGAAGACCCGCTTCATCAAGCCCCATGCGAACCATCCCGGCCCGCCCCGCAGGCCCTTGGTTGACCGGCGGCCGCGTGCGGCCCGCCCCCAGCCGGTACCTTGGCGACATGCCTGAGACCCCGCCCCCCTCCCTGCCCGGCGGCCCGTTCGCCGACGGTCTCGCCGCTGCCGCCCTCGCGGGCCGTCAGCTGGACGCCGACGACGGCCTGCGCGTGCTGACCGACCCCACCCTCGACGCCTTCGCCCTCGCCCACGCCGCCTACCGCGTGCGCCACCACCACTTCGGCCGCGGCGTGCAGGTGCACATCCTTAACAACGCGCAGAACGGCCGCTGCCCCGAAGACTGCTCGTACTGCACGCAGGCCAAGACCAGCGACGCCGACATCGAGCCCTACCCGATCAAGCACGAGCAGGAGGTGCTGGACGAGGCGGGCCGCGCCTACGACGCGGGGGCCCACCGCTACTGCATGGTCTTCAGCGGCCGCGGCCCGACCGAAAAGCGCACCGAGCAGCTCGCCGGCTACGTCCGCGCCGTCAAGCAGAAGTACCCGTCGCTTGAAGTGTGCGTGTCGGCCGGTCTGCTGGACGACGAGAAGGCCGAGGTGCTGAAGCTCGCCGGCCTCGACCGGCTGAATCACAACCTCAACACCAGCCGCACCCGCTACGGCGACATCTGCACCACGCACACCTACGACGACCGGCTGCGCACGCTGCTGAGCGCTAAGAAGGCCGGCCTGCAGACCTGCTCGGGGCTGATCGCGGGCATGGGCGAGTCGCCGGCCGAGCTGGTCGAGCTCGCCCTCACGCTGGCCGAACTGGAAGCCGAATCGATCCCCGTGAACTTCCTGCTGCCCTTCGAGGGCAACGTGCTCGACACGCCCCACGGCCTGACCCCGGCCTACTGCCTGCGGATCCTCTGCCTGTTTCGCTTCGCCAACCCGTCGGCCGACGTGCGCATCGCCGCCGGCCGCGAGTACCACCTGCGCGGGCTCGAAGCCCTGGGCCTGCTGCCCGCCAACTCGCTGTTCTTGGATGGCTACCTGAACGGCCGCGGGGCCGAGCGCCGGCGCACCTACGCCCTCATCGCGGACGGCGGGTTCGAGCTGGTGGGCGACCACGCCGTGGACACGCTGCTTGGCACGCTGCCCGAAGAAGACGGCCGGGCCGACCCGACAGAACGATCATGCCTCACCCGCGAGGGCGTCGCGATCAAGTCGATGGCCGAACTGAGGCCGGCGAAGGGCTGACCGTCCGGTGACATACCCCGCGGACCGGCGCTCCGGCCCGTGCACCACGGCCCCGCGGCCGCCGGCAAAGCCCCGCCGACGGCGGATCCCTCTGGTCTTGCCTGACCCGCTCCGTGTCGGCACCCGGCCGACGCGGCCGACGCGACCGACGATTGATCTGCGGCCGCCGCAGGTCGAACCGGGGTTGCCCTCCCGACTCAGCGGCGGTTGCCGCGGCGACCCCGGCCGTCGCCGTTGTTGCCGCTGTTGAAAATCTCGTCGAGGTTCAGCCCCGCGGCCGGTTCCAGGGTGTCACGCGAGACATCGAGGCGGTAGACGATCAGCGACGCCGAGGCGTTATCCAGCACAAAGAACGACTCTTCCCCGCTTCTGGTCTGGGCGGTCATCAGCGTGAGATCGTCGCCGGCGATGACCATCGAGGCGTCCGCTTCGTTGGCGGCGGTACGCTGCCCCACGCAGATGGCCAGCAGGCCGGCCAGTACCAGGGCGGAGGCGGTCAGGGCACAGCAAGCGGTATGGATTCGGTTCATCGGGGTTCGCCGTTCGGAGAGTGAGGGGGCAGTGAGAGGTGCGGCAGGGGTCGGGGCTCAGCGGCCCTCGCTCAGCCGCTTGATGTCGTCGAGGATCACCCGGCCATTGAAGTACTCGATCTTCTTGCTGCTGGCGTTGTAGAACACCGGCGCCACCTTCGAGCTCGTGGTGTCGACGATATAAACCGCGTCCTGCCCGCTGCGACCGGTGACGCCCCCGGCGATCATGGTGTATTTCGCCACCGAAGAGCCGAACTGTGCGTGGGCCGGCCGGGGCGAGAGCACCACGCCGGCCAGGGCCAGCAGCAGCGCTGCGTTCAGAACGATCAGTACGGCGAGAGAGCGGTGGGTCATATCGGGGTCCCGTGGGGAGGTGTGAATCGGGCACGCGGTCGGCGTGGCGCGGTCGGGTCGTCCTGCGGCGGATCAGTCCTGCGGGCCGCGGCGCGGGCTCATGAAGCTGGCGATCGCCACGCCAACCAGCATCAGCAGCGACAGCATCACGCCGCCCAGGCTGTTGACTTTCTTGGCGTCGGTCACCTGCTGGGCCGCGGCGGGGCCGGCGACCGTCAGCAGAGCCAACAGCGGCAGAAGCCGCGGCAGGGGCAGGGCCCGGGCCACGCGGCAGACCCGACGGTGAAACGGATGGCGGGGCGGGGCGTGCTTCATGCCCTGATCTTATGCCTGACGCGCGGGGGCGTCGAGCCCCGCGTCAGCGGTCCGTTGAAATACTGCGCACGCAAGCAAGCGGCGGTCAAATCACCAAGAGCCGCCGCTCACGTCTTTGCCTCACCTGCCCGCAGCGACGGCAGGGGCTCGGTCCGCCGCCCCGCGAGCGGCGATCTGATTCACACCGACCCCTCGCACTCGACCCGGGCGGGGAAGGGCAGCCGACTGCTAGCATGGCCGCCAAGCGAGGCCCTTCCCCCCCATGCCCACGACCCCCTGGATTCTCTGGCTGTGCGGCGCGTTTCTCGCGGGGTCGATCCCCTTCGCGGTGCTGATTGGATACGCCAGGGGCGTGGACATCCGCCGGCACGGCAGCGGCAACCCCGGGGCCACCAACCTGGGCCGCGCGGTGGGCAAGCGGTGGGGGCTGCTCTGTTTTGTGCTCGACGTGCTGAAGGGGCTGCTGCCGGTGCTGGGCTTCGCCGCGGTGCTTTACACGCAAAACACCCCCTGGCGGGTGATCACACTCCGGGGCGGCCACCCCGTCCTGCTCGACACCGCGTTGTCCGTGCAGTGGGTCCTGCTTGCCGTCGCGGCCGTCGCCGGCCACGTCTTCAGCCCGTGGCTGGGCTTCAGAGGGGGCAAGGGCGTCGCCACGGGCCTGGGCGCCACGCTGGGCCTGTGCCCCGTCGTCACGCTGCCCGCCGCCCTCGCCTTTGTGCTGTGGTACGCGGTGGCCCGGATCAGCGGCTACGTCGGCCTGGCCAGCGCCGCCGCCGCCGCCGGCCTGCCGGTCCTCACCCTGGGCAACGCGCTGCGCGTGGGCCTGGGCCCCGGCCCCACGGCCGTCTTCACCGCCCTCACCGCCCTGCTCGCCGCGCTGGTCATCTGGCGCCACCGCGGCAACCTCGCCCGCATCCGCGCCGGCACCGAACCCAGGGCCGGCTGGACCCGGCGCCGCCGCGACCGGGCGGCCACGCCGCCCGCCCCCCCGCCGCCGGGCATCGAGCCGGTCGAGAAACGCGAGCTCTACTGATCGACCCCGCCCGGCCCCGCCGTCACGGGTCGTCGCGTCGGTCGATGAACCAGGTCGCGTACGCCGCAAACGCGAACGCCGCGCCCGCGAAAATCCCCAGCGCCAGCGGCCGCGCCGGCATCGGCGAGCTGAGCGACGCGATCCCGCCCCACAGCAGGCCGGCGAAGCCCAGCGCGGCGTAGCCCCCCACCTTGACCATCGCGACCACCCGGTCGCCGCGCTCGTGGGGCGTCAGCGGCCCGCCTCCGCCCCGCACGATTCCCCGCGCGTTGCTCTTGTCGTAGAAACCGCCGCACTCCGGGCACCGGCCCTCCCAGCCCACCCCCGTCAGGTCGTAGCCGCAGGCGGCGCAGGCGGCGGGTTGGTCGAGATCCATCGGGCCAGCTTAACGCTGGCGAGAGCGCAAAGTGGAGAGCGCAAAGTGGAAAGCGCAAAGTGGAAAGCGCAAAGCGCAAATCGGCATCGCGGTACCACCCCGAGAGCGAACACTACCGCTTGCGTCTGATTCTCATTTTTCCCACTGCGGCCGCACGGCCGCACGAAATTGGCCCGCTTTGCGCTTTCGGGGCGAACAACCTCTAAAATGCCGGTCCCTCGCAACCTAAGGCACCACCAAGCATGTCCGAGCCCCCCCCACCCCGCCCCGTCGTCCTGATCGTCCGCGACGGCTGGGGCCACAACCCCCACCCCGAGCACCACGACTTCGACGCGATCAAGCTGGCGAAGACCCCGCGTTGCGACGCGCTCAAAGAGCGCTACCCCCACGCACTCATCAAGACCTCGGGCCGCGCCGTGGGCCTGCCCGACGGCACCATGGGCAACAGCGAGGTGGGACACCAGAACATCGGCGCCGGCCGCGTGGTCTATCAAGAGTCGGTGCGTATCACCGTGGCCGTCGAGGACGGGTCGTTCTACGACAACGCCGCGATCACCGACGCCATCACCAAATCCAAGCACAGCGGCAAGCAGCTGCACCTCATGGGCATCATGTCCGACGCGGGCGTGCACGGCCGTCTTGACCACCTCTACGCCTGCGTTTCGGCCGCCAAGCGGGCGGGCCTGCCGGGCCACCGCGTGTGCGTGCACCTGTTCACCGACGGCCGCGACACCGGCCCGTATACCGGCGAGCGGTTCCTGAAGGAGGTCGAAGACAAGCTCGAAGAGCTGGGGTGCGGCCGCGTGGTGTCGCTGATCGGCCGCTACTTCGCGATGGACCGCGACAACCGGTGGGAGCGCGTCGAAGCCGCCTACCGCCTGCTGACCGCCGGCGTCGGGATCGGCGGCGACGACGTGCCGGACTTCGACCACGCCGCCGACGCGCTGGCCGACGCCTACGCCAACCCCGTCAGCGACACGCAGAAGGGCGACGAGTTCGTCACCGCCCGCACGATCGGCGGCTGCCGCGCCCACCGCATCAGCGGCGGCGACAGCGTGATTTTTTACAACTACCGCGGCGACCGGCCCCGCGAGATCGTCCGGTCCTTCATGCAGCCCGACTTTTACGGCAACGTGCCCGCCTCGCCCGACTCGGGCGAAAAAGGCTTTGACCGCGGCCCCGAGCTCGGGCTGGTCTTCGTGTGCATGACCGGCTACGACGCGAGTTTCGCCGGCTTCCCCGGCATCCACGTCGCCTTCACCAAGACCGGCAAGATGCCCGAGATCCTGGGCGAAACCCTGGCCAAGCACGGGCTGAGCCAGCTGCGCGTTGCCGAGACCGAGAAGTTTCCCCACGTCACCTTCTTCGCCAATGACTACCGAGAGGAGCCCTTCCCCCACGAAGCCCGGCAGATGGCACAGAGCCCCAAGGTTGCCACCTACGACCTGCAGCCGCAGATGAGCGCCGAGCAGCTGCGCGATGTCGTGCTGGAAGCAGTGAAGTCCAGGGCGTGCCCCGACTTCATCCTGCTCAACTTCGCCAACGGCGACATGGTCGGCCACACCGGCAACCTCAATGCCGCCATCGCCGCGGTCGAGACCGTCGACGCCTGTACCGGCGACGTGGTCGACGCGGTGCTCGAAGCCGGCGGCAAGCTCATCGTCACCGCCGACCACGGCAACGCCGAGCAGATGTTCGACCCCCAGACCAACGCCCCGCACACCGCCCACACGCTTTATGACGTGGAATGCATTCTGGTCGACCCCGACCTGGACCACGACACGCCGCTGCGTACCGGCGGCAGTCTCGCCGACTGCGCTCCCACCGCGCTGGCCATGCTGGGCCTGCCCGTGCCCGCAGAGATGACCGGGCGGCCTCTCACGCAGACGTGAGCTATTTCAGATCGCAGATTTCAAATTTCAGATTTGAAACCGCGAAAACCGAGTGTGGCCACGGTGGCTTTTCGATCTGAAATCTGAAATCACAAATCTGAAATTGATCCATGCTCCGCCTGCTCCTCTGGAACCCGCTGCTGATCCTCTGGCTCGCCTGGTGCGTGCAGGCGGCGCTCGTGGTCATCCAGGTCGGCAAGTTCGTGCGGCGCATCCAGCTGCCGGTCCACGACCGGTTCGAGGCGTACCGCCCCCCGGTCACCCTCATCGTTCCTTTCAAGGGATTCGACCACGACCTGAAGCGCGGGATCCGCGCCCTGCTCACGCTGGACTACCCGCACTACCGGCTGGTCGCGGTGGTCGAGAGCGAAGACGACCCCGCCCGCGTGACGCTGCGCGAGACGCTCGCGGAGTTCCCCGTCGGCCCCGCCGTCGAGATCGTGGTGGCCGGCCTGGCCCCGGACGACACCGGGCAGAAGGTACATAACCAGCTGGCCGCGTTCGAACACCTGGAACGGCAGCCGCGGCCGCTGGCCGACGCCGACGTCGTGGTCTTCGCCGACTCGGACGCGGTACCCCACGCCCGCTGGCTGGGGCAGCTGGTCGGCCCGCTGGTGGATGAGAAGAACGGCGTGTCCACGGGCTACCGCTGGCTGATCCCCCAGCTGCGGGCCCAGCGCCCGCGCTGGGGCAGCGTCTTCGCCAGCGTCATCAACAGCGCCGTGGCCACCTTCATCGGCCACGGCTCGCTCACCCAGGCCTGGGGCGGGTCGATGGCGATGCGGGCCGGCCTCGTGCGTGAGGCCGGGCTGGCCGACCGCCTCCGCGGCGCGCTGTCCGACGACTATCAGGTGACCCGGCTGTGCCGCGAGCACGGGCGACGGGTGCACTTCGTGCATCACTGCCTGGTGCCGTCGGGCATCGACTTCACGCTGCGGGGCCTGACCGAGTTTGGCCGCCGGCAGTACCTCATCACCCGCGTGCACGACCCAATGCTCTACGCCAAAGCACTCGCGCTGACCGCCGGCTACCTGTTCGCTGTTCTCAGCGCGTGGATCGGCGGCATCGCCGCCGCGTCGACCGGCTACCCCGGGGTGGCCGCCTGTGCCGCGCTGGCACTCGTGTTTGTGTTCACGGCCAATCTTTACCGCGCCACGCTGCGTCGGCGGGCGGTCAGCGCAGCCTTCGGTCCCACCATGGCCCACCACCTGCGCCGCACCCTCGCGGTCGACCGCTACTGCACCACCCTGGTCACCGCCGTGAACTTTGTGCTGCTGCTCAGCGCGCTCAGCAGCCGCCGGTTGACCTGGCGCGGCATCGACTACGAGCTGAGGGGCCCGCAGGACGTCCTCGCCTCGCGGCCCGCCGCCCGCCCCGAGCCGGACGGCGCCGCCGCCGCGTGACGCCACGCTCCGCGTGCCGGAGGGGGTCGCGCGGCGACGCCCCGGGCGGGGCGTGTGCGGCGATCAATCTCCTCCGGGGTGGGTCCCCGAAGCGTTTTCGCCCAGGTCGTTCTCGGCCAGCACCCCGAAACGCCGCCGCATCAGCAGCTGCCCCGCGAGGATGTAGTCGTCGGTGTGGATCGCCACCACCGGCCGGCCCCGCGGCCGCACGAGCAGCGGGTAGGCGTAGTGGATATTCAGCTCCGCCCCCAACAGGCACTCACACACCGTCACCAGCGAGTGGTCGTCCTTCAGCTCCACCGCGGTCACCTCCACCTCGCTGCTTGCGTGGTCGCAGCGGTTCAGGATCCGCCGCGTCAGCTCGGCCCGCGAGGTCAGCAGCCGCACCACCGCGTGGTCCGCGCTCTCGACCACGCTCAGCCCCGCCAGGGTGACCGCCTGGTTTTCGAAGCACCCCAGCAGGTCCAGCAGCCTCCCCACCCGGTTGTCCAGGAACACGCTGAACTGGGTGTTGCGGGGTGGCTCGAAGCCGCGGGCGGTGGGGGTTTCGGTGGGGGCGTGGGCCATGGTGAGCGACTCGGTGAGCGGATACCGTCGAATTCAGACCGCGGCGGCGGCGTGCTGCTGTGCGTACCAGCCGACCGTCGCGGCCAGCCCCTCGGCAAAACCAACGATGGGCTCGTACCCCAGCCCCGCGCGGGAGTGGCCCAGCCCCGCGACCGAGTGCATCACATCGCCCGCGCGGGCGGGGAGGCAGCGCGGCGTGAGCTCCGGACGGCCCAGGGCCGCGGCCATCCGTTCGGCCAGCTCGGTGACCGTCACCCGCTGCCCACAGGCCACGTTGAACACCCCGCCCCGCAGCGGGCCGTCGTGCGCCGCCGCCAGCAGGTTGGCGTGCACCGCGTTATGAACGTGTGTGAAGTCGCGTGACTGTGAACCGTCGCCGTAGATCACGGGGGCCTCGCCAGCCAGCAACGCCTTGGCAAACGCCGCGATCACCGCGGCGTACGCGCTGTTCGCGTTCTGCCGCGAGCCGAAAATGTTGAAGTAACGCAGGCAGGCCGTGTCGGTCCCTCCGCCCGGCTGCTTGTCCACCCCGCCGTCCCGATAGCTGTGGGCCCAGGCCCGCATCATCGCCTCGCCTGCCACCTTGGTCGCCGCGTACGGGCTCAGCGGCTGCGGGGCCAGCGTCTCGACCTTGGGCAGCGTTTCCGCACCGCCGTAGGCCGAACTGCTGGCGGCGAACACCACCCGCCGGGCCCCTGCGGCGCGGGCCGCTTCCAACACGTTCAGCGTTCCGGTGACGTTAACCTCGTGATAATCGCGCGGCCGCTCCACGCTGCGCGGCACGCTGCCCAGCGCCGCCTGGTGGAAGACCAGCTCGGCCCCGTCGGCCGCATCGGCCAGCGCATCGCGGTTCAGGATCGAGTCCTCCACCACCCGCAGCCGGTCCCTCGCCCGCCTGTCCGCCAACCTGCGCAGCGGCTCCAGGTTCGTCCCGTCGGACCCTGACAGGTCGTCGAGCACCACCACCCAAGCGCCCAGTTCCAGCAGCGCCCCGGCCAGGTGCGAACCAATGAAGCCCGCCCCACCGGTGACCAGCGCGCGGCGCCCGCGGAGCGCGTCGCCGTGCCGGGCGGGCCAGTCGGTGTTCAGCGCGTCGGGTAAGGCCTGCTGCATGCTCAATACCTCGGCACCGACGAATCAATGTCCCGCGCCCACACGTCGATCCCCCCCGCCATCGACTTCGCGTCATCAAAACCCTGCTCACGCAGAAACGCCGTCACCTGCAGCGACCGCCCCCCGTGGTGGCAGGTCACGATCACCGGCCCGTCGGCGTGGGCCTCCAGTTCCGGAAGCTGAGCGCGGATCTCGGCCAGCGGCACCGCCGTGGCCCCGTCGATCGCCGCCGCCGCCAGTTCTGCGGGTGTGCGCACGTCCAGCAGCAGCACATCGCCGCCCTCGCCAATCCGCCCCGCGTCGATCAACGCCTTGACCTCCCGCGGCGTCACCTCCCAGCCGGCCTGCAGCGGATAGCCCTCGGGCAGCCCGCGGTCGTCCAGGGGTCGGGTGGTGTAGGCGGGTCCGGGCATGGGAAGAACGTGATCCGTGAGGGGTGATCCGTGATGCGACAAGGCATTCAGACGGACATACCAACAATGAGCGGCGTGCGGGTCCACCGAGCTGCAGCAGAACGCATCACGGATCACGCATCACGTTCTGACGGGATGACTTTCGGCGCCGCCTCCACCCGCGAGTACGCGTCGAGGTTGCAGTTGACGATCTCGCCGTCGTCCTTCTTCAGCACCAGCCGGTCCAGCCACAGCCGGTCGTCCTTGGCGTGAGCGAACCACGACCCGGTCTTGCGCTGCTCGACCGCCTCGACCGTGCCGGTCACCGACACCGTCCAGCCCTTGTTCTGGATCTGCTGGGTCACCGTCACGCGGTCGCCCGCGCGGACGGACGCGTGGTCAAGGTTGTCGGTCGGGTCGGACGTTGCGGTCACGGGGCGGAGCCTGGTTACGGGTGTGGGTGCGGGTGCGGGTGCGGGTGCGGGTGCGGGAGGGACGAAAACCGGCGCTCCGGGCGTGCTTGCCCGCGGCGAGGATCCGTTTATAGTACCGGGCCCGGCCACGGGCGGTTCTGCCGCCCGCCGACCCTTTGGAGAGGTGTCCGAGCGGCTGAAGGAGCTGGTTTCGAAAACCAGTGTGCGCTTCGCGCGTACCGTGGGTTCGAATCCCACCCTCTCCGCTTCCAGCCTTTGCCCGCGACTCACGTTTAAAACTGGCTGCGGCTCCCTTGGAATCTCACCCAGGGTGGGATTCGAGCCCACGTTTCGCGCAGCGAAACCCGCGTGGGGTCGACGCCCCGCAGGGGCGCCGCCCGCGGCCAGAGGCCGCACGGCGAATCCCACCCGGCTATATCCAGCTGACGCCGGCATCACGGGCCCCACCCGACAACCGTCGCGCAGCCGCTCTGAGCCCGCCCCGGCCCTCGGCCCGAGGTCCCGACAAAAGGGGAAGAACGAACGGGATGCGGACGCGACGCCACGGGTTGTCTCCAGTCTTGACTCCCGCTCTCATTTCAAACGCGACGAACCGGATCTCCGCGTACGATTTTGCGTTTCATCCAGGTTTTCATCCAGGCTTCCCATAAAACGGCGGCGAGGGGCCGAGACGAACCACCGTCACTGCGATAAGCACCGGCCACCGACGCGGCACCGCGCGGCGCGGCGACCGCTACGCTGCCACGGTGCGCATCTGCTACTTCACCCCCGTGTTTCTGCCGGATCTCGGCGGCGCCGAAGTGGTCAGCGCGCGGCTGTCCCGCGGGCTGCACGAAAGCGGGCACGACGTCCACGTCCTGACGCGTGGTCGCCCCGCCCCGCTCGACGTGCTCCACCCGGTGACCTGGTACCCCAAGATGCACCGGCCCCACTGGCGACCCGAACGCGTGATCAAGCACCTGCGGCGGCTGCACGCCCGCGAGCGTTTCGACGTGTTTCTGGTGAACTACGGCCGCCCGACCGGGGTGGCCGCCGTCCGCCTCTCGGCCGAGACGGGCGTGCCCACGGTGCTGGTCTCGCACGGCGGCGACCTGCACCCCCGGGGCGAAGACCGGGCCCGCCCGCACGTGTTTCGCCGCACCGAAGAGGCCTACCGGCGGGCCGACGCCTGCGTCGCCATCAGCGCCGCGATTGAAACGCTCATCAAGGAGATCCGCGGCCACGACCGGCCGACGGTCCGCATCCCCAACGGCGTCGATGCGGACGACCTGAACCGCCCCGCCGACCCACCCGCGGACGTGGACCCCGAGCGGCCGTTCGTGCTGGCCCTGGGCAACCTGCGGTCCGCCAAAGGCTTCGGCGATGCGATCGCGGCGCTCGCCCGCCCGCCCGCGGCGGCGGCCGCCGGCCAACTCGCGCTCTACCTCGTGGGCCGCGGCGAACGGGAGGCCGAGTGGCGGGCCCTGGCCGCACGGCACGGCCTGTCCGACCGGGTCCGCTTCCTGGGCGTGCGTACGGGCGCCGACAAGCGATGGCTGCTGCGTCACTGCCGCTTCGGACTCATGCCCTCGGTCGAAGAGGGCCACCCCGTCGTGGGGCTGGAATACCTCGCCACGGGCCGCCCGGTGGTGTGCACCACGCTGGGGGCCTTCGACGACATGTGCGTGCAGGGCGTCAACGCCTGGCGCGTGCCGCCGCGGGACCCCGACGCGCTGGCGCACGCCATCGCCGAAGCCGCCGCCCTGCCCGCCGGCCGGGCGGCGGACATCGACCGGTTCAGCCGCGCCCGCGCCACGGACTTCGCGTGGCCGCGGATCACCGCCCGCTACCTCGAAGTGCTCCGCGCCGTGGTCGAAGCCCCACGGCGCTGATCACCCGGGCCCCCACGCCGCCGCGGGGCGTTTGCGGTCGATGGGTTGGCGCTGCGCCGCGCGGCTGCGGGGGCACGCCGCCCCGGGCCGTGACGACCGGCGTCGGTGCGTTGTGCGGCCCCGCCGGGCGTCCGCGGCAGCGCGCTTGCTACCCTCTCGCCATGCCCTACCAGCCCATCGAGAACTACGGCGTCGTCGGCGACCTGAACACCGTCGCCCTGGTCAGCCGCGAAGCGTCGATCGACTTCATGTGCTTCCCGGACTTCGACTCGCCCAGCCTCTTCGGACGCATGCTGGACGACGACAAAGGCGGACACTTCAAGATCGCCCCCACCCTCACCGGCATGCGGACCAAGCAGGTCTACCTGCCGGACACCAACATCCTGCTGTCACGCTTCCTCTCGAAGGACGGCGTGGGCGAGGTGTCGGACTTCATGCCCGTCGACGACCGCACGGTCACCTTCCACGCCCACCGGCTGGTGAGGCGGGCCAAGTGCGTCCGCGGCGAGCTGACCTTCCGCATGTGCTTCAGCCCGGCCTTCGACTACGCGCGGGCCGGCCACACCATCGACACCAAGCCCGACGGCGTGGTGTTCACCAGCAAGGGCCCCGACGGGACCGCCGTCCGCCTGCGCCTGGAGGCGCCCGTCAAGATCGAAGACGGCTCGGCGATCGCCGAGTTCACCCTGTCCGCGGGCGAGACCATGGCCGTCATCATGGAGCGCGCCAGCGAGGGCGACGACAGCGAGGCCGCCGCGCCCGATTACGTGTCCGAGGCCTTTAAAGAAACCATGACCTACTGGCACCGGTGGGTCCGCCGCAGCACCTACAAGGGCCGCTGGCGCGAGATGGTCAAGCGATCGGCACTCACCCTCAAGATGCTGGTCAGCCAGCGGCACGGCTCGCTCGTCGCCGCGCCCACCTTCGGCCTGCCCGAAGACCTGGGCGGCGAGCGAAACTGGGACTACCGCTACACCTGGATCCGTGACGCCAGCTTCACCATCTACGCCCTGATGCGGTTGGGATACACCGAAGAGGCCGCCGCGTTCATGAAGTGGATCGAAGACCGCACCGGCGAGCTCAGCAAGGACGGCCAGCTGCAGATCATGTACGCCCTCGACGGCCATCACGAGCTGCCCGAAACCGAACTGGAGCACCTGGCGGGCTACCGCGACAGCAAGCCGGTCCGCATCGGCAACGGCGCCTACGACCAGCTGCAGCTGGACATTTACGGCGAATTGATGGACTCGGTCTACATCTACAACAAGCACGGCCAGCCGATCAGCTACGACTTCTGGCAGAACCTGGTCCGCATGATCGACTGGGTCTGCAACAACTGGCAGCGGCCCGACGAGGGCATCTGGGAGGTCCGCGGCGAGCCGCAGGAGTTTCTCTACTCGCGGCTGATGTGCTGGGTGGCGCTGGACCGCGGCATCCGGCTGGCCGACCGGCGCAGCTTCCCCGCCCCGCGCAAACGCTGGATGGAGGTGCGCGACGCGATCTACGAAGACATCTACGAGCACTTCTGGAACGACAAGATCAAGGCCTTCGTGCAGCACAAGGGATCCGACGCCGTGGACGCCAGCAGCCTGCTCATGCCCATGGTCCGCTTCATCGGCCCCAGCGACCCGCGCTGGGTCAGCACCATGGAAGCCATCGACCGTGAGCTGGTCGAGGACAGCATGGTCTACCGCTACAAAATCGACAGCGCGGCAAGCGACGGGCTGAGCGGCGAGGAAGGCACCTTCACCATGTGCAGCTTCTGGTACGCCGAGTGCCTGGCCCGCGGCGGCGACCTGGACCGTGCCCGCTACGTGCTCGAAAAGATCATGGGCTACGCCAACCACCTGGGCCTGTTCAGTGAAGAGATCGGCCGCGAAGGCGAGCTGCTTGGCAACTTTCCGCAGGCCTTTACGCATCTCGCGCTCATCAGCGCGGCATTCGACCTGGATCGGCGCATCACCGAGGCCCGCTGACACCGCGTCGGCGGGGACCTCGCACTCGCGCTGCCCCACGCCGCGTTCCGGGAGGTCCGCATCGAGTTCCTGCTCACCGGCGAGTGCGTCGTGTTCCTGCCCCCCCCGACGCGCCCCGTCGGGGTCGGTGGGTTTACCCATCTTGCCCAGATCCACTGCGCCGCCCCGTGACCAGACCGCGGGACGGCCTCTGGCTCGCGTGCGGCCCGCGGGCGGGCCACGGTTCAAAGATGAACTCTGATTCCACCCCCGCGCACACCCCCTTCACCGTCTCCAACCCCACCGCGTCGGACCCCGAGGCCTGGGAGCGCGAAGTCGCCCGCCCGCTCCGGGCCGCCGAGCTGCGCACTCGGGTGAACGACCTGCGTACCGCGTTGGCCGCGCCCGCCCTGGGCCTGGGCGAGCGGGCCGCCCTCAAGCGACAGATCGACGAACTGCAGCGGCGGATCGACGCCCTGGGCGTGGCGTCGGGGACCGCGTAAGCCCGCCTTTCGCGGGGCGGTCCTATCCTCTGGTGATGCCGCTTCTCCTCCGGGTTGTCCTCGTTTCCGTCACGGCCTGCTTCGCCGGGTGCCGAAGCCAGCCCGTCGTCACCGCCCCGCACGCCCCCGGGGCCGGTCCCGGGGCCGGTCTCGGGCCGAGCGCCGTCGTCTACCTCGCGCACTACGACTACTACCACACCGGACTGGTGGTCCCCCGCGATGGCCGAGCCGTGGAGTACACCTACGCCGACTGGGACATGCTCGCCTTGGGCGAGCGCACCGGGTGGAACAAGTTCAAAGCCGTCGCGCTGCCCAGCCGCGGTGCGCTCGGCCGCGCCGAGGTGCCGTGGCAAGGCGGGTCGGACGCGTCGCTGCGCGAATCCCTCGATCGCTGCTGGAAACTCAGCCGCTACCGGGTCGACGCGCGGCGGCTCGACCGGCTCACCGAGACGCTGGACGCGGACTTCGCCGCCGCGGTGGCCCGCACCGGCTCCGTCGCTCACGAGGGGATGTCCTTTGCCAAAGCCCCGCGTCCCTACTGGATCCTGCACAACTGCAACCACGCCCTCCGCGAGTGGCTGATCGACCTGGGTTTCGGCGTGCCGCGTCGCGTCGCCCTGGCCGACTTCCAGACCCCCGGCGCCGTGCACACCTACGCCCCCGGCCGCGAATCCGGCGGGATGCGGACCGACTTCAGTGAACTGGTCGGCGAGCGGCCCGACGGTGATTGACCGCAGGGCCACCGGGCTCACCCCCACGCCGCGTCGTCGAAGAGGTTCACCGCACGCCCCGCCACCCCGGGCCGGCAGGCGTAGAGCTTGCCGCCCGCCGGGTCGCCGAAGGCCGCCGTCGTGATGTATAGCGTCTGGAGGTCGTCGCCCCCGAAGCAGCAGCTGGTCACCTTCTCCGCGGGCACCTCGACCCTCGCGAGCTCGTCCCCCGTCCGCCCGTCGTAACAACGCACCGCCCGCCCGCCCCACAGCGCCAGCCACACGTTGCCCTCGGCGTCCAGCGTCAGCCCGTCCGGGTTGCCGTGGGCCTCGGGAATGTCCACCAGCGTGCGGCGGCTGGCCAGCGTGCCGGCCGCGAGATCCGCGTCGAAGCATTCCAGCTTCTTGGCCCCCGTGTCCACGAAGTACAGCGTCTGCTGATCGTCGGAAAAGTCCAACCCGTTGCTGCACGTCACCGCGTTGAACTGCTTCACGGCCGAACCACCCCCCGCGAAGCGGTAAAACGCGCCGGCCTCGCGGGTGCCGTCCAGCGACAGCGTCCCGCCCCAGAACGCGCCCGTCGGGTCGGTCTTGCCGTCGTTGAACCGCAACGACGGCTCGTGCGAGATCACATCACTCACCCGTTCGACGTCACCCGCCGCCCAGTCCAGCAGGCTCAACCCGTCTTCATCGGCCAGCAGCCAGCGGCCGCCGCGGGTCGGGACCGCGGCGCCCAGCAGACCCGCCACCTTCTTCTGCTCGTGTCCTCCGCCGTCGGGCCCGCCGCGGTTCAGCGTGCCGGCTGGGATGTCCACCCACCACAACGTCTCGTCGTGCCACACCGGGCCCTCGGCCAGTTCGGCCCCGGCGTCCAGAAAAAGTTCGGCCTTCATGGTGGTCTTCCGTGGGGTCGTTGCGTGGTGCGGAAAGCCGGCGGCGCCCCCCAACCGCCGGGTGACGGGTGAATCCGTGGCCGACGGGAGGGAACCACGGGGCCTAAACCGACAGGTACCTGGCGATCTTGGCCTCGTCCACCGACGCCCGGTCGTCTTCGTGGATCAGCCTGCCCGACTCGATCACGAACAGCCGGTCGGCGATGTCCAGGGTGAAGCTCAGAACCTGCTCGCTGACCACAATCGAGAGATCGTACACCTTCTTGATGTCGTTCAGTGTCCGCGCGATGTCCTTGATGATGCTGGGCTGGATGCCCTCGGTCGGCTCGTCCAGCAGCAGCACCTTGGGCTCACTCACCAGCGCCCGGGCGATCGCCAGCTGCTGCTGCTGACCGCCCGAGAGGTTGCCGGCCTTGCGCCGCCGCATCTCGTGCAGCACCGGAAACAGCGCATAGATGTTGTCCGGCACCTTCCGGCGGTCCTTGACCGTCTCCTGCCCGGTGCGGATGTTTTCCTCGACCGTCAGTGTGCTGAACACCTGCCGCCCCTGCGGCACGAACGCGATGCCCCGGGCCACCCGCTTGTGGCTGTCCATGCCGGCCACCTCGCTGCCGTCGACGTCGATCGTGCCCGATCTCGATCTGAGCACGCCGACCAGGCTCTTCATCAGCGTGGTCTTGCCCATGCCGTTACGGCCCATGATCGCCACCGTCTCTCCCTTCTTCACGTCGAAAGACAGGTCCGGGATCACGGTGGATTCGCCGTAGGCGACCGACAGGTTGTTCACGTTCAGCATGGCTGTTCCTTGGTCTGGCTTCTGTCTTGGTCTTTCGGGAGGGCGAATCATTCGGCCGACCGGCCGAGCTCCAACAAAGTCGGTGAGCCGGTATCGCAGGGGACGCGGCTCACCGGAAGGTTCGCCCTCCCCAAAGCCGCTCGCCGTCCGTCAGGCCGCAGGGCGGAATGTCTCAGTGCCCCAGGTAGACCTCAATCACCTTCGGGTCGTTCTCCACCTTGTCCATCGACCCCTCGGCCAGCACCTTGCCCTGGTGCATCACCGTCACCTTGTCCGCGATCTCCCGCACGAAGTTCATGTCGTGCTCGATGACCACGACCGACCGGCCCCTCGCAATGCGCTTCAGCAGCTCGGCCGTCTGCTCGCGTTCGTTCACGCTCATGCCCGCCACCGGCTCGTCCAGCAGGATCAGCTCGGGGTCGGCAATCAGCAGCATGCCGATCTCCAGCCACTGCTTCTGGCCGTGACTCAGCAGCTCGGCCTGGGTTTCCAGCTCGTCTTCCAGGAAGATGTCGCGGGCGATCTCGAGGATGCGCTCACGCACCGCGCCGTTGCAGCTGAAGAACAGCGAGCCCCACACCCCACGCCCCTTGGGCACCGACACCTCCAGGTTTTCGAATACCGAAAGCTTGGGGTACACGCTGGGCGTCTGGAACTTGCGTCCCACGCCGCTCCGCACGATCTTCTGCTCGGCCATGCCCACCAGCTCGCGTTTGCGAAACTGGATGCTGCCGCCCGAGGGGCGGGTCTTGCCGCAGATCAGGTCCAGAAGCGTGGTCTTGCCGGCGCCGTTGGGGCCGATCACGACCCGCAGCTCGCCCGGGTCGACGTACAGCGAGACGCTGTCCACGGCTTTGAATCCGTCGAACGACACGGTGAGGTCTTCAACCGCAAGAGCAAAATCGGTGGGAAGCGACATGACGGAGTTTCAACGCGGAGGGAGGAACGGGAGCGTGGGGGGCGCGATTGGTTTTCGGCAAAGACAACGACTCAGCCCGGCGGCGACGTCACCGGCCCGGCGACAGGCGGCTTGCGGGTCCGGGCCCCCGCGGTGGGCGAGGGGCGGCGGCGGCCCAGCCCGATCAGCCGATCCACCAGCCCGGCCAGCCCCAGCGGGAAAATCATCGTCACCAGGATGAACACCCCGCCCATCAGGAACAGCCACAGGTCGGGGAACGACTCGCTGAAGTAGGTGCGGCCGAAGCTGACCGCCAGCGTGCCGTAGACCGCGCCCAGCAGCGACATGCGTCCGCCCACCGCGCAGAAGATGACCATGTAGATCGACGGCTCGATGGTGACCAGCTTCGGCGACATGAAGCCGACGTTCAGCACGTACATCGCCCCACCCAGGGCCGACATGGCCGCGGCCACGCAGAAGATGAACGTCTTGAAGTTGGCCACGTCGTAGCCCGAGAAACGCACCCGGTCCTCGGTGTCGCGCAGCGCCACCAGCAGCTTCCCGAGCTTCGAGCCCAGGATCAGCCGGCCGACCACCACGCAGCCCAGCAGCAGCACCGACGTCACGAAGTAGAGCACCCGCTGGTTTCCCGGGTCTTGAATATCCCAGCCCCAGATAGTCCGCAGGTCGGTGATGCCGTTGATGCCGCCGGTCCAGCCCTGGCGGGTCACAAACAGCAGCTCCATCGTCCAGCACAGCGCCTGGGTGATGATCGCGAAGTACACCCCGCTCACCCGCCGCTTGAACATGGCCACGCCGATGATGTACGCCAGGATCGTGGGCACCGCGAAAACCAGGATCATGGTCAGCGGCAGGCTCTTGAACGGGTACCAGAACCACGGCAGTTCGGTGATCTGGTTCCAGTCCATGAAGTCGGGCAGGCCCACGGTGGTCAGCGCGTTGATCTGGTCGCTGCCCGCCTCGGCCGCGATGTTGCGGGCCGCTTCGAGCTTCAGGAAGGCCGCGAGGCAGTAGCCGCCGAGCCCCCAGAACATGCCCTGGCCCAGGCTCAAGATGCCGCCGTAGCCCCAGCACAGCACCAGGCCGACCGCGACGAACGCGAGGCTGAGGTACTTGCCGACCAGGTTCAGCCGGAAGGTGTCCATCGCCAGCGGGAACACCGCCAGCAGGATGACGGCCAGCACGGCAAGCCCGATCGTGCCGGACTTTCCGCCCAGGGCCTTGTTGTAAATCGCGTTCTTCAAAACGGAGCCTTATGCGAAAGAAGGGGTTCGGTGAACTGTGCCGTGCGGCGGACGCGTCGAATCAGCGGCGGATCTTGCTGACCACCAGCCCCTGGGGCCGGATCATCAGAATGCCGACGATGGTGAGCAAGATGAAGACCTTGGCCAGCACCCCGTCCAGGAAGAACTCGAGGATCGACTGCGACTGCGCGATGGTGAAGGCCGACACGATGGTGCCGATGAGGCTGCCCGCCCCGCCGAAGACCACCACCAGGAAGGTGTCCACGATGTACAGCTGGCCGGCCGAGGGCGAAACCGAACCGATGGTGGTAAAGGCCGCCCCCGCCACGCCCGCGATGCCGCAGCCCAGGGCGAAGGTCCAGCGGTCGGTCATCTTGGTGTTGATGCCCACCGCTCCCGCCATCTCGCGGTTCTGCACCGTGGCCCGCACCCGCAGGCCCCACCGCGAGCGGTACATCAGCAGGTAGACCATCGCGGTCACCCCGATGGCCGTGCCCAGCAGAAACATGCCGTTGATCGGGATCTCGGTCATCTCGGTGATCGACCACGAACCCATCAGCCAGTCGGGCATCACGGCGCTGTCCTCGCGAGCGCCAAAGATCAGGCGGAAGACCTGCTGCAGAATCATGCTCAGGCCGAACGTCGCCAGCAGCGTGTCGAGCGGCCGCTTGTAGAGGAAACGGATCATGCCCACCTCCACCAGGAAGCCCACCGCCCCCGCGACAAAGAACGCCGCGACGACCGCGACCGGGAAGTACCAGGGCAGGGCCGCGGGGAAGCTCTTTTCGACGAGGTCTGACAAGAACACCGTGGTATAGGCCCCGATGGTCAGGAACTCGCCGTGGGCCATGTTGATGACCCCCATCTGCCCAAAAATGATCGCCAGGCCCAGGGCCATAAGCAAAAACACCGCGAACAGGCTGAGCCCCGAGAAGCTCTGCATCACGAAGATGGCGCGGATCTCTTCGCCGGTGTAGCCCTCGAACATGCTGAGAAACGCAAGCGTGGTGGTCATGGCGGGTGGCCTTGGCAGATGAACTTAAAGGACGAAAACCATCTCGCGGCGCAGACCGCGTACGGCACCGCGTCGGCCGCGGTTTTCCAAAGACCCCCGACCCGGGGCGACCGGGGCGGAGATCAAGCGTGTTCCGGAATCGAGGGGGCTCCTCCCCGATCCCGGCTTCGGCAAGTTGTGGGTGGAGTCCGTCAGGACCCCGCAAGTGAGTGTTCAATTGAACGAAACGTCACGCTTCGTACTTCCCCACTCACTCGACTCACTTGTAGCCTTCGGGGAAAGGATTGGGCTCGATCAGCTCGTCCGACTCGGCGAGCACCACAAACTGGCCGTCGCTGGTCATCTCGCCCAGGCGGGCCTTGGACCACAGGTGGTTGTTCGTGTCGTGGATGCGGACGTAGCCCTCGGGCGCGCCGTCGAACTCAATGCCGCCCGAGGCCGCCGAGATGGCGTCCACGTCGAAGCTGCCGGCCTTCTCGGCGGTCAGCTTCCACAGCCAGGGGCCGAGGTAGGCCGCCTGGGTCACGTCGCCGATCACCGAGTCGTCGCCGTAACGCTCCTTGAAAGCCGCGACAAACTTCTTGTTGTTCTCGTTGTCCAGGCTCTGGAAGTACTTCATGCAGGCGTAGAAGCCTTCGGCGTTCTCCCCGCCGATACCCAGCAGCTCGTCCTCGGTGGTCGAGATGGTCAGCAGGATCTGCCCCTTCTTGGCCAGGGACGCGCCGGTGATGCCGGCCGCGTTGAGCTGCTTGTACCACGACACGTTGCTGCCCCCGACGACCACCGAGTAGATGCAGTCGGGCTTCTTGAGCTTCACCTTGTTGATCAGCGAGCCAAAGTTGGTGTGGCCCAGCGGGTAGTACTCCTCGCCCACGACCTTGCATCCCTTGAGGAAGCGTTCGATGTGGATGCGGGCGATCTTGTTGCTGGTCCGCGGCCAGATGTAGTCCGACCCGATCAGGAAGAACGACTTGGCGTCCTTCTCGGTGTGGGCCCAGTCCAGGCCCCAGATGATCTGCTGGGTGGCTTCCTGGCCGGTGTAGATCACGTTTTTGCTGGCTTCCAGGCCTTCGTAGAAGGTCGGGTAGTACAGCATGCCGTTTTCTTTTTCAAAGACCGGCAGCACGGCCTTGCGCGAGGCGGACGTCCAGCAGCCGAAGACCGCGGCGACCTTGTCGCTGACCAGCAGCTTCTTGGCCTTCTCGGCAAAGGTGGGCCAGTCGCTGGCACCATCTTCGAAGATGACCTTGATCTGGCGGCCCAGCACGCCGCCCTCCTTGTTGATCTGGCTGATGGCCAGGCGTTCGGCCTCGACCGAGCCGGTCTCGGAGATGGCCATGGTGCCGGTGACCGAGTGCAGCTGGCCGACGGTGACGAAGTTGTCCTCGACCATCAGACCGGTGGTGTTCACCTTGTCGGTCGGGTACTTGTCGAGCATCGGGTTGACGTGACCGGCATCGAAGTCGGCGTCTTTGACCTGAGCGGTCGCGGTCGCCGCCGCAAGCAGCGTGGCCGTGGTGAGGACCGCGCGGGCGGCGCGGCGGAACGGGGAGAGGGACGGGGACGAGACGGGGGTCATAAGGTTCTCCAGAAGTGCGGGAGGAAGAAAAGCAGGGGGAGTCCGAAAATCGGTCAGGCGTGTTCAATGACCCACGGGCGGGAACCCGTGTAAGCCTGACGCCGGGGTCTGGCGGAAGGGGTATTCCCGGCGTGTGCGTGCCCGCAGCCCGACCCGCAGACGCGGGGGGAGTGAGCGCTCTGTTCGTTACGCGACATGGCGGTCATGGTGCTGGCCGCCATCTGCCGCGTGCGCGGCACCGAAAACTGCCTTGGCGACGACGCCCCGCAGTCGGGGCAGGCCTCGGACGCGTCGGATTCGGCGAAGGGCCGGAAGGCATCGAACGCGCCGTGATCGGTGCACTGGTATTCGTAAAGCGGCATGGTTTAAAAAAGGGTTCGGGGTTCAAAGTCTGGGTTTCGGGTCAGGGGCGCTACCGGCGGCTGACCCGCCGGTGCGCTCGGGTCAGTCAGCCTTCGCCAGATCCGCCGCTCCGGTGATCGCCTTCGCCGGCCCGTCCATGCCCGGCTTGATGTCGAAGTTGAAGATCTCGGTCGGGATCGCCAGCGTCGCGCAGGCGTTGGGCACGTCGACGATGCCGCTGATGCGTCCCTCCACCGGCGCGGTGCCGAGGATGGCGTAGGCCTGCTCGCCGGTGTAGCCAAACAGTTTCATGTAGTTGATGGCGTTCAGACAGGCCTGGCGGTAGGCCACGGTCGCGTCGAGGAAGTGCTGCTCGCCCTTCTCGTCCACGCTGATGCCTTCGAACATCAGGTAGTTGCTGTAGGTCGGCTTGATCGTCGAGGTCTCGAAAATCGGATTCAGCACGGCGTATTTCTCCATGCCGCCCTTGATGACGTTCACCCGGATGTCCAGGTAGCCGGCCATCTCGATGGCGCCGCAGAAGGTGATTTCGCCGTCGCCCTGGCTGAAGTGGATGTCGCCCATCGACAGGCCCCCGCCCTTGACATACACCGGGAAGTAGACCTTCGACCCGCGGGTGAGGTCTTTGATGTCGCAGTTGCCGCCGTGCTCGCGTGGCGGCACGGTGCGGGCGCCCTCGGCCGCGGCCTTGTCGCGGGCGTCGCCCTTCAGGCGGCCCATATGCGCGGTGTCGGCCTGCGGCAGGCAGGCGAGGGTGGGCACGCGGTCGGGGTCGGTGCTGTGCAGCGCCTTCTCGCGTTTGTTCCAGGTGTCCAGCAGGTCCTGGCTGGGCAGGCAGCCGATCAGGCCCGGGTGCATGATGCCGGCGAACTCCACGCCGGGGATGTGCCGCGAGTTGGCGTACACACCGCTGAAGTTCCAGCACGCCTTGCGGGCGTCGGGGTAGTGCTCGTCCAGGAAGCCGCCGCCGTTTTCCTTGGCGAAGATGCCGGTAAAGCCCCACTGGCTCTCGGGCAGCACGCCCACGTCCAGGATGTCGACCACCAGCAGGTCGCCGGGCTCGGCGCCTTCGACGCCGATGGGACCACTCAGGTAGTGCACCTGCGAAAGGTCGACCGTTTTGATGTCGGTCGCGCTGTCGTCGTCAGAGATCTGACCGCCGGTCCAGTCCACGCACTCGACGCGGAACTCATCGCCGGGCTTCACGGTGGCCACCATGGGGATGTCCGGGTGCCAGCGGTTGTGCAGCACGTCCTGCGATTGAGGGGCGGCTTTCGTGTCGATCTTGATCAGGGTTTCCATCGGGGTGTTCCGTTCCGGATGAGGTGGAGGAGCCAAGGGGACCGCCCGCCGGCCCCGCGGGGCCGTTAAGCACGTCGTACGTGGTGTCCCGCACTCCACACGACACCCGCACGTCTCGACGGCACCCCGCAACGCGCGGGGCGACAGACTGACAGGAGGTGTCCTGGAGCCCAGGACAAACTGGTTGGAGCCCGACCGGCATTCGCCCGCAGAGAGATCTGCGGCGAGGGTTCCGACGGGAGCCGTCGTCGGTCGCAGCAGAGTTCGCGGGGTCGTGTCGGTCGCAACACCCTTGGCAATCGCCGTGCCAGTTGGCCGAAGTCGCCGGTACAAAAAGCAAAGTAGACGCGAATCGGGGCCGCGGGCGGTCAGTCGCCGATGCAACGGCGTGACGGGTGCCGCCGGCGAGCCCGCCGCTCTCATCCGCGCGCCGCGCAATCGCGCGTTTCAGAAGCGCTCGCGCACGAATCCGGCAGGCGGCGGCGTGGCCCGCCCCGGGAGCATCGATCCACAACGCGCGCAGAGCACGTCCAAGCCCTCGACGCCGCGTATTACGCGACGGCGGTGAATGACGGGCGGCGGCCGGTCGCCCCGGCATCGTCTTTGCATTGAAGGAGACGGATCGACCCGCCCTTCCATTCCTCTGCCCCCGCGGACCCCACGGCCATGCCCTTGCTGAAATCGTTTTCTTTTCTATGGATCGCCTCGACGCTCGCGGCGTCGGGCGACGCGGCCACGCCGACGCCCTCAGAGCCGCCGGCCCCCTGCCTGTCCGATCCCACCGACGCCATCATGCAGGCGGCCTCCGACGGGGGCGACGCGTTGATCTGGTTCACCCGCGAGGACGACGCCACGCCGACGCCCGTCGCCGCAGTCGACGCGTCTTTTGCGCGCTGCCGCCTGCGCTACCCCGAGCGCAGCTTCGAGCGGCCCGACGAGGCCCGGTGGTTCATCGCCTGGGCCAACCGATTCGCCGTGGAGTCCATCCCCTCGGTCGTCGCGGTCGACGGCATGGGCCGGCCCTACGCGCGGCTGGACGGGCCCCTTGACGCAACCACGCTCGCCGCCGCGCGGGAGGCACGCGCAACCCGCGACACCGCGTTGGCCGCGGCCGACGCCAGCACCGGACCGGACCGCGCCCGCCACCTCGACGCCGCGCTGCGGGCCGTCGGCCCTTACGCCGTACGCGACTACCGCGCGCTCGCCGAAGAGGTCGTGACCCTGGACGCCGACAACGCCGCGGGCCTGCGCGACACCTACGCGCCGCGGCTGGCCGAGAAGGTGATCGACGAGGTGATCCAGGGCGACGTGTACCCGCTCATCGACGCCGGCGCCTACCCCGACGCCCGCCGACGGCTGGCCCAGCTCGAAGCCGCCCTGCCCGGTCTGTCGGCCGAACAACGCCAGACACTGACCGCGTTCCGGGCGCAGCTGATGATCACCGAGGGCAGGGCCGCGGACGCCCGCGTGCTCCTGCGGGAAGCGCTTGCGCTGGCGCCGACCTCGGACGCCGCCCGTCAGATCCGCGGCGCGCTGACCCCAACGCCCTGACGCAGGCCGGGGGACGCCGGCTCGCCCCGGAAACCCGGCCTTGCTGACGCGCCGCACCGCACGCGAAAGGGTCCCCGCCGAGGGCCGCGCAGCCATCCGGCTCGTCGTCGCTCCACCCTCAGGCCGAGAGCCGGCGCGGCCCCTGGCCGGTGGTCTTCTCGTAGCTTCCCGTGTCGGTCTTCACGTACTTCGTAAAGCCCTGCTCGGCGAGCTTGCGGTCGCTCATCATCGAGCGGCGGCTGGACTCTGACCACATCCCGCCCAGGTGCGGCGCCTGAATCATCCGGCGGACCGGACCGCCCGTCGCGGGGTGCCGGGTCAGGGCGGGCTCGGACATCCGCTGCATCAACTCAAAGCTCTCGCCGCCCGAGCCGTCCGGCAGCACGTGTTCGTAGACGTAAGTGGGCATGGCGGGCTCGCAGCGTTGAGTGAGTACTGAGTGAGTGTTGAGTGAGTATTGAGTGAGTCAAGAAGCCGCTGACCACGCAGCGGGTGGTCATCCGCGTTCCGTTTGCAGAAGATGCGGTGAGCGTCTCTCAGGTGACGGCCGACCATCGAGATCCCGACGCGGCCCCGCCTCAAGACGAAAGCGTTCTCGGATACCCCCTTCTCGTCCAACGCGTGGCCGCCGCGACAGCGAATGCCACGCCCCCGGCAGAGAGACATCGCCCCCGAATGACGCCCGACCGCCGCCACGCCGCCCGGCCAATAAAAAACCGCCCCGGAGGGCGGTCGTTCGTTGAATCGGGGTGGCCGGACTTGAACCGACGACATCCTGCTCCCAAAGCAGGCACTCTACCAAGCTGAGCTACACCCCGGACTGGATCTCTTGCGAGTCCGGACGAACAGTCTACCCGGTATCGACGCGTCCGGATACGGTCTTTTTCGGGGCCAGAAACCGGTTGAAATCGTCGGCCGCGGACGGCCCCCCGGAGGCCGCCGCGGACGGGGAGGCACCCGCGGACCCGGCTCTGCGGGTCCACGCGTGACGCCCGGGCGCCCTTGGTCAATCCACGTCCTCCAGCCAGGCCGCCAGCAGGTCGCGGCACGCGTGCAGATCGTCCAGGTGCACCATCTCGGTGACCGTGTGGATGTAGCGGGTGGGCACGCTGAGCGTGAAGGCCCGCACGCCGCCGCCGGCCCGCTGGATGCCGGCGGTGTCGGTGCCGCCGGCGCGCAGGATGCTGCGCTGGGTCTTGATGCCTTTGGCCCGGGCCACGCGTTCGAAGTCGGCCAGCAGGCGCGGGTCGCCGATGCTGGCGCCGTCCATGACCGTGAGTGCAGCGCCGCCGCCCTGCTCGGTGCAGCGCTGGTCTTCGGGGCTGCCGGGGGTGTCCACGCACAGGGTGGTGTCGATGCCGATGCCGATGTCGGGCCGCACGGTGTGTGCGCTGGTGAGCGCGCCACGCAGGCCGACCTCTTCCTGCACGGTGAACACGGCGTGGATCTCACAGGCGTGCTTCGTGTCGGCGGCCACCATCTGCCGCAGCGATTCGATGACCAGCCAGCAGGCCACGCGGTTGTCCAGACACTGGCCCACGGCGGTCTGGCCCACCCGGGTGAAGGGCTGAGCGAGCGTGACCATGTCGCCGATCTTGACCTTCGCCTGAACCTCGTCGGCGGGCAGGCCCAGGTCCACCAGCAGGTCGGTGATCTCGGGGACCTTCTTGCGCTCTTCGGCGTTGGCCAGGTGCACGGGCTTGCCCCCGGGGTTCAGCACGCCCGGCAGGTCGCCGTCGTCTGTCGCCACGTTCACCAGCCGCGCGAAGAGGTTGCGCGGGTCGAAGCCGCCGACGTTGTGCACCCGCAGGAAGCCGTCGCTGCCGACGTGGCGGACCAGGAAGCCGATCTGGTCCATGTGCGCGGCGAGCATGACGCGCGTGGGCGTCGGGTCTTCCGTGCCGCCCGACGGGTTTGTGGTCGGCTTCCGCACCGCGATGACCGAGCCCAGCGGATCGACACTGACGTCGTCAAACAGGCCGTCGATTTCCTGAAGGATCAGGTCGCGGACGCGGCCTTCGCGCCCGGGGACGCCGGGGGTGGTGGTGAGACGGGCGAGCAGTTCCATGGCCGGTCTATCGGCCGGGCCGCTTGCCCCGGACAAATCGCCGCCGCCGCCAACGACGGATTCACGCGACGAGGTCGATCGCGGCCGCGAGCTCCAGGTCCTTCTTCGTCACCGCCCCGCCGGCGTCGTGGGTGTTCAGCCGGATGCTGACCTTGTTGTAGACGTTGGTCCAGTCGGGGTGGTGCCCCGCCGCCTCGGCGGCGAAGCCCACGCGGACCATGAAGGCCATCGCGGCGGGGAAGTCGACAAATCTGAAGTCGCGGGCCAGGGCGCCGTCACGCAGCGACCAGTGGTCGAGGTTCGAAACGCCCGCCGCCAGCGCATCCGGAGAGAGGGTGGGAGTCGTCATGCCTCAATCGTAGGTCAGGCATACCTGCCTGACTTGGAAGGCATACCTGCCTGACATCCGGCCGCCGGCCGGGAACGCGGAGGTCTGTAGAGCCGTACAACCCCGCACCGTCAGGCAGGTAGGCCTGACCTACGACCGCCCCAAAAACGTCACCAGCGCGCGGGCCAGCACGTCGACCTTCGCCGCCACCGCAGGCTCCACCACGCCGTCCTTGATCTTCTCGTGGGCGGCCGACACGGTGACCTGCTGGGGCAGCACCACCGTCTGAAGGTTGGTCAGGATCGCCCGCAGGTGGTCCAGCCCGCGTACCCCGCCCAGGCCCGAGGGCGTGGCGGACATGACGGCGGCCACCTTGCCGGCGAAAGCCACGCGCGGCGGCTCACCCTCGGCCGGGCGGCTGGCCCAGTCCAGCGCGTTCTTAAGCGGCGAACTGACCGAAGCGTTGTACTCGGGGCACGCGATCAGAAAGCCGTCGGCGGCCCGCATCGCCGCTTTCAACCGGGTGGCGCCCGCCGGCACGTCGTCGGGCTCCAGGTCCTCGTTCATCAGCGGCAGGTCCAGGTCGTTCAACTCCAGCACCGTCACCCGGGCCCCGACCGCCTCGGCCGCCGCGGCGGCCCGACGCGTGATCGCTTTGTTGAACGAGTCTCGGCGGAGGCTGCCGGCCAGGGCCAGCAGCACCGGGCCGGGGGCAGCCGCGGCGGCGGAAGGTGGAACGCTCGTCATGTCAGAGAGGATAGCCGACCGCGGACGCGCGGATTTCCGGACCCGTGCCGGCCCGACGCCGCGCCGGCCGATACCAAACGCGGACCATGTTCAGCCCCTTCCTTCCGCCCATGTCGACCCCGGGTGTGTCGCCGTGCGACGCCTCGCCCCACGCCCCGGACCGGCCCGCCCACGAACGGCGGGCGGCGGTGGCCGCGTGCCTGCTTCCGCTTCTGGGCGTCAGCGCCGCGGCGGCGGCGCTGCTGCTGGGCGCGGGACCCCCGGGCCCGCTGGGCTGGCTCGTCGGCGCGGCGGGACTCGTCGCCCACGCCCGGCTGCTGCGCGGGGTCGCGCAGCGGGCGGGACGCCGCCGATAAGGCGGCCGCCAGGAGTGCGCCGACGCGCGGCCGATCACCCCCGTCGCCGATAGACCGGGTGGCCCCACGCCCTTCCCGACCCATGAAAGCCCTTGCCCCGCCCCACCCGAGACGCCGCCGCTCCACCGCCACCCGCGGCGGGTTCGCCATGGTCGAATTGGCCGTCGTCCTGGTGCTGCTGGCGGCGATCGCCCTCGTCGCCGTCCCCCGGCTGGGCCGCGCCGAAACCGGCGACCCCGGGGCCTCGGTACGCGGCGATCTGGCCGTGCTGCGCAACGCGATCGAGCTCTACGCGGCGGACCACGCCGGGGCCTACCCACCGCTGAAAGGCTTCGAAGCCGCGTTGACCGGGTCCGCCGACGGGCAGGGCCCGTACCTGCAGGGCATCCCCCACCCCGCCCCCGGCTCCACCACGGCCGCGGGAACGCCGCGGGTCGCCGCGTTCCCGATCCCGGGCCCGGCGGCCGCCACCGCCGCTGGACCAACCCACCGCCCCGCCATCTGGTTCTACGACGAGCGGTCCGGCCGGATCCAGCCCAACGCGGCGGCCCTCCGCTGAAGGCACCCCCGGCCCCGGGTATCGGATTCCCCCTCCCGCCCACGCCCCGCCACCGCCGCCACGGGGCCCGAAAACGCTAGACTCAGGGTTCCCGATTCTCCACCGAAGGAACCCCGTTCATGGCACAAGTGCTCATCCGCGACGTCGTCAAGGTCTACCCCGGCAACGTGACCGCGGTGAAGGGGATCAACCTCGACATCGCCGACGGCGAGTTCATGGTGCTGGTCGGACCCTCGGGCTGCGGCAAGTCCACGACCCTGCGGATGACCGCGGGGCTGGAAGAAATCAGCGACGGCACCATCAGCATCGGCCCGCGGATCGTCAACGACGTGCCGCCCAAAGACCGCGACATCGCGATGGTGTTCCAGAACTACGCCCTGTACCCGCACATGACGGTGTACAAAAACATGGCCTTCGGCCTGAAGCTGCGTAAGACTCCCAAGGCGGAGATCGACCAGCGGGTCCGCGACGCCGCCGAAATCCTGGGCATCACCCCGCTGCTGGACCGCAAGCCCAAGGCGCTCTCCGGCGGCCAGCGCCAGCGCGTCGCCCTGGGCCGCGCGATCGTGCGCGACCCGTCGGTCTTCCTCTTCGACGAGCCGCTGTCGAACCTCGACGCCAAGCTGCGCGTCGAGACCCGCGCCGAGCTCAAGCGGCTGCACAAGCGGCTGGCCACCACCACCATCTACGTCACCCACGACCAGGAAGAGGCGATGACCCTGGGCGACCGGGTGTGCATCATGAGCGAGGGCCTGATCCAGCAGTGCGACACGCCGCTGACCGTGTACGAGCGGCCGGTCAACCGCTTCGTCGCCGCCTTCCTGGGCACGCCGCCCATGAACTTCATCGACGGGCGGCTGTCGCAGCAGGACGGCGGGCTGTGGTTCACCAACGACCACGGCGTGAAGGTCAGACTCACCGGTCATCACGCCGAGCTCGCCGCCGGCCAGGCCGGCCAGGACGTGGTCATGGGCCTGCGGCCCGAGGGCATGTTCATGCGTCCGGGCGCCTTCGCCCAGAACGACGAGCAGACCCTGGACATGACCGTCGACGTGATCGAGCTGCTGGGCAATACCATGGACGTGTTCCTGAGCAACGCCGGCGGCGACGTGGCCACCGCCCGGGTCAAGGCCGAGGAGCTGGCCGAGGGCACCCCGCTGAAGATCCACCTGGACATCAGCAAGATCCACTTCTTCGCACCCGGCAAGTTTGGCGAGAACATCACGCTTCCGCACGTGCAGGCCCCGCCCGTCGCCGCGGTATAAAAAAACTCGCGTCGGGTCGAACGTGCGGCAACACTTGCCCCGCCCACCGCCTGCAACCCCCGGTTTGCCCCCCCCTTCCCGTCAAACGAGAACGCGGCCCGCCATCCGGGCCCCGGAAAAGAGTCGTTGCCACTCCTGCGCGTCCTAAGCCTGCACACCCGGTACCTGCAGCCGGGCGGTGAAGACCGCGTCTTTGAAGAAGAAGCGGAGATGCTGCGCGTCCGCGGCCACGCCGTCGAGTGCCTGGACCTCAGCAACGAGCCGCTGACGCAGATCGGAAACCTGCGGGCCGCCGCCGCCACCGTCTGGAACCGCACCACCGCCCGCGCCCTGCGCGAGCGGATCGGCGCGTTCAAACCCGACGTGGTCCACATCCACAACGACTTCCCCTGGACCTCGCCTTCGGTCTACCCCGCCGCCACCCGCGCCGGCGCGGCGGTGGTGCACACCCTGCACAACTTCCGCAACCTCTGCGCCAACGGCCTGTTTTTCCGCGACGGGCGCGTGTGCGAGGACTGCCTGCACGACCCGCTCAGCAAAGCCGCCATCCGCCACGCCTGCTACCGCGGCAGCCGCGGGGCCAGCGCCGCCACCGCCGCCCGCCGGCTGGTGCACAAGGCCCGCGGCACCTGGCGGCGTGACGTCGCGCTCTTCCTGGCCCCCACCGAGCTGGTCCGCGACCGCCACGTCGCCGGCGGCTTCCCCGCCGACCGCGTCGTGGTCAAGCCCCACTTCGTCCGCGGCACGCCGGCCGCGGGCCCCGGCGACGGCGGCTACGCGCTGTTCGTCGGCAGGCTCATGCCCGACAAGGGGCTGGACCGGCTGCTCGACGCCTGGCGCGGCCTGCCCGGCACCCTGCGCCTGCGTATCGTCGGCGACGGGCCGCTGCGCGACGCCGCCGAGGCCGCGGCGGCCGACCCCGCGCGGCGCATCGACCTGCTGGGCCCGCAGAAACCCGACGCCATCCACGGCCTGCTGCAGGGCGCCGCCCTCGCCATCGTCCCCTCGCCGGTCTACGAGAGCTTCGGCCGCGTCGTCGTCGAGGCCTTCGCCGCCGGCACCCCCGTGCTGGCCCCCGACCACGGCTCGCCCGGCGTGCTGATCTCCGACGGCGTCACGGGCTGGACCTACAGGTTCGACGGCGACGACGCCCTGCACCACAAGCTGACCGAGCTGCTGGCCGACCCGCACCCCGGCGCCGCCCTGCGGCCCGCCGCGCGGAGCGCGTTTGAAGAGCGCTTCACCGAAGACGCCAACTACACCCAGCTGATCGCCGCGTACGACCGGGCCCGCGCGACGCACGCCAACGCCTGAACGCCTACCCCGAAAACTCCGGGTGCCGCGGCAGGTGCTGCAGCCCGTCGGGCGGGCCGGGCCACGCCGCGATCAGTGCGCGGAAGAACCGCAGCCGGTCCGTCCGGCTGACCGGCACCGGGTCGTCCGCCAGCCCCGCCGCCCGAGCCACCGACGCGTCCAGCTGCGTCAGCATCGGCAGCGCCGCGGCCAGCAGCGGCGCCCCCCGAGCGCTGCGGCACCCGCCGTAGTCAATCAGCAGCATCGGCTCACGCGACGCGTCGCCGGCCACCAGGTTCGGCGCACGGTGGTCCCGGTTAAACGCCCGCGATGCCAGCACCGCCCCCGTCACCGCGCCGGCCTCCCGCGCCAGCCGCTGGCGCAGCCGCGCATCCCTCAGCGCACCATCCGAAAGCAGCCGATGCAGCGACGCCCCCGCGTCCGGCGTCACCAGCCACGACCGCCCCGCCGCGTCCACCCCGCCCCCGGCGATCCGCACCACCGGCACGCGATTGCCCGAAAGCTGCCGGTCCCACCGCCGCTCCCGGTCCGCCGGGTGCACCCGAAGTGCCCGCCGCCACGCCTGGGCCCAGCGTGGCGCGTTGAACCGCTTGACCACCCAGGCGTTCCCCGCGTCGTCGTCGCAGCGCCACACCGTGGTCCGCGCGTCGTCTTTAAAGGTGTGCGCGACCGGCCGGGTCAGCAGGTCGTCGGGGGGGGCGGCCGGTTGGGGGAGAAAAGCAGCGTCGGGCATCAGATCGTTTCAAATGGAAAGCGGGCGGCGCAGGCCGCGTTCGGTTTTAAACGAACAAACCGACCGGCCGAGACAGGGTAGAGACACGCCGCCCATCAGGTCGTGTGCCCTGGCACTTCCATCATTCGGGGGTCTTGGTCGCGTGCCGCCGCACCGTCTTGGCTTCTTAGGGAATGCCGCCTCACCGACCCGAGGTCAGACACCCAGCCCGACCAGCGCGGCCAGCCCCGCCGACCGCTGCAGCAGCGGCCAAATGTACTGATTCTCCGACGAACGCAAGCACGTGTAGCAGCTCTCCTCGTCCCGGCAGTCCTCGTTCTCGCAGGTCCGTAGCGCCGCCGCCGTCCGCGTGAGCACCTCTTTCAGGTCATCGCGGATCTGCTGCACGTAACCCGCCCCGCCCGGCACCGTGTCGTACAGGAACAACTCCCCCAGATCATGGGCTTCGGGTTGCCCACGAAAACCGCACTGAACATCGCCAAACCGGATATTCAGGTGCACGGACGCGGTCCGGGCGATCGCCGCCGCCAACGTGTGCCACGCCGGGCTCTCCACATCAAACAACGGACCGCCGCCGACGAACCGCAGCTGCGTCACGTCGCTTTCCATCTCGTCAATCAGCGACACCTGCCGGACGTACCCGCTGCACGGCGCACCCCACGGAGACGTGTGCTCCGTCCCGCCCCTCGCTTCCATACCGCAGCGGAAGCAGATGGGATACCCACGGCCTCTCGAACCGTTGCGGTTCAGCCGGACAATCTTCGATCGAGTCCGCAACGCCGTCGTCACCCGTTCCAGCCCCGGAACCGGCTCGAACCGATCCGCGGTGCTTCCGCCCACGAGGTACGCCGGCGAGACCGGCTTCGGAAGCTCCCGGAACACGTTCGGCGGTTCGGGTCGCACCCCGTACGCCGTCACGAATCCCCGGGGTTGAAATACGACCGTCTGATTTTTTCCGGGCCGCGAGTCCCGCACCAGCGTCCCGTGGTCCGTCACGATCTGCGTCCTCTCATCGATTTCGATGAGCCGCAGGTTCGGCTCACGTTCCAATAAGTCGAGGCCCGCCGCCCGCACCGACTCTCCGTCCACGATGACCTCCGCCCCGGGGGCGTACTCGGCGATAGCGCGGCTCCGCGGACGCTCCAGCCGCAAGACCTTCTCCTTGTCGTCGGCAACCACCCGCAGCCGCGTGGTGTCCTGCGGGAACGCGAAGTTCGGCAGCCAGTGCTCGAAAGAAAGCAGGTCCAGCAGCCTTTGCGACTGATACTCCTCGATCAGCCGCTGGACGCTCATCTCGGCACCCTGCAGGCGACCCGCTTTCTGATACTCCCCTTCGTCGCCGAAAGCCTTCTGCCTCTCGCGAAGCTCCGCAATCTGCTCGTTCCACGAACGCAGTCGCGGCCAGACGCTGGTTTGACAGATGTCCGCCGAGCCAACCCCCGGCTCGGCTTCCGATGCATCGTCCGGCAGCAACGCCGCCGGAAGCAGCCGCGTCGCCGAGCCAGCCAGGAAAAAACCCGGCGACTCCTCGATCGCCTCGGGCTTGAACCTCGCAATCTCGGCAGCAAGCTGGTCCGCGTTCGCGCGACACCAGACCGCAAACCGCTGCGCTCCGGAATCTCTCACCGCCGCAGAAGCCGGCATAAATCCGATCAGATCCCCGTCTTGATCGGCGGGCTGCACCGCCACCATCCGTGGATCGAGACCGCTCTCTGACCAGAACCGGCCGAGCAAAAAGCTGTTGACGTGTCGCTGAAACAACACGCAGTTTCGCAACCAGATCCTCGGCACCTCCACCCGCCCCGCCGCAATTTTCTCGGGCTGGTGATAGAAGTACTGGTCGTGGGGACGTGCCGCAGCGTACACCGCCGCGTGCGCAATCGCCTGCCGACGTCGGCCCGCCCGCCCCACCCGCTGCACATAGTTCGCAGCCGAGGGCGGCACGTTGCGCAGCAGCACCGCGTCGAGGTTCCCTACGTCGATGCCCATCTCGAACGTGGTTGAACAACTCAGCACGTTGACCCGCCCGTCGATGAACTCCTGCTGTATCACCCGACCGCGATCGTTGGTCAACTGCGCCGTGTGTTCCTTCGCGTCCGCCAGCAGCGGCGGCGTGCTGTAGCGTTCATGCATGCGCACCGCCTTGCCCGAGATGTCCGCGAAGTCTCGCAGCGTTCCGATGCAGGCAAAAACCGGACACCCGCCCCGCATCCGATGCCGCGTCACCGCCCCGCAGCGTTCGCACTGAAACCACGGCGCCCGGGTATGCACAAGGATCCGATCGGGGTTGATGCGGAAGCTGCCGTCGTTGCTCCGCGGCACCAGCAAAGCGTCCTCACCCGCCTCGGGACGTCGCAAACCCGCCCAGGCCGCGTCCAGCAACTGACTGCAGCGGTCCGCATCAGCCGAGGAACCCAACGCTTCACGAGCGATCGGCACGGTCCGACTCCTGGAAATTGTCGCGTTCCGCGACGATCCATCCGCGTGGTACGGATTGAACCGATGCGTGACCGCCCCGCGTGCCGTGCCGCCTTGGCTGAGGTGGAAAGCCGACGAGTCCGGCCCCCGCTCCAGCCCCTTCACCAGCATCGGCGTCAGGTCTCCGGGGAGGTCCACCGCCGCACGGCGAAGCATCAGAAGCAGCAGGCGGCTGCGGAAATCCGCACGAATCTCGGAATCTTCGATCAGGAGCCCCACCTGCTCATTAAAGTGTCGGACCTCCGGGCCGGTGAGGAAAAACCCGGGATACGCCAGCCGCAAAGACGGCAGCCGCAGGCGCTGAGCGGGGGTCGAGCACAGATGGCGGAACAGCGTGGTCGCCATCGACTTCTTAAGAACCCGGGTCGATTGCGGGGTCAACTCGTCGGTCTGCACCAGCTTCTGCAGCCCCCCTGCCCCGGGCATGACCACGTAGGGCTGCCGCTTGGCGATCCGCAGCGCCCGACCCAACACCTCGTCCACCACCGCGGGCTCGTCGTCCTCCGCGGCCAGCCGGGCCGCCGCCTCCACCAGGGGCTGCACCTCCGCGACATCGCGCATCGTGCGATTCAGGTAGGGAGCGAAATAGGCCGCCTTCTGCCGCGAGTCGGAAAAGGCCAGCAACTGCCGACCGCCCCCCGGCTGGCTCGGCGCGCATCCACGGATATCGGCGAGCATCGCTTCGGCCAGCACCGCCGTCGGGCCGTCCTCGCCGGTGCGGAATGACCGAAAAACCGACGGAAAACGTCCCCGCGCCGAGCCACATCGCGAACACTTCTTCACCTCGCCGTCGGCGTCCAGACGCCACAGCCCCACCCAACCCGCCATCCGGCTCGGTGGTTCGGTGGCGTAACGCCCGTCTCCGGTATGGACCCAGACCCGATTCCCCGATCCGTCGGTCTCGTCGGCGTCTTCAGATTCGTCGTCCACCTCCGGAGACACCCAACTCAGGACGCGGGCATCTTCGTCACGGGTCTGTTTGGTTCGCGGAACGCAGCGACTCCCGGGCAACGCCGCGTCGATCGCCGGCGTCCCGCACGCGCTGCAACACAGCAGGGGATAAAACACCTGCGATGCCTCCGCATCCTCGACCGAAGCCTGCTCGATACGCAATTGGGCGACGCCCGGTCCCGAGCCGTGGTCGTCCGCCGCGAGGCTTACCGACACGCCGTGCAGCCCTCGAAACCACTGGTGCATCCGCAAGGACACTATCGGCAGATCGGTGGCGGGGTCATGTACGGCGAACGCAAGCCTCAGCCGGTTCCGCACGGTGTCCATCGAGGCCCCGACCGCCTCGGCCAAGCCGGAAACCGTCCGGGGTTCCGCCGACAACGCCTCGAAGATCGTGGCCGTCACCGGATCTCGGCGGAGCCGACCGAAAGCCGCGGCGTCGGGGTTTTCTTCGCCGTTGACACACGCCGCCCCAAAACGCTCGACCCAGTCCGCGACAGCGCTCGCTCCGGCATCCGGCTCATCGGCGATCTCCGCCGCGGCCGGAGGCAGTTCCACCCGCTCATCGCGACCCACAAACGGGTCGATCGGCTCACCCCGAATCAGGTCTGCCGATGAGAAAGCCCCCCCGGTCAGCCGCTCGGCAAACCCGGCCACCGCCTGATTGCCCTCCGGGCTGTCGTCACCCAGGGTTGCGCTGGTCAGCACGAAACGCAGCCGGTGCGGGTAGCGCTGCTGCAGCCGCCGCATCAACAACCCCACGTCGATCCCCTGCACCCCGTTGTAGGCGTGAGCCTCGTCGAGCACCACCGTCGTCAGGCTGTCGCTCGCAAAGATGCTCTGGTCGTCCGGTCGCAAAAGCAGATATTCCAACATCGCGAAGTTGCTGAGCAGCAGCTGCGGAGGATCGTCACGGATCGCTTCGCGGCTGCGTGCTTCCGACGGACAGCCGTTTGGGCCCGGGTCGTCAAGCTCTGCCTCGGTCTGCCGCGTCTCACCGGTGTAGCGCCCGAAGCGGATGCCGCTGTCACCCACTAGCTCCCGCAGCCGCAACAACTGATCGTTTGCCAGCGCGTTCATCGGATAGATCAACAGGGTGCGCACGCCGCTCCCGGGGTTCTCCAGGGCGTCGCTGAGCACCGGCAGCAGAAAACACTCGGTCTTGCCCGACCCCGTCCCCGTCGCCACGATCGTGTTCCGCCTCGCGGCGATCTGCCGGATCGCCTGCGCCTGATGCGTGTAGAGCGGGCGGTTCGGGGGCAGCCGCCCGGCGTCCAGACTAAGCATCCGTTCCGACAGCAGCCCCTCCGCGATCAACTGGCGCAGCGTCACATCCGGCCGAAACCGCGGGGTTGCAGACAGCAGCGGCTCCTTCACAAACCCGAAACCCTCCATGACCTGCTGATCAAACAGTTCCCGCAGCCGCCGCTGATCCGGGTGGATCGGCAAAGCGTCGCGAAGATAGCCGAGGTAAGCGTCGCGGAGGCGTTCCGCACGGACAAACGGATCGATCTCGGCTTGATTTTCAGGCATCGTTGTTCTCAGGCAGCAGCGGCGGAAGGGACAGGTTTGTTTTGGACTTGCAGGGACACCGCACTAAGTCGGCAACCACTTTCCCGTCCGCCTTGCGCTTCACGCCGAAGTTGCTTCGCCCGCAGATCTTGCAAGGCCAGTCGCCTCTGATCAACCTCATCTGCAACGGATCATTCTGAAGCCACTTCTGGACCTGCTTCACGGCGAGGCCATCCATCGGCTTCCCGAGCAGCTCAAGAACGACCTTCTTCAGAGCCTTCGCGCATCGCACCTCCTTCATAAACGCCTGGCGTTCGATCGATCGGTCCGTCTGCCAGGGAAACAGATTTCCCACCACCTGCAAGTTGGCCCGCCTCGACGGATCATCCAAAGACATAATTAAACCTCAGCGTCGAGACCTCAAGCACCCCCTTGTCCAACTCAATACCGGCCGTCGAACCCAATCTCACCTCCAGGACCATGTCCGGCGTGATCTTCGACACAAGGCGCAGGTTCTCCCGGTAAAAACCGAGCGTTCGGCAACGCGCCGACCCGACATACGTCTCGGCGGAAGCCGCCCGCCCCCTGCCCGCGAAGACCGGCAGCTCCGCATGACGGCTTTCCTCAACGATCCGGAGCACCGCGGTGACAGGATCCGTCGCGGCCGTGTCTCCCGGGCGTGCGAGCGGGATGCGACCCTCCCCGGCGATCCCCGCGTCCACGGGATCCGCCAGCTCGTGCCGCACCCCCGCCCGCGCGGTCTGAACCGCACCTTTCGCCACGATCTGCAGACGCTCCAAAGCCGGCGGCCCCTGCACCAGCACGTCGTCGCCCAGCCTCGACTCGATCGCCTCCTGAAGCCCCAGCAGGTTGCTGCTTCCACCGGCGAGCAGCACCTGCCCCAACTCCTCGGGCGCAACACCAGCCTGCCGGATCGCCCGCTCCAGCAAATCAACCGCCTCGTCCAGCAGCGGTCGGCAGAGGCCCTGAAACTGCTCGCGGGTGACCGTGGTAAACACCTCGCGCCCCCCCGACCGGACGAGTTCGAAGATGACATCGACTTCGGGCTGACCGCCGCAGAGCATGATCTTGGTGTCTTCCGCGGCCTGCCGCAACTGTTCGTGCTGTTGCGGCGTCAGACTGTCGAACGTGAACTTCGCCTCGTCTTCGCCCGCAATGCGGTTCTCGTACAGGTACCGGGCCAGCCGCCGGTCGATCTCGTCGCCCGCGTGGTTGTGACCCCGAGTGTCCAGCTCCCGCACCGACGGCATGTGCACGTCGAGCACCGACACGTCCAGGGTTCCTCCGCCCCAGTCAAAAACCGCCACTTTCTCCTGCTGCGTCAGATCGTTGCGGTTCGCGATCAACGCCGCCGTTGATTCGGAAACGAACCCGATGACCTCGATTCCCGCGTCGGTGGCCGCTTCCCGGAAGATCCGCCGCCGGACGGCCGACGTCCCGTTGGGCAGGCTGAACACAGCCCGTCGCAAGGCGTGCCCGTCGCCCACCTCATCCACTACCTCAACCAGGTACTCAAGGAACCGCCGCACCACATCGACCGGACGCCACACATACGGCGAGCCGCCTTGTTTCCTGGCGCAGTCCCAGTGGCGGTCCTCGTCGAGAAACGTCTTGATCGAGCGGATGACGTGGTATCCCTCGGCCTGATACCGCGGAAGGTCCGTCACCGCGTCGAGCCCCGCCGCAACGAAACCGCGGTCGCCGGATCCGTTGGGATCCAGAACCACCAGCGTCGGGATCGTCTCCCCCCCGGGAATCTCCCCATCGGGGTCAACCACCACGGTGTTCGTGGTTCCAAAATCGACCCCGAACGTCGCCGCCCGGTCATCACGAAGTGCTTCACCCATTCTCCCGATCCCCCTCGTCGAGTCGTTCGGCTTCCGCATTCACCGCCGTCAGCGCCGTACTCACGGCCAGCGCCAGATTCTTGGCGAAGCTGCGCAGCTTTTTGACCGCCGGCGGCAGCTCATCCCCAAGCCCGTCCAACGCGCCGAGGACCGCATCGCGTTCTTTGCCCAGCCGCCCTTCCAGGTCTTTCGCCAGCCGCTTCGCGGTACCGCCCGCCTTGACCCGCAGCCGCCGGTCCAGGTCGGCGTCCAAGCCCCTCATCGTCTGCTGCGCACCGTCGGCAACCGACCGCTGGTTGGCCAGTTCCGATTTCAGCTCGGTCACCCGGCCCTGCAAACGCTCCGTTTCGATTTCCAGCTTCTCTCTCGCCTTGAAACCGTCGGCCGCCCGCGCCTTGATCTCCGCGAGCTCTGCCGCCAAGGCCTCCGCATTGGATTGAAACCGATCGCTCCTCAGCCGCAGTTCGTTGACCCGCTGGTCTGCGTCGGCGTACTGAGCTTGCGCCTCGGCCAGCTTGGCGGCGGCTTCTCCGTGAGCCTTCTGGAGCGCCTCGGCCGCCTTGTCCAGTCCGGTCCGCAGCGCATCGGCGAGCCGCCCCGCGACGTGAAGGTCCGCCACCGGCATCGGCTTCGCGCCCTGGACGCCCGCGGCAGGCGAGCGGGGTGTTTCGAGAACCCCGCCCGGTCCGGGCGGCGGCCCGGCGGCGGCCATCCGAGTGGCCCCCGTCGGCTGCTTCGCCTTGACCTGCTTCGACGGAGGTTCGGCGGCGGGCAAGCCCTCGACACTTGCTTGCCACATGTCGAACACCCCTTGCGGCCCCTCCGTCAGGGTGATCGTCGCCGCATCCAGCGCCGCCTGACACCCCGAGACGATCACCTGCCGGGCCCGGTCACTGACATCCGCGATCAAGCCCGCGGCGTCGTCACGGGCCAGGGCCGACTCCGTTGCCGCTGCGAGCGCTTTCTCGTATTTCTTGCTGGGCTTGCGTTCGGGCGCCTTCTGCAGCGCCTGCCGACGAAAACTCGCGTTGCGGGTCGCCAGCCCGAGGGCAATCAACGCCTGCCGGCTGCTTGGGCCAAGCAAGCGTCTGGGTTCGAGCACATACCGAAACGCCTCGTCTTCCAGGTCATCCACCCGGCGCAGCAGCCGACGGAAGATCTCGCGCGACAAGGGCCCGGGCTTGAACTGCGGGATGCGATCGAGCAGCCCCCTCGCGGTCAGCCGCTCCTCGTCGAGCCACGACCCGATCACCCTGTCCCGCACCTCACGGGCATCGGGCTGGCCGCCGCCGCCTTCTTTTGCGTTTCCGTCACTCATGTCGATCCCTCTTGCAGATAGTCCGTGGCGACACCCTCGGAAAGGCCGTCAAGATACCCCGAATGAAGGACTTGCAAAGGCACCGCGTCGTTGTCCAGGACCGCCTGACCGATTCGCGCAAGCGCTTCGGGGTCGGCCCCGGCCCGGACCGCCATCCGGAAGCCGATCAGCCGCGTCAGCCAGTCGTCGCCGACTTCGGTACCCGGCTCGACCGCCCCGGCAAGAAGATCAATCCAACCCCGATCGCCGTCGGGCAAATCGATCCACTCGGTTCCCGCCGCGGCGGTCGGCACCGAACAAAGCGATGGACAAAGGTTGCGCATCAAGGCCGCCACGTTCGGATCGATCGGACACGGCCTGCGGCTCCACTCCCGAAGTTCATCCGCAAGCCGGTCGAAGGCCCCGGATCGGGTGTGCACCAGCAGCAAAAGGCTTCGGTGCCGCGGATGCGTCGCCCACGACTTCGCCCGGAGCGACCGGACCATCGCCGCCAGTTTCTGCTTGTTGATGGGTTGGTCGCGATGAAAGCAATGCTTGTAATTGTCAATCCGCCTTTGAAAGTCGGGCTCGGAGGACACCGGCGTTTGCACCAGCGCCGCCTGCCAGGCAGCCGAACAGTCCGTCATTTTCAAGCCAGCAAGCGCGGCCTGCAAACCGTCGATCACCGGCTTGGGTTTGGCACCTGCCAGAGCACCGAGCTGCTCCGCCGCAACGTGCCACGCGCGGATGCGGGCCGCCCCGCACCCGGTCCAACGGTCAGGATCGGCTTTGATCGCGGCGGCCGGCGACTCCTGAACCCTCAACACCTCGGCCAGCGCGCCATCTCCCTCCGGATCGAGCATTCTTGCCACCCACGCCGGCACCACCGCGGGCAGGCGATCATCTGCCAACAGGTATCGGTTCAATCCGACCTCCTGGCCCTCCTGCTTCAACCAGAACGACCACAGGAAGACTCCTGGCAGGCGATGCCGCGCTTCCGCGAAAATATCCTGAAAGTCAGCGTGTCCGAAGTGCCGGACGCCGGGTCGGCCCTCGGCAAGGCGGCAGAGAATCATGTCGCCTGACGAATCGCTTTCAACCTCAGGGCCCCGGCACGGACGTAGCCGCACTTCGCCCTCGCGGTAAGGCCGCGCTCGCAGACGCCACCGCGGAACCGTTTGGGCCACCCGCGCGTCCGCTTCACGCTCTCGTTGATAGGCCGACCACGCCACGGACAGCGCCGCGGGGTCGTCCGTCCGCTCAAGCCGACCCTGATGCACCGGCACCCGGACCGTCAACGGCGACCCCGAACGAAGCCGCAGCTCGAACCGTGCGCCACCCTGCTGATCGCCCGCAAACCGATGAACCACCCGCCACATCTGCCCGCGTCCCCCCGGCCCATCCGCGGCCTCAACCGTTCCGCCCTGTTCCGGCCCGTAGAGGGTTCGGTCCGTCCGCAGATGGACTTCATCGACCCCGCGGTAGCGCCGCGACTGGTTCACGTCCGGATCACCCCGCCGAAGCCCGCGACCCCGAACGCGCAGCTCGCCCGACCCCGGGGTGAGCAGGCAGCTGCCCGTCGGCACCCCCGAAGGGTTCATGTGGTGACTCTGGCCGCGCGTCAGATCATCCGTCACATCAATCCATTTCGCATCCGCACCATCCGGCCTCACCTCGACCCGGCAGAGCGCGCGGTGTGGCGGCGTCCACCCTTCCAGCACCGCGGAGGGCTCCACGTTGTCAATCAGCAGCGTCGAATCGTCGCCGCAGTCCTGCAATCGGCGCAGCCACCGGTGCGCGTCGGGCGCCGCAGTGGCGGGAGCCCCCGCGTGCCAGGCCAGCCTCCCCAGCCGCTGGGACCGGGCCGCTTCGATGCGCACCCGCTCCATCCGCCACGCGCTCCCGCCCGGCCCGTCGAGATCGAGCCAGCCCAGGTCGTCAAGGCGTTCCAAGCGTGCGTCGGGCAGAGAGATGTCAGCGGCCGACTCGGGCAGCGCCATGCGGTACTCACCCGACGCGGCCTCGGCGGCGTTGTCCGCCGTCCAGAGCACCACGTCGTCGGCCCCAAAAATCGCCCAGTCGTCCGGGTCACGCGGCCAGCGTGGCAGCGAGTACGTCGCCCGCGATTCTGCAGACGATGTTCCACCATCCCCAGGACCTCGACCGCAGAGTCCACGAAGCACGGTCGCATCGCTTGAGGCCACACGATCCACCGGCAAAAACGCGCGGTCCAGCAGCGGCCGGCCTTCGATGGCCGACAGCCCCTCCACCGAGTGCCCACGCACCCCGGGGGTGCGGAACCACAACCCCACGCGCCAATCGCCCGGATCGCCTTCGCGGAACTGGTACACCGGCGCCTCAGGCTCCTCGGCAGAAAGAGGGCTGCCCGGCCTGGCCGACACGCCACCACGCAACCGCTTCATCTCCTCGATCAGCTCGCGCAAAAACCCGCTGGGTAGTCCAGGCTGCGCGGCATCCGAGCCAGCATCAAGCCGGGGGCGGGGCCAGCCCGCTTCGTGAATCAGGAACACGAGGCTGCGCACGGCCATTCGGCCGTGTTCGCTTTCGAGGTAGGGCTTGAAGAACCGCCCGGTGACGTGCCGCCCGATGAACTCCGTCATCGCCCCGCGGGTGACCCGGCGGATGCGCCCGAGCCCTTCATGGCGGTCCAGATCGACCAGCAACGCCGCGAGGACTGGGATACGTCGCCGTGTCATGCCGGCGTGTACATGGACCACACCCACATACTTCTGAAAGCCAACATCGATCGCTCGATGCTCCCAACCGAGGAGCGCGGAACGGACCCGTTCTCCCAGGCCCGCGTACCACTCCGCCTTCGGATCGATCGTGCCAGGCTTGAGGTACCGAACGAGCGGCTCCACCAAGCCCCCAGCCTCCTCGTCGCGTTCGGCGCAGTAATGAACCGCCAACCACGCCTCGACCAGAGGCGGGGCAGGCGGAAAGCCGCGTCGAACCACGTCCCGGATGTCTCGTAAGGCGGTCCCCGGCGCAAGCCCCAGTTCGCCGAGAAACTCCGCTTCAGCCCGGCCGTGCTGCAGGTGTGCTTCGAACTTTGCCGCAATTCCCGCAAGACGTGACAGAGCACCAGAACGCTGACCAGCCATCACGCACCTTCGGGACCAGCCCGTCTTACGCCCAAACTACTGTTCACTGATTCCCTGAGAAACGATGATCCGCAGGACTGAAAACGCACCGCCTATCGGGCAGTTGGCGGGTGCGGGGGTAGTGTATCGCCCCACCCCGATGTCGGGTAGTGGCGATCAACGCCCCCCCAACTTCAACTCGGCAGGTTCATCTCCCACGGCGAAATCAATCCACTTGCAATTATTCGGGTATGAGACAGGTCCAGCGATTTACGCCCCCGCCACCTCAGGGCGGTAGCCCTGACCTACGAAGAAGACCGCTCGGCCCGGACTTCGTCGGGGCCCCCGTCAAGGTCCCACAGCTCCGGGTGATACCGGTAGTAGCTCTTGCCGAACGCGCCCCACTTCTTGCGGGTCGCATCGTCCAGACGGCCGAACTCGGCCTTGGCCTCCGCCTGGTCGTCCACCAGCAGCACGTGCTCGTTCTCGGCGATGACCGTTCCGCCGGCCGCGGTGAGCCTCAGGCCCACGGCGAAGGTGGGCACCGCGTAGCGCGAATCCGGGTCGGGTGTCGCGTCCTTCGGCACCTCCCACGTCATGCGGCCGAAGAACGGGTCGTCGATCCCGCCGGCGCGCGTGGGGTGCCGCTGGCGGCTTGTCCGTCAGTGCTTCCGGGGGGGGGCGAGGCGTGGGCACTGGCGGACAAGCCGCCAGTGGCATCCGATTCAACCCGCATGAGAATCAAGCGGGATGCGTATCAGGTGGCTTCTGCCGTGCCCCCGTCGGCCGGGTCGTCGCCGGGCAGCGTCCGCACCGACGGCAGGTCGCGTACGTGCACGTCGCGCTGCGGGAAGGGGATGTCGATGCCCTCTGCCGCGAGCGCGCGGTTGATGGCGGTGTGCAGCCCGTGCAGAACCGGCAGCCGGCGTGACAGCTCGCTGACGAATACCCGCAGCTCAAAGTCCAGCGAGCTGTCGCCAAAGCCCATAAAGAAGACCGCCGGCTCGGGCTGGTCCAGCACCAGGGGGTTGCCCTTCGCCGCGTCGAGGATCACGCGGTGGGCCAGGTCGGTGTCGGTGCCGTAGGCCACGCCGACCTTCAGCAGCAGCCGGGTGACCGGGTCGCTCAGCGTCCAGTTGACCACCTGGTCGGTGATGAAGCTTTTGTTGGGGACCAGGATCTCTTTGTTGTCCCAGTCGGTGATGGTGGTGGCCCGGATCTGGATGCGGCTGACGGTGCCGCTCAGCCCGTTGACGGTCACGGTGTCGCCGATGCGGACGGGGCGCTCAAACAAAATAATCAGCCCGCTCACGAAATTGGCCACGATCTCCTGCAGGCCGAAGCCCAGCCCCACGCCCAGCGCCGCCACAATCCACTGCAGACGCGACCACGGCACGCCCAGCTGATCGAAGGCGGCCGTGACCCCGATGCCGATGATGACGTACCGGCACACGGTCACCACGGCGTAGCGGGTGCCGGTGTCCAGACGCAGCCGCTGCAGCAGCGTGATCTCCAGCACGCCGGGCAGGTTTTTCGCCGCCACCCAGGTCAGCGCCAGCGTGAGCAGCGCCCGCAGCAGGCCCCACACAGTGACCGGCACCGCCCGCTCGCCCTCGGAGGTGACCGCGGTCGTGGTCCACACGGTGATGTCGTCCAGCACGCCCAGCGCGGGGAACAGTCCGCGCCACACCCACCACAGGCACGCCGCCACCGCCGCGGCCACCACCACCCGCAGCACGGTGCGGGTCTGGTCGCTGACCGACGACAGATCGATCCGCGGCGGCTCGGCCGCGGCGGGCACCGCGTCGCCACTGGGAGCGGCGGGCTCTGCCGCTCGATCGGCGGCCGCGGCCCGCCGCTCGTCGCGCTCGGCCCGGGCCCGCTCGATCGCCAGCCGCCGGTGCGCCACCACCACCCACCGCATCGCCACGCTGTAGACCACCAGCCCCAGCCCCGCCACCGACACGCTGGTGAACAGCCGGCTCTGGATCTCGGACGCCGTGTTGTAGTAGCCCACCGCCGCCAGCGCCCCCAGCGCGGCGGGCAGGGCCACCGCCAGCGGGAACCACACCGCCCGCGAACGCCCCACGCGCGTGTCGTGCCGCACAAACTCGGCCGTCACCCCCCTGCGCGGGTGGAGCACCCGCCAGGTGAACAGCGACAGCCCCAGCGACCCCACCATGAAGGCCAGCCGCCCCAGGCCGTGGTCCCAGTCCGTCACCCCCGCCGCCGCGGTGGTCGCCACCACAAAGCCGCACGCCGCTTCCAGCGGCAGCAGCCACATCAGGTTGCGGGCCAGCCGGCGGCGGGCCCGCTCGCTCCACTCAAAGTGCGCCCCGAACAGCCCGTGATCGCGGCACATCACCGCGAAGCCGTAGAGCACCAGCGTGACCGCCGCGACCGCCAGCACGCCGGCGCCCACCGCACGCGAGAAGTCGGTGCCGACCGCGTCGGTCGCCAGCCGCCCGCCCAGCGTGCCCAGCAGCAGCGGCCAGGGGGCGGCCAGCAGCAGCGTGATCAGGATCGCCCGCGGCGTCAGCAAAAAATGGTCCGAGTACACCCGGCCCACCAGCGAGCTGATGTGCACCAGCCGCGAACGCAGCCGCGAACGCAGCGCCCGCAGCAGCACCGCGAGCACCAGCAGCAGGCAGGGCAGCAGCGGGGCCGAGACCAGCCGCCGCCACAGGCTCGATGCCACGGCGCCCGCGTGCCCGGGGTCGGCGAAGGCGGCCGCGCCCGACGCCACCTGCCCCGCCCACGCCGGGCCCAGCGCCGTCGCGCTGGGCAGCCAGGTCAGCCGCTCGTCCAGCTCGTCGCGCAGGGCGAGCGTGCCGCGGCGCAGCTCCTGCTCCTCGGCCTTGAGCCGGCCCAGGCGATCGATCTGCTCGCCGTAGATCGCCACCAGCTGGTCGATCAGCCCGCGGCGGGTGGCCGCCAGCCCGTCCAACGCCGCCTGATCCGCGTCGGTGATGGCGGCCTGCGCCGCCGGCGCGTCGCCGCGATCCACGCCGCCCCCGGACTCCATCCCGCGGACCAGCCGCAGACGCCGCATGCGCGCCTGCACGACCTCGCGGTCGTGGCGGTCCGCGTTGCGGTCCAGCTCGGACGCCGCGGGCAGCCGCTCGCGAAGCTCGCGCAGCAGCTGGGCAAACGCCCGCCCGCCCGAGCCGATCGCCAGCACCTCGTCGGCGCTCTGCCGCGTGGTCCGCAGCCGGTGGCCCGCCGCCCGCGCCGCGGCCAGCTGCCCGCCCGCGGCGTCCAGCGCCTCGGTCACCTCGCGCAGCTCCAACCCCAGGCGCCCGTTGTCCGCCGCGGCCGACGCCACCGCCGGATGGGCCCCGTCCAGACGCTCGCGTGTCGCCGCCGACGCGGCCTCCTGCGCGCGGGCCGCGGCCAGACGCCGCGTGTCCAGGCGGTGTTCCAGCCCGGCCACCGCCGCGTCGAGCGCCGCGACCCGGGCCGACGCCCGCTCGCGCCGCGCCCGCAGCAGCTCACGCCGGGCGGGCAGCACCGCCAGCTCCTGCTCCAGCTCGGCCAGCCGGGCCGTCCGGGCGGACCGGCTGGCGGCGGCCAGCAGCCGGCGGGCCTCGGCCACCGCCGCGGGGTCCGCATCGCCGTCCCCGGCCGCCGCCGGGCCGGGCTCGGCCGCGGTAACGCGCCGCAGCTCGGCCCGCTCGCGCTCCGCCGTCTCGCGGCGGGCCAGCGACGCGGTCAGCCGCTCATTGACGTCCGCCAATTCGGTCCGCGCGTCGTCCGCTTCGCCGCGCCGCTGGCTTAACGCAGACTCCAGCTGGTCCGGCGGCGCGTCGGGCGGCGGCTTGACGAGATCCGCCAGCCCCTCCGCGGCGGTATCCGTCCATGCCGCGGCCGTCTCCAGCGCCGAGGCGACCGACGAAGCCTCCTGTCGCAGTCGATCTATCGCAGCCTCGCTGGCCGCCGCCGCCCGCATCCGCCCCAGGGCCGTGCGGTAAAGGTCCGCCGCCGCGCGGGCCTGCGGATCCACCACCGCGTCCCCCGCGCCGGACTCCAGTTCCGCCAGCCGCGATTCGATCTGCTCGGCCGTGACCCCCGCGGGGCTCGGCCCCTGCGCCACCGAGACCCCGGCCCACACCAGCGCAACCGCCGCCCCCAGCGCGGCGCCCCACGCCCGCACCCCGTTCGTTTGGCCACGGAACCCGACACCCATCCGACGTCCTCGCTTCGCAAAAAAATCCGACCTGCACGCCGGACACCCGGCCGCGCCGCGCCATTGTTCCACAACCCGCCCGCCCGGGTCGTCCGTTTCCGGCCGCGCGTGCTCCGGCCGTAGAATCAGCCCGCCGTAGCGGAGCCGTTTGAGACCGAGATAACGGACATGATCCCCTATCACGTCGTCGATGCCTTCACCGACCAGACGTTCGCCGGCAACCCCGCCGGCGTCTGCGTGCTGACCAACGCGCTGCCCGAAGCGACCATGCAGTCCGTCGCCGCCGAGAACAACCTCGCCGAGACCGCCTTCGTCGTCGTCCACGGCGACACCGCCGGGCTGCGCTGGTTCACCCCCACCCAGGAGGTGGACTTGTGCGGGCACGCCACCCTCGCCGCCGCCCACGTGCTCTTTGAGCACCACGACTGGCCCCACCCCGCCGTCCGCTTCACCACCCAGACCGCCGGCGACCTCGTCGTCGAACGCGACGGACCGCGGCTGAAGATGGACTTCCCCGCCCGCCCCGCGCGGCCCTGCCCCGCCCCCGCGGGCCTGGCCGACGCCTTGGGCGCCAAACCGGGCGCGGCCCCGATGCACACCGCCCGGGCCCGCGACCTGCTCGCCGTGTTCGACCACGCCGACGACGTCCGCGCGCTGGCCCCAAACATGCCCGCCGTCGCGCAACTCGACGCCTTCGCCGTCATCGCCACCGCGCCATCGGACGGCCCCGCCGACGACCCCGCGCACGACTTCGTCTCGCGTTTCTTCGCGCCCGGCGGCGGCGTCGACGAAGACCCCGTCACCGGCTCGGCCCACTGCACCCTCGCCCCCTACTGGGCCGACCGGCTGGGCAAAACCGATCTTGTCGGCCGCCAGGTCTCCGCCCGCGGCGGCACCGTGTTCTGCGACCTCCGGGGCGACCGGGTGCATCTCAGTGGTTACGCCGTCACCTACCTGTCCGGCCGCCTGCACCTGCCCGGCTGACCGGTCCGGCCCCGCACCCGCCCGCCATGTCCCATCCTTACGAACGCTTCACCGCCCCCGCGTCGATCGCCAAGGGCTCGGTCCTGGCCGACGTGCTGAGCCCGCGACCCCAACCCGCACGTCCGCCGCCTGGTCAGCGAGGGCACCCGCCCCCGCCTGCCCTGGGGCACCCGGCTCACGATGTTCATTGACGAACCCACGCCCGCGCTCGCGCTGCTGAAAAATCAAAGACGACCCCGAACTCTACGTCCGCCGCTCGGTCGCCAACCACCTGGGCGACGTGGCGAAGGATCACCCGCAGCGCGTCTTCGAAATCAGCGAACGCTGGCTCGACGAAGCCAGCCGCCTGCGTAGCGCCGAACGAACCGAAAGCCGCCGCTGGATCGTCCGCCACGCGCTGCGCCACCCCTGGAAAAAAAGAGACGCAGAAGCGAAGCGGCTCCGTCTCGCCGCCGGCTACGTCGAGCGCAAGCCGAACCGGTAAACCCCCACCGTCACCGCCGCTTCTTCTTCCGCTGTTTCCGCTGCTTGTAGACCTTCGCCTTTTTCGGCGGAGCTTCGTCCGCACCCGCCGGTGCCTCCCCCGCCCGCGACGCCCCGGCGTCACCGCCAGGCTCATTCAGGAAACCCTCGGGGAAGTCAATCCCCATCGATTGCAAAAGCCCACCACGCTTCTTCGCCGGCTTGCGCCCCCGCATCCGCTCGCGTATCGCCTCCAACCCTCCGCCCGACCACTCGTCCACCGCCCCCCGACGAACCGCCTCTCCGATCTCGGGCAGTGCCGCACGGCAGCGTAGATCGGCAAGCCCGCCCACCCGCTCGGCATTCAGCTTCACCCCTTCCAACCGATCCTCTTTCTCGCCGGCCGCCGGGTCCAGCCCCTTCCGCAACAACGCTTCCAGCCGCCCGCAGACCGCCGCGACATCCACCCCCCTCGGCGGGCTCGCGCGGCGGGTGGTAAACGCCCGACACCCCCGCCAGACACAGCACCCCGTCGATCCAATGCGACAACGAGTACCAGTCCGGGGGCGGCCCCGCGATCGCGTCCAGCAGCGGCTGGACCGCCCCCGCCCCCAATGTTTCCATCAGCTGAACGAACTCCTCGCCCAGCCCATCGCCAAACCAGTTGTTCGCCTACACCTGCCGCAACGCCGCCATCAGCGCCTCGGTCGCCCGCCCCACCGCCTCACCCTCGGCCACCAGCGCCAACGCCCGCGGCACGTGCAACGTCGCCCACCCCGCGGTCCCGCGCAGTTCCTGCAGCCGCGGATCCACCACCAGCCGCGCCAGCACCTCCGCGTGCTCCGCCCCCAACCCCAATGACCGCAGCTCCGACCACCCCGCCCGCGACCGCCCGCCCCAGCCGGACTCCCCCACATCCAGCAGCGCCGCGACCGGCCCCGGCAACTCCGCCCGCAGCTCCGCCTCCGCGTCGGCCGCAGCCTCCGCATCCGATCCGTGTAGTCCGTCGTCAGCCATCCTGCGAGTGTCGCCAATCCGCCGCAGATCCGTCAACCTCGTCTGCGTCAGGTTGAGTCGTCACGCCATCAAAACCGCCAACAGCCAGGCCGCCATGCCCCCCAAACCCAAGAAGAAGAGCAAGAAGAAGGGCCGCGGCCGCCACACCGACCTCGCCGCACGCGAGCAGGCCACCCGTCGCCAAGCCCTCACCAGGCTGAAGAAGGCCGAACTGATTGACCTGCTCGCCGACCTCACCCGCGCCCACCCCCCCGCCGCCCGCGACCTCGAAAAACGGCTCAAGATCGAGCCGACCTCCGACCGGCTCCTGCTCGACCTCAGCATTGCGATCAGCGAAGCCACCGACACCGAAGACCACGACTTCCCCTTCCCCGACCACAAAACCGACTACGAAGCCTACGACCGCGTCAAAACAGGTTTGCGCGCCCTCATCGCCGCCGGCGACCTCGAGAACGCGAAGTCGCTCGCCCTCGAACTCATGGAACAAGGCTCGTATCAGGTCGAAATCAGTGACGAGGGCCTCATGTCCGATGACATCCAGGAAGCCCTGCTCCCCGTCATCAAAGCCATCAAGCAAGCCAAAGTCCCCGACGCCCCCGCCTGGGCCACAGCGATGCTCGCCGCCTCCCGCGTCGATTGGATCTGCGACACAGAACTCAAAGCCTTGGCGCAGGCGTGATCCATCGCCCCTCCGCGCTCGGGCCCGATCCCGGCCAGAACACCCGACCTCCTCACCATGATCCACGACGCCACCCCCGACCAGACCCCCGCCCTGCTCGCCCTCTGCGGAACGCTGGGCCTCTTCGAACCCGACGAACTCGACGCCCTCCGCGGCATGCTAGAAGCCCACTTCGCCACAAAAGCCTCAACCGCAATCTGGCTCGCCGATCTCGACGACAACCACACCCCCATCGCCCTCGCCTTCGCCGAGCCCGAACGCATGACCCACGGCACCTGGAACCTGCTGCTGCTCGGCACCCACCCCGCCCACCAAAACACCGGCCGCGGCACCGCCCTGCTTGCCGAGGTCGAACACCGGCTGCGCGAGCAGAACGAGCGCCTGTTGCTCGTCGAGACCGCCGGCCTCGACGACTTCGACGGCGTCCGCCGCTTCTACGCCGACCGCGGATTCACCTCGGAAGCCACGCTCCGGGATTTCTACGCCGACGGCGTGGACAAGGTGGTGTTCCGCAAGGGGATTGGGGCGGGGTGACGAACGGAAGGGCCATTGGCGCTTACCCACGGCGAGGCCTCTCCCGTAGGTCAGGCATACCTGCCTGACATTCGGCCGGAGGGCGAAAACCTGGAACCGGATGATCCGGAAGCCGGCCCTGCGGGCCAGTGTCAGGCAGGTATGTCTGACCTGCGTTCGGAAGAGAGCGGGCGCAAAAAAAACGGCCCGCCGTGGGGGGCGGGCCGTTCGTGAACGGTCGTCGTGAAACGCGGTCAGCTCACTCCGCGGCTTCGGCCTCGGGCTGCTCGATGCCGGTCATCGGCCCGGCGTCCACGTCCAGCAGGTCCTCGAAGGCGTCGGGCATGGTCTCCAGGTAGGCCCGCAGGCGGCCCTTCATCTCGGCGAGCTTCTCGGCGTGGGCCGGGTCGGCGGCGAGGTTGGTGGACTCCTCGGGGTCGTTGGTCAGGTCGTAGAGCTGGTCGGCGTCGAAGTAGTTGTCGTACCAGGCGGCCTCGGGGTTCAGCTGGCCGCGTTCAAAACGGTGACCGCCGGCGGCCATGCCCATCTGGTGGTACCGGGCCAGGGGCTCGGGGTCGTAGCGGGTCTGGTTGGCCATCCAGGGGAACTCGGTGGTGGCCTTCTTGTACTCGGCGGCCTGGTCGGCCAGACGCTCTTCGAGGGTGCGCTGCAGGCTGGGCGGCACGCGGAAGGCGATGTACTTCCAGCCGGGGGTGGACACGCTGCGGGTCAGGCCGATCTCGCTGTAGGCGCTTTCGTGAGTTTCTTCGACCTCGCCCTTCACGAGCGGCAGCCAGCTCTTGCCGTCGAGCACCATGTCCTCGGGTGCGGTGATGCCGGCGGCTTCAAAGAAAGTCGGGGCGAAGTCGGTGTTCTGGGTGATGGCGTCGACCACGGCGGGCTTCAGGGTGCCGGGCCAGTACGCGAGGGTCGGGGTGATGAGACCGCCCTCGTAGGCGGTGCCCTTGCTGCGGCTGGCCATGCCGTGGTCGTTCATGTAGACGACCAGGGTGTTCTCGGCGATGCCCAGCTCGTCGAGCCGGTTGAGCATTGCGCCCACGCCGTCGTCGAGCCAGGTGGCCTTGGCCAGGTCGCGGTCGATGCCGGCGGCGTCGAGGCGCTCGTAGATGCTCTCGCGCGGGGGCAAGAGGCCAGTGATGGGCTCATCCAGCAGGCCCTCGCCGCTGATGCGCGGGTCGGCGGCCAGCGACGCGTTGACGTCGGGCACGTGCGTCAGCGTGGTGGCGAAGTAGAGGTAGAACGGCTCATCACCGCCGGCCGATTCGTCGATAAAGTCGATCGCCGACTTGGTCAGCCACTCCATGTTGTGGTGGTCCATGCCGGTGTTGACCAGCAGCTTGTCGTCGTGCAGGTTGCCGCGGTAGGCGCCCTTGACGTAGTCGAAGCCGAAGTGCTTGATGCCTTCGCAGATGGCGTCGTAGTTCTGCTTGAGCTTCGCCGCGACCTCGGGGTCGGCGGCGTCACTGCCCTTGGGCGTCTTGAGCGCGACCCCCACGCCGTTGACGTGCCACTTGCCGACGAAGCCGGTGCGGTAGCCGTTTTTCTGCAGTACCCGGGGGATGATCGGCTGTCCACTCGCGAAGCCCGTGTTCCACAGCACGCGGCGGATGCCTTCGTCGGTGCTCTGCTTGGTGAAGAAGGGGATGGAGCAGCGGCTGGCAAACTGCCCGCTGAGGCAGGTGTAGCGGCTGGGCGAGCACACGCTGCTGGCCACGTAATTCTTGTTGAAGCGGACGCCCTCGGCGGCCATGCGGTCGAAGTTGGGGGTGAGGGCTTTGCCTTCGATATAGCCCAGTTCTTCGTTCGCCTGGTCGTCGGTGATCAAGAAAATGATGTTGGGCTTCTCGGCCGCGGCGGCGGGTAACGCGGCGGCGGCGAGGGTGAGGGCGGCGAGGGTGCGTTTGATGGGGTTCATAGCTGAGGTCCTGGGGCGGGGTGGGTTAATGAACGGAGAGCGCTGCGCTTTACACGAAGGGCACGAAGAACACGAAGGCACGAAGAGGAAGAAGAAGTAGTTCCAGTCAGGTGTTTAAGACGCGGCGGACCCCGTCGATCAGTCGCGCCTCGTGAAAGTTGATGAGTAGACCGCGTGGCAGGCCCAGTGATTGAAGATAGAGCAGCACCTGTCCCTTGTAGGCCGAATGAAGGTTTTCGACGGCTTTCAACTCAACGACGAGTTGATCCTCCACCAACAAATCGACGCGGCCTTCACCGATCGATCGCTTCTCGTAGAGCAAGTGGACCTCGTGCTCGGCCTTGAAGCCGATGCCACGAAGCTCCAGCTCTATCTCCATCACCCGCTGGTACTGAATCTCCGGAAATCCCGCCCCGAGCGTTTTATGGACCTTGATCGCTGCGCCGATGACGGCCCGAGCCAGCGGGGAGTCGTGCTCGTTCATTTTTTGCCTTTCTTCGTGCCTTCGTGTTCTTCGCGCCCTTCGTGTTAAGCGAAGCGCTGCCTTGGCAAGCCACCGAAGCCACCCTCACTCGACCACCGAGGTCACCAGCACCGCGGCGGCGACCTTGCCGCCGTCGTCGGGGAAGGTGAGCTTGATCTGGTTGGTGTCCTTCACCAGCTCCAGCGGCACGGGCACTTCGATCATGCCGTAGAAGGTGGGCCGGCCCTCCTGGGTGCCGCCCATCCAGTCGGTGGGGAAGTCGATGGCCTGGCCGTTGAAGGTCACCTCGGGCGCGAGGCTCAGACCCGGGGTGCGGCCGATACTCAGACGCAGTGTGGCGTGACCTTCGTCACCGGTCGGGGTGTTCTCAAAGGTAAAGCCGACCGGCTCGTCGGCGGCGATGGCTTGCAGGTAGTCGGTCGCGTAGGTGCGGGTCTCGGTGACGGTCCGCTCCGCGGGGATCGCCGCACGGGTGTCGACCATGACCACCGCGCTGGCGCCCACGTCGAGCGAAACGGTCTCGGGCACGGCGGGCAGGGTGCGCTCGCGCAGCTCGGCGAAGTCGCCCGCGGTGGTGAGCGTGCGCAGGGCGACCTTGCTGATGTCCAGGCCATCCAGGCCCTTGAGCGTCACCTCGTGCGCGGTGTCGTCGAGGTTGGTCAGCACCAGGTTCAGCCGGCGCCCGTCGGCCAGGGCGTGGACGCGGACGTCGGGATCGTCGCTGGCGTGCTGCCGCCACTGGCCCTCGATGCCCTTCCAGAACTTGTAGAACAGCTCAAGCTCGGTGGTGACGTAGTGACCCTTGCCGCCGCTGCGGCGGAACAGCACAAAGCTGTAGGGCTCTTCTTCGGTGCCGCCGGCGTAGTCGTAGGTCCACTCGCCCACGCCCAGGATGAAGGGGATCGCCTTGATGACGCGGTCGGGGTGGTCCATGAAGGTGTGGTTCATGCCGATCATCGACCGCAAAATCAACCCGATCCGCTTCCCGCGGGCCGGCCAGGTCTTGCCTTCGTCGCCGAAAATGATGCGGCCGTACTCGGTGATGGTCTGGGGCTTGGCGACGCCGAACTTGATGAAGCTGTAGTGGTCGATGAGGTCGAGGATGGCTTCGGTGTTGCTGCCGGTGCGTTCGGCGTGCGTGCCCTGCACGTTGATGCCGTCGTAGAGGTGCGTGGAGAAGAAGTCCATGTGTTCGCCCGCGACGTCCATGAACATCTGCTGGTTGTCTTCCCACTGCTTGAAGTCGGCGGCCTCGACCTCGGCCCACGCGGCGGAGTAGCCGCCGATCAGGATGTCGGGCACCAGCTCGCGGATGCGTTTGGCTTGGACGACGTGTTGCTCGGCCATCTGCCGGCGGGTGGTGCCGATGTCCTTGGCGTGCACGAACGGCTCGTTGAAGATCTCGTAGTACTTCGGTCGGTCCTCGTCGGACCAGTAGTGCTTGAGGTAGTTCGCGGTCCACTCGGCGGCGGCTTCTTCGCTGCGGGGGCCGAAGGCGGCGTGGTCGTTGCCCGGGATGCCGACCATGAACTCGGGGTGGGTGCAGAGCACGGTCTCGCGCATGAAGGCGGGCACGTGCCGGGGGGTGTCGGCGTGCTCGGCCCGGACCTTCTCGCCCTCTTTCTTCATCCAGGCCACGTCGGGCATCTCGCCGTTTTCGGGGTCGGCCGGGGTCACGCCCATGCGCCAGCTCTGCACGCCGCCGTCGCGGCCGTAGCTGACGTCCAGCTCGTTGACCAGGTAGTCGTACTGCGCGTCGCTGGTGTCGGGGTCGGTGGGCGAGGCGTGCAGGGTGATGAACTGGGCGCGGTCGAAGGTATCGACACCGCCGATGTTGCGGACGGTGGCGGGGTCGATGGTGACCGTCGCCGAGGTGGCCGGGAGGGCAAGGGCCGCGAGGGCGATGGGGAAGATGTGTTTCATGGTGGGGAGTTCGTTGGTGTGTGGCTTTAGAAGGCAACGCTGCGCTTGTCACGAAGGACACGAAGGCACGAAGGCCACGAAGGAAAAGACAGAGGGGGCCGAACCGGCTATCCGGTGTTGAGTATGCGGCGGACGCCATCGACCAGGCGAGCTTCGTGAAAGTTGATGAGTAGACCACGGGGAAGGTCGAGCGACTTGAGGTAGAGCAGGACTTGACCTTTGTAAGCGGCGTGGAGGTTCTCAACCGCCTTGAGCTCGACAACCAATTGGTCTTCGACAAAGAGATCGACGCGCCCTTCGCCAATAGATCTTTGTTCGTAGAGCAAATGAACTTCGTGTTCGGCACGGAACCCGATGCCCCGCAGCTCCAATTCGATCTCCATCGCCCGCTGGTATTGAACCTCCGGAAACCCGGCGCCCAGCGCACTGTGCACCTTGATCGCCGCGCCAATCACAGCGCGGGCCAACGGGGAATCGTGCTCGTTCATCCTCATTGCCTTTCTTTGTGGCCTTCGTGCCTTCGTGTCCTTCGTGTAAAGCGAAGCGCGGCTTGGAGTCAGCGAGAGGAAATTCGCACCGTGGCCGCCGCCCCCAGGCCGCTTCCAGACACCGCAACCACAATCTCGCCGGGCCCATGACCCGCCTGTACGACCGCCAGAGCGCGGCCCTGAGATGTGGTGAGTGAAGCGGCCTGATAGGGCTGGACGTTGCTCGGCGAGCCGTTGTCCACGCCCAGCAGGCGGGCGGGACCGTTGATCGCGAAGTGGATCGTCGCCTCGGCGTGGCGCACGCGGTGGCCGTCGGCGTCGTGGAGGCGGGCTTCGAGGTGCGCGGCGTCGCGGCCGTCGGCGGCGAGCGTGTCGCGGTCGCAGGTCACGCGGACCTCGGCCGGGGCGCCGGCGGTGTGCAGGGTGTCGGATGCGCCCTCGCCCTCCACCGTGAGCGTACCGGGCTGCCACGGCACGGCCCACTTGTAAAGCCGGTCGGGAAAGTCGGCGAGCCGCTGCACGCCCAGGCTCTTGCCGTTGAGCTTCAGGTCGAGCGTGGGCAGGGCCGAGGCGACCTCGACAACGACGGTCTCACCCGCGGCGTAGTTCCAGTGGCGGTTGACGTCGTGCCAGGCCCACACGCGGTTCTCCCACTGGCCGGGCTCTTTCTCGACGACGGCGCCGTCGGCGTCCACTTGGTAGAGCGATTTTTCGACGGTCTGCGTGGTGATGTGGACGTGCGGCTTGTCGGGGGACCACAGGGTCTTGTAGTGGTGCCACGAGGGCTTGGGAAAACCGGCGGTGTCGAGCAGGCCGCTGTTGGTCGCCTTCTTGGGCCACCCGCCGTGCGACTCGCCCAGGTAGTCGATGCCGGTCCACAGGAACAAGCCGCTGACAGACGGACGCTCTTCGACGGCCTTCCACTCGTGGTAGTGGGCGAGGTTCTCGCAGCCCATGACCACCTTGTCGCGGTGGTGCTTCCGGGCGTAGTCGTACATGACACGGCGGTAGCTGAAGCCCACGACGTCGAGCGCCTCGCCGTAGGGGGTTTCGAGGCTGGCCGAGGGCAAAATGCAGTTGGCGACGACCGGGCGCGACGTGTCGAGCTCGCGCGTCCACGCGGCGAGCTTCTGCGCGGTTTCACCGCACTGGTCGGGGCCGGCTTCGGCGATGGTCCGTTTGATGGTGTCGCGGTCGTGCGGCGGCTGCGACCAGAAGTAGTTGCCCTGCCAGTCGATGTCGAAAAAACCCGTGGACTCGGAGTAACCCGGGTAGGTCCACTCGATCTCGTTGCCGATGCTCCACTGGATCACACAGGGGTGGTTGCGGTCGCGCCGCATCGTGGCCTTCAGGTCGGCCTCGGCGTGGGACTGGAAGTGCTCGCAGTAGCCACGGGTGATGGCGTCGACCGACTGCTCGTTGCAGTTCTTGCGTTTGTCTTTGGGGTTGTCCCACTCGTCGAAGAACTCGTCCTGCACGAGGAAGCCCATGCGGTCGCACAGGTCCAGGAAGTTCGCGCTCGGCGGGTTGTGGGCGGTGCGGATGGCGTTGCAGCCGCCGTCCTTGAGGGTCCGCAGCCGCCGCTCCCACACGGCGTCGGGCACGGCGGCGCCGACCAGGCCGCCGTCATGGTGCAGGCAGACGCCTTTGATTTTCGTCGGCTGGCCGTTGAGGAAGAAGCCTTTTTCGGGGTCGAACCGGATCGTTCGGAAACCGAACGTTGTTTCGAGGGCGTCGATCGGTTTGCCTGCGCGCTCGATGACGGAGCGCAGCCGGTAGAGCACCGGCGCGTCGGGCGACCAGCGCTGCGGGTCGACCACGTCGAGAATCTGCTCCAGCACGGCAATGCCGCGGGCCGCGGACTTGAAGTCGGCGCGGGTGCACGCGACCTCGGTGCCATCGGGGGCGGTCACCGTCTGGTGCAGCACGAAATCGGTCTCGCCGGCGCCGTCGGCGACTTCGGTCCGCACGTGCACTTTCGAAGTCGCGTCGGTGAGGTCGGGGGTCGAAACGAACACGCCGTCGGGCGCGATGCGCAGCGGGGCGACGGTGGTCAGGGTGACGTCGCGGTAGATGCCCGAGCCGGTGTACCACCGGCTGTCGGCGTAGCGCGTGTGGTCCACCCGCACCGCGATCAAATTGTCTTCGCCCGCGGGGTTCAGGCGGTCGGTCAGGTCCAGGTGGAAAGGGCTGTAGCCGTAAGGGTGCTCGTGGACCCGTTGGCCGTTGACCCAGACCTCGCTGCGGTTGTAGACGCCGTCGAAGGTGACGAAAACGCGGCCGCCCGGGGGCGTGTCGGGGGTGGCGAAGGTTTTGCGGTAGGTGCCAAAACCGCCGGGCAGGTAGCCGGTGCAGCCTTCGAGGTTGTCGTCGAAGGGGTGCTCGACCGACCAGTCGTGGGGGAGCGGCACGCCGCGCCAGGCCGCGTCGTCGAACGCCGGCCGCGTGGCAGCGGGGTCGTCGGTTTCGGCGAAACGCCAGTCGTCGTGAAAGAGTTGCGTGGTGCGGGCGGTCATGGGGCGGACGCGATCTTATCAGTTGGGTTAATTGTTTACAACGCTGAGCCGGTGGTCGTGACGGGCATTCGTTCACTGCCTGACGCAAAAGGCAGCGCATCGATCGCAGCGACGCGAAGGAGACAGGAAGCGCATCTTCGGGAGGCGATCGGCGTCTCGGAAGGGCGAGGCTCCCATCGGGGCTGCGCCGCGGCGCAGGCTCGCCCTCGCGGTGACGGTTGAACCTCTGACGGGTGCGTCGGTCTCGACGCCTTCGATTCAATCGCGGCGATGCTTAACCGACCTCGAACGGCCCGAGCTTCGCCCAGTCGAACTCCACACCGGTTCCCGGAGCGTCGGGAGCGACGGCGAGGTGGTTCTCGATGACCAGGGGCCGCGTGGTGTATTGGTCGATGGGGAAGCTGTGGACCTCGATCCAGCCGGCGTTGGGCTGCGCGCTGACGAGGCTGACGTGCAGCTCCTGCATGCCGTGGCTGCACACGGGCAGGTGGCCGCCCCGCTGCCGGGACATCTCGGCGACTTTGAGGAAGCCGGTGATGCCGCAGCAGTTGCTGGCGTCGGGCTGGATGTAGCTGAGCTTCGCGTGGTCGAAGGCCAGGCCGAACTCGTACTCGGTGTGCAGGTTCTCGCCCATGGCCAGCGGCACGCCGGTGGCGTCGGCGATCTCGGCGAAGCCGAAGTAGTCGTCGGGCAGCGTGGGCTCTTCGAACCAGAGCACGTTCTGCTCTTTGAAGCGTTTCGCGGCCTCGATGGCCTCGGGCACGGTCAGCGCATAATTCGCGTCGACCATGAAGGCGATGTCGTCGCCAACGAGCCTGCGCACCGCGGCGGCGCGGGCGTAGTCCTCACTGCGGTCGGCGCGACCGACCTTGATCTTCACGCCGTTGACGCCGTAGTCGAGATAGCCGCGAACGCTGTCGAGCAGCTCGTCCTGGGTCAGCCCCAGGTCGATGCCGCCGCGGTAGGCCCGGCAGGTCTTTGCGGCGGCGCCGGCCATCTGCCACAGCGGCTTGTCGTCGCGCTTGCCCTTGAGGTCCCACAGCGCGATGTCGACGGCGCTGACGGCGAAGGACGCGATGCCGCCGCGGGCGACGTAGTGCAGGTGCCACTCCAGCTGGTCGTAGCGGGCGGCGATGTCCGTGCCGTCGGTGCCCACCAGCGCGGGCGCGATGTCGTGGGTGATCATCGCGGCGATGGCGTGGCCGCCCTTGCCGCCGGTGTAGGTGTAGCCGGTGCCGGTGCTGCCGTCCTCAAACGTCACGGTGGCGGTGACCAGCTGAAAGAAGTGATGATCGCCGTGCTTGGCGTCCACCATCACAAATGGCAGGGGGACGTTGAACAGGCGGGGTTGAACAGACTGGATCTTCACGGGGCGGGGTCCTGACGGGTGGCCGCGTCGACGCGGCGTTGATACATACGGTAACCCACCCGCCGGACGCCCTCGATCAGCTCGGCGTGCGGGGTGTCGGTGGTGGTCACCAGGCCCACGTTGAAGTTCTCGCCGTCGCCGCGGCCCGAGGCCGCCTGGTCCATGTACTGGAACCAGCCGGTGCCCACGATCTGCGGGTTCTCCAGCGCGCCCCCGACGTAGTGCTCGTAGGCGGCGCCGCGGCCCGCGGCGTCGGCCACCGGCCGCAGGCCGGGGCTGAACATCCCGCGGTCGCTGGCGCCGAAATGGAACTCGCCGATGATCAGCGGTCGGTCGATGTCGTCGGGCAGCCGAAGGCCGGCCACCGAAACGTCGTACTTGTTCATGCTCACCACGTCGCAGTAGCGGGCCGAAGCGCGGACCACCTCGTCGTTCTGCCACGCGAACCGCGAGCCGAGGTAGAGCTTGTCGGGCGCGTGGGCCCGCAGCTCTTCCTTCACCGTGCGGTAGTAAGTGTCGTAGATCCGCCGGTTGAAACCCAGCAGGTCCGGGCCGGCCCGCCGCACGTCGGGGGGCTCGGTGCTTTCGAGCAGCGCGGCCCACGACGCGTGGTCGGTGCCCCACGCGGCGTTGAGCGCCGCGATGCCGCGGTGGTTCTCCTTCAGCTCGCGGACGAACACCCCCTTGGCCGCCTGCTCGGCGGGGCTGGTCAGCACGTCGAGCGCCAGCTGCGTCGGCCCGCCCCACTGGATCTCGTTGTCGACGTAGAAGCCGATGTTCCACGGGTCGGTGGCCTCGTTCGCGGCGGTCTCGGCCTCGGCGATGCTGCGGCGCACCGCGGCGCGGAACGCGGGGTCGAACACGTCGTGGAACTGTCCCCAGTAGCCGCTGTTGCCCGCGATCACCGGCCCGCCGGTGACCCAGACGAATGCGGTGTAGGCCGTCTTCTTCTGGCCGTAGACCGCGGTGCTGCCCCAGCTGGCGATCGTGTTCATGCCCCAGCTCTTGATCCGGGCGTGGGCCAGGTCGGCAAAGCCCGCCTCCCATTGCTCGCCGAACTTGCGCTGCAGGTTGGCGTTGTAGAAATCGTAGGTGCGGAACGGAACTCGGTCGGCGTAGAAGCCGTGCGGTGCCCAGGTGCTCTCGCCGTAATGGGCCGCGAGCGGGTCTTCAGACCCCGATTCCTCTGTCGGCAGCCACTCGAAGTAGCTTTCTCGGCCGCTCACCCCGGTCCCACCGAAGCGCGGGTCCACGCAGTCCACCCCGTGCGACCAGAAAAGCCGGCCGTCGGGATCGACCAGCCACCACTGGCCGTCAAGCTTCGTCACCCGGAAGTGCCCGGTGGCCTGCAGCTGCGGGCCGTCGGCCCAGCCGCCGTAGCGGCCGCGGCCCTCGGGCCCGGGGCGGGCGGCGTGGTCGTCACGCTCCGCGGCCAACTGCTCGGCCAAGCCTTCCTCCGTGTGGATCTTCCCGGGCCAGTCGGCCTTGTTGAACTGCCCGTAGCGGTCGAAGAAGGGCAGGAACGTCGCCGAGTCGAGCACCTCCAGGATGCCCTTGGCCCGGATCCCGCCGATCAGGAAGTGGTGCGGGTGATCGGGCGTGCGCAGAAAGGGGACCACGCTCTCAATCTGAGAAAGGTCGATCGCGCTCTGACCCGGCGCCGCGCGCATGCCCACCAGCTCGAGCGGCGGGTCCAGCACCCAGGGCGTGTTGCAGAGGTCAATCTCAAGGGTGCCCGCCGCGTGGCCCGCGAAGTCTTTGGAGAACCAGATCCGCTTCTGGGAATCCTGCTCGCCGCCGGGCATTCGCACCCCGAGCGCCAGCTCCATGGGGTGCTCGGACAGGTTCACCACGTCCATGGCGATGGACCGCCGGCCGCGCAGGTCCCACGACCCGTCGGACGCTTCGAGCGTCATCCCGGGATACTCGTCCTCGAGGGTCGTGCGCACCTCCAGCCACGCCTGGCCGTCGCGTTGCACCCGGGTGGCGGACCACGCCTTGCCGCTCACCTCCGCGTCGAACCGCGCGTCCCCGAAGTCGATCAACGGTGCACTGGGCGTGGTGATCGGCGCCTCGGGGCGTGCGGAGACCGACCGCGTTTCGCCGTGGGCATCGTTGGCGTTCTGCTGGGTCGCGGGCTCGGCGGCCGGGGTGGACGGCGCCCAAGCCAGAGCAATCAGCGTCGCAACTGCCAGATTCCGGGTTGAGCTCATAGTCGGTCAAGGGAGGAAGTGTGGTTGAAGCCGCCGCGTGCGGGACGGCAGGGGGCCCCGCGTGTCGATCCCGTGTCAGGCGAGGTTGGCCCTGAGCGCAATCAGCGTACCTTCCACGTCACGCCGGCGGACGGCCTTGAGAATGGCCGCGTGCTCCTCGAAGATCTGGCGGTGATCGTCGAGCCGCGTGTAGGCCAGCAGCATCCGCGAGCAGAGCTGCCGCCAGGGCTGGACGAAGTCGTCGCCGCCGCAGCCGTGCAGGATGGCCTCGTGCAAGGCCATGTCGTCGCGGGCGATCGCCGCGACGTCGCCGTCCGCGCAGGCCCGATCGAGTGCCACCAGCGCGTCCTCGATCGCGTGCAAGGATTCCTCGGTCAGATCAGCCAGCCCGCGGTGGACGTTGTGCACCTCGATCTGGCGTCGAAGCGACAGGATGACGGCCCGGTTCTCGGGGTGTGGGGGGTGCCGCACGGTCACCCCGCGGTTGGCCTGATAGGCCAGAAACCCCTCCTGCGACAGCTGAAGGAAGGCGTCGCGGATGGGGCCACGGCTTACGCCAAAGCGCGTCGCCAGCTCCACCTCACGCAGCACCTCGCCCGCGGAATACCCGCCCGCGACGAGTTCCTGACGCAGCTCGGCCGTGACCTGTTCTCGTATGGTTCTCTTGATGGCCATGATCAGTACCGGTTGCGCGAAACGGAAGCCGGGTGGTATCGCACCGCTTGCACATTGCCGGCACCATAGATGGTGTAAATAATTTCAGCAAGGCTGTTTCGCCAGCCACCTGAATCCGGTGGGCTTGCGAAGGCCATTTCGCTTGCGGTCACTGCTTCCGCAGGCCCGGCAGTCCGCGGACACGCCTCACCTGAGCCGAGAACGAGCATTCGCAGGTGCTCGCAAAGCGGCGGGACGAACCCGGGCCGCGGCCGCGGCCGCGGGGAGTCGAGTCAGCGAGGCGGGCGACGGGTTTCACCGGCCGCAGGCACGCGGGGCGTTTCACCGGCGTCTAGACGTGGATTGCCCGCCCCGAAACGGCCAGGGCGGCCTCCTTAACGGTCTCGCTGAGCGTGGGGTGGGCGTGGCACGAGCGGGCGATGTCCTCGCTGCTGGCACCGTAGGCGATGGCGGTGCCGCACTCGGCGATCAGGTCTCCGGCCATGTGCCCGATGATGTGAACCCCCAGCACGCGGTCGGTCTTCGCATCGGCCAGCACCTTCACGCTGCCCGCGTCGGCCACGTCGATGGCCCGGGCCCGGCCGTTGGCGGCGAAGGGGAAGCGGCCGACCTTGTAGTCCACGCCTTCTTTTTTGAGGTCGTCCTCGCTGCGGCCCACGCTGGCGATCTCGGGGTCGGTGTAGACCACGCTGGCGATGGTCTGGTAGTCCAGGTGTCCGTGGCCGGTGGCAATCATCTCGACGCAGGCGATGCCCTCTTCCTCGGCCTTGTGGGCGAGCATGGGACCGGGGATCACGTCGCCCACGGCGTACACGCCGTCGGCCGAGGTCTTGAACCGCGGGCTGACCTCGATCTGGCCGCGTGCGTTGGGGGTCACGCCGATGTGCTCGAGCCCCAGCCCCGCCGTGTTGGGCTTGCGGCCCACGGCGACGAGCACGCGGTCGGCCGTCACCGCGTCGGCGCCGTCACGCTCGATGCGGACGCCTTTGGCGGTGGTCTTGACGCCGGTGACCTTGCTCCCCAATTCAAACTTCAGCCCCTGCTTTTTGAAGATCTTGTGGGCTTCTTTCGCGAGCTCGGTGTCCATGCCCGGCAGGATGCGGTCCAGGTACTCCAGCACGGTGACTTCGCTGCCCAGGCGACGCCAGACGCTGCCCAGCTCCAACCCGATCACGCCGGCGCCGATGACCACCAGCTTTTTGGGCACCTCGGCGTACGCGATGGCGTCGGTGGAGGTGTCGACCCGGTCCTGGCCCAGGTCCACGCCCGGCAGCGACGCGGCGACCGAGCCGGTTGCGATCAGCACGTTCGTGGCGGTCACCGTCTCGTCGCCGATGGACACGGTGCGGCCGTCGCCGCTGTCCTGCGTGAAACAGGCCGTGCCGTGAAAAACCTTCACCTTGTTCTTCTTGAGCAGCCCGGCCACACCGCCGGTCAGCGTCTTCACCACGCCGTCTTTGCGGGCCATCATCTTCTTGAGGTCCAGCGCGGCTCCCTTCACCGCGATGCCGTGGTCCGCCAGGTGGTGCTGGGTCTGCTCGTAGAGCTCGCTGCTGTGCAGCAGGGCCTTGGAGGGGATGCAGCCGACCCGCAGACAGGTGCCGCCGAGGGCGGGCTCCTTGTCGACGCAGGCGACGTTCAGCCCCAGCTGGGCGGCACGGATGGCGGAGACGTAGCCGGCGGGGCCGGCGCCGATGACGAGCAGATCGAAGGTGTGAGAGGGCATGCCGCCATGTTACGCGCGGCGGGTACACTGAGCCGGTCAGCATCCCCCCCCGGACGTGCCGCCCCGACGTGCCCCCGCCCGACCGTGTTGCGGCCCCCCGCTCGAGCCCGCCCGCTGATCACCGGCGCGCCCCCACCTCTTCCCCCCCGCCCCCCGCCGGACCGCCCCGCGCTGCCCGGCGCCCGGAGTCTGCCCGATGCCCCCCCCGACGCCCACCCCCCCGCCCGAAGCGCGGTGCGTGCTGCTGGTCGGCGGCGGCGCGGTGCCCTCGAATCTGGTCGCGGCGCTGGGCCAGCGGAGGATCGCGGTAACCCTCGCCCGCGCGGCACCCGAGGTCATGGCCGAACTGGCCGGCGGCGGGGTGGCCTCGGTGGTCGTGGTGGAGCCCGAGCGACAGGACCGGGCCGATGAGTTGCGCGTCGCCGCGGGGGTGTACCACCCAGACGTCCGGTTCTGGGCCTACGCCCCCCAGGCCCCGGGGCGGGAGGCCACGCTCTCGGTTTTTGCCGCCGCTTCGGGAAAACCCGATGAAAACGCTGGATCTGGTGCGAACCCGTGGTATCCTCCAGCGTACGAAGGGCAGGAAGCCACCTCCGCCGCGACGTGGGAGCCGCACTCAAAAGCCGGCCCCCGCCCCGACGCGGAACCCGCGTGCTCCACCCAAACCGGCCCGAACCGGCCCGTGGAGGCCGCAGACGACGACCAGACACTGGTCACCGAGCAGGAGCTCGCGATGCTGCTCGGGACTGACTCAACGCCCGGACCGGGAATCGGCCCGGGTCGGGGGACCGGCTCCGTTCGCGGGCACGGTCGAGAAAGCGGCGGGCCAAACGGCGGGCCAAACGGCGGAGAAGAGAGATCACCACGATGACGTCACTCGGTGGCACGCAGACCGATCAGCTCGACGGCCCGCGCCGTCCGTCACCCGCGGCCGTCAGCGGCCCCATGCGGATCGTGGTGGTGGTGCAGCGCGACCTTGCCGACCGCCTGATCGCCCACCTGGCGGACCCTGTGACCGCCCCGGCGGGCCGCGAGGCCGAGGTGGTGTTCGTAGGCGGCTTCCTCTCGGCGATGGGCGAGGCGGCTCGCCCCGGCCCGCCCGTGGGCGCCGTCATCGGCCCGGTCCGGCACCTCGCGGGCATGGCCCGGTCGACCGCCGAGTCGCTGCGGCGGCTCGCGCCGCAAGCCCGGCTGGTGGTGGTGCGCGAAGCGGGATACGAGAGCGAGGTGCACGAGGTGCTGGTCGCCGGCTTCGATGCCGTTCTGCCACCCGACGCGACCGCGGCCGAGCTCGGGGTGGCGTTGGGGGTGACCCTCGCGCTGGCCGACACGGCACCCGCCGCCCGGCTCCCGGACCTGCCCGACCCCGGCGACCTGACCGGACTCGAACTGGGACCCGCCGGGCGGCCGCCCAAGCCGGACCCTGATCGAGACGAGCCCGCGCCGCGTCCCAGCCCGCACGACGTGATGATCGACGAGCAGATCCGCCGGCAGGAGCCTTGCGACGCGGACCAGACACCGACCCCACCCACCGGCCCGGCCGCGGGCGACCGCCCCGATCCGCCCCTGGGCGACACCGACCTGGTCGAAGAGCTGCTGCGGGGCGGCGGACGCCTCGGCCCGCTCGCCCTGCGGCTGGTCGCCGAGCAATCCGGCATCGATGGCATCGCGTGGGCCCACGAGGGCGACGACGTTCCCGCCGGGCACCCCAGCGCGTCCCTGCATTACCTGGGACGCGACCACGGCGTGCTGCATGCCCCGCCGCCCGCGTCCACCGACTCACTCGGGCCCTGGGCCGCGTGGCTGGCCCGCTGGATTGCGCTTGAAGACCAGTTCGAACACCTGCGCACCCTGAGCGTGAAGGACGAGCTCACCGGCGCGTGGAACCGCCGCTACTTCGACCGCTTCCTGGCCCGCGTGCTGGAGCGCGCGGCCGAGGGCCGCCAGCAGGTCACCCTGCTGGTCTTCGATATCGACGATTTCAAGCTCTACAACGACGAGTACGGGCACGCCGCGGGCGACGAAATCCTGCACGAGGTCGCTGCGATGATGCGCTGCTCGGTGCGCGACCACGACGTGGTCGCCCGGATCGGCGGCGACGAGTTCGCGGTCATCTTCTGGGACGCCGGCGAGCGCCGCGAAGCAGGCTCCAAGCACCCCGGGGACGTCCGCGCCGCCGCGGAGCGGTTCCAGAAGGCCATCACCAATCACAAGTTTCCCAAGCTGGGCGATCAGGCCGCCGGCCACCTCAGCGTGTCGGGCGGGTTGGCGGGTTTCCCGTGGGATGGCCGCAGCGTGGACGAACTGGTGGCGTTCGCGGACGCGATGGCGATCCGCAGCAAGCGGGCCGGCAAGAACGCCATCACCTTCGGCCCGGGGGCCGAGGGGTGATTCGGCGGAAACCCTCCGCGGGCGGGGTGCCGCACGGGCGGCGAAGCGCCGGCCCGTGCGGCACCCCGCCCGCGGAGGGTCACAGCGGCGAATCCCCCCGGTATTGAATCATCGAGGCATGACGGCGCTGCCGAGTGACACCCCCCGCAAGATTGGGGGGCATGGCCGCGTGCGGTTGTGGGTCCCGCGCCCGGGCCGTCCACCGCCCCCCAGCTCGGGCAGGAGCCATGCGCTCCACGATTCGTTGACTTATGAAAGACCGCTGACGACGGGTACGGCGGCAGGCACCGCCACGAGTCGAAACCAGATCACGACACCCGTCTTTTCGAGCGGCGTTCGGCGGTCGGTGGTCTTTTGCCAGCAGCGCATCCCAGGCAAGCAGAAGGCTTGCCAGCACGAAGACCGTGAGTACCAGCCGAACCCAAAGACGCGCGCCCGCCCCCAACTGATTCACCAGCGAGACCGGTCCCGCCGCGAGCCACAGGATCGAGAGGCAGATGTCGTGTTTCGATCGGACCCGGCGTTTCACCGGGTCATCTCTCACCTGACGATCGTCCGCGCTGCTCCACCACACCGGGTCGGATTCGCCGCTGTGACGCGTCGCGGGGGTGGCCGGTGCGACGCAGGGCCGTCGCATCGGCCACCCACGCGACGCGTTTCCGCCGAATCACACCTCCATCAGCATCCGCGCCGGATCCTCCAGCAGATCCACCATCCGCTTGAGACACGTCACCGCTTCGCGGCCGTCCACGATGCGGTGGTCGTAGGTCAGCGCCAAGTACATCATCGGGCGGATCTCGACGCGTTCGTCTTTGCCCGGGGTGCCGACGGCGATGGGGCGACGCACGATGTTGTGCATGCCCAGCACGCCGGACTGGGGCGGGTTGACGATGGGCGTGCTCATCATGCTGCCGTAGATGCCGCCGTTGGTGATGGTGAAGCTGCCGCCAGTGAGTTCTTCGAGCTTGAGCTTGTTGTTCTTGGCCCGGCCGGCGAGCTCGCCGATGGTCTTCTCCACGTCGGCGAAGCTCATGCGCTCGGCGTTGCGCAGCACCGGGACGACCAGGCCCTTGCCGCCGCCGATGGCGATACCGATGTCGTAGTAGTTCTTGTAGACGATCTCGGTGCCGCGGATCTCTGCGTTGATCGCCGGGCTCTGCTTGAGGGCTTCGACGGCGGCCTTGACGAAGAAGCTCATGAAGCCGAGTTTTACGCCGTGGGTTTTCTCGAACGCTTCCTTGTAACGCGAGCGGGTGGCCATGACCTGGGTCATGTCCAGCTCGTTGAAGGTGGTCAGCAGCGCGGCGGTCTGCTGGGCCTGGACCAGGTTGGCGGCGATGCGCTTGCGAAGCGACGTCATGGGCACGGCCTCTTGGTCGCGCGCACCGCCGCCGGACGACGCGGGAGCGGCCGGGCCGTCGGCGGCCGCGGCCGCGGCCGCGCGGCCCACCGGCGCGGTGGGGGCGGCGCCGTTCGACACCGGCTTGCCCCCGCCCTCGATGTGGGCTTGCACGTCCTCTTTCAGCAGGCGCCCGCCGGGGCCCGACGCGGCCACGTCGCCGGCCGCAAGGCCGTGCTGGTCCAGCAGACGCTGAGCGGCGGGCATGACCGCCCCGCCGCCCCCGCCACCCCCGCCCGACGACGCCTCGGCGGCGTGCTCCACCCCGCTCTTGGTTGGCGCCACGTCGGCGGCGACCGGCGCGCTGCCCTGGGCGCCCGCCTCAAAGCTCCCGATCACGGCCCCGACGGCGGCGGTCTCGCCCTCGGCCATCCCGATCGCAGCGATCACGCCGTCGGCCGGGGCGTAGAGCTCCTGCGTGACCTTGTCGGTCTCGATCTCGACGAGCACCTCGTCCTTCTTGACGGCCTCACCCGGCTGCTTGTGCCACGGGCCGATCTGGACTTCGGTGATGGATTCGCCGACTTGGGGAACGATGAGGTCGGTGGGCATGTTCGGGCTCTTGGTTGTGGGGCCGGCATGGTGCCAGCCCCGGCTACTTTGGATTTTGACAAGACAGGTCAATGTCGGGGGGCGGTGCCGGCAACCGCAAGGCAGGCCGGGAGGCCGCCCCCGCAGTGCCGACCGGAAAAAGGCTAATGCCGCTCGTCTCCGAACGCCTGCTCCATCAGCTTCTCTTGCTCGATGGCGTGCGCGGCCTTTGAGCCCGTCGCGGGGCTCGCGCTGGTGGGCCGGGCCACGCGGTTCATCGCCCAGCGGTGCAGCAGCTTGTAGTTGTACCCACCCTTGAGGAACTGCCACGCGCCCATGTTGCGCGGTTCTTCCTGGACCCAGGTGATGGTCGCCTCCTCGCCGTAGGGCTCGAGCACGGCGGTCAGTTCATCGACCGGGAAGGGGAAGAGCTGCTCGAGCCGCAGGATGGCGACGTCGCGGCGCTTCAGCTGCTCGCGGCGGGCCAGCAGGTCGTAATAAATCTTGCCGCTGCACAGCAGGATACGTCTGGCCGCGTCGGGGCCCACGGCGGGGTCGTCGAGCACGCGGCGGAAGCGGCTGACGCCGTCACGACCCAGGTCCGCGCCGCCGCCGGGGGCGAACTCGTCGAGTATCGAGACGCACTTGGGGTGACGCAGCAGGCTCTTGGGGGTCATCACGATCAGCGGCTTGCGCCACTTGCGGACAATCTGCCGCCGCAGCAGGTGGAAGAGCTGCGCGGGCGTGGTGGGGTTGCACACCTGCATGTTGTCTTCGGCGCACTGGTTGAGGAAACGCTCGAGCCGCGCCGAGCTGTGCTCGGGGCCCTGGCCCTCGAAGCCGTGCGGCAGCAGCATGACGATGCCGCTGAGACGCCGCCACTTGTCTTCGGCGCTGCTGATGAACTGGTCGATGATGACCTGGGCGCAGTTGACGAAGTCGCCGAACTGCGCTTCCCACACGGTGAGGCCGCAGGGGTAGTCGAGCGAGTAGCCGTAATCGAAGCCCAGCACGCCGGCCTCGCTCAGCGGCGAGTTGAAGATATCGACCGGGGCCTGATCGTCCGAGAGGTGCTTCAGCGGCGTATAGATGTTGCCGTTTTCGTAGTCGTGCATGACCGCGTGGCGGTGGCTGAAGGTGCCACGTTGCGCGTCCTGGCCGCTGATGCGGATGCGGTGCCCGTCGGTCGCCAGCGTGGCGAAGGCCAGGCTCTCTGCGGCCGCCCAGTCCAGCGGGCGCTTCCCGTCGGCCATCTCTTCTTTCAGCCGCAGCAGCCGCTTGAGCTTGGGGTGCAGCTTGAAGCCCCCGGGGGTCTGGGCCTGGAGACGCAGCAGCTCGGACACGCGGGCAACCTCCACGCCGGTGTCGGGGTCCGGAGCGTGCTTCTCGCGTCCGCCGATGTAGCCCTCCCACAGGCCCGAGATGGCCTCGCTCCGCGGGGTGTTCTGGTCGTCTTTGGCCGCGCTCAGCTCTTTTTCCAACAGCCGGGTGCGGCGTTCGACGATCCGCTCGGCGTCGCGGTCGCTCACGCCGCCCAGCCGCTTGAGGTGTTCGAGGTAGCCCTCGCGGACGGTCGACCGCTGCTTGATGCGGGCGTACATCTCGGGCTGGGTGTAGGTGGGTTCGTCACCCTCGTTGTGCCCGCGGCGGCGGTAGCAGTACATGTCGATGACCACGTCCTGCTTGAACTGCTTGCGGAAATCCATCGCCACGCGGACCACCTGGGTCACCGCCTCGGGGTCTTCGCCGTTGACGTGGAAGATCGGCACCTGCAGCATCTTGGCGACGTCGGTGGCGTAGCGGGTGCTGCGGGCATCGTGCGGACGGGTGGTGAAGCCGATCTGGTTGTTGACCACGATGTGCACGGTGCCGCCGGTGCCGTAGCCGTCGAGCTGCGAAAGGTTGAGCGTCTCCTGAACGATGCCCTCGCCGGCGAAGGCGGCGTCGCCGTGGATCAGGAAGCACGTGCCGATGTCGCCACGGCTCTCCTGGCCCGAGCGGTCCTGCTTGGCCCGCAGCCGGCCGAGGGCGACGGGGTTGACGTATTCCAGGTGCGAGGGGTTGAAGCACAGCGACAGGTGGATGTCCTGGCCCGAGCGGGTGTGCCACTGGTTGCTGAAGCCCAGGTGATACTTCACGTCGCCTCCGCCCAGGTACAGCTCGGGGTCGATGTCTTCGAACTCGCGGAAGATCCGCTGCGGGCTCTTCTGCAGGATGTTGGCCAGGACGTTGAGCCGGCCGCGGTGGGCCATGGCGATGACCACTTCCTGCACGCCCTGTTCGCCAGCCCGCTCGAGCGCGAGGTCCAGCAGCGGAATCAGCGTCTCGCCGCCTTCGAGAGAAAACGATTTGGCGCCGATGAACTTACGCTGGATGAACTCCTCAAAGATCACCGCGTCGGTGAGCCGGGTGAGGATGCGGATCTGCTCCTTGCGGGTCAGCTCGACGCGGTTCTCGGTCGACTCCATGCGCAGCTGCAGCCAGCGGCGGACCTCCAGGTCGTCGATGTGCATGAACTGCACGCCGATGGATCCACAATAGGTGTGCTGCAACTGGTCGACGATCTCGCGCAGGGTGCGGATGCGGTCGCCCGGCACGGTCGAGGTGAAGGCGAAGGGGCGGTCCCAGTCGGCCTCGGTCAGGCCGTGGTGACTGGGGTGCATCTCCGGCGGCAGCTCGCCGGGCTCGGCCAGCGGGTTGAGGTGGGCCGCGATGTGACCCCGCACGCGGTAGTTCCGCACCAGCATGTCCACGCGGTGCTGCAGCACCAGCGCCTCGGCGGTGCCGGGATCCGTGCCGCCGACGCGGTGGCCGTTCGCCGTGCCCCTCGCGCCCGCGGGGTTGAAAAGGCTGCGCGGCTGCAGCGTGGTCCGGGTGGGGCGCCCGCCCTCCATGCCCCATGCGCGGAAGACGCCACGCCATGCCGGGTCGACCGCGGCGGGGTCGTCGAGGTACGCGTCGTACATCTGCTCGACGTAGACAAGGTTGGCGCTGCTGGGCCAGGCGGGATCGGGCTCGACCATGCGGTACCTTATGCGGGGCGGACGAGGGTTGGCCCGCGGAACTGTCTTCGCGCGACGGCTTCGCTCGATGGTCTTCGACCGACGGAAGCATATCAGGGCACGGGGCCGGCCCCACCCCGTCCTTTATCGGCGGTGCGTCGCGCGTCGACGCCGCCCGCCGGCGCCCCCTCCAGCACGCAAACTCGGGACTGATGAACGGGATCCCCCTGCCCCTGGTCTTGTGCCTGGTCTCGCTGCTGGGCCTCGTCGCCGGCACGCTGGGCGGGCTGCTGGGCGTGGGGGGCAGCGTGGTCATGATCCCGGGCCTGGTGTGGCTGCTGGGCGCGCCCGGCGGCGCGGCACCGGGCGAGCAGCACGCGTTTCAGGCGGCGGCGATGCTGGCGAACGTGGCGGTGGCGGTGCCCGCCATGCTGCGCCACCGCCGCGCCGGCACCCTCGACCCCGCAGCGCTGCGCGGCATGCTGCCCGCCGCCGCGCTGGGCATCCTGCTCGGCGTGGCGTTAAGCAACCTGCCGGCCTTCCGCGGGGCCGGGGGCGGCCGGATGCTGGCCCGCGTGCTGGCGGGCCTGCTGGTCTGGGTGATTGTGGTCAATCTGCACAAGCTCTGGATCGCGTGGCGGGCCACCTCGCCGTCGACCACCCGCCCCGCCGCCGAAGGAGACGGCGAACCCGCCCGCGGCGGCGTCGGACGGTTCGCGGGCGTCGGCGGGGTCATGGGCGTCGTCGCCGGCCTGCTGGGGGTCGGCGGCGGCGCGATCGCGGTGCCCATGCAGCAGCAGCTTCTGCGTCGGCCGCTGCGGCGCGCGATCTCCAACTCGGCCGCGGCCATGTGCGTGAGCGCGCCGCTGGGCGCGGCCTACAAAAACCTCACGCTGGGCCAGCACCTGCCCGCCGACACCGCCTTGGTCGGCGGAGCCGGCGCGGGGCTGCTGCTGGGGCTGATGCTGGCCCCCACCGCGTGGGCCGGCGGCCGACTCGGGGCCCGCCTGACCCATACCCTTCCGATCCACCGGATCCGCGTGGGGTTCGTCCTGCTGATGGTCGCGGCGGCGTGGAAGCTCGCGACCCGCTGAACCGCGACCACCGACGCCGATCTGTGTCAGCTGTTCAGTGTCAGAAAGTCGCGGTGTTGACGTCAAAGCGTCTCAGACTCGCAGGGCCGGCACACCCGGGTGCTCAGACGACTGACACCGGCCGCAGAGCCGGCCCCGGAGAAGGTGCCGAAACGGCAGCGACGAACTCGGGCGAGACCCCAGACGGGGCCGTGGCGACGATAAAACCGGCACGCCGCTTGCGGCGTAGACAGTGAAGCGTCCCCCACCCTGGAGCCCCCATGCACCGCCTGGTCAACAACACCAAAACCGCCGTCCTGCTGGGCGGCCTGTTCGGACTCATCCTGCTCGCCGGTCAGCTGATCGGCGGCACCACGGGGCTGATGTTCGCCTTCCTGCTCGGCGGGGCCGGCAACCTGGTCGCCTTCTTCTTCAGCGACAAGATCGCCCTCGCGTCGATGCGCGGGAAGGAAGTCACCGATCCGTCCCACCCGCTGGTGACCCTGGTCGCCGACCTGGCCGAGCGGGCCGACCTGCCCATGCCCCGGGTCTACATCTGCCCGCAGCAGGCCCCCAACGCCTTCGCCACCGGCCGCTCGCCCAAAAAAGCGGCGGTCGCGGTCACCCAGGGTGCGCTGCAGCTGCTGACCGAGGACGAGCTGGCGGGCGTGATGGCCCACGAACTCGCGCACGTGAAGAACCGTGACACGCTCACCAGCACCGTCGCGGCGACCATCGCGGGCGCGATCTCATCGATCGGTTGGATCTTCATGTTCGGCGGACGCGACCGCGACGTGCACCCGCTGGCGGCGCTGGGCTTCATGATTCTGGCCCCGATGGCGGCGGGCCTGATCCAGATGGCCATCAGCCGCAGCCGCGAGTTCGTGGCCGACCACGACGCCGCGGAGATCACCGGCACCGCCGACGGGCTGATTTCGGCGCTGATGAAGCTGGAAGCCACCGCGCAGCGGATCCCGCTGCAGCACGAGAACCCCGCGCAGAACCACATGTTTATTGTGCAGCCGCTGGCGGGTCTGGGCGGTGGGGGTGGCGGGATGAAAAACCTCTTCCGCACCCACCCCAAGACCGAGGCCCGCATCGAGGCGCTTCAGGCCTGGCGGCCTGGGGTCTGAGGCAACTTCAGGCAAGCCCTTGCTGCCCCTCCTCCCAACCACCCCAGACGCCGCCCCCCGGCGCGGAAGTGGAACGGGCGTCCCCGCCCGTGATCAAAGTCCCGCCGGAGGCGGATCCGCACGCGTTGAGAGACGCCGGCGACATCCACATGGGGTCCCATCGGGCCCCGCCGACCCGCCACCGAATCCTGCACCCGCGGACGGCACACGGAGTGTGCCTGCTACTTTGATCGAACCCGCGCCACAAACGCATCCCCCCGCTTCTCATAATTCACAAACTGGTCCCACGACGCGCACCCGGGCGACAGCACCACGTTTTCGCCCGCTTTCACGTCCGCCGCGATCGCGTCCATCGCGGCGTCGAGCGTGCCGCAGCGGCGGACGGTCGCGGTGGGCGGCGGCCACGCCACCGCGCCGCAGCTCTCGGGCCGGCCGGTCGGCGGCTCGTACGCCTGGGCCGCGTCGGCGACCGCGTCGCCGGTGGTGCCGATCGTGTACACGCCCACACAGCGTTCGGCGGCGAAGCGAGCCAGCGGCGCCAGGTCGCTGCCCTTGTCGCTGCCGCCCAGGATGATGCGCACCGTGTGGGCTTTGAACGCTTCGATCGCGAGCGTCGCGGCCTCGGGCGTCGTGGACTTGGAATCGTTGTAGTAGCGCACTTTCTCGCGCTCGGCGACGTGTTGCAGGCGGTGCGGCAACCCGGGAAAGGTCGCCAGGGCGCTGACCTCGGCCTCCGCATCGATCGCCGCCCGCACGGCGGTCGCCGCGATCGCCGCGTTGCGACGGTTGTGCAGCCCCGGCACCGACAGTTCGCCGACGTCGCCCGTGCGCGACGCCACCTTCACCCCGGCCGCCGGGCGGATCAGGTCGCGGGCGGAGTCGTCGCCAAGAACCAGGATGTCATCCGGTTTCTGAAACGTGGCGAGCGTTCGCTTCGCGTCGGTGTAAGCCGACATCGACCCGTGCCAGTCCAGGTGATTCGGGCTGACGTTGGTGACCACCGCGATGTGCGGGGACCATTTGTCATCGCGTAAGCCCTCGAGCATAAAACTCGAGAGCTCCAGCACCATCCAGTCGTTCAGGCCGATCTCGTCGACACGTTCGAGCAGTGAGCCGCCGATGTTGCCGCCGACCCAGCACCGCGGCGCGGCGATGAGCGAAGGGTCCGCTTCCTCGCGGTCGCAGCTCGTGCGGTTTTGATTCAGCACGTGCCCGATCATCGCCGTGACCGTGCTCTTCCCCGCCGACCCCGTCACCCCGACCGTCCGCAACCGATTCGGCAGATGCCGCACCAGCAGCCTGATCTCGCTGGTGACCTCCACCCCCGCCGCCTGCGCCGCCCGCACAAACCGGTTGCCCGGCTTCACCGCCGGGTTCACCACCAGCAGGTCGCACGTCGTGAAATCAGAAACGTTGTGCTCCCCCAGCCGGAAGCCCACGCCAGCGCACCCATCCAGCTGCGCCACGCTGTCCGCCAGGTCGTCCGCCGGCAGCGTGTCGGTCACAAGCACATCGGCCCCGCGCTCCACCAGAAAACGCGTCACCCCCACGCCCCCGCCGAAGCGCCCCAGCCCCATCACGGTCACGCGGCGTCCGGCGTACTGATCCTCGGGCTTGATCATGGTTCGCCCCCAACGACGTCGCGTCGTGCACCGCGTCGGCGGTCTCTGGGTTGCCGGCGGGCCGCCGCCGAAAACCCAGAGACCGCCGACGCGGTGCATGGCCGACTAGTTGACCAGGTAGGTGAAGTCCTGCACGGCCTCGCCGATGTGGTACCCGTTGAGGGTGACGCCGGGCGGCACCGCCCAGTAGACGTACAGACGGTCACCGTTGTCGTAGTCGTTCAGCGGCAGGTCCACGTTGTTACGCAGTTCGCCACCGTTAAGGATATTGAACTTCTGCCGCCCGTCGTCCTTCAGCAGCACGCAGCCGAAGGGCCGGTGGTGGCGGTTTCCGGTGTCCGACAGCCAGATCTCCTGGATGTTCGCGGTGCCGGCGCTCTGCCCCAGGGCACGGAAGTCGTTCGCCGCCGCGACGGGGACGATCTCCACCCGGACCGCCCGCAGGGCCGGGCTCACCTCGACGGTGGAGAGCGTGGTGTTTTTGCTGGCGGTGCCTTTCTGAGCCATGCCCTGGCCCGAGACCACCGCGGTCTCGTTGTAGGTCAGAAACTGGGCGTTGTTCTTCGAAACGTTGGAGGGCAGGTCGTTGTTCTGCTCGATGTACACCGCCTTGTGGTCGGAGAACGCGCTGGGCGCCGCGTCGATGGCCTGCCCCCCGCTGCTGCCGCTGCGCGGAGGCTGGACCGCGATGTCCGCGCCGCCCTCCGCGCCGGGGTTGCCGATCAGCGCCGCGTAGTCGGCCGACTCGGTGTCGGCCGCCTTGGGCAGGTACACCCGCGTGTTGCGGACCAGCAGAAAGTCCGGCTCGCGGTCAGCGGGCACCACGAAGTGCCAGGCAATCTGCTGGGTCGGGAAGGTGCTGGACGCCATCATCTGGTTGTTGGCCAGGGCGAAGAACGTGCGGCCGCCGTCGCCGGGTTTGGAGAAGCCCAGCGGGGCCACCCACTGGCCGTTTTCACCGCGCTTGCGCGTGGCCAGGCGGATGTTCGTCGCGGGCAGACGCAGGATCGAGTCGGCGTCGTAAGTGGTGGTCTTCTTGCCCTTGGTGAAGGTGGTCACGACGGTGACGAGGCGCCCGCCACCGGCCGCGGCGCCGAGCAGACCCTGGGCCAGGCCCCCGTCGATCCCGGGCAACTGGTCGCCCACAAGCACGGCGGTGGCGTCGGCCTTGACCGAACCGGGAGCCGAAACCACCGACAGGTTCTCGTCGTAGGTCCGCCCCAGGCGAAACAGCGTCGCGGCCTGAGCGATGTCCGGCACGTAGGACGCGAGCGGGGTGTGGGTGGAGAACGCGCCTCCCGACAGGCGGGTGAATAGACCGGCCGCCAGGGTGTCGACGGGGACCCACAGACCGCCGTCTTCACGCAGCGCGATCACGCCGTTGCTCTGGACCTCGTAGGGCTGGTAGCCGGCGATCGCGGGGGGCAGCGGCATGAAGCCCACGCCCAGCAGCACCACGCCGGCGGTCAGCACACCGCTCAGCGCGCCCGCGGCTCCGCCGCCGACCTGGTCGGCCAGCCGGTGCAGCTTCAGCGTCCCGCGGACGAGCTTGTCGGTTACCAGCCGCAGCCCCAGCAGCACCCCGACGAACGCACCCAGCAGCGAAACCCCCCAGGCGGCCGAAGGCAGGAAGTTGAAGAACACCCCGTAGGCCAGCGGCTCCCACAGCGCAAAAGCCAGCGAGCCGGCGACGATCACCAGCCCCAGGTGCAGCAGCGCTGAAAACAGGCCGTAGGTCGACCACATCATGGCCATGCCCAGCACGAAAACAATCAGGACGATGTTGAGGATCATTTCGAGCTCATCACGCGGGTGACTTCTTTGATGTCGGTGGTCCCGTCCACCACTTTTGCGAGCGCCGACTCCTGCAGGTAGAGCATCTTGTGCTTGCGCAGGTGCAGCCGCAGGGTGTCGAGCTGATTGGCGGCGATGTACTTGCGGGCGGCCTTGTCGACCACCATCACCTCGAACACCCCGACCCGGCCGCGGTAGCCCAGGCCGTGGCAGTCGTGGCACTGCACCTCGCTGTCCTTGTTCATGATCTTGCCCGACGCACGGAAGAGGTCGCCGACCTTGGTGGCGGGCAGGTTCAGCTTCTTGAGCGCCGACGGGTCGGGGGTGTACGGCACGCGGCAGGTGTGGCACAGGCGGCGGACCAGCCGCTGTGCGATGACCGCGCCCAGGCCCTCGGCGACCAGCTTGGGGTCGCCCACGACCTTCAGCCACAGCTGCAACGCCGAGAAGGTTCCGTCCTGCGGGACGGGCACGTAGACCCGGATCTCCGGGGCGCTCTCGGCCAGGATTTTCGCGGTCTGCGGGTCGAGCACGCGGCTGATCATCAGCGCGGACGGGTCGGCCCGCAGCAGGGTTCCCAGCTTCTCGTTGACCTTGGCCGCCGACTGGCCCGGCTCGATCAGGTTGTGGCTGACGCCCTCCAGGTCAAACAACACCTCGTCCTCCAGCGTCGCCAGGCTGGAGGTGTAGGGGTCGTGCTCGTGCAGCAGGCTGTAGAGCGTGGTCGGGCCGCCGTGCTGGGGCGGGGCCGCCACGATCACCGCCTTGCCCGCCTCGTGCAGCAGCGCCTCGAGGGGCTCGGTCTGGGCCGGAAGCAGGCCGAGGTGCTTCAGCGGGATGTTGCTGTGCTGGGCGGGGTCGATGACCAGCTGCACCTGCATGCCCTTGGTCGATCCCGCCGACACCACGTGCACCTTGTGATTGCCGTGGTCTTCGAGGCGGATCTCGACGCTGGCGTCCTGCTTGCGTCGGCGGTCCTCGGCGTCCAGGCCCGCCAGGCTCTTGATGTAGTCGATGAACTTGATCGCCTCGGCCGGATCGGGCGCTTCCTGGGGGTAGCGCACGCCGTCGATGTGCACGCGGCACTTGGCCGCCGAAGAGTCGACGCTCACGTCGATCTGGCTGGCGTTGCGTGGCAGTGCGAAGTTCAGCAGCTGGTCCAGCCGCAGGTAGTGCTCGGCGTCGTCCTCGCCGGGGATCGGGACCGGACGGGCCTCGCCGTCGGGTCCGGTGACGGTCAGGGTCGCCTTGGCCTGCCGCGCGGCCGCCTGCTTCTGCTCACGCTTCTGCTGAAAGCTGTCGAGCGACGCGCTCCACTTCTCGCCCTCGGGCACCTGACCGTTGCGGTAGACCACGTAGCCCGCGACCGACGCGGCCAGCACCAGGATGCCCATGGGCAGGCCGACCCAGAACACGGGCACCAGCAGCATGAGCCCGAAGCCCAGCACGCCCGCCAGCACATGCAGCAGGTTGAACGACTCGCGCTTGAGGTAGTAGAAGCCCGCGTCCTTGTCGAGGAAGGAGACCACCCACGCCCAGCCCCCCAGGACCAGCGCGAAGATGACGGGCTTGGCCACGCTCATCAGGAACACGGAGTTTGCGAGGGTGGGCGTAGTCATAATGGGCGGCGGCCAAACGGGGAGTCGGGGCGGGCAGAAACGGCGGCGGGCGGGGCTCAGCCGGTGTTGATTCCGCGCAGCCGCATCTTAATCTCCTCGGGGCTGGGGGCGTTGGCCTGGGCCACCCGCGGGTGGATGTAGCCGGTCTCCACCAGCTCGACGAGGCTGTCGACGTAGGTCCGCATGCCGCCCTCGCGGCTGTCTTTGATGACTTTTTCCAGCTCGTCTTCGCGTCCGTCGACAATCAGCTTCCGCGTGGGCGGGCTCTGCAGCAGCACCTCGACCGCCGGCACCCGGGCCATGTCTTCCTTGAGCGTGGGAAGCAGCTTCTGGTAAACGAAAGCCTGCATCTGGTAAGCGAGAATCTGGCGGATGCCTTCGCGCTCCTCGTGCTCGAACAGGTCGTAGATGCGGTTGAACGCCTGGCTGGCCGACGAGGCGTGGATGGTGCCGAACACCAGGTGGCCGGTCTCGGAGGCCTGCAGCGCGGCCTCGAACGTCTCCTTGTCGCGCATCTCGCCGATCAGCACCACGTCGGGGTTTTCACGCACCATGCCGCGGAGGGCCGTCGGGAAGTCGAGCACGTCCAGCCCGACCTCGCGCTGATTGATCATCGACTTCTTGTCCTCGAAGAGGTACTCGATGGGGTCTTCGATGGTCAGGATGTGGCAGGCGCGGTTTTTGTTGATCCAGTCCAGCATCGCCGCGATGGTGGTGGACTTGCCCGAACCCGTCACGCCGCACAGCAGCACCAGCCCCTGGCGCACCTGCACGATCTCGGTCATCACCGGGGGCAGGTGCAGCGCCTCGAAGTCGAGGATCTCGTTGCTGACCCGCCGGGCGGCGATGGCGCTGCGGCCGCGGGTCATGAAGATATTCACGCGGAAGCGGTGGCTGGCGCCGTCCACGTCGAAGTCGCAGCCGATGTCGATCGAGCCCTTGTCGGCGAACTCCTGGACTTGCTCTTCTTTCAGCCCCTCTTTGATCCAGCGGTTGAAGTCTTCGATGCTCGGCGGGGTGGTGTCGAGCGCCTTGAGCTCGCCCTTGAGCCGCAGCCGCGGGGCCTGACCGCCGCGCATGATGAGGTCCGACGACTCGAACTTGACCGCGGCCTTGAAGTACTTGGCCAGCGGGGTGTCGGCCAGGGTCTCGTGGAACTCCAGGGGGTCGCCGGCGACCACCGAGTCGTGCATGTTGGGGGTTTTGCTCACGGAGGTCCTCGGTACAGATCAGATGGAACGGGAGAGGCGGGCGGGTCGCCGGGAAGCAGAACGCGGCGGGACGCGACCGAACTGAGTTCAGCAAGAGCCGGCGTCACCACGAGGCGGGAAGGACATGCTCACCCGTGGCCGGGGAGCCGTCAAGCGCAGCGCGGATCCGCGGGCCCGCCCCCGCGCCGCGTCGGTGCGCTCTGGACCGGGTCTGAGGCCCGATGACCATGGCGTTGCTCACGCCCCCACGCGACCCTCCGGCACCGGCCGCACCGGCAGCCCCGCAGCCGCGAGGGCCCGCTTGGTCTCGGCGATGGAGTAGGTGCCGTAGTGGAAGATGCTGGCCGCGAGCACCGCGTCGGCCCGGGTCTGCCGCAGCACGTCGATCATGTGGCCGGGGCTGCCGCACCCGCCCGAGGCGACCACCGGCACGTCCACGGCACCAGCGATCAGGCCCGTCGCCTCCAGGTCATACCCGGCCTGGGTCCCGTCGGCGTCCATCGACGTGAGGATGATCTCGCCGGCGCCACGCTGCACCACCTCGCGGGCGTAGGGCAGCGCCGCGATGCCGGTGGGGGTGCGGCCGCCGTGGGTGTGGACCTCGAAGAGCAAGGAGGATGGCGAATCGGGGATGGCGGATGGATCAGACAGCGACTCCACGGGCAGCCATCCGCCATCCGCCATCTGCCATCCGCCATCAAGAGGTACCGGCCGCCCCGATGCGCGAAAGTGTTCCACGAAGTCCGCGGCCGTCACCCGCTTGGGGTCGATGTTCACCACCGTGGCGCAGCGTCCAAAACGCTTCGCCGTCTGATTCACGATGTCGGGATTCAACACGGCCGCGGTGTTGATGCTGACCTTCTCGGCACCGGCCTGCACCAGCCGCGTCACGTCGTCAACCGTGCGGATGCCCCCGCCCACGGTGAAGGGCATAAAACACTGCTCGGCCACGCGGCGGACCATGCCGTAAGTGATGTCCCGGTCGTCGCTGCTGGCGGTGATGTCCAGGAACACCAGCTCGTCGGCGCCCGCGGCATCGTAGCCGCGGGCGATTTCCACCGGGTCACCGGCGTCACGCAGCTCAACGAAGTTCACGCCCTTGACCACGCGGCCGGCCTTGACGTCGAGACAGGGGATGACGCGGTGGGTGAGCATGATTCAAGCCTACCGGATCGGCAACGCGTTTCCGGGCGGCGGTTCGGGGCCGTTCTGGCGATCTTTCGGTGACCCCGCCCCGCCCCGCTCGCCCACGCTCTAAACTGGCCGCTCTATGTCGAAACGAAGCGTATTGATCAGCGGGGTCGGACCTGTCAGCGGCCTGGGGCTGGGCCTGGACGACACGTGGGCCCGGCTGACCGCCGGCGAAACGGCGGTGGCTCCGGTGCGGGCGTTCGACGCCGGGGCCATGGGCGCCACCCTGGCCGCCGAGGTGTCTGACACCTTCAAGATCCGCGACTTCGTGCCCAAGACCTACCGCAAGGCCACCAAAGTGATGGCGCGGGATATCGAGCTGGCCGTGGCCGCCGCCGACCTGGCGGCACGCGACGCGGGACTGAGCACCTGCGCCAACGCAGCGCCGGAAGACGCGTCCTACGCGTCGGACCGGATCGGCTGCCACATCGGTGCGGGGCTGATCGCCGCGGACCTCGACGAGCTGACCGACGCGCTGAGTGCAAGCACGCACCCCGACGGGAGTTTCGACATCCACCGCTGGGGCCGCGAGGGGATGAACGCCCTGACCCCGCTGTGGCTGCTGAAATACCTGCCCAACATGCTGGCCTGCCACGTGACGATCGTGCACGGCGCCCACGGCCCGAGCAACACCATCACCTGCGGGGAGGCCTCGGGCGGGCTGTCGATCGGCGAGTCGCTGCGGGTGATCCAGCGCGGCGCGGCAGACCTGTGCTTCTGCGGCGGCGCGTCGAGCAATGTGAACCCCATGGCCTTCCTGCGGCAGGTGATGACCGGCCGTCTGTACGGCGGGACCGACCCGGAGGCGATCAGGCCTTTCGACGAATGCGCCGCGGGCGGCGTGACCGGCGAGGGCGGCGGCATTGTCGCGCTGGAAGAAGAAGCCGCCTTCCGTGCCCGCGGCGGCGACCCGGCCAACGTCTACGCGCAGGTCGCGGGCTTCGGGGCGTCGCAGACCGTGCACCGCGAGACCCGCAACCGCACGCCCGACCCCGCCGGCCGCGGGATCGTGAGCGCCTGCCGCGCGGCGCTCCGCGAGGCCGGGTTGGAGCCGGACGCGGTCGATGTGGTCGTCCCCTTCGGCCTGGGCCACCCCGACTGGGACGGGCCGGAGGCCGCGGCCCTGCGCACCCTGCTGGGCGACCGCCTGGCCGCGGTGCCGGTCGTCGCCACCAAGGCGCTCGCGGGCAACCTGGGCGCGGGCTCGGGCGGGTTCGACTTGGCGGTGGCCGCGCAGATCCTCAAGGCGCAGGCGCTGCCGGCGATCACCCACCGGCCGACGCCGCTCGACGGGCTGGGCGCGACGGAAGCCGCGAAACTCGAAACCATGCTGGTGTGCGCCACCGGCACCGGCGGTCAGAACACCGCGATGGTGTTGCGGCGGGTTTGAACCGGGCCCGGGCTTATACTTGATGTCCAGAAGGTCACCATGGTCCATCAACCCACCGAACTCATCACCCGGCTCGCGCAATTGAGCGAAGCGCGTCGGCGGCTGATTGATCAGCTGCGGGCGATCGAGCAGACCGAATCCGAGCTTATCTCGCGCATGCAGCAACCGCCGCCCGCGTCACCCGAAGCAAGCCCACCGGACGCCGACGGGGACGAAGCGGCGATCAACCCCGATCTGCCACCGCTCACCGACGAGACCCGCGAGCGGATCCGCCGACGCGAAGCGGCTTTCGAGAAGCTTCGTGGATCCATCAAAATCACCGGAGACGTCGTGGCGCCGGCGGCCGACCCCAACGAATGGGAAGCCAACCGGTGACCCTGCTGGACACCTGTGCGTGGCTGTGGCTCATTGAGGATCCCTCGAAGTTTTCTCCGAAGGCGATGCGGCGGCTGCGTGCCGATCCCAACCTTTATGTCAGCGCAATCAGCTTTTGGGAGGTCGCGTTGCTGGTCACCCGCAAGAGAGTGGAACTCGAATACCCCCTTGATGAATGGGTACGCCGGGCCACCGAAGGCGACCTGGTTCAGGTGGTGTCGCTAACCAGCAAAGCAGCGTTGGCCGCCGGCGGCAGCGGCATGGATTGGGAGCACCGGGATCCGGCCGACCGCCTCATCGTCGCTACAGCAAGGGAACATAACTGCCCGCTCATCACCTCCGATCGCGCTATGCGTGCGTTCGATGGCGTCAACACCATCTGGTAACCCCATGCCACACACCAAAATCGTTATCACCGGCATGGGCTGGATCACCCCCCTGGGCCACGACCTGGAGACCGTCTGGGGCGGCCTGACGTCCGGCGCCTCGGGCGTGGACCGCACCACGCACTTCGACGCGACGACCTTTCCCACCACCTTCTCGGCCGAGGTCAAGGACTTCGACCCACTGGCGGTCGTCCGCCACCCCGAGCTGCACGGGGGCATCGGGCTGAACACCGGCTACGCATTGGGGGCCGCGGTGCAGGCTTGGGAGCAGTCGGGCCTTGATTCTTACCAAGGCCTGGACCCCGACCGTCTTGGCATCTATCTGGGCGCCGGCGAGGGCACGCTGGACTTCGACCCCTACGTCGCGAGCAACCTCGCGGGCTGGGACGCGGAGGCGAAGAAGATCGACGGCCTGAAGTGGGCGCAGCACGCCACCGCCTCCATGGACGCCACCCGCGAGCTGGAGCAGGAGCCCAACATGGCGCTCGCCCACCTCGCGTTGGAGTTTGACGCCCGGGGGCCGGCCTACAACTGCCTCACCGCCTGCGCCGCCAGCACCCAGGCCATCGGCGAGGCCGCGGCCGTGCTGCGGCGCGGCGACGCCGACGTGATGCTGACCGGCGGCTGCCACACCATGATCCACCCGCTGGGCATGACCGGGTTCAACCGCCTCACCGCGCTGTCCAACCGCAACGACGACCCGCAGACCGCCAGCCGGCCGTTTGATGACACCCGCGACGGCTTTGTCATGGGCGAGGGCGCGGGCATCATCGTGCTGGAAACCGAGGCCCATGCTCGGGCACGCGGAGCCGCGATCCTTGCGGAAGTGGCCGGCTACGGCAGCACCGCCGACGCCTACCGCATCACCGACATCCACCCTGAAGGCCGTGGAGGCGCGGCGGCCATGCGGCAGGCCCTTGAGTCCGCGGGCGTCGAACCCGCCGACGTGGACTGGGTCGCGGCCCACGGCACGTCGACCAAGGAGAACGACTCGATTGAGACCCGGGCGATCAAGGCCGTCTTCGCGGGCACCGACGGCGACGTGTCGACCGTGCCGCCGGTGTCGAGCATCAAGTCGATGATGGGCCACCTCATCGCGGCCGCCGGGGTGGTGCAGGCCATCACCTGCGTGATGGCGATCCGCGACGGGAAGATCCCCCCCACCGCCAACCTCAAGACGCCCTCCGCGGGCCTGGACCTGGACTACGTGCCGGGGACCGCCCGCGACGCGGACGTGCGGGTGTGCCTCAGCAACTCGTTCGGCTTCGGCGGGCAGAATGACACGCTGGTGATCCGCGACTTAAAACAGCACGAGCCGCAACCGTGAGGGAGCGGACCCGTGACCGGTCGATCGCAGCGAATCGGGCAACCCGGAAACCTGCGCTCCCTCTGCCTCGTGCGGTGGCAAGTCGCAAGAACCCTCTCGCCGCGGGTCCGCTCCCTCACGGTCGCGGCTCGTGAAGCGCAGAAAAACGCCGCGGACACAGGGCCCGCGGCGTCTGGAGGGTAGAGGTGTGTTCACTTGGCTCAGTCGTAGTGGGCCGACGAGTCGGTGCTCAGCTGCATCGTGGTCTCGATCTTGAAGTTCGAGTCACTGGTGTGGCGCTCGGCGAAAAAGAGCTTCAGCTCGTAGTTGCCGTTGTGGACCAGCCCCAGCCGGCTGGCCTCGTCGTCGACGTTCACGCCGGCAGACTGCGAGGTGTGCACGCCGCCCAGGTCGACCACCAGCTGCCCGTTGATGTAGACGAAGACGTCGTCGTCGCCGGTGAACTGGAAGAACAGTGCGTCGCCCGGGTTGCTCTTGCTGATGAAGGGCTCGCCCTTCCTGCCGTCGTTGTCAAGATCCCGCAGGTGCGGGTTGGTGTAGGTGAAGATCGTCGACACCTCGTAGGTGAAGTGGTAGTTGTGCACGCCGCCTTTCTGCCAGCGGAGCTTCTGCCCGTCCTCAACTTTGGGCGTGGTGCCCCACCCCTTGCCGTCGATGGGGAAGAACTGGTTCTTGTTGCGTCCTTCGCGGGCGAAGCGATAAACGCCTCTGCTGCCGACCTGCTTCAACTCGATGGTGTGCTTCAGCGTTTTGCTGACCTTGCCGGTTTCGTCGTCGCGAAACCACTGGGCAAAAGACGCGGGCGAATAGACGGACTGGCCGCTGGTGCCGCGCATCAGGTTGTAGTAGTCCAGGTCGACCATCGGCTTGCCGTCGGCGTCGAGGGTGGGCGAGGGCTTGTTGTAGGTGCCCGGGTAGCTCTCGAAATCCGGGTGGCTGGCGCGGAAATCGCGGACCGTGCCCTCCAGGAAAAGCGAGGTGGGGACGCCCTCGTAGCTCGGCGGCGGGACCGCGTTGGCCGGGGTGGCCGCCCAGGCAGCGGCCAGGCCGGCGGCGAACAGCAGGTTCTTGGTAGCAGACAGGTTCATGTGGTTTCCTTCGTAAAGAAGTGCGTGATGCCGGCCCGATCCGGGGGTTCTGGCTCGCCGGCCGCAACACGCGATCAACTCAGGGAAGTGACCAATACCAGCGGCGTCGGGGCAAACGCAACTGACTCGCAAACGAGAAGTAGCGGTCCACCCCCCACCCGTGGCCGGGTCAGATCCGGCGGGGCTTGGTCGACGCGATGACCCGGACCGGGGGCACGTTGCCCGCCTCGATCTGCAGGGTCGAGTCGTCGCCGGCCTCAACGGTGAAGTCGAAGGTGACACGGCGCAGCAGGTAGATGCCGTCCCCGTCCTTTCGCCGCTGCATGGTGAACACGCACGAGGTCACCCCTTTGAGCACCGGCTGCTCGGTGATGGTGGCGCTCGAACTCGGCGTGCGCCGCATCCAGAGCTCGTTGGGCCCGGGGACGGATCCATCGGCCGAAACCGGGGTGTCCGCGTCATACCAGGTGAGCCGGATGGCGTCGCCGTTGCGGTCCGTAAATCCGATGAACGGGGACAGGATGACCGTGTCGCTTCCCGTCTGGAACTTTGCGCCATCGGCGATGTCCTGCGTATTCATCTCGACCGGAGAGTGCGCGACCGCGTTGCGGATGTTGGTCAGCAGCCGGTTGGTGAGCAGCCGGCTGGAGCTCTGCGTCGACGCCGACTGGGTGGCGATCGCGTAGGCCTTGAACGAAACGTCCAGGGCCACCCCCGTCGCGGTCAGCAGGGCCGAGATGATCGCCAGGGCGATCAGCAGCTCGACCAGCGAGAGCCCGCGCCGACGGGCGCGGCGCGGCGAGGAGCGGGGAGACGGTTTGGATCGGAGTCGGAGATTCATGGTGTTGCCTTCGGCGGTCGGGGCTGCCGGGTTGAGGGCGTCGGGGACGCGTCTACCGCGAGCCCTCGAAGTAGGTGCCCTGCAGCGGCTTCATCTCGATGGGCGAGTCGATGCCATCGGGCAGCGCCAGCGAGGGGTCGTACACCACACGGATGCGGCCCAGCCCCTTTTCGGTCCGGGTGCCGGCCCCCGACTCCAGGTCGCCCTTGTCCTGCGAGAAGTAGCCGAGGGTCACGTTGAAGTTGGGCGTGTTGCCCTCCTCCACCGGCGCTACGCCGTCGATCGGCTCGAAGGTGCTGATGAGCGTGCCGCGGATCGTGACCTGGCCCCGCATGTCGATCACTCCCGCGACGATCGCGCCGGTCAACGACACGTTTTCGTCGCTCGATGACCCGTCGACGAACGAGCCGACCTCGACGGACATGTGGGGCAGCAGCAGCGAGCTTCGCTCGTAGAAGCGCCGTTTCACGGGGTCGGTCTCGGCGTCGTGGTCGAAACTGGTCCGTCCGGTGAAGGTCACCTTGTGCCGCACGTGGGTGTAAGCCCGGGGCTGCGTCCCGGCGGCGGTGCCGCTGGCGATCGAGCCTTGGAACACGCAGTCGTGGAAGTGCACGTTGTTGCCCAGCGGCTTGGTGTCGCCGTGGGTGCCGGCTTTGGGTCCGCCGCCCACACTGATGGTCAACGCCGGCCACTTGGGCGCGGGCAGCGTGTAGGTCGCCCCGGGCTCCTGCATGCCGGCACGGTTGAAGTCGGCGTCGTCGTTGAACTCTTCGACCTCGATATACGTCACGCCCTTGAACACACAGTTGTCAAAGCGCGGGTTGACACCCTGGGGGATATAGAGGTGATCGAACACCATGTTCTTGTAAACTGGTCGGAAATAGCGGTCGTAGGGGTTCTGCGACTCGTACGGCGTCTCGCCAGGCGTGCTGACGTCGGGCCCCTCGTACTCCGCGACCTCGGTCGCACCGGTCTCGGGGTCGTCGTGACTGCCGCCGTAGGTCTCAGTCACCATCGAACCGAGCGGGACGTCTTCTGCACGCGGAAGCGTGTGCCCGTTGTCCCGGGCCAGGTCCGCGAAGGCCGATGTGTCGAAGGCCCTCTGGTCGATGTCGTAGACCGCCAGCCGCTTGTCGCCCAGGTTCAGTGGGGTCTTGCCGAAGCCCGGGTCGAAGGTCCCCTGCAGGTCGCTCTTGAAGCTGGGCGATCCCGCCGGGTCCTTCCACGTGTCGTAGCCCGTCTGCCACTCGCTCTGGTCGATCAGCGCCGACACCTCGCCCTGGATCTTCGAGACGAGGTCGTCGGCGTTCAGCACGCCGTCGCTGAAGCCCTCGCGGCGGTTGTCGCCGGCGGTGTCCAGCAGATCGAAGAGCTGCTCGGCGGTCTTCTCGTCACGGCCGGCACCGAGCACCTCCGCGATGAACTCGGACCTTAAAATGACGCGGTCGGTGTCGGTGTCGAAGTGCTTCAGCACGTAGTCAAACTCCGTGACGTAGCCGTCGAGGTCCAGGTCGGTGTCAACGGGTGAACCCCCGGGCACGGCCGCGGCCTCCACCGAGTTCTCGATGTTCAGGCGGTTGTCGCCGTCGCCGTCCACGGCCGGATCGCCCACGGCGTCGAAGAACGCGACGAGGTCCGTGTCGAGTCCGGGCAGCAGCTCTTCGAAGTCGGACTGCACCTCCACCGGGTGGCCGTTCTTTTTTCCCGGGTCGACGAAACGCGACGCCACGTTGCCGCGGACCGACACGTTGCGTCCCAGCATCAGGCGGCTGTTGCTCAGGATCGCGTAGGGGATCCGCTTGTCGATCCGGAAGTCGCGCGAGATGCTGCGGGCCACGGAGCTGCCGCCCTGGGCGTTGCCCGCGTCGTCGATCGCGGTCACCGTCACGCGGATAAACCGCGCATCCAGCGGGCCGATGACGGGGTCCACCTCGGGGTCGGGGTCCGTGTTGCCGACGGTGAAGTCCAGCCCCATTTCACGTTTGGTGATCTCGTCGAGGGTGCCGGGCGCCGCGTAACCGAAGGGCATGCGGTCGTAGTACGGGTCGTCGTAGTGCAGGCTCGACGGCTGCAGGTCTTCGGGCAGGGGGTGGGGGGTCATCCGCACCTCGAACGTGGGCGAGTTCTTGCCGAACTTGATCTTGGGGATGTACAGCTGCTTCACCGCGCGGCCGTAGAAGGGGTCCTGACCCAGAGCCACGATACGGGGCTGGGGTTTGGGATCCTCCACGGTGGCTTGGTAGTGCTCGTCGTTCTTGAGAGCTTCGATCATCGCCCCGAGGATCGTCGTGATCGGGTCGGCGGTGTCGGGTTGTGCCGGGTCGCCGCCCCAGAGGGCGTAGGCATTTCCGGCGGTGGAATAGGGTGAACCGGTGGCGAGCGCTTCGTCCTGGATCAGGCCGGCGGTGGTCCGGATGCCGGGGAACCGATCCAGCGGGTCGGACGGGTCGCCGTTGACCACCTGCTCCAGCTTACGCACCATCAGGTTCATGCCCGTCTCGGCGGCGGCGAGCGAGCGACCGATTTTCATGTTGGTGTCGGCCACGCGCAGGTTGCCCTGAGAAACCACGGCCATCGCGGCGGCCAGGCTGGCGAAAATCACCAGGAACATCATCGCCATGATGGCGGCGACGCCGCGGCGGCGGGCGGGACAGGAAAAACGGGGCTGAGGCGTGCGGTTCGGCATGGCAGAGTCCGGATCGGTCGGGCGTCGGTTGATGGCGGTCGTGAAGTCGGGGGTGGGGCTAGCGGGCGACGATCCAGCTGAGGCTCGTCACGTTCTGGCGGGCGGATGCCGCGTCGCGTTGGTAGAACACGGTGCAGGTCACCCGGAGCATCCCGGTGCTGCCCAGGGCCTGAGCGTCGGTGGCGCCGAACTCGACGTTCAGCTCGCTGTCGAGCACGCTCTCGACGCGGACATGCTGCGACCACTGGGCCATGCCGTCGATCACGTCGCCCATGCCGTTGATCGGCGGCTTGAACGTCACCCCGGTCCAGCTGCCGCCCGACGGAACGCCGGCAAAGTCGTCGATGTCGTCCCAGAAGTTGACGTTGACGGGATCCGACGCGGGTGAAGTCTTGCCGTTCTCGTTGCTTTCGGCACCGAGGTGCAGCGGCTGGGCCGGGTCGTAAGGACGCAGGTTGAGCATCAGCTCGCGGAGCTCGTTGGCCAGCAGCTGGCCGGTGCCCGTGCGCAGGGCCCAGTTGTTTTTGATGTGATAGGCCTGCTGGGCGCTGACCATCGCCAGCACACCGGTGCCCACGATCACGCCGGTCAGCGCGGCCTCGATGAGGGTGAAGCCGCGGCGGCGGCGGGCCTGGCGGTGGACGCGGCGACGCCGAAGCGAGCGCAGGCGGAGAGTTGGACGGGCGGCGGAAGCGTTCATCATCGGTTCCATCGGGAAATTTCGGGGCGGACTGAAATCCAACCGATACCGGACCCCTGAACGCAAACCGGCCCCGCCGGGCAGCGGAAAATCCGTGCGCGGCGGGGCCGGTTAAAGGAGCAGTTCGTGATGTGCGGCCTACTTCACCAGGCTCGACAGCTTGAAGATCGGCAGGATGATCGCCATCGCGATGAAGCCGACGACCACACCCATGATGATGATCATGACCGGCTCGATCATGCTGGTGACGGTTTTGATGGTTTCCTTCAGCTTGCGGCTGTAGAACTGCGAGACTTCGTCCAGCACCTCGCCCAGCTTGCCGGATTCCTCACCCGCGGCGACCATCTGGATCACGCTCTTGGGCAGCCGCCCGGCTTTGTAGAGCGGCTGGGCGATCTTCTTACCCTGCTTGACCGAGGTATAGACCTGCTTCCACATCTTGTGATAAACGCGGTTGCCGGTCACCTCGCCGGTGATCTGCAGTGTGTCGAGCATGGGCACCCCGGCGTTGACCAGCTCACCCATGGTGTGCAGGCCGCGGGAGATGTACAACGCGTTGAACATGCGTTCAAAAATGGGGAACTTCAGCTTGACGCGGTCGACCCACCAGGTGCCCGCATCGGTCCGAGACAGGAAGAAACCCGTCAGGCCGATGACCACCGCGACGATGGCGATGGCCCACCACCACTGCACCATGAAGGCCGAGAGGCCCATCAGGAAAATCGTGGGGCCGGGCATGGCCGACTCTTTGCCTTCGAAAACCGCCCCGAACTTGGGCAACACGAAGGTGAGCAGGAACACCACAACCGAGATCGCGACACCGGCGATGGAGGCGGGATAGATCATCGCTCCGACCACCATCGAGCGGGTTTCGATCTGCTGCTGCAGGTAGGTGGCGATGCGGTCGAGCATCTGGCTGAAAGAGCCGGACATTTCTGAGGCGCGGACCATGTTGACGTAGAGCGGGCCGAACTGCTTGGGGTGCCGGCCCAGGGCGTCACTGAAGGGTTTGCCCGACTCGACGTCCTGCTTGATCTGGTAGAGCTGCTGCTTGAACTTCACGTTTTCGGTCTGGTCGGCGATGCCCTCGAGGGCGGCGCGGATCGAGATGCCGGCGCGGACCATGACGGCCAGCTGGGTGGTGAAGCCCAGCACGTCTTTGGCCGTGGGGCCCGATGTGTAGTTCAGGGCCGCGAGCTTGGCTTTCCAGTCGGTGCCGCCCACCCCGCCGCTGATGGGCGTGAGGTTGAGCACCGTGTTGCCCTGGGCCCGCAGCGCCTGGGCCGCGGCGATCGCGTTCTCGGCGACGAGGTGGCCGCTGGTCATCTGACCGCCGCCGGTCCGGATCTGATACTGGTAATTTGGCATTTTGTAAGCCTTTAGCTGCTGGCCGCTGGGCGCCAGCCAACCCTTTTCCCGGTCCTTCACACCGCGGACCCCCGCGGTGCTGTCCCCGCTTTTCGCAGCGGGTCACTCTCTTCTCGCGACCTTCTCCCGACCGCCACGCGGTCGCAGCGCCGCCCGCTCACGCGACGAGCGCGCGTTCCAGCTTCTCGGGGTAGGCCGACTGGGCGATGGCGTCTTCGCGGCTGATCATCCCGTTGAAGAACAGCTCGGCGATCGCGTTGTCCAGGCTGTTCATGCCCAGGGCGCGGTTGGTCTCGATCACGTTGGGGATCTCGAAGGCGCGGTTCTCTCGGATGAGGTTGCGTACCGCGGGGGTGCACAACATGGTCTCGACCGCGGGCACCATGCCCTTCTTGTCGATGCGGCGGAACAGCGTCTGCGACACCACCGCCTGCAGCGTGTTGGCCAGCATCGAGCGGATCTGGTTCTGCTGGTCGGCGGGGTACATGTCGATGATGCGTTCCACCGTGTGCGAGGCGTTGACGGTGTGCAGCGTGCTGAACACCAGGTGGCCCGTCTCGGCGGCGGTGATGGCCGCGGCGGTGGTTTCCAGGTCACGCATCTCGCCGACCAGGATGATGTCGGGGTCCTGACGCAGCACGTGACGCAGGCCGCTGGCGAACGACGGCGTGTCCAGGCCCAGCTCGCGCTGCTCGATGCAGCACTTGTCGGAGATCATGGCGTATTCAACGGGGTCTTCGAGTGTGATGATGTGCTTGTGGTAGCGCTTGTTCATCGCGTCGATCATGGCCGCGAGCGTGGTGGACTTGCCCGAGCCCGTGTCGCCGGTGACGAGCACCAGGCCGCGGGGCAGGTAGGTCAGGCGGCTGATGACGTCGGGCAGGTTCAGGTCGGCCAGCGGTGGGATCTCGGTCTTGATCGCACGCATCGAGATGCCCACCGTGCCGCGCTGGCTGTGGGCGTTCACGCGGAAGCGGCCCAGGCCGGGGATCTCGTACGAGAAGTCCGCGTCGCGGATCTTCTCGAAGACGCGCATCTGGTCGGGCGTGGTCATCTCCTTGAGGATGCGCATCGCACCCTCCGGCGTGATCACGGGGTAGTCCAGCGGGGTCATCGTGGTGTGGACACGGGCCAGCGGGGGGTGGCCCGACACCAGGTGAATGTCGGAGGAGCCGAGGCCCAAGGCCGTTTTCAAGATCGTGTCGAGTTCCATCGGTGCCTCTTGTTCGGTTGAGTTTGCGTGGGAGATGCCGGGGGGCAGTGGGGGAAGGCCAGTCCGCGGCACCCCGGGGGTGGGGGAGCGGCTGCACACCGACGGGTATCGACCGGACGGTGGTGCGGATTAAGCGGGATCGCCGGCGCCGGCGGCGATTCTTGAGGGAAGACCGGGGAGAAAAATGCGGGGTGATCTGTTGCCGGTGCCGGAAGGCGGCCCCGCGGACGCGCCGCCGCGCAAGGAGACCGCGGGGCCCGCCGTGACGGCCGGTCCGAGAAGGTCGAAGACCGATGCTTTCAGGGCCCGGCGCGGGCGGCGGGCCCGGCCCGACTCAGCGTGGCTCAAGGAAGGGGGTGACGTCGAGCTCGCTCTCGAAACGCAGGCCCAGCTCAAACGCGGGTGCGGCGCCCCCGCGGCCGATCTCGACCGCGCGGCACCACTCGACCGAGGCCTCGCACAGCACCCCGCCGCCGCCGGGGGTCTCCAGCGCCAGGACGCACGCGGACCCTGCCGCGATCTCCCGTCCGTGGATCACCGACAGGCCGCCGCGGCTGAGGTTCCGGGTGGTCACCAGGTGCACGCCGACAACGCCGTCCGCGTCGACGACCCGCAGCATGCAGGAGGCCTGACGGTAATACCGCTCGCCGTCGTCTCGCCGACCGGAAAATCGTGCTTCGAGCTCGGGCTCGGTGGTGGCCACGATCCGCTCGATCGCGTGACGCCACTGGCTCTCGGTGAGCTGCCCGTCCCGGGTCCGCGCAAAGACCGACTCGACCGGGTCGCAGGGCCACTCGGGCTCGGGACTGGAACCGGGGCAAGCGGCGTGCTCATCGGGCGAGTGGCGGGCGGGGTGGGTCATCGGCAGGCGTTCTCGGTCGGGGCAAGGGGGTGCGGGCCGCACGGGCTAAGCGGCGTAGATGAACGGGTGCACGTCGACCGGCTGGTCGAACTGCACGCCGACCTGGAAAAGCCCCCCGTCATTTCCCGAGCCCTTGGGCAGACGTCGACACCAGGCGACCCGCGCCGAGAGAATCAGCCCCGGGCCCTCGCGGGGCTGCAGCGCGACCGTGGCGCGGATCCCGCGTTCCAGTTCACGGTCGTGGACGAAGCCAATCCCGCCGGCGGAGATGTTGCGGGTCGACACCTGGTAGGTGCCGTGTTCGCCCGACGCCGACACCCCGCCGGCGCCCAGACGGATCAGGCAGAAAAAGTCCGGCGCGAGGCGGGCGTGCTCGCGGTCGCCGGTCGCCTCGCTCAGCCCGCCGGGGCGGTCTTCACAGGCGCTCCCCGTTCGAACCCGCGTGAGCAACCCCATCCACTGCTGCTCGGAGAGCCACAGCCGGGCGGTGTCACTGAACGGTCGATCGGGCGTCACGTCTTGGGGTGGGGGGCTCAGGGACAGCATGGCGGCGGGTCTCCCGGCCGAGTGGCCGCGGGCACGAGGGGGTCCAGACACGGGGCCGCGACACGACCGATCGGGGGATCGTCCGCGTCCGGGGCGGGCTTGAGCGACCTCCCCCCGCAACCACAAACGCGCCCCCCGCGTGCCGTTACAGAACGGTTCTCCTGCCCGAACTAACGGACACGCGACGTCCGTGTCCCATCGCGATAGGGCCACACCGCAACCCGCCGGGTCTGCGCCGGGAACCCGTCGTCGAACCACCGAGACGCCTCAAAGTGGATCCGCCCCGCGGGGCTGGCGCCGATCGTCCGGTAGGCGAGACGCCCGGCGTGCGGTGACACGAGGTAGCCGATCTCGATCCAATCGCCCCGGCGGACCACGGCCTCGGTGGCCCAGGGGAGGTCGTTGACTCGCATCACCGCCCCGTCCGTGTGATGGGCCACCGGATCAACCTCCAGGTACACCGACCCCCCGTCGAGCGACTCGACCGTCGCAAAAGGCTCGATCGGGCCCGTCCGGGCGACCGGCCTCATCGCGCTGCACCCCCCCAGCCAGGCGGCGGTGGTCAGCAGGCCGGTCAAGATGAAGACGCCGCGGTGCACCCCCGCTTATCGGCCGCCGCCTGCCGGCCGAGCCACCGGCTCAAACGCAATGCGTTTTCCTTGGTGCGGCCCCGAAGCTCCGGGCGAGGACGGCGTCTCGCGGTTTCGGCGTCACCCCGCAGCACCGCCCGATCGTTCTCTGATCACCTCACCCGCTCGGGCTTGGGCTCGCGTGACATCAGTTGGGCGATCGCCGCACGCGGGTCCAGCCGCTCGAAAAGAACTTCGTTCACCGCGGTGGCAATCGGCATCTCCACGCGGTAACGCGTGGCCAGCTGCACCACGGCGCGGGCGGTGGGCACCCCTTCGACCACCCCCGGGACGCCGTCCAGGGCCGCCTCGAGCGTCTGTCCCCGGCCCAGCAGCTCGCCGCAACTGCGGTTCCGCCCCGTTGGCGAAAAACAGGTGGTCGCCAGATCGCCCACCCCGGTGACCCCGAAGAACGTGTCGGCCCGGGCCCCCATGGCGACGCCCAGCCGCGTGATCTCGGCCAGGCCTCTCGAAAGCAGGGCCGATTTGGCGTTGATGCCGGCCTGAAGACCGTCCAGGATGCCGGCGGCCAGCGCAATGACATTCTTAAGGGCGCCGGCCAGCTCAACCCCGATCAGGTCTTCGTTTGTATAAACCCTGAACCAGTCGGTCGTAAAAGTTGACTGAACCCGTTGATTCAGCGTCTGGTCGGCCGACGCCACCGCGACCGTCGCGGGCAGACTGCGGGCGATTTCCTCGGCCACCGAAGGCCCGGAGAGCGCCGCCAGCGGCGGAGCCCCCCCCCGCAACGTGGGGCCCAGCACATCGGCAATGATTTCACTGGGCCGCAAAATAGTCTCGTTTTCAATCCCCTTGGCCACCGAGACCACCGGCACCCCCGCCGGAAGGTGCGGGGCCAGACGCGCCCAGACCCCGCGGGCAAACTGCGTCGGGATCGCGGATACGACCGCCTCCGCGCCGCGGAACGCCTCCGCGTCGCGCGCGGTGAGCCGCACGGCCGCGGGGATCCGGTGTCCGGCCAGATAGCGCCGGTTCTCCCGCGTCCGGATCAGTTCCGCCATGTTCTCGGGGTTGGGCCCCCAGACGGTGGTGCCCACCCCACGGGATTCGAGCAGCAGGGCCAATACCGTCGCCATAGCGCCGTTGCCGACGAATGCGACGCGGTTGAAGGGTTCGGACATGGCGGTGGTCTCGTCGGGCGGGGAGCGGGGATCGGTCCGCGGGGGCCGTGCGGACCGCTGTGCGGACTTTTGGTGGATGGTTTACCATGCCCGCCTCATGCGTCGCCGACGGCACCACGCCGGGCGGCCTCTTTATTCCCCATGCCGCTCACGCCCCGCGGCCGGCCTCCCGCAGCAACGGGACGCCAACGCGGGACGCTGGACAGGAGTCGACCTCGGTGAAGCAGAACTCATTCAAAAGCGTGTGCCGCAACCCGTTCGCCCCGCGGGCCGGTGCGGCCCTGCTGACCGGCGCAGCGCTCTTCGTCAGCGTGTCCGCGACCACCGGTTGCGAGTCCGACGGGTATCTCGATCCCACGCTGGTGGGTCGTTGGGAGCGGACCCCCATCACCATGCCGATCCTCGAAGAGATCGACCTGGCCCGCAACTTTGAAACAGGCAACGTGCCGATTTCTCCGGTGCGCCCCGCCGACCTGCAGCCCGACGTGCAGGAGTACGTCATCGGGGCCGGTGACTTCATCAGCATCTCGGTTTTCGAGCTCATCAGCGTCGGCGTCACCGAGGTGCAGGAGCGGGTGATCGACGAGACCGGCAACATCCGCCTGCCGGTCATCGGCCGGGTGAAGGCCGCGGGCCTCAGCCCCAGCCAGCTGGAGCAGGAAGTCATCGATATCCTGCAGGAGAAGGGCGTGATGGAGGACGCGACGGTCAGCGTCGTGGTCCAGCAGTCGCGGCAGAACCTTTACAGCATCATCGGCGCGCCCGAAGAGGGCAGCACCCGCTTCGGGACCTACCTGATTCCGCAGCCCGAGTTCCGTCTGCTCGAAGCCATCGCGCTGGCCGGCGGCGTCAGCAACCGCATCAAGCGGATCCTGATCTTCCGTCAAACCCCGCTCACCAGCGCCACCGCCGGTGAAACCCCCGGTGATCCCGGCCGGTCGCGCCGCGGGGCCCCCGCCCCCTCCAGCACCGATGACCTGCTCGACGGCATCCTGGACCCCGGTGAAGCCGGCGGCTCAGACTCCGACGCCGAAGACCGCGACGCCCCGCCCGCCGGGGTGGAGTCGGGACTCGAACGCACCGACTCTTCGCCGCGCTGGGTCTACGTGGACAACAAGTTCGTCAAGGTCCAGGGCTCGGGCGGTGAAGAAACCCAGGACGACGTGAACCTCAGCAACATGATTGCCCAGCGCATCATCGAGGTGCCCTACGAGAAGCTGATCAACGGCGACATGCGGTACAACGTCGTGGTCCGCCCCGGCGACGTCATCCGGATCCCCAACCAGTCCGCCGGCTTCGTCTACGTCATGGGTCAGTCCAATCGACCCGGGGCCTACACCGTGCCCGGCGAGAAAGACCTGACCATCAAGCAGCTGATCGCCAGCTCCGGCGGCCTCGGCGGGCTGGCCAACCCCCAGCGGACCGACCTGATCCGTCGGACCGACACCAACCAGGAGGTCACCCTGCGGATCAACCTGGCCGCGATCTTTCACGGCACCGAGCCGGACATCTTCCTGAAGCCCGACGACATGCTCAACATCGGCTCCAGCGGGGTCGCGACGCCGCTGGCGGTCATCCGCAACGGCTTCCGGGCCAGCTACGGCTTCGGCTTCGTGCTGGACCGCAACTTCGGCAGCGACGTGTTCGGCGAGCGGCGGTTCGGCAACTGACGCCGCGGCCGGCGCCAGCCGGCCCCGCGGCCCTCACCGACACCCGGCCGCCGGCGGCCGGGTGTTTTTTTTCGCCCAATTTCCCCTTGATCCACGCAGACGTCACAGACCGCGTCATAATGGGCAAACATCCGCATCCCCAAGCCGCCCCGCTGGCGGCCCCGCGTGCCGGAGTTAAACAGGTGTCGGGAGCGCGGCGAGTTCCCCGCCGCCGCACCGCCTCCGCGTGAACCCCCCCCCGGGCACCAGCGTACCGCCTGATCCGGCGGCAACGCCCAGACCATCTTCACGCCGATTTCCGGCGACCTATCCAGCAAGGAGCACGGCTCAATGGCCGGCAAAGTCAACACCCGATTCGTCACCCTGCTCGCCGTCGCCATCGTGGTGTGCGTCGTCGGGGCCGGCGCGTTCTACGCCCTGTTTGTCCGCAAGAGCAACGACGACCTGATGGCCGCCGGCGACAAGCACCTGCAGCTGGCCCAGAGCGCCGAAGCAGAAAGCCTCGCGTCGCTCGACGACGAAGCCGACTTCGCCGCCGCCCGCACCGAAAGCGGCATGAACTACCGCCTGGCCGCCGAGAGCTACGGCATGGCCTACAACCGCGACCGCAGCAACGCCGACGTGCTGGCGAAGTACATCGCCGCCCGCCGCAAAATGACGGTCAAGGACGGCTCCGAGGCCGGCCGGGTGCTCCGCGAAATATCGGGGCTGACCCGCGAGGCCACTGAATTGCGTCGTGACGACGACGCGATGCTCGAATCGTATTACCAGCAGCTTTACCACTGGGGCAAAACTTTCGGCGCCCCGTCCTTCTTCAGCGAGCTGCTGAACCTCAGCAGCTCGAAGCTGGAGAGCGACCCCACCAATCTGGTGGCGCTCAAGTTCAACCGGATCGCCCGCTCGCTCACCCTCTCCGAGTCGGTCGACCGCGACCAGCAGGACGAGATCCGCGAGGGGCTGGAGCGCGTGCTGGAGGCCAAACCCGACGACACCGACGCGATGCACTTCCTCGCGCGGTGGCACCTCTTCGACGCCAAACGCCTGAAGCGGGCCCAGGCCGAGCTCTCGGTGGTGGACGCGGCCGTCGGCCGCGCCCGCGACCTCGCCGAGCGGGCGTTCGAGGCCGCGCCCAACGATGGCGAGGTCGCGATCGAGTATCTGACCGTCCTGCTCGACCCGATCGTCGGCGCCGCCGACGACGCCCGGCCGGTGCTCGAGGGCCTGGTCGCGTACCTGACCGAGAACCCCGACCCGCCCGCCCTGGTCGCCCGCGTCACCCGCCTGCTGCCGATGCTCGAGCGTGAGCGCATCGAGTCCGAAGTCCCCAACGCGCTGGTGACGACCGGCATACGCCGCTCCGAAAATCTTCTGCGTCGGGCGGTGGAGCAGAAGCCCGGCGTGCTGATGTTCCGCCTGCTGCTGGCCGAGAACCTGAAAAACCAGCTGCGCCTGGACGAGGCCCACGCCGTGTTTCTGGCCGCCCGCGAGCACCAGATCGACGGTCCATTTGAGGAAGCGCTCCGCGACGAGAGCCTGCGTCGGCAGGCTGTCTACGAGGTGGCCAACATCGAGCTCATCCGCGCCGAGGCCGCCACCGACTCGGACCGGCGCGAGCAGCTGCTCAAGCAGGCCGACGAGGCCATCGACGTGCTGGAGACGGTGACCGGCGAGTCGACCCAGGTCCTGATGCTGCGCGGCAAGACCCACCTCTTGCGCGGCACCACCACGCAGGCCATGATCGCCATCGACAAAGCCAGCGACCTCTACGGCGATCGCAACCTCGAGGCCCTGCTGCTCTCGGCCCGCGCCCGCCAGGCGCAGCAGCAATGGGGAGCCGCCGCCGAGCGGCTGCGTCAGGCACTGGGCCTGATGGGCGGGGGCGCCACGCTCTCGACCTCGGCCAACGTGCGGCTGCAGCTCGCCGAGATGCTGGTCCGCACGCGGCAGTTTGAGGAGGCCGACCGCGAGCTGCGGCGTGTGCTCGCAACCCCCGAGCAAGACCTGCAGGGCGATAAGCTTGCCACGCTGCAGAACCAGAAGCGCATCGCTGTCACGCTGCAGGCCCGCAGCCTGGCCAACCGCGGGCAGACGCAGGACGCCATCGACCTGCTCGAAAGCCAGGACGCGGGCGTGCGGTCCCCCGCCGCGGCCCGGACGCTCGTCAACCTCTACCGGCAGGCCGGTCAGACCGGCCGCGCCGACGCGCTGCTGAACGAACTTTCCGCGGCCCAGCCGGCCGACCTTTCTCTGCTGCGGCAGCGTCTGGCTGCGGCCACCGAAAGCGACCGCGGACCGCTGCTGGACGAGGCCCTGGCGGCGGGCGCCGACCCGGACGTGATCGCGCAGTTCCGCGTCGCCATCGACGGCACCGCGAGCCGGGACCCCGGCGAGCAGGTGGAACAGGCCGCCGGAGCCGACGCGAAACCGCTGGAAATCGCCCTGGCCAAGGCGTCGGCCTACGCGCGGCGTGGCGACGGCGACGAAGCCAGGCGCTACTTCGAGCAGGCCCGCGAGCTGGGACCCGACGACGACCGCGTGGTCGTCATGGGCCTGGACTACGCCATCGCAGACAAGGACTTTGACCGGGCCGGCACGCTGGTCGCCGACGCCGCCCGCCGCAACCTCGACCTGGCCGACGGCCACCTGCTGCGCGGCAAGCTCGCCGCCGCGGAAGGGGACCTGCGTCAGGCCCTGGCCTCTTTCGATCTGGGGCTCAAGGAGCGGCCGGTCTTCGACGAAGGCTGGCGGCAGTACGGGGACCTGCGTCTGCAGAACAACGAGGCCGAAGCGGCCGCCACCGCCTACCGCAAAGCCCTCGACCAGCGGCCCGACAACCTCCAGGCCATCCTGGGCCTCGCCCGCGCCCAAGACCGCCAGGGTCTCCGCGACGGAGCGCTCGACGCCCTGCGGTCGGCCGTGGCTTACGCCCCGGGCAACGCCGCGGTGGTCGAGCAGTACATGAACTACGAGGGCCTCCACGGCCGGCGCGAACGGGTGCTGGCGATGCGCGAACGGCTGGCGGAGGCCAACCCCGAGAACCTCAACAACCGCCTGAACCTCGCCCTGCTGCTGGCCCGCGATGAGCGGGTAGACGACGCGCTGGCGTCGCTGGACGCGGTCGAGACCGAACTGGGGGTCACCCGGGACACGGTGGGGGCCCGCGCCGGGGTTCTGGGCATCGCCGGGAGGGCCGGCGAGGGCACGGACCTGATCCGGGCGTGGGTCGCGGAACGCGGCGACGAAGCCACGCCGGCCGACCGGCGGTTCTTGGCCCGCTATCTGGTGAGCGTCGGGAACCTCGACGACGCCGTCGCGGCCTACCGCGTCGCCGCCGACGCGTCGCCCAGTGGGTCGACCGACGCTCAGGCGGCCCGGCGCGAGCTGGCCGACGTGATGTTCAACAACGGCCGGGCGGCCGAGGCGGCCGTGCTCTACACCGCCTTGCTCACCGACGCGGACGATGAGGACCGCCAGCGTATCGGGCTTCGCCTCGCCGAAGCCCAGGTGCGGGCGGGCGAGGTCGAGGCGGCCGAGCGCACCCTCGACACGCTGGAGGCCGACGCCACGTCGGACGCGCTGCGGGCGATGGTGGCACTTGGATCGGACGAGCCGCGTGACGCCTTGGCGATGGTCGATCGGGCTCTCGAAAAAGATCCGGACAACACCACGATCTACCTGCAGCGGGCCCAGATCCGCCTGCAGATCCCCGGCGAAGACGCCCGCTCGGCGCTTACCGACCTTGACCGCGTGCTGGCCGGCCAGCCCGGCTCGGTGCAGGCGCTGACGCTCAAGGCCAGGGTTCTGAGCAGCTTGCGTCGTCCCGACGAGGCGGCGGACACGCTCCAGGTGCTGGTGGACACCCAGCCCGGCAACGCCGGTGCGCGGGAGATGCTGGCCGAGGCTTTGATGGCCAAGGGGGACACCGATCGGGCGGCCTACGTCGTTCGCGAAGGACTGCGTCTCGCCCCGGACCGGCCCGGACTCCTGCAGCTCGATGCGCAGCTTGCCCGCGGCAGCGGCAACCCCGCCGCGGCGGAAGCCAGCCTCGTCAGGCTGGTCGAGACCCAGCCCGACAACGCCGGCGCCGTGGCCCAGCTGGCCGAGATTTACCTTGCCTCGGGTCGCGACGCCGAGGCCGACACCCTGCTGAACGAACGCCCTGTGATGCTTAACCGCTTCCCGATCATGCAGGCCCTCCGGGGCCGCGCCCTGGCGGCCGGCGGTCGGTCGGACGAATCGCAGCGCGTCTTCGGGCTCGCCCTTGAGCGGGCTGACTCCCCCGCCACCGCGTCAGAAGTGGTCCGCCAGATCGCCGCCGCCCTGGGCCGCGACCGTGCGAACACGGTCGTTCGCGAGGTCGGCGGGCGGGCCAACCCGCTCTGGACCGGGCTGGGGCTGGTCACCGTCGACCTGACCGCGAAGAACTACGCCGCTGCGCTGGACCGGCTCGCCGAGCTGAAACCGCTGACCACGGCCGAACCGGTTCTGGCCGAGCGGGTGCTGCGCTTCGAAGCGTTAAGCCTCCTCCAGAGCGGGCGAGCCGCCGAGGCCCGCGCTGCATACGAGACGCTGCTGGCGGAAAAACCCGACGACATCGAAGCGCTCAACAACCTTTCGTACCTGCTGCTGACCACCCTGGACGACCCCGCCGCCGCCCTGCCGCTCGCCGAACGTGCCGCACGGCAGGCCAGCCGCAACCCCGACGTGCTCGACACCTACGGCGTGGCCCTGCAGAAGGTCGGCCGTCTGGAAGACGCCCGCAAGCAGTTGGAAGCCAGCGTGGGGCTTGCGGCCCGGCCGAGTAACCTGCTTCACCTGGGTGAGCTTTACGCCGAAATCTCCCTGACGGGACGCGCTCAGACGCGGCTTGAACAGGCTGTCGAAGCCGCCGAGGCCGCCGGAGACCGAGACACGGCCCTTAAGGCCCGCCGCGCTCTGGACCGGCTGACCGACCGCTGATCGTCCCTCCGCAACGCCGCCCGGCCGGCCGACCGCCCCGCCGCCCCGATCCACCGCCTCTACCCGCCCCGCTCCACCCTGTATTCGCCATGACCGCCAATCCCCTCTCGACGATCCCGCCCATCGGTCCCACGACCGGCATGTCCGCCCCTCCGCCTCCGGGCCGCTTCAAGCCGATCGACCCGGTGATCCTGCTGCGCCGGCACTTCAAGATCCTGCTGGCGGTGGGGATTATCTCCGCCGCGCTCGGGGCCGGGCTCTGGTACCTGCTGCTGAAGAAAGCACCGCAGTACACCTCTGAAGCCCAGATCTTGATCGAGAACACACAGGTCACCGAAGGGTACGCCGCGGCGACCCGGGTCGGTGGCAGCAGCGAAGACATCACCAACATGATCAACAACGAGGTGAACCTCATCATGTCCGACGAGGTGATCCGCGAGGCCTTGAACCGTCCAGAGATTCAGAGCACCGGGTGGTTCGGGTCCTTCAAGGGCAACACCAGCAAAGCGCGAGAAGAGATGCAGACCGACATGCTGCGGGCGAGCATGATCCGCGGCACGACGCTCATGAATCTAACGATGAGCACCTCAAAAAGCGCTGAAGCAACCACGATGCTGGAGGCGATCATCTCCACCTATCTGAATCTGAAGCAGATCCAGAGGCAGACGGATAACTCCGGCTTGCGAAAAGTTTTCCTCGATGCCCGCGACCGGGCCGAGGACGAAATGCTGAGTATCCAGCGGGCCCGCGAGCGGTTCATCCAGGAGAACAACCTCAACAGCCTGCAGGTGGCTCAGTCCGACGAGCAGCGGACCTACAACACGCTGCTGGACCAGAGCCTCGCCCTGCAGCTCGAACTCGATGCCGCCCGCGGCAACTACGCGTCGCTCCAGGCCTCGGCCGACGCGCCGGACATGACCGACGAGGAAAACTTTTACATCAACCAGGTGCAGCAGGTCGCCGAGCGACAGGAGATCCTGCGGCAGCTCAGCGAGGGGCGGCGGCAGCTGCTCGCGGGCGGAAAAGGCGAGCAGCACACCCAGGTGGTTCAGCTGGACCACCAGCGCGACGCCGTGCAGATCGAGCTGGATCGCGAGGTCGAGAGGCAGCTGACTGAGTACCGCGCCCTGCAGCTCCAGATGGCGGCCCGCACGGCGGAGGGCCTCACCGGCCAGCTCGAGGCCCTGCGGCCGGGGCTGGAGCAGTCTCAGGCCAGCCTGCAGGACCTCAACCGCAAGCTCACCGAATACGGCACGCTCGACGAGCGGTTGGAAACCGCCCGGCTCAACGTCAACCAGGCGCGTGAGGCCCTCAACCAGCAGACCCTGCTGACCGCCCGCCCCGACTCCACCCGCGTCAAGCGGCAGGTCAGCCCCACCGAGGCAGAGCTGACGTTCCCCAAGCTCCTGGTGGTCGTCCCCGGTGTCACCTTCCTGCTCACCGGCCTGGCCGGCGGCTTCCTGGTGCTCCGCGAGATGCTGGACCAGAAGGTCCGCAGCCCGCAGGACCTGAAGCTGATCCCCGACGCCCAGCTGCTGGGCCTGGTCCCGCACGCCAAAGAAGACGCCTCGTCCGGCGGCACCGCCGAGCGGGCCGTCGAGCGAGCCCCGACCGGCCTGCTGGCCGAGAGCTATCGCCAGATCCGCACGGCGCTCTTGTCGAAGATGGACCGCCGCGGCTACAAGACGCTGGTCTGCGTCGCGGCCCAGCCCGAGTCGGGCACCTCGACCGTGGTGCAGAACCTGGGCATGAGCCTGGCCCTGAACGGCCGGAGCGTTCTGATCATCGACTCCAACTTCCGCCGGCCGGGCCAGCACAAGCTGCTGGGCGTCGACAATGACCGCGGGCTGGTGGACGTGCTGAAAGAGTCGGCCGAGCTCGCCGACGTCATCGTGAACCACCCCGACGCCTCGCTTTCGGTGCTGCCCACCGGCCGCTCCAGCGACGCCCCGCCTGAACTGCTGGAGGGCGCCGTGTTCCGCGGCGTGCTGGGGCAGCTCGAGACCCAGTACGACCTGATCCTCATCGACGCGCCGCCGGCGCTGCTGACCTCGGACAGCCAGCTGCTCTCCAAGCACGTCGACGCGATCGCGGTGGTCATCAAGGCTGGCAACGACAAACGAGGCATGCTTAACCGCGTGCTGGGCCAGCTCGACGGCCAGCGGGCCGACATCCTGGGCATCATCCTCAGCGGGGTGCAGGCCTCGGTCGGCGGCTACTTCCGCAAGTCGTACGAGGACTTCTACCGCTACCGCGAGGACGGCACGCCCGCGGACAGGAAGAAGGCCCGCAAGTCCGCCAAGGCCGACCGCGGCGTCGACCAGGCCCATCTGCCCGAGCCCGCCGAGAGCAACGGCTTGGACGATGACGACACGCTGATCCACGCCAACCCCAACGACGATTCGGCAGCCGAGCTGCTCGGCGAGGACGACGCGCAGTTCCTCGACAACCCCAAGGACTGAGCCCTGACACGCCCCCCCCCACGCCTGACCCGGGGGGGGCGAACCCGCGGGCCTGAACCTGCGTTGGCCGCGATCGTATGACGCAGGACCACACCACCCTGATCACCGGCGGCGCGGGCTTTATCGGCTCGCACCTTGCCGAGCGGCTTGTCCACTCCGGGCGGAGCGTGCGCCTGGTGGACAACCTGTCCACCGGGAGCCGCCGCAACGTCGCGGGCCTGCTCCGCGACCACGCGGACCGCTGCGAGCTCATCGAGGCCGACGCCCTGGACGCCGCCGACGACCCCCGGGTCTGGGCCAACATCGACCGGGTGTTTCACCTCGCCGCCTCCGTCGGTGTGCAGCGCGTGGTGGACGACCCCGCCGCGATGATGCGCAACAACGTGCTCACCACCGACGCCGTGCTGCGGGCCGCGAGCCGGGCGTCGGCGGCGGTGCTGATCGCCTCGTCCAGCGAGGTCTACGGCCGGTGCCCGGTGCTTCCGCTCACCGAGGACGCCGAGCTGGTCTACGGACCCACCACCGCGTCGCGCTGGAGCTACGGCATGGCCAAAGCGCTCGACGAGCACCTGGCGCTGGACCTCGCCCACCGGACCGGTCTGCGGGCGGTGGTCGTCCGGCTGTTCAACACCATCGGCCCCCGCCAGGTCGGCCACTACGGCATGGTGGTGCCCCGCTTTGTTGAGCAGGCGGTCCGCGGCGATGCGCTGACGGTCTACGGCGACGGCGAACAGACCCGGGCCTTCTGCGACGTCCGCGACGTCACCGACGCGCTCGCGCGCCTGCTGGACGTGCCCGCGGCGGTCGGCGGCGTCTTCAACGTCGGCTCCACCCAAGCGGTGACCATCGGCGATCTCGCCTCCCGGGTGCTTCGCGCCGCGGATGCGCCGGCGGACCGTCTCAGGCACCTGCCCTACGAGGATGTTTACGGCGCCGGCTTCGAAGACCCCCACGACCGGCTGCCCGCCGTCGATCGGCTCGACCAGGCGATCGGGGGCTTCCGCCCCGCCTGGACCCTCGACGCCACCCTGGACGAACTGGTTTCGCTCGCGAAAAACGCCGATCCAGGTCACGCCGCGTGAACGTGTCGCTCCCCCCGGTCTTGTTGTCCGTGCTGGCCGCCCCCGAGTGGCTGCCCACCTACGCCGCGGTGTTCGGCGCCGCCTTCGCCGCCGCGCTGGTTGCCACGCCGCTCATGCGCGGCGTCGCGCGCCGCAACGGCATCGTTGACCACCCCGACCTCACGCGTAAGCTGCACGCCCGGCCCATCGCGTACCTCGGCGGCCTCGCGATCTTCCTGGGCTGGATCGCCGGGGTCGGCGTGTCGTACCTGCTGGCGCCCAACCGGATCGTGTTTGAAGACCAGCTGCTGTCGGTGCGCAGCTTCCCCCTGATGTTCGTGATCGGCGCCGCGGTCATCACCTTCACCGGGCTGGTGGACGACGTCATCCCCGACGTGCAGGCACGCCAGAAGATCGGGGGGCAGCTCTTCGCCGCCGCGGCACTGACCTCCACGCGGGTGGGCATCGACCTGACCGAAACGCTTTACGCGCTCCTGGGCCTCTACCCCTCGGCCACGGTCGTCTACTTCACGGCCACGTTCCTTGTGGCCTTCATCGTGCTGGGCGGCTGCAACGCGGTCAATCTCATCGACGGGCTCGACGGACTGGCCCCGGGCGTCGTGGCCATCGCGATGGCCAGCTTCCTCGCCATCGCCCTGGTGGCGGCCGGCCAGGAGAACGGCGGCGCCCTCATGGCCGATCACCCCAACCGCATGGTCATGGCCCTGGCCACCCTGGGCGCCATCGCCGGCTTCCTGCCCTTCAATTGGAACCCCGCCACCATCTTCATGGGCGACGCGGGCTCGCTGCTGCTGGGCTTCCTCGCGGTCTCGGCCATCCTGCTGATGGGCGACGTGGGCAACTATTCGCTCAAGCTGGTCACCGCCTCGCTGGTGGTCTTTGCGGTCCCGATCACCGACACCTCGCTGGCCATCGTGCGGCGCAAGCTCCGCGGACAGCGCATCTTCGCCCCCGACAGCCAGCACCTGCACCACCTGCTGCGGCGGTCGGGGCTGTCGGTCAAACAATCGGTTCTAGCCATGTACGGCGGCGGGGTCGTGTTCGGCCTGGTCGGGTTGGCCATCATTGCCCTGGAACTGCGCTGGCGGTACAGCCTGCTGATCGTCGCGGTCATCTACGCCACGATCATGCTCGTCGCCTTCCGCTACGGGGCGTACTGTCTGCGCCAGGACGCCGCCCCCGCGGACGACGGCCCCGAGCCCACCGCCTCAGATCTCGCCCAAGACGACCCCGTCGGCGAGAACCCCAACGCCTCCGGTCCCGCCACCGTCGCCGCGGAGCCCGAACGGCCCGCACCGGCCGGCTGATCTGCCCGTCCTCCCGTGCCCGCCGCGGTTGCGGCGTGGCGCCCCCCGGTTACAATCGTCGATTCGGACCACCCCGCCCGCGGCCCCCCGCCGTGCCGGCTTTTTTACTCCGATCCACCCCGATGCTCCGCGGACCGGCCCTTCGGCCGTCGTCCGATCCGGAGCACGCTTTTTCTCCCCCGGGACTGCTCCACTTAAGCAAGCGTCCCCCCCGCCTCAGAAAGGCTCCCGCCCATGTCCACGCTCGTCAAAGACCTCGTCGAAGCCGGCATCCACTTCGGTCACCGTTCCACCCACTGGAACCCGAAGATGACGCCCTACATCTTCGGCAAGCGTAACCGCATCCACATCATCGACGTCAAGCAGACCGTGAAGGGCCTGCTGCTCGCCCGCAAGTTCATCACCAAGACGGTCGCCGAAGGCAAGGACATCCTCTTTGTCGGCACCAAGCGCCAGGCCCGCAGCATCATCGAGAAGCACGTCACCGAGTGCGGCATGCACCACTGCACCGAGCGCTGGCTCGGCGGCACGCTGACCAACTTCACCACCATCCGCGCCCGCCTCAAGCGGCTTGAAGAACTGGAAAACATCGAAGAATCCGGCGAGATGAAGAGCTACTCCAAAAAGATGGAGAGCCAGCTGAACCGCGAGAAGTCCAAGATCCACCGGAACCTCTCGGGCATCCGGAACATGAAGAAGCTGCCGGGCGCCATGGTCATCATCGACGTCAACGCCGAGACCAACGCCGTGAAGGAAGCCCGCAAGCTGGGCATCCCCACCGTGTGCCTGATCGACACCGACAGCAACCCCGAGTTTGCCGACATCCCGATCCCCGGCAACGACGACGCCATGCGGGCCATCGAGATCGTCGTCGATCAGCTGTGCCGGGCCGTCAACGAGGGCAAGCAGGCCCGGGCCACCGCCCCCGAGTCGATGAAGACCGAAGGCAACGGCGAGCCCGTCCGCAAGCGCAGCAGCCGCGCCCAGTTCAGCGCCGACAGTTCCGCGCCCGCGGACCCCGGCCACGACGCGGCCGGCGGCGATCCGGCGGCCGAGCCCGCCCCCACGGCCTGACCCGCCCGTCGAGCCAGATCTTTCTGAATGCCCGTACACCGCACCGGCCGGGCCCTCGCCCGGCCGGTGCGATTGATCCCGGCCGCGTCCCGCGCTGCCCGACTTTTTTCACCAGTACCCGGAGAATACCGCGATGGCAATTTCCGCCAAAGACGTCAAAGACCTGCGCCAGACCACCGGCATGGGCATGATGGAATGCAAGAAAGCCCTTACTGAGACCGGCGGCGACTCGGCCAAAGCCATCGAGCTGCTGCGCGAATGGGCCGGCGGCAAGATGGACACCCGCGAGGCCGACGCCGGCGAAGGCGCGCTTGCCGTCGCGCAGGACGGCGATGGCATCGCCATCGTCAAGATCGTCTCGGAGACCGACTTCGCCGCCCGCAACGAGGAGTTTCTCGCCAAGGCCCAGCAGGTCGCCAACGACGTCGCCGCGCAGGACGCCACCGGCTCGGTCACCCCCGGCCCCGACGCCGAGAAGGCCATTGAAGACCTGCGCATCACCATCAAAGAAAAAATTGCCTACGGCGGCGGCACCCGGCTCACCGGCCCCAAGGTGGCCAGTTACGTGCACACCGACCGCAAGAGCGGCGCCATCATCGCCGCCGAAGGCGACTTCAGCGACGAGCTGCTCCGCGGCCTGTGCATGCACATCACCGCCGCCGCGCCGCCGATGTGCCCCACCCCCCTGGCGCTGGACGAAGCCGGCCTCAGCGAAGAAGCCAAATCCGAGGCTTTGGCGCAGTTCACTCAGGAAGCCAAAGACACCGGCAAGCCCGAAGAGATCGCCGCCAAGATCGCCGGCGGCAAGATGAAAAAGTGGGTCAGCGATCACACCCTGCTCGGCCAGATCTACATCAAGGAGATGGACGCCAAGAAGCCCATCAGCCACTACCTGCCCAAGGGCGGCAAAATCCTCGCCTACGCCCGCTTCGCGGTTTGATCCAGGGGCGCCCCGGTCGCCACTCCAAGCAGTGGCCACCGGACCTTCCCGGATCACGCGGGCGGCGCCCGCCTCGCTTTCACCGCGGACTCACGCCCCCTGCTCTTGGGGGCGTTTTTGTGCGCCTCGCCGCGGCAGACCGCCACCCATCAGAGCCGGCCCCCGGTGCTTTCGCAGGGTGAGTCAAGGCTCGGCGGACCCACCGTGCCGCGGCGTCGATAACCATCCAACGCAAGCCCCGCCCCAGCCCCCGGTGGCACGGACGTCCCGTCCGTGGTTCGGCCGCAGGCCGAAATGCGGGCGCAGCCCGTCGCGGTCGAGAAGGTCGCCTCGCTTCCGGCTCTGCGGAAGCGAGGCGGGCGCCGAGCCGCGACCCGGGCTCGACCCCGTACAATCCGGTCTGCGCCGCCAGAAACTCCGGAACCCCGCCTTGCCCCCAGCCCCCGCCGACCCCCTCGCCGCCTACGCCGACCGCCAGGTCTGGGTCGATGGCACGCTCGTTCCAGCACGCGAAGCCAGCGTCAGCGTCTTCGACCACGGCCTGCTCTACGGCGACGGCGTGTTCGAGGGCATCCGCATCTACGGCGGCCGCATCCTCAAACTCGCCACCCACCTGCGGCGCTTTGACCAGTCGGCCCGCGCGATCCGTCTGCACCTTCCTTACTCCCCTGCCGAACTGGACGCCGCATGCCGCGAAACCGTCCACGCCAACGGCCTCACCGACGGCTACATCCGCCTGGTCGCCACCCGCGGGCCCGGAAGCCTCGGCATCGACCCCGTGCCCTGCCCGCGGCCCTGCGTGTTCGTCATCGCCGCGACGATTCAGCTGTACCCCCAGAGCTACTACGACGAGGGCCTCAGCGTCATCAGCAGCTCGGTCGTGCGCAACCACCCCCAGGCCCTCAGCCCGCGCATCAAGAGCCTGAACTACCTCAACAACATCCTCGCCAAGATCGAGGCCCTGGACGCCGGCGTGCTCGAATCGGTCATGTACAACCTCGAAGGCAACGTCGCCGAGGCCAGCGCCGACAACCTCTTTATCGTCCGCGCCGACGCCACCACCGGCGCCCCGGTCCTGTGGACCCCCCCGCTGTCCGCCGGCTGCCTCGAAGGCGTCACGCGCAACCTCGTCATCGGTCTGGCCCGCGACGCCGGCTTCGCCGTGCGCGAAGAGAACATCACCCGGCACGATCTTTACACCTGCGACGAGTTCTTCCTCACCGGCAGCGGCGCCGAGGTCGTGCCCGTGGTCACCATCGATCGCCGCCCGGTGGGCGGCGGCAAGCCCGGACCGGTGACGAAGCAGCTGATTGCGGCGTTTCGGGCGCTGATGAAGCACGCGCCGGAAGACTGAATTAATTTCAGATTTCGGATTGCAGATTTCAGATTTTAAACAGGTTGCACCATGGCAAAGGCGGTTCAATCTGAAATCAAAAATCTGAAATCTGAAATGGCCTTCGCCACCCCTGACCTCCCCGGCACCGGTGGCGTCCTCAAGCAAACCCCCGAGGACTTCCTCGTCGAGGAGCAGCCGCTCTACGACCCCTGCGGCGAGGGTGAGCACCTCTACCTCTTCATCGAGAAGAAGTCGGCCACCACGCATGATTTGATCCGCCGCGTGGCCAAGGCCTTCCGCGTCAAACGCGGCAGCGTGGGCCACGCCGGGCTCAAAGACAAGCACGCGGTCACCCGCCAGCACCTCTCGGTGCACCTGCCGGGCACCACCAAGGCCGAGGACGCCGAGGCGCTCGAACGGTTTAAGTCGTATCCCCACGCCGAGGTGTTGTGGGTGGACCGCCACACCAACAAGCTGCGCCCGGGCCACCACGGCGGCAACCGCTTCGGCCTGACCGTCCGCGACGTCTCTCCCACCGCGGTCATCCGCGCCCGGCCCGTGCTGGAGCGGCTCGCAAGAACCGGCTTCGCCAACTACTACGGCGAGCAGCGCTTCGGCTACCGCCACAACGCGCACCGGCTGGGTCGGCACCTTCTGCTCGACCAGCCGCAGGCCTTCCTGGACGCGCTCTTGGGCGACCCCCACGCCGACGAGCACGAGAGCGCACACACCGCCCGCGCGGCCTACGAGTGCGGCGACCTGCACACGGCGCTGGACCACATGCCCAAAAGCCTGCGGGCCGAACGCCAGGCCCTCGACGCGCTGCGTCAGGGCAAGAGCGCCGCGCAGGCCGCGCGCGCGGTGGTTCGCACCCAGCGTGACCTGCTGGTGTCGGCGACCCAGTCGGCGGTCTTCAATTCGGTGGTCGATGACCGCGTCCGCGCCGGCACGCTGGACCGCCTGCTGCCCGGCGATCTGGCCTGGAAGCACGACAACCGCTCGGTCTTCCCGGTGGACGCCGCCACCGCCGACGCCGAGAACGCGTCCGGCGGGCGGGTCGCCGCGAACGTCGTGTCGCCCTCCGGCCCGCAGTGGGGCCCGGGCATGACCGAGCCCGCGGGCGACGTGCTCGCCGCCGAACGCGCCGCCCTCGCGGCCCTGGACCTGACCGAAGCCGACTTTGCTCCGCACGACGACCTGCGTACCAGTGGCCGGCGCCGCCCGTTGCGCGAGTTCATCGACAACCCCGAGCTTTCCGGCGGCGTGGACGAGCGCGGGGCTTACCTGAAGGTGGCCTTCACCCTGCCCCGGGGCAGCTTCGCCACCATGGTCATGCGGGAGGTCATGAAAAAGTAGCAGGCATACTCCGTATGCCGTCCGCAGCATGCCCGATCGACGCCCGGACCGCCACGGGTCTGCGCCCGCCAGTAAAACGCACGGACAACCCCGCCGAATGGCTTGCCACCACTATTTTTGCGACACTCACCCCCGGCGGACGGCACACGGAGTGTGCCTGCTACTTTCCGAACCCCCAACCCACGAAACGCCATGAAAGCCAACGACCTCAAACCCGGCCAGGTGCTCACCCTCGACGGCCAGCTTTACCTCGTGACCAAAACCGAGACCGTCAAGCCCGGCAAGGGCGGCGCTTTTGTGCAGGCCAAGCTCAAGAGCATCAAGCACCAGAACGTGACCGAGAAGCGCTTCCGCAGCGTCGACGAGGTCGACTCGGCCACCCTCGACCGCCGCGACGTGGAGTACCTCTACAGCGACGGCACCGGCGCCATCTTCATGGACACCGAGACCTTCGACCAGTTCACCATCCCCGAAGACATCCTGGGCGACGCGCTGAAGTACATCCGCCCCAACGAAACGATCAAGGGCGCCTTCTACGAGGGCAATTGCCTCACCGTCGAGCTGCCCCAGGCGGTCACCCTGACCATCGCCGAGACCGAGCCGGGCATCAAGAACGCCACGGCGACCAACGTGATGAAGGAAGCGGTGTGCGACACCGGCCTCAAGGTCCGCGTGCCGCCGTTTATCAGCGAGGGCGAGTCGGTGAAGATCAACACCGACACCAACGAGTACCTCTCCCGGGCGTAGTCGTGCGGAAACGCGTCGGGGGCGGGGAGGGAGCAGCGGCGGCCGCCGCTCCCTCCCCGCCCCCGACGCGTCACAGCCTCCCGCGTCAATAGCCGAGGCCGAGCTTCACCCAAAGCCCTCAGTGGCACGGGCGTCCCGTCCGTGGTCGGCCCGCCGGGCCGAAAAGCCTTGGTGCAACGTCACCGGCTTCTATAATTGAGGCATGCCCGCAATCCAAACCGCCAAAATGACTTTCGGTCAGTTTCTCGGCCTTGGCGAAGACCCCGACGGTATCCGTCTTGAACTCGTGGACGGAGAAATCGAGATGTCCCCCAGCCCCCTCCCCCGTCATTCGCACGTGGTCTCGCAGCTGAACTACCTGCTGATCGGACACATGCGGTCGGGCAAGGGCGGACAGATCCTGAACGACTCCGACACCGTGCTGAACGAACACAACGTCCGTCGCCCCGACCTGGCGTGGTTCAGCGCCGAACGAAAACACCTTGTCCGTGCGACCGCGGTCGAAGGCCCACCCGACCTCGCGGTCGAAATCGTCAGCCCGACCAGCGTCAAGAACGACCGAGAGATCAAGTTCAAGGGCTACGCCGAAGCGGGAATCGAGCACTACTGGATCATCGACCCGCAGCAGCAGACGTTCGAGTCGTTCCATCTCCGAGCGGGGCGGTACGAACCCGCGGCACACGGACGGTCGGCAGACCGCGTCCACCCGGCTCCGTTTGAAAATCTCGGGCTCAATCTCTCCGAACTCTGGCTGCGCTAAGCTGCTCCCATGAGCCCGCCCGCGCACACCCTCGTCATCGGCGCCGGCCTCTCCGGCATGATCTGCGCCCGCCGCCTGGCCGACGCGGGCCACGCGGTCACGGTGGTCGATAAGGGGCGTCGTCCTGGCGGGCGGCTTTCCACCCGCACCTCGCGGTCGGGGCCGGTGTTCGACCACGGGGCGCAGTTCTTCACCGCCCGGCTCGACGCCTTCCGGGCGCAGGTGCACGACTGGGTCCAGCGTGGCGTCGCGGCCCAGTGGCACGCCGACATTGTTGACTTAGAAGACGGCCGGGCGGTGCCCACCCAACGCAAGGCGGTCCGCTACGTGGGCACCCCCGCGATGGAGGCGGTCGTCGCCGACCTCTGCCGCCCCCACCCGGGGATCGACGGCCCGCACTTCAATGTGCAGGTTGCCGCGCTGGCCGGCGGGGGCACCGGCTTCCGCGTGGTCGCGTCGGGCGGCACCCAAGCCCACGACCGGCCCTTCGACCGGGTGGTGCTCGCGGTGCCGGGCGCTCAGGCCCGCGACATCCTCGCCGCCCCCCACCCCGCCTTCGCCCGACAACTCGCGGAGACCGAAACCGCCGCTTGCTGGGCCGCCATGCTGTCGTTCGGTGCTCCGCTGGGTCTGGACTACGACGCCGCGTTCGTCGAGGGCAAAGGCCCGCTCAGCTGGATCGCCCGCAACACCGCCAAGCCCGGCCGACCGGCCGCCGACTCGGGCGCCGGCGCGTGCTGGGTGCTTCACGCCGGCCCCGAGTGGTCGCAGCAGCACGTCGAACTCACCCCCGAAGCCGCCCTGCCGCAGCTCGTCGATGCCTTCGCCGCCGCCACCGGCATCACCCCACCCGAGCCAACCTACGCCGCCGCCCACCGCTGGCGGTTTGCCCACGTCACCCGGCCGCTCGGCGTGCCCTACCTCCACGACCCCGAGCAGAAACTCGCGGTGTGCGGCGACGTGTTCTGCACCGGCCCACGCCCCAACATCGAGCAGGCCTGGCACAGCGGCCACAACCTGGCAGGATCCATTTTAGATTTGTGATTTCAGATTTCAGATGTTCCGAGCCCGCCCCTTCGCCACTGCCGCCTTTGCACATCTGAAATCCCGAATCTGAAATCTAATATGGATCCCCCCCGCCTCTACACCGACCTCGCCTGGCTCTGGCCCCACCTCAGCCCGCCGGACCACTACACCGCCGAGGCCGCGCACCTCGATGCGCTACTCACTCAGCACCTGGGCCCAGGGCCGCAGCGCATCCTCGAACTCGGCGCCGGCGGCGGCCACACGCTGGTTCACCTCGACGCCCGCGGGGGACGCGGCGGGCGTCACCCCACCGTCGCCGTGGATCTCTCGCCGCCCATGCTCGCCCACGCGAGCGAGCTGATCCCCGGCCTGACCACGCACGCCGCCGACATGCGGACCCTGCGGCTGAACGAAACGTTTGACGCCGTGCTGATCCACGACGCCGTCGACTACCTGCTGACCGAAGACGACCTGAGCCAGACCTTCGCGACCGCCCACGCCCACCTGCGTCCCGGCGGCCTGCTCTTCGTCGCCCCGACCTACCTGAAAGAAACCTTCGCAGACAACGAGGTCGCCGACGACGGGACCACGGTAAACGACGACCAGGTCACCTACTTCACCTACGTCCACGACCCCGACCCGGGTGACCGCACCTTCGAGATGATCCTCCTGTACCTCATCCGCAACCTGAAAACCCGCGCCGTCGAGGTCATCGAAGACCGCCACACCCTGGGCCTGTTCCCCTGCGAAACCTGGACCTCGCTCATGGAGCAAGCCGGCTTCGAAATCCATCCCGTCACGCCGACCAAAGACGCCGCGTGGGAACTCTTTGTGGGTCGGCGGCGCTAGCCCGCCACCCCATGCGCCCACCCAGAGGTGCTGGTGTCGATCGCACAGCGCAGGGGTGTGGGGAAAGGAGCGCGGCCCGAGCCGAGCGGGGATGCGGCAGATGCAAGGAGGTCGATGCAGGCGGCCCCTTAGGGCCGTCGAAGCAGACCGACGCCGCAGATGCCGCATCCCCGCTCGGCGAAGCCCGCTCATTTCCCCACACCCCGGAGCGCAGAAAAACCGCGAGCGGACACATCCTTGTGTCCGCTCGCGGTTCGCCCCCCATCCCTGAGCGGCGTAAATCCGTTTGTGGCCTCGGCATCCCTGCGTCAGCAGCCTCCACGGGAAGAAAGCAGATCCGTCTTGCTTCCGGGGCAGAGTGTAGGGTCTCTCAACGATTTGTCAACGATCCCTCTCGAAAATTTTTCAAAATTGCCCACATAACTTTAGGTTTTTCACACTTATCGGGACATTTTGGCGGAAACACTGGAAATACGTCGCCCATCGTCGATAATCTCCGCGTGCCCCCCGCCCCCTCCCACCCGCCGACCACCCCCGCCGCCACCGACCAGGCCGCGCTCCGCGCCGTCCGCGGCCGGGCCCTCCGCGCGGCCCGCAACCTCGCCGGCCTCTCCGCCCCCAAGCTGGCCGACCGCGTGAACGAGCGGACCCGCGGCGGCAGCCCGGTCTCCAAAGACGCCATCTACGCCTACGAGTCGGGCAAGGTGCTGCTGCCCCACGAGGTCGGCGTGCGCCTCGCCACCGTGCTCAACCTGCACCCCGGCGAGCTGTTGGCGGGCGACCCGGACTTCCGCGACACGGCGGCCCCGGCTGCCATCCGCCCCGACACCGCGCCCGCCGCCGACACCCCCACCGCCCGCTGGCTGAAGCTCGCCGGCGAGCCAGCGGCCGTCGCCCGCGTGCTGGCCCGCGTGCTCGACGCCCGCCGCATGGGCGACACCAGCGCCAGGGGCTTTGTCAGCGTGTTCCATCTGCTGCAGGCCGACCTGAACGCCGTGACCTCCCACGCCTTGGCCGATACGGTCCGAAGCGCGAATCGCGGCGAGGGCTGGGACAACCTGGCCAACGTGCTGACCGCCGCCGAGCGCGGGGTCAAGACCGTGAAGTCGCACTTCCGCGAGCTGCTGAAGAAAGACCCCGACGAGCTCGATGCGGAGCAGGCCGCCAGGCGGGCGTCCGAGGCGCTGCGCACGCTGGCGACCGAACTCGACACCGCCGTTACGCAGGGCGACCGCCTCTACGAACCGGCCGGCTGACCGGGGGCTGCGTTCACGCCAGGCTGCCCGTGCAGCTGCTGCCGCTGCCCGCCGTGCAGCCGTAGCAGTGGTCGCCGGTGGCGATCACCCGGTCGCCCAGCTCGGCCGCGGTGGTGTCCCACAAGAACTTCTCCTCGCAGCCCGGTGTGCGCATGTCCAGCGCGTGGTTGAAGTCGCAGTCGCTCAGCCGGCCCTGCGGGTCGATGTGGATCTGGTGGCGGCACATGAGGCCTTCGATCGTGCTCTCGTTGTACGCGCCCACCAGCAGGTCCATGTACGCCTCCAGCTTGCCGTGCTTCTCCAGGTCGCGGCGCCACCGCTTGATCGGCATGTTGGTGATCGCCCACAGCTGCGTGAACTGGATGCCGAAGCGCTCGTCCAGCTCGCGCTTGTAGTCGGCCTCCAGGCCCGCCTGCGGCGGGGGCAGGCTGGCCCCGCCGGGGTTGTAGACCAGGTTCAGCGGCAGGTCCGGGTCGGTGCCGTAGCCCACGTCGTTGAGCAGCAGCAGCCCCTCCACGCTCGCGTCGTAGCTGCCGCGGCCGCGCTGGGCGTCCACGTTGTCGGCGGTGTAGCACGGCAGGCTGGCCGTCACGATCACCTTGTGGTCCGCCAGAAACTGCGGCACCCAGCGGTAGTCGCCACCCCCGAACTTCTTGTTCTCGGTGAACGTCAGAATCGTGGGGTTGCACCGGTCGATCACGTCCATGCCCAGCGACCGGGCGTGGGTCACCATCGCGCGGAAGCTCGGGTTCATCTCCGGCGAGCCGCCGGTGATGTCCACCGTCTTGATCGTGGGGTTGTCGGTCAGCCACTGCATGACCTTTGCCGCGGTGGCCTCGGTCATGTTCTCGCCCTCGGCCACCCGGGCGGGCGACGAGTCCACGTGGCAGTGGGCGCACGCCAGATTGCAGCGCAGGCCGATGTTGATCTGCAGCGTCGTGATGACGGCATCCGAACGCAGGTCGGTCTCGAAGTGTCGGTAGAAGGCCTGTTCGTCGACCACGGGGAGGGAAAGCGTGCTCATGGGCAGTGGCCTGGGCGATAAAACATCGGGGCGGGGAGGTTCGAGCGATCGGGCGGGGAGAACCGCTCAGGCCAGTCTATGATTCCCGCAGCCGGAGAAACCATTCTTGACCGGTGCCCCCATAATGAACCCCGCCATGCCCTCCCCGATGCCCCGCCCGACCCACCGCACGCTGCCCCTGCTGCCGTCCGCTCTTCTGGCCCTCGCCGCCCTGCTGGCCGGCTGCCACGGCGCGCCGAAGGTCGCCCCCTCTCTGCAGCAGGACGCCTACGACGACGCGCCCTACGCCCGCGTGCTCGCCGGCAGCGTCCGCCGCGGGCTGGTGGACTACGCCGCGATCCGGCTGCCCGACGCCCCCGACGGCGTGGCGAAAAAGAACCGCGCCGCGGCGGACCCCGACGCCCTGGACGTGCAGCTGGACATTTACCTGGACACGCTCGCCCGCTTCGGCCCCGAGACCACCCCCGACCAGTTCCCGACCGAGGCCGACCGGCTGGCGTACCACCTCAACGCCTACAACGCCGTGATGCTGCGGAAGTGGCTGGACAGCGGCGCCCGCACCGCCGAGCCCGGTGACAAGGTTCAGTGGCTGATCTGGTTCACGCTGGACCGCTGGAAGATCGACGGCCGCAGCATGACCCTCGACGGTTTGGAGCAGCGGCTCATCCGGCCGACCTACCACGAGCCCCGCGCCCACGCCGCGCTGGTGTGCGGCGCGATCGACTGCCCGCCCCTGCGTGACGAGCCGTTCCGCGGGCCCGAACTGGACGCCCAGCTCGACGACCAGATGCGGACCTGGTTGAACGACCCCGCCGAGAACGCGATCGAGATCAACGATCGCGGCAAGGTGCGACTGGCCAAGATCCTCGGCTGGTACCGCGAAGACTTCGAAGAGCCCAAGTCGGACCTCGGCGGGCTCGCCGGCGTCATGCGTCAATACCTCGACGACGCCGACCCGCGCAAACGCGACGTGATCCGTGCGATCGAGGAGAACCGGGTCGGCTTCCAGGGTTACGACTGGTCGATCAATCTCGCCCCGCCGGCGGCCGGGGCGGGTTCCAGGTCCGGGAGCCCGTCGCCCTGAAGCTCGCCGTGGTCATCCCTGCGCGCAACGAAGCCGGCCACATTGGTCCGCTGGTCGCGTCGCTGCTCGCCGCGCCGGTCGCAGACGCGGGGATCGCGCTGCGGGGCGTCACCGTCGCCGACTGCGGCTCGTCCGACGCCACCGCCGACCGGGCCCGTGCCGCGGGCGCCGCGGTCGTGCCCACCGACCCCGCCGACGGACGCGGGCGGGCTCTGCGGGCGGGCGTCGCCGGGGCCCGCCGCCGCCACCCCGACGCCGACGTGCTCTGGCTGCTGCATGCCGACGGCCACCCGCCGCGTACCTGGCCCGAAGACCTCGCCGCCGTGCTGGCCGACCCCTCGGTGGTCGCCGGCGCGTTCCCGCTGCGTTTCACGCTGCGCGGCCGCCGTGTCGGCCCGTGGACCAGACACAAGCTGCACTTCGCCAGCATGGTCAACCGCCTGCGTTACCGCCGCAGCGGCGTCTACTTCGGCGACCAGGGGCTCTTCGTCCGCGTCGCCGCGCTCGACGCCGCGGGCGGTGTGCCTGACCTGCCCTTTATGGAAGATGTCGAGCTGTGCCTCGCCCTGCGCCGCCTGGGTCCGGTCCGCCTGGCCCGCCACCGCATGACCACCAGCCCGCGTCGGTTTCTCGACCACGGCGTGGTCACGCAGCTTCTGAAAGACTGGCGGCTGCTGCGGCAGCACCGCCGCGGCACGCTGCCCGACGCCGCCGCGGCCGACTACAACGCGGACAACGCCCGCGCTTAACGAGCCGCGACCGTGAGGGAGCGGACCCTTGAGCTCGGGCCGCTCTGGTGGGCGGAACGCGAGAAGCGCAGGGCTGCGCCACCTCGGTTTTCTGGACGTTTTGGCCGGCAGGCGTCGCCTTACCCGGGGGTCCGCTCCCTCACGGTCGCGGCTCGTTCTGTGTTGAGGTCGCGGCTCGTTCCGTCTTGAGGTCGCGGCTCGTTCTGTCTTGAGGTCGCGGCTCGTCCTATCTTGGGTACATGCACCAGCGCCCCCTGCCCAACCACCCCGGCATCCAGATCTCCGCCGTCGGCTTCGGCGGCGTGGTGCTCTCCAGTCGCCCGCAGGCCGAATGCGACGCCGACGTCGCCTGGGCCATCGACCAGGGCATCAACTACTTCGACGTCGCCCCGCAGTACGCCAACGCCCAGGAGCTGATGGGCCCTGCGCTCGCCCCGTTCCGCGACGGCGTGTTCCTGGCCTGCAAAACCCTCGAACGCGGCGGCGACTCCGCCCAGGCCGAACTGGACGACTCGCTTACGAAACTGAAAACGGATTACTTCGACCTCTATCAGCTGCACAGCCTGCAGTCGGTCGACGACTATCGCGAGGCCGAGCGCGACGGCGGCGCCCTGCAGACCCTGCTCGACGCCAAGGCCTCGGGCAAGGCCCGGCTGATCGGCGTCAGCGCCCACGACGAAGACGCCGCCCTGGCCGCCGTGGCCTCGGGGCACTTCGACAGCGTCATGTTGCCGATCAACTACGCCAACCTGAACCACAGCGGCTTTGGCCGGCGCCTGCTGCCCGCCGCGCAGGCCGCCAACCTCACGCTCATCAGCCTCAAGGCGCTCGCCAAGGGCAAGATCACCACCCCCTGGGAGAACCGCAAACACGACAAGTGCTGGTACGACGTCTGCGGCCCCGACGAGCCCGAGCTCGCGCACCTGCAGCTGCGATACGCGCTCAACCAGCCCGGCGTGATCGCCGCGCTGCCCCCCGGCCAGCCGGAGATCTACAAGATGGCCGTCGGCCACGCCGCCGCGGACATCTCCCCGCTGAACGAATCCGAACGCGCGCAGCTCGCCGCCGCCTATGAGCAACCCGCGAGCGAGCCGCTGTTTCCGCAGTGATTCCACGGTGGCCGCGCAAGGCAGGAATCGCGAAGGGCGCGAAGGGCGCAAAGATCGCGAAGAAAGGCCATCGAAACCGGCCGCCACCGGTCGATTGCGTTTTCGTCCCTGCACTTCGACCCGCCTGCTCTTCCTCTGCGATCTTCGCGCTCTTCGCGCCCTTCGCGACACCCGACTTTTTGCCCGGTCCGCCACCCGGGTAGCCCGCGGATCCAGCCGGTAAACTCCCCGGTCCGACACCACCCCGTCCACTCCCCGCACCCACGGCCCCGCCATGCTCACCCCCGTCCCCCCCGCCGACAAGTCCATGGAAGAAATCGTCGCGCTGTGCAAGCGCCGCGGCTTCGTCTACCCCGCCAGCGAGATCTACGGCGGGATCCGCGGCTTCTGGGATTACGGCCCGCTGGGCACCGCGCTGAAAAACAACATCCGCGACTGGTGGTGGCACCAGATGGTCGAGTGCCCGCCGCTGGGCCCCGATGGCGAGCCGGTCAGCATCCTGGGCCTCGACTCGGCCATCATCCAGAACCCCCGGGCCTGGGAGGCCAGCGGCCACGTGGGCGGGTTCAACGACCCGATGGTGGACTGCAAAGAGTCCAAGGGCCGCTACCGCGCCGACCACGTGAACGTGCTGGTGCCGCGCGACGGCGCGGGGATGTCTTACGCCTTCATCGACGACCGCGACGCCGCCGAGAAGAAAATCAAGCGCGACGCGAAGCGCAGCCCCGACGAGTACGACGCCGCCGAGCTGACCACGCTGCCGCTGGACGCTTATGCACGGGTCGTGGGGCCGGAAGTGAAGACCGCCGGCACCCTCACCGAGCCGCGCGCCTTCAATTTGATGCTCGACACCTACCCCGGCCCCATCCGCGACGAAGACGCGAAGGCCTACCTGCGGCCCGAGACCGCCCAGGGCATCTTCCTGAACTACAAAAACGTCTTGGACACCATGCGCGTGAAGCTGCCCTTCGGCATCGCGCAGATCGGCAAGAGTTTCCGCAACGAGGTCACCCCGCGCAACTTCATCTTCCGCTCGCGCGAGTTCGAGCAGATGGAGATGGAGTGGTTCTGCCCGCCCGAAGACGCGCTCAAGTGGTACGACTTCTGGAAGCACGAGCGCATGAAGTGGTGGCGCAGCCTCGGCGTGGCCGAGAGCAACCTGGTCTTCCGCGACCACGCCGACGACGAGCTGGCGCACTACTCCAAGGCCTGCGTCGACGTCGAGTACCTCTACCCCTTCACCGCGCCGAACTACGGCGAGCTGGAGGGCGTGGCCCACCGCGGCGACTTCGACCTCACCCAGCACACCACCCACAGCAAGACCAAGCTGGACTACTTCGACCAGGAACTCCAGGTGAAGCTGCAGAAGGAGGGCGTGGACAAAGACGAGATTAAGCGCCGCTCGCGCTACACCCCCAACGTCATCGAGCCCGCCAGCGGCCTCACCCGGGCCGTGCTCGTGCTGCTCTGCGAAGCCTTCACACCGACCCCCGACCGCCAGGGCTCGGACTACGTCATGCAGTTCAAGCCCAAGTTCGCCCCTGTGAAGGCGGGCATCTTCCCGGTGGTCAACAAAGACGGCATGCCCGAAATCGCCCGGAAGCTCTTCCGCCAGCTCCGCGAGAAGATGCCCGTCGAGACCGACGCCAAGCAGAGCATCGGCAAACGCTACGCCCGCATGGACGAGATCGGCACGCCCTTCTGCATTGCCGTCGACGGCGACAGCGTGGCGAAACAGACCGTCACGGTTCGCGACCGGGATACCACCGAGCAGGTCATTGTCGGGCTGGACCGGGTCGAGGCCTACCTGACCGAAAAGCTCGGAGCCTGACCAGACTCCCGCGTGCGGCGCGGATCCGGCCAGAAAAAACAAGGGGCCGCCGAAGCGGCCCCTTGTTCGCGGTTTTGACGGGGGTGGGCTGACCCCCCCGAGCCCACCCCGCCGCGAGCCCCGCAGGACCCGGCCGGCAACCGCAGCTTGATGCCATTCAGCACGGCGGAGAGGACGGTAGCGGATGGCGAGAACGGCTTCAATTGCGGCTCGGCCACGGGGGACTTCCTTGGGGGGCATTCCCCCACCCCCGCTGGCTGAAACCCGGCGGAGAGGACGCTGCAAGGCCCGGAGGCGAGCGAAACCGGGCGTCGATTGGCACCCGCAAGACGCCGGCGCGAACGCCGGCCTTGGCCACGTCCATGAAGGCGGTTCAGCAACCCTCACTCGGTGTGGAGGCCTCCGATACGCGACCCGGAGCGTCCGGCAAACCGCGTGCTGAAACTTCCCACAAACCGGAGGTAAGCGGTCGCCACCGCTCGCGAGGCGACGAAACGAGCCCCGCCGCAGCTACGGTGAGCAGAGGCGGCCCAGCGAGCTGCGGTGGTTCGTGAGACCGCCGCCGCCCGCCTTCTGGTCGTGGAGCTCGATCCGCGTCCGCCTCGCGTCGCTGACCAGCAGGCCCGCCCGGTGGGCCACCTCAATCAGCTCGGCGCGGTCGTGCAGGCCCAGCTTCCGCCCGGCCGCCAGCCGGTGCTTCTCGACCGTCTTGGGAGACCGGTGCAGGTCGGCCCCCGCCTCCTTGATCGTCCGGCCGGCTCCGATCAGGGCCAGGACCTCCAGTTCCCGCGTGGTCAGCCGGTTGAGCGGGCCCAGCTCCACCGCGTCGGCGAAGATCAGCGGGGTCGACAGGCCCGTCAGCGTCTCGGCGATCCCGATCCCCGCCACCCGTCGGCCGACCGCCAGCACCCGCTCCGCGCCGCCGCCCTCCACCCGGCCCATGGGGGTGTACCACAACAGATACTGAAAGCCGCGCCAGATCGAGCGGACCAGCCGCGGCCGCCCGTCCTCAAGCACCGCGGCGCAGTACGCGCGCCGCTCCGCGACGTAGGCCGGATCCATCCCGCAGGCGTCCATCGGTCGCCCGACGTAGTCGGCCGGGGTGGCGTGCGGCCCGCCGAAGTCCCGGGCCGAACGGGCGTTGACAAAGAGCACCTCGAACGCGCGGGAGAACAACGCCACCCCCGCCGTCGGGTCGGTGGTCAGACACTCCCAGAGCGCCGACGCCGCGGTCGGGTCTGCGCCGAGGATGGACGTGATCTCTGGCTGATCGGTCATAGGGTGCCCGGAAAAAGCAGGGGCATCTGCCGGGTCGAACGACACGGCGAGAGAAAAACAGGCGTTCGGACAGGCATTCGGCAGCCGCCGCCGACCCACCCGGTCGGACGGCCACTGTAGCCTGAGCCCCCGTGACGCACACCACCCCCCCCGAAAACCCTAAGGACGCACTCCCGGCGGACCCCGCCCCCGCCGCGCGGCCCCGTCGCCGCACGGCCGCTTGGTTCCTGCTCGCCGCCGCCCCGGTCCAGCTGGCGGGCACCTGGCTGGCTATGGTCGCCTTCCCCGACGCGGGCTGGGCCAAGGCCGCCTTCGCCGCGGCCAAGGTCACCCTCATGCTGGTGCCGCTGGTCCGGCTGGTGCGGGTCGAGGGCCGCCGCCCCCGCGTCCCGCGGTGGAGCCACCGCGGCATGGTCGCCGCGCACGCCACCGGCGCTCTGATCTTCGTCATCATCGCCGCGGCCTACCACGCGGTCGCTCGCCACTGGATCGACGCCGACGCGATGCGGGCGCAGATCGAGGCCGGCGGGCTCGCCACGCCGGCACTCTTCCTGCTGGGGGCCCTCTACTGGTGCACCATCAACTCGATCCTGGAAGAGTACTTCTGGCGGTGGTTCATCGGTGAGCGGCTGCGCGACGTGCTGCCCCGCGGCACATTCGGCGACCTCGTGTCGGCGGTGGGATCGGCCCTGCTCTTCACCGCGCACCACGTCATCGCCCTGGCCATGCTCGTGGACGCCCGCACCACCGCACTCGCCTCGGTCGGGGTGTTCATCGGCGGCCTCACCTGGTCGCTGCTCTACCTGCGCTACCGCAACGTGTACGCGGGCTGGGTCAGCCACGTGTACGCCGACGTCATCATCTTCTACCTGGGCTACCGCATCGTGTTCGGCTGAGGCGATCCGACGCCGCGTGTCGACCGGTCGTATCGAAAAAACAGCCCCGCCCGCGTTTCCGCGGGCGGGGCTGCACTTCACTTGATGCATTGGATCTGACTTAGATCTTGCGACGCCGGCGGGCACCGACCAGGCCCAGCAGCGCCAGGCCGGCCACGGCGGCCGAGGGAGTGGGGGCCGCCACGGGCGGGCAGTCCTTCACGTAGTTGATGTTGCCCACCGCACCCGAGCCGCCCAGGTTGACGGTCACGGCCTGGAACGACTTCAGACCCAGCTGAGCCGCGGTGATCGGCTGGATGCGGTTGGCCGAGTTGTTGCCGAACTTCACGGTGCTGTCGTAGAACTTGCTGCAGGGGTCGATCAGGTCCTTGAACGCCACGCTGACGGTTTGAGTCAGGCCGGTGAAGGTGGCGAAGAAGCCCGAGCCCTTGCGGAACTCGGAGGTGCCCTCCACGTCGATCAGGTCGAACCCGAAGCTGGTGATGGCGTCATCGAAGCCGAAGTACAGCTCGCCGGCGGGCCGGCGGCCTTCGTCGTCGGCGATGTTGACCGAGCGACCCTTGTTGATGATGCGGGTGTTGCGGTTCTGCTCCTGGATAATCAGCACGTTGCCCACGTTGGTGCAGTCGGCCGCCAGGTTGCCGCCGCCCCAGTTCCCGCGGCCGCGGGCGTTGAAGCCCTCCAGGTCGCGGTCGGCGGTGCGGCGGGCGGTCGTGTCAAAGACCACGGCCAGGTCCAGGTCGTTGTGCCAGTTGTCGGCGGCGATCGTGACGCCGTTGAGGTTGTGACCGCTGGCGATATCGGCGTGGCAGAAGCCCGAAAGGTCAAGGACCTCGACGTCGCCGGCGGCAGCGGGGCCCGCGACCGCGAGGGCGACGACAGCGGCGGAGAGCGAGGCGGTGGAGAAGTTCATGGCGTGTCCTGTTGGAAAGAAGGGATGGGGGGTGAAGGGGTCCGCGCGGACAGGCCGGACACGATCCAAAACTGCCCCGGTTCCGCCGATGCGAAAGCCCGGGCGTTGCTTTTTCCTGCGGATGACCCCGCCCCGCGCCGGTCTGTAGCGGCCGTGCGGGCCGCGCGGCCTAGGCTTGCTCAGAAATCGGCACTCACCCCCCCGGAGACCGCCCGTGACCCGCCGCCCCCTCCTTCACCTGCGCCACCCCGGGCGACACCACCCCCGCGTCCGCACGGCCGCACGGCCCATGAGCCCCCACCCCCGCCGCGCCCGCGCCGCGGCCGCGGCCCTTCTGCTGCTGGTCGTTTACGCCGCCGCCGCGCGGGCCGCCCCGCCCGCATACGGCGCATCATTTGACGCCCGGTGGCGCGACGGCCGGGCCGAACTCGCCAGCTACGACCTGACCTACCCCCGATACGGCGAAGATCGAACCGGTACCGCCGTCACCGTCATCGTCACCGAGCCGTTCAACGCGGCCCGCCAGGTTAAAAGTGATTCCGGCGGCCCCGGTAGCTTCGGCGTGCTCAAGCTCAATCTCGCCGAAGACTTCCCCACCGGTGTGTACGACTACAACCTGATGACCAGCGTGTTCGTGGCCACCGAGCAGGCCGGCCCGAGGGGGCTCCTGGGGCCCGGCGACCCGGTGAAGGTCAGCTTCAGCAGCCAGGAGTGGTGCGGCCAGACGTGGCAGCAGGCGGGTTTCCGCCACTCCCGCGACCCCTCGAAGGTCCACATCGACATCCGCAGTTATTTCGAATCCGAAGGCGATCTTGTCACCGCCTTGCCCCACCCCGACGGCGGCTTCGCCGAGGATGCCCTGATCCTCTGGGCCCGCGGCCTCGCCGGCCCGCAGCCCCGCGCGGGGGAGAGCGTCACCGTGCCCCTTTACCGGTCGGCCGCCATCCAGCGTCTGCGGCACACCCCCGCCGCCTGGGACTCCGCGACGCTCACCCGCGACTCCACCGCCCGGGCCACCGCCGAGATCCGGTCCGACGTCGGCGACCGCAGCTACGTGTTCACCCTCGATGGGGATGGCATGCTGACCCGGCTCAAACGCAGCGACGGCTACACCCTCGACCTCCGCGGCGTCGAGCGCGTGCCCTACTGGAGCCAGAGCGGCAACGACGACCAGAAGCAGCTCGGCCGCTTCGGCCTTGAGCCGAGGGGGCCGGGGCGGATGTAGCGGGAGAAGAGCGGCCGAGTGATCAAGTGGCCGGGCGGAAAAAACCGGGCGTCGACGCAGCCCGACGCCTGGATCGCGTGGACGACACCCGGGAGTCCGGGGCGTCACGACAGCCCCCCGCGGCCATCCGCGGGGGGCTGGGTTCAGATCGAACGTCGGTTCGGCTAGTTGATCGCGGTGACCTGCACCTTGACGTAGTTTTGCCGGTGGCCGTTCATGCGTTTGTAGGTCTTGCGGCGCTTGAACTTCACGACCATGATCTTGTCGCCGCGGCCCTCTTCAAGGATGTCTGCGGTCACCGTCGCGCCCGCGAGGTGCGGTTCGCCGACCCTGGTCGAACCGCCCGTTTCGTCTTCGGGGTCCCCGATCATCATCACGCGGTCGAAGGTGACCGTGGCGGCGTCGTCGGACAGCTCGCGCGGGTCGATCTTGATGACGTCACCCGGGGTGACTTTGATCTGGGTGCCGGAGTCTTCGATGATCGCGTACATGGCCGCTCGGGGTTGGGGAGGGTGGAAGAAGGGGGCTCGACGCCAAACGCCGAGCCGCACAGGTTAGCACGGACCCGCGGGGGCGCCAATCCGTCCCGGTGGGCCGGGGCCCGTTCCAGGGCGTTTCGGATCGGCCGCGATCGGATATCCGCAAGGTTCACCCGCCCCCGGAGATAAAGAAAATGTACGAAGTTCATTTGCCCCGCCTCGGGGGCGGGGTATTTCTTTGTCCGTCGTCCGGAGGGATACCGACACGACCGGGCCCGCCACCCGGACACCACACCCCGTCGCCGCGGGCCCGAGGAGGGTCGGGCCTGCCGGCGGGGTGTGGTCTCCGGCGGGCGGACCCGACCCCGATTCAACCGTTTTAACCTGCCCCTGATCGAGTGCGGCCCGGCAATGCGTTGCCGGGTCGTGCTCGTTAAAGATGTGTTGGAAAACCTCGCAGGCCTGCGGGACGGCGACCCGCGCCGCTCGCTTCGTGGCCTCACCTCCCCGCAGCGACGGCTGGGGCTGCGGCGCAGTACGCCGCCGCCTGCGACATGGGGGTTCGCCGCCTCGCGAGCAACGATGCTCGCTCGCCCTGGACTTCCACGAGGTCTTCAAACGTATTCTAAGGACTTATTGATAATATGCTTCCGATCGATTCGGGCCGTTTTGCGCTGGCGATCGGTGTGGGTGATCCCGTAGACCGTTCTTGACGAAGAACGGGGATGGAGCTGCCACCACACGTTCCGGGCCAACCCGGCCCACCCACCACGGTCTCGATCAACCCGCGTCCGCTGCGGCGACTCCGCGGCAGCTACCTCATCGCCCTGGCCTTGATCGCGGTCATGACCTTGGTCTCTCACGGCGTGGTCTCGGCCATGCTGACCCAGCAGCGGGCCGACGCCACGGTGATCAACGTCGCCGGCCGCCAGCGGATGCTCAGCCAGCGGATGTCCAAAGCCGCGGTTGCGCTCTCCACGCTCAGCGACGACCCCCGCAGCCACGCCGCGTTCCTGGCCGAGCTCGAGGCGGCCCACGATCTCTGGATCCAATCGCACCACGCCCTGCAGGACGGCGATCCCGCTCTGGGTTTGCCGGCGCTCGAAAATGCCGCGATGCGGCGGTCGTTCGTCGAGCTCGACCGGCCTTTCGCGCTCATGGACGCCGCCACCCGCGGCATCCTGTCGTCGGCCGGCGACCCCGACGCCAGCGCCGCCCTGGACGCGAACGTGAGCAAGCTGCTGGCCCACCAGTCCGCCTTCCTGACCCAGCAGAACGATATCGTCAACGCCTTCGAGAACCTGGCGCGGGCCAAGGTTCACCGCCTTGAACGGGCCCAGTGGTGGCTGCTGGTCGCCACCCTGATGGCCCTGATCGCCGAAGCCCTGCTGGTGTTCGAACCCGCCCGCCGCGCCATGCGCCGGCAGATCAAGCAGCTGGCCGAGGTCAACGAAATCATGTCGTGGCAGGCCCGCCACGACATCCTCACCGGGCTGCCCAACCGCGGCACGCTCATGCAGGAACTCGACCGCTGCGTGAACGCCCAGAAGACCGAAATCACGAAACGCTTCGCCGTGTACTTCATGGACTTCGACGGCTTCAAGGCCATCAACGACGGCCTGGGCCACGACGCCGGCGACCGGCTGCTGTGCAACATCGCCAACCGCATCGGCGAACTGCACCCCGACACCGACGGCGCACGGCTCACCGGCTACCGCCTGGGCGGCGACGAGTTCGTGCTGCTGCTCGAAGGCGAGAACGCCCACGTGCACGCCCGGACGTTTGCCGAAGCCACCCTCGAAACCTTCGCCCTGCCCCACCGGGTGGGCCGCTACGAGCTCAGCTGCACGGCCAGCGTCGGCGTGGCCCTCTCGGACCGCCCGGAGCTCAAGGCGGTCGCCCTGCTGCGCGACGCCGACATGGCCATGATCCACGCCAAAGAAGCGGGCAAGGGCCGGTACGTCCTCTTCGACCGCTCCATGTACGAGCTGGCGCAGCGGCAGCACCGCATCGAAACCGAACTGAAGCTCGCGGTCGAGCGCAACGCGCTGCAGCTGCGTTACCAGATCATCGTGGGGGCCAACGGCGAGGCCGATGCCGTCGAAGCCCTGCTGCACTGGGACCACCCCGAGCTCGGTCTGGTGCCCAACGAAGAGCTGCTGCAGATCGCCGAGCGCAGCGACCTCATCCACGCGGTGGGCCAGTGGGTGCTCACCCGCGTGGCCACCGACGGCGACCGGTGGGGGTCCGACCCCAACCTCGCGGGACTGCGCATCCACGTGAACGTCAGCCGCCCCGAGCTGCTCCACCCCGACTTCTCCGGCCGCGTACGCCGCCTGCTGATCGACCACCCCGGCCTCCGCAACCGGCTGTGTCTCGAATGCCCCCAGTCGGTCCTGCACCGCGGCGCCGACGCCTTTGCCCTGCTGGCCCGGTCGCTCAGCGACGAGGGCGTCAAGTTCGGCATCGACCGCCTGGACAGCCTCAACACCCCGCTCAACCTGCTCGCCACCCTGCCCATCAGCTTTGTCAAAATCGGCATGAATGGGCCGGTGGACGGCAATCAGGACACCCTCAACGACGCCCTGCAGGTGTCCAGCTCGCTCGCCGCCTTCGCCCACCACCGCGGCATCCAGGTTATCGGCACCGGGATTGAGACCTCCGCGCAGGCCGCCGCCGCGTCGGCCCTGAACGCCGACGCCCAGCAGGGGCGGCACCTGGAAGCGCCCGGCAGCTGCGACACCGTTGCCGGGTCGGTCAACGGACGCGGCGGCAAGGACACGGCCGCGGCCTGAGCCTCCGGGCGGCCTTCGCCGGGGCGGGCGTGAGGGACGGCGGGACCGAGCCGAGAACTTTTAAAAAAAGTTCGGGACAACGCGAACCGCCGCCAACCCGGCGGCGTAGGACTGCTGACCGCACCCCAAAAACCTCCTAAGACGACAAGAACCGGCGTTTCCTCCCGCCGGTTCTTGTCGTTTCAGAGAGCTTCGAATCCCCCCGGTTCGTCCACGGGCACGGCGTAGACTGCGCCCGTGCCGCTCACGTTTCTCCACACCGCCGACCTGCACCTGGGCAAGACCTTCAATTTCGTCGAAGGCGACGCCGGGGCGGGATTGCGTCAAAAACGGCTCGACGCCGTCACCCGCCTTGCCGATCTCGCCGCCGAGCACCACGCCGCTTTCGTCCTGATCGCCGGCGACACCTTCGACAGCCCCACCGTGGACGACCGTGTGCTGATCCAAGCCTGCGAGCGCTTCAAGCAGTTCGCCGTACCCGTCTACATCCTCCCGGGCAACCACGACCCCGACGCCGGGCCCGGGTCGGGCAGCGTCTGGCGCCGCAAAGCCTTCGTGGACCACCAGCCCGACAACCTTCACGTGCTCGCCGACCCGGCCCCCGTCCGCGTCGACGGCCACGACGCCGTCATCCTCCCGGCCCCGCTGCGCTACAAGAGCGTCGCCGGCGACCCCACTGCCCACCTCACCGCAGACCTCGGCCGCGACCTCCCCGGCGTCACCGACCGCACCTTCCGAATCGGCCTGGCCCACGGCAGCGTCGTCGATTTCGGTGCAAACCCTGACGGCGTCCCCGGCAACCTCGCCCCGGACCGCGCCGACCGGGCCGGGATCGACTACCTCGCCCTGGGCGACTGGCACGGCCAGAAGATCGTCAATCCGCGCACCGCTTACGCCGGGGCACCCGAACCGACGGGCTTCCGGGACAACGGTGCCGGCAGCGCCCTGGTGGTCACCCTCGGCGCCCACCGGACGCCCCCGGCGATCCACCCCCTCCCGGTCACGACCACGCGCTGGCTCCGCAAAGAAGCCGAACTCACCACGCCCGACGACCTGAGCGAACTCGCCGCCTGGTTCGATCAACTTGACCGCCCCACCGACACCCTCGTCCGCCTCGACACCCGCGGCGGCCTGCCGCTCACGCATCTGCAGACCCTCGAAGCCCTGCTCGACACCCAGTCGCACCGCCTGCTGCACCTGCGGCGCCGCGGCCCCGGCGTCCACGCCCAGCCCACCGAGGACGAGATCGACGCCCTGGCCCCCGACGGCTACCTCCGTGAGGCGGTCGCCGAGCTCCGCGCCGCCGCCCGGGCGGAGGGCGACGACGCCCGCGCCGCCGCCGACGCCCTCCACCTCCTCCACCGCCTCCAGGCCGAAACGACCACGCCCCGCGCCTGACGCCACGGCAACCCCACCCATGCGGCTCATCAGCGTCACCGTCGAACACTTCCGCACCCTCCGCGGCACCACCACCGTCGTCTTTGGCGAGGGACTCAACGTGGTGCACGCGCCCAACGAGACCGGCAAGTCCACCCTCTTCGAGGCGATTCAGACCGTGCTCACCCTCAAGAGCAAGGCCACCGGTGCTCCGCGCAGGCACATCGTGTCGCGACCCGAAAGCGACCCACCCGCCGTCACGCTTGTCTTTGCGTACGGCGGCACCACCTGCACCGTCCGCAAGCGATTCGCAAAAGCCAGCGGCACCACCACCCTCGACCTGACGACCCCCGCCGGCACCGAGAGCATCACCGACACCCTCGATGCCGAGGTCCGCCTGCGCGACCTGCTCCAGGTCGACGACGTCGCCCGCGGCGCCCCCAAACCCGAGCACCTGGGCATCTGGCCCCTGCTCTGGTCCAAACAAACCGGCACCGACCACTCCCCCACCGCCGGTCTCTCCGAGGGGGCCCGCGGCACCCTCGGCCAGAAACTCAGCGAGCTGTCGGGCTCGGTACTCGCCGGCAGCGGCGGCGACGCCCTCGTCGATACGGCCGTGGCCGAACACCAGCGCTACCACACCACCACCGGCCAGCCCGCCGCCCGGGGCCCGCTCAAGCAGGCCATGGACGCCGCCGCCCAGAGCCAGTCTGAATCCGAGGAACTCGATCGCCGCGAGGCCGAGCACGCCGACACCACCCGCCGCTACGCCGACCTCGCCACCGAACTCACCCAGCTCGACACGCAACGCCCCGAAGCCATGTTGAAGGCCAAGCGGGCCGAAGAGAAAGCGCGGGAAGCGGAAGCCATGCAGCAGCAAGTCGCATCCGCCCGTCAGCAGCAGGCGATCGCCACCGCCCAGCACGACGAAGCGAGCCGACGCGTCGCCGCCCGCCGCGAAGCCCGGCAGGCGGTCGCCGATCTGGCGAACGAACAGAAGACGCGGCATCGGGCCCTCGCGGAAGCCGCCCGCATCGCGAACGAGCACAACCAACAACACGACGCGCTGGCTCTGGCCGCCGAGCAGGCCCGCAACGGCCTGGCCGAAATCACCCAACAGATCCGCCACGCCCGCCAACGTCTCGAACGCCTCCGCCGCCGGGACGAGTCCCAACGCCTCCGCGCCGCCCTGGACCAGGCCGAGGCTCTCGACACGAAACGCCGCGCCGCCCGGCGCGCCGCGGAGGCCGAGACGCTCGATGACCGCACCGCACGGCGGCTCGAAAAACTTACCCGCGCCCACGAAGACGCGCTGCTCGCCCTCCGCAGCGCCGCCGCCACCGTCCGCCTCGAACCGCTCGGCGGTCCACTGCCGCTCGCCGTGGACGACGAGCCAGAACAACTCTCCGCCGCACGCGACCTGCCCGCCACCGCCCCGCTCCGTGTCGAGCTGCCCGGACAGCTCCGCATCACCGTCACCCCCGGCGGCGACGAGATCGCCAACCTCCGCCAAGCCGTTGAAGAAGCGGACCGAGCGCTTACCGCGGCCCTCGGGGAAGCCGGGGTGCCCGACGCGCTTACCGCCGCCCGGCGCGTGGCCACCGCGAAAGAGCGCGCCGCCGAGGCCAAAATCCACGCCGACCTGCTCCGCGCGCACGCCCCCGACGGCCTCGACGCCCTCCGCGACCGACTCGCCGCCGCCGAACCGGATACTTCCGGTGAGACCGACACCGGCACCACGCCCGCCGAAGCCGAGGCTCAGGTCGCAGAACTTGAAGCGGCCGAGCACGCCCGGCAGCAAGCCGATCAGACCGCCCGGGCCCGGCGGCAAGCCCACCGCGACGCCGCCCAGCAGCACCAGCACGACCACGGTATCGCCGACGTGCACGCCCAACGCGCCGACGACGACCTCGCCGCCGCTAAGAACAAACTCGACGCATCACTCGCGTCCGACGGCCCCGACGCGGATCTCGCCGACGCCGCCGAAACCGCCGACGCCGCACGCAGCGCCGCCGAGGAAGCCTTGGCAGCCGCCAGGAAAAACGCCGCCGCCACGCCCGCTGACGTGGCCCGCGCCGACGCCGACCGCCTGGGGCGTGTCCTCACCGCGCTCGACGAAGAAGCACGCAAGCACCGCGACGAACAGATCTCGCTCGAAGCCCTGCTGCAGAGCGGCGGCCACCTGGGCCTGGGCGAACGCGCCGACGCCGCCCGCGAACGCCACGCCCAGGCCCGCCGCACGCTCGCCGCCGAGACCCGCCGCGCCGAAGCCGCCCGCCGGCTGGCCACCACGCTCACCGCCGCCCGCGAACGTGCCCGCGCCGCACATCTCGCCCCGCTCCGCGACCAGGCGATCGAGCTGCTCCAACTCGTCTTCCCGGGCGCCGACCCGGGCTTCGACGAATCCTTTGACCTGACCCGAATTACCCGCCCCGGCGGCGCCGGCCACGCCCCCACCGAGGCCCACGCGTTTAACGATCTCAGCGCCGGCGCCAAGGAGCAGGTCGGTCTCGTCCTGCGCCTCGCCATGGCCCGCGTGCTTGCCGACGGGGGCTGCCTCCCGCTGCTGCTCGACGACACCCTCGTCGCCACCGACGCCCCCCGCTTCGAACGCATCGCCCGCGTGCTGGACCACTGCGCCCCCCCGCTTCAGATCATCCTCGCCACCTGCGACTGGCCCCGCCACCGGGTGCTGGGGCTGCCGCCCGAAAACGTGATCGACCTGGCCGCGTTGCGGGCGCGGAGCGCCGAGTAGCGGACGGCACCGGCCCCCGCGAAGCCTCACTTTCATCGGATACAAAAGTGGCCGGCGATTTACCGCTTGAACCGGACCGCTTGGCGTCGCGAAACCCAGCCTGACGCACCCAGCACCCGACACAGCCGCCATTGCGCCGGCGTGCGGTGGTCCCCCTGACCGGGGCGGCGGCCGCGCTTCGCGACCGACGCCCCGGTCAGGGGGACTTCCGCCGCCGCAGCTCCACCGTCACGCCGCGGTGATCGCTGCCCAGCCCCGGGCCCACCGTGCGCTGGGCCACCACAAAATGCCCGCTGGCCAGCACGTGGTCCAGGGTGATCATGCCCGTCCAGTGCAGTGGCACGTGGTTGATCCCGGCGAAGTTCAGAAAATCGGGCCACGTTCCCCACAGGCCGGACAGCCCGCCGCCCTCGGCGGTGTCGCGCAGCCCGCCGTGGCGCATCAGCGACCGCAGCGGGGCCGACCAGCGCGTCGCGTTCAGGTCGCCCACCACCACCGTGGCCCCGTCGTACCGCGGGTCGCGGGCCGCGGCCCAGCCGGTCAGCTCGGCCAGCTGCCGGCCGCGCAGCCACGACCAGCTGGCCCTCACCGGGGCGCGGGTGTGCACGCCCTGCAGCACAACCGGCGCGTCGAAGCCCGGCACCTTCAGCTCCACCTCGACCATCGGCTTGCGGGGCTCGGCCTCGCCCCAGTAGCGGTGGCTCACGACCTCCAGCCCGGTCCGCACGAACACGCCCACGCCGTGGCGCTCGCGGGCGTGCCGCTCGGGCAGGTACGCCGTGTACCCGCGGTTCAGGGTCAGCCCCCTCAGCAGCTCGGCCCGCCAGGCGTCGCTCATCTCCTGGACCACGATCACGTCCGCCTCCTGATCCCGCAGCCAGCCAAGCGTGTCGCCGTAGTTCAGGTTGCCGTGCCACACGTTCTTCTGCACCACCCGCAGGGTCGCGTCGGGAGCGCCGGCCGCGGGATCGGGACCCCCGACCAGCAGGGGCAGGACCAGAAACGCGTTCCACAGCAGCATCACGACGCAGACCCCCGCCACCCGCCAGGCCCGCAGCAGCAGCAGCAGAACCAGGACGGGCACGCCCAACGCCACATACTGCACCGGGAAGTTGGCGAAGTAGTCCAGCCGCCAGTGCCACCCGCCCAGCGCCGCCGCCCCGCTGGCCGCGGCCAGCCCGGCCGCGGCCAGCAGCACCGGCGCCCGCAGCAGCCACCCGCGCCACCCCCGCCGGCAACGCGCCCGAGGGGCTGGGGACGCGGACGGGGACGCCGCATGGCGGACCGTCGGCGATTGGGGCGCGTCCGGGTCGCTCGCCAGCTCGATCGGGGGCAGGTCGGTGTCCATCGCGTCCTCCATCGGCCGTTTCGGGACCGCGGCAACCGGCAATGGGCCGGGTGTCCTTACTTGGACAGATCCGCGTACAGCAGGTGCGGCCAGCGGGGGTCGCCGTTGAGCTTGCGGGCCAGGGCCCGGGCCTCGTCGGACAGCGACCGGTGGTGCGCCGCGGCGATCAGCAGCAGCGGCAGCTTGCCCGCCGGCAGCACCTCGGCGTCAAACAACGTGGCGAAGTCGAGGCCGGCGGACGGGTCGAGCGCGGCCGCCAGCGGCGCCGTGTCGAGGTCGGACGCGAGCTGCTCCGCGGCGGCCTCGCCCGCGGCACCCGGGTCCACGCCCCGCGTCGCCGCCAGCGCGACGGTCGGCAGCAGCACGTCCAGGCCGAAGACCTCCGCCCCCCCGCCCGCCTCCAGCGCCGACATCGCCGCCGCCGCGTCGCCCGCCAGCACCGCGGCGTACCAGGCGTCGGGGACCGGGTACAGGCCGCCCGCCGGGTCGTCGCCCGCGCCGAACACCGTCCGCATGGGCTGCGGGTCGCCGGCCGCGTAGGCCGCGTCGGCCACGAAGCGTTCTTTCAACTGGTCGGGCGTCCAGCCCTCGGTCTCCAGCAGGTCCTCGGCCAGGTCCCACTCCACCGCGCGGTCCGCCGCGGCGAAGCCGATGCCGAAGGCCCGCGCTGCGCCGCCGGCGTCGCCCGCGCGGACGGCCTCGGCCTGCAGCGCGATCCGCAGCTCTCGAAGGCTCTCCACGCCGGTCGGCCGCGGGGCCACGCCGCGGATCGCCCGCGGTTCGCCGGTGGCCCACGCGGCCAGGTCCCGCACCCCCGCCGCGCTCAGCGGGTCGCCGTCTGCGGCCGCCGCGACCTCCAGGTCATCCAACGCCGACGCGGCCTCGCCGCGCACCAGCCGCTGGTAGCCCCGCCCCAGGTGCCCGCCGGGGTGCCGCGGGTCCAGCCCGATCGCGCGCTCAAAGTGCGCCACGCCGGCGGCCCCGCTCACCCGCCCCAGCAGGTAGTGCAGGTCCGGGTTTTCGGATTCCGCGTCCACCAGCGCCGCGTACTCGGCGACCAGCGTGTCGGATTCGCCCGCGGCCTCACGGCGGTTCTGCGCCGTGCGGTGCGCGTTCACCCGGACCGGCCGCTCGGCCAGCAGCGGGCCCAGCACCGCGTCGAAGGCCGCGTCGTCGTCCACGCCCGCGGCCACCGCCATCGCGACCGGGTCGTCGGGGTCGTAGGCCAGGTAGCGCAGCGCGTGGGTCGTGCCCGCCTCGGGGCCGATCTCGTCAAACACCCAGCCCAGCCCGTCGCCGAACGCCGGGGTCTCCTGGGCCAGGCCCACCCGCACCTCGCCGCTTCCCTTCGTGCTGATCTGCTGCGGCGGCGCGGTGAAGGCGTGGCGCACCCCCGGCTGCTCGTGGAAGAACGCCGGCGGCAGCACCTCGGCCGACGGCTGCGTCGACACGTTGCCCCACACATGCACCTCGCGGATGATCAGCCCCAGCCCGTCGGGGTTCAGCACGAACGCGGTGTTCGAGAACGGCCGGCCAAAGAAGCTGCCGCTGACCCGGAAGCTGCCGCTGACCCGGAAGCTGCCCGCGGGCAGCGTGCGCCCCGCCGTGTTCTGCCCCCCCGGCAACTCAATCTGGAAGGTGTGATCGCCCTCGGCCATCGGGACCGCCGGCGGGTGGCCGGGTGTCACCATGAACCCCGGTTCGCCGTCGATCGACACCAAGTACGCCGCCGGCGACCCGTTCACCACGTGGACCGTGCGCGCTTTCGCCTTGTTCAGGCTGACCGCCGCGAAGATGCCCAGGGCCAGCAACGGCACCAGGATGACCGCCGCGGCCGCCGCGTAGCGGGCCAGGCCCTTGCCCTCTCTCTGCTTCGAGTTGGCGCCCAGAAACACGGGCTTCACCGCCTTGCCCTTCTTGGCCGCCTTCTCCAAGCGCGTCCGCAGCCCGGTGCACGCCGCGTCGTCGGCGATGTCCGGGCGGCCCGCGAACCGCTCGTCCAGCAGCTCCAGGGCCTCGTCCGCGCGGGCCGCCACGCCCAGCGCCTCGGCCACCGCCACGGTCTGCCCCGCCACGTCGCGGTCCAGCGCCACCGCCTCGGCCGCTGGCTCGTCATCGTTCGGCGGGTCCGCGGTCGGCGCGGGGCCCAGCGGCATCAGCAGTTCCAGCGCCGCGTCCGGGTCGCCCTTGCGGCACAGATACAAAATCAGGTTGTGCCGCGCGTCGGCGCTGCCGGGCAGCGCCACCGCCTCGTAGTAGGCCGCCTCGGACTGCTCGTGCTGCCCGAACCGCTCGTGCCCGTCGGCCACCAGCATGCGGATCTTCGCGTCGTCGGGAAACGCCTCCACCAGCGCGCCCGACAGCTCGTTGAAATCGTCGCGCCGGAAGAAGCCGATCGTCGCGATCAGCGCCCGCAGCGCCGCGTCGCGGCTGTCCGGCTCGGCCTCGAACGCGCCGAGCGCCCCCTCGACCGCCGCCTTGCCTTCACGCTCCCAGACCTTCAGCTTGGCCACGCGGTGGTGCGAGCACTTGGGGCACTCGTCCAGGATCTTCAGCTTGCCCAGGGGCAGCAGCGGCACCATCACGATCACGAAGTACTTCGTCGTGTCGTACGTGCGGAGCATGCCCGACCGGCCACACTTCCCGCAGGTCCCCTGGTGCTGGTTCAGCTGGCTCTTGCCGTAGTACCAGGTCCCGCATCCGTTGATGAGTTGAGGCATGTTTTGGGAAAGGGTTTAAGGTTTAGGGGTTGGAGTTTGGGGAGAGCAAGACCAATCCCCCCTCGTTCTCAGCCGGGAGCCGCCGCGCCGTCTCCCGAATGGGCGGGTCGTCGTCGGTCAACATGCGGAGCGCCGCGTTCCGTAGAGGAATGGAAGCCGCCATCGCCCAAGCATACCCCCCAAAACGCGGCCCCGTAGGGTGGGTCAAGGGCGGCCGGACCCACCGTGCCGCGGCTTGAACTTGCTCGGGACGCGTCGCCGAAGGCCCCGCGAAATCGGTCCACGGTGGGTCCGCCAAGCCTTGACCCACCCTACGAAAGCCGCTGGGTTGGCGCGGTGCGAGAGCGGACCTGGCGAGGGGTGAGGTCCTGGCAGGACGCAAGCGGAACACCACACCTTCTCCAAACGCCCGCGCTCGCTTGCGCTCTGGCTGACACCTGGGACCTGACACCTGACACCTTGCTTGCAGCGATCTAAACCCAAGCCAACCCAAGCGACCATTCGTCGCCAACAAAAAAACCGGCCCTTGCGGGCCGGTCGTCCATCGCTTGGATGTCGTCGATGCCGTCAAAGACTCACAGGTAATCGTTCAGCATGTTCTCCAACAGCTCCTGCCGCCCGCTGCGCACGCGCTCGATGTTGGTCTTCTCCGCGTGGGCGGCCAGACTCTCGAAGTCGGCCTTGCCGCTCTCGATCTCCGCCCCGATGCCCGAGTCGAAGCTGGAATAACGCTCCTTCACGATCTTGGCGAACGCCCCGTCGTCGTGCATCTTCGCGGCGATTTTCAGGCCGCGGGCGAAGGCATCCATGCCGCCGATGTGGGCGTAGACCAGGTCGATCGGGTCGGTGCTCTGGCGACGCACCTTGGCGTCGAAGTTCAGCCCGCCGCCCTGGGTGAAGCCGCCGTTGCGCAGCACCTCGTACATCACCAGCGCGGTGTCGTACAGGTTCATGGGGAACTGGTCGGTGTCCCAGCCCAGCAGCAGGTCGCCGGCGTTGGCGTCGATGCTGCCCAGCAGGCCGTTGTCCACGCAGTACTTGATCTCGTGGTGGAAGGTGTGCCCGGCCAGCGTGGCGTGGTTGGCCTCGATGTTCAGACCGAAGTGTTCCATCAGGCCGTACTTCTGCAGGAAGGCGTGGCAGCTGCCCGCGTCGAAGTCGTACTGGTGCTTGGTGGGCTCTTTGGGCTTGGGCTCGATCCAGAACGGTCCTTTAAAGCCGATCTTTTTCTTGTAATCGACCGCGAGATTCAGGAACAACCCGAGATGGTCCATCTCGCGCTTCAGGTCGGTGTTCAGCAGGGTCTCGTAGCCCTCACGCCCGCCCCAGAACACGTAGCCGCTGCCGCCGAGTTCCTGCGTGCACTCCATGGCCTTCTTGACCTGCGCCGCGGCGTGGGCGAAGACGTCGGCCGAGGGGCTGGTCGATGCGCCGCTCATAAACCTTGGGTTGCTGAAGGCGTTGGTCGTGCCCCACAACAGCTCGATGCCCGTCTCGTCCTGCTTTTTCCTGGCCAGCGCGACGATCTGGTCCAGGTTCTTGTTGGTCTGCGTCAGCGTCTTGGCTTCGGGCGCGATGTCGCGGTCGTGGAAACACCAGTAGGGCAGGGTGAGCTTCGAGAGAAACTCGAACATGGCGTGCATCGTGTTTTCGGCCGCTTCCATGCCCCCGCCGTCTTCCCAGGGCATGATCCGCGTGCCTGGGCCGAAGGGGTCGGCGCCGGCCCCCCGCATGCTGTGCCAGTAGCAGCCCGCGAAGCGCAGGTGCTCCTTCATCGACTTGCCCATGACCACCGCGTCGGCGTCGTACTGCTTGAAGGCCAGCGGGTTCTTGCTGTCGGCCCCCTCGTACTTCACGGGCGAGGATACTTCATAAAAATAGGACTTGGCCATGGTGGGGGCTCCGGGGCGGGTGGGACGGCAAACGGTTCGGGACCCGACAATATAACGTTCCGTAGCGCCCGCCCCCGGCGCACGGCCGAGGCTATCCTTGCACGCGGGGGGGGATCTGAACTTCACACTTCCTACTTCAAACTTCACACTTTCATGAGATACGCCCTCATCATCGCCGGCGGGTCCGGCACCCGCCTCTGGCCCATGTCCGTCAAGGGCTTGCCCAAGCAGCTGATCCCCTTCATCGGGTCCGACCCGCAAGGCAGCGGCGGACGTTCGCTCCTGCAGGAAGCCGTCGTCCGCCTTGAGGGGCTGCTGCCCGCCGAGCAGGTTTACGTCTGCGCCGGCGCCGCCACGCGCGAGGTGATGCTGGAGAAGCTGCCGGGCCTGACCCCCGACCGATTCATCGCCGAGCCCACGGGCCGCGACACACTCAACGCCGTGGGGCTGGGTTGCGCGGCGATCCACTCCCGAGACCCCGACGCGGTGGTCGCGGTCTTCACCGCCGACCACCTGATCGAGCCGCAGGACGAGCTGCGCCGGATCGTGGACCGCGGGTTTGCGCTCGCAGAAGCCGGGGGACGCACCCTGGTCACCTTCGGCATCGCCCCCACCCACGCCGCCACGGGCTACGGCTACCTGCAGCTGGGCGCCGCCATCCCCGGCCACGACGCGTTCGTCGTCGATCAGTTCAAAGAGAAGCCCGCCGCCGACGTGGCGGCGGCCTACCACGCCGCGGGCGCGGACAAGTACCTCTGGAACAGCGGCATGTTCGTGTGGCGGGCGTCGGCCGTGATGGACGCGATCGCCCGCTTTGCGCCCGAGAACCACGCCGGACTCACCGAAATCGCCGCCGCCTGGGGGGGGGCCGACCGGGACGCCACGCTAAACCGGGTCTTCCCCGGTCTTGAAAAGATCAGCGTGGACTTCGCGATCATGGAGCCGGCCAGCGCGGACCCCGACTTCACCGTGGCGGCGGTGCCCATGCCGCTGAACTGGCTGGACGTGGGCAGCTGGCCCAGCTTCGGCGAGACGCTCACGCCCGACGCCGCCGGCCACCGCGCGTCGGGGGGCGCGGCGATCCACCACGAATCCAGGAACGTGCTGACCGTAAACGACCAGCCCGGCCACCTGGTCACCACCATCGGCTGCGAGGACCTGATCGTGATCCATACGAAACACGCCACGCTGGTGTGCAAGGCCGACCGGGCGGAAGAGATCAAGAAGCTGCACGGCCTGGTGGGCGAGCAGGCGGGGGCCGAGTATTTGTGACGCGATGTCGCAGAAGTTGTTTCTTGCGTGAGCGGCCCTGGCGAGGTGTCAGGTCCTGGGTGTTAGGTCCTGGGAAGACGCAAGCGGATTGGTGAAGGGGCCGGGGAGGGCGAGGCTCCGACCGAGCCGCCGTTCCAAGGGGACCCCGGCTCGGTCGGAGCCTCGCCCTCCCGAAAAAGCCGGTACCCGTGCCAGCGCTCCGGCTAAGACCCAGGACCTGACACCTCACACCTCGCCGACAGCGCTCTCGCGTCAAGCCGATCTCTGACGCGACGCGTCCAGATCCCCGCTTGCCCCCCCCAACCCGCACAACCCCCCCGCCGCCGGGCAAGCTGATCCGGCTGTGCGGGCTCGCCCGCACCGGCTCGCGAACCCACGGTCGGGCCGCTCATGCGCCACCGCCGGCCCGTCGATGGCTCAGGGTCAAGCGACCCGGAACCGCCGCCCGCGTGGGTGTCTTTCTCCCGGCGACGCAGGAGAAAGTGCCCATGTTCACCGCCCCGAACCAGCCCATCCGCATCGGCCAGCTGCTGATCGAAAACCGCGTCCTCAGCGAGCAGCAGGCCTTCGAGATCGCCCAGGCCCAGAAACGGCTGCATCTGCCCTTTGGCGTGCTGGCTGAACGCATGTTCGACGTCACCATCGAGTCGATCGAGTCGGCCTGGATCGAGCAGTACCACCGCTTCACCGGCACGCTGAACCTCGCCGAACGCGACATCGACACCTCGGCGCTGCGGCTGATCAGCCGCCGCCAGGCCTGGCAGTTCGAGGTACTCCCCCTGGGCTTCGAGCCCACCGGTGAGTTGCTGGTCGCCGCCAGCCGCGAGCGGCTGGCCCGGGCCGTCACCTTCGCCACCAACCGCATTGACCACGCCGTCTTCTTCCGCGTGGCCGAGAGCCACCAGCTGCGCAGCTTCCTCCGCGACCACTACCCCATGCCCGAGGTGTCGCAGCACATCCTGGACCGGGCCCGGGCGTTGACCTCCTCGGCGATCTCGGGCGGCGGGTGCGCAGAGGACGACGCGATGATCGACGCGGACGTCGACCGGTTTCTCGAGTCGGCCTGACCCGGAACCCACCACGGCGCAGGCTTCAGGGTCCAACTCCCTTTTCTCAAAGCCACTCGTTTGAGATCCTGCTCCGCCGGAAGGCGGGAATCGGACCCTGAAGGCTCAGCCGCGGTGGATTCGAGTTGGGCGGCCGCGGGGTCTACGGAGTGTCGCGGTTCGGCGCTTTTCGCTCCGGCAGATCAATCGCCCACGTCATCGCCGCGTCCCAGGGCTCGGCCGGTCCGGCCTCGCCGCCTTGCCGCCGCAGCTCGATGCGGTACGCGCCCTTCTCCAGCCCCTCCAGCACCAGCATTTCCACGTTGTCGACCCGGCTGGCGCTGACCGCCACGTCGGTCGCGTTTCCCGCGTCATCGATCGCCACCATCGCCAGATCGAAATCCGCCGACCGCGGGGCGTCGATCCACAGCGGCGCCGTCTCGCCGGTCGCGTTGTTCGTGAGCACCGCCTGCCGGCCGTCGATGCGCCGGTGCCACACGGCCGTCAGCGTGACCGGCCCCGGCGTCGCGGGCAGCGCCAGGTCCCACGCGGCCACGGTTCCCGGGGACAGCGTGACGAGTGACCAGCCGAAGCGGCGGCGCAGCGCTCCGCCGGGCGGCAGCGCCGGCTCTTTCAAGATGCGCAGCGAGCGGTCGAGGTTGACCACGCCCGCCCCGCTCCACGCGTCGAGCGCGTGGCCCGGTTCGGGGGCCCAGCTTTCGGGCCGCGTGCAGCCGCCCAGCAGCGCGGCCTTGATGACCTCGCTGCGGGTCGCGTTGACCGCACCGGCCGCGGCCAGTGCGTCGGCCCGCTCGATCAGCAGCCCGGCGCAGGCCGCGACCACCGGCGTGGTGTAGCTGGTGAGCCCGCGCGGCGCCACCAGGTCGGGCTTGGTCCGGCCCTCCCCCTCGACGCGCGTGTAGCCGCCCGAGTTCGCCCCGGTGGTGGTGCCCACGGCGATCGCGTTGTGGGCGCTGGCCAGCAGCGCGGGCACGGGGGTGGCGCGGCCGTTGTTCACGCCCGCCACCACCGTCACGTCCTGCGTGTCGATCAGGTGGTCCAGCCGCCGCAGCACCCGGGCGGCCGCGGGCGCGGGCGGGTCGCCCACCCACGAGTGCGTGTAGACCCGCGGGCTCACCGCGTCGTGCGTGCCCAGCGTGGTCGCCGGGGGCACCCCCGGCGTGTCGGCCCGCAGCACCTTCTCGCCCAGGAAGCCGCCGGCGGTCAGGCAGTGGACCACCTCCACGCCCGGGGCCAGGCCCTTGTCGCCGTAGATGAACCGAGCGGTGGCGGTGGCGTGTCCGGACGGCGTGCTGGGGCCCGACGCGTACGAAAGCACCACGCCGCCGTAGCCCGGTCCTTCGAGCGACGGGGCGTAGCTGCCCGGCGCGCCCTCGACGTGGCCGAAGGCGACGCCGCGGCCGGTGGGCATCGCATCGCGCAGCCGTCGGCGGGCCGCGGTGAAACCGATCACGTCGCGGACCGAAGGCTCGTGGACCGCCGCGGGCGTGGCGGCCGTGGCGGCCGCGTCGGGCTTGACCGCCCGCGCAGGCACGGCGCCGCTGACCCTCGCCGGCGGCACACGGTGGTCCACCTGCTGGGCGGCGGCCGGCCCCGCCAGCACGCCGGAAAGCAGCGTGAGCACCAATCGGTTTGGAGAAGGGTTTGACACCATGGCGTTACGCGCCCGCGGGCCGCGGGGTTCGTGACGCAGCCTACCGCGTTGCAGGCCGGGGCCCGCACGCCGAGCCCGCTATCATGGCGACGCCCTCATTCTGACCCGTATACCCCTGAAAGGGAGCCGCCATGACCCTCCGTGGCCCCGGTTACCTGTTCCGCCATCTCACCGCCCTGCTGCTGGCCGGCGTCGCGACCGCGGTCTTCGCCACCCCGCGGGCCGCGGCCTACGAAGCGGTCATCACCGACGCGACGGTCGAGGTCCGCTCGGGCGCCGGCCGGGCCTACTACCCCGTGGGCGAGCTGGAGCGCGGCGACCGCGTGCAGGTCGAGACCGAGCTCTTCGGCTGGTACCAGATCCGCTGCCCCGAGGGCGTGTTCAGCTACGTCGAGGCGAAGAACGTCAACGCCAAGGGCGACGGCAGCCGCGGCGAGGTCAACACCGACCGCACGTCGGTGTACGCCGCCCACGCCGACGCCGACAGATCACCCGCCGAGAGCTACCGCAAGCTGCTGGACTTGGAACGCGGCGACGTGGTCGAGATCGTCGCCACCGTCGACAACTATTACAAGATCATCCCGCCGCAGACGGCCTTCGTGTTCCTGCCGCCCAAGGCCCTGGCCGCCGCCGAGGCGGTGGCCGTGACCGAGTCGCCGGCGGCGGCGACCCCGCCCGCCACCTCGTCGGACCCGGCACCCGCCGAACCCGTCGCCGAGACCCAGCCCGAGAAGGCCCGCCTGGCCCCGGTCATCACCCCCGATCCGCCCGCCGCCCCGCCGACGCAGGCCCAGCCCGCTGGGCCCGTCGGGCCCGCCCTGACCGAGCCGCCCCGCCCCCGGCCGGTGCCGGTGGCGCCCGCCCCGCCCGCGGCCGAGAGCGCCCCGGCGACGCCCCCCGCCCCCGCCCTCGCCCCCGACGCCGCCCCGGCGGCGCCACCCGCTCCACGCCGCGTCGCCACCATGTACCCGCCCGCCGGCGAGCCGGTGGTGCGCCCCGCAAAAGCCGCCGCCGTGCCGGCGGCCCCGGCCCCGGCCGCCGGCAGCGGCGACCTGCTCACCGACCCCAACGCGGTGGTCGCCAGGCCCGACGTCCCGGTCAGCAGCCCCGCCGCCCACCCCCGGGTGGTCGCGGTCGAGGCCGTCATGCTGCCCTACTTCACCCTGCCCGTCGACGAGCAGCCCCTGGCCCACATGACCCGCGGTTACGCCGGCGTCGCCGAGATCGACACGCTGACCGACGGCGACCGGCGGCTGATCGAGAGCCGGCTGGACGAGCTGGAACGCAACCGCGAGATGGCGCTCGCCCTGCGGGCCGAGCCGGCCCCCGCCGCACCCGATCCCGCACCGGCCTCCGCCGCGGAGGGCGTGCCCTCGGGCGCGCTGGTCGATGCGGGCGGGCCCGCCCCGGCTCCGACGCCGTCGGGCCCGCCCGCCGTCGCCCCGGCGCCGCGGGCCCCGGCCGCCGCGCCCCCGGCTGCATCGGCGCCCGCACCGGCGCCCGCGCCGGCCCCGGGCCCGGTCGGCCCCGGCTACGACGCCGTGGGGGTGCTGACCGTCAGCACCGTGCACACCGGCAAAAACCAGCCCGAGCTGCTGCGTCTGCTCGACCCCAGCGGCCAGCGCACCATCGCCTACCTCGAACCCAACGCGGACATCGACACCGTGCGGATGATGGGCCAGCTGGTCGGTATCAGCGGCTCGTCCAGCTACGACCCGTCGCTGAAGCTGCGGCTCATCAAGCCCGACGAGATCGTCGTGCTGGGCGCGATGCGCTGAGAGAGGCTCGGGCCGCCAGAGATCGTCGTGTCGCAGAGCGGGCCTGACGAGGTGTTTGGTGTTAGGTCCTAGGTGTTAGCCTCCAAGGCCGTGCACGCTTGCGACCCCACGCCGCGGGCCACCTCCACCCTCAAGACAATGCCATCCCGAGACACGCCGCGTCCCAGACCTAACACCTAAGACCTAGCGCCTAACACCTCGCCGCCAGTGCTCTCACCCCCCGCCAACCCCTCCACACCCGAACCCCCATGAAGCGAATCCTACCCGTCGCCCTCCTGCTCGCTCTCGCGGCCGTCCTGCCCGCCTGCACCGCCGGACCGCGCGGCGCCGGCGGCGCGTCGGGATCGTCGGACGCCGCCTCCGGCCCCGAGGTCGCGCTGACCGTCCGGCCCGCCTCGTTCACCCCGATCGCGGGCTGGCGCATGATCGAGGCCCCCGGCACCGACGAGGGTCTGGTCTACGTCGGCCCCGACGCCCTGCTGACCGAGGCCGACGTGGTCACCGCGTCGCTGGTCGACGACCCCGACGGAGAGCCCGCCCTGAGGCTGGACTTCGACGACGCCGGAGCCCGCCGCCTCCACGACCACTCCGAGGCGAATCTCAACGAGCCTGTCGCCTTCTTTGTCGACCACGAGCTGGTCAGCGTGCCGGTCATTGTCGCGCCCATGGCCCGCAGTGCGGTCATCAACGCCTCGCTCGACCGCTTCAACGCGCAGCGGATCGCCGCCGCGCTCACGCGGTGATTGGCAACACCACGCCCCCCCGACCCCGCCCCGACCCACGTGTGCCATGCGATATCTGGCCATCGACCTGGGCGCCCGCCGCACCGGGCTGGCCACCGGCGACGACGAGACGGGCATTGTTTCGCCCGGGGGCGTCATCACCACCGCCAGCGCCGCCGAACGCCTGCGTCAGATCGGCCTGGCGGTGAGAGAAGAACAGCCCGACGCGCTCGTGCTGGGCCTGCCGCTGAACATGGACGGCACCCCCGGCCCCGCGGCGAAACTCAATCAAGAGCTGGCCGCGACGCTTCGCACCACCTTCGGCCTGGAGGTTCACCTGGTGGACGAGCGGCTGACCTCGGCCGACGCCAATGACCAGATGGCCCGCAGCGGCCTGACCCGCGGGCAGAAGAAGGCACGCCGCGACGCGCTGGCCGCGGCCAACATCCTGCGGCGATTCCTGCATCCGGAGGGGTAGCGCGGGGCGTGCGAACTCGTCGTGTCGCAGAGCGGGCCGGGCGAGGTGTTGGTTTTCAGGTCTCAGGTGCTAGCCTCCGCGCCCGTACCCGCTTGCGACGCCACGCCGCGTTCCGCCCCCACCCGCAAGATAGCGCGTTCCCAAGACACAACGCGTCCCAGACCTCACACCTGGGACCTGAAACCTCACACCTCGCCGGCAGCACTCTCACGCCCAGCCAACCGCTGCGACGACGCGTCCCCCACCCCGTCACTTCAAGAGCAGCGCGTAGCCCAGCAGCAGCCCCCCGGGGATCGCCACCGCCAGCGCCACCGCGCCCACCGTCATCCGCCACTGATCTCCGAGCCGATCGAGCGGGCGGTGGATCTGCACCAGCACCGACTTCAACCACCCCAACGGGGCTCGGCCGCCGCCGGCGGGGCGGGCGGACGACTCGGTCGCTTCAGCCGTGGCCGCAGCCGACTCGGGGTGGAGCGGCGGGGCCGGCACGCCCGGCGCGGCCGTGGCCGCTTCGGGGTCGGTCTGCGGGTGGGATAGGACTTCCGGGGCGGGTTGGACTTCCGGGCCGGGTTGGACTTCCGGGGCAGGTTGTCCTTCCGGGGCAGGTTGTCCTTCCGGGCCGGGTTGGACTTCCGGGGCGGGCGCCGCTCCAACGTCGGGGGCGGCGAACAAGCCCGCCAGCTCGTCGTCCTCCGCGTCGGCGTCGGCCGCCCCCGACGCAGGTGTCGGCTCGGGCGTGGGCTCGGTGTCGGGCGCGGGCGCGGGCGCGGGCTCGGGTTCGGGCTCGGGCTCGGGCTCGGGCGGCGCCGGGGGGTCGTCGTCCTCGCTCTCCGGGTCGTCGTCCAGCAACGCCTCCATCTCGCCGATCGCGTCCTGGATCCGCTGCGGGTCGGCCGGCGGGGGGTCGGCCTCCGCGGCGGGGTCGGGGGGGACCACCGCCGCCGCGGGCGGCTCGGCGAGCGCCGCGGCAAAGGCCGCCGCGTCGTCCGCGGGCACGTCGCCGCCGCCGCCCGGGCCCTCCGTCTCGGCGGCCCCGGGCTCCAGAAACGCGGCCCCCAACAGCTCGTGGTCGCCCGCGGGCCGAGCGGCCGCAGACGGTTCCCGCGGCTCCGCCGCCGGCGCCGCGTGCGTCAGCTCGAAGCCCCCGACCAGCGCCGCGTCGGCCCCGGCAGCCAGTAGCGCGTCCAGGTCCTGCGCCGCATCCTCGCCCGCGGGGGCCGACGCCCGGACCGCCTCGATGTCGTCAAAGCCCCCCGCCAGCTCGTCGGCCAGCCGGCGTGCCCGGTCGCCGGCCTGATCCACCGCGGCCAGCGCGTCGGCCGCCGCATCGGACACCGGTTCGCGCGGAGCTTGCTCGGGGGAGGGGGGCTTAGACATCGCGGGCCGGCGTCGGTCAGAACAAGGCGGCAACGGTCCCGCAGGAGGGCCGCGACGCACGCTCCTATCGGCGGTCCGCCCCCCCCGGTCCACGGCCCCGGCGTGGGTTCTCGGACGCGCGCCGCCTTTACACTCCTCCGCCATGCCCCCACGTTTTCTCTGCCGGCCCCTGACCGCCGCCGACCCCGAACCCGCCGACGCCCGGGTCACGCTGGACGCCGACGAGTCGCACCACGCCCTGCGCGTGCTGCGCCTGGGCGAGGGCGATGTCGTCGAGCTCTTCGACGGCGTCGGTCAGACCGCGCAGGCCACCCTGGTCGGCCGCGCCGGCGGCCGGGCCGTCTGCCGGCTGCAAAGCACGGCGGCCGCGCCCCCACCCCGCCCGCACCTCACCGTCGCGGTCGCGCTGCCCAAGGGCCCCCGCGCCGAAGACCTCGCCAACCAGCTGGCCCAATTGGGCGTCGACACGCTGGTGCCGCTGGCCTGCGACTTCGGGGTCGTCAAGGTCAAGCCCAACAAGCTGGAGCGTCTCGGACGCGCGGCCCTGGCCGCCGCCAAGCAGTGCGGCCGGGCCCACCTCATGCGCATCGCCCCTCCGCTGAGCGTCGACGCGGCCGCCGCGCAAGCCGCCGCCGCCACCCACGCCCGCCTGCTCCACCCCGGCGCGGCCGCCTGGCCGCCCGCCGCGCTCGCTGCCGACCTGGCGGCCGCCGAAGACGTCTGGCTGCTCGTCGGCCCCGAGGGCGGCTTCTCTGACGGCGAGCTGGCCGCCGCCCGCCGCCACGGCGTGCCGCATTGGCGCCTGGGCCCCCACGTGCTGCGCATCGAGACCGCGGCGGCCGCGGCGGCCGCGTTGATCCGCTACGCGACCGCCTGACGACGGGGTCGTTCTGGGGATGGTGCGCGAGAGGGTTGCCGTGAGATAGAGCGTTCCCCGCGCGGGTATGGGGTGTGGGGTATGGGTCTTGGTCGGACGCAAGCGAGTGGTCGGACTGAAGACACGACCCACGCCCCGCGGCTCCGAACCCCCGCGAGCGTCCGGCCATACCCCAAGCCCCCTGCCCCATACCCTCGCGGGGCCCGCTCTACCACGCGACGGTCTCTTGTCGCTCGACTCCTCGCGGACTGCACACCGCAACGACCCGCGCCGGTATCCTGCCCCCCGTGAAGCCCGTTCCTCCCGCCGCCCCTCAGCCGCTCGACCTCGCCGAACGCGGCGCCGGCGGCGCCACCTCCGACACCCGGCTGTTCATGCAGCTGCTGTGCTGGACCGACGCCCCGTCCGGCGGCACCGATACGCGATCCGGCGCGTTGCCCGCCGCCCTCGACGCCGCCGCCGGTCCCGACCACGGCGCCGTGCTCTACGAGGCCGTCAACGACCCCCGCGGCATCGCCGTGCTCACCTGGTCCACCGACCCCGCGCATCTGGTCGCCGCCACCCGCGCGCCGCCGCGCGCCGAGGCCTTCGCCGCGCTCACCCCGCTGCCCGCCTTCACCATGTTCGGCCGCAGCTACACCATCGGCTACGAGCGCGACCTCGACGAAACACTCGTGCAGCGTCCGATCCGCACCGCCCTGAACCCCGACTGGCCCTGGGCCGTCTGGTACCCCCTCCGCCGCGCCGGCGCCTTCAGCCGTCTGCCCGACGACGAGCAGAAAGAGATTCTTAAAGAGCACGGCACGATCGGCATGCGCTTCGGCGGCAGCGACCACGCCCACGACATCCGCCTGGCCTGCCCCGGCCTGGACCCGAACGACAACGACTTTGTCATCGGGCTGACCGGCAAGGCCCTGGCCCCGCTCAGCCAGCTGGTGCAGACCATGCGGGGCACCGTGCAGACGAGTCAGTACCTCGAAAAACTAGGCCCCTTCTTCGTCGGCCGCGCCGTCCACCGCGTGCCTTCCGTTGCGACGTGACCCGTCAGAGATCGTCGCGTCGCAAAGCGGGCCTGACGAGGTGTTAGGTGTTAGGTCCTAGGTGTTAGCCTGCAAGCCCGTGCCCGCTTGCGACGCCACGCCCAACGAGTCGATCCACGCACATGTCAGCACCTCCGAAACACTGCGCGTGCCAAACCTAAAACCTAGGACCTAACACCTAGCACCTCGCCCGCAGCGCTCTCACTCCCCACCAACCCCTCACACCACAACCCCCAATGAAAACCCTCGACCAACGCCACGCCGCCGCCCGCGCCACCCTCGACGCCGCCCACCAGTCGCACGTGCTCGACCACTACGACACGCTCACCGACGACCAGAAGGCGTCGCTGCTGGCCGAAATCGAAGGCATCGACTGGCCCGAGGTCACCCGGCTGATCGAGACGCACGTCAAGCACAAGCCCGAGTTCGTCATGCCCGACAACCTCGAGCCCGCGCCGTGGTACCCCCACACGCCCGCCGACGCCGACAAGCCCAGGTACGCCCAGGCCCGCACCCACGGAGAGACGCTCATCGCCGAGGGCAAGGTGGCCGCCTTCACCGTCGCCGGCGGCCAGGGCACCCGGCTGGGCTGGGACGGTCCGAAAGGCACCTTCCCCGCCACGCCGATCCGCGGGCTGACGCTTTTCGCGTGCTTCGCCGAATACCTCAAGAAGGCCGAAGACAAGTACGGCGCCCCCGTGCCCTGGTACGTGATGACCAGCCCCATCAATGACGCCCCCACCCGCGCGTTCTTCGAAGAAAACAAGCACTTCGGCCTCGACCCGAAAAACATCATGATCTTTCCCCAGGCCATGATGCCCGCCATCGACATGGCGACGCACAAGGTCCTGCTGAAGACCCCCCACGAGCTCGCCCTCAGCCCCAACGGCCACGGCGGATCGCTCAAGGCGCTCTGGACCAGCGGCGCCATCGCCGACATGAAAAAGCGCGGCGTCGAGCAGATCAGCTACACGCAGGTGGACAACCCCATCGTCCGCATGCTCGATCCGCTGTTCATCGGGCTGCACGCGCTCGACGGCGCCCAGATGTCCAGCAAGATGCTGCCCAAGGCCTTCCCCAAGGAAAAGCTCGGCAACTTTTGCCTCGTTGACGGCCAGATGACCGTCATCGAGTACAGCAACCTTCCCGACGAGCTGGCCGAGCAGACCACCGACACGGGCGAGCTGAAGTTCCGCGCCGGCTCCATCGCGCTGCACGCCATCCGCGTGGACTTCGTCGAGACCCTCAACACCGGCGCCGACGGGTTCAGCCTGCCGTTCAACCGCGCCGAGAAGAAGGTCGCGTACTGGGACGAAAAGGCGGGCGCGACCGCCACCCCCGACACCCCCAACGCCGTCAAGCTCGAAACCTTCGTCTTCGACGCGTTGCCGATGACCGAGAACTCGATCATCTACGAGACCGACCGCACCGACGAGTTCGGCCCGATCAAGAACGCCGACGTGGACGGGACGATCGAGACCGACAGCCCCGCCAGCAGCAAGGCCCTGCAAACCGAACGCGCCGCTCGCTGGCTCGAGTCGCGCGGCGTGACCGTGCCCCGCGACGCCGACGGCGTGGTCAACGCCACGATCGAAATCAAGCAGACTACCGCCATCTACCCCGAAGACCTGGCCGACGTCGAGCTGCCCGGCAAGGTCGAAGCCGGCGCCGAGCTGCTGCTGTAGCGCGACATTGCGCTGAGCCTGTTGAGTCCGCGTGGTGTGAGAGCGGGCCTGGCAAGGTGCTAGGTGTTAGGTCCTAGGTGTTAGCCTTCAAGACCGTACCCGCTTGCGACGCCACGCCGCGGCCCATCTCCACCTGTAAGACAACGCCTTTCCGAGACACCTCGCGTCCCAGGCCTCACACCTAGGACCTAACACCTAACACCTCGCCCGCAGCGCTCTCGCGCCCAGCCAACCTCTGACCCCACGCGTCCCAGACGAAACCTACCGGCCGTGCGGCTCGAGCCGCAGCTCAAACCGCCGGCCATCCGCCAGGTCGGCGGCCCCGGACCACCCGCCGTGCCCGTCGGGCAGCAGGTCCAGCGGGCCGTCGATCCGCTCCAGCGGCAGGTCCTGAAGCTCTTCCACCTCCAGGTTCTTCAGGTCGCCGGGGCTGGGCAGGCGGATCGCCAGCTGGTCGTCGGGCACGGTGATCTCCGGCGTGCCCGCGCCCAGCCGCACGGTGCCGCCGTCGGCGATCAACTCGACCACGCCCAGCACAAAGCGTTGCTCGTGCTCGGCGGCTTCGGGCGTGACACCGCCCGCGGCCGCGGGGTCTGCCCCGTACGGCCCGCCCGCGCCGTCGCCGCCGTACGCCGCGGGGTCGGTGCCCAGCACCGGGTCCGACGCCAGCCCGCCGCCGTCCGCGACCGCGGGAACCCGCCCGCGCAGCGTCACCACCAGGCGGTAGTCGCCCGCGGCCTCGGCCAGCCGCGCGGTGAAGATGACCTGCCGCACGCCCGCCCACGCCTCGCCAAAGGCCTCGGGACGCATCCCCCGGCGGCGGTCCTCAAAGGCCCCCGCGGCCGCCAGTTGCCCGGGTGTATCGGCTCCCGCCAGCGCCGCCAGCGCCGCGATCGCGGCGCGGGCCAGCGCGTCGTCCGGCCCCGTCGCGTGGCCGTAAAGCGTCTCCTCGCGTCCCGCGGCGTCGGCCCATTCGGCCGCGTCGGGCAGCCGTCCCGCGGCCAGGGCCTCGCCCAGGAAGCGGGTCAGCGTCGATCCCTCGGCCCGGATCAGCCCGGTCACCGGCGACAGGCTGCCCGCCAGCCGGTCGTACAGCCGCGCCGCGAAGCGGGCCCGGCCGTCGGCGTCCAGCGCGTCCAGCGCCTCGGCCACGCTTCGCTCGGTGCCGAGCAGCGCTCGTGCGGCCCGCCGCGCCGACCGCGTGTCGCCCTGGGCGGTGACGCGCAGCAGGGCCCGGGTCACCGCGCTGCCCACCGGCTCGGCCCCGGGCTGCCGGGTCAGGAAGGGCACCAGCGACTCGGGCGTTGCGGCCCGCGACAGGGCCGCGGACAACACCGCCTCCAGCAGAACGTCGGGGTTGTCGTCCGTCGCGGCGGCCCGGCCGCCCCCACTCCCCGGGCCGTTGCCGGGCAGTGCGAACCAGCGCAGAGCCCGCCACCCCTTCTGCCGCAGCCCCGGATCGCCCGAACTCAGCACCCGGAACAGCGCGTGGTTGGCCGAGTCCAGCGGCAGGCCGCCGTTCAGCCGCGGCTTCCGCCCCGCCGCCGCGCCATCGCCGCCGCCAAGCACCAGCCGCCGCAGCCGCGTCGCGACCGCGCCCACCACCGGCGCCGGCTCTGATACCGCGTTCAGCAGGTCCAGCGTCTGCTCGACCTGCCCGCGGTCCGCCGAGCCCAGCAGCTGCCGGTTCAGCCAGCCCCCCGCCACCGCAGGGTAAAGGTCCGCCGACTCCATCACCGCCTGGGCCGCCGCGTCGAAGCGCTCGGGCGGCAGGCCGTCAAAGCTCAGCCCGCCGATCAGCGCCGCCTCCACGTCGCCCGCCCCGCCGCCGCCCCGCCCGCCTGACGAGGCGTCGCCCGTCGCCGCCAGCAGCTCGCGCACGACCGCCCCCGCGTCCGGGCCGTCGGCGGCCTGCAGCATCTGGTTGGCCGCGTTCACCACCCGCCCCACCGCGGGCATGTCCACCGGCCCGCCGCCGCCACGCCCACCGCGCGGGTCTGCCCCCGCCGGCCCTGCCACCTCCACCGCCAGCCGCGCCCGCACCGCCGCGGCGTCCACCGCCGGGTCGCCGGCTCCCATCGACGCCGAGGCCAGCAGCGAGGCCACCGCCGGCGTCGCCGACTCCAGCTGCGCCAACGCAAACACCGTGCGGTTGCGGGCGATCGCGTCTTCCGAGGCCAGCAGCCGCCGGGCCACACCGCCCACCACGTCGTTGGCGTCGGGCCCGGCCTCCGCCAGGTAGCCCGACCCCGCCAACCCCAGGGCCGCCGCGCGCTGGGCCCAGGGGTGGCCGTCTGCCGCCAGCCGGGCCAGCGTCGCCATGTCCGACGCCTGCTCGGTCGTCAGACCCACCGCCAGGCCCCCGCCGCGAGACCCACCCCCGCCGCCGCCACCGGTGGCCAGGCGGCCCAGCGTCTCCAGGTCGTCACGCGACACCGCCCAGCGGCCCGCCGGGTGGCCGCGCAGGATCAGGTCCCCCGAGGCGTTGGCCTCGAACACGGCGAAGACCACCGCGGGTCGCGACGCTTCAAATCGCTCGGGCAGCGAACGGACCGCGTCGGTCAGCGTGCGGAACGCCTCGCTCTGCGACCGGTACGCCTCGTTGGCCTCGCGCACGCGCAGGTCGTAGACCCGCCGGTCCTCCCCCGCCGTGCGGGCCAGCCGCTCGGGCCGCTCGGGCTTCATCGCCCGCACCTGCTCGGGGTCCAGCTTCAGCCGGTACACGTCCGCCTCGGTGGGCGGGTTGGCCGCCGCCCGCACCGTCCCGGGCAGCGACCGGTCCGCCACCCACGCCACCCGGCCCCCGGGCAGCAGCTCCAGCGAACGCGTCGCGCGCGGGACCCCCTCGGGCAGCCCGTCCGACGGGTCCGACAACGCCCCGGGCTCGGCGGCGCTCAACGCCGCCGCCGCCTCGCCGTCCGGGTCCGCCAGCAGCCGGCCCAGATCCAGAAGCTCTTCTTCGGTCGGGCCGGTGTCGCCAGACCGCCCGCCCGCCCGCCCCGCGTCCGGCGACTCATCGGGCAGCACCCACGCCAGGAAACGCGCCGCCTGCACCGAAAACGCCGGGTCGTCCAGCGCGACACCCGACACACCGGCATCGATGGCCACCGGCAGCACCACCAGCTCGCGGCCCGGAGCGGGGGCAAACGTCCACACCGCGTCGTCCAGTGTCGCGGGCCGCGCCGCGGTCAGGTCACCCAGCAGCCGGTCCAGACGCAGAGACTGGGCCGCCACCGCCGGGGCCACCGCCTCGCCCGCCGCCGGACCGCCGTCCTGCGCCCACGCCGCCGGCGTGATCAGCAACACCCCCGCCACCACCGGAGCGGTCCGCCAACCCCCGACACCCCGGGAACGCCGACGGCCGGTCGAAAAAAACGGATAAGACAGCAAAAGGGTCATCACGAAATTGCTCCAGAGCAGGCGTTGAACCGGGGCACGCGGGCCGACCGCCCCCGCCCGGATCGGCATGCCCCCGCACGACCACCCACTTTAAAGAAGTCGCCCCGCCCTGTCGCCCCCCGCACCCTTGGTATTCGGCAAAGCAAGCCGACCTCCACCCGGCACACGCCGGACCCCGCCGCGGTCGCGAGCCCCCCGACGACCCGCCGGTGAATCGAATTCGAATGCCTCTTTTTTAGGCATACCGTCTCGACCGCCCCCGCCACGCGCACCGGACGGGCACCCGGCGCCGCACCCGAAAATCGCCTGCGCAGAAGCTCAGGCCGTCGGCTTCGCCCAAAGCGGCCACAAGGCCCCAAAAACGGTGTTTCATGGCCTCCGGCGTCGCATCCCATGTCCAAAGGCGCCGAGCCCGCCTCCCGGCGGCACGGACCTTGCAACCCGGTGAGTTGCCCCGCCGCCGGGGCCTCAACCTGAAGCAGGCCGCCTCCCGCGTCGTTCGCGGGGGGCACCACCGCGGGCGCCCTTGTGGGGCGCCCGTTTTTCAGACCTCTCCCGCCCCGCGAACGTTCCCCCCGCCCGGGGGCGCGGGGCCACGAAGCCCGCCACCGGCGGGCCCACCTCTAGCACCCGGAGTTCAATCCCATGGGAATGTTGGGCAAATCACGCATCCGAACGGTCCTCATGCTGGCGTTGCTCGCCGGGGCGTTCTTCGCCCCGGGCGCCTTCGCCCAAGACGGCCTCAGCTCCGACGAACTGTCGGCCACGGTCACCAAGCTCACCGACGAGATCCCCACCAAAGGCTTCGAGGTTGACGGCGAAGAGCAGGACCTGCCGGTCCTCAGCCTTGAAGTGGTCGACGGCGAGATCGTCGCCACCGGCATCAACGCCGGCGAAGGCTACGACTACACCGTCACCGCCGAGAAGAACGACGGGGGCGAGATCGAGTCCCGCGTGGACATGGAACTCCCCTCGTTCTTCGTCACCAGCAACCTGTGGATCATGCTCGCCGGCTGCCTGGTGTTCATCATGCACCTCGGGTTCGCCTGCGTCGAGACCGGCCTCACCCGCGCCAAGAACACGGTCAACATCCTGTTCAAGAACGTGATGATTGTGATGATCGGCATCGTCATGTACGGCGTCTGCGGCTGGATCATCATGTACCCCGGCGACTTCAACCTCGTCGAGGGCGTGCTCTCGCTGGGTGTCGGCATCGGCGGCGGCGCCAAAGGCAGCGCCGACTGGGCCAGCAACCTGCTGAACAACACCCCGCTCTACAACGACGGCTACACGGTCTGGACCGACTTTTTCTTCCAGGCCATGTTCTGCGCCACCTGCTGCACCATCGTCTCGGGTGCCGTCTGCGGCCGCATCAAGTTGCTCCCCTTCCTGCTCTTCTGCATCCCCTTCTCCGGCGTGATCTACGCGATCACCGGCAGCTGGCAGTGGGGCGGCGGCTGGCTGGCCGAGATGGGCTTTGCTGACTTCGCCGGCTCCTCGCTGGTCCACGCCGTCGGTGGCGCCGGCGCCCTCGCGGGCGCCCTGGTGCTCGGCCCACGCCTGGGCAAGTACGCCAAAGACGGCACCGTGCAGCCCATCCCCGGCCACAACATGCCGCTCGTCGCCATGGGCGTCTTCCTGCTGTGGTTCGGATGGTTCGGCTTCAACGGCGGCTCCGAGCTGACCGCCAACCCCGAGGGCGTGTCGTGGGTCCTGATGACCACCACCTTCGCCGCGTGCGGCGGCGGCATCGCGGCCGCTATCACCTCGTGGATCTTCGCCGGCAAGCCCGACCTGTCCATGACTCTCAACGGCATCCTCGCTGGCCTTGTCGGTGTGACCGCCGGCCCCGACGTGCCCAGCTGGGTCGGTGCCCTGGTGATCTGCGGCATGGTCCCCGGCGTGCTGGTCTACTTCTCCGTGCTGTTCTTCGACAAGCTCAAGATCGACGACCCCGTGGGCGCGATCTCGGTCCACGGCGTCTGCGGCATCTACGGCACCCTCGCCGTGGCCTTCAGCGGAGCGTTCGAAGGCAACTTCGGCGACATCGTCACCCAGGCGATCGGGACGTTCTCGATCTTCTTCTTCGCCCTCGTGTTCGCCTTCGTCTTCTTTATCGCCCTCAAAGCCACCCTCGGCCTCCGCGTCAGCGAAGCCGAAGAGATCGAAGGCCTGGACCTGGGCGAGCACGACATGTCGGCCTACCCCGACTTCCAGCGCACCTACATCAAGAGCTACCACGCCCGCGAGATCTGATCGCGGCCGGCAATGGCCCGCCCCCCACAACCTTCCCCTTCCCGCGGCCGGTGGTCTCTGACCCCGGCCGCGGGCGGGGCCCCGGGGCGGCCAGCAGACGCACTCTGAGAACCCCAATCAAACCGCCGGCCATCCACGCCCGCGACCACCCCCAAGAAAAGGAACCCCCTCATGCACATGATTGAGGCCATCGTCAAGCCGTCGTCCATCGACGGCATCAAAGCCCGCCTCGCCCAGATCGGCGTGCTCGGCATGACCGCCCTGGAATGCAAAGGCTTCGGCAAGCAAAAAGGCCACACCGAGCGTTACCGCGGCGGCCGCATGGACGTGGGCTTCGTGCCCAAGGTCATGCTCAAGGTCGCGGTGAAGTCCGAAGACCTCGACAAAGCCCTGGACGCCTTCACCACGGCCGCAAGAACCGGCAACGTCGGCGACGGCAAGCTCTTCGTCTACGAGCTGGGCAAGGTCATCCGCATCCGCACCGGCGAAGCCGACAACGACGCCCTGTAGGCGTCGACGCATCGCTCGCCGACCGGCGGGCCGCCCGCCGGTCACTCGCGACGCGGGTTCGCGAAGCGCGAACCGCGGAAGCGCCACTCACCGTCTGCTGTTTAGCCGGCGTCCCCCGGGACGCCGGCTTTTTTACGCCCCCACCTGTTTTCGTAGGGTGGGTCAAGGCTTTGCGGACCCACCGCGCCGCGGCCCGCCCTCACCCGGGACGCGACGCCGAAGGCCCCGCGGGTTCGCACAACGGCGGGTCCGGCGGCCCTCGCCCCACCCTGCGACAACCGGTCATCACCGACGCCCACCGGCCGAACCGAACCCACCCCACATCCCCCCCCCCCCCCCCCCACCCCCCCCCCCCCCCCCGTCATCCCCGCGCAGGCGGGGATCCAGGCGCCAGCGGCTCGCCGTCCCCAGCATCGAAGCCATCCCCTGCGCCTCGCGCTCCGGTGTTCCGCCCCGCGGAACGCGGTCGACGCGGCGTCTGCGGGCCGCCGCAGATGGCAAGGAGGCCGCCCAGCGCCAGCAGCACCACGTTCTGGTGCATGAGCACCCCCGGCACCCACCACGCCTGCTCCGCCAGCGTCCCGGGCAGCCACCCCCGCTTCACCGCCTCGCTCAGCACCGCCGGCAGCGGCAGCCCCATCACCGCAATCAGCCCCGCCGCCACCCCGCCCGCGCTCACCCAACCGCGCGCCGCCACCGCCCGCCACGCCCACGCCGCCGGAAACACCAAAAGCACCGCGTCGTAGGTCCGGTGATACACCACCAGCAAAGACACCACCGCCGCTACCGCCAGCAGCCGAAGGAACGCGTCGGCGTCTCCGGAGCAGGGAGACGCTGCAACCGAGCCACGTGTCACCCGGCCGCCGCCATCCGCTTGCGTCTGATTTTCACTTTTCCCCTGTGGCCGCATGGCCGCACTTGAATGAGCCAGCTTTTCACTTTGGCGGCCCCGCACACACCCCGACCACGCCACCGCCGCAAACGCCGCCACCCCCAGCACCCACGGCAGCACCCCCGCCGCCACCTCCCCCACCCCCACGTGCCGCAGCCAAGGCTCCAGGTTAATCATCTGCCACGCCTGCGGGTTCGCCCGCGAAGGGTCCGCGAACCCCGTGCCCGCAAACGCCGCCACGTTGCTCCGCAGATCCGCCCACCACATCGGCGCCGTCGCCATCAGCCGCCCCACCGCCACCGCCGCAATCACCAACCCCCACCCGCACGTCCACCCCACCGTGCGCCACCGCCCCGCCACGGCCAGGGCAACCACAAACAGCCCCGCCAGCTGCGGCTTCAAGCAGCACGCCAATGCCAACGCCAAACCCCGCAGCACGGGTTCTGCTTGCGTCCGATTTGCGCTTTTCACTTTTCGCTTTTCACTTTCGCCGCTTCGCGGCGCCCCCACCCCCAAACACACCAGCCCCACCACCACGCCCCCCAATTGCCCAAACGCCAGCGTCGTATGCACCGGCGCCCACGCCAGGAACGCCGCACCGACCAGCACCGCCGCCGCGCCCGACTCTGACCCCGCCGCCTGCGTCTGATTTGCGCTTTTCACTTTGCGTTCTGCGCTTTGCGGCCGCCACCCCCACACCCACCCCCCCGCCACCGCCCAGCCCAGCACATTCAACCCACAGAAAACAACCCGCGCCACCGACCACGGCAGCGCCCCCACCGGCGCCATCACCGCGTAGGTCGTCGGCGGATACAGCTGTGCAAACCACTTCGGATCCCGCGGCCGCTCCGCCCCGCCCCCACCGTCCAGGTACGCGTCATACGCCGCGTCCAGCGGATACGGATTGCCGCCAAACACCCACTGCCGCGCCCCCGCATACATCATCGTCAAGTCGTGCGACCCCGTCACCCCCCGCACCAACCCGCGCTGCACGAACACCCCCGCCGCCCCCAGCAAAAGCAGCAACGCCACCGCCCGCCACACCGTCGACCGCGTTCGCCCACCACCCATTTTCACCGCGTCAGCCATCGCCCCAAGGTACCCCCCGCCCACACCCCGCGAAGCCACCCCAGAAGCGTGCCGGAATCCCGCTCCCCCCTGATACGATAAACCCACCATGAGCAGCGCCTCCAACCTGAAACCCGAGTTACTCACCGCCGAGGCCCTGCTCGCCCTGCCCGATCCCCCCAAACGCTGCGAGCTCATTCGCGGAGAACTGATCCCCATGAGCCCCGCCGGCGGAAACCACGGAAATATCACCCACCGCCTCAACCGGATGATCGACCGGTTCCTTGAGCGGAGCGGGCTGGGTCCGGACGGCAAAGAACTTTTCGCCGCCGAAACCGGCTTCATTCTCGTGCGCAACCCCGACACCGTCCGCGCCCCCGATATCGCCTACATCACCACCGAACGCCTCCCCGAAGCCCGCACCCCCAAGTTCATCCCCATCCCCCCCGACCTCGCCGTCGAAGTCAACTCCCCCAACGACCGCGCCAGCGACGTCACCGAAAAAGTCACCTGGTGGCTCACCCACGGCGTCCGCCTTGTCTGGGTCGTGGACCCCCAAAGCCAAACCGTCACCGCCTATCACCCCGACGGCACCGCCCGCGTCCACCACGCCGACCAGCCCCTCGACGGCGGCGACGTGCTTCCCGGCTTCACCGCCAAGTTGAAGGACATTTTCGGCGATTGAGAATGTGTTTGAAAACCTCGTGGAAGCCGAGGGCGAGCGAGCATTGTCGCTCGCGAGGCGGCGAACCGAGCCCCAGCCATAGCTGCGGGGAGGTGAGCCAACGAAGCGAGCGGCGATGCTCGCCGTCCCGCAGGCCCGCGAGGTTTTCAAACACATTCTGAGGGGCTGACGTAGGCTCGCACCGAACCATCGCGCGAAGGAGCCCGGAAAATGCAGAAGCAGGAAGTAGGAAAGCGAGGCAGAAGTTGAGTCAAGGCCACCGCGGCCTGCATCAACTCAGCTTTCACTTCTATCTCTCATTCCTACTTAAGGATCAGATTCCACAGCGAAGGGCCCCATCGACAACCTGATTCCCCCAAGACTCCCCCCATCTAGGCTCGCGTCGTGACGCCGGGCGAGGTGGGATAAGCCGGGGGGGGGAGAGGCACCCAGCTCGCCCCGCTTACCCCGACCCAACGGGCGTTACGGCCGCCCCCGATCGCGCGACCACCGCCAGGTACTGCAGACGCGGCGTAAACACCCACCGGTACGGCCGCGGATACAGTTGCAGCCGCTCCACCTCCGCCACCACCCGCCCGCCCGCCTCCGCAAACCGGGCGTGCCAACCCTCACGCGTCGGATAGTCGAACTCGCACGGCACCCCGTACATCACGTTCGCCAGCCAGTCCATCGCGCAGATCCGCAGCCACGGCCACGTCACCGCCGGGCCGTCGGTCTTGTGGTCCTTCACCACCACCGCCCGCCCGGCCACCCGCAGGCACTCCGCCAGCGGAACCAACGGCTCCGGGTCGTGATGAATCACGTCCGCAATCACCACCACGTCGTACGCTCCGTCGGCAAACGGAAACGCCCCCCCGTCAAACCCCGTCACCGCGATCGCCTCCCCGCCGCGCGGGGCCCGCTCCAGCCCCTCCACCACCACCCCCGGCACCGCCTCCATCAGCGCCGCCCCCAGCGCCCCGCCCCCGCACCCCACATCCAGCACCCGGTCCCCCGCCCGCAGATGCGGCGCCATCACCGCCACCAGCCCCGCCAAGCGAGACGCATACACCGGCGCGTGCAGCCGCCGCATCAAACAACCCAAAAGCGACGGCCTCGACGTGGTCTCGGTTCCCATTCCCCAAGTGTGCCCGCCCCGCCTCGCCCACGCCAGCGTGGCTCCGGGCGAGCCGAACCGAGAACCAGCCTCTCGACGCATATAATCAGTTCATCAAGAGCAGCATCCCCACCCCCGGCCCACTCACCGCCAAAGCGCTGCTCGCCCTGCCCAATCCCCCCGAACGCTGCGAGCTCATTCGCGGAGAACTGGTGGTCACGAGCCCCGCCGGAGCCAAACACGGCCAGGTCACCCTCCGCCTCACCCGTCTCCTTGACCGGTTTCTCGAAGCCAACGGACTTTTAACCACGGGAAACGAGCTCTTCGCCGCAGAAACCGGCTTCCTCCTCGAACACAACCCCGACACCGTCCGTGCCGCCGACATCGCCTACGTCGCCACCGAACGGCTTCCGCAAGCCGACACCGAAAAGTTTGCGCCCATCCCCCCCGACCTCGCCGTCGAAGTGAACTCCCCCACCGACCGCGCCGGCAAAGTCCAAGAGAAAGTCACCTGGTGGCTCACCCACGGCGTCCGGCTCGTCTGGGTCGTGGACCCCACGTCAAAAACCGTCACCGCCTACCACCCCGACGGCACCGCCCGCGTCCACTCCCCCGCCGACGCTCTCGACGGCGGCACCGTCCTCCCCGGCTTCACCGCCGACCTCGCCGACATCTTCGGATCCTGATTCACCGCGACGGCACTCACCCTTCACCCTTGACCCTTTACCCTTCTGCCCCCCCCGCACCCCACATCCAGCACCCGGTCCCCCGGACGCAGATGCGGCGCCATCTCCGCCACGAGCCCCGCCAGCCGCGACGCGTACACCGGCGCGTGCAGCCGCCGCATCAGGCGGCTCAGAATCGAGGGGGTGTCGGGGGTCTCCATCCCCAAGAGTGTGCCCGCCGGCCCGCGTTCCCGCCACTGGGCCGCCGTCACGGAATCTCCACCTCGACGTAGTCCCCGGCCCCAAGCCCATCCACGGCCGCGACCACGGTTTCGCCCGCCGCGCGGATCCGCGGCCAACTCGTCGTCGTCAGCACCACGATGGCGATCCGCCGTTCCGAGAGGTTCTGCTGATATTTCAGATGGGTATCCGTCGTCACGAGCATCTGATACGAGAACGCTTTCGTTTTGACGCGGGGTGGGTTTGGTACCCCGCTGAGCGGCCGCAACTTATGGATCTCTTGCCGCGTCAACGAAAAACGAAATGCGTATGAAACCCCTCGCCCTCCGCCGCCGACCGCAGATCACCGTTCTGCAGCTCCGACCACCCGCGCTCGTACGCGGTCTCGACCCGGTGGGACACCAAGAGCCGGCGAAGCGGAACCGGCGTGCCCTGATCAAAAAGGATGTTCATGACGCGACCTGAATCAGGACTGAATCACGCGGCCGAAACCTTGGCCACGTGCTCCAACACCCCCCGCACCTGTTCCAGCGTCACTCCCGGAAATCACGCCACAAAATCCGCAACCGACGCGCCGTCTTCGAGGTTCTCAAACGGCGAGCGAACCGGCACGCGTGACCCGCGGAAGACCCACGCCCCCCCAAGCCTGCCCTCGACCCTCTCCACCGCATCACAGCTGCTCCAGACGTCCATACCCCCAGCATACGCCACGCAACCCGTTCTACAAGGACTTCCGCGGCCCCGCACTGCGTCCTCGGAACCCGCCCCCGACCAGATGCGTATTGCCCCCCGATAGACTTTACCCCGCTGCCCACCGCGCCCCTCATCCCCGCGAACGCAGGGATCCCGCCAAGCCAGCCTCTTGCGCACGCAAGACACCGCCGCCCCCCCTTTGAACTTCTGCCTTGCCCGCCCCCCCCCTCCCACCCCACCCCGACGCCCCCACCTGGGCCGCCACGCTCAACACCGCCGCCCCACCGCCGGGTGACGGCTGGCCCGCCCGCAACTCCGCCCCCGTCACCGTCCTGGTCTCGGTCAAAAACGAAGAGACCGATCTCCCCGAATGCCTCCGCCGCCTCACCTGGGCCCAGCGCATCGTCGTCATCGACAGCGGCTCCACCGACGCCACCGTCCCCATCGCCCAAGCCTTCGGCGCCCAGGTCATCCACTTCGACTACGCCCGCGACTCCCCCACCGGCTGGCCCAAGAAGCGCAACTGGGCCCTCGACCGGCTCGACTTCGCCACCGACTGGGTCCTGCTCATGGACGCCGACGAGTGCGTCGTGCCCGAACTCGCCCGACAGATCGCCGGCATCGTCACCGGCGAAGCATCTCAGACCGCCGCCACATCTGAAATCAAAAATCTGAAATCTGAAATCCCCACCCGCCCCGGCGACGGCCACGCCTACTGGATCAACCGCCGCTTCATCTTCCACGGCCGCTGGGTCCGCCACGGCGGCTACTACCCCGCCTGGAACCTCCGCCTGTTCAAGCACCCCCTGGGCCGCTTCGAGCGCCTCACCTCCGCCGGCGACACCGACAGCGGCGACATGGAAGTCCACGAGCACATCAAGCTCGCCCCCGATGCCGGAGACGCCGGCTACCTCGACCACGACCTGCTGCACCACGAGATCGCCGACTACAGCGAATGGGTCGCCAAGCACAACCGCTACAGCAGCTGGGAAGCCGCCGTGGCCAACCACCGGATTGAAGACGGCATCCCCCCAAAGCTGTTGGGCACCCCCCAGCAGCGCCGCCGCTGGATCAAACGAACCGCGCAAAACCTCCCGTTCCGCCCCACGCTGCGGTTCTGGTACCACTACGGCTTGCGTCAGGGCTTCCGCGAGGGCAGGCTCGGACTCCACCTCGCCCGCCTGCTGGCGGCGTACGAGGCGATGACCCTGGCCAAAACCAGCGAGCCAGACCAAACCCAAGCGCCCAGCCCCGTCCGGGACACCTCCGCCACGCCATGAATCAGCCCGCCGCCGAAGACCGGCACATCAGCCCGTGGACCACCCGGCAGAAGATCGGCCGCGTGTTTTGGTGGTTCGTCCAGGCCACCGCCTGGCGCTGGTCGTGGCACAGCTGGTACGGCTGGCGTCGGTTCATCCTCCGCCGCTTCGGCGCAACGGTCGATCCAACCGCCCGCCTGCGGCCCAGCGTCCGCATCGAGATCCCCTGGAACCTCACCCTCGGGCCCAACAGCGTCGTCGGCGACCGCGCGAACCTTTACGCGTTGGGTCCGATCACCCTAGGCGCCCGCGTTACCGTGAGCCAGCAAACCCACCTGTGTGCCGGCACCCACGACTTCAATCAACCCGATATGCCCCTGATCCGCCCTCCGATCAACCTCGAAGACGACGCCTGGATCGCCGCCGACGCCTTCGTCGGGCCGGGGGTCATCGTGGGCGAAGGCGCGATTCTCGGGGCAAGGGGGTGCGCGTTCAAAGACCTCGAGCCCTGGACCATCTACGGCGGCAATCCGGCAAAGGCGATCAAGGCACGCACACAAAGCCCTCTCACCGTCGCCGAGTAGCGTATCGCTCACTCAATCTGCCCCGCGCGACACGACCCACTGCCAGTACGCCGCGACATGACCCTCACCGTCACCCACTTCATCCGAGACCTGAATCCTGCGACGGGCGGCCCCGTGAGTGCGCTGGCGAATATGGTCCGCTGCCAGACGGAAGCCGGCCTACGCGTCCGAATCGCGACCCCGACGTCGCTCCAAACCAACCTCGGCGACTACTCTGATTTCCCCACAGGTCAATCCGCCGAAGAAAATAGTCCGTCCACCGACGGGCCGAGATCATCCCCAGACGTGCTCGTTCGCAAAAGCGATGTCATCCACCTGCACGGCGTGTGGGAGCCCATCATTCGCAACGCACTCGCGGCCGCGAAAAAAAGCGGAACGCCGATCGTGTGGACCCCACACGGCATGCTCACCCGATGGGCCATGAATCAAAGCCGCCTCAAGAAGCACGCCTACCACCGCCTGCTTTTCCGCCGCCACCTCCCCCCCAGCACCGTCCAACACTTCGCATCCACCGCCGAGCGCGACGCCACCGTGCCCTGCACCCGCCTGGCCCACGGCGAAGTTGTTCCACTCGGTATCGACACCAACCACTTCGCCACCCAGCGCGATCCCGACTACCTCCAACGCGTCCATCAGATAAATGGACCCTCCGTTCTGTTCGTGGGCCGGATTCACCCCGGCAAAGGCGTCGAACACCTGATCGCCGCCGCTTGGCACCTTCCACCCGAAGCCTGCACCTTCGTGATCGCCGGCCCTCACTACAGCGATTGGGCCCAAAACCAGATACAAGCCGCCACCCGCCTGCCCGTCCGCTTCGTCTTCACCGGACCGCTCGCCCCCCGCGACGTCGCGTTCGCCCTGTCGTCCACGACCGTCTACTGCCTGCCAAGCGACCACGAAAACTTCGGCATGGCGGCCGCCGAGGCCCTCGCCGCCGGCACCCCCAGCCTGCTTTCGCGTGAAGTCGCCATCGCCGCCGGTGCCGTCGACGCGAACGCCGCGGCCTTCTGCCGCCGCGACCCCGCGGGCCTCGCGGAAGACTTGGCGGACGCCCTGTCGAAGCCCAACCGTTTAGACTCACTCGGCTCCAAAGCCTCCGCTTACGCCGCGAAGCACTTCGCTATCGATGTCACCGCACAGCGATGGCGTTCCCTCTACGAATCCCTCACTGGCCACGAAGCCACCCACCCCACAGACGCCACCCGTGCTTGAGACAATACTCCCCCCACTCGGCCTCGCGTTCGCGGCGATCTGCATTTTGATGGTGATCGTTCCCTATCTGCGAGGTCGGCGCGATCTCATCAGCACCTGGACTATTTTCTTCGCCGGCATGGCCAACTATGTCGGAATTTCCAGTTGGCAAGCCGGCTCGTTTTGGGGTGAGTTTGACATCGCGCGATACACCGGCGCCAGCGATAAGTCGGTGCTCATTTTTGTTGCTGGCGTTGCCTTGCTCATGCTCGGGCTGATCGTCGGCTATTACTCGAAAATGTCCGCGTTCGTCGAGCAACACCCGATGCGCAAGTGGCCGGTTGACTCCCCGGCGGTTCTGTTGTTTTGCATCGCGTCATTCTGCTCTTTCGCCGTGGTCGGCGGGTCATTCTTCATCCAAATCCCGATCCTGACGCAGATCGCCGCCATCGGCGGCCAAGCCGTCATCCCCGTCGCGGTCGCCCTCGCAATTGCATTGTGGCTTCGGATGCCCATCAACCCGATGTACATCGCAATCTTAATATTCGTCCTTGTCCTCGGTCTCGTTTTCTCATTCACCTTCGGCTCTTCGCGTCGCCCCCTATTGGCCCTGCTCGCTGCGGGCCCGATCCTGCTTTATTTCAAATGGGGCCGGTACCAAAACCGTCCCAAAACAATCTTGGTACTCGCCGTCACGGGGCTATTCGTGCTCTCGGTTATCGGGGCCCACTCCCAGATCCGTCACCGCGGCGGCGGAACCGGCGACCGCATCGCCACCGCTATCGAAACCGCCAAGATGCTTCCTTCAGCTGTCATGCAGCCGCAGAGGTCGCTTGGCCAAGGATTGCTTGGCGGCGACACGATCTCCGTGACACTCGGCCTGATCGAAATCGGCGACCAAGTTCTTCCGCCAAGCCCGCTGCACACGGTCAAGTGGCTGGTCGGAAACCCCGTCCCCCGTATCTGGTGGCCAACAAAACCCGAGGGCGTTGGGGAAACCTTTCCCCGCGATTTGGGACAGTGGCGATACGGAAAAGTGAACTGGGGCGTCGGAATCATCGGCCAGTTCTATTACGACGGTGGCCTGTACATCATTCCCTTTTTCGGCTTCCTTCTGGGCGCCAGTATGCGGTGGTTCGATCACATGCTGCTACAGCAACCCCACAACATTTTTCTCCTCGCTTTATTGGTTGGATTTAGCGCCCACTGGGTCGCCGTTCCCCGCGGCGAGGTCGGCCTCTTCCTGCTGCAAACAATATCGGTGTTCTTGTTCACCCTCCCGTTTTACTTCGTCTCCCGCCGCATCATCGGTCAGTCTCCGGCCTACGCATCTGCGCCCGCCACCGCCACCGCTTAAACCCGCTTGGCGGCACCTGCCGCAAAACGGGCCGCGGCTTCCAAACCGTCGACCATCCGCGCCGGCGCAAACGTCTCTCGCGCCGTAAATAAGGCCGCCTTGCTCATATCTCTCTTCAACGCCCCATCCGACAATATTCGTATGAGGCTCTGCGCCAACGCCCCTACATCCTCCGCTGCATAGAGCAGTCCGTTCACCCCGTCTTGCAACGCTTCAATTTCCGGATTTTGCGCATCGAGATCGTTCGATGTCACCACCGGCACCCCAAACCCGAAAGCATGCAGAATGCTGAGTCCGATGTTGGACGGGTAGCAGAAGACATCAAACAAGTTGAAGTATCCCCCGATTTTCACCGGGTCGTACTCGGGGCCGGCGAACACCATCGCATCGGCCACCCCCAGCTCGACGGCCTGAGCTCGCAGCTTCGCTCGTTCTTCGTCACCCTTGCCGACGATCACTACCTGCGCCCCCTCGACCGCCTGACGCACCTTCGGCAGTGCCGACACCAGCAGGTCAAGCCGATTCGCCGGGTCCATCCGGCTCACAAAGCCAATCACTGGCCCCGGACCAATCCCCGCGGCCCGGCGAAAGACCTCCAGTTCCGACGGGTTCGCCCGCCAGTAGGCCAATGACTGCGCGTTCGCCGTCTGATCCAACGCGTTAGGCGCCACAAATACCTTGTCCGCTGCCACCCCACGCGCCGTAATCTGCTCCGCTGCCCGCCGGTTATAGGTCACCACCGCGTCCGCCGACCGCGCCAGCCGGTCCCGCAAAAACCGGCGCCAAACCGCCTCATTCTTTGAATATCCGTGACCCCACAAAACCGTCCCTATGTTCTCCCGACGCGCCCACCGCATCATCGACGACAAATCGCCCTGCCGCACGTTCCACCAGCTGACCACCACATCCGGCCGAAACGACGCCGCTTCGGACTTCAACTCGGGATCGCGGTACCACTCGCCCAGCAGCGGCATCCGACGCACCTCCAATTCACTGCTCCGAGCGTCCAGTCCGACGGGATCGATATTTGGGATCGATGCGTTAGATCCGTATAGCAGCCGCAGCTCCATCCCCGGCCGGGCAGCCAGATCCTGCAAAATCGGCAGCCGATACTGGGCGAGAGTCGGCTGTCTCATCAGAACTCGTATGGGAGGTTTAGCCATGAACCGATGAGTCTAACGACCGCAACCGCACCAGCCACCCCCTCCGATCATCGCGCCCGCACAAATCGAGACCGCGTTCGGCTAGTCTATTTCCCTTCGGTTACCCCCCGTTCTTCGCGATGCGCCAAGCCAACCGCCTGCTCGTCAATATCGCGGCCACGCTCGCCCGGATGGCGGCCACGGTCTTCATGGGCCTGTGGACGACCCGCATCGTCTACCGCGAACTCGGCGAAGGCGGTTTTGGCGCTTACGCCGCCGTTTTAGCCCTCACCATGTTTCTCACGCTGGTGGTTGACGCAGTTGGCGCCGCCATGCAGCGTCACGTCGCTTTCGCAATCGGCGAGAACAACGATGCTCAGGTTCGCGCCCTCGTGGGCACCACCGTCACGATCAACCTCGCCCTTGCCTGCCTGATTACCGCTTTCACCTGGCTTGCCGCCCCACTGCTGCTGGGCCTGTTCGAAGCCCCCGACGACCAGCGCCCTTTTTTGCTGCAGACGATCCGCTGGGTCGGCCTCATAGCCGCTTTTACCACCATTCAAGCGCCTTTTAAATCGTATCTCATCGCGTGTCAGTCCATTGTCGTAGTTACCGTCTACGAACTGACCGAGGCCGCCACGCGACTATCCGCCGCCTTGTACCTCGTCACCCTCGCCACCCCCACCATTGCCGCCTACGCCATGGCCACCACCGTTTCAGTCGGTGCCCCCACCCTGCTTTTCATCACTGCCTGCCTGTGGCGGATACCCGCGACCCGCCCAGCACGCCCCACCGCGGCGGGAGAAATCGGACGCTTCGGCTTCTGGTTGTTTATTGGGGTTTTTGGCTGGAAAGTGCGCACACAGGGCGCCCAGGTGCTCATCAACAAACTCTGTGGCCCCGCCGCGACCGCTGCGTACAACGTCAGTCTCCAGCTAGCCATGTACCAAAACAACCTCACCATGGCGGTCAACCGCGCCGCCAGACCCGCAATCGTCACGTCGCGCGGCAGAAACAACACCGCCCAAGTGGCGGCCCTCACCCGCGGATCCAGCAAACTCCTCAGCCTGTGCACGCTCTTTTTTGCCATCCCGCTCATTTTTGAAACCCGCACACTCCTCGTCGCTTGGCTGGGAGAAGCCCCCGAACTTATGGTCATGATGGTCCGCCTCGCCGTGGTGTGGATGAGCTTTAAAGACCTCACCGCAGGCCACACCATGGCCATCCACGCAGGCGGCCGCGTCGCGAAACACGAAGTGACGATCTCGATCATCGATATTCTTGCCCTTAGCATCGCCGGCGGCATCATCTATTGCTACCAGGCCGATGCTTGGATTGTGCCCGTTGCCGTGACCTTCGGGGTGATATGCCAAATCCTTTTCAAGGTCATCGCCTACGGCGAAGAGGCGTCGAGCACCCTGCCCGATTGGCTAACCCAAGTGGTGTCCCGCTACGCAACCACCGCCGCCATCGGCAGCCTCGTCGCCATGGGCGTACAGCAATTGCTTCCCGCTGGACCCGCTCGCCTGGGCGCCGTCTGGTTCGCGGTCGCCCTCACCATCTGCCTTTGCATCTGGCGTATCGGCTTCGACGTCTCTGAGCGTGCTCGCGTGCACGGGCTGCTGCGCAGCGCCGCCACCCGAGTGCGAAAATACCTAAAATCTGCTTGAACTTCGCGGCACGCAACCCCATGACCGACCACGCCCCCACGACACCACCACCTGATTCGCCCCGGCTCACCGTCGTAGTCACCACCTACAACCGCAAAGACGAATTAGGCCGCTGCCTCGACGCCGTTCTCGCCCAAGATCATCCCTGCGAGCTGCTCGTCCTCGACGACGCATCATCTGACGGAACCACGGAGTATGTGCAGCAGCACTACCCGCAAATCCGCATCGAACGCTCCGAAAAAAACCTCGGCCTCATCGGACAGCGCACCCGATCAGGCCGGCTCGCGACCGGCGAGTTCATACTCTCCATCGATGACGACATCGTGCTTGATGCGCCCGACACCCTGCGCCGTGTGATTGCCGCGTTCGACCACCCCGACGTCGCCGCAGTGACCGTACCCAGTATTGATGTACTTAAAAAACCCGATCACGTCCACCAGCTACCCCCCGACCCGAATCACCGCTACCTCACCGCCATCTACCGCGGCGGTGCCACCGCGTTTCGACGCGAGGTCTTTAACGCTCTCGGCGGGTACGACGCACGCCTCTACCGGCAAGGCGAAGAGATGGACTTCGCTCTGCGGCTATATGACGCTGGGTACGTCATCGCGATGGGTAACAACTCGCCTTTGCTGCACTACGAGTCCCCACGTCGCATTCACGCCCAAATTGCGTACTACAATGCTCGCAACGCCATGCTCTTCTGCTGGTGGCGCGTTCCGATCCGCCACCTGCCCGTCTACTTCGGTATTCGCACTTGGAACATCCTTAAGCACGGACGCAGACAGGGCTTCCTCGGCGCCACCCTGCGCGGCCTCTTTTCCGGCCATTTTATGGGCTTACGCACCCTCGAGAGCCGCAACGCCGCCTCTACGACTGCCTTCGCCTATTTTGAGAAACTTCGCCGCGGCGGCCCGGCGCCGCATAAAACTCCTTGATTTTTAAAGAACGGCCAACGTAAAACCATGGACCACCACTTCGATTCAGAACTAAAGATCACCGAATTGCTGGAGCGATTTCGTGGACAAACTGCTTTCTTTGACGAGTTGAGCGGCAACAATGGTGACGACCTGATATCTGACGGCGCCCGCCATTCCATCAGCGCTGCTGGCCTGAGTCGAACAAACATTTCTGCCGAGGCGGACCTGCTCGTCGTGACGGGCGGCGCCGGTCTCTCGTCGGTTTGGGGCGGCGCTTACGAACAGATGCGGCAGTATACAGAGGGCAACAACAATTCAAAACCGCTGATCATTCTCCCGAGCACCATTTCTATTGAGACCTTTGACCTGCCCCGCCTACTCGGAGAACGGACTGCTCCGTCTTGGATATTTGCGCGCGAGCGGATGACCTTGGGCCGCATCCAAGCCGGCGGCTGGAACGCAACCACCACGCTCGCCATTGATAACGACATGGCGTTCCACCTTGATAAATCGGCGTGGTTGCGGAAACTTAAAGATCGACAAAAACAAGACTACCTTCTGATTGTCGAACGACGCGACGCCGAAGGGTTGAGTGGTCCCTCCGACAAAGCTGTGCCGGTTCCGGCCGGAATGAAGCAATGGATCCCGATGTCGATCAAGCGACCCATCAAGCGGCGACTGCACGAGAAGCAGCGTGCAAATACTCCGTTTGCTCAATGGGCGAAAGACACCGCCATCGAACGTCTCGAACTTGATCAAGCCGTGCCGGTACGGGCCATAGACGCGAGCCTGAAGGGACTTTTGACCTTCGAGCAGTTCGCCAATATCATTGCCAGAGCGACGGCGGTCGTCACCACCCGCCTGCATGTCGGAATTCTTGCAGACCTGCTGGAAAAACCCACCCTCATTATCCCCGGCGACGCAAAATACGGGAAGATTCAAGGCATCTACGAATACTCAATGACGAGTCACCCACACGTCGAGCTCGTCGAAAACCCTTTCGCCAAGCCTTCGTAAGACGTAAGCATTCCACGAAGGACCTCTTCTCGCCGGGTGGCCTCCCCGCGATGCTGGCGGGATGAACAAAGTCACTCCGCCGTCGCCCGAACCGTCCCCCATTCCTCGCACCCGCCGCACGCCACCACAGCGAGCGGAGATCGTGGCCCAACTCGAAGCCTCGGGC